>JGI1356J14229_10000004_pt1 | contig 621589 bp, 395 predicted proteins | sample Subgrocontami58m_FD_14229 | JGI IMG/M metagenome (IMG submission 14229) | reverse complement strand
GGGCAAGACGCTGCCATAGATTGTCATATGGCGTCCACTATACCTTCCCTTCATTGTTTTTTGAAGCTCTAACTGGAGGATATCATATGAACCAGCGCAAACTCTTGACAATCGTATTTTTATATGCTAATTTTGGATTAGAACACTTTTCCGTTTCAACTCAACTTTTTCTCCAAGGAGAAAGCCGTGAAAGCCATTTTAGGACAAAAAATGAATCCTGTTGGAAAACTCAATGATATTTACCCCATCGTCTACGAGGATAATAAAATCGTCGTTTTCGCTGACGAAGATGGGAAGATCTTCGTGAGAAACAAAATCGACCATTGGGCACAAGTGAGAATCTTCCCTATAGGACACGAACTTGTGGTGACGGTTTCCGTTCCCACAACTATGTTTCCGTCGGAAATGGACGGGCTTCCGGTATTTCGAGTAAGAGGGTAAAAAACAGCCTGCTTCGCGGTCGTAAAATAACAAGAGTCTGACCAGCTCTTCTTTTTTTACAAATTTTATAGAAAACTCACTATAAATTGCTATACTACAAATTTAAAAGCTTTTAAATTTGTAGTATATTTGCCACATAATAAACTATGACCTTGTGACTACGATCGTGAGTACAAAGTAAGACTGTCGCACAATGAAATGCACCCGTGCACTGGTGCACGGGTGTGTGGGTATGTGGGGGTGTAGTATAAAATTACAATGTTTTATAATGTTTTATTATGTGTTTTTAGAAATATTTAATAATAGGCCCAGGCCGATTAGTTCGGCGACTAAATGTGAGCCGCCATAGGAAAAAAACGGCAAAGGTATGCCCGCCAACGGAAAAATTCCAGTAGAAGAAGCCATATTTATAAATGCCTGCAATGTTATCCAAAAAGTAATTCCAACGGCCGTTAATTTTGAAAATCTGTCGTTTGAATTTTTTGCAATTTTTAATCCCAGCCAGAAAAATAGAAGAAATAAAACAATCAATCCTGCGCCGCCAATTATTCCAAGCTCTTCGCCTATTATTGGAAAAATAGAATCTGACATTGCCTGCGGAAGATACCCAAATTTTTGGCTAGACATTCCTAATCCTTTTCCAAAAAATCCTCCTGATCCTATAGCAATTAAAGACTGTTTTATTTGAAACCCCTTGCCTAAAGGATCGGTTTCCGGGTGTAAAAAAATCAGCAAGCGGTCTAATCTATATGGCTCGAACCGAATCAACAATAATAAGGCGCCAACCCCAGATGCAACTGTTGCAAAAGTATGCCACAAAGGAGTTCTGGCAGAAAAATATATTACCACTAACGTTAAACTGATTATTCCTAAAGTGCTTATATCGGGCTGTAAAATTAAAATAACTGAAACTAAACCCAAAAAAATCAGAAAGGGCAAAAAAATATGTATTAAATTATAATAACCTTTTTTTGCCGCATTTATCCAGCCCTTTTGGGTTTGTTCAGACATTCTGTTTGAAATCCATGCTGATAAATATAAAATTGCCGTAATTTTTAAAAATTCCGACGGCTGAATAGTTGTGAAGCCAAAGTTCAGCCATCTTTTCGCTCCCCAAAATTGAGAACCCAAAAATGGTAAAAAAACCAAAACTAACGCAAAAAGATTTAAGAAGACAAGCCACGGAGCCGCTTTTTTTAAAAAGCGCAAGGGAATTTTAAAGGCAATAAATCCCATAATTACAGCTGGCAAAAGCCCGTAAAGCAATTGGTGAAATAAATAATAATTTGTATTTCCAAATTGCCTTAATGAGCTTGGAGCAGATAAGGTAGCCAAAAATAAAATTCCAAAAATATTCAAAAAAACCGTCAAAAAAAATAAAAAAAAATTAAAATGATGTTTCATAAATCTACAAGTCTACGGGTAAACCCACAGCCAACCCAAACGAAAAAATATTATCACTTTTGCCCTTGTTGCCTGACTACCCCTTGAAACTGGTTTCCTTTTTCTTCAAAATTTTTCCACAGAGAATAACTCGGAGAAGCGCAAGAAAGCAGACAAATTTTTCCGGGTTTTGTATATTTAAAAGCGAACCTTACTGCTTCCTCCATGCTTCTGGTTTTTAAAATGTTAAAACCATTTTCTGATTTTAAAATTCTCTTTCCGGAAACAGGAAAAAGCGCTATATTCTTTATTTTATATTTTTTTATTATTTTTTCCAACTGCGAAAAATTATATCCCCTATCCTGCCCGCCTAAAAAAATCGTGCCAACATTTTTTAAAGCCCTAATTGCCATTATTGTTGATTCGGGCGTTGTAGAAATTGCGTCGTCATAAAATTTTATGCCGTTGAATTCTCCGACAAATTCCAGCCTGTGAGGTAATCCCTTAAAAGTCTTAATCGCCGATTTTATGGCGCCATTTTTTATTCCCAATTCTTTTACAACAGATATTGCAGCCCTTATATTGTCTTTGTTGTGTTCTCCTAATAGCAGAATTTTTGAATCTTTCAAGGGAACTGTTTTTGAAAAAGGGATTGACTTTGATTTCAAGCCATTCAACCACTCAGCCGATATTTTATTTTTAGGATTATAGATAAATATATCCCCGTCTTGTTGGAAACTAACTATGTTTTTTTTAGCATTGTAATAATTTTTTAGGTTTCCGTGGTAATCAATGTGCTCTGGAAATAAAGTTGTCACAACCGCAATGTCTGGTGAAAACTTAATGTCATCTAACTGATAACTGGAAAGCTCTAAAACAAAAATTGCGTCATTTTTTATTTCTTCCAGAAAAACAGACAACATTGGAGTTCCGATATTGCCTAACAACACAGCATTTTTCCCCGATTTTTTTAAAATATGATAAATTAGGGAAGCGGTTGTGCTTTTGCCTTTGCTTCCGGTAATTCCAATAATTTTACTTGCCCTGCCGAAGCCCTTAGCGGAGGCGGGTTTCCTTTTGACTTCTGAAAAAAATATGTTGGTGGCGGTTGTGTATGGAATTTTTATTTTATCCTTTGGAATACCCGGAGTTTTTATTAAAATATCATAATTTTTCTGTTTTTTCAGATAATTCTTGTCAAGTTTTTGATCCAAAACATCAATTTTCAATTCTGGAAAATTTTTCTTTAAATATTTTTCTGTAGTTTCGCCTTCCTTGCCGTATCCTAAAATAGCGGCGTTTTTTAACCCCAAAAACTTAAGATGATCTGGAACATTTGATTTTTGCGCTTTAAAAACCTTTTCTACTAATTTTTCCGGGTTTTTAATTTTTGCTAAAAACTCTTTCATAATTTTTAAATCAGCAAACTTTTCTCTTGCCAAATATAAAGCTGCCCTTGATTCCTCAAATGTTCCGACGCAGTCAAACGGTTTTAATTTTCCAAAACCCAGAATATCTTTATACAATGGCAAAAGTTTTTCGTCTTCAAAAAGATTCTTACCAAATATGTTTAATAATTCTTGTTTTTCCAAAAACGGAGAAAGTAATAAAAAAACAAAAGTGCATTTCGGGCATTCGCCGCACCACAATTTATCTTGCACGCCTTCTATTTTAAAATTTTTATTACAGCTAGAAAAATAAGGGAAATACTTTTTATAATTTGACTTTGAAAATAATTCCGCAATCCTTATTTCATAAAAAGTCCTTAACAAAGAAAAATAATAAACATCAGGGGTTATAAAATTTCGAATATAATCTTGGAAAAGGTTTTCAAATTCAAATGATTTTGACCATTGATGATTTATAGTTTCTCCTTTATATTTTATGTTTCCAAAATTACTGCTATATTCGTTAGACATTACAAAATAAGTTCTTTTGTACAAAACAGAACACAAAACAGCTAAGAAAGCGTATATTGCAGAAATTGGTATATGGCCCTGAAAATATCCCGCGTTTTCATCTAAAACTTTCCAATCCAGATGCCGTTTTATTTTTAAGGAACTTAAACCTGACATTTCTATTATTTTATCAACTATTGGAGAACCTTTTTGGGTTTCCGTGAAAACAGCTGTAACATCAATCCCCCGTTCTTTTAAAAGTTCAACTGAAACTATTGAATCTTTTCCTCCGGAAACCGCAACAAAAAATTTATTATTTTTTTCTAATCTAAAATTTTTCGGTTTTATTTTTTTATCAAAAAAAAATTTAGGCGAAATTCTAGGGTCTAATTTGTTTTTATAAAAAAACTCGCTTAATCCTTTTCTATAAATTGTATTCCAAAAATCTGCTTCCTCCTTTGTCAGTTTGTATTTATGCCGTACAATAGTCGCGCAATGAAGTTTATAATAACTGACCCCCAAAACCAAATGCAGTCCCTGAAACATTTTTTCTAAAAGCCCTTTTGGTAAGTTTTCAAAATCAGGCGAGCCTTGAAGCTCAACCATTTCTGTAAACAAAACCGGCTCGGAATTCCTAATCTCAATCTTATAATTAAAAAAAATCCGTTTCTTTTCTGGCTCAAATTTATACGAGGTAAATTCAAAAATAGTTGATTCAGAATTTTTATCCATTAAATAAGTATAGCAAAACTCTGCGTTAAATCAAATATATTAATTTTTGAATAATGTGGGCAAAACAAAAAGCGGGAGACCAGAGCAATGCTCCAATCTCCCATATACTACATCAAGCGGTCAGCTTCAAGCGCTGCCAGCCGGATATGTGGAGGAATTACCTCCCACGGACCCGGCTCCATTAAAAAGAACTGTGGCCACCGCCGAATTGCCTGTTGCCAGGCATTTCTAGTGCAAGTGGCGAGAACGACGCCTACGGGTACAGCTAAGAGCGTACCATGGGCGTCGCTTCCTTCGGCCGCGATAACAAACGGCCTTTTTTTTCCGTCGCGGCGGGAAATCCTGTTTTTTCCCATAGCTTCTTTCCTTAGTTTGATCCTTTTGATCCTATAGAAACTTCCCTTCTTTCAAATCACTAAATCCTTCGATTTACTCAGGACAAGGAAATTTATTACTTCTGGAAAATCAAAAATAAAATCTGATATTCGGTATTCCCTGTTATTTATAGATAATGACTTGAAAGAAAGGAAGACGCTGGAGGGATTTCTCCTTGTTCTCGCTTAAAGTTTAGAACTTTATAACAGAACCCTAATTGTCGATATTTACAGTCGAAACCGCAAAGTCGATATTAGAAAAAGAAATCTCTTCAATGTCCTTTTTTATCCTATATTTTATTATACCATGTAGCCAATAACCTTGTCAATAGCAGCAACCGCGCAATAAAAATTTATACGTTTGTAGAAAGCCTGCGGAAGATGACTATAAACAAAAACATCAAGACAATTGCCACTAAAATCCATATGTACCAGCGCTTTATAAATTCAATAAATCCAGATTCGGCTGAAGCCGAAGAAACCGCCGCGAGTTGGCTTAAGTTAAGGCTGATTGTTAACGCGTCTAACTGAGTTGTGCCGCCAGCAGAAATATTTATTGTTGCCTGTTTGTCGCCGGCTGTGGCGAATGACCGGGTTTTACCCTCAAAAGTTATTGTTTTCGTTCCATTTGCAGAAATTGAACCTATATTTATGCCAGAAACTATATCTCCGCTGGTTGGTATGTCGTCTATTCTTAAATTACCGATTAAGCTAACTTCGTTTGGAATATTTGCTGAAACGTTTACATTGTCAGCTGGCGCGTTTGAATTATTTTTGATAACTGCTAAAAAATAAATATTTGCGTTCGGACCAACCTGTATCATTTTATCCCAAGAAACAGCATTGATATCTTTTTTACCGAAAACTGTAATTGAAAAATTTGTAGCCACGGGCTGAATTGGCGCACAATATTTATTATAATCATTTGAATCGATTGCGCAGGTTGCGCCGTCGCACTTTAACAGATTCCGGCATTTTGAACCAGAGCAAGTATCTTCTGTGCACTGATTTTCATCAGCGCAATTTTTGTATAAAGTTTGCGCTTTGCCTAAAGAATCAAACCAGTACAAATTATTATTATAACAGCTTGTTGTGTAATTTTTTATATAAAGCGGAGTTGGCGCGGGAGCTGGCGGTGGCGCCGGATTGTAATAAACAATACACTGTCCCGATAGGCATACTTGGTTGACGCCAGAACAGACCTGAAATAGTCCCTGTTGATTCCCGCAGGAGTCGTACCAGTAGACAGAGTTGCCTACGCACTTTCTTGCGTTATAATTAGAGCAACTACTCTGACTGCAGCTGTTTCCTGAACAGCCGTACTGGCAATACTGGTAGTTGTCTTCCCTATTGCCGCAGGAATTGTACCAGTATAGATAGTTTCCTGAACATTGCTGGTACGAGCGACTGGCGCAAGCTTGATTTATACTGACAGAACATGCTGCGGTGGTTGTTTGAGAACCAGAATAGACGTTCACTGTGGCTGTCTGAATTCCTGGTTGTGAAAATGAATTATTACAAACCTGGCTAAATCCGGCGCAGGCTCCTGTCCATAAATATCCGTAGCTCCCGGTTCCGCCCGTTGCCGTAGCGATGAATGACACGCTCTGGTTAGTGTTTGCCGAATTTGGAGCGACGTAGCAAGAAACAACCAGATTGTTTTGATTATTCTGGCAGGTTTCATTTTGGCATGTTTGGTTGCTTGCGCAATTATTCAACAATTGCGAACTGACCGAGCTTGAACAAAATGAGCTGGCTAATCCTGGATTGTTACAAATATATGTTCTGAAATTTCTGTACACGCTATTTCCTTGACAAAAAGGACTGCCTTCATAAGTATTGGTTCCACACTGAGCATTGGTGCTACAAGTAATGTTTTGATTGATACATGAGCCATTACTACATGTTTGAGTGCCTGTGCAGTTGTTTTTTAACTGGTCAGCATCTGAATAAGAACAACTGGAGTTTACAGTATTGGGATTGTTACAAACAAATGTTCTGTTTTTTTGATAAACATTTCCATCAGTTTTGCAGAATAGTCCGCTTACGGGTCCATCGGTTCCGCACTGAGCGTTTGACGCACAAACGATATTCTGATTAACACAGGATCCATTTGTACATGTTTGGTTTGCGCCGCAATTATTGAGTAGTTGCTGGCTTACCGAGTTAGAACAAAATGAGCTGGCTAATCCTGGATTGTTACAAATATATGTTCTGAAATTTCTGTACACGCTATTTCCTTGACAAAAAGGACTGCCTTCGTAAGTATTGGTTCCACAGTCTGTGTTTGTGCTGCAGGTTGGGGCAGGCGGCGGCGGACACACGACAGTTGTCCTGACAGGACCTCCTTGCACTATTGATGAGTGGTTATTGGCTGTGTTTGGGTCAGGAATACCTGAGTTCACTGCCGCTACATTATCAAGGACAGTATTACAGGCAACATTGTTTGGCACATTAAAAGCCAGAGTAAAAGTTCTGTTGGCGCCTGATGCTAAAACAGATGATTCAGAGCATGTCGCAAGGTCAGGGCGTCCGGGGTACATTGAGCAACCCGAGGTTGAGGAATCAGAATTAAACACAGTTTGGTTGGGAATAGTGTCTCCTATTGTATAACCCCCTGTTACTGCGCTTGGTCCATTATTAGTGACTATTACGCTATAAACGACCACGCCCCCCCGATTAACTGTTGCCGGCCCTGATTTATATATTGATAGGTCAGCTGAGGGAGGATGAGATACGCACTGCCCGCCTTGGCAGGTTTGGTTTAAGGAACATGTTTGTTTTTGTTGAGGGACGGTTGAGCTTGAACATGTTGAGCTGGCAGTTCCTGGGTTATTACATGTGTATGTTTTAAAATCTTGGTATATATTACTTCCTTGGCAGAATGGCGAATTTACATATCCATTTATTCCACAGTCAGAGCCTTGAGAGCAGGCGACAGATAATGATTCGCAAGTAACACTTTGGAGATATGAATTAATCTTGCAAGCCCCTTCAGTAACCCAGCCCCCAGTCTTCCATACATGATTATAGTCGTTCCAACAGGAAGCATAGGTTGTAGCTGTTTTTCCGACATAAATAGGATATGGCTTGTCTAATCCAAGGCTATTATAATATTTTTCGGTTAACGCGCAAAGCTTTGCAGCTGTACCGGCTGTATTACCATAATGATAATATTTGTTTAATTCAAGTCCTTCGCTCACCGCTATTGTCCTGAATTGATCGCTGTCAGAAAGATTGCCCCCACGAAGGATGATTTGTGTATTGGCGAAAGCTTCCGAGTTCCATATAAAAAATATCCCGAAAGCAAATAGGAAAAAAATTTTCGTTTTCATATATTTCATATAAAAATAGTGATTTGTATGAATAACCATATCATATCATATCATATCATATCATTAAGTACCTGTCAAGTATCCAAAAAACAGATGGTTATTATGCATCTGTCATACTATAGAATTATATTATAAAAGTCAATTTATCCCAATAATCTTATGGCAACGCCTATTATCGCTAAAACTATGCCAATAATCCAAGCCCTCATTGTAATCTTGTATTGAGGCCAGCCGATGGCTTCAAAATGATGATGTATTGGGGTAGAAAGGAATATTTTTTTCTTTCTGAATTTTTTTGATAAAAGTTGGATTATTACAGAACCCACTTCAATTACCAAAAGTCCGGCAATTATGGGCAAAATATAAACAGATTCTGTTAAGAAAGCTACTACTGCTAAAACAGTTGTCAAACCCAATATCCCGGTTTCTCCCATAAAAAATCTTGCCGGAGGAATGTTAAACCATAAAAACGCAAACAAAGTTCCCAAAATTACAGCGCAGAATGCGGCTAAATCAATTTTGCCCTGCGAAAAAGCAATAATTGTGAATGCGCCAAAAATAGAAGCGAAAGTTCCGCCCGAAAGGCCGTCCAGACCGTCAACTATTCCCCCCGACCAGCAGGCAACCATTACAATAATAAAAAAAGGAATGTACCATAATCCCATTGAGACATTTCCTAAAAATGGAAAATAAACAACATCCCAGCCCAATTTTTGGTAAAACCAAACGCTTCCGATAAATCCCAAAATAGCAACCATTAAAAGCCTTTTTTTAAAGGAAATTCCTCCGCCGATGTATTTTCCTAAGGATGAAACCACCAGAACATCGTCTAAGAGCCCGATCAGTCCCGCAGCAACCAAAGTAAAAAGAGGAAGCCATGTCTGAGAACGGGATAAAAAATTAAAATCGGCTAACCATGTATTTGGAAAAATAAAAGAAAGAATGAAAAACAAAAAAATTACAAGAATAACCGTAATCCAAATTAACAACCCGCCCATTCGCGGAGTGCCGACTTCTTTTTCTTTATGAAGGCTGTTAAAAACAACTGCGTCTTCCCCGCTGATTGCTTTTTGCCGCGCTGTTTTTTTCCAAAGTTTGTGTTTGTATAAAAAATTTATAAGCAATGGAGACCATAGAAGCGCAACGGCCGAAGACACGGCAGCCAACCCCATAACTTTAATAACACTGAATATTAAAATTGTCATAATTATTCAAAAGTTGAATACCAAACATCATTTCTCCACTGCCAATTTTTGTCCATTCCTCCCAGCACCCAAATTTTATCTTTAAAAACTACAACGGCAACATCTTCTCTGCCTGTCCAGATCGGATCGTTGTTTGTTTTTTGCCAATTTATGCCATCGCCTGAATACCAAACATCATTTTTTCCTCCGACAGCTGGCGTATTAAGACGGCTAATAATCCAGAGCTTGTCTTTATAGTTAACCAATCCGTGCCCTTGCCGAGCAGACCATGGAGCCGAAACAATTGCCAAAAACCAATCATTTCCATTTTCTGAATACCAAACATCGTTTAAAATTTTTTCCCCAAATTCCATACCTCCGGTAAGCCATAATTTATTATTAAATACTGAAACTGCATGATCCCATCGTGGCGAAAAACCAGCATTTGCAGTTGCTTCTTTCCAATTTATTCCATCTTCAGAAGACCAAACATCACTAAAAAGTTGGCGCTTGTCGTATCTTACGCCTCCAATCAACCACATTTTATTTTGAAAAACAACCAGCTGGTGTCCTTCTCTTGCCGACCATGCGGCATTTTTTATTTCTTCTGTCCAATTAATTCCATCTTCAGAAGACCAAACATCATTTTGATAACCAGCTTCTGGCGTCCATCCTCCGATTAACCACATCCTGTTTTTGAATTCAACAACCTGCATTGATCTTCTATTCTGCCACAAAGATTTTTTCGCAACGAGCGGCCAATTTTGTCCGTCTTCTGAACTCCACACATCGCTGAAGTGCGAGGCTTTTTCATATTGCACCAAGCCGGGTTTTATAACAAGCCCGTTCGCATCTACTCCGCCCATTAACCATAATTTGTTTCTAAAAACAACAACTGCGTGCGAATCCCGATTTTCCCAAGGAATTGGCGAAGAAACTTGTTCCCAATCTAGTAAAACCGGATTAAATACCGTCTGTAAAATTGGGGCTGGCGCTGGCGTTTGGCGATTTGAATATGTAAAAACAAAGGCAATGCTTCCGATTAACGCTAAAGATAATAATAGCTTTTTTATTTCCATATATAAGCATTGTCTTCCCAATTTATTATTCTTTTCATTTCGCCAAATCTGCCCTTTGCATTTAAAACTACATTTATTAAATATCCCTTATTTTCTGGCGCTTTTAATATTAAAAGCAGAGACTCTCCGGCATCTTTTGTCTGGCCGGTTTTGCCGGCAATAATTCTGTCCTTCAATTCAGAATCTTTTAATAAATCATTTAAATTATAAGCTTTATGATGAAAAATTCCGTTTGAATCATAAAGGTCAAATTCAGGAATTGATGTTATTGTAATAATTAAATTATCATTATTTAAAATATATTTAGCAAAATCAGCTAAATCTTTTGCTGTTGAATAATTGGTCAGCCCCAAACCCGTAGAGCTGGAAAAATAAGTGTTTTTAAGCCCGATTTCGTTCGCTTTTAAATTCATCAATTTAATGAATTTATCCTGGCCCATTGCCTCAAAAAAAGCATACGCGGCGCTGTTATTTGATTCAATTAACATGTCGTATAAAAGGTCTTTCGCAACAAACGACTCTCCTGCTTTTAACAATCCTCTTGTGTCTTGTCTTTCAGCGTCTTTGCTTATTTGAACATTTTCTGCAAGATCAAAATTTTCAAAAACAACCGTAGCCGTCATTAATTTTGTAAGACTGGCAATGGGCATTTTTTCTTCCTCGTTTTTTGCAAAAAGAATTTTATTATGATTTTCAGAATCGCTATACAAAGATATGGCGGACTCTGCGCCAACCTCTAATTCAGCCGCATCGGGATTTTTATACGGAGTTTCAATTTTATTTAAATCTTTAACGCTGTCAGATGCGCTTCCTAAAAATTTATTCTGTTCAGAAAACCGCTGCATCCCCCACCAAAAAAATCCAAAGACAAAAAGAAAAACTAAAGACAAAAAAAATCCTTGAATTAACCTTTTAAAATTCATTTTTTTTATTTTTTTTCCTTACGATTTTAGTTTTCTTTGCAATTTTCTTATTTTCCCTTTTTCCAATATTAATTTTTATATTCAGTTCTTCCAGTTGTTTTTTACTGACTTCACTGGGAGCTTGCATCATTAGATCCCTCCCATCCCCTGTTTTCGGAAAGGCGATTACCTCTCTGATATCCGGCTCATTTTGTAAAATTGACAAATCTCTGTCTATGCCCAGCGCGATTCCTCCGTGCGGCGGCGCTCCAAAACTAAAGGCGTCCAACATATGGCCAAACTTTTCTCTAATTTCCTCTTTTTTATAACCCATTATTTCAAAAACTTTTTCCAGAGCTTCCGGGGTATGGTTTCTAATGCTTCCGCCTCCTGCCTCCACTCCGTTTAAAACAATGTCATATTGAGTTGTTAAAATATTCCCGATATTTTTTTTCTTTAATAAATCCTGCGTAAATTCTGGCTTAGGCGCTGAAAAAGGATTATGCGTAAATGTCCATCCGTTCGCCTGCCCTGAGGGCGCCGAAGGGTCATCTTTTTTAAAAAACGGGAAGTCAACTATCCAGCAAAAAGCCAAAAGATCTTTATCGTTTTTGTCTTTTCTGATATCCGGCTTGTCTGAATTATATTTTTGCATTGCTTCTTTATATGTAATTATTGGAAATGGAATCTCCTGTATTTTCTTTTGAGGAAATAAATTTTTAACCAATGCAATAAATAGCCTTTCTATTAAATTCATGACATCCTCTTGCTCAACAAAACTCATTTCCAAATCCAGCTGAGTATGTTCAAACTGGCGATCACCTCTTGAGTCTTCGTCTCTAAGGCATTTTGCTATTTGAAAATATTTTTCAAAACCGGCAACTTGCAAAAGCTGTTTATATTGCTGAGGCGATTGCGGAAGCGCATAAAATTTTCCTGGCTCTAATCTTGATGGAACAATGAAATCGCGCGACCCTTCTGGAGTTGATTTCGTAAGCATTGGAGTTTCAATTTCAATAAAATTCTCTTTGTCTAAAAAGTCACGGATAAATTTTATTACCTTGTGTCGCGCAATAAGATTGTTTTTTAATCTTTCGCGCCTTAAATCCAAATATCTGTATTTCATTCTTATTTCCTCTGAAATATCATAGCCGTCTCCTTCAATAGAAAATGGCAAGGTATCTGCTTTTGATAAAACCTTTAAACTTTCAACAGACATTTCTACTTCGCCTGTTTCAATTTTTTGGTTAAACATTTTTTCCGGCCTTTTTACAATCTGCCCGACAATTTCAATAACCCACTCCGGTCTTAATGTTTCTGCCAAATCATAAACCTCTTTATTTGAAGGCGTAAAAACAACCTGCAAAATCCCGCTTATGTCGCGCAAATCAATAAATAAAATTTTCCCGTGGGCGCGCCTGACATTTACCCACCCTGAAACTTTGACCTTTTCTCCAATATGTTTTGCTGTTTGATTAACTAAAAATCTTTGCATGGTTTTAAAATTATTTTAAAACTATTTTTACGAACCTTCGACTGCCGACTTTTATAACCATTTCATTTTCTAAATTTATTTCTTTTTTCCAATCTGTAACTTTTCCCTTTTTATCGCCGGTTTGAATTTCTACTGCGTTTTGTTCAATTAGTCTTTTTGCGTCGCTTTTTGACGAAACCAATTTTGAGTCAAACAATAAATCCAAAATAGGATATGTTTTTTTTGGGTACCCTTTGGGTATTTGAAAAACGGGTATATCTGTCGGGAGCTCTTTATCGCGGAAAATTTTATTAAATTCTTCCTCGGCTTTTTGCGCTTTTTTTTCGCCGTGGTACATTTTAACAATTTCTTTTGCTAAAACTGCTTTTTGATCTCTTGGATTCTCGTTTTTTTTAATTTCGTCAATTTCACCCTTAGGCAGTTTTGTCGCAAGCTCAAAATATTCTGGTACCAATTCGTCTTTCATTGACATTATTTTTCCGAACATTTCAGCGGGACTGTCATTTAAAGCAATAAAATTATTAAATGTTTTACTCATTTTTCTACCATCTGTCCCCAAAAGAAGCTTTGTTGTTAAAATATCTTTATCTTTGTTGTTGTAAATTTTCTGCAAGGTTCTGCCGGCCAGCATATTAAACATCTGGTCGTTGCCCGCAATTTCCAAATCAACGTCCATTGCCACAGAATCATATCCTTGCATCAAGGGATACATAAATTCCTGCACGGAAATTGGCAGATTTTCATTTATTCTTCGCTGAAACATATCTCTTTGAATCATTTGTTGCACAGTAAATTGAGAAGCTAATTTTAAAATATCCGCGAATTTTAGTTTTGAAAGCCACTGGCTGTTATATTTTATCTTCACTTTTGTAAAATCCAAAATTTTTGAAGCCTGCTTTTTGTAATCTTTCATGTTTGCCCTAACTTCTTTTTCTGTCAGTGGTTTTCTGGTTGCGTCTTTTCCAGAAGGATCTCCAATGCGTGCGGTAAAATCTCCAATTAAAAGTATAACTTCGTGCCCTAATTCCTGCAAATCGCGAAGTTTCCACAAAACAACGGCATGCCCTAAATGCAAATCAAAACCAGTCGGATCTACTCCAAAATAAATTCTTAGCTTTTTTCCGGAAAGAAGCTTCTTTTTTAAATCTTCTTTCACAATAATTTCCTCTACTCCCCTTGTCAAAATTTCGTCTATTTTTTGCTCGTTTGTGTCTATCATATTTTTATTAACATTATTTTATTATAGTCCATAAATTATTGACACGCAATATTTAAAGTTATAATATAATATAGAAATAGTTTTAGAGGCATGGATCTTTAACAATCTACTCAAGGAGGGAGGATACGAGTAGAACAGGATAACAGAGAAAAGGCTCGTTGTGTATCCCTGAAGGAAGACGCATGGAAAGGACAAGTGTCATGGACACTACGAGTAATGGGTCGCCAGAATGGCCAAGGCCATCAAGCAACGCTCCGTCGGGGTTATTTAACACCCCGCTTAGGAGACCATCTCTTGCTTCGGGCATTCAAACGCCTGGAAACGGGAATGTGATGACTGCTTCAAAGAGGAACACTCGGCGACGCCGTTTGCGCCGAATCGAAGGGTTGCGCATGTCGGCGCGAATGTAATTGGCCTTCTCTGGCCACATCGCTTCTGTCTCTCTGCTCTGTACTCCGCCCGCCATCTCATCACGGAAGAGAGTTTGCCACCATCCCCTGGGAGCAACACTCTCTTTTTTTATAAAAAATTCAAAACTTATCTGCCAATTTATAAATATCTCCGGCGCCCATAATAATTAAAATATCACCGGATTTGATATTGTCTTTTATATATTTTTCAGTGTCGCACAATGGAATATAAATAACATTTTTCTTGCCAATTTTTTTTACTAATTTTTTAGAGCTTATATTAGCGCTGATTTTTTTTGTTTCTCTACCCGCAACATCATAAATGTCTGTGATAATAATTCTATCAATCGGCGCGGCTCTGAAAGTTTTTACAAAATCATTAAACAAATAATGAGTTCTTTGATATTGATGGGGCTGAAAAACGCACCAGATTCTCCCGTGTGGATATTTTTCTCTCGCTGCTTTTAAAGTTGCCTTAATTTCATTTGGGTGATGCGCGTAGTCAGACACAACTGTTATTTTTCTTTGTCTCGCCGAAGCTTTATGCGAAGGTGGGTTCTCAATTATCCCCTCTTTTATTTCAAATCTTCTCCAGGTTCCGGTAAATTCTGAAAGCGCCTTAAAAGTTATTCTGTCTTTAATTTTTAAAATTCTTGCCACGCCCAAAGTAGCCAAGGCATTTGAAACATTGTGCTCTCCAGGAACTTTCAAAAAAAATTTTAGACGTTTCGCTTCGCCGTCATTGCGAGCGAAACGAAGCAATCTTATAAACTTAGATTGCTTCGTCAGTTGCGACTTCCTCGCAATGACGCTTAAACTTTTGTCATCTCCATTAAATACCAAAAACCCATCTTCTGGAAGTCGCGCAATAAAATCTTTAAACGCCTTTTTGACATTGGCAAAAGTTTTAAAATAATCCAAATGCTCTTTGTCAATATTTGTCACCACAATTATTTTTGGAAAATAATGCAGAAATGAAGAATCGTATTCGCAGGCTTCTATAACTAAATATTTTGAGTTTCCCATCTTAAAATTACTGCCCCCAAATTCTTTTAATTTTGTGCCCACGATAACTGTCGGATCCAGCCCGGCTTTTATTAAAACCAAAGCAGTCATTGCAGTTGTTGTGCTTTTCCCGTGACTGCCAGAAACAGCAATTGTAAAATATTCTTTTGTCAGCTCGCCAAGAGCTTCAGGATATGACTTAGTTTGTAGTTTGTATTGAGCAGCTTGTAACAACTCTATATTATCTGGTTTTACGGCCGGGCTGTAAACAACTAAATCAAAATCTTTTTTGATATTTTCTGCAGAGTTTCCAATAATTACCTCAATGCCTTTTTTCTTTAAAAATTCTGTAATTTCTGAGGCAACCAAATCAGACCCCGATACTTCGTGTCCCTTTGCCAAGTAGTACTGCGCCAATGCCGACACTCCAATTCCGCCAATGCCAATAAAATGTATTTTCATAGTTATCTAAATGGCAAGGCCATTTCTATATTTAATCGTTTAAATTATGCGATTCTAAAATTGTATAAACTGGTCCTCCCCTTTTTAATTCTGACTCCATAACCTCAATTGACTCAACGGGCACAACAAAATTAATTTCCTCATTTATTTCCGGCCTTTCTTCGGGCTCAATTTTTCTGAATTCCCACTCTAAAATTCTTGCCAAAGTAATGTGCGACGTAAAACTTCTTGGCTCTGGCTTAAAACTTATTTTTTCAACCAAACATTCCTGCAAATCTATTTTTAAATCTGCGAGCTCGTCAGATTTTTCTCCCATCGCCCATATCATCCGTGGAATGTGCGGGGTCAGACGAGGGTCTGACACAGGCCTGACCCCGCCGTAACATATTTTATTTAAATTTATAGAAAAAGATTTGTGCCTCTTGGCAACTTCGTCTGCAATTTTGCAGACATCGCCAATTTCTATATCAGTCAGATTGCCCAAAAATTCCAAAGTAATATGCAAATTATCTTTTGCAGTCCACTTCGCCGGAAGCTCTGACCATTTTTCCGAATACAAAAACAGCTGCTTTTTTATGTCTTCTGGTAAATTTATAGCAATAAAAATTCTGTGTCTTTTTTGCATAGCGCGATGCCGATATTAATATAGTTAAATTATTTAATTATATCAAAAAAGAAAATTTATTCCACTATTGACAAGATTACATTAAAAAAGCATAATCAATCTAATACCTAACCCCAAACTAAAAGGAGAATAGCGTGGAACAAAAGCCGATTCTGGAGCCGATTTTAGGATTAGGCGGTTGCGTAATCCTCAGCCCAAGATATCTTGGGCTGCTAAATGAGAAGCTGAGAAATCGTTTCTCTGGCACTCTGGTTGTCAGGATTGTCAAGGGCGTTGTGGCCTGCCTTTCCAACGGGGAGCATATATTGGCTTGCCACAGCCAAAACGTCCAAAGACCAGGCGCTATGCCGGGGCGCTGAAGAAAAACCGGTCTGAGGCAAGGTAACACAGGTCTCGCTCGCCAAAAGCTGAGCAGAGGCAGTCCAGCCAAATCGGTCTGGACTATTTTTTTGCAAAAAAAATGCTAAAATGGAATTAATCTTGGCGTCATTGCGAGGCAATCGCAATTGCCGAAGCAATCTCGTTCTAAATTTGAGATTGCTTCGTCAGCGGTTGCTACCGCTTCCTCGCAATGACGGAATTCAAAATGAATAAAGAAATTGCGAAAATTTTTAGGGAAATGGCTGAATTGCTGGACATTAACGGAGAAAAAATTGTCCAAAGAATTAATGCTTATAGAAAAGCTGCCGCGTATTTAGAATCAATGCAAGCTGATGTTTCGGAAATTTATAAACAAAAAGGAATTGGCGGATTAAAGGCGCCAAAAATAATTGGCGATAAAAACGCTAAAAAAATTGAAGAATATATTGTATCAGCCTCCCGACCCAAAGGGTACCCCGGCTACGGCGGACAAGGAAAAATTAAAGAATATGAAGAATTAAAAGAAGAAACCGCTATACGGCAAGTTATCACGCACTTTTTCTGGTCAAAAGGACTGGGGTTGCAAGAATTGAAAGAAAATGCTAAAAAGAGAAAGATAATATATTCTAGATTTACTAAACCAGCAAAACAATTACTGGATTTAGCTGGTTCAACTGAAAAAGCAAAATCTGCAATTGATAAAGTTGCAACGTGGGCTAACACCAGAAAATTAGACTACAGCATTGAGACAGTTTTTAAGAAATGGCTTGAGCTAGACAGATTAAAACCTAAAGAAATAGTTAAAAAACCATTTTACAGAGGAGACCCAATGATTTGGTCTGAAACAAAAAAGAAATGGTTTGTGATTTCAAAATACGGCGAATGGCTGGAATATGCTGGCAAGAAAGAGGAAATAGATTGGAGAGTAATAGAGTAATTACGCTCGGCAACAAACTTTGAAAGCACCGATAGTCGTTTTGGCCAGCGCCAAAACGCTATCTACATTCTTGGCGATTTTTCGCCTGCGGGCGAACCATGCAAAATCGCCTGCGAAAATTGCTTTCAAGGTTTGTTGCCTCGCTCAATAATTATGTTGACACATACAGATCTAAAACCAGGAGTACAATTTATTTATGAAAACCAGCCATGGGAGGTTTTAGAAGCGCAACTTTTAAAAATGGCGCAAAGACGCCCCGTAATTCAGAGCAAGATAAAAAATCTTTTAGACGGCAGGGTTCAGGAAAAAAATTTCCAGCAAGGCGATATTTTCAAGGAAGCGGAATTAGAAAAAAAAGACATTAAATTTTTGTATCAAAACAAGGGTCAATATTTTTTCTGCGAGATAAACGACCCATCAAAAAGATTTTTTTTCACAGAAGCCCAGATTGGAACGCAAGCAAAATTTTTGAAGCCAAATGAAATTGTAACGGGCATTGTTTTTGATGAAAAAATAGTCAACTTTAAACTTTCTATAAAAGTGCAGATTAAGGTAAAAGAATCTGCCCCCGGAGTTAAGGGCGACAGGGCTCAAGGCGGAACAAAGTCTGCAATTTTAGAATCTGGAGCCGAAATTCAGGTTCCTTTATTTGTTGAAGAAGGCGACACGATTGAAGTCAACACAGAAACCGAAGAATACGTCCGCCGAGTATAAATTTTTACTTCAGCGGGCCCGGAGTTGGCGCAGGAAGAATAGACGACGGGGTTTCTACAAACGAGCGCTGGCTAATATCTTGCTCCACTAATGACTTTTGTTTTCCATATTTTAATTTTGAAATTTTTTTAATTGCTTCTACAATTTCCGGCTTGCCTTTTTGCTTCGGAAAAATTTCCATTTTAAAAGGAGTTGATGTTTTATTATTTAACATCATTTTTACGATTAAATTAAAATTGTCTAAATTTACCAAGTCAAACCTTGAAAAACCCGGCTCAAATTGTTTTTCTAAAAATTCGGCGTCTTCTGCCCCAATTCTAAACGCGCCAATCGTTCCAACATTTCCCAAAACAGCGTTCTTAATCTGGTCTGTTAACTGCGGAATATATTGATGCGCCATGATTAAATTTAATTTGTATTTTCTGGCTTCAGACAAAATTGTTGCCACGCTGTCTGTCGTAAAATTCTGGAATTCGTCAACATATAAATAAAAATCTTTTCTCTGGTCTTCTGGAATTCTCGCCCTTCGCATTGCCGCCATTTGCATTTTAGAAACCAAAATTAAACCAAGCAGAGAGCTATTCACTTCTCCGGTTAAACCCTTTGATAAATTCGCCAAAAATATTTTTTTCTCATCCATTATTTTTGCCAAATCAAAACCCGAACGCGACTGCCCGATAATGTTTCTCATCATTTCGTTTTCAATAAATCTGCCAACCTTTGAAACAACATATCCCAGCATATCAGATCTTGTGTTTCCGGTTGTGGCAGACCATTCTTTTAACCAGAAACTGCGAACAACCGGATCTGTAACTTTTTTTAATCTTTCTTGCAAAAATTGCGGGTCTGTAAACATTTTTGGAATTTCAACAAGAGTGCCCGGATTATCTTTGTCTGCCATTAAAGCCAACATTGCGTTTCTCATATAATGCTCAAACATTGGGCCAATAATTTCCGGCGGAAATAATTTGTAAAAAATAGCAATCATTTCCTGCACCGCAAAATCTTTTTGTTCAGGGCTGTCATATTCTAACATATTTAAACCAGTCGGCCATTCTAAATCAAACGGCTCAAACAAAACAACATCGTCTATTCTGTTTTTAGGGATATTGGCAAGGGTTTCTTCCACCAACTCGCCGTGCGGGTCAACAACAGCAACGCCTTCGTTGTTTTCAATATCCTGCCTTATCATTTCTGACAAAAGAGTGGATTTTCCGACACCGGTTTGTCCGATGATATAAAAATGCCTTCTTCTGTCGTCTTTTGTTGCAAAATAAACTTTTTTCTCTTCGCCTCTGAATAAAACATTTCCAATTAAGTTGACTCCCGTTTCTGGCAAATCTGAGGGCGGGGCGGCAGTTCCAGATTTTGCGGCTTTAATGTACGGAGTTTCAATATAATGCGTTGGAAAATGATAAATGCTTGCCAGCTCTTCTAAATTTAAAATGTTTGACTGCTTTTTGTTAAAATTTCTAAAACTGTAATCGTAAATTAACTTTTTTAATTCTCTTTTATAAACTTCTTTTGGCTCTAAGCTGTTTATTGCAGACAAAGAAAACTGGCTGAACGCTCCAATCAAATGATTTAAAATTTCCTCTGCCCTGCCCTGGTTTTGAGCGGCCGATATTACCCTTATGTTTGTTTCAAAAGGCTGTTTTTGAATTTTATTTTGTATTGCTTCATAACTTTTTTGATCCATTTGCATTTCTCTTTTTTTGTTTGGATCGTTAATATCTTTTTTAACATCTTCTGCTGATTTGTTAGCAAAAATATCAAAAATAAATTCTAATATTTTTTTAAACCAGGCAGAGTCAAAATCAGAAACCGCTTCTCTTACCTGTTTTCCTTCTCTTATTTTTGTTAAAACCTTTTCGCCCTTTTTCCTAAAATTTAATTTTGACAGAGGCCTTATAATAACTTGCACCGCGGCTCCTTCATTGGCAGAAATTTTGCTTAAATTATTTGTAATTGTTGAAATTGGGTCTTTCTCTAAAGTTTGGTAGGTGCTTATAGGATAAAGAGGATTTTCATTTAACATCAAATAGGCGCCGGCTGATGCGCCCTGCGGTTCAAAAATAGTGTAATCTTGCGGAACTTTTTCCACAATTGCCCGCGGATAAACTCCTTGCACGTGTTTTTCAAAAGCAGTCTCTAAATATTTCGGAACCGAAACATAAAAAGAAATATCTGAACTTCCTATTTGCGAAGCAATTTCAAGCGCCACAGACGGCGGAACTTGAAACATTTTTGGCTTTTTTAAATACAAAAAATTTGCCAAAATCTGTTCCATCTGAGCTATTATTATTTTTTCTTCTTTTTGCGCTTCGCCTTCCCTTTTCGGCTCGTTCTTGGGCATTAGCACAATAAAAAGAACGGTTTCTAAACCGCCAAAAACTGCTGACTTTTCTTTCACCTCTGTATTAATAGCTAAAACAAACCCCAATAGAAATAAAAGAAAAACTAAAATAAGACCAAAAATAATTATTGTCATTTAATTTACCTTGCAAATTTTTTATAATATCCTCCTTTTACCAATAGGTCGTGAAAAGTATCCAAAATAAACGGGTCGTTCATTTTTTTGGCAACCGATATTGCAAAAACTAGCCCCCTTTCTTGGGCAACTTCCAGTAAATGCTCTAACATTTTATCTGAGGCTAATGATCCAATTTTTCTTGCCTTGTCTTCAGCTTCTTTTTTCAAATTTGGATCCTGGTCCATTAACTCAATTTCTCTGCTCAACTCTTCTTTAATCATTTCTAATTCTGCCCCTGACATTTCTGCTTTTTCTAAAATGTTTTCCTGTTCTTCGCCAGAAAATTTGGCTTCTTGATCTGCGGCTGAAATTTCTTGCTCTATATTTTCTTTTTTATTTATATCAACCATTTTATTTAAAATTTAAAATTTAAAATTTTCGCTATTGCGTTACTATTAAATCTATTAGAGCTGAATCTTTTTTGTCTGAAGGATATTCGTTTCCAACTTTTTTATTTGCAATAACTTGTATTTTTAAACCTTTTGAAACAGTAGAAACTTCGTATATTTTCACGCATGGCGCAGGTTCAAATTCAGGCTTTAACAAAGCCCCGCACAAATTGGGATCTGGCAGCCATGAATCAACATTATATTGCAAGGGTGTAAAATTTCTTCCTTCTGAATCAACAATATTTCCTAAATCCCATACCTGCTCTTTTATGTTTACCAATCCTTTGTTTTGGGCTCCAATTGTTACTTTAATAAATCTTTCTGCCGTGGTTAAATCTTTTTGCCAGCTTGAATTTCTGCTCTGAGAACCCTTTAAAACATTTCCCATATCTCTTGCCTGAAAAAATATAAATTTTATATCCCCCAATGTTTGCTCATAAAATGGCTGGGGAATTGTTGGCGTGTTTACTACTGGCTTTGGCGGCTTTTCTGCGGCGCGCATTACCACATAAGTAATTACAATTGCAACGAGCACAATTATTGCTAAAACCAAAAGCAGTTTTGAAACCTGCCCGTGCTCTTTATTAAATTTAAACTTCATATTTTTTAAAATGGTTAATTGATTTTTATTAATTCTACTTGATTTTAACCCCGCGTCAATAGTTTTGCAATGCCTCGCATTCCAAATATAAATTCAACGAATTGGGCGATAATTGTATTACTTTTTCACTCATACTTTATATTATTTTACCATAACCCAGCGCCATTTGCCATATTGGTCTTTATGGAATTCGCAATTTTTATAACCATATTTTATTACCATGTTTTCCATTTTATTTTTCTGAGGAGAATCAAATTCCATGTATATTTTTCCATTTTCATTTAAATGATTTTTTGCTTGTCTCAAAAATTTTTTAATATAAAAAAGTCCGTCTTTTCCGCCAAACAATGCTTTGCGCGGTTCATATTTTAAAACCGCCTTTTGTATTCGATTCCTATTTTTTGTTGAAATATACGGCGGATTGGCAAAAATAAAATCGTATTTATTTTTAATATTGCTAAAAATATCAGATCGTACCACTCTGTATTTTATCCCGTTTTTCTCACGATCGTGAGAAAAACGGGATATTTTATTTATTTTTAAATTAATTTTTATTTGTTCTAAACTTTTTTTATCGATATCTGCAAAGTCACACCCAACTTCGCCAAGGCTCCGCTGGGCAAGTAATAAATTTTTAAGAACCGCAATTCCAATACACCCAGACCCAGAAAAAATATCCAAAATCCGCAGATTTTGTCCTGAGCTTGTCGAAGGATAAAACTTTTTTATTTCACCTATTGCTTTTTCAACCCAAAATTCTGTTTCAGGCCGAGGAATTAACGGTTTTTTTGATAAATCAATTCTACAACCCAAAAACTCAGTAAATCCGATTACATAATCCAACGGCTCCCCCGCTTCCAATCTTTTTATATCCCTATAAAATTTTTCAGTTAGCTTTCCAAAGTATTTCTCTTTCAAAAGCCAATCTGTTTCTTTATCCATAATTTATTTCTACATTAAAAAATTATAAAAGGCAAAAAAAAGACGCGTACCCGAAGGCCGCGCCCTGTCTGCTATTCAAATTCAATCGTAGCTGGCGGTTTGCCAGTTCGCCTTATACATACACATCCAACTTCCCGGACCTCGTCGGTCATCCGTTGGTCAACGCGATCCCAAAAGTCATAGGGGAGCCTTGCGGCTTGAGCTGTAAACCCGTTTACACTCGACACTGCCCATGGAACGACCAAAAAACCAGTCGTCGCGTCATCCCCTTTTGTGCAGGTAGTTTTAGACGCGCTTAACCAAACACCAGCCTGCCAGACCCTTTCATAAAGTCCGGCTCTTCGCAGCTCTTCGATGAAAATATCATCGAGCTGGCGGGCAATCTTTAGTTTGTCAGCTGTTACTGCCCCTTCAATTCTAACAACCAATCCGGGCCCCGGAAATGGATGGCGAGTTAAAAGGGCCTCTGGAACGCCAATTGCTCTGCCAATGTCGCGGCCAGTGTCTTTTACCTGATCTGACAAAGGCAGAAGCTCTGGCACAGTGAAGCCAAGCCCCACATTGTGGTGAAGTTTTATCCGGGCTTTTTCTGGGCCTATATCGTATCCCAGCCCGCTCTCGGAAACATCGGTGTAAAGAGTTCCTTGCGCAATATACGAAGCGTCAAATTCTCCCGCTTCTTCATCAAGCACGGACCTATAAACCTTGCGCATAGCAACTCTTTTTGCGTGACCGCCCTCAACGCCAGCTAACGCTTCCAAAAATTTTTCTGTGGCGTCAACAATTACCAAATCCAGCCATGCTTGGCCGCCGAAGTATTCCAAAACGCATTGCTCGTCATCGGGGCGGTCAATACCTTCTATGTAGACTGCCTTTAGCTGCGCTGGTTTTCCGACCAGAGCGCGCTTTAGAAGGTATGCAACCGTTGAGGAATCCGAGCCACCCGAAAGCGCCAGCAAAACTTTTTCGTTACCGATTTGCCTCCGTAGATCGGCTATTTTTTGGTTAGCGACATCCTTTGCCGGAAACCTGTCGTTAGCGCCGCAGATTCCAAAACAGAAATTCTCAAAAATCTGCAGACCAAATTCCGTCTCCGTAACTTCAGGGTGAAACTGCACACCCCAAAGATGTTTGTAACAAGCTACCGCAACTTCGGCATTGCTCGTTTTGCCCAAAACCAAAAATCTATCATCAGCCAAAGCAAGCACTTTGTCGCCGTGACTTTCCATAACAGGCATCCGCGCCGAGCAACCGGAAAATAATCCCGAAACTCGGGCGACTGACAATTTATGCACGCCGAATTCCCGCTTGTCGGATTTTACAACCCTGCAACCGACATGTTGAGCCCAAAGCTGAAATCCGAGGCAAATACCCAAAACAGGAATGCCATGGTCAAAAATCCCATCGTCAAATGGCGGGGGATTCTTGTAAACAGAAACCGGGCCTCCGGAAAGAATTATGCCAATCGGCGCGACTTTTTGCACGTCTTCGACGCGAACCCGTAAGGGATCGGCCACCAGGCAGAACACTCCCAACTTTCCCAGCGCCAGCGCTATTAGGTGGTCAAACTGGCTTCCCAAAGAGAACAGCAAGAAAACCTCGCTGGTTCTACGGATTCTTTTCTCTTCTTCAATCTCGCGAAGAACTTGGTCATCCACTTTTCCCAATGTGCGTATCATCGCAAATCTCCCAATTGTAAAAGGGCTGTCTGAACTGATCCACTGATCCAATGATTAATGATAGTTTTTTATTTGCTTTTGTCAAATAAAAGAAGGGACTTTGTGAGTCCCTTGTCAGCGCGATGAGCACTAACTATGCGTTTGGAGCAAGAATCATTATTAGCAAAGCCATACGAGTAAACAACCCACTATCAATTTCATCGCTCAAAAATATTGACCTTGGATCGTTCTCCACTTCTGGCCTTATCTCTTTGACTCGGCTGTCAATCGGCAAAGGATGCATAAAAATTGCTGTTTCCTTTGCCAGTTGCGCCGTTTCCTCGTCTAAAACGTAGTTGTCGGTCAGGTCATAAACAACTGACCCATGCTCTCTCTGCGTTCTGAGCATATAGACTATGTCGGCGAAAGAAATTACTTCCTTCAAGTTTTCGCTTTCATAAAAATAGATTCTTTTCTCACGCAGATGATCAAGAACATCCTGCCTCATTTTTTGCGCTGGCGGAGAAACAAGGTAAATCTTGACACCATTAAACTTAGACAAAAGGTAAACAAGCGAACGGGCCGCTCTGTTATTTACCAAATCTCCGTTTATAACAATTGTCGTGCCGTCAATTATTCCCTGCTTTTCCTGAATAGTGAAAATGTCCAAAAGCGCCTGCGTTGGGTGCTGGCCTGGACCGTCGCCGGCATTAATTATTGGCACAGAGGAAACCTTTGCCGCTATTTCAGCGGCTCCCGCCTCATTATGCCTAACAACAATAACATCCGGCCGGTAGCGGCACCAAACCTTAATTGAATGCTCAAAAGATTCTCCTTTTTCCGCAGAAGAAAATTTTGCAGCGTTTTCGGTGGCGAAAGAAATCTCGCCTCCCAAATAACTCATTGCCATCTGGAAAGAACCCCTTGTCCTTGTGCTCGGCTGATAAAAAAGCGCTACCATGCGCTTTCCGCGCAAAACGTTATTCCCCCTGCGCTTAAAAACTTCTTTCATTTCTCGCGCTAAAGGAAAAAACTCATTTTCTATCCACTCCCTTGAAAATTGTTGCGACCTAACAACATGCGGCCATCCATCAAAATGAGCACTCATGACCTTTCTCCTGCGGTCTAGGTTGGAAAAGAACATTCGGACACCTGCCTGCCCAGACAGACATTTTTTCTAATTCTACTCTCATCAAAAACAATGTCAAGCTTTCTGTCGCACAATAAAATACACCCGTGCACTAGTGCACGGGTGTATTAAGATTTTTTTAGAATTTTAATTTATTTTATTCCTGTAATTTCTATCTCTGTATACGGCTGTCTGTGACCGATTTTCCGGCTATATCTTTTTTTCGCTTTATATTTAAAAACAATTATTTTGTCTCCTTTTCCGTGTTTTAAAATTTTTGCCTGAACTTCTGCTTTTACCAGCGGGGTTCCAATTTCAACTTTTTTGTTCTTTTCAACCAACAAAACATCGGAAAAAGAAAATTCTTCCCCTTCTTTTTTGTCCAGTTTTTCCACTTTAATTTTGTCTCCGGGCTGAACCAAATACTGTTTTCCTCCGGTTTTGATAACTGCCAACATAAAATAAGTTTAGCAAAAAATATCTTATTCGTCAATGGCTGGTCTTTCTACCTCGTCTATTTCTATCTTCGCCTCCCCTGCTGTAAGTTTAACTACATCTTTATCTATTTTTTGTAATTCCTTGCCTGCTTTATTATAACTGCCTACGGTTGAGTCTAAGTGCTGGCCCAAGCGCTTCATATATTCTGAATATGTAAATAAGTGTTTGCCCAGTCTTTCCACTTCTTTGATAATTGTTTGCGCCTGCTCTGAAATTTTTTGGTTGCGAAGACCCTGTAAAACCGTTTGTAAATAAGCCAGAAATGAAGTTGGCGAAACCACGACAACTTTTTTCTTCCCAGCGTAATAAATTAAATTATTTGTGTCTTCAGCAATTACTCCCACTTTGTTTATCAGCAAATCATAATAAACCGCCTCTGACGGAATAAACATAAACGCAAAATCCATTGTTTTTTCCTCTGGTCTGACATATTTTGCGGTTTCATCAATTCTTAATTTTAAATCATTTACAAAAGCAGTTTCTAATCTTTTTTTCTCAACGGAATCGTTGGTTTGCAGCATTCTGTTATAATTTTCCAAAGAAAACTTTGAGTCAATTGGAATTATTCTTTTATCAACGAAAACAACCGCGTCAACAATTTCTCCGTTTGAAAACGCATACTGCATTTGAAAAGAACTTGGAGGCAAAACATTTTTTAAAACGGTTTCTAAATAATATTCGCCCAAAATTCCCCGCTGTTTTGGATTTTTTAAAATATCTTGCAAAGATTTTAACTGGTCGGCGAACCCGACAACCTGCTTATTTGTTTCATCCAGCCGAGTTAATTTTTCGGTAACGTTTCTAATAATATCTGCTGAATGCTTGAATTGTTCCTGCGCATTTTTATTTGACTCAGAAAGTTTTAAATCCACCGCCTGCGCAATTTGCCCAATTTGCTGCTGCAACATTAACAGCAACCCGTCTTCTTTTTTCTCCGGCTCTGGTTTTTTGCGAAGCAACAAAAAAATCGCGAAAATTATTCCGGCTGCAATTATTACTAATAGTATTATTGTTAAATCCATGGTTTTATAATTTTCCTTCAGCTAATATCAATTTTTCAGAATATAATCTAAAATTATCTGCATTAAATTCATATTTTACATCCACAACCAATTCTTCCAATTTTAATATTTTCCACGCCTTACATTTGTATATATTCGTTCTACCACGACTTCTATAAATATAAACTTCAAAAGAAATAACAAAATGATGCGCATCTTCTGTTATTTTAAATTCCTCCGCAGGTGATAAATAAAATGAACGTTGGGTGGTATTAATATTTTCAATATTATATGTTTTGCACTCTAAATAATTAATCCTGCGGAACTCATCAACGAATTCTATATCGGGGTAACCAGTGGTTTTTCTATTACCATTTTTGGTCTTCGGAGTGTCTGCCTTATATCCCGTCTTTATTAAAGCTGCTTTTACAAACGGCTCTATATCGTTGCCAACCTCGTTAGGTCTATGTCTTTTTATCCCTTTTTTATTAATTTCCTTGCCTGCATTTATCGCAACTTCAACAAGTTTTTGTAAAACAATTTTATCTTTTTTGTTTCCATTATCAAACGGAATAATTTTATATCCAGATAAGGCCTCTATAACTAATTTGAACGGTATTCCTTTTAATGGTTTTATCATTTGCTTGATTACATCTTCAAGCATTGCAGTATAATTTTTTGTTTTCAATGATTCTGTTTTTTGTTTATCCATTTTCTTATTATTATTTATAAAATAAAACTACACGATTAGTGTTGGTTCCAAAATTATTATTTTTAATACCCCATATATTAGAGGTTTTTGTAAAATTCTGCGAATTAACAAGAACTCCTAAACAATTAAATCCTACTTCTATCCCAACTGGTAATATATGTTCATCGAGTCTTATTTCCCCTCCTCTTATTTCACCAACTTCAAAAGCAACCCAACCATTCTTTTTAGTTATTCTAAATAATTCTCTAAAAACATTCTTCATAATCGCGACCCAATCATTCAGATTTCTGCTCATAGTTATTTTTTTGGCGACCCTATCAGAGTCTATGCCATTAAACCAACATCGCAACCAATTATCTTGAGAATATTGAACTGTATCCAAAAATGGTGGTGAAGTCACTGCAAGTTGCACAGAAGCGTCTCGGATGTCTTTTGTCTCCCGCGCATCTTTGTTAAGAAAAACACTATTGATATTTATTTTTTCTAAATTATTTCTCTGCGACTCGTTGACATTCCTAAGCAAATCGTGGGTTTTCTTAAAAATTAGCTTTTTTACATTTCTGTATTCCGGCGTTTGGTTTCTTTTTTTATTTATTATGATTTGTCTTTTTATAGAAACCGCCTGATTAGGAGGAAGTGTATATACAGAAAAAAATCCTTTAGAATGTCCTGTTAATCTATTCGTAGCAATCATTCTTATCCATTCGTCTACTTTGTCTAATTTTTTATTTAATAAATATTCTCTCAAGGAATAAATTTCTTTTTCTGTCTTAGGATGATAAAACATAGATAAATCCATATCGGGCTTAATATCATAATTTATTGAAATAATTTTTAGTCTTTCCTCAACTTCCTTAGGTGAAGGAATAAACAGTCTTGGCTTGGATAATATCTTACTAAGTGGGTTGATGTCATTTCCTATTGTGTTTCTTGCAAGTAAACCAGCCTCGATAACAGTCGTCCCTCTGCCGAGAAATGGGTCATAAATAGTATCTCCTTCGTTGCTTAGGAGTTCTATAAAAAATCTTGGCAATTCCGACTTAAAACAAGCACGATAGGCAATTTCGTGCAAAGAAGAACCTTGTTTTTGCTTTGCGGTCCAAAATTCATTAGTATATCTTGGAATTTTTTTATCTGCCACCTCAAGATAATCAACAATAGTATTATTGTTATTCTTCGGAAAAAAATCTAAAATGCCTTGCATACTATTACGCAAGCTGAAATTTTTAATATAATTATCAACTTTTTCAATCATTGCTTATTTTTAATTTAGCTTACCACATAATTTTTAGGCTTCCAATGGCGAAAGTATATTAGTTTTACAATTTCGCTCATAATAAAATAACAGCCAACAAGGAAAAAAACAATCAGCAATGGTAAAATTGGAGGAGCTACAAATTTAAACCAACTTTGGCTAAAACTTGATAAAAATTGCGGTCAAAAGAAATACTATATAAATAGAAAGCAAAAGAAGACCTTCTTTTTTTGTGATTTTCTGGCCTGTTTTAATAATCACAAAGAAAAATAAAGCGGCAATAATTGTAAAGGCTCTTGCAACAACAAATGGAGAAAAATCTTTTATTTCAAAAGGAGCTATAAGCGCAATAATTCCTAAAACCAATGTTGCGCAAATAATAACAGAGCCCATTAAGTCTCCTAAAACCATCCAGCCTTCGCCTTTTTTTGCCGAGACTATAGAAAAATATGCTTCCGGAAAAGAATTTCCCAAACCAACAATTAAAATTCCTACTAAAGAAAGCGATATGCCAAATTTATCTGAAAAAAATTGAGCCGAGTTGATAACCCCAAAAGAAGCTAATAAAAGAAGGGCTAAAAGCAAAACCATTTTTCCTAAATTCAATAGAAAATTAAATCGTCCTTTTGCGGGCTTAACGGTTTCGTTTTTGTCTTTTTTGTAAAACTTTTTGAATCTTTCTTCTTTAGAAAATAGCCAATATCCGTAAACGAAAAACGAAAAAATTAAAATTAACCCGTCGGTTCTTGACAAATTTCCATCTAAAATCATCAGTAGGGGCAGTATTGCAATTAAAATAGTAAAAAGCGCGCTTCCTTGAACCATTTTGCTATCGGCCGGCAAGCTTTTTTTTGTGAAAAATACTGCGATTGCCGTAACTAAGGTTAAATCAACCAGATTCCCGCCGATGATATCTCCAAAGGCTATCTCCGGAAGGCCATGCAGGACAGCGTTGAGGTCAACAAACAAGTTTGGCAGAGAAGCGGCAAAAGCCATCACAAAAAATGCAATTATAAATTCCCGCCAATGCAGATATTTTGCTATGTCAACTAAAGTTTTAACTAAATGAGAACTCAGCCAAGATAATACAAAGATCGATGCGATAAAAACTGTAATTTGTATAAACATCGTTAAAATTTAGAATTAAAAATTTAAAATTATTTGATGAAGTACACTATCCCGTAAATTATTCCCAGTAAAAAAACTAACGAAAGCGGATAAATAATATATTTTTTGCCGCCGATTTTATTGTACATCAATAAAATTAAAATTCCGTTAATTCCAAGCAAAACTCCTCCGGTAAAAGACAACAACGGAATAAACGATTTTAATCCCAACAAAAAAAGAACCAACGGAGTAAAACAAGTAATAATAAGCGCCTGCCAGTTTTTAATTTTCATATCATAAACCAAAACTTTTTTTAGGGTAAGCCCTTGAGTTATGAAAGCTGTAAAAGTCGTTATGACTCCAGCAAAAAGAGCAATTATATATGCGCCGTTTCCTAAAAAGTTTTTAAGGCCGGACAAAGCGCTTTCTGTTGTTTGACTTCCTGCAATCCCTAAAATCAAAAATGTAAATAAAATATAAATTATGGCCGGAATTAGCGTAGAAATTATAACAATTTTTTTAATTGATTTTTTATTTCCGACCAGCATTTCTTCAACCTCTGGAATTAAACCCGTGCCCCACAAAGCAAACATTATTGCCCCATAGGGCAGAAACGAATTTGAAATTTGAAATTTGAAATTTGAAATAAAGATGTTATTAAATTTTATCAAATAAAATCCTTTTATAAAAATAATTATTAAAGATAAAAACAGCAGAGCCAATGCCCAAAATTCAACTTTGGAAATTACTTTTATCCCAAGCCCGACTACAACACTCACAATTATAAAATAAAAAATGGCGTAAAAAATTGATCCTCCGCCGAAATACGGCTGCAAAATGCCTGCTAAAAATTCGCTGCCTATTATCAAATATGCAAGCAAAATTCCAAAAGCTCCAAAAACTATCGCTGCCGTAGCCACTGCCTCCGCCGGTTTCCCCAAGTGGTGGCCCACAAATCCGGGAAACCTTTTAAAGTCTGGAGTTTTTAAACTTATTTCGGTAAAAACCAAATGGATAATAATTATTATTAAAGTCAGAACCAAAAAATAACCAAGCATCAACCAAATACCTGATTTCAAAGCAATATATGGCAAAGAAAAAATTCCGACTCCAATAATACTACCAGCCAAAGTTGCCACGGGATAAATATAATTTTTAAATAATTCTTTGCTAAACATTATTCTATTTTACCGTGTTTATAATTAGCCCGCAAGCGTATAGGTTTGGACAAACAGTTGTTTTTATGCTAAAATAATAACAAATTGCATCGGGCCCCATCGTCTAGCCTGGTCTAGGACATTTGCTTCTCAAGCAAGTAACACCAGTTCAAATCTGGTTGGGGCCACTTTTTAATTCTTTAATTTTTCCGATATCTCTACGATGTTTAATCCTGAAAGTTCAGCCACGCAAATTGCGGCCAAAACATTATATATTTTTTCATTGTCAAACGGGTTTTTAATCCAAATTGGCACGCTGTTTCCCCTATGATTCAATTTAAAACTAATTCCCTCTTCTGTATTTATTTGGTCTGACGCAAAAAAATCGGCTTCTTGTGAAAAACCAAAACTTATTTTTTTAAATTCTAAATTTTTGCAAACCTCGCGCAATTCTGAATTATCAAAATTAAAAATTAAATAATTTTCTTCTGCTTTATTTTCTTCCTTTGCCTCGCCGAAGTCCCGCTCTGGCGGGACGAAGGCGGGTTCTATAAAATCAACTTCAACCTCTGGCGTTAGAATTTTTAAAATTTTTTTGACGTCAAATGTGTTGCTTTTCTCTGATACTACAATTATTTTATTCATTGTTTTAATTCGTAATCTGGCGGGATCTGCCAATAGTTAATTATATATTGAGCCAACTTCTTAAAAACCGGAACGGCCGACAAGCTAGATTTTGGAACTTTTGGATCGTCTAATTTTACAAGTATTAAAAATTTTGGATTCAATGCCGGCCCGAATCCGATAAAACTCTGTATTGTTTTGTCTTTCTCATATCCTTTGCCGTTTTTTAGGGGAACTTCGGCAGTGCCGGTTTTTCCAGCTATGTAGTATCCTGGAACCTTAGCTCCGCTGCCAAATCCTTTTTCCACAACGTTTATCATCATTGCTGTAATTTCAGAAGCGGTAGTCTCTGAAATAACTTGTTCTGGCGCCTGAGATTTTGTATATATTTCTTTTTTATCTTTCGCAATCTTTTCTACCAAATAAGGTTTTATCAATTTTCCTTTATTGGCAAAAACAGAAAAACCTCGAATAAGCTGCATTGGAGTAAGCTCAATTCCCTGGCCGAAAGCCGCTGTGGCAAACCCTACATCGGGCCCATTTTTTAACAAATTATTTTGAGAATAAACTTCCCCTTGCAAATCAACGCCAGTTTTTTTGAAAAAACCAAAATTATCCATATAATTGATAAAAGTGTTGTGCGGAATTTTTTGCTCAACAAAAACAGCTCCGGTATTTATTGATTTTTCTAAAACCTCTGTCATTGTTCTTTTCCCATATTTTTCTCTGGCGAAATTATAAATTGTTTCAGGCCCTATTTTGACATATCCTAAATCAGTAAAAGTCATATCTGGCGTTACCTTGCCTTCGTTTATTCCAATTGCCATTGTAAACGGTTTCATCACAGACCCCGGCTCAAAAAGTTTTTGCGCGGCAGAATTTTGAAAAATCTCCAAATCTTTTTCTTTTGAATATTGGTTCGGGTCAAACGAAGGAAAATTAGCCATTGCCAAAACCCTTCCTGTATCGGGCTTTATAACTATAATTTGTCCTGACGCTATATTAAGATTTTTTTTAACTTCTTTTAATAATGATTCCGCTTCAAACTGGATATTATGGTCTATTGTCAAATAAAGGTCGGCTCCATCTAAAGAATCGGGAATATCTGGAGAAAAAACTAAATCTAATCCCCTTTTTTCTTCTTTAATTCCAGATTTTCCTTTTAGGTTTTGGTCATAATATCCTTCTAAGCCGTATTGTCCAACTCCATCGCCACCCAAAAATCCTACAACATGGGCCGCCAAATTTTCTTGAGGATAATATCTTGCAGGAATTCTTTCCCAATACAAACCCTTTAAATTTAAATTTTTAATTTTATCTGCATCTTCCTGCGCCAGCCCTCTTTTTATAACCGTATAAGAGTTTTGTCCCTCTAATTTTGAAACTACTGCTTCTTTTGCCTCGCCAATATTTTCCGCCAGAATTTTTGCAAAAGTATCTTTGTTTTCAATTTCTTTTGGCATTGCGGAAACAACAAAAAAGTCTTTATTTATTGCTAAACTTTTTGTTTCCTCTGTTCCAGCAGCTCCTTTGTTTTCCTGGCTGTTTACAAAAAAAATTTGGCCACGAGAGCCATATACCTCCCGAAACCCTGCTTGCTGCCCCAGGGCCTGCGCCTGATAAAATTTGCGATTTAATATTTGAAGATAAAATAAGCGGCTGATTACAGCTGCTCCAAAAATAAAAATCACTATCAAAATAAAATTAAGCCGCCAATTTTTCATTTTCTAATTATAACGCGGAAATGAGGATATTTTTCAATAACGCCAAACCCACAGCCTACCCGAATTGAAAAATATCCTCATTTCCGCGTTATTCGGCTTTGGCCAAAGAAGCGTCTAAAATTTGTATATATTTTACTGATGTTGTTTTTTCAAAATTTAATTCTTTTGCCCTTTGCTCAACCGACCCTAAAAAACCTGTTTTGGCAAAACTTACCTCTAAATTTCTGTTTTTCTGGGAAAGAGCATTTATTTGTTTGCCATAGCTTTTAATCAAATATGTTTCTCCCGTAAGCTCGTTTATTAAAAATGCGTAGAAAATCAACAAAGAGCATGCCATAAAAAATCCTGCTATGCAGATTATTTTCCAGTTAATGTTTATCTTTTTCATATTGTTATAACGGCTCTCAGTTTTGCAGAGCGCGAACGAGGATTTATTTTTACCTCGTCTGGCGAAGCAATCGCTGGTTTTTTAGTTAATATTTTTACTTTGCTTTTTTTAAAAAAATTTTTAACAATTCTGTCCTCTAAAGAATGGAAAGAAATTATTGCAATCCTTCCTTTGGGAGATAAAATTGAAACTGCCTCTGGCAAAACTTTTTTTATATTTTCCAGTTCGTCGTTCACCGCAATCCTTAACGCCTGAAATGTTCTTGTCGCATAATGGATTTTACCTCTCCAATATGCCGAAGACGTGGAATCTTTAATTATTTCTATGAGCTCAAATGTGGTTTTAATCCTTCCTTGTTTTCTTTTTTCCGCAATATTTTTTGCAATTTTTTTTGAAAATTTTTCCTCCCCGTATTCCCTCAATGTTCTTTCAACTTCAGACTCTGTCCATTCGTTTACAATTTTTTCCGCCGTCAAATATCCTACGTTATCGTTGTATCTCATGTCCAGCCCTTGGTCTACTTGAAAAGAAAATCCTTTATACGCTCCTTCCAACTGCGCTGACGACATTCCCAAATCCAACAATATTCCATTTACCGGCTGGAAATTTTTTCTTTCAACAATTTCTTTTAAATTTATAAAAGTGTCGTTTATCAGAACCGCCCTGTCTTCAAATCTTGCTAATTGCAGTTTGCATTTTTCAATTTGATGCGGGTCTAAATCAATACCTAAAATTTTTCCCGCCGGCCCTGTTTTTTCTAAAATAACTTCCGCGTGCCCGCCCTCGCCTACCGTGCAGTCAACAAAATTTTCGTTGGGCTTTGGGTCTAAATATTTTAAAATTTCTTTTACTAAAACTGATTTGTGTATCATAGCGCAGATATTGTTTTTGGAAATATTTTCCGGAGCTTCGCCAGCATGGTTTCCGCGAAGCGGAATGGCGAAGCGAGGCTAAAGATGCGCCGAGCCGCTGGGCGAGGCGACATCGGTATTTTCAAAAATAATATCAAGCTATATCCCCAGTGGTCCTAATTTTGAAACAATTTCCTCAATTCCTTTTTCTGCTTCTTTGTTATAAGCTTCCCATTTTTCAGAATCCCAGATTTCTAGTCTGTTTGATAATCCGCAGACAATCACATCTTTTTTCAAGCCGCCATAATTTTTTAAATAATCAGGCACAAGTATTCTGCCGAGCTTATCTAAAACAACTTCCATTGCGCTGGCCAATATTGACCTGGTAAAAGATCTGGCTTCGGGCGCTGAAATTGGCAGATTGCTTAATTTGCCGGATATAATATCCCATTCCTTCTGCGTGTAAATAACTAAGCATTTTTCAATACCCTTTGTAATTATCACTTTGTCGCCCAGCTCTCCCCTGAATTTTGCAGGCAAAGCCAAGCGCTTCTTATTATCAATTGTGTGTTTGTATTGCCCAATCAACATTTATTTTAACTGAGCGAGGCAATAAACTTTTTGTAGGCCTGAGTACGCGAAGCGACTCATAGCCGGAAAAAAGTTTGTTGCCGAGCAAAGTTATCCACATATTTTAGCAGTTTTCCCACAGTTATCCACATATTCCCACTACATCTTATTTATACTCCACTTCATAACATTAGGTCAACACTATCAAAGTTTTGCTAAATTTAGTCGTAAATTAGCATTTTTATCCCCAACTTATCCACATCTGCCAAATTGCATTTTCCGAACAAAACAAAAAACGGCCATTTCAGCCGTTTCCCCCACTTCGCCCCAAACCGCACCCGTGCACTAGTGCACGGGTGTACGAAAATGTCGCACAATAGATATTACTCTTTTATGGGGTTAATAATTATTTCAAAAGTTTCGGGATGAATTTCTATTTTATCGCCTTTCTTTATTTTATCAGACAGCAAAGCTTCTGCCACCGAGTTTTCAACTTTGTCCTGAATTACTCTTCGCATTTCGCGCGCGCCGAACTCGGGCTTATATGAAAGTTCTACAATTTTTTCTTTTAACAGTTCCGTAACTTCAAAATCAATTTCTTTTTCCTTGAGATTATTTTTTAAACTGCCAAGCATTAGCTGTGAAATGTCTAAAAGATTTTCTTTTGTTAAAGGATGAAAAATTACTGTAGCGTCAAAACGGTTTATGAGTTCTGGCTTGAAAATTCTCTTTTCAAAAAGTTCGTCTAAAAGTTTATCTTTTTGTAATTTCCGGCCAGATTCAACTTCTTTAAAAATTGTTTCTGCCGCCGCATTGGAAGTGCAAATAATTATTGTGTTTGTAAAAAGCACTTTTCTTCCCTGCCCGTCTGTAATATAGCCCTCGTCAAAAATTTGCAAAAATAAGTTTAAAATATTCGGATGCGCTTTTTCAATTTCGTCCAGTAAAATCAATGAAAAAGGATTTTCCCTAACCGGCGTTGTCAAAAGTCCCTGCTGTTCTACGGGGGATACGGCTCCTATCAAACGTGAAATGTCTGAAATTTGCTGAAATTCAGACATATCAATTCTAATTGCTTTATCCTCTGAGCCAAAGTAAATTTGCGCCAGCGCTTTTGATGTTTCTGTTTTTCCAACGCCAGTGGGCCCTAAAAACAAAAATGTTCCCATTGGCCTTTTTTTTGATGCAATGCCGGCTCTTGCCCTTCTCATCGCAATAGAAATTTCTTTTACGGCTTCTTCTTGGTTAATTATTCTCTGGTGAATTAAATTTTCTAAGTTTAGCAAAACTTCTTTTTCTTTGAATTCCATTTTGCCAACTGGAATTTCGGTTTTGTCAGAAATAATTTTTGCCACATGGTGGGGCATAACTATTTTTTCTTTTTGCGTTAAAACATAAACCGCCACCTCGTCTAAAATATCCAGCGCTTTTTTAGGAAACGGAACGCTTGGAAAATATCGTCCGGTTAGATTGACGATTTCTCTAATGGAAGGATACAATATTAAAATTTTGTGTTTTTGTTCAAGCTCTAAAGCAAAATTTTGCAGAATTCTGATTGTTTCTAATTCGGAAACTTCAGACACCTCTATTTTTCTGAAATACTGCAAAAAAGAGGAATTTTGTTCAATCTTTTGGTGAAGCCCGTCATAGGTTGTAATTCCCACAAACTGAAAATTTTTCATGGGCAGATATTTTGACAAAATTCCCGTAATATCAATTGAGCCAGGACGTAGAATTTTTTCGGCAACATAATTTTGAAGCTCGTCAATAACCAAAATTACGTTTCCCGCAATCACCGCCTCCTGAAAAATTCCATCTAAAATAGTTTCTAATTTTTCAAAATCTTGAATTCTGGCTAACAAAGAAACCATATCCAGTTCAACAACTCTTCTGTTATTCAATTCCGGCAAATTTGTTCCTAAATAACATCTTTTAGCTATGGCTTGAACAATACTTTTTCTGCCAACTCCCAGGTCTCCAACCAGCAAAACATTGCTCATGCTGTCTCTGGCTAAAATCATCTCCGCCTGCTCTATTTCTTTTTGGTTCCCAATAATTTCTTTATAAGTCCACCTTGAAACAATGTTTCTCCAGTCAGTAGAATACTGGTCTAACGTTACGGTATATCCCGAAGCCCAATCTTTTCCCAACGACCCATTTTTTGACAAATTTTCATATGTCCAGAATTTTTTATATTGCTCTATAGCGTCTTCCACAGAATCCAGCCACAAAGTTATATTTTCAACATCTTTTTCTTTCAGATCGGCATCAATTAAAACCTTTTTAAAAAACTCGTCGCATTTCGCTAAAGCAACTAAAATTTCCTTTTCATCTATAGATTCATAGCCTCTTTCCACACAAACTTTTGCGGCTTCTAAAATTATATTTTTAAAATCATCTGAAAAACTTTCCTCAATATTACCCTGTCTCTGAATTTTTTCTATAAAATTTTTTAAATCTTCCTGAAGTTTTCTCACATTCAAACCCAGCCTATAGCATATCAATTTTATATCCTTCCCGCTCTTTGCCGCAGAATAAAAAAGCGCCGCTGAATTAATTTCATAAATTTTTCTTTGCAGGCAAAATTTTACAGCCCCATCAACTATCTTGCACGCCTCAAAGCTTAAAAACTCGGCTAAGTTATAATTTTCAGGGGCTAAAACGGCATCAGACAATTTTAAACTGATTTTCTGAAAATTCCCATATCTTAATTTTGAATCTGAAAATAAAGACAATTCCCAAAATAACAAAAAAAATGTCAAAAAAATAATTGAAAGTTGCAAGGCGAAAGTCCCGGAAAAAAGGTTGAATAAAGCAAACGTTATAAGAAAAAGGGAGAAAACAAATAAATATAAAAGGGCTTTTTCTAAAAATTTTGCGAACCTAAAAACAAAAAACCCTTCAGTCTTCACTGCCCGCAATACCGATGTTTTTTTAATATCAAACTCCATAAAATAGTTAAGCTGAAAAAACTATTAAAAATCCTAAAATTATAATTGCCGGCATAAACAGCCAAAATAAAATAACAGTTATACCGGCCATAAAAATAAAAATCTGGAAAATAATTCCCATTATAATTAAAACAATCCTGCATATTGCTCCTAAAATTCGGGAAAAAGTATTGGAAACTAAGGTATTAAAAAATTCTGCAATATCAAAGCCCTTCGGATACATCCAATTATATCTTCTCCACGGAGAAAAAAATGTTTTTAAAAGCAGAGGGACAGAAAAATAGTTTGAGCCGAACTTTAAATAATTATTCCAAACAGAAAACAAAAATCTGGGCATTTCGTAAAAATGCCAAAAAAACCAAATAATAAAAATGTTTTGCCTCTCTGCTAATTCCATTTTGTTTTTTTAACTCTTTATTAATTTTACACCAATTCCCGATATTGCGCTACCGCCAAAAATCAAGACGCCTGCTAAAATTGGCCAGCTTAGCAAATTCAAAACTTTTGTTATCGTTTCTGCTGGCAGTATCTGGCCTAACTGCTGTTGTATCGTCTGGTTCATTTGCGCCTGCAACTGAGCTTGTATATCCTGAACCTTGCCGGTTTGCGTTTGCGCAGGCGGTTGCGTCCTAAAAATCAAAGGAGCGGAAGATTTAGCAGTAAAAATATCGTAAGACTGCCAAAGCGTCCAGCCAATTAGCGCTAATCCTAAAACTAACAAAACATAACCTAAAATTTTATTTGTAATCATTGTTGTTTAGCAATTCTTGGCGGATGTCCTCGGGGATTGGAATTTCCTCGCCGGGTTTGGAAATTCCGGGATATCGCCAAGCGCTGATTATTTTTCTAAAATCTCTAACGTCTTTGTACATCAGCCAAATTTCTCCAGGCGCCTTTCTTCGCCACGTCGAAGCTTTGGCGAAGGCTGGTTGGGATTTTTCCTTAAACAACGGAGTCGTTTTCTTAAAAACTTTATTTGTCCGCATTACAGCACTTGTGCCTGGCACAATCCCCTTTTCTTTTCTTTCTGGCCTATGAAGTATTCCAAACAGCTTTTGTTTTGACAATCCATACTGCCTCATTTTTATTTTTGAGTGCTCTGTCCAAAAAAATTTTCTAAAAGAAAGCGCCATAATTTTGTTTACACTGAACGCAATGAAGTGTGGGCAGTATAGGATTCGAACCTATGGCCTCTGCAATGTGAATGCAATGCTCTGCCGCTGAGCTAACTGCCCATATTCATATATGTTATCACTTTTTAATAAAACTTCGCAATTTTTCAATTGTCTGGTCATAAGTTTGCTGGTCAACGGGATATGGCGTAGCGTCTTTTCCACCATGGGCAAATGAATAACGAGCCGGGTCTTCATACGAGGGCTTAGCCCCGTAAATTACCTCTGCAACCAAAGCCAAAGCTCTTATTGTTTTTGGGCCAACACCCTCTGTTGCCAATAATTTTTCGTAATTTTCCGGTTTTTGGTCGCACAATCGCCATAAAATTTTTTCTAAATATTTGCTTTTTGAAAAATCTTCTTTAACAACTGGATGCCAGCGGAATTCCTTGTTCTCCAAATTTAATAAAATTAGCTGTTCTTTTCCGCCCGGCGTATTTTTTGCTACAGAAATTGTTTGCGATAATGGCGTATAGTATTTTCTCAAAAGTGTAATGTCTTTCATCAAAGTGTTAAAGCTTTGGGAAATAAGCTGTGTGCCGATTTGTCTGTTTTTATCGCTTTGGTCCGCAGTCATATTTAAAACGCTTTCTAATTTTACAGAGCTTTCAATGCCAGAATGCGGTTCTTGAATTAAGTCCTTTATATTTTTTGAAAACCAATGATAGCGTCTGGCACTTTGAGCGCTGGTATTCATCCCCTGCTGAACAACTGTCCATGCGCCATTTTTTGAAAAGAAAAAACTATGGTGGTAAATTTGAAACCCGTCCTGAATTAAAGAGCTGTCAACTTTTGCCGCCATTTTTGAATTATAAACCAGCGCGTTTGCATTTTCTTCTGTCAAATTTATTTTTTCAGCCCAGCTTAAAATTTGTTCTGGAGTTTTGCGCGAAGTTTTTCCTTTGCCTCCGCAAATAAAAACTCCCAAATCTCTTTCGCTTCCGCGAATTGCTTCTTTTAACGCCGCGGTTAAAATTGTTGTTAACCCCGAAGCGTTCCAATCAAAAGCCAAAACAGTTCCCAATGACTGGAACCAGACAGGATCAGAAATTCTTTTTATAAATTCATCCGGGCCCTCTTCTGCAATAATCGCATAAATCATTCTTTTGGAAAGCAAAACCATTCTGTCAAAAAGCCACTTCGGGCATTTCCCATAATCCAATGTAAACGTTGCTATGCCTTTGTTTATCATATTTATATTTTAACACATTATCCTGAAAGTCAGATACATTGGATTTATGCCATGGCATAAATCCAATGTATCTATAAAAACAAGTGAAAATAAAAAAGGCCCGATTTAAAACCGAGCCTTACACGCTGTCTTGCCGAGGACTTTCCCCAACAGACCTTTTTTGCCTTTTATTCTCTTCTCTTTGCTTGAACTTCCTAGTCAAATGTAACATTTGAAAATTGTAGAAATCAAAGCACTGTCTCGCAATCACTATTATAGCAATCCCGGAGCAGAGCTTAAATATTGCCCCAGAGGAATCGCCCCTAACCAAGTATTCAATCACTCCGCCGATGCAAAGCATCACTCCAAACATACATACAAAAAAAGCAACTACAAACCCTCTAAATCCTCTGTTATAAGTCATTTACAGCTCCTTTCAGATTTCTTTTTCTGTCAGATGGACTATCATTTTGGAAAGTCATCGTTTAGACAAGCCATCATCTCGGGAGAAATTTTGAGAATTCCCTCCACACAAATCAAACCAATCAAAACAATAACCAAAAGATAGCTAATCATTGTTCTGCCTCCATAACGCCAACTACTCCCTCAAGCTGACCAACAACGCTTCTAAAATCATGGAAACTTGCGCCGCCATTCAGGCAAAGCTTCATTTAATAGAGAATAAATTATAAAAGAACATCAAAAGTGCCCTTGTCGAGACTCGAACTCGAAACCAATTCCTTAAAAGGGAACTGCTCTACCAATTGAGCTACAAGGGCAAGGCTGGAAATATACGCTCGGCAATCAAATTTTTTTCGGCGGAAGGTCACTTCGTGTACCTAAAGCCTCAAAAAATTTATTGCCTCGCTATAATCCTTCTGCTTTTAATTTATTCAACAATTCTTTTTGTTCTCTTGATAATTTTTTTGGCGTTTTAACTTTTAGCTCCGCGTACAAATTTCCTCTGCCGTATCCTCCAAAATGCGGAACGCCTTTTCCTGAAATTCTCAAAATTTTTCCCGATTCGGCTCCCGCTGGAATTTCTAATAAAATATTTGTTCCTTCCAGAGTTTTTAATTCAATTTCATCTCCCAAAGCCGCCTGCGAAAAATTTATTGCCAACAATGCATACAAATCATCTCCCCTTCTTTCAAAAACAGAATGCTTTTTTACGAATATTCTTGCATATAAATCCCCTGCCTTTCCGCCTTTTCTGCCTGCCTCGCCCCTTCCTCCAACTTTTATTATTTGGTCTGTGTCAACGCCAGCAGGTATAACAACTTCTATTATATCTTCTGCTTTTACTCTGCCTTCGCCCTTGCAAACATTGCATGGCTTTTCCGGTTTTGTGCCTTCGCCCTGGCATTCGGGGCAAATTGCAAAAGTTGTGTAAGAGCCGAAAATAGTCCTTTTAATTTGCTGTACTTGTCCGGTTCCCCGGCAAGAAAAACATTCTTTAATTTTAGTTGAAGGTTCAGCGCCGTTTCCGTTGCACCTGTGGCAAACAACATTTTTTGCCAAAGTAATTTTTTCAACAGTTTCTTTTAAAATTTTTTCTAACGGTATTTCAATATCAACTTGAATATCTTTCCCCTTTTTAATGTCTTTTTTTACTGTTCTTTGCCCGCCAGAATTAAAAAATTCTTCAAACACATCTCCAATATCGCCAAAATCAAATTCAAATTCCTGCCCTTGTCTTTGACTTTTATTCTGCCAAGCCCAATTAAAATCAAATCCCTGATTTCCTCCGGGCTGGCCATTTTCAAAAACTCCGCCGAACTGGTCGTATTGCGCCCGTTTTTCTCTATCTGAAAGCACCTGGTACGCCTCGTTTATTTCCTTAAACTTTTTTTCGTCTCCGCCCTTGTCTGGATGATATTTATGCGCCAGTTTATGAAATGCTTTTTTTATTTCATCTTGCGTGGCGCCTTTTGCCACTCCAAGAAGTTCGTAGTAATCCATAAAACGAATTTTAAATTTGAAATTTGAAATTTGAATTAAATTTAAAATGATTGAATGACTGAATTTGAGAACTCGTCGGGCTTAAATTATTTCAAATTGGATAAATTCAAATTGATTTCAAATTGTAAATTGTAAATTTCAAATTACTTCTCGGTGTACTTTCCTTCCTCTGCTTTCGGCTCTTCTCCGTCCTTCTTCGTCTCGCCGGATCCATTGGCAGAGCCAGAAGGCTTATCTTCGGGCTTTTGCTGTTTATATAACTCTGCTCCAACTTTTTGAATGGCCTCCGACAATTCTTGCGTCTTTACTTTAATTTCTTCTATATTATCACTTTCTTTTACTTTTTTCAATATCTCTATTTTTTCTTTTACCTCGCCGAAGCTTTTAGCGAAGGCAGGCTCATTTGACTTGGTTTCGTTCTCTTTTATGGTTTTTTCCGAAGTATAAATTAAAGCATCGGCAATATTTCTGACTTCAATCAAATCCTGTTTCTTTTTGTCTTCGTCTGCGTGAAGCTCTGCCTCTTTTTTCATTTTTTCAACCTCTTCTTTTGAAATTCCAGCCGACCCTTCAATTTTTATTGACTGCGATTTTCCCGATGCCTTGTCTTTTGCCGAAACATTCAAAATTCCGTTGGCATCAATATCAAAAGAAACTTCGACCTGCGGAATTCCTCTGGGAGCTGGCGGTATGCCGTCTAAAATAAATCTTCCCAAAGTTTTATTGGCTTCTGCCATGGGTCGCTCGCCCTGTAAAACATGAATTTCAACCTGCGTTTGGTTGTCTGCCGCAGTTGAAAACACTTGTGTTTTTGCTGTTGGAACAGTTGTGTTTTTTGCAATTAAAATTGTGTCAACTCCGCCGAAAGTTTCAATTCCTAAAGAAAGCGGGGTCACATCTAATAATAATACATCGCGCACATTGCCCTGCATTATTCCGCCCTGAACAGCCGCTCCAATTGCAACGACTTCATCTGGATTTACTTCTTTGTTTGGTTCTTTTCCAAAAAGTTTTTTTACTTCCTCCTGCATTTTTGGCATTCTTGTCTGTCCTCCAACCAAAACTATTTCATCAATTTGAGAAGCCTGTAAATTTGCTTCTTTTAAAGTGCTTTTTACCAATTCAATAGACTTATCAATGTAATCATGCACCATTGATTCCAAATTTGCGCGGGTCAATTTTAACAGCAAATGTTTTGGGCCGTTGTGATCAGAAGTTATAAACGGTAAATTTATTTCTGTTTCCAAACTTGAAGACAATTCAATTTTTGCTTTTTCGGCCGCTTCTTTTATTCTTTGCAAAGCTAAATTATCTTTTGCCAAATCAACTCCCTGGTCTTTTTTAAATTCTGCAACGACCCAATTCATAACTCTTTGGTCAAAATCATCTCCGCCCAAATGCGTGTCTCCGCCGGTTGCTTTTACCTCAACCGTATCTGCCCCAACATCTAAAATTGAAATATCAAAAGTTCCTCCTCCAAAATCATAAACCACAATTTTCTCGTCTTTCTTTTTGTTTAATCCATAAGCCAAAGCCGCGGCAGTCGGCTCATTAATAACTCTTTTTACATCAAAGCCGGCAATTTCTCCGGCAATTTTCGTTGCTTTTCTCTGCGAGTCGTCAAAATATGCCGGGCAGGTAATAATTGCTTCGGTAATTGTTTCTCCCAATTTTGCTTCAGCGTCTGCTTTTAATTTTTGCAAAATCATTGCAGAAATTTCAGCCGGATTCAACCATTTATCGCCCATTTTAACATCTACTCCCCCATCGGCAGATTCTCTAATTTCATAAGGCAATAATTTTTTGTCTCTCTGCACTTCCACGTCAGTAAACTTTCTTCCAATTAATCTTTTAACGGAAAAAATCGTATTTTTGGGATTTGTAACAGCCTGCCTTTTAGCTAAAACTCCCACAACCCTTTCGCCAGATTTTGTGATTGCCACAATAGACGGCGTAGTCCTCGCCCCCTCCTTATTCTCAACAATCTTCGCCTCGCCCGATTCCACCACCGCCATCGCCGAAAAAGTTGTACCTAAATCAATTCCTAAAATTTTTGACATATGTTTTTTTATTTATTTAAATTAATTTTATATTTTAAAATAATTTTTTTAAATCACCACCAAGTCTATTAAGATATTCGTTAACATAGAAATAATCTGGTTCGTTTTTTGACGCCCTTGTTCTTATTTTAAAGTTTGGATTTTTAAAATTATTTTTATCAAAAAGAATAAGCCCTATACCAAATCTTGAACAGAGTGATTCAATCCTGCTCACATCTTTTTCCGCCTCTTCTGGAATGACAAGATAAACTTTATGACTAAAAAGTTTGTAAGAACATGCTTGACCAAAAGCAGTAATAAGTTGATTGGTATCCGTTTTTATCTCAGCACTTATAATTTCAGGATCTGGTCGCATAGGATCAGTTTCCGAAAATTTATATACTCCTAAAACATCGGGTGTTCCCCATTTATCTCCGAATTTGTTTCCTCCTAAAGGAATGGCCCTCGTACATTCTTCTAGATCATTTATTAAATATTCAGCAAATGGTAAATAAAATTTTTCTTCGTCTATGCTAGGTGTTTTTTTAATTTCCTTGTCGGTCTCTTTCGTAATTTCATTCAAGGTTTGTTTTTTTAGAGCTTCGGTTCTTTTTTCTTCTGACAGGTATTTCATTAAAATAAAAACTCCTCGTTCTGGTTTCGCAATATTTTTAGCTTTTTTATCTAAATCCCAAATCGTTCCATGAATTGTATTTTCTGGTACTTCGGGTAGAAAATTCCTTAATTCTCTGAATAATTCTGAATACCTAATACCACTTGGCCGATTTTCTAAAATATTTAATACTTGTTCGATTATTTTTTCTTTTTGCGTAGACATATTTTTATTTTTTAATTATTATTTTAAATAACTATTTTTTGCACGAAGGATATCTAACTGATTCTGAAAATTATTCATTTCTATTTTTAATTCATTGAGTTTATCGTTTAATTTCATATTTTTTTCCGAATAATTTTGATAAAAATTATTATAATTTAACAATAAGTCTTTTTCCTTTATTAAATCAAAGAAAACTAAAGATAGTGTTGTGATAAAAGCAATAGAAACAACCACTACAATACCTATTATTAGATTATTAACCGTTTTTAAACTCTTTTGATATTCTTCAAGATCTTTTTTGTATTTTTCTCCATCTTTTTTTAGTAGCAAAATTTCATCTTTTATTTCTTTTCTTAATTCCAACAACGCAGACGCCTTAGGATCTTGATCCTCTACTTTCTGTCTTTCCATTTCCTCCCAAAGCGATAAATACTTTATACCTTGAGTGTTTATACCCGGCCCAGTTGTTGTTGTGTTTTGTGGATATTGTAATTCTTGTAATTGAGCTATCAGTACTCTAATTTGTGCTTCTAATTCTTGAATTGTCATATATTATTTCCAGCCTTGGTCAATTACTCGCCAGACGACTTGCTCTTGCGGAACCTGAATTGGGCCTTGAGGAGTTTGCTGAACCACATTCATTTGCTGGCGTTTATATTCTATTGAAAGATTAAAATAATTTGATAATTCCCTGCTTTCAATATTGGCAATTTTATAATCTTTTTTATTTTGGCTTACATTTAATCCAAGCTCGTTTTCCGGGCTCCAAACGCCAATTCCAAGCCCCATTTCTTGTTGGTAAGCTTCGTAAAGTTCCGTCATTGCTCTTGCCAAAACATCATCGGCGTTGACAACATTTTTTAATCCTAAGTCTTCTTTTGCTTCTTTTCTGCCAATAAAATATTGGTGCGAATAAAGTTTTTCCGTAAAAAAATCAACAATTTTATCAATCTCGTCTTCTTTCATCGGTTGTTTGTGGCTTTTCAGCAATCTTTTTGCAAGTATTCTTATTAAATTATGCGTGCGGTTGATATTGCCCAAAGCCAAAGGATGAATTTGCGGATTTGCTTCTACAAATTTATTAAAAATTTTGGCTAATTCTTCATCATTTTTAATGCCAAATTTATTTTTAGCTAAATCAAAATAAGCCATTACATCTTCTACGGAAATAGGAATTTTGTTTTGCGGGTTTGCTGGGTCTGAAGGGTTAAAAACATTGGCGGTTGAAGGGTCAATTGGCGAAAGTTCAGATAAATCGCTCATTACAATTTCGTCAGCGCCCAAAGAAATCATTGTGGCAGCTGAGTGGGCTTTGTATGGAATTATAACAGAAAACTTGTCGCAGTATTCTCTAATCATAGAAACCAATCTCCATGGCACCATAGTGTCTCCGCCAGAGCTGTATAAAAACAAATCAATGTTTTGCGTTTTACCGATTTTTTGCAGTTGCTTTGAAATAATTGGAACGACATCCATTGCAATGCGGGCATTTACCGGCCCCTGCCTATCGCTGGTTATATATGTAATAACTTTTGATTTTCTTTGTTCTTCAATTTTTTTTATCAATTCTTTTTTATCCATAAAATTATTATTTAATTATTTTATGTTTCGTTTATTCTTAAGTTTTTGAGAACTTTGGAATAAACGTTTTCCGTTATTTTGATATTTTTACTTTCGCAGGGCGGATTATTTTTCCATACAGGGTGTAGCCGCGCCGGACTTCCTCTAAAACCGACTCAGAACTTATAGGTGTCGGACACCTATAGATTTCTGGGCTAACTTCTTCAACAACCTCCATCGTGACGGGATCAAACGGCTTTCCGATGACTTCTATAGGCTCAATCCCCTCTCTTTGCAAAAAATCACAGAGTTGGTTTTTTATTTGCGTAAACCCTTCTATCCAAACTTTCCACGCCTGGGAAGTTTGTCCTGAGGAGCCCGTAGGCGATGTAGGACTGCCTTTAGTTAATTCTTCCGGAATGTGCGACTCTGCTAAATAAATATTATCTAAAATCGGAATTATTTTTAAAATTATTTCTTCGTTAGCGTATTTTGCAAGCTGGCCGATTCTTTCTATTTCATCTTTTTTATAATTCAAAAAATCAGCGCGCTCCCTTTTCCAGCCGTTTAAATACTCCTCGTATTTTACCTTTGCTTCTTCTAAATTATTTTTCAGTTCCTCAATATCTATTTTTTGGTTCTCTTCTTTATTGTCCATATTTTTTATCCATATTTATACTCGCATTATAGCAGAAAAAACAAACAAATCAAGAGGTAATCCACCCGTCGATTTTGTAAAAGAAAAGCGCTAAAAAAAGCGCTTTGGAACAAGGTTGACCGCAACCAACCATTGTCATGTTTTGCGAAACCGCAAAAGAGAATCTGCAAAAAATCTCGCGCTGGGGAAACAGAGTCTTAAGGGCGATGCCCTCGGAAATTTGTTTTTTAGCGAAGATCGCACCTCAACGCCAATGAGCAACACTGCAAGGCTCTCTGAAAAACGCTCACTGTTTTTTCTTCTGACTCTTTGCATTAGTTCTGAAAACGATGGAACTGCGACTCCAATTATTTTTTGACCCGTCATATGCGCCCCCTATCATTATTGATGGTTTCAATGTGCAAACCCTGCCCAAATAGAACGCAATGCCCTATTCAGAAGTTAATTTATATTATTGGCCGATTTTTAGCATATCAATCTCAAATATTAATGTTGCGTTTGAGGGAATAACTCCGCCTGCTCCCGCCGGCCCGTAACCTAGCTCCGGAGGAATTGTTAATTTTCTTTTTTCGCCGACTCGCATTCCTAAAACTCCTAAATCCCAGCCTTTTATTACTTGGCCAGATCCTAATGTGAATAGAAACGGCGTTCCCCTATCAATGCTTGAATCAAATTTTGTGCCGTTTTCTAGCGTACCAACATAGTCTACTGTAACTGCATCTCCTGGTTTTGCTTGAGCTCCCGTCCCATCTTTTAATATCTCAACTTTCATGCCCTGAATCATTTCGTAATTTTTAAAATTTTTATTTTCTTGATTTGCCGGCTGATTATTCGCGGGCTGATTCTGCAGAAAATAAACTCCCACAATTACAATTATTAATATTATTGATCCGATTATTATAATATTTTTTTTCTCCATGTTTATATATTTTTTTTATTATTTTAATTTTTATTTTTTAGCGTAGCGATATATTATTTATAATATCATTTTTTTTACAATAGGAAAGCACAAAAACTATACAATGTACATTTCTTGTCCATATCCTCCAATTCCTACAAATTCCGCCTCTCCCTTTAAAATCTTTTCAAAAGGGCGGCAGGCAAAACATCCCTCGGCTCCTCTTGGACAATTAAACTCTTTTTTTTCTCTTGTGTTTTTTATTTTTCTAGCAATTTCAAGCACGTCGTCATAAGCTTTTTTAGCATCCGGTAATTTAACTGAAACAGGTTCGTTATCGCGGCATAGATACCAGTAAGCGGCTCCCGAAACTTTTCTTTTCTGAAGATTATTTAAAAGCAAAAGATATATAGGAAGCTGGAGCGAATTTTCTTTTTCTTCATTTTTGCCGGTTTTAAAATCAATAACTCTAATGCTGTCGTCTTTTTCAATATATTCCAGCCAATCAATTTTTCCGTTTAAAATAATATTTTCATATTCTGATAAAAAAAAGTTCGGAGGCATATTATTGCTTGCTGGCGGAAGCTTTACCGTTTTTCGTGCAAGCAATCCAGGGTTTTTAGCAACCCGTAAAATCATATTTCTTCCGTGCTCTTTTACTTCTCTTTCCTCCTGCGTGTTTTTGAATCCGCCTTGTTTTCCCGAAACTTTTTTCCATTCCTCCTCAAAAACCGTTTCCAATGACCTCAAAAATCTTTCTTCCGCTTTAAATTTTGATAATCCTTCCAATGTTTCGTGCACAGCTACGCCCAAAGAAAACGTTGGGCTAATTATATTTATTTTTTTGTTACTTGCGCTTTTGTAAACATTGCGCAAAAAATACAGCCTTGGGCATTTTAAATAGTCGCCAATTGAAGAATACGAAACCCAAATTGAATTATATTTATCTTGCGCCATAATAATTATATTTTACTCCCCCGCTGTAATTTTTTCAACGCCCCGCATGAATGTAAGATATAAGTAAACGTAAGATATGAGTAAACGGTTGGTGCGTAATAACTCCTCTTATAAATTAAATTTAGAAGCTTCTATATTTGTAAGATGTTTTGTCGCATAATAAACATTGCCGTTGTTAATACGATCGTATCCACAAGGGAAAAGTATCGCGCCTGCTCTGCCGGCAGGCAATAAAATACTCCTACGCGTCGGAGGGTAGGAGTGAAATTCAGACGGAATTTATTTGTCGGGATGAAGTAAGACTGAACTGTCGTAGTCGCTTAGACTATCTCTGGGCGAAATCGCAAATGTCGTGAAAGTCACAGTACTGACATTGCCAGCCGGGGGTCGGTTCAAATTCGCTATTTTTTATTTTTTTAATTTCTTCAATTATTTTTATTTTTTGTTTTTCTAACTCCTGCTCTGTGCCCAAAAATGAGGCTTTTTTACCGTCATCTAAATAATAATATGTAAGCTCTTTAGGCTTTATTTTTAAAACTTCTTGTGCGGCAATTTGGTAAATTAACAACTGCTCTTTTTGATCAAAATCTAATTTGTCTTTTGACTGTCCTGTTTTATAATCAATAATTTCAACACCATTTTTTCCATTATCTATGCGATCTATAACACCAAACAGCTTATAATCGCCAACTTTTAGGTTAAACGGAAGCTCTAATGCCAGCGAATTATTTATTTTCAAAATTTTCGGCGGTCCGCCGGTCGGCGAATTTAAAAATTCTTTCTCATAAAAATCTTTTAGTATTTGTTTGCCTTTTTTATAATACTCTTCTTTATTTTTTTTGGAATCATACCATTCGTCAATCCAATTTTTTTCGTAAATTTTAACAAGTTCGTCAAAATTTTTTGTTCCAAAGTTCTCAAGAACTTTGGAACAATCGCCTGTCTGCGCTTTGCCGTCTTTATTGTCGAATAAGACTTTTTGTTTTAAATTTTTTTCTTCGTTTGTAAATTTTAAAAATTCGCATAATGTGTTATGCATTGTTTTCCCAAAAGAAAAAACTGATTTTCCGCGCACGGGAACCTTTAAAATAAAACCAAATTTATATTGCAGCGGGCACTTTTCAAAAGCGGCTAACTGGGAATAAGAAAAATGGGCTGGTAAAAAATCCTGCTTTATCTTTTTCTTAAATTCCGACGCCTTTATTTTTTCAGCCATCAGCCCGTTTTGTAATTTGTTATTTGTAATTTGTAATTTTTCGTCCTTGTATCCCATTTCTATTAAAAATCTTGAGAGTTTTTTTCCTCTCTGTCCGCCATAGTTTTTAGCTGAAGTAAAATACAATTCTTTTTTTGCTCTTGTCATTGCTACGTAACAAATGCGCCTTTCCTCCTGCAAATGGACATCTCCTTTTGGTCTTATGTCTTTTATTAATTCTTCGGGGAGCTCGATCGGGTCTTTTCTTTCAATTGTCGGAAATCTTTTATCAACCATGCTCACTAAAAAAACATATTTAAACTCCAAACCCTTTGCCCCATGAATTGTCATTACTTTTATCATTTCAGGACCAAGTTCAGGGTCAAATTCCAGCTTTCCTTCTTCGCCGGATTCCAGTTCCAGAGTAATTTCCTCCATAAAATTTTTCAGCGATGGGTCTAATGTTGCCTCCTCAAAACTTTTCACTTTTTTATAAAACTGGTTAAGCAAATCTATTTTTTCCTCATCATTTTTTCTGACAAGATATTTTAAATATCCAGAATCTTCTAAAAATGCAACCAAAATTTCAGAAGCTCCTTTTTCCCTCGCCTGCAAACTATGTTTTTTTATCAAACTTAAAATAAAAGCAATCTGCTCCTGTGTCTTTGCCGATATTCCGCCAATCAATGAAAGCTCTCCTAACGCCTCAAAAAGTGATTTTGTTCTGCGATGGCTGTATTGGGTTATTTTTGCAATATCTAAATCAGAAATTCCTAAAAACGGCAAGTTTAAAATTCTGTAAACAGCCGAACCTTCGTGGTAATTGTCTAAAAGTTTAAAATATGAAATAACATCTAAAATAATTGGCTTTGAATAAAGCCCTCTGGAAGCTAAAAACTGGTAAGGCAAGCTCGCCCTTTCAAGCGCCTTAATAAATGGAATAGCTGAATCGTTTGCCCTTACTAAAATTGCAAAATCGTTATAATTTGCTTCTTTTTCCCTTTTTAGAATCTCTAAAATTTTTCTTATTACAGTTCCAACCTCCTCGTCTAAATTTTTGCCGTTAATGTGTTCTATAATCCCCTCGCCTGATTCGCCAGCTGGCGAATTCGCAATTAACTTTTTATCTATTTTATTTAAAAACTCAAGCCTGTCAGGGTCATTGGCTTTTATAAATTTATGGGATAAATCCAAAATGTTTTGCGTTGACCTGTAATTTCTAATCAATGAGATTTGTTTGGCGTCAGGAAAATCATTTCTAAACTGCACAATGTTTGAGAAAGAGGCGCCCCTCCAGCGATAAATTGCCTGGTCGTCATCGGCTGTAACAGTCAGGTTATTGTACGGTTCAGCTAAAAGCTTTATAACTTCATACTGCGACCAGTTTGTGTCTTGAAATTCATCAACCAAAATGTACTTAAACTTTTCTCTGTACCTGTTTAAAATTAACGGGCGTTTTTTAAATAATTTTAAACAATAATTTATCAAGTCGCCAAAATCCAGGGCATTATTATCTAAAAGTATTTTTTGATAAACGTGATAAGCATTTGCCACTTCTTTTATTCTTTCTGTTTCTTCGTCTTCCGGAGAATCATCTCTGGTCTTTAGTTTTTCTGCGTATTCCAAATATTCTTTTGGATAAATTTCCTGGTCTTTGCAGTGTGAAAAATGATAAATTAAAGCCTGAATAAATTTTGTGGGATTTCCCAGCGCCTTATAATAGTCCAATTCAAATTTATCCAAATTTTGCCTCGCTAAAAGCCAGCCTGAAGTCTGGTCTAAAATTTTAAAATCCGGGGACAGGCCAATATCTAAACCGTGGTCTCTTAAAACTCTTTCGCAAAAAGCATGAAATGTTGAAATCCACAAATCAACATAGCCAATATCCAAAAGCCTGTCTACCCTTTCAGACATTTCAGCGGCCGCTTTTTCCGTAAAAGTAACAGCCAAAATTTCTTCGGGCCTTGCAATTTTCTTTTCAATTAAGTTTATAATTCTCTGTGTTATCACTGTTGTTTTTCCAGTTCCGGCTCCGGCCACAATAAGCATCGGCCCTTTGCCGTGCTCCACCGCATCCTTTTGCTCTTTATTTAGTTTTGTTAAATCTAAAGCCATATTGCTATATCGTATCAGAAAAAGATTTTTTTTCAAACAGCAAAAACCCGCTTTAAGCGGGAATAATTTGCCTACACTGAGTGAAACGAAGTGTTCCGGGGCTTGGACTCGAACCAAAATACTGGCCTCCAAAGGGCCATGTCCTACCATTAGACGACCCCGGAATGTGCTTTTACAATAACATTTTTTATGCGCTTTTTCAAGATAACAAACATCGCCGTTGTTTTATTCATCCAAAACCTATAAAATATAATAATGGAAATAAAATATTCTGCAATTTCAATTTTAGCAATCGCCCTTTTTTGCGTCTTTTTAATTTGGCCTATAGATTCTTTTGCTAAAACAGACCTCTCTATTTCTGAAACAGATCTGACTTTTTCTAAAAACGAGCCCCTTGACAATAACATAATCATAATTTATGCTCGAATTTTTAATACAGGAGATGTTGATGTAAGAGGATATATTATTTTTTCAATTAATGGAAAGACAATAAACGAACCACAGCCGATTTCCATTAGGCCCAATACCTACGACGACGGATTCATAGATTATAAATTTAAAGCCGGCTCATATAATATTGAGGCGAAAATCGTTGGTGAGAATCCAATAGACGATAATTTAGAAAACAACAAAATAGTAAAAAAAGATTTTTTTGTTGATTTAGATACTGACGGAGACGGCATTGGAGATAAAAAAGATCCTGATATTGATAACGATGGTTTAACCAATGAAGAAGAGGCAAAACTAGGAACGAATCCATTAAAAGCCGACACTGACAGAGACGGAGTCAATGATAAAATTGATGCTTTCCCTTTAGATAAAGCTGAATGGCGCGACACAAATAATAATAGTATTGGAGACAATAAAGATCCGGACGCAGACGGCGATGGAATAAGCAATGTTGATGAAATAAAAATTTACGGAACTAATCCTTTAAATCCAGACAGCGATGGAGACGATGTTCCAGACGGCCAAGAAATAAAAAATGGAACAGACCCAAATAAAAAAGATACTGATGGCGATGGAATGATAGATTCGCAAGATTCCATTGTTTCTTTTTTTAAGGGCAGAGAATATTTATATTTTATTTTAGGAATTCCAGCTTTGCTGATAATATTCTTCTTATTCCGCAAAAAGAGAAGAAGAAGATAAAAATTGTGGCGCTTATTTCACCTCGTCTGCAACCCAGAATATATCCTGTCCGTCTCTGGCGCCATAAAGCAAATATCTGCCATCGCCGCTTAATGAAGGTACGCCGTATATTTTTTCGTGCGGGGCGGAGGCTGAACCGTTTAAAACAACGAAATTTTTGTTATCCCTGCCCATTACTATATACATAAAGCTTTGGCTGTCATTGCCAAAACTTGGCGAGGTTATAGCTCCCTCGTATCGCGCCCCTTCTTTTCCGTTTTCAAAAACAAATGATTGTTTTTTGACAGCATCAAAATAAAGGAAAACCACCCTATTCCCGTCCGGGCTAATTCCAATCCAGTAGGGCTTGTAGCTGTAGGAATTTCCTAATTTTGCATCATTTAAAAAACAATCAATCTTGCTCTCTGCTTTTTTGGGCGCGCAATAGGCCGCTTTGTCTGCCGCTTTGCTGAACAACGTAGAAACAACGGCTTTACTTATGTCATAGTCTTGCGAAATGGCAGTTATTTTAACGGTTGCTAAATTTAACTGCGCTGGCTGTTCTTTTTTTGCTTTGTTTTCGGCCGGCAAACTGGATAATGTGTTGGTTGAATACAGCAGATCGTTTTTTAATACAAACAAATATTCGACGCCTCCCAAAATAACCAAAATAATTAAAACTATAAAAAGATTCAATGTCAAATTAGACCTTCTTGTTTTGGGCATACTGCTCTGCGTTGGCCGGGCTTGATATTGCGGCTGAGCTTGGGGCTGTGTTTGCTGAGGATGTTGAATCTGCTGTTGCGGTTGTTGAGCCGGCTGTTGCGGTTTTTCTACAGGGATAATAACAACAAAAGCTTCTTCTACCTCTGCATTAGACCAGCCATTTTTTAATAATATCTGGCGAGTTTGCTGGTCAGACTGGTTTGCCTGCTTTGCTTTTTTAATATAATCAACAAGTTCGTTTATTTGAGGATTTGCCATAGAATTATAAATATTTAATTTTATTTATTAATTATACCACAACTTCTTTATATGTTATATCAAAAATTGCCAATTCCAAGGGTAACTGAGGAAGGGCTGAATATTTCATTTTATTTTCAGCATCAATAAATAATTCTAGCATTTTTTGGATATCTCTCTCCTGCATGCTTGCGGTTTGTATTTTCATTTTTTCAATTTCTTCAGCTGAAAATCCAGATGTTTGCGGATTTAAAAAATCAGGATTTATTTTTAAAAGCAAAGCCTGCCTTAAATAAAAAACCAAAGTTTTTGTGAATTCCGGCAAATCAACGCCATTGTCTATCATTGAATTTAAAGACAAAATCGCTTCCTTGGTATTTTTCAAAAGCAAAAAATCAACAAAACTTGAAATCTGGCTGACTTCAACAACTCCCAACAATTCTTTTATGTCTTCTGTTTTTATCGTCCCGCCGTTTCCGGAAAAATTAACGCATTCATCCAGTAAAGATTCTGCGTCGCGAAAAGACCCGCGGGAATTTAAAGCAATCAGAGAGAGGGCTGATTCGTCAAATTTTATGTTTTCTTTCTTTGAAATAAATTCCAGCTTTTTTATAATTTCAGGAACCTTTAATCTTTTAAAATCAAACCTCTGGCATCTTGAAGTTATTGTGGGAATCATCTTATGCGCCTCAGTTGTTGCCAGCAAAAATACTGCGTGAGCCGGCGGCTCTTCGAGCGTTTTTAATAAAGCATTTGCCGCGTCTTTTGAAAGCTGGTGGCATTCGTCAATTATAAAAATTTTGTATTTTGATTTTATCGGAGCAAATTTAATCCCCTCTCTTAATTCTCTCACATCATCAATTCCTCTGTGAGAGGCCGCGTCAATTTCAATTAAATCCATTGATTTTGCTCCCATAATTTCCAAACACGAAGAGCATTTATTGCACGGCTCAAAAGATGTTTTATTTTCACAATTAACTGCTTTGGCAAAAAGTCTGGCAATCGTTGTTTTGCCGGAACCGCGAGGCCCTGAAAACAAATAAGCGTGCGAAATATTTTTCGCTGAAATTGAATTGGTCAAGGTTCGCACTACATGCTCCTGCCCCACAACCTCTGAAAAACTCTGCGGCCTGTATTTTCTATATAAAACTAAATTATTGTTTGCCATGCGGATTTTTTTTAAAAAATGAAAAGACGAGCGCCGAAGCTATCACTACGCCACCGAGTGTCTGCCAACCGAATAGCTTTTCAATATTAATTCCAAATATGATCATGGTTGTGATTATTATTCCTGCGCTAATTACTCCAAATAAAATGGCGGGTAAGGATTTTTTTAGCGGTAAATTCATCATTGTTGCCAGCAAAGCGCCTGTCCATGCGCCAGTTAAAGGCAATGGAATTGCAACAAATAGCGCCAGCCCAACTGCCCCATATTCCTGAATTTTACTAATATGTTTTTCGCGCGCATTGTTTTCCCACCAGCTAAACATTTTTTTAAAAATGATGGATTTTTTAGAAAGATATACGGAAACCTCTTTCAAAAATAATAAAAGAAAAACTGCTGGCACTAAATTTCCAATCACGGAAACAAAAAAAACTGAAAACGCGCTTAAATTGTAAACTAAAATTCCCATTGGAATAGACAATCTTAACTCTCCAATTGGCGTCATTGATAATAAAAAAACTTGAAGTAAATCTGTCATTTTTCTTTTTTTAGTTTACCATAATTAAATAGCTATTAACAAGTATTAAAAAATCTGCTAATATAATTTAACATGAATAACTATTTAAACGATTTTCAATTATTTCTTGAAAAAATAGACGGCTACAGAGACAAGGCTCTTTTTATTTTTATCAAGCCGTACTGGCCGCGCAAAATTACGCCAAATCACATAACCTCAATAAGAATTGTAATTGGAGTTTTGCTGTTTGTTTTATTATTCTTTTTTTCAGTTGAAGACAAGACTTTAATTATGTGGCTTTTTATCATTGGCGCTCTTACTGATTTTATAGACGGACCAGTGGCAAGAGGCACAAACAAAGTAACGGAATTGGGCGCTATGTTAGACTCCACTGCTGATAGAATTTTAATTACCCCAATTGCTTTCTATAGCTTATTCAAATTTAACAAATGGCTTCTGTTGGCGCTGGTTCTGATTGAAATTATTAACGCAATATTTTCTATTTGGTATAAATCAAAAAAGATATACCTTGAATCAGATATTTTTGGCAAAGTAAAAATGACTTTGCTGTCAATTGTGTTTGTCGCAATTTTAGTAGTCTGGCCCCGCTTGCCTCCGCAATTGTTTGTTTATTTACTTTGGTTGACAATCCCTATTTCATTTTTGAGCATTTTTACAAAAGTGTTAGAATTAAATGCAAAAGGACATATTAAAAATAAAATCATCGCTAAACAGCTTAATAAATATGAAAATTTATAATACACTTTCTGGAAAAAAAGAAATATTTATAACCCTAAAAAACAAAAGGGTGAATCTTTTTGTCTGCGGTCCGACTGTTTACGATTATTCCCACATAGGCCACGCCAGAACTTATGTGGCTTTTGATTCCTTCGTAAAATATTTGAGAGAACTTGGTTATAAAGTTTTTTATTTGCAAAATATAACTGATTTGGACGACAAAATAATTGCCAGAGCCAAAGAAAAAGGAGTTTTACCAAAAGATTTAGCCGAAGCTTTTATAAAAGAACATCTAAAAAATATGAAGGCGTTAGGCGTTAATAGTGTTACAAAATATGCCAAAGCTACAAGCTATATAAAAGAAATAATCAGCCAAGTTAAAAGGCTTCAAGAAAGAGGTTATGCCTACGAAATAAAAGGCGACGGAATTTATTATAATATCGGAAAATTTAAAAACTATGGAAAGCTGGCCGGCAGAACCGTTTTGCAGGCAGAAGATTCAATTTCCAGAATTGATTACAGCAAGGACAAAAAAAACCGGGGCGACTTTTGCTTGTGGAAATTTTCTTCAATAGAAGGCGAACCAAAATGGAAAAGCCCGTGGGGCCAGGGCCGTCCCGGCTGGCACATTGAAGACACGGCTATCACTGAAAAATTTTTTGGGCCTCAGTACGACATTCACGGAGGTGCCCGCGACTTAATATTTCCCCATCATGAAGCTGAAATTGCCCAAATGGAAGCAATTTCCGGCAAAAAGCCAATGGCAAAATATTGGATACACGCAGGATTTTTAACGGTAAACGGGCAAAAAATGTCAAAATCATTAGGGAATTTTATGACAATTGGCGACTTTTTGAAAAGATATCCAGTTGAGTATTTAAGATTTTTAATAGTTAAAAATTTATGGTCGTCGCCCCTTGATTACTCGGACTCGGCAATGATTGAAATAAAATCAACTTTAGAAAAAATAGAAGAACTCCTCCGAAAAATTAAAAGTCAAAAGTTATTTAATTCCGCAGAATTACAGCGAGCGAAGTCGAGCGGTTCTAAAGTCAAAAGTATAAATAAAAATGTAAAATTAATTAAAGATTTCAAAACAGATTTTTATAAAGAACTGGATGACAATTTCAATACGCCAAAAGCCTTTGCTGTTTTGTTTGAGTTTATAAAAGAAATAAATAAAATAATTGATAAAAACGAGATAAACAAAAATGAAGTGAAAAGAATTTACAAATTTTTTGAAAAAATAAATAAGATATTTGGAATTATTAATTTTAATAATATAAAAAACAGAAAAATAATTCCAATTGAAATAAAAAAACTCGCCAATGCCCGCGAGAAATACAGGAAACAGCAAAACTGGCAAAAATCAGATGAACTAAGAGCAAAAATTGAAAAACAAGGATTTTTGATTGAAGACACCCCCTCCGGCCCAGTTATAAAACGGATTTTCACAAACCACTAATTGCTCCTACTCGTCGGAGGGTAGGAGCGCGTCATTGCGAGTCAGCAGGTGAAGCAATCTCTAAAAAATCTATATCTTGAAAATCTCACGATCGTGAAAATATCAAGATGTGTGTTTAACAATTTTTAAACAAAAAAAGAAGCCGAGAGAGGAATTTCCTCAATCGGCTTTTGTTGTGCTTTCTGGGCTAACCTCGTTTAGTCAAAATTATTAGCGCGCAGGGTTTTGCACTAACCCTTTAACAATCCATGCCGTTTCATTTTCAGCACCTCTTCTTTGGTCACACCCAGTCGCGCAGCGATTTGGGCATTGGTTTCCCTGTCTCCGTTCGTTAAAACAGGAACGGGCGAGACTGAACGGGGTTGCCACACAAGCGGTGGCTCGACCGGCTTCTCTTCGTGCCGGACAACTGGGCGTGCCCACGACATCGGCATATGCGGAATTGGCAGTTGCGGACGGACAATCCGCTGAGCCACACGCGGAACGACTGGAACGAACGGGTCAATCTTCCATCGGACTGACCGAGGAAGAGCAGTGCCGAATTTGTTGGCGAACAGATGTGCCGCCGACGAAATCCGATCTCTTGCTCCGATGCGTTCCAGGCACATGAACACCCAGTGCATATGCGACGCTTCTTTGTGCACGGCGTCCAGGCCGGCCGCTTCGATCTTCTCGATGCACATCTTGACGACATTGTCGACGAAGGTCGTGAGAGCGCTTCCTTCCGGACACTCGGACAGGAAACGATCGATGACCCGCTGGCGCAAATCGTGGATTTCATCCACTGAAAAGCGAAGTGCAAGGAGATACCAGTTGTGGCCGGTGTTCTTGGAAAGGGTAATGAACATGTGCCTGGCGCGATCGCGAGGACGGACTTCGGTGCTCTTAATCAACTCGTCGGCCACATCGCCGAGGTAGTTGTTGAGCTGATTGATCGAATCGTCGGCATCGAGAACTTGCTGGATATGTTCCAGCGCGCTCCGGCTGAAAGTCTTGTTCTGCTCGAGAATCCCGAGGATCCTCGCCGCCGGAACCTTGCAGTTTGCCATCAGGTGAAATGCGAAATCACGGTCAGAGACATCCTCGTCTCCTGTCGTTTTGTCCGCCCACCGGGCGATCATCTCCTTATCTTGGTCGGAAAAGGGAGACATCGTTTGCGGAATCCTGCGAATTACCGCAAGAATGCTCGAGTTCAGAACCTGCGACAAAACACTAACTCGCTCTTCAGCGCTCAATGCCTGTGCTCGGTCCAACGCGCGATGCAAGTGAAACGGCGTGACCATTTCGGTGTTCATAACTAGTCCTCTAATTGTGAAAGTCTAGAATTTACTCCAACGACCCAATGTCGTTGTATAGTTTTATTATAAACCCTTCATACAACCTTGTCAAGACCTTGCCCTGCTCTTTTTGTTTTGATATAAAGACATATTATGAGCGACAAATTGCTGGACAAATTGCCTCCGCAGAATACAGAAGCTGAACAAAGCTTGTTGGGCTGTTTAATGTTAGACAAAGACGCAATTGTAAAAGTTGTTGATTTTATTAAACCAGAAGATTTTTACAAAGGAATTCACCAGGATATTTTTCAGGCAATGTTTGACCTTTATGAGAGGTCTGATCCAATTGACATACTTTCTGTTTCAGCCAGATTAAAAGAAAAAAATAAAATAGAAGAAATTGGCGGCTCTGCATATTTGACTGTTTTGATAAACACGGTTCCAACTGCAACGCATGTTTCAAATTATGCAAAAATTGTAAGGCAAAAAAAAATTCTAAGAGATTTAATTTCAGCTTCAGAAGAAATTGGTTTGTCTGCTTTTGACGAATCGGAAGAAGTTGATATTTTATTAGACAAAGCGGAAAAAACAGTTTTTAATATTGGACAAAGGGCGTTAACTCAAACATTTATACCAATAAAAGAAATTCTGCCGGAAACTTTTGAAAGGCTTGATATGCTTTCAAAACATCAGGGCGGATTGCGCGGAATTCCAACTGGATTTAAAGACTTAGATAATAAACTGTCCGGACTTCAAAAATCAGATTTAATTATTTTAGCCGCCAGACCGGCAATGGGAAAATCATCTTTGGCGTTAGACATTGCGCGAAATGTGGCTATTTTTACAAACCAGCCTGTCGGACTTTTCAGTCTTGAAATGTCAAAAGACCAACTGGCAGACAGATTAATTTCCAGCGTTGCAAATATTGATTCGTGGCATTTAAGAACCGGCCGGCTGCAAAACGACGATTTTTCAAGAATACAGCATGCAATGGGAATTTTATCTGAAACTCCAATATATATTGACGACGCGGGTTCTGTAAATATTTTGCAAATGCGGGCTATGGCGCGCAGGCTTCAGGCAAATAAAGGTCTGGCTTTAATAATTGTAGATTATCTGCAATTAATGCAGCCAATGAATAGATTTGCCTCTCCTGTTCAGCAGGTTACAGAAAACTCAAGAGCTTTAAAAATTTTAGCAAAAGAATTAAATGTGCCGGTTCTTGTTTTGTCACAACTGTCGCGCGCAGTTGAGGCTCGCGTCCCCCAAATTCCCCGCTTGTCAGACTTAAGAGATTCTGGAGCCATCGAACAAGACGCCGATGTTGTTATGTTTATTTACAGAGAAGACGCTTATAATGAAAATAGCTTAAAACAAGGACAGGCCCAAATTTTAATTGAAAAGCACAGAAACGGACCGGTTGGATCTATAGATTTATATTTTGACAAAGAAAGAGTAAGCTTTAGAAATTTAGACAAAGCAGAATACGGCTCTGAAACTGAATAGGTTCAGTTTCAGAAAATTTTAAATTTTAAATTTTAAATTTATTTATGGACTCTATAAAAAAACTTACTGAATTATTTACGAAGTTTCCCACGGTTGGCCCGAGAACAGCCTGCCGTTTTGTTTATTATTTAATGAAACAGCCAAAAGAAAAAATAGACGAGCTAGTAAATGCAATACAAGAAATAAAAAATAAAATAAAATTATGCCAGTTTTGTTTTAATCCGTTTGAGGCTTTAGCGGAAGAAGGTTTTTGTTCAATATGTTCTAATCCATCAAGAAATAAACAATTATTATGTATTGTTGAAAAAGAAATGGATTTAAACACAATTGAAAAAACAAAAAGATATAACGGCTTATATTTTATTTTGGGGGGAACAGTGGGAACAATGAAAACAGAAGAAATTAATAATTTAAGATTAGAAGAATTAAAATTAAGGGTCGAGAATAAATTCTCGGAAATTATAATAGCTCTAAATCCAACACAAGAAGGAAAAACAACCTCTGTTTTGGTTGAGAGGGTTTTAAAAGAAACTTCGCAATCCCCTTCCTTTAAGATTACTCATCTGGCAAAAGGAATTCCGGTTGGCGGCGAGCTTGAATACGCCGACGAAGAAACTCTTGAATCGGCCTTCGAGGGCCGCAAGTAAAAACACACCCGTGCACTAGTGCACGGGTGTGTTTTTTATCTAAATATTGATTATTTTATTTCTACTTTTGCGCCGGCGGCTGCAAATTTCTTTGCTATTTCATCGGCTTCCTCTTTCTTTACGCCCTCTTTTACCATTTGGGCGGTTCCGGCTACGGCGGCATCAACCAGGTCTTTTGATTCTTTTAATCCTTTTGCAGTAACATCTCTTACAACTTTAATGACCTCAATTTTTTGGGCTCCAACTTCTTTTAACTCAACATCGAAAGATGTTTTTTCTTCCTTTGCCTCGCCGGAGCCTTGTGCGGAGGCGGGTACAACTGCAACTGGAGCTGCGGCTGAAACGCCAAATTTCTTTTCTAAAATTTTAACTAATTCAGCTAAGTCCAAAACTGACATTTTTTCTATTTCGCCAACTAATTTTTCAAATTTAGCCGGTACTTCGATTTTTTCTTCTTCTGCCATGTTCTTAAATTTGAAATTTACAATTTACAATTTGAAATCAATTTTAAATGTTAAAATGATTAAATTTGAAAACCCGTCGTGTTTTAATCATTTCAAATTAAATAATTTCAAATTGAATTTAAATTTCAAATTTCAAATTATTTTTGTATTCTCGATAAAACTACAACTAATCCCTTTATATTCCCCTGCAAAACATTCATAAAACCAAACATTGGGCTTGCAATTGAGCCGACCATTTTTGCCAAAAGTTCGTCTCTTGACGGTAAATTTGCTAATGCCAAAACCCTGTCTTTTTCAATAAATTTATTTTCAAAAATTCCGCCTAAAATTTTAAAATTTTCCTGTGTTTTCGCGAAAATGTTTGCAATTCTTGCCGGAGCAATTTCGTCTTCAATTCCAAAAACCAACGCCAGCTGGCCGGGAATGCTTTCTTTTATTTTATTCCAAAAAGAAATATTAGACTGGCCAAAAGCAATTCTAACCAAAGTTTTTTTTGCTATCTTTAAATTGCATCCGGCTTCTTTTAAATTTTTTCTAAGGCTGAACATATCTTTTGAACCAACTTTAGAAAAATCAACAAAAATCACTGATTTCTGTTTTGAAATATTGTCTTTTAAGCTTTCTATTTGTTTTGTTTTTTGTTCTTTCGTTAACGCCATAAAAAAACTGCGGTTTTAACCACAGACAAAAAAATATAAAATAACAGAAAATCTGTTATTAATATACCTCGGCAGGGTTTATCCCTTCGGAACTCAGGATACCTGCTGTCTGCGGTCTTTTTTAATAATATATTGTATCTTAATCTATATACAAAAATATGTCAATACTTTTTCAAATATTTTGCGCGGGCAACGTTGTGCTCTGCCAATGTTTTGCTAAAAATTGTTCTTCCATCAAAGCCGGAAAGATAAAACAGATACTGGGTATCTTTTGGATAAATTGCGGCTGAAATAGATTCTATTCCCGGGTTTGAAATTGGGCCTTTGGGCAAGCCTTTGTATTTATAAGTATTGTATGGCGAGTCTATTTTTGTGTCTTTTATGGCAACTCCCGGATCATTTTTACCGGTAATATAATTTATGGTTGCGTCTATTTGCAAAGGCATGCCTAATTTTAATCTTTTCCAAATTATTCCTGAAACAGTTTTTTTATCGCTTACTAATTTCACTTCTTTTTCAATCAAAGAAGCCACGGTTATTATTTCAAAAATTGATTTTTTCTGCGCTGTAATTTCCCCTGTCAAATCCGGCGTAATCTTCTTATCAAAATTTGATAAAATATTTTTGAAAATATCTTCTCCGTTCCCTCCCCCAAAAACTTCGTAGGTGTCTGGAAAAAGATACCCTTCCAAACTGACATCTTTGGGCTTGTCGTTTAAAAAATCGAATCTATTGCTAAAATCCCGTTTAGCTAATTCTTCAAAATCTTTCTTGCTTAAAACCCCGTTAGTTTGAAAATATTTACCGATATCGTCCAAATCCCACCCCTCTAAAATGGTAATTTTTTGCTTTATGACATCTCCAAAAACAATTTTTTTAACAATCTGATAAATAGACATATTGGGCGACAGTAAATATTTTCCAGCCTGTAGTTTTGCATGTTGAAAAGAAACTATCACATAAAATCTAAAAAAATAATTGCTTTTGATTATCCCCTGTTCTTCTAAATCTTTTGCAATTTCATCGTCGCCCTGCCCGCTTTTTGCAATATAAGTGATTGTGTGATTGGAAGAAGGAGATCTCGGAATATAAATTTCCCAAAAAGCGAGCAGGCAAAAAAGAAAAAGTAAAAAGCACACAGCATAAAAAAAATAGCGAAATTTGAAATTCGTTCTTAGCTGTTTTCTTATTTTATCAATATTTATACGAAATTTCATGATCAAAGCCTATTGCCTAAACTAACGGGACGAATACAAATCCCGGATATTCTTTGGCCTCGAAATCATCCTCGGACCTTCTAACAAATAACCAAATTGAATTTTCAATCGGACAAACAATTCTTCCGCCAATTTTTAATTGTTTTTTCCACGCTTTTGGCAAATCTTTTCCCGATGCTCCTGCTAATATTTTATCATAAGGCGCCTCGTTTTTAAACCCCTTTGACCCATCGCCACAAATAAATTCGACGACACCGCTACTTATAAAATTATATTTTTCGACATTATTTTTTCCAAATTCTGCCAGCTCCGGAATAATTTCTATAGCAACTACTTTCCCGTTCTTCCCCGCTATTTCTGCCAAAAGGGCGCTCGTCCAGCCAGAGCCCGATCCGACATCCAATATCTTGTCTCCTTTCTTGGGTTTTAATAATTCCAGCATAAAAGCAACCACCAAAGGTTGCGAAATTGTCTGGCCGAAACCAATCGGCAAAGCTTCATTTAATTCCGCTAAGTTTTTAATGTCATCGGGCAAAAAATCCTCCCTTTTTATCTTTCTGAATGCCCCAATAATTTCCGATGTCTTCAACCACCCGTCTTTTATCAATGAATCAATTAAATTGTTTTCGTTTGAAAATTGGCTCATTGAAAATTTATAAAAGTTTTCCCTGTCTTAGCGCTCTTGCAATTTCCACGGCTTTTTTCTGGCCTTCTTTTGTAAGCATAAAAATTGTTTTTGGGTCGCCAATAATCAATTTTTCATTTCTTAATGCGCGCAATGGCCTGTCTAATTTTCTTGAATCGGGCCAAATTGGATATCTTGTAAAACTCAATGTTTCAGGAAACAGAGTAAAACATTCCTTTACTAATCTCTCAAAACTGCACTCTTCGTTGTTAAGAGCCACAGAATGTATGCAAAACAAAATCAGGTCATTGACAGAAAAATTTAAAATTTTACTCCTCTTGTTCTGCATAATTTAATATGCAATATAAAAAATTCTGCTGTTTTAACTTTTCTTTCTCATTATAAATAAATATTTAAACCCGCGCAGATAAAAATTATATTGCCTTGCTCTATTGTGCCAAATTTGTGTGTTTGATGTTTGGTTATGCCTTGTCAAACAAACAATATCAATTGGTTCAAAATATTTTTCCAATTTTTGCCACATCAAAAATCCTGTTGGAGTAAATTTTCTTTTGATCCATTGATCTGCAATAACCCAACCCATAACTTTACCTGGCTTCAAAATCCTTGCAATTTCAGAAGCGGTTTTTTCTAATTCGTCATAAAATTCTGTTTTTTCGCAGGAAATTTTTCCGATACACTCTTTGTTATCGGAATAATTTATATTGTCAGAATATGGCGAATCAATAAAAACAAAATCCACCGAGTTGTCTGCAAGTGGAATTTTTCGAGAATCATTTTTAATAACATCGGGTCTAATAATATTTATGTCATAACCAATAACTTTTCGGTTTAACTCTTTTGCAACATCAATCGTTGTTCCGCTTCCACACATCGGGTCAACAACCAAATCACCCTCTTTTGTGTATCGCTGGAGTAAATTCCAAATGACAAAAGCCGGCGTTACGCCATTATATTTATTGTTCCCGTGAGGATTATCACCATAATTTTGAGTTGGATAATCCCAAAGAGTTGTGGATTCTAAAATAAGCTCTTTTGCCATATATTTATTTTATAATCTCAAAAACATTTTGTGGTTGAATATGATACCATGTACCATTTGCTAACTGACCGAAATAATCATCGTTTTTATTCAAATGCTTTTTTATACCACAAACATTAGGCAACCCTTCTCTTTTGACACTTAGTCCTTCATCACAAATAAGCTGTTTTAGACTTTCTAAAATATCTCTCAAGGTTTTATGAACAGCATTATGCATTAAACCATTGTTAAAATTTACAAAAAGAAAGTACTTCATATTTTTATTTTAATAATTTTTTAAGATCATCAATAAACTTATCAAAAGTTTTAATTTTTTGACTTTCTCTAACGGGTTGTTCGGTCATAACATATGCACCGTCCAAATCAACTTCTACGATTGCCCTACTTTTGCCAATTCCTATACCTTCACCATCGGAAAAATCCCCGTCCTCATCAGGACTTACGAAAAATACTTTGATATGTTTTGTAAGATTATAATTTTTTATTTTTATATTCCAGTATCCAGATTGTGCTATCCTTTCCCGCAATGTTGACTTACTAGACAAAACAGCAATGACCCGAAAAGTTGTCGGGTCAAACACCACAAGATCAACATCGGGTATATGAAAACCAAATTTACCAAAATCAATGGATAAATTTCTTTTAACATTTTGCAATTCTGCAGTTAAATTTTCTGGATATGTTCTTTCAAATTTTTTACCCCTTACTATTTTTAATCCTAGTGCGACAATTTGCTCTTTTAAAATGTGGTCTATCAAACTTTCAAGCGCATTACCCTTGAATCCTTTCCACGATTGCTCATGGTCGTTTTTTGGAGTTGGGTGTTTTAAAAAATCCTGATAGTGAATTGCTTTTGCTTCTGTTAGAAGAGCAGAAATATACTTATATGCATTTTTGCCATATTTTTTTTGATATTTTTCGTATAAATCTATTACATCTTTTGTTGTCATAATTATTTTTCCATTATTAATATATATTCTGTTGGATAAACAGAAACTTTATTTTTATTATTTATACTTGTAAACTGACCTGTTTTTTTGTCCCTAGAAGACGGCAAGTTTTTTGATGGAATTTCCCTTTTTATAATATCTATAATTTTAAACCCTAATTTTTTTAATTGTTCTGCAAAAACTTCCGCATTTAATATCTCAACGCCTTTCAAGCTTGTATTACCAATAACAATACAAGTTTTACCGCCTTTCTTTAGCATTCTTTTCATTTCAATAAAAACCTGATTCATTTCGCTAAAGTATGTTGAAACTTCTTCGGCGGTTTTTTTATCTTTTTTTAATAAATCGTTTCTTATTTTTTCGGCAAGTGCGCTGTTCAGAACTAAGTTTTTTTTGTTGTTATAAGAAGTACCAATAAACCTTTTACGAAAATCGCTTAAATCTTTTGTGTATTCTAACCATAAAGCAGTCAGTTGATGCAAGTCTGCATATTCATAAGAAGTGACATAAGGTGGCGAAGTAACAATTAAATCAACACTGTTGTCTTTCGTTGGAATTTTTCTAGCGTCTGTGCACACAACTTTACTCGGAATTTTTAGATAACCTTTTTCTGCCAGCAAATTAAAAATTTGCTCGTTGCCTCGCAACATCATTTTTATTTGTCTGCAAAAAAATTTAATCGGGTCTGATGGTATTTTTTCAAAATCTCTTGTTGGTTTGTTGCTCTTTTGCAACCATATTGAGCAATTTTTTAAAATATTTGAAAATCCGCAAAAGAAAAAATTTTGAACATCTCGGTCTTTAACTTTTGAAATTTCATAAAAAATAAAGGCGAGTTTTCTTTTTTCTTCTGGCTTAAACCAATAGTCAATTCTTTCGTGATTTGGAGCGATGACTTTTACGGTTTCGCTATAAGCTTCTAACTTATTTTTCAAATCTAAAAACTCTTTCTCAATTTTTTTAGGATTGATTGGAGTAGCTTTTGCTTTCGTCATCAAGGTGGCGACAGGGTTTATATCAACCGCAATTGAAGGTCGTCCCATTACTTTTGCTTCAACAAGTGTTGTCCCGCAACCGCCAAAAGGATCAACAATTAAATCTCCCTTTTTTGTATATTTTTCCGCCAAACGCGAAACAATTTGAGGAATAAATTTTGCGGGGTAACGATGATATCCATGGGTGATGTAAGCCGTGTCTTTTCTGGTTTTGTCAGAAAAAGACCACGAATAGTCAATTTTAATTTTTGCGAATGATGCAACTGTTGGCATTGGAATAGTTTAGTGCATTATAAATTTTATTTGGCGGGGGCGCAAGGAGTCGAACCCTGATCAAAGGTTTTGGAGACCTCTATTCTGCCATTGAACTACGCCCCCTTTTGATATAAACATACCACAAAAAGTCTAATTTTTCAAAGCAAAAATTTCAAATTATTGCGCGTACATTGATGCTATTGCTTTTTGACAGTGTTTTTCAATAATGTGCCTGCGGAGTTTTAGGGTTGGGGTTAACTCGTCTTGCTCTTGAGAAAATTCCTGAGGCAGTAATTTAAATTTTTTTATTTTTTCGTGTTCAGAAAGATTTGGATTTATTTTTTTATCAATTCTCTCTTGAAAAACAGATAAAAGCTCTGGATTTTTGGCTAATTTATCGTGCGCCTGCAACGGCAAATTATTTTCTTTCATATATTTTTCAATCTCCTGCCAATCCGGAACTATCAAAGCTGATATAAATTTCTGATTGTTCCCCACTACCATTGATTGGGAAATAAAACGGTCGCTGTTTAACAGGTTTTCAATTGGTTCTGGCCAAACATTTTTCCCGCCAGATGTAACAATCATTTCTTTTCCCCGGCCGATAACCGTTAAAAAGCCTTGCTTATCAATAAATCCCAGGTCGCCGGTGCAAAACCATCCTTCTTTATTAAAGGCATTTCTTGTTTCTTTTTTATTTTCAAAATAACCTTGCGTAACATTGGGCCCTTTTACCAAAATTTCTTTATTTTCTGCAATTTTTACTTTTACCCCGGGCGCTACTTTTCCCACTGTGCCGAATTTAAAATCATCTTCCCTGTTTGCAGAAATTACAGGCGAGGTTTCAGTTAAGCCATAACCCTCAAGAATTATAATTCCAATTTTTGAAAAAAATCTGCCGATGTTTTCGTTTAAAGAAGCTCCGCCGGAAACCGCCAGACGTAATTTGCCGCCCATTTGCCCTCTTATTTTTTTAAAGACCAAATAATCGGCTATTTTATAGGCAAAAGTTTTTTTGTTTTGTTTTAGCGCCCATTTGAAAAAATTTGCCTGCAGAGGAGACAAAGCGTTTATTTTGTCCCAGATTGCATCGTGAAATTTTTCAAAAATTCTTGGCACAGATATTAAAACGGTCGGCTTCACTTCTTTCAAATTTTGGGGCAATTGTTTTGCGTTTTCCGCATAAGCTATTGTGGCGCCAAAACACAATGGCATATAATATCCTATTGTTCTTTCTAAAACATGAGACAACGGCAAAAAAGATAAAAATATGTCGTTGGGCTTTACGGGCACCATTTCGTTTACGGCTTCCACATTGCTTAAAAAATTTCTGTGGGTCAGCATTACGCCCTTTGGCTTTCCGGTGGTACCCGAAGTATAAATTATACTGCAAACTTCATCCGGATCTAAAAATAATTTTTCATAATCATCTGACTGGTGCAGACTCATCAATGCTTTAAATCCTAAAACTTTGCCTGACAAAGTTTCTCTCTGGACACCCGTAAGTTTGTCTATAACGATTATTTTTTTAAGATGTTTTAGATATTTCTGGCCGAGCAAAACTTTGTTTAAAAAATCAATATTTGAAACAATTAAAACCTTTGCTTTTGAGTGATTTAAAACCGTGCAAATAGCTCCTGCGCTAAATGTTGCGTGTAAAGGAACGGCCACGGCTCCAACTGCCATTATAGAAATATCTGATATTACCCACTCCGGCCTGTTTTCAGATAAAATTGCCACATTGTCGCCTTTTTCTACTCCTAATTTTTGAAGGGCTGAACTAAAAATTTTTACTTTTTGCCCAAGCTCTTTAAATGTAATTGGAAAATAAACGCCCTCTTTTTTATAAAGAAGCGCTGTTTTATTTCCGCGTCTTTTCACCGTTTCAAAAAAAATTTCGGGAATCGATTTGTACATTTTTTATGTTATTTCTTTTATGAAGCTGTAAATTTTTTCAAACAACTGGTCTCTTTTTTGGTGAGACATAATCACGTGGGATTTTCCAGGAAACCAATAAATTCTTTTAAATTGAGACTGCACATGTTCATAAATATGAGTGGCGCTTTTTGGTTTAACCACATTGTCTGAATCTAACTGGCCTACGAAAATCGGAATTTTTATTTTATTTAGACTTGGGATAGTTTCATTCTTTATAAAATTAAAAAAATCGCGCAAACTTTTACTTGGAATAATGGGGTAAGTAATTTCGTCGTCAAAATCCGTGTAGTCTGTTCTGTAAATGCGGCGAGGCTTGCGATAATTTTTTTTTATTAATCCGTATGTGTAAAGCCGACAAAGGGTAAAATTGTGATATCTTAAAAAAATCGGGGCGCCTAAAGAAACTATGGCGCATGGCTCATTGTTAAGTTCTTTAACTAACCAAAAACCAAGGTTTGAACCGAAGGAATTGCCTATTATAAAAATTTTTGAAGAAACTTTTTTAAGTTCTAAATAACCGTCTTTCACGGATTTTTTCCAATCTTCCGGACCGGTTTTTGCCAAATCGTCTGAACAAGTGCCGTGCCCGGCAATCAATGGGGCTGAAACCGAAAAACCTTTGCCTGCCAAAAATTCACTCAATTCTTTAAATTGGTCAGGCGTACTGGTGAACCCATGAATCATTAATATTCCAATCTTTGATTTTTTATCTATAAAAATTGGTTCTGTAGTTTTCATTTTTTTAGTTCGCTTACGCGAATCTGCTAATTGCGAAAATAAATAATACGCCTAAAATCGTAAGGGCGATGGTTTTATACGAGCTATGCTTGCTGTGGGCTTCTGGCAATATATCAGAAGCTCCGATATACAAAAGAAATCCGGCAAAAAAGCCCAAATACAAAACAAGAAAATGATTTGGAATTTCAAAAAACAAAGTTGATAAAACTCCTAATATCGGGGCAGTAGAGTGCAAAAGCAAAAACCATTTTGCTTTTTTAATTGTATTTTTATTTGCGAGCATTAATGCAACATTATTCATTCCGTCTATAAAACTATGGGCAATAACGGCTATGGCAATAAAAATTCCGACTGTTGCATTAATTTGAAATCCTAATCCAATACCAACACCGTCTAAAAAACTGTGGCCGGACAAGGCAAGCGCCGAAAGAATTCCTACATGCGGATGCTTATGGTCGGCATACTGGTCTTCGTGGCAATGGTGAATAACAATTGATTTTTCAAGTATATGAAAAATAAAAAATCCTAGAACAAGGGCTATCATTGGCCCAAGAGAATCAAAATTATTAATTTTTACCTGCTCTATTATTTCTGGAAATATCTCAAAGCTTACCACGCCCATTAAAACTCCGGCGGAAAACCCCATAATCAAGTGCATTTTGTCTTTATATCTAATAGAAAACAACCCACCCAGAACGGTTGAAAAAAAAGTAGCGATTCCAAAGATAAAAGCCAAAAAAGATAACATATGTTGCATTATACCAGAAAATTGCCGAAAAGGCAATTTTCTGGTATAATTTATTAGAATAATATCAACTTATTTTTTGATACGAGGGGGGTTGCACGGAATTAAAAATGTGGTAATATAATAGAAAAATCAAAACCGCTCTTTGAAAAGGAGATGCGCATATGTGCCGAAAGTGGACGAAAGAAGAAAAAGAAGAACTGAGGCAACAGCTGGCCTTGGGCATAAAGCTGGAAGACGTTTTAATTCCGGGGCGGAATCACGAAAGCATCAGAAACCAGGCAGTCTCGCAACTAAAACTGATTCCTCCAATAAGAAACCCCGGCTGGTCAGCAGAACAAGAAGCAAAACTCAAGGAGCTAAGGAGGCAAGGAGTTCCCGCCCGGAAAATTGCTGCGCTTGGCATGCTTGGCCCGCCACACCGGACGCTCTGCGCGATCAGAAGAAGGTGCTCAAAATTGGAATTGGGCCAAAAGAGCCGGTCCGAGGCTGCAAAAAACAGGAAAATCTGGCGCAAAGGAGAAAAAGAGGAATTTCTGACTTTTCTGCGATTACATTCGGCAGAACTTGCTCCAGAGGAAATTGCAGAAAAATTAGCCGTTAAAAAGAGCACCGTGGCAAAATGGCAGCGGGAGTTTGGCGTCAAACTTCGCCTGCAAGAAACGATATTGCTCACTCATGTCCGGGAAAAACTCAAGAAATCATATATGGAAAAAGGCCAGAAAAGATTTAATGAGTTTGAAAAGCGCATTTTGAAAAGAAAAGAAGAGCTTTTGGCCCTGCTTTCAAAAATGCGCGAAAAAAGGTGGATTGTTTCGCCCGAAGAAAAACGTTGCCGGAGCTGTGGCCAAGTCTGGCTAAAGCACCGGAACTTCTTCTTTCGCGCAATCGTAAAAATGCATGGCCTCACCTGCTGGTATTTTTACCCGGATTGCAAAATCTGCATAGCAAGGCAAAGGCATGAAAAAAAGCTGGCCCTGCGCTAGAAAAATAATCGCAAAGCGGTTTGACGCAAAACCGCTTTTTTTATAACAAAAAAAAATTACGCGCGGTTTGCAGGGAATTAAAAATGTGGTAATGTGGTAGTAATGTAATAGAGAAATCACTTTTGAACCTTCACAAGTTAATTGGACATAACAGGAGAAACAGAATATGCATTGCAAATGTGGAAAACTCGCGCACCCGCAATTTAACGGAAGTTGTGAAGATTGTTTTGCTAACGTCTGTGGCCACATAACCGATATTTATAAAGAAGATGAAAAAGACCTAAAACCAGAAAATATGGACAGAAAGGAAATCCTTGAACTGCCCATATCCTATTTGAAATTGTCGACCAGAACAGGAAATCGCTTATGCGCCATAGGCATTAATTATATCGACAATCTGGTCGGGTGGAGTGAAGAAAAACTCCTAGGGGTAAGTGATTTTGGCGAAGCATCTTTGAATGAGATAAAAAAGGGGCTGAAGACATTAGGCCTTGTATTGCGACAAGAGTCATCGCCCATTTAATGCCCTGCGTTTATACGCCGGGCTTTTTACTTTTTTCCTTCTTTATGAGGGGTGTGTTTACGGCAGACTTTGCAGAACTTACTTAACTCCAATTTTTTTTCGGCGGTGTTTTTAGTTTTTTTAGTAAAATAGTTTGTTGTCTTACAAACACTGCATTGCATTTTTAAAAACGGTTTTTTTGTAGCCATATCTTTTCTTAATTATATTTTCTGAGCCGAAGGCGGGAATCGAACCCGCGCTCTTTTTCTTACCAAGAAAATGTTTTACCACTAAACTACTCCGGCAAAACTAGAATCATTTTGATTCCGCTACCTTATCAATGTTTATTATAATTGTTCCTTTTGGTTTATAGTTTTTGTTTTCTTCTAAATTCAAAACTGTGTCAAAATAAGGGCCGTTTATGTGATATTCTGCCAAACCAGATATTTTTAAACAATAACTATAGTCTTTCTTAGAAGCCAGAATAAAAACTGGGGGTTTTCTAATATATTTTTTCTCGTAATTTTCATCTCGTTGTCGGTGATAATAATTTTATCAAAATAAACTAAATTCGTTTCAACAAAAATACATCTTGGTTTTGCCTTTTTATCTGATGTTCCTAAAACAACAACTTTATTCTGATTTAAAAAATCAATCTGTTTATTTGTTAATTTCATTTTAAGTTTTAAATTGTAATTTTGATTTTTAAATTTTTCTGTGGGCAGTGAGGGACTTGCACCCCCGAAGGTCGGTGACCGCCACATTTACAGTGTGGTGCCTTTGCTACTCAGCCAACTGCCCAAAACTTATTATATGTTTTTACAATATTCTTTAATCCAGGTGTCTATTTGATAGAGTAATTTTTTGTCGGCGTATCTTATATGAGCTAATCCGTATTTCATTTTGCCGCTCTTCTCCGGCAAAAAATCATCTCTCACATAAGGTTTCGAAAACTGGCTTTTGGGAATATTAGTTAATTTATACCAGTAATCTCTAATATTTTCAATATCTTGGTCTGAATAACAATACAAAAAAACTCTCAATCGTTTTTCATCAATCCCGCAAATTTTTCTTAAAAACCTTACGAATATCTTAATCATTTCTGGATTACTGTTAGCAAAATCCACGCCGCAATTTTTCCCATTGACTTTCGCGCCTTCAGCCCAATAAAGAAGCGCTCCAGCCATTTTTAAATTTTCATCTCCTGCAGATAAGCGCTTCCTCAAAGAAAAACTTAACGGTTTGTTTTCAAAAGAAATCTTATTCGCTTCCTTAAAAGTTCTTCGGGGAATATTATTTCTTGCCATAAATCCCAAAACAGTCCAGGTAGTAGTTTTCAACTTTTTTGCAACTTCAATAGTGCTTAATCGTTCTTTGTGGTATAATTTTTCTATTAACTTTTTAGACAAAGTGACCATTTTATAATCTATTAGCTTTGTCTATTATAACATTTTCAAAATACTATTCAATCACCTTGCTGTGATTTTTTTTCCATTCTTTTATTTTTTTATGGTCGCCGGAAAGCAAAAGTTTCGGTACTCTCCATTTTTTTCCTTTTACGGATTCAAAAATCTCGGGGCGCGTATATTGGGCATATTCCAAAAATCCGCCTGATTTTGAAATTCTTTCTTTTAATAATTGCGGTTTTCCCAAAACTCCGGGAATTAATCTTGAAATTGTTTCAACCGCAACCATTGCAGGCAATTCTCCGCCCATTAAATCATAATCGCCAATTGATATTTCCATATCCGCTATATTTTTTGCCACTCTTTCGTCAACGCCTTCGTATCTTCCGCAAATAAAAATTATTTGGTCTAATTTTGATAATTTATAAGCTAATTTTTGGTCAAACTTTTTTCCCCTTGGAGTAAACAAAATAACTTTTGTTTTTATTTTTTCTTCCGTTGAATATACGATCGTATGTTCAACGGCAATTGATTTAGATTTTGGATTTATGGTTTTAGATTTTATGGCGGCGACCGCTTTATAAATAGGTTCTATCTTTAATACCATGCCTAAGCCGCCCCCGAACGGCCTGTCGTCAACAGTTTTATGATTGTCGTTTGCCCACTTTCTTAAATTGTGTAAATTTATTTTTATCAACTTTTTTTTCTGCGCCCGCGCAATCAAACTCTCGCCCAAGTAGGACTTAAACATTTCCGGAAAAATAGTTATTACATCAAACTTAATCATATAAAAACGAAAGCGGCGCCACTTTTATAATAGCACCGCCTTCGGTAATATGTAAAATACAAATTACAAACTGATGTTTTCGATTTCGTCTGAAGAAATTTCTTTCTTCTCGGCTCTTGGAGCGCGACCGCCCTCTGGTTCCTCAATTTTGAGGTTAACTCTGGCGTGGTTTTTCAATCCGACGATTCGGACTAAATTCCTGATTGCCTTGGCTGTTGATCCTTCTCTTCCAATGATTTGGCCCATATCTTCTGGGTTTACTTTCAATGAAAGCAAAACTCCCATTTCGTCAACTTTTCTTTCAACTTTGACGTCTTTGGGATTATCAACTAATTCCTTGACAATGTACTCAAGAAACTCTTTATCGTTTTCTTTTGCCATGTCTGGTTTTTTATTAAACATTTTATCATTTTTCTTTTTTTCTATTCCGACCTTTATCTTATATATTTTATTATACTTTATTTTGTAGTGCTGTCAACTTCTTGCGTGGGTTCTACAATTGGTAAATTTTCAGTTGGTTCTGCTGGAGCTTCGGCCGGTTTCTTGGACTCTTCGGCTTTGCTCAAAGCATGTTTTTTAGTGACGTTGATTTTTTTTCCTTCTATAATTTTTTCTGAAACTAATAAATTATGAATTGTTGCAGACGGTTTTGCTCCTTTTGAAATCCAATACAAAATTCTTTCTTTTTCAAAACTTCTCCTTTTTGTCAGCGGGTCAACATAACCTAAAACCTCAACAGCTCTGCCGCCTTTTGACGAACGTCTTTTATCAATGACAACCACCCTGAAAAATGGCTGATTCTTTTTACCTTTTCTTGTAAGTCTAATAGTCAACATAATTTTTTATTTCCAATTTTTTATTTCTAATGCATTTTTGGCTGCTGATTCTTCTGCTTCTTGTTTCGATGTACCCTCGCCCCGAGCTATCTCGCAGTCTCCCAAAAAAACTCCTATTATAAATTTTTTTTGATGGTCAGGACCCGATTCTTTCATTACTTTGTAAACCGGCGTAACCCCAACTTTGTCTTGCGCCTTTTCCTGAAATTGCGATTTTGCATCTTTATATGAACCGTCTTTTATAATACCCGGCAGATTTTTAAATAAATATTTTGTAATAAATTTATCAGCCGGCTCGTATCCAGAGTCAAGATAAATAGACCCAATCAACGCTTCAAAAGTATTTGCTAAAATATATGCTCTAGCTTTTCCTAATTCTTTTGTCTCGCCCCTTGAAAGCAGTAAATAATCGTTAAAACCCAACTCTTCCGCTACCGATGTTAACATTTTTGCATTCACCAAAGCCGCTCTCCAGTTTGTTAAATCCCCTTCTGCTTTTGTGGGATGCTCTTTATAAAGATGTTCGGTTATAATCAATTCTATTACAGCATCTCCCAAAAATTCCAGTCTTTCGTTGTGCTCTAAATGAAAATCCGGATTTTCATTTAAATAAGACCTGTGGACAAACGCCTGCGTCAATAAATCTTTATTTTTAAAATTCAATCCTAATTTCTTTTCAAACTTTTCAAAATTCATTTATTTTCTAATTGTTTAAAAACTGTGCCCAAAACTCCGTTAACGAATTTTCCCGAAGTGATCCCTGAAAAAGTTTTTGCCAATTCAATCGCCTCGTTTATGGCAACTTTGGGCGGAACTTCTTCTTTATCTGCGTATAAAAGTTCGTAAAGCCCGATTCTCAAAACATTTCTGTCAACAATTGGTATTTGAGGCATAGGCCATTCCGGAGCCGCTTTTTCTATAATTTTATCAATCTCAGGCAAATGTTTTGCCACCCCTTTCGTAAGCTCCCAGACAAAATTTAAATCTTCCAATCCGGGACCAAAATCATCAATGTTTCTTTGAACAATTTTTTCTAAAGCATTTTGTTGCTTGCCATAAAAATCCCATTCATATAAGCTCTGCATTACAATTGACCTTGATAAGTGCCTTGATGCCATAGATTAGATTGCTTCGTCGGTTGCGACCTCCTCGCAATGACGTCATTGCGAGCCCGCAGGCGAAGCAATCTTTTCAAAATTATTTCTTTGACAACTCTTCCATTGTCATCGGACTTTCAACTTTCTCTTGCTTTTCTGTTTCTTTCATCTGTTTTTCTCTTTGCTTCTTTTCTTTTTTAGTAAGTTTTGCCAACACATTTATAATTTCTACTCCCTTGTAAGAGCCGCAATTTTTGCAAACAGTATGAGGCAAAACCGGCTTTTTGCATTTTGGGCACGTACTTAAAACAGCAGGAGTGATAAATATATGCATCCTGCGCTGATGTACTTTTGATTTTGTGTGCCTATGTCTTGGAACAGCCATAACGAAAATTTTTAATTTGAAATTTGAAATTTGAATTCAATTTTTAATGTTTAAATGATTTAATTTGAAAACACGGCGAGTTTTGATCATTTCAAATTTATTATTTTCAAATTGATTTCGCTTAATTCCGCAGAATTACAACGAGCGAAGCGAAGTGGTTCTAATTGTAAATTGTAAATTTATTTATAGTATACTAAATAATCTCTCATTTTGCAATGCCCCAAACTAAAAAACTACTAATTTACTAATTTTTGCTAATATACCAATACGGAATTATTAGTATATTCGTAGCGATTAGTAATTTAGTAGTTTATCTGAATGGCGATATTTCTTTCCACTTTGGCAGTTCGTTTGCTCCGGTGTCTGTAACCGGCACTGTCCGCCCCTTTGGGCAACATACGTTTTCATCACAGGCGTATAAAGTAGTCGGGTAACTTCCCTTCGCGCCATAGGCATGACTTGCGCTAAAACCTTTGCTATCTGGATTTAATGACGAATTAAAAGGAGTATTTGGATCTCCAAACCACCATTTATAGTTGCACCCAGAATTAGAATAGCATGAAGAAATATTAATGAAAGAAACGGTGCCTCCTGGCGCGACACTATTAGGCAATATTGTATAAGAGGCAAATGGGTCTGGATGGCCAGTCAAAGTATATTGTCCGCCGCTAACCCACCCGGAATTAAGACCATTTGAGCTTTGAACTTTTACTCTCCAAAAATAAGGTGTACCGAAATTTATACAATCTTTAAAAAAAGAGTCGCATACAACATTAGATTTTAATTTTGCAAAAACCAGCTGCTGGTTTGAGACGGTTCCAGTTCTGACAACTTCGGGAGAAAGAAAATTGCCGTTATCATCTATTTCCAGCCAAAATTTAGTTTGCAAATCGCCTTCCTGATCGCTATAATCCCACTGAAAAGAAACTCCGCCGGTTCCTAAAATTCCAATACATTGAATTCGCAAAACTTTCAAATCGGTTGCCGTAGGAGGTTTATTTTGGCAGTCAGTATTATTATTGCCTATGTCGCATGATGCGCCGCTTCCGCCAGGGACGCAGACCCTGTCGCCGTTGCTAATACTGCATCCCATGGGCTGAGTGTCACAATCGGTATCCGAGAAACAATCTCCGCCGCTTCCGCCCGGAACACATACCTTAAGTCCATTACGAATACTGCACCCCATGGACTGAGCGTCACAATCAGCGCCTGAGGAACAATCCCCGCCGCTTCCGCCAGGGACGCAGACCTTAGCGCCGTTTCTAATACTGCACTGCATTGGCAAAGATAAACACTCAGGGTCAGCGGTGCACGAACCGCCGCTTCCGCCCGGAACACACCATTTTTTGTCATCGCACCCTTTTAACATAGTTGAACAATCAGTATCCCTACTGCATCTATCTATTCCTTCGCCACGAATATACAAACACACGCTATCAACGCATGAGGTATAATACCCCGGCGGAGTTACTGGGTCAGGACACGGTTCATTTGGCGGCCAATCAGGCGGACACGGCGAAGGGCCTGGCTGTCCCGGCTGTCCCGGCGGCGGTGGAGGTGGAGGCGGAGGTGGAGGTGGAGGCGGAGGCGGAGGATCTACTGGGGGTCCGCCTGGGCCGCCTGGACCGCCAGGGCCTCCGGGATTACCTGGGCCGCCTGGACCGCCAGGGCCTCCGGGACCGCCAGGGCCTCCTGGTCCTCCTGGCCCTCCTGGCCCTCCCGGATGGTCTGGACCGCCCGGCGCGCCGGGCGTGCCGGGTGCGCCAGGTGCGCCAGGTGCGCAAGGTCCGTCGCAAACAATGGTTATTTTTGGAGGTTCGCATTCAGCATTTCCGTCATTAAACGGGTTTATGCATTCCCCAGAATAAGTTGCAGTAAGGGTGCACTGAACGCCGGCTGGAAGTGAACAATAGGTTGCAGTTGAAGTAGATGGAGGACTGCAAGAAAGCCTAGGCATCTCTTCTTTCCATTGCCCGCAGGCGGCATTTTTACATCCTCTACAATATTTTACGCCGATTATAGTGTCTCCGCTACCTTCCGATTTGCAATAAAGGGAGATGCAATAAGAACGCTCTTTCCCTCTATTCAAGCAGTCAGCCAGACCAGCAAAATCACATGACACGGCCTCAGACGTCCCCGATCCGCACTCGTATACATCCACGCATTGTGTAGTCCCGCCCATTGTAGGACAACTGGTCTCTACTTCCGGATGAATATTTGCTGTACCACAAGCAGGTTCAGTGTCAGCGTTTACGAAAATGCATTGCTTATTTCCCCACTTTTGCATAAGCTGACTTCCAGAACAATATGGCGAGCCGACGCTTACCCTTGCATTATCGCATGTAAAAATCGTCTCCCATCTCTTATCGCAATCTTTTGGATTAAGATTGTCATTGCAAAATCCTTTATATTGCTCTCCATAAAATTCTTTGCTTGCTAAAAGGTTGGTGCATCTATAATCTCCGTCAGGACAAACTTGCGGTTCGGGAATATTTGGGTCAGCGTAACATGCCCCGGGTCCGCTGTCATCATTATCGCTGCATAATTGTTTGGGAGTTGTTACTAAACTCCTGACATCGGCGCTGCAACTCTTTATTTCAGGATTGCACCAAGTTGTGACCCTAGGGCCTTCCACGCAATTGTCAGAGTTGGAATAATTTTCATTGCAAAACCAAGAATAGGTGTTAAAAAAATTTTGAATCGCATTTCCACCGCATTGAGCTGTGTCGGTACAGGTTCCTCCAGGATCTGTTCTTATTACTTTACAATACGCCTCACTGCCGCCAGGATTGATGGTCCTTATCCAACACTCTTCATACGGGCTAAACTTATAATTTTTATTGTCTAGGCAAGCTCTCTCTCCTTTCTGGCATATTTCTTCTTTAGTAGTGCTAACGCATGCGTCTTGTCCGGAACCTGTTGGATTTACTGCACAGGACCGAGTAACATTTTTTTTAAACCTTTTGTCATCCGGAGCTCCAAAACAACTTCCTTGCGGAGGAAATTTGACAGAACAAAGGTATTCTTCAAAAGGAGGAGTAAGGCCCAAGCAATATGCAGAAGGTGTCTTATTAGGATTTTCAACGCATTCCTCGAAATAAGTAACCCTTACAAGATCGTTGTCTATGCATTTTGTTCCTCCGGGGTTGCAATCTCGTTCTTTTACATCCGTTTTCACATAATCATTCTCTCCGTCTGGGCAAGTATAAGTAGAAGTATACACACTATTGCCTTTGCAATATTGTTTTGGCAAGGGAGGCGGCGGTATTATCTCTATTATTTGATCCAAACATCTCCTTGGGTTAGGGCGGTTGACACAAGGTGTATATCCGCAGTATTGTCTAAATCTAACCTTCACGCCTCCTAGGCATTTTGTTGATTCGGATTCTGCGCACTGACTATTCTGAAGACATGATGGCTGTCCGCATATGTCCGCGCTTGCGGTAGTGCCAAAAAACGCAAAAAAAACAAACAATACTCCAGATAGTATTAAAAAAAATATTATTTTTCTCATTTGCAAACGAAGTGAGCACCCCGCCCTCTAAGCTGTTATTCTTTTTCTTAGAGCGCGCCAAGCACTACCATAATGTTTTAATTTTTTCTCTCTTGCTGTTGCTGATTTTTTATATAAATATGCTTCATAATATACTAATTCTATCTTACCCTCCGATTTATGTTGTTTAAACCTTCTTTGTAAATCTTCGGTATATCCGATATAAAATTCATCATTTATTTTTATAACATAAACATAATACATGAGCATAGAGGGCGGGGTAAATTCATGCGGTTCATTTATTTTACTTCTTTTAAATTTTAAAAACAATATTGTCAACTATTACACCTGTGGATAAGTTTTTAAAAATCCTTGACATTGTTTCTTGTTTTATTGTACGGTTAAAGTAGATTTGCACCTTGACAGTTTTCCGGATTGTTTGTCCGGAATTAACTTCTACTCACAACCACTCTCGCTCACTCTCACCTACCTTTTTGAAGGGGACCTGCTATGAATACTCTGAAACTTCTGTCGACTCTCTGTCTTTCGTTTGTGGCATTTACTCTGCAAGCGCAAACAAAGGAAATTTCCGGCGGTGTAGTGTTCTCCACCGGAAGCGATATCGTTTATTACGATTTCGTAAAAAAAGAAAAGAAAAGCCTGATCGCAGACGAAGAAAAAGTCGCGATCAACGGACCCTTTGCCGTTTCTGAAAACGGGCAAAGGCTTATTTTTGGCTTAAGTGATAAGATATACTCTAAAAAACTGCCTATGGGCAAAGCCGTTGCCTTAAGATTTCCGAACTTTTTCAGTGAAAAAACAGGAAAATTTTCTCCTAAACGACAAGGAGAAGAGTTAAAAGTGCAAGGCCAGCTCAGGAGCCTTAGCATTTCTCCAAACGGAGAAAGCTTTTTCTGCGAAATAGAAAAAATGGGCATGTCTTCTGTCAAGCTTCCTTCGGGGCTGGAATGCATAAAAAAACCTGACACTTACAATGCTATCTGGCTGGTTGATTTTCAAGGAGAAGACAGGATACAGTTTGGTATGAGCAAATTCGGAAATTTAGCTATATTTCCAGGAGTTCCATGTACAGAGAAGCCTGGAACAGTAGTGCTAAGAACATCGCCGCCAGAATATGGCAACGGTATAACTTTAACGGTGCCAGACGCCATACAGAGGTTTTCAATCAAGCGAAATGCTTTTTTTGGCGTCTGGTCAAAAGCAAAAAGTCAAAAAGACCAACTGTTCGCTGTAATTTATCAAACAGCAAACGGCTGGGGGCCAATTGAAATCCGCGACTCAACCGCGCATGCTTTTTTCAAAGGTAAGGACGACTATGCTGGCAAAACAGCCGGCATTTGTGAAATCCCTGTCCTATTAGAAAACTGCCACGGCTTAGCGTGGAAACCCGATGGCTCGCTCACCTACTTATCAGGGGGAAAACTTTTCTCTTTGAATGGCGGGCAAATAGCGCGGGGAATGCAAAACAGCGGATTGGCCCGTAACCCAAATCGTTATTGCTATGTACCAGTGCCCGTGAACAATATTCTCCCAATAAACCCGGTTTTGCTGGCCGAAGGAGTCCTTGGCGTCAAGCTCCAATGGACAGACGAAAATTCTTTTCTTGTTCGAGGTTTTGACAAGGGAATCTACTACTGGGAAGCAGGAGTAGCAAAAAAAATCACTCCCAACAGCCCGGAAGAATTTTCTTATGTCAACTTGTCTTCGGACTTTGATATCTCGTCTTCTGTCCCAGATTTAACTGGTGCTCCAAGATGGATAAGAGGGAAGAGCAAATCGCCAAACTCTATAACCGGAGCTGAAAGCGGTTACCACACCTATTTTAATGTGGGGAACATAAAAACGGCATGGCAATCAATTTCTTCACTTACAGAAAGGACGAATGAATTTGCCTTGGAATTGATTGTTCCAAACCAGGAAGCTTTGGAGTTCTGTATCCTCGATGAAGGTATTGCTTTAGAAAATGTCAACGATCCTTCGGTGTACAAATTCACCAAGAGCGAGCGATACAGAATAGAACCCAAAAAAAGAGCGGAGGCTATGAGAAAAAAAACATTCTGGCACCCCGAGGATAGAATAAGGCGCGTAGTATGTCCGTTAAATCGGGTCGTCCTCTTAAAACTCGACTACTCCTGCGCTGGCATATGGGGCGAAAAGATAGTGGTCAACAATTCAGAAATAGTTTCACCCACCGGATCGAGGTTGATGGCCGGCGAAAGCGGAACAATGGACTACCAGTGGAAGTTTTGGCCCGATGTAAGGCCAACAAAGGTTGCTGGAAGAGCAACCCAAAGTAAATAGGCCCTCAGCGCCGGCATTACACCCGGTAGCAAAAAGCAAATTCCCAAAGGTTAAGCCTTGGGAAACAAACAAAAAGCCATGAGGGCTTTTTTATTTTCGCAGCAAAGCGAGACAATTTGTAAAATTCATTTTGTAAATTACGAGCAAGGAAAATGGGGAAAAATGGAAAAATGGGGACAACCACCATTTTTTGGCCTCTCTGTCTCTGTGAAATGTATTATAAATTGTGACTCTATTTATCCAAAAACCCGAGCATCAACTCGGGCTTGACTTGTCACGCAACTACCACAAAGCAGGGTTCGCTATGGCGGGGTATTCTATCTTACGCCAAGGATAATTACTACTTGGCCCTCAATTTGGCCGTCTGGCAATAATTTTAAATTAACGCTTACATTATTTCCTATTTTTATGTCTGAAAATTTGGCTGTTTGTTGCGGAGAAATTATGGGCTTGTTGTCTTTATCTTTAGTAGTTGTGGCTGGCAAATAAAATTGCGCGTCATCTCTGACTTTCACTTTTAAACTATCGCCGCCAAAAGTTAAAGTAATATTTTTTCCTTCTATGTTGGTAACTTGACCAAAAGCGGTAATTGAAGGAATTACCTTTGATGAAAGTATTTGCACCGCTTCTATTTTCACAATTTCTTTTGGAGGCAGAGGAACATCTTTTTGCGATTGATACAAAATGCCTAATCCCCCGCCCAATACAAAGAAAATCGCGCCGATTACAAATAAAATTATTGAAATTTTTTTATCCATATGTTCAAATTTGAAATTTACAATTTACAATTTGAAATCAATTTTTAATGTTTAAATGACTAAATTTGAAAACACGGCGGATTTTAATCATTTCAAATTAAATAATTTCAAATTGAATTAAAATTTCAAATTTCAAATTAAAAATTTATATTACATTATTTTACCTCTTTTAAAATTTAAAAACAATCAGTCAACTCTTCGTCGCCTGTGGATAACTCTGATGAGCGTCTGCAACCCGCTGACTGGCCAAAATGTTTTTCTGTGAATTTTGCAGGGACCGAATTTTTCTAAACTGGCAAAATGGGCTTTCGTTCCATAACCTTTGTGCTTATCAAATCCATACCGCGGATATTTTTTATGATATTTTTGCATTATTCTGTCTCGCGTTACTTTGGCGATAATTGAAGCCACGGCCACGGAAAAAACTTTTTGATCCCCTTTTATAATTGATTTCTGCGGCAAATCTAAATCCAAACCAAAATTCCCATCAATCAACAAAAAACTAACTGTCCCGTTTTTCTCACGATCGTGAGAAAAACGGGACACTAAATTTCTAACGGCTTTTTGCATTGCCAATTTTGTTGCCTCCAAAATATTTATTTTATCTATAATTTTTTCTGAAACTATCCCAATTCCCCATTTAATTTGCGGATGTTTTATTAAAACCTCGTAAATTTCCTCTCTTTGCTTTGCAGATAATTTTTTAGAGTCCCGAATTATTGAAAGTTCTTTTGGAATTTTAAATTTAGATTTTGAAATTGTTTTTAAATTTGAATTTTTAAATTTTAGTTTTGCAAAAATTACTGCTCCAGCCACCACCGGCCCGGCCAACGGCCCCCTGCCGGCTTCATCTAAACCAGCAACAAATTTATATCCCTTTTTCCACAACTTTTTTTCCTCATTAAGATTTGGATAATTCATAAAATGCCCATAAAAAAACTAATAATAAAAACTAAATGCCTCGTCATAAAATACGCGATAGCGTAGAATATGACGAGGGTTGATTTAATCAAAATTACTTTAATTTAAAAACTTTCTTTAAGTAAGCTTCATTATCAATTAATTCTAAAATGGCGAAACGAACATATTTTTCTAAATTAAAAAATCTGACTAAAAGCCCTATTTCTCCTCTGCAGTCAAACGGAGTTATTAAAACGCTTTTTTGTAATTCGCAAAAACCAACCTTTTTTAATTTGCGCCTTAAGGCGTCCCTTCCCCCTTTGTGCTTCTCCGGAATGTCAAACGCCACCATCCGCCACTTTCCGTCCCATTTTTCTTTTTTGTTTTTTATATTTTCCAGCTGATAATTTAATGCTTTTAATTTTCCTTTTTCTGTAAGCGATAACGCGATTAATCCATTTTCGCTTTCCTTTTTATCGATAAACTCTAACCTATATAAATAACTTATTCCTTCTCTTAATTCTTTTAGGTTTAGTTTTTTCCACTCTCTTGAAACAGTTTTTAAAACCATGCGCTGCTTTCCGAATGTATAACTGCAACCGAAAGCCAAACCGCCCAACAAAAGTAGTAATATTTTTTCTTTTGTTTTATTCATTTTTTTATTATACCACAATACTTCAAAAACCACCCTCGTCATAACCTACGCGATAGCGTAAAATATGATAAGGGTTTATAAAAAACAAGCAATAAATAAAAACTAAATACAAAAATAAAAAGCCGTGGAAACTGCGCATCCAAGTCCGGCTAGCGGACGAACGCAGTTTCAACACGGCTATATGCCGGGAGCGTTTCTCAATATTGCCCAACATACCTACGAGGCATGTCCAGCAAACACGCAGGAATTTCTGCGGAAGAGCAGCAACGCACTGCTCCGCTCACGGACCTTCAACCGCGCCCTTTCGCGGTTTTTAGTTATCCCCGCCAATACTCGTCGCGGAGAAGACTGCTTCGTAACGAACTTGCAAGTGCGAAGTCGTCTTCAACGCTGTTGACGGGCTTCGGCGGCTGGTCGACGAGAAGGCATCTGGGCCATTCGTCTTCTTCGTACAAAAACCATTCATCCAACTCATGGCTATCCAGTTGCATGTCAGCTTCGTACTGTTGCAGCGCCCACTGGATTTCTCTCTTCGCCTCACGACGAAGAGGACTTTTGCGAAACTCCGCTCCCTTGATATGGTCTTTCATCTTTACCTCCATAGGGAAATAGGGGAAAAACTACCAAATTTGTGCTAATAATATAATAGCATATTGATACATCTATGTCAATAGTTGTAAATTATTTTGCAAAAGGTAAAATAAATGATTGAATATCATGACTAAATTTACGCATCTCCATGTTCACTCGCACTATTCTCTGTTAGATGGTCTGCCAAAAATTGACGAACTTTTAGATTGCGTTAAAGAACTCGGCATGAACTCGGTTGCCTTAACTGACCACGGCGTGCTTTACGGCGCTGTGGAATTTTATAAAAAAGCAAAAATCAAAGGAATAAAACCAATAATTGGCATTGAAATATATATGGCTTTTGAAAAGTTAGAACAAAAAAGGCCAAACATAGACGACAAAAAATACCACCTTATTTTGCTGGCAAAAAATGAACAGGGTTATAAAAATTTAGTAAAAATAGTTACCAAAGCGCATTTAGAAGGATTTTATTACAAGCCAAGAATTGACGACGATTTCTTAAAAGAACATTCGGGGGGTTTAATTGGGCTTTCAGCTTGCGTGCAGGGCCGAATTCCCCGCCTTTTGTTAGCAAACAAATTAGACGAGGCGGAAGAACTGGCAAAAAAATACGAAAGTTTTTTTGGAAAAAATAATTTTTATTTAGAAATTCAACATCACCAAAATATTCCAGAACAGGCAACTGCAAACAAAAGGTTGATTGAGCTTTCAAAAAAAACTGAAATTCCTTTAGTCGCCACAAATGACATTCATTATTTAAGGCCAGACGATGCCGAAGCTCAAGATATTTTAATGTTGATTAACACGGGTGCCGCCCCAAACGATCCTGAACGATTAACTATGCGGGGAGACGATTTTTCAATGACCAGCCCAGAAAAAATGGCTGAATATTTTAAAGATGTCCCAGAAGCCATTGAAAATACCCAAAAAATTGCCGATGCTTGTAATTTTCGTTTTGAGCTTGGAAAAACAAAATTGCCGGTGTTCCCTTTGCCAGAAAACAAAAGCGCCGAACAATTTTTAGAAGACCTTTGTTGGCAGGGATTAAAAAACAGATTTGGCGAAAACCCAGACCAAAAAATAATTAACAGATTAAAATATGAAATTTCAGTTATAGAAAAAACCGGATTTGCCGGATACTTTTTAATTGTGCAGGATTTTGTGAACTGGGCAAAACATAACAGAATTATTGTGGGCCCGGGAAGAGGATCGGCTGGCGGTTCATTAGTTGCTTATTTAACAAACATTACAAACGTTGACCCGCTAAAACACAATTTGCTTTTTGAAAGATTTTTAAATCCTGAAAGAATTTCCATGCCAGATATTGATTTAGATTTTGCAGACCGAAGAAGAGACGAAGTCATAAAATATGTGGCAGAAAAATACGGCCCAGACCATGTTGCTCAAATTATCACTTTTGGAACAATGGCGGCTCGCGCTGTAATTCGCGATGTTGGCAGAGCTTTGCAATATACTTACAGCTACTGCGACCAAATTGCAAAAATGATTCCAACGGGAATGGACCTTGCCGAAACTTTGGAAAAAGTTTCAGAATTTTCTGATTTATATAATTCAGACGACCAGGCAAAAAGACTGATTGATTTGGGAAAAAAACTTGAAGGAGTTGCCCGTCATGCTTCAACTCACGCCTGCGGTGTTGTAATTTCAGCAGATCCCCTAACCGATATTGTTGCGTTACAGCATCCAACTCAAGACGACGACTCGGTTGTTACCCAGTTTGAAATGCATAGCATTGAAGATTTGGGACTTTTAAAAATGGATTTTTTGGGGTTAAAAAACCTTACTATAATAGAAGACACTTTGGCAAGAATTTATGTTTTGCATAACCAGCTAAAAATTGATTTAGATAAAATTCCAGAAGATGACGCAAAAACTTTTAAACTTTTGCAAGACGCTCTAACAACATCTGTGTTTCAATTGGAATCTTCAGGAATGAAAAACTATTTAAAACAATTGAAACCAACTAATTTTGAAGATATTACCGCTATGGTGGCTTTGTATAGGCCAGGCCCAATGCAATTTATTCCAGATTATATTGCCAGAAAGCATAACAAACAAAAAATAGAATATCTGCATCCAAAATTAGAACCAATTTTAAAAGAAACGCAGGGCATTTGCATTTATCAAGAACAATTGATGAAAATTACGCAGGAAATTTGCGGCTTTACTCTTGGCGAAGCCGATGTTCTAAGAAAAGCTATTGGGAAAAAAATTCCGGAACTTTTGCATGCCCAGGAAACAAAATTTATTGAAGGCGCTGTAAAAAACGGAGCCAGTAAAAAAGTTGGCGAAAAATTGTGGCAATGGATTTTGCCATTTGCCGCTTATGGTTTTAATCGCTCGCATTCCGCGGCATACGCAACAATTGCCTATCAAACAGCATATTTAAAAGCTCACTACCCCGTTGAATTTATGGCATCGGTTTTAACTTCTGAAAAAGCCGACGTTGAAAGAATCGCATTTTTAATTGACGAGTGCAAAAAAATGAACGTTGAGGTTTTGCCTCCAAACATAAATGAAAGTTTGAAAAACTTTACAGTGGTGCCAGATAAAAATCAAATTAGGTTTGGTTTGTTGGCAGTAAAAAATGTTGGAGTGAATATTATTGACGCAGTTGTTGAAGAAAGAAAAATTGCCGGACAGTTTAAATCAATTGGCGACTTTATAAATAGAGTTCATTCAAAAGATTTAAATAAAAAATCAATGGAAGCGCTAATAAAAGCCGGGGCTTTTGACGCTTTTGCCGAAAGAGGCCAGCTTTTGGCTAATTTAGAAAAACTGTTAGAAATTGCCAGAGAAAATAATAAAAATGGAAACTCAAAACAAATTGGGCTTTTTGCGGCGGCGGCGACTGTCGGCGCAATAAACATAAAATTAGATGCTGCAACTCCAGCCACCAATTTTGAAAAACTTAGCTGGGAAAAAGAACTTTTGGGGCTTTTCGTAAGCTCTCACCCGTTAAATGATTTTAAAAAACTTTTTGAAACAAAAACAACGGCTATTGCAAAAATTGACTCCGCATGGGTGGATAAAAAAGTTGTTTTAGGGGGAATAATTTCAAATGTCAAAAAAATTATTACAAAAAATGGAAAGCCGATGCTGTTTATAAAACTTGAAGACCTGACAGCCAAGGCAGAAGTTGTTATTTTTCCAAATTTATTAGAAAGAAATCCGGTTGCTCTGCAGGAAAACAAAATCGTTTTTGTTTCCGGCCGAGTTGACGAACGCAACGGAGAAATTAAAATCGTCGCCGACGATGTTCAAGAAATCCTAAGGCACACTGATTGATAATCCTTTCTACTGCAACTTGTAATTTTGGCTGCAAAACCATAAAATTTCGTCGGCTTATACATTGTATAAACCTCCTCGATTTTCTGATTTTTCGCACAAAATTACTGCGTTTCGTTACGAAAAATTATCAAACAGTGTGCCTGTCCCTCGAGAGGTCTGACCTCAAAAAACTTTTAAATAAATTTTCAATTTTAAGAGGTCAAGCCTCGCCATTTTTTATGTAAATTTTTTTTAAATACCTATAATTTTTTTTAAATACCTATACTACAAATTGTAAAGCTTTACAATTTGTAGTATCACAAATTTTAACATAAAAAAGCCCGACAGAGGTCTTTCGACATGTCGGGTCCTGGAGCAGTCGGCCTGCTCGGTCCCTTGATTCTTCAATCTATTCTTTGTTTGCCCGAGAAAACTCAGGCGCGTCCGGATCGTCAACTCTCAAGGAATCCCATCTCAAGGAATCCCACTTGAAGATGTGCGGATGAACTGCGCCCCAGCCCTCTGGAAGCGTTTGCTTAAAAAAAAACTGGAACTGATTCGGATTATCATCCGAATTAAGTTGTCTCTCCCAGTATTGGCAGAAAATCTCACGAGCACCTTCAGAATCAAAGGGTCCTATTAACATCTTCTCTCGCCCCGTAAAGCTTCTGAAAACTTCACCTCTTCCGGGGCCGACCTTATCAATCCCTAAGAACAACATGGCTTTCCCCTTTTGTTGATTTCTAACTTGCTTTGTGACAAGCTCGGCAAGAACAAAAACCTATTGTGTGTTATATTATTCATAGCATATTAAAACAACTTCATCAAGACTTTCATGCCGGGAACAAATATAGTAAGATAAATAAACAAAAAGCCCTTTATTTTAATAAAAGACTCTTTGCTGTGGACCCGGCGGGAGTTGCACCCGCTACGCTGCTTGTCAAGGGCAGAGTTTTAACTATATGAAACTACGGGCCCTCGGATCCACAGATTTATTGTATCAAAATAAAACAAAAAAGTCCCGCAAAGGACCCTTTTGATTGACAAGCAGTTTACCCGTAGTTTTATACAGATATCTACCCTAATTAAAGTATATCAAATTAAAAAGCCTTGTCAAGTCTTCACTCAAATTTTGGGTGAAGACTCAAGAGGCATACAAATTTATGGAAAATATAGAAAATATTCGCCATTCCCTATCGCATATAATGGCGCAGGCGGTTTTAGAATTTTGGCCTAAAACAAAATTAGGAATGGGCCCGGCAATTGAAAACGGTTTTTATTACGACTTTCAGTTTGCAAAACCTTTGGATCCCTCTGACCTCAAAAAAATTGAGGACAAAATGCGCGAATTGATTTTACGGAACCAAAAATTTGCCAAAAAAAATATTACAAAATTGGCCGCAAAAAAATTATTCAAAGACCAGCCGTATAAATTAGAACTAATAAAAGACTTGCCCGGTAAAACCGTTTTTATATACACCAATAAAGTTATAGGTGTCGGACACCTGCAAGTTTTTACTGATTTATGCAGGGGGCCGCATGTGAAATCAACCCTTCAACTTAGTTCAGGGCAAGCAAAAGAAAATGTCGCTTTTAAACTGATAAAAATTGCGGGAGCATATTGGAAAGGCAGTGAAAAAAATAAAATGCTGACCCGCATTTACGGTTTAGCCTTTCCAACAGAAAAAGAACTGCAAGATTATGTAAAAATGCAGGAAGAAGCAGAAAAACGCGACCACAGAAAACTCGGTGAAAAATTAAAACTATTTACTATTTCCGACCTTGTAGGCGCGGGGCTTCCTATGCTGCAACCGAAAGGCATGATTCTTAGAAAAGAAATTGAAGACTATTTATGGGACTTACATAAAAATAAAGGATATGACCGAGTTTGGACTCCCCATATCGCCAAAAAAAGTTTATACGAAACTTCAGGACACGCGGCAAAATTTGGCGAAGAAATCTTTAGGGTAAAGGGTGGAGATGAAGAATTTTTTATGAAACCTATGAACTGCCCGCACCACATGCAACTATTTTGCGATAATCAATTTTCATACAAAGATATGCCTGTGCGATACTTTGAACCGGCAACTGTTTACAGATATGAAAAAGCTGGGCAATTATCCGGCCTTACAAGGGTTAGAGCAATCACTCAAGATGACGGACATTTATTTTGCAGAATTTCTCAAATATCAGAAGAAGTTAAAACAATAGTTGAAATTATAAAATCTTTTTACACCACAATGAATATGATAGATGGATATTGGGTCAGGTTTTCTGTGCGCGGAAAAGACAAAAACTTGTACATAGGCAAAAATGATGTTTGGAAAAAAGCAGAATCTGCCCTAGAAGAATCAGCAAAACAAAACAACTTAAATTACAAAAGAATTGAAGGTGAAGCGACATTTTACGGGCCTAAGTTAGATTTTATGTTTAAAGATGCAATTGGCAGAGAGTGGCAGTTAGCTACAATACAGTGCGATTTTAATCTGCCCGAAAGATTTAATCTTTCTTTTGTAAATGAAAAAGGAGAGAAAGAAAGACCAGTGGTCATACACAGAGCAATATCCGGATCGCTTGAAAGATTTATGGGGGTTATGATTGAGCATTTTGCCGGAAATTTTCCCGTATGGCTTTCCCCTGTTCAGGTTGCCGTAATTCCAATTTCAGAAAAACACGATGAATATGCAAAAAAAGTTGAAAAAGAATTGAAAGAAAAAAATATACGGGTTGAACTAAAAAATCAAAACGAAACTTTGGGCAAAAAAATTCGCGAGGCCGAAATGCAAAAAATTCCCTATCTTTTGATTGTTGGCGACAAAGAAATTGAGGCAAAAACTGTATCTACAAGAGAACGCTCGAAAGGAGATGTTGGGACAATGGCAATAGATAAATTTATTGAGAAAATCTCTGAAAAAATAAATAAAAAGATTTAAGCGAGGCAATAAATTTTTTGCAGGCCTAAGTACACGAAGTGACTTTCTGCCGAAAAAAAATTTGATTGCCGAGCGATTTTATGGAGTTGTCCGACCCAACAAAAAACTTAATAGAAAAATATAAACTTAGCCAGCAATCTCTGCAGCCAAAACAAGCCGCGTCAACAATACACGTTGATGAGGTTGCCTTAAGGGTTGCTGCTTTTTATGAACAAATAAGAACTATTGTTGACTGGAAAGAAGAGCATTTAATGCGCAGGGCAGCTGTTATAAGAAAATTGAAAAGAAGGTTTTTAGATTTAGAACTGAATAATTTTTCAGAAGTTGAGGGCGTGGGAGAGTCTTTGGTTTTAGAACTTATCAGGGGCGGACATTTTCCCAATGATAAAATTGAAGAATCAAAGATTAGCGATGTACAAAAAATAATAAACAAATATATTTTTATATTAAAAAATAGCCCTGAAAATAAAAAGGGCGGGGTACCCTCTGGGTCTGGCCTGCAATTTTATAATTGGATTCTCGAGCTTGCCTCATGCGAAATAGAAGAAACATTGGCTCCAGCTGTAAAAGAAATGGCATTAATAAATTATATGTTTGAGCTAATGAAAGAAAAAATTAAAGTTAATGAAAGCATTTATGAATTGGGTTTACTAAAAAAAGAAGATAAAGATATACAAATTTATATAGCCATACAGCAGGCGCTTTTTAAATTAGACAAGCCAATGCTGAGCTATAACCTTATAAAATATAAATATCCAGAATGGGACAAGGCCAACGAAGACCTTCTGTTTAAAATTAGCCAAAACATTTATAAGATATGGAATAAAATTGAACAGAATCTCGCCTGCCCCGTTGCCAAAAAATTCTACACAATTTGCGAAAAATACGATACGCCTTATCTGCTATTGGGAGATATTTTATCGCAAAAAAATCCGGAGGCTGTCGAAAAAGAAATCAGAGAGCCTGCTTTGCTGGAGCAATCTGTAAAAAACGTTTATAAAAAAAGGCTGGCTGGCTTAAAGGCTAAAATTTCAAGGGCCGCCATTTATTCAACTGTGTCTATTTTTCTGACAAAAATTGTTACCTTGATGGTTTTAGAAATATTTTTATCCAAATTGCTTACCGGGCATTTTAACGCCATAACTCTTGCGTTTGACATTTTAATTCCTACGGTTTTAATGTTTAGCTTGGTGGCAACAGTGAAACTTCCTTCTGAAAAAAACTTGAGCATGGTTATAATAGAAACCATGAAAATAGTTTACAAAAATGAGAAATCAGATATATACGAAATAAAAATCCATAAAAAAAGAGGCTTGGTCACAAGGGCTTTAATTTCTTTTGTTTATGTTTTATCTGCTTTTGTGTCTTTTGGATTTATATATCTGATTTTCAAATTTTTTAATTTTCCTATCACCTCAATCGTCATTAATATAATATTTATCGCCTTAATTTTGTTTGCGGGAACAGCTGTCAGAAAACGGGCAGAAGAACTTACGATAGAAGACGAACGCGAAGGTTTTTTAAGTTTTATGTCAGATGTATTTTTTTTGCCAATTACCGGCATGGGGCGGTGGATGTCTAATAAATGGAAAAAATATAACGCCATCGCCGCATTTTTCAACGCTTTAATAGATATGCCATTTTCGGTCTTTGTGGAGTTTATAGAACGCTGGCGCTATTTTATAAAAGAACGCAAAGAAGAAATGCATTAAAAAGGTGTATAATAAAAAAGGTCGAAAAAAAACTATTAATAAATAAAACCATGAAAAAAACAACAAAATTTATTTTAATAAGCGCATCAGCATTAATTTTAATTGCAACGGGAGCAGACGTTATGGCTCAAACCAATACTGCAACAACATCCGTATCAGACCAGCCGAATGTTTCAGCTCAAGACTTAGAGGTGGCAAATCCAAAAGTTCTGCCCGGCAACCCTTTATATTTCTTAAAAGAGTGGGGGCGCGGAGTACAATCATTTTTTGCTTTCGGCCAGCTTAAAAAAACTGAATTGGAACAAAAATTCGTAAATGAAAGGCTAATTGAGCTCAAAAAATTAGTTGAAGAAAAAAAGGCAAGTTCAGATATATTGGAAAAAGCAACTGACAAATATCAGAAAACAATGGAAAAAATTAAAGAGCGGGCTGATAAAATAAAAGACAAGGCAGAAAACAACGAAAGAGTAAATAAATTTTTAGATAAATTCGCTAATCAGCAAGTCTTGCAGGAAAAAATTCTGCAAAAATTAGAAAGCCAAGTGCCAGAAAAAGCGCTTGAAAAAATAAAAGAAGCCAGAAAGGCGCACTTAGAAAGATTTAAAGAAAATGTAAGGGAAAAAGTGAATATAAAATTAATAGAAAGGGCAACAGAAAAAAATGAGAATAAAGATTGCCCTCTCGTTTCAAAACCAGCTCCTGATTTCTGTAAAAACGGCATAATTAAAGTTCAGAGAGACCAAAAAGGCTGCGCCACAGGTTTTAACTGCTTAATTCCATCAGAACAAAAAGCTTGCGCAGATATATATCTTCCTGTTTGCGGCAAAGACGGAAAAACATATAGTAATAAATGCGTTGCCGCATCTTCTGGCGTTGAAATAGCATACAGGGGCGAATGCGGCAAAGAAAAACAAATAGAATCACGGTCAGTAAAACCAGAATAAGAATCAAAAAAAACACGCTAACAAAAATTATTTATCAAACCTCGCTATCATTATCACTTCATCTCCTCGAAAAAGATTTCTTATGACGCATTCTTTCTCGGTCCCCAAAACTTTTTTGTAAAGATTTTGAGCTCTGTTTTCTGTTCCGGTAGCGACCTCTACCGCTTTTAATTTTGCCCCTCTTTTTTCTAAATATTTCTTAATTTCAAAAAAAGATTTTTCTATAAGCTGCGTCCCAATTCCCTGCCCCTGAAAATTTTTTGCCACCGCAATTTGCTCTAGTTCCCAAACTGAATTTTCTCTAAACCCGCCCTTTTCTATCCATTCAACATATCCAACTATTTTACTATTTTTTTCTGCCACAAAATATTGAATCCTTGGAAACGTCAAAAAATTACAGCCGATCCATTGCTTTGCGTCTTTAATATTTTTTAAACCTGAAAAATTTTCAGATGCAATTTCGGCAACCTCTTTTAAATTTTCTTTTTTTACTCTTTTAACGATTATCATTTTATTCTACAGTTACCGATTTTGCCAAATTTTTTGGCTTGTCAACGTCAATACCTTTTAAGTCGGCGATATGATAAGCCAAAAGCTGCAAAGGAATTGTGTTGATTATCGGCATCAATTCTTCTCTGCATTTTGGGACCGTTATTATATTTTTAGATAAATTACTTATGTTGCTGTCAACTTCGTTTACCACAGCTATTATTTCACCGCCCCTCGCTTTGACTTCTTCCATATTGCTCAAAATTTTACCGTAAGTATGGTCTTTGGTCGCAATAAAAACTACCGGCATATTGCTGTCTACCAGAGCAATAGGGCCGTGCTTCATCTCGGCTGCCGGATATCCTTCAGCATGAATATATGATATTTCTTTGAGTTTTAAAGCACCCTCTAACGCCACCGGAAAATTCACCCCTCTGCCCAAATAAAGAAAATTTTTACTGTCTTTAAATTTTTCCGCCAGCGAGACAATTTTTTCCGATTGCTTAAGAACTTCCTCAATTTTATTAGGCAAAGATCGCAAATCATCAAAAAATTCTTTTTCTATTTTTCTATTTCTTTGTTGAGCTAAAAACAAAGCAAACAATAATAAAGCTGTAACCTGACAGGAAAAAGCTTTTGTAGCGGCTACGCCAATTTCTGGGCCAGCGTGCAAATAAATCCCCGAATCCACTTCTCTTGCTACGGTAGAACCAACTACATTTACTATTCCCAGGGTTTTGGCTTCCTTGTTTTTTGCCTCTCTTAAGGCTGCCAAAACATCTGCTGTCTCTCCTGATTGAGATATAACCAGGAATAAATCTTCTGGACCCACGATTGGATTTCTGTACCTAAATTCAGAAGCATAATCAACTTCCACTGGAAATTCTGCTAATTTTTCAATTAAATATTTTCCTATTAATGCTGAATGCCAACTTGTTCCGCAGGCAACGATTATTATCCTTTTTATAAAATTTAAATTAATATCAATACTTAATTTTACATTCAGGCCATCGTCTATTCTGCCTCGTAAAGTATTTTCAATGGCCTTAGGTTGTTCAAAAATTTCTTTTAGCATAAAGTGTTTATATCCTCTCTTCTCTATTTCACCAGTTGTCCATTTTATTTCATCGATTATTTTTTCCACTTTCTGACCATCAAGATTTTTGATGGCATAATTATTTTCAGTCAGTACGACCATCTCATTGTCGCTCAAATATATGACTTTTTTTGTGTAAGACAAAACCGCCACCGCGTCAGAGGCAACAATATTCTCTCCTTCGCCAATTCCTAAAACAACCGGGGAGCCGCGTCTGGCAACCACAATCTTTTTTTCTTTTTTATAAATTACTGCCAAGCCAAAAGTCCCTTCTACTATTTTTAGCGCCTTTATGACGGCTTCTTCTAAATTGCCTCCGTAAAATTTTTCTATCAAATGGCTTATCACCTCGCTATCTGTTTTTGAAACAAAAATATGTCCCTCTTTCTCCAAAATTTCTTTTAGAGCGGTGTAATTTTCTATAATTCCGTTATGCACGACCGCTAATTCTTTTTTGCAATCAAAATGAGGATGAGCGTTTATTTCATTTGGCTCTCCGTGCGTTGCCCATCTGGTATGGGCAATACCCATGTTCCCTTTAATTTCTATTAACTCTTTTTTTGCCTCACAAGGATGGCCGTCTTTGATAGAACAAACGCCATATTCTCGTAAAAAATCTTTTTCCAATTCACTGACTTTGCCCTTTTTCTTGACTAGAGTTAACTGGTAATTGTCTCCAATACAAATACCGGCCGAGTCATAGCCCCGGTATTCTAATTTTTTTAAGCCATTAATCAAAATAGGAAAAGCCTGTTTGTTTCCAAAATAAGCAATTATTCCGCACATAAAAAATTTGTTTAATTTTAAAGAAAAGGGCTGCACCAATAGCATTGATGCAGCCATGTTTTTTTCAACGAAGATCCGCTGTTTCTTCGGCAAGGGTTCTGGTCGGAATGCTATACCTACCAGCTAAATCTCCGTCTCGGGAGATAAATACCTGGTGAGTAATCCCGGCCTCAGAAACAACTTCGTAAAACCTCTCGCCATCAGATCCTTCTTTTGGTTGAGGTTTCTTTTTCGATAGATACTCAAGAAGCCCCTTTCCAGCATCCTCGTCAACCACCAAAATCCAATTCGGATGTTTCTGAAGCAAGCTGGAAGGAATCCAGCCAGTCATTAGTCCCAAAACCGAAGCGCTCACTGCCCAAGTTTTTTGGGGACCAAAGGCAAGCTGAATTAAATACTTTCCCTCCTTGACAGTTAGTAAACCAGCAGTAATTGCTTTGTCAAAATCCACCTGATTAATCTTTTTAGTGGACAGACTCAGCTCTACCACATGGTAACGTGCTTTCCCGTCTTTAATCCTTTCGGTTCTATCGGGCTCAAGAAAAGCGAAGTGAGCGTTTTCGCCAATCCCGAGTATCCAGACCGTCACCGGCCCGTGCTTCTCAATCCACTCTTCCATACGAAGGCAAGTATTTTGAATTTCGCTTGCCATATCAACCAGACAAGTGGGGAATCTGTTTTTCCGCATATCAATGTCAAGTTGACAGTAAATATCTTTCAGATACTTGGCATAGCTTTGGGGATGGTCCTGGTCCAACCCCACATACTCGTCCAAGTTTACAATGTAGATATCCTTAAACGAGATTTTTCCATCCTGATAGGCCTGAACAAGAAATCCGTAAACCAGTTTTGGCGTACCACCAGTGGCAAAGCCAAGCATCTTAATTTCAGGCCAAATCGCAACAAGCATCTGACGGACAAACAAACTCGCCTTTTCTCTGTTGGGGTAGATGTAAACCTTAGCCATTGGACACCTCCTTTTTCTCAAAAACGAGGATTCTGGTAAACCATTTCACCTTCAAACATGGTTTTGTAAACAACCGACTTCTTTTTTTCCTCTTCTCCTTTCCAACCAAAAAGAATCAAATTGGCTTTTTTGCCTGGCTCCAAACTTCCTGTTTCTTTTTCCAAACCCAGCAATTGAGCTGGATTGAAAGAAGCCATCCTGATTGCCTCTGCTAAAGAAAATCCAAAGATATTAACTGCGTTAGCCACTGCCTGGTTCATCAGCAAAATGCTGCCAGCCAGCCTTTTTTCTTCCTTGTCGTCTTGGCCTTTTTTCAAAAGCCGGGCCGCTCCGTCTTGAACCAAAACTTGCTGGTCGCCTAAACAATAAAGACCATCTGGCATTCCAGTAGCTGCCATGGCGTCAGTGACCAAAATGGATTTTTCAATCCCTTTGGCTCTGATCAGCATCTTTAAAGTGTTAGGGTCTGGAAAATGGTGGGGACAAGGAATGAAAGAAGCCCAAAGCTCCTTATTGCAGACAACCTGTCCAGGGTACTTCAAATCCTTTTTATCAAGCATCTTATACCAGGCGTTTAGCAAATGAGTGGCGCCGGAGGCAAATCTTTCTGTATTTTTGACATCTTGGGCCGTGGCATTGCTGTGGCCATACAAAAAGATTGTCCTGGAACCGTCTCTTTCGTCCCTTACTCTTACTCCTGCCATAAAAGATTCTGAAGCCACAAGCTCCGGGGCAAGAGTGATAATCAAGAGAAAATCAGGGCCGACAATTTTTCGCCAGGCTTCGTATTCAAACATGTCCGACTGACGGATATGCTCAATATTATGAGCGCCTCTTGGTCCCGGTTCTGTTGAAATATAGGGCCCTTCCAAATGGATCCCCAAAATCAACTTTTTCAAGACAGGATAATACTGCCTGGCTTGAATAATTTTCTCAATTGCCCCTTGGGTCCCTTTAACAGAACTGGTGACGATTGTGGGTAAAATACTCACAACACCGTTTTTGACCAATTGCCAAATAGCTCCAGCATTAGAAAGCCATCCCGGGCTGACAGAAAAATCCGTGCCCATAGCTCCGTTGACCTGAATGTCAACCAAGCCAGGTGAGCAAAATAATCCTTGAGCGTCAATAACTTTGTCGCAGCATTTCTCTAAAGAAAAACTGCAATCTCCCCTACCCACTTCTCGGATTTTATTGCCTTCCGTCAGCAACCATCCCCTAAAGATCTCTAAATTTACCACATCAACAATCTGAACATTTTTAAGCAGAATTGCCATAGAACACCCTTCTTTCCTGCGGATTTCGCAATTAGCGGATTTCGTAATTAAAAAAGAACTACCTTTAACATAGCTCTCTGGTCCTTCCGACAACAATGGACAAAAAAAAGACAAATTTTATCCTATGAGTTTTTTACTAACCAAATTTTTACTAAATTTGGATTAAGTTTTAGAGAAAAATTAATTATTCCGCCACTTATCTTAAAATCAAGTTTTTTCTTGGTTCTTTTCTCAATGGCTTTAATCAGAGGGATAATGATTTTTCCTTGTAATTCATAGCGGTCTTGACTGTAAGAGGAACGAGGTAATTCGCTATTTAAAACTTCTTGACCCCTTTTTTCAAGTAAAATTTTTAAAAGTTTAATCGTTGCTTTTTTAGAATGTAACTCCTTAGAAGTTAAAGGTTTTCCCTTAATATAAATTTTGCCTTCTTCTTCAATTAATAAAAGGTCTATTTCTTTTTTTCTTTTATTGAATTCTTCCGAGCTCAAAAGCAAGTTAACGGGATTTTTCTGGCTAAAATCCCTGACATAAACAGTATTTTCAGAAATAAATCCAGAATATATTTTCCGCTCTAAGTCCTGCTCTATTTTTATTCCCTCTTGCTCAATTCCGTCAAGCCAGGAAGCGTAAATTATCTGAAGCTCTAAATTAAGTTCTTTTTTAATTCTTAAAGCTGCCCTTTCAATTATCTTAGACATTCTACCCGCAGGAACAGCCACTAAAATTATATCTTTTTTAGTAGTAGAGGCAGATTTAACTCCAGCTCCTAAATCATCTACTTTACTGGCTTCTTGATGAATAATAGAATTGGCTATATTAATTTGCAGAGGATTTACTCCCAAAAGCAAAAATAAGATTTGATGTTTATCAATAGCCCGTAAAAAGTCTCTTAAAATATCTTCTCTCTGCCCCGATTTTAAAAGTTCGCCCATTTTCATTAAAATTCGGATATTTAAAGCATTCATTACTTGAAGATTTGCCTGCCAAATATCGTTTTTCCGACAAAAAAACGGCTTTAATTCCTTCTTCAAATTAAAAAATTTTTTAAAATCTTTATCAACGAATTTATTGGCTTCTCTAAAAATATCTTGCAATTTCTGAGTAGAAAAAGAGCTTACTCCTCGAGATTCTCCTAAACTTATTAAGGCAAAGTCAATAGGCCAAGAAGGAATTTTTTTAAGATGAAAAAGTTCTTCAACCCTTCCTCCAAATACCGGAACCTTTTCTAAAATATCATAATTTGTTTCTACTTCTATGGGAAGATTCAAATTTTTTTTTCCAGCCATGCAATAAAAAACCGGAAGAAAAGAAGGTAAAAGGACGGCAAAAACAGCGGTTCCGCTGGCATATTCTCCTCTAAAAGCAGCTAATATCTTCCAGGCAAGCCGAAAAACAGAATCAAATTTAAATTTATTATTCTGAATTAAATCGGAGGAAAAAGAATCTTTCCATCCTTTAATATCATTGGGTTTAAGAACTTGACTTTGCAAAAATAACAAAACAGCTAAAGCGCTGCTCATAGCTGTGGTAGATCCGGTCGCCCGCAGCGGCAATTCAGAAAGAATATGAATTTTGAGAGTTTGTTTCTCTATTTTAAAAGAGGGTTCTGTATCGTTAAGAAAGTCCAACAACCTTTCTTGGGCTGAGTGTTCATATTGATCTGGTTTAAACTTATCTTCTTTAATTGAATAAGAAACAATGTCGTTCTCAATAATAATATTTCCCCTATTGCTTGAAACGGGAGACAGCTCTAAGCCAAGATAAATTCTTAAGGGAGTTTTCTGAAGAATCGCTATTCCGCCCCAATAAGCCACATATTCTCCAGCCCAAGTAAAAAAATGGGGCGCCGAAACAACCAATTGGCATTTGGAAAAAAATTTTTTGTAAACTTCAGGAAATCTCTCTTTTAAAATTCGGCTGTTTAAAGAATCTCTCATTAATTCAATCTATACCGCTTTTTGACATTTTTCAAGTGTTGAACATCTTTAAAAAATAAAAAAAATGTTGTATTATTATCTCTATGAGATACCATGTTATTACATACGGATGTCAGATGAATATATCTGATTCCGAAAGAATTGCCGCCATTATGGAGCGATTAGAACACAAACTAACCCTAAATATAAACGAGGCGGATTTGGTTGTGGTAAATATGTGTTCCGTCAGGCAGTCTGCCACAGATCGAATTTTTGGATTGCGCCAAAAATTCGATAAATCTAAATTACAAAATCCAAAATTAAAAACTATACTTACAGGTTGTGTTCTCAAAAAAGACAAGAAAAAATTCAGGGAAATTTTTGATTATATTTTAGACATAAGAGACATAAAAAAACTTCCGGAATTACTCGCTCGGCAACAATTTTTTTCCGGTGGAAGGTCACTTCGTGTACCTAAACCTTCAAAAAATTTATTGCCTCGCTCCTATTTAGATATCACTCCGAAATATTCAAATAAATTTTCAGCTAATGTTCCTATAATGACTGGCTGCAATAATTTTTGCTCATATTGCGTTGTTCCTTATACCAGAGAAAGAGAAGCCTCGAGACCGGCGAAAGAAATTATTTTAGAAATTCAAAACCTGGTAAAAAACGGCTACAAAGAAATTTGGCTTTTGGGCCAAAACGTTAATAGTTATAAAGACGTCCGTTGTACATACGATCGTAGCCACGACGGCATAGCAATAAATTTTCCAAAATTATTAAAAATGGTAAATGAAATACCGGGTAACTTTTGGGTTAGATTTACTTCAAACCACCCAAAAAAATTTAACAACGAGGTTATGGAAGCGATGGCAATCGGCGGGAAAATTACTCCTTATTTAAATTTGCCGGTACAATCTGGCGATGACAAAATTTTAAAATTAATGAATCGCCACTACACAGTAAAAAACTATAAAAATAAAATTAAAAAATTAAGAGAGAAAATTCCTGACATTTGCTTATCTACTGATATAATTGTTGGATTTCCCGGAGAAACAAAAAAACAATTTGAAAATACTGCAAAGCTATTTCGAGACATAAAATTTGATATGGCTTACATAAATAAATACTCATCCAGAGCCGGAACTGCGGCGACAAAACTAAAAGATAATGTTTCTATTGTTGAAAAAAAACGCAGAGAAAAGGTTTTAACAAAAATTTTGAAACAAACCGCTTTGGAAAAAAACAAAAGACTCATCGGCAAAAAAATGACTGTTTTAATAAATGAAAATAGGGGCAATAATTACTTCGGCAAAAACGAACATTATAAAACAATCAAAGTAAAATCCGCCAAAAATATTTTAGGAAATTTAATAAAAATAAAAATCACAGAAGCTCAACCCTTTATACTAACCGGAGAAATAATAAAATGAATAAACTAGTTGTAATTTTGGGGCCAACGGCGTCGGGAAAAACGGAATTGTCTATAAAAATTGCCAAAAAATTTAATGGCGAGGTGGTTTCAGCTGATTCAAGACAAGTTTATAGAGGAATGGATATTGGTTCGGGAAAAATTACTAAAAAAGAAATGCGGGGCGTCCCCCACCATCTTTTAGGTGTGGCAAATCCGAAGAGAAAATTTACGGTAGCTCAATATCAAAAATTGGCTTCAAAGGTTATAAAAAATATTCAGAAAAGAAATAAACTGCCAATTTTGGTTGGCGGAACCGGTTTTTATATCCAATCAATAGTTGACGGCATTGCAATTCCCGAAGTAAAACCTGATTGGAAATTAAGAAAAAAATTAGAGAAATTAAGCAATAGAAAACTTTTTGAGAAGCTAAAAAAACTTGACCCAACAAGAGCCGGATCAATTGATGCGCGCAATCCCCGCCGGCTAATCAGGGCTTTAGAAATTGTACTCAAAACCAGCGAACCCGTCCCGACTTTAAGGGACAGTCCCGGGACTGTCCCCAGACTGTCCCCGTTTGACCTATTTGAGTTTGATGTTTTGGAAATTGGAATTAAAAAATCTCGGGAAGAATTAAAAAAATCAATCCACGAACGGCTTATAAAAAGACTACAAAATAACGCGATGATAAATGAAGTAAAAAAACTTCGTAAATTTTTATCGTGGAAAAGATTAGAAGAGTTTGGTTTGGAATATCGTTTTGTGGCGCAATATTTGCAGGAAAAAATAACCTATCAAAAAATGATAGACAAAATTCAAATTGAGTCTGAGCATTTTACAAAAAGGCAAACGACTTGGTTCAAGAGAGATAAAAGAATAAACTGGATAAAAAATTACAAGGAAATTGAAAAATTAGTTAAAAATTTTATAAACAAAAAATAGAGATCGGGTCTCTATTTTTTTAAGCATTTTTTTAGTAATTCCTGAACTTTTTCCGGCTTGGCCGTGCCGCGGGTTTTTGCCATTACCTGCCCGGCTAAAAACTGCAGGGCGTTTTGTTTACCGGCTTTATAATCTTCGACCGGTTTTGGATTTTTTGAAATAATTTCTTTTATAATTTTTTCCAGTTCTGAATCATCTGTTATTTGCCTTAAATTATTTTCATCAACAAAGCTTGAGGGGTCAACCCCGGTATTAAACATATCTGCCAAAACCATTTTGGCAACCTTGCTGGAAATTTCGTTTTTATAAATCATTTTGATAAACTCTGCAAAATTTTCAGGAGTTATTTTAAACTCTGTCTCAATAAAAACTTTATCGCCCAACAATCCCTTAATGTCAGAAATAAGATAATTCGTCGCTAATTTTGAAATCTTTTTATGCGACTCCCCTTTCTCTTGCTCTTCGGTCCATTCTTCAAATTCAGAAACCACTTTTTCAAAATATTCGCTTAAGTCTTTGTTTGTGACAAAAATTTCAATTGAGGCGCTATTCAGCCCATATTCTTTTTTAAATCTTTCTCTTTTTTGTTCTGGCAACTCTGGAATTTCTGTTTTTATTTTTTTTATATAGTCCTGCTCAAAATGCAACGGCGGCAAATCCGGCTCGGGAAAATATCTGTAATCATGCGCTTCTTCTTTTTCTCTTTGAGAAAATGTAATTTCTTTTTTATCGTGCCAGCCGCGAGTTTCCTGCAAAACTTTCTCGCCTGCCTCAAGTAATTTGGTTTGCCTATTAATTTCAAAATCAACTGCTTTTTCAACAACCTTAAACGAATTCAAATTTTTAATTTCAACTTTTGTGCCAAGCTTGCTGTTTTTTGAAACGCTAATATTTACCTCAACCCTCATTAGTCCTTTTTCCATATCGGCGTCAGAAACTCCTAAATATCTTAAAATCATCTGAAGTTCCTCGGCAAATTCCCTCGCCTGTTTTCCCGAAGTGATATCTGGCTCTGTAACCAGCTCCATCAAAGGCACTCCCGCTCTATTAAAATTAACAAGTGAGTAATCCGCGCCTTCCGGGTGTATAAGACTTCCCGTATCCTCTTCTAAATGTATTCTTGTTATTCTTATTTTTTTACCCTTAATTTCCAAATATCCTCCGCTGCATAGCGGCATATCATATTGGCTTATCTGATACCCTTTCGGCAAATCCGGATAAAAATAATTTTTCCTGTCAAATTTAGAATCTTTTGTAATATCGCAATTTAAGGCTAAGCCGGTTTTTATAACTTTTTTTATCGCTTCCTCATTTGCAACCGGAAGCGTTCCCGGGTGGCCCGCGCAAATTGGGCAGATATTAAAATTCGGCCGCTTCTCATCGGGGTCGTTTTTGCACGAGCAAAACATTTTAGAATTTGTTTTCAGCTCCGCATGAATTTCCAAACCAATTGTTGGTTTATAATTCATATTTATTTTCGTTCTAATACTACAAATGAATATGAATAAAGATTTTTTTCGTCCGGCGCGCAATCTGTTCTTTTTATTTCTTCCCATTCTGCCAAATTAACTTCTGGAAAATATGTATCGCCCTTAAAATTTTGATGGATATAAGTCAAATATAATCTTTGCGCCAAGGGCAGAAATTGTTTGTAAACCGACGCTCCCCCGCAGATCATAACTTCTGGCTCCCCTGCCGTTATTTTTAAAAGCTCGTCAATTGAATGCACAACAGAACAATCCGCCGGCGGAACATAGCTTAGGTCGTTATTTAAAATAATATTTTTTCTGTCAGGCAACGGTTTTTCTCCGATTGATTTAAAAGTGTTTATTCCCATAACAATTGTTTTTCCCAATGTAGCTTCCTTAAAATACTTAAAGTCAGCCGGTAAATGCCACGGTAAAGCATTTTTATTTCCGATTACCCTATTTTCTGCCACCGCAGAAATTATTGAAAGTATCATGTATTTTAAACGGCCATTGGCGCCTTAATCGACGGATGATATTTGTAATCAATTAATTTTATGTCTTCCATTTTGAAACCAAAAATATCTTTTACTTCGGGATTCAACCATAATTTTGGTAAAGAATAGGGCTCACGAGCCATTTGCTCTTTTACCTGTTCAAAATGATTTAAATAAATATGCGCATCTCCCAAAATATGCACAAACTCGTGAGGTTCTAACCCTACAACCTGCGCCACCATATGCAAGAGCAAAGAATAAGAAGCAATATTAAATGGTACTCCTAAAAATGTGTCACAACTTCTTTGATACATTAATAAAGACAATTTTTTGTCAACACAAAAAAAGTGGAACAATAAATGGCATGGCGGAAGAGCCATCATATCTAATTCTGCCGGATTCCAGGCTGACACTATAATTCTTCTATCTCCGGGGTTTTTCTTCAGTTGATTTATAACATTGGTTATCTGGTCAACCGGCACGTCTGTGTAGGGCGATTTCCAGCTTCTCCATTGAACTCCGTAAACACGTCCTAAATCCCCGTCAAACTTTGCTCTTGGCTTCCAATAATCGGCTTCGGCATTTCCGTCCCAAATATGGCATCCCAATTTCTGAAGCTCTTTATTATCGCTGCTCCCCGATAAAAACCATAACAATTCGGCTTTTACGGCTTCAAAAGCCAGTTTTTTCGTTGTCATTGCTGGAAATCCATCTTTCATATTAAATCTCATTGGCACGCCAAAAACTGCGCGCGATTCGACTCCCGTCCTATCGGGCCTGTCAATGCCCTCGTCCATTATTTTTTTTAAAACATCCAGATATTGTTTCATAATAATCTATTTATTTCCTTTTTAATTTCTTCAAAAACATCTGGTATCGGCATTTCGCCATTTACCATAACTACATTTTCAAACATTTGCGGGATTTTTTTATAAATTTCATTAACTTTAGTTAATTTATCTTTTTGCTCAAATAATTCTTTTATTTCGCCTCGGCCGTCAATTCTTTGTATGCAAGATTCGGGAGCCACATCAACCACAATAGTTAAATCTGGCAGTAAAAAATTTTCGTTCATTTTTACCAATTCGCTGACATTTAGGCCGTCGGAGTATCCATAGGCAAAAGTGGAAAACATATACCTGCTGGAAACTACAAACTTTCCCTGCTCCAACGCCGGCATAACTTTATTTTCTAAATGCTCTTTTCTGTCTTGCACATATAGTTTTTGCAATTCCAGCGGCTCTACGACAATTTCTTTTCTTAGAACTTGTTTCACTTTCCTGCCAGCCTCTGAATCTATTGTCGGCTCTTTTGTCGCAACAACGTCTTTGCCTTTTTCTTTTAAAAAATTTATCACGAGATCAGCCTGCGCAGACTTTCCAGAGCCGTCTAAACCTTCAATTACAATAAATTTCCCCGGATAATTATTCTTAACCATATGTTTTTCTTGAAATATTTTTTGCTGGTTTTCGTTTGGCTTATTAAGATATTGATTATAAACAATGCTCATCCAGGCGCTGTGGCTTACGCTGTCGGTTAACTCTTGAATTGTCATTAGTTTACCCTCCATCTTGTCAGTTTCTTTTACTTGAATATCTGGGCTGGTGCCAACAAAATGATAAACCAAGCCTAAATGCACTTTTTCAACATCGTGCGAGTCATCGTTTATAATTCCCACCAATTTTTTTTCTAAAAGATGTCCTTTAAAATTAACTTCTTCTTCCCATTCTCTCATCATTCCTGTTTCCAAAATATCTTCGTCTCCGTTAACATCTTCTTTGTTTATGTGCCCGCCCACTCCCAACTGATAATTATTATTAACCAGCCTTTGCTCGCCGGCATTAGATAAATATTTATAAGCAAAAAAATTATCCTTAAAACTAAAAAGCATGTAAGGAATTATCTGCTGAAAAGAAGGATCATTTTCCATGTCCCCTCTTCTTTTAAATTCGCAATTATTTTTAATCAGGTCAATATAATAGTCCAAATTATCGGTTTTCAAACCTTGCCATTTCCCTTTTTCAAAAATAATATCCGATTTTACAACTAAAATTTGTTCGTCATCTTTATTCATAAATAAATTTATTTTTCGTGATTATTAATGTTTTCTATTTTGCCCTCCTTTAACAAGCCCCCAGCTAAAGGCGAGGAACTTTTATTTTCTGCGCCGTCAAAATTTAAATACATTTTGCTTGCTTGGGGCTCTTCTGCGCCATAATACTTGCTGTTTAATCTTTTGTCTCCGTAAGAAATTTCTGCTTCAGAAGAAAGCGGAGTAAAAGACATCTGCGCAATTGGCATTTTATAATATAGCTTAATTGGAAGCTTGCCTACATTGCTAAGCTCTAATGTCAGTTTTAAATTGTTTCCCGGATCAAGGTATCCGGCTGTCGCATGTATAATTAGTCCCAATCTTCCCAAAGAACTTTTGCCTTCAAGCCTGCCAACCATATTATTGGCAACTCCGACTTTTTCTAAGGTATTTCCTAAAGCAAATTCTCCGGGATGGATTATAAAATAGCCATTTTCATCAATAACTATTTTTTCCATTAAATCGTCTACCGGTTTTTTTACATCAATAACAATATGCTGGTTTATATTAAATACCAAAAAGTTTTTATCTAAATGCAAATCAACTGAAGCCGGCTGAATAGATTTTTCAGAAAATGGTTCAATGGTTATCCTTCCCTCTTTTAAAAATTTTTTAATATCTTTATCTGATAAAATCATATTTTTAAATATTATTAAAATTATTAACGTTAAACTATTCTACCACTTTAACAAAACAAAAATCAACCCCATTTATTTACGGGATTGATTTTTAGTAATCTCTGTTGCGTTATTCCTTAACCTCTACCCCCATATTTTTGGCTGTGCCGGCAATAATTTTTATCGCCTGCTCAATGTCTTTCGTATTTAAGTCGGGCATTTTCTTTTCTGCAATTTCTCTTAACTGGGCTTTGGTAATTTTCCCGACTTTTGTTTTGTTTGGGGTTCCAGAACCTTTTTCAATTCCAATTGCTTTTTTTATTAATTCGGCGGCCAAAGGGGTTTTTAATTTGAAAACATACGACCTGTCTTTATAAATTGTCACCTCTGCTGGAATTGTATAGCCTGCCTTGTCTTGCGTTGCCGCATTAAACTTTTGGCAGAATTCTGCAATATTCAAACCGTGCTGGGCTAATGCCGGGCCTATCGGGGGCGCTGGCGTTGCTTTGCCTGCCGGAATTTGAATTTTTACAATTGCTTTTATTTCTTTTGCCATGATTGTTTTAATTATTACGCGAGGCAATAAATTTTTTGGAGCTTTAAGGACACGATAGTGCCTTTCCGCGAGAAAAAATTTGATTGCCGAGCGATAATTATGAAACCTTCTTTAGTTGTAACGAGTCCAGTTCTACCGGCGTATCTCTGCCAAACATATTAACCAATACTTTAATTTTTCCTCGCGCCTGGTCAATTTCAGAAACCCTTCCCTCAAAACTATTAAATGGGCCGTCAGTAATTTTAACTGAAGCTCCCACTTCAAAGTCAATCGTAAATTCAGGCTCGCCAACTTCCATTCTTTTCATTAAGTCGTCAATATCTTTTTTAGAAACTGGGATTGGCGTGGTTCCCGCTCCCAAAAATCCAGTAACCCTTGGCGTATTTCTAACTACATACCATGACTCATCGGTTACAACCATTTCAACTAATACATATCCGGGATAAATTTTTTCCTCAATTGTTTTTCTTTTTCCATTTTTAATTTTTATCTTTTTTTCTTTCGGGACAATTATGTTAAAAATTTTGTCTTCCATGCCCAAAGACTCAATCCTCTGTTTGAGGTTTTTTGCAACCGCGTCTTCATATCCTGAATAAGTATGAATAACATACCAATTTTTTTCTTGTTCTATAACTTGCTTCGGCATATTCGAACGAATCAGCACAAATCACGAATCTTGTTTATGGACGAATTATCACGAATCACGAATATAATAATTCGTGATTGGTGGAAATTCGTAAATTTTTAAATTAGTGATTAGTGAAAATTCGTAGCTTAGAAAACGAATTTCTTTATTATTTCTGTAAATATAAAATCCAACCCGCCCAAAAAGGCCGCTACAATTATTGTAACAGCTAAAACAATTAAGGTATATCTTAAAACATCTTTTTTTGAAAGCCAGTTTACTCTTTTCAGCTCAACCCAAACTTCCTTAAAAAATACGTTTATTTTTTGTGTTATTTTCATATCTCTTGGTTTTTAAAATGGCCGTGTCGGCCATCTATCTATATTGTATCCGATGCCAAACTATAAGTCAAGGGCTGCGGAACTTATGCTACACAAAAGCTCTTTCAGATTTTTTTAGACAGTCACAGGAGATTTCTCTCGGAATATTTTTTATTATCTCTGAAATTAAATTTTTAAGCTTGTCATTATTATCTTTAAAATTTGCCAAAACCTGTTTAATAAAAACAGGCTCTATTTTTGTTTTTGCGTATATGCCAACATCATAATCTGTGACCAAGGAAATATTCAGATAACAGATACCTGCCTCTAAAGCAAGCACTACTTCAGGATATTGGGTCATATTTATGACATCGCACCCCATTTTAGAATAAAAAATACTTTCTGCCACAGTTGAAAATTTAGGGCCTTCGATAACAGCGACCGTACCTTTTTTATGCACTGGCAGATTCAGCTTTTTTGCTTGTTTTAAAGCAACCCCTCTTAGTTGCCGGCAATACGGATAAGCCGATTCAATGTGCGCAACCCTCGGCCCGTCAAAAAAAGTATCTTCTCTTTTTTTGGTTTGATCTATAAATTGATCACAAATTACGAAATCTCCCGGTTTGATATTCTTTTTTAGAGAACCGACAGCAGAGGGCGCTATTATTTTTTTTACTCCGATTTGTTTTAGAGCCTCGATATTGGCTCTATAGGGAATTTTGTGAGGCGGAATTTGGTGGTTTTTTCCGTGCCTTGGGAGAAAAGCGACTTTTTTACCGAAAATTATTCCCACGGTAATTTTGTCGCTCGGCTTGCCGAACTCTGTTTCAATTTCAATTTCCTCAGCGTTTTTTTTAAAAAATTCATAGAACCCGGAACCGCCGATTATACCAATTTCGGCCAACTTTTCCTGCGGCCTTGTTTCGTATGATAAGCCATATTTTACCAAAGACCTTATTTTTTGTCCCTTCAACGTTTTTCTGCCGTTTAGATAAGTTAATTCAATCAAAAAATCAACGCCCATTATTTTGCCTTTTAGCTCTTTCACTAAATCAATAACTGCTCCTATTGTGCCGCCGGTGGCCAAAACATCATCAATTAAAAGAACTTTTTCTCCGGGTAAAATAGAATCTTGATACATTTCAATAGTATTACTGCCATATTCTAGGGCATATTGCTTCGAAATTGTTTTTGGCGGAAGTTTACCCTTTTTTCGAACAATGGCGATACCTGCTTTTAATTTATAAGCTAAAGCTGATGCCAGTAAAAAACCCCTTGCATCAATACCTATAATTTTATCAATTTTTTCTTTTAAATAAGGTTGTGCCAACTTGTCAATCACTTTTGAAAAAAGAAACTTATCTTTTAGTAATGGTGTTATGTCTTTGAAGCTAACGCCAGGTTTTGGCCAGTTGGCAACCTCCCTTATTTTTTGTTTTATATTATTTTCTAATTTTTTGTCCATATTATTTTATTATCTAATATTATATTAATTTAAACTTTTTGCAATAAAAATAAAAAGCCCCGCGAGCATAAATAGCGCTGCGCGGGGTCTGGCGAATCCTGTATTCCGTGGGACTCGCTTAGTCACCCATGAGTCCGGCGTCTTCTTGCAAGTCTGCAAGAATGTCTTCTTTCTCTTCCCAGGGATAGAGAAAAAGGCCTTGCTGCCGAGCCCAGCGAAAATCGTTGTCCTCAACAACAGACTCGTCGCGGAATGCCTCGGCTCGGTCTAGAAAATATTTCTGAAAATCAAGCCAGTCAATTCCGAACTGCTGGGCCACATCCTCGGGCGCCGGAATGTCGTCGCACGAGCACGCCAACTCTCTGGTGTATGCCTGAAGCCAGATATACGAAGAAAACCTTTCTTGAGGCACGCCCGCTTTTTGGGCCATTTCACGAACGGTCTTAATTTTGTCTTTGTGAAACAACGTAGCCAAACGGACATTACGCAAAAAATCGCAAATGTCCTGGCCACAAACAACATCCAGTTCCCGCAAACGTTCCATTGAAATCATCTGCATAAAAGGCTCCTTCCGACAAGGGGGTGAAACTTAAAGAACATATTTTAATTATAGCATATATAAAACTCTGTGTCAAACCAAACAAAAAAGCTGCATTTGTACGGATACTGAACGGGAAAAAAAGCCTCTTTGAGATTTTACTCTCAGAGAGGCGCGCGAAGCTCAAAGCTTCGGCCTAAACTAGAACCTAAATACCTTGCTCAAGGTATTCTTAATATCAGTGGAAACAGACTTAAAAGCCGTCTTCACCAACTTGACTGCAGACACAACCTTCTTAGTCGTATCCATAGTTGTCGTTTTTGGCGCTACTTTCTCGAAAACACCCGATTTCGGGTTGAACTGTTCCACGAGTTTAGTGCCATCGGCCAGATTCTTGATGCGGGTAGCGACGCCATCCGCGCCTGTGTGTTCAGCAAACAAAGGAATCTGCGTAGTTAAGTGAGCTTCGCCTTTTGCAAGGTCGACTGTTGTGTGAATCTCTCCGCCGATCTTTTTCAAGTTGCCGGTGCTGGGCTGAATGAAAGTTTTCTCTCCAATCAGATCACGGATACTATTGCCACCGAGCCGAAAATTCTTGTTAGCGGCTTCTGTGCCAATAATAATGTTTCCGGCCTTATCGATCTCTCCGGCAAGAAGAGTAAACTTCTTAACTTTGACAACTTTGGCAACTTTGGCAACTTCGGCAACCTTGCCGATGCCTGTTGCGAGTTCTCCGCCTTTAGCGGCTACTTTGGCTCCGCCAGCGCCGATTAAAAGAGAACCTCCATCAACGATACCCATGCCAAAGACTCCGCCGATTCCGTTTTCGTCATACTCTTTTTTGTACTGATCGGCCACGGCTTCAAATATCACGCCGGGGTTCGTAGCAACCGTTCCAATTATATTCTCCCATTTCTCAACGGTTTTTGCGGCGTTATCGGGACTAATGGCAATTCCTACCGGAGTAATACTCGCGGCGTCAACTGCCAAAGCGCCCAAACCCAACGCAATGTTTTTGATGCCGTTATAAACGCTAACGGCAACATTTCCTACAAAATCTTCAATGGGGGCAATCGCTGTTTCAACGGCTTGTTCTGCCATCTTCGCAGTTTCGCTATCTTTCCCTGCGACAATCTGCGCAATAGGAACGATATTGTCTACAAATATAGCAGAATCAACCGTTTCCCGAATTAATTCCTTAATCGCCGTATCAGGATCGGTTAAAAACTGATCGCTGATACTGACAATTTTTTCTGCCACATTGTTTACAACCGGCTCGATAACTTGCTTAGCCGTTTTCACGGCTCCTGCCGCAAAATCAACAGCAAATTCTTTTGCCTCGTTCGCGCTGTCAATTGTTGTGTCAACAATTTGAGTGGCAACAATAGCGCCGGAATTGATACTATCGAAAACAGCGCTCGCAAAATTCTCGGTGTTATCTGCCGCATTTTTTGCAACAGCTTCTGCTGTTTGCTCAATTAAATGCAATGTTCCGACAACAGGCTCAATGTGGCCGCTGATTACACTACCAACATCCGCCATCACAGCATCAACTGCTTCTATGATTTCGTCTGCTGTCGAAACAACAGAATTAACTACTGTAGAAGCAGTGTCTACGATGGTATTCGCGACAGAATTCACAGCAAAAACGACAGTAGCTGTACCAGATTGAACCACATCAGAAACAACGTCAATGGCTCCCGTAGCAGCATCAACAACGGTATTCACAGTCGACGCAACAAAACTGCCGACTGACGAAATAGCATTAACAACCGCGCTGCCTAAGCTCACATTATTATGCGAACTGACATAACGGTCGTTACTACTATTGTAACTGCTACTGCTGTTATATGACGTGTCGTAGCTGTAGCGGCTCGAATCCGAGCTTGTGCTATATCTACTCGAAGACGAACTAGTATGGCTGGAGCCGCTGAGGTAGCTGACGGTACTGGAAACAAAGTTCGAAGCACCACTGTAAATAGCAAATCCAGCATCGTAAACAGTGTGAACAACTGTGTCAACGACCGGGGCGATGTAGCTATTGTAGAAACTAGTTACATCTCCCCAAACTCCGCCAGAAAGCATAGTACGGTCCGGCAATTCTTCAAATCTGAGCTTCCTAAAATAACTCTTTGGTTTTTCCGTCTTTTTCCGACTCATGGCTGAATCCCCTTCAACTAAAATAAATTGGCAAAGAACCTTGGCATCTGCTACATACAGATACCAACCAAAAGTCATTATACCGCCAGCAAATATCTATGTCAATACCTCTGTCGCACAATAAAACACTCCTGCGCGCTGGCGCGCAGGAGTGTTTTAACTTTTAATTTTAGATTTTAGTTTTAGATATCCAAACTCTTGACTGACTTGGCATGCGTTTGAATAAATTTCTTTCTGGGCTCCACTTCCTCGCCCATTAAAATGTCAAAGGTTTTGTCGGCTTCGTGAGCTTCTTCAACAACAACCTGCAATAAAGTTCTGTTATCTGGGTTCATTGTTGTTTCCCAAAGCTGTTCTGGGTTCATTTCTCCCAAACCCTTATATCGCTGAATAGAAGCAGACGCTTTTCCCATCTCTTTTATAATTTTATCTTTTTGCTCATCCGAATATGCGTATTGAGCTGTTTTTCCAGATTGAATTTTATAGAGCGGAGGCTGGGCAATGTAAATATGACCGGCTTCAACAACCGATTTGAAATATCTGTAAAAAAATGTTAAAAGCAAAGTTCTTATATGGGCTCCGTCAACGTCGGCATCGGTCATAATTACAATTCTGTGATATCTTAATTTTTCAATATCAAAATCTTCGCCAATTCCGGTTCCCATTGCAATAACAAGCGCCTTAATTTCTTTTGAAGCCAGCATTTTGTCCAATCTTGCCCTTTCAACGTTTAAAATCTTTCCTCGCAACGGCAAAATAGCTTGAAATCTTCTGTCTCTTGCCATTTTACTCGAACCGCCCGCGGAATCTCCTTCAACTATATATATTTCAGATTCTTCCGGTTTTCGCGATAAGCAATCTGCAAGCTTTCCGGGCAACGCCAAGCCCTCTAAAGCTCCCTTTCTCAAAACTGTTTGGCGAGCGGCTTTGGCTGCCAATCTTGCCTTAGTTGCCAAAAGACAATTCTCAATAATTGATTTTGCGTCAGACGGATACCTTTCTAAATAGTCAGACAGCCCTTCTGCCACCACAGCCTCAACTGCGTTTTTGGCTTCCGGATTCCCCAATTTTGCTTTTGTCTGGCCCTCAAATTGCGGAGTTTTTATTTTTACAGAAATAACAGCTGTTAAACCTTCTCTGACATCATCTCCTGAAAAATTTTCGTCTTTTTCTTTTAAAAATCCTTCGCGCCTCGCATAATCGTTTAATGACCTTGTTAACGCTGTTCTAAAACCCGAAATATGCGTTCCGCCTTCAACGGTATAAATATTATTTGCAAAAGATTCTTCAGTACATTCCATTTCCTGCGTGTACTGAAAAGCCGTTTCCACTGCAATTCCGTCTTTTTCTGCAGCTATTGAAAAAATATTTGCGTGCCTTGGAGTGTTTCCCAAAACTAAATATTTAACATAAGATGCCACTCCGCCCTCAAAATAAAACGTATAACTTGTTCCCTGCCCTGAGCCCGTCGAAGGGTTGCCTTTTTCTCTTTCGTCGCGAAAAGAAATTTTTACTCCCTTTGTTAAATACGCTTGCTGGCGTAAATGGTTTAAAATTCTTTTTGGGTCGTATTTTATTTCTGAAAAAATCTGCGGGTCGGCGTCAAATGTCTGGGTAGTTCCGGTTTTTTTTGATTCGCCGACTTTCTTAACAACTGTTTTTGGAGCTCCCCTGAAATATTCCTGCTCATATGCTCCGCCGTCGCGCTCAACATGGGCCAACATATATGTAGACAAAGCGCAAACAACAGAAATACCAACACCATGCAAACCTCCGGAAACCTTATAAGCTTCTCCGCCAAATTTTCCGCCGGCATGCAAGGTTGTCATAACAGTTTCCAAAGCTGACTTTTTTGTGTCGGCATGCTTTTCAACCGGAATGCCTCTGCCGTCGTCAGAAACTTTAACCCTATTATTAGGCAGTAAAACAACGTCAATATTTTTAGCATAACCTATCATGGCTTCGTCAATCGCATTATCAAGGCATTCCCAAATTAAATGGTGAAGACCGTCAATTCCAGTAGAACCAATATACATTCCAGGCCTTAGTCGCACCGGCTCTAAACCTTTTAAAACATAAATGTCTTTGGCAGTATATTCCCCGTCTTTTCTAATTTTCTTTGCCTCAATCTTCGGCTCTGGTTTTTCAATACTGGTAAGTTTTTTGCCGATCGACAAATTTTCTACCACTTTCTTTTCTGGTTTTACTTCCGTTTTTCTTTCTTCTTTTTTGGACTTTTCAACAATAGTCAGTTTTTTGTCTCGAGACAAATTTTCGTCCATTTTCTTTTCGGTCTTAACCGGCACAAATTTTTTTTCTGGTTTTGACACTAATTTTTTTTCAACTTTTGGCTCGTCTTTTTCTTTTATATTTAATTTCATTTTTATTTTTTTATATTTTAAAAATTATTGGCATAAAAAGCTACTCGGCACCCCTTTATCCATCAAATAAATTGCGAGTTTTTTAGAGACTCCCTTTCCTTATCATCAAGCTTTCTTCTCCCATATCCATTTTCCTCAAATTGAATGATTGCTCTGACATCATCATAAAACTGACTACACATTTTGTTCCACGTATTACCGAACCGAGAGTTAATATAAAATGGTCTTATTCCAAAAGTTTCCATTTTCCCAGCAATAATATCATCGCAAAGATTTGGCATGAACAATAAATGAAAATTATTTGTGTTACTACCTTCCAATATATCCCTTTTAAAATTCCCCACTCTTTTTTCGTCGCTCCTTAACTCTTCGACGGATTCATCGTAATACCTAAAAAGTTCCTCGGGTGAAGCCCCCTCTCCTTCCTTTTTTTTCCACCAATCATAAATATAATCTGGCATTTTTTGCTGCCATTTGGTAATCGTTTCTTTTATTACTACTTCAACATCTTCTGGATTTTCGCTTCGTGGTGTTTCGCTCATATTTTTAATTAAATAGTCTAAATAATTTACGCCTATTGACAAGGCCTTTTAATCTGCTATAATTAACTTACTTTTGGGATTATCCCACCGATCCCCGCTTAGGCGGGGTGATGATTACAGCTTGAGCAATGCCTCGAGCTTTTCTTTTACTTTTTTAAAATCGGCATCATCTAATGAAGCCAAACGACGCTGGAAACGATTAGAACTAAACATTCTAATTTGATACAGAAGAGCATATCTTTTTTCTCCATGTATAGTTATTTCACAAAACCATGTTCCTTCCTTCTTTTTAGTTGATAACGGAATGCCAATAAAACTTTCCCTTGACAATTTTTTTAATATTAAGACTGGCCTTTGATAATTCTCTCCCTTACCACACGATTCTGCTTTAACATTTAACCCAACAGAACACCACCAAATTTCTCCTGTCTTAAAAAGAAACTTTTGCGATAGACTTTCAATATCTTTCTTTTTTAAATTCCATTTGTCAAAATCTTTTTCCATAACCTAACGTAAAACTGCGTTTAAATCTTGGGCAGTTTTATTGCGGATTTCTTCCTGAATTTTATTTATTTCCTCGCTGGTCAAAGTTCTTTCGGGCGAGCGGTAAATAATTCTAAATGTATAGCTTTTTTTATCTTTGCCGAATTTTGCGTCGTCTTCAAATTCGTCAACAAGTTTTACTTCTTCAATTAAGTTTTCCGCGAAGTCGCGCACGATTTCGTAATAATTATTTAAATTTATATTTTTATCAATGACAAAAGAAATATCTCTTGATGTTTCAGGATATTTGCTTACTTCTTTATATTTATTATTCAAATCTTTTAGCTGACTAGTTATTCGTGAGTCATTAGACCAAAAAATTCTGATATCTGGTATTTCCATTTTTACAATTGCCAACCTTTCAAGACCAAAACCAAAAGCCCAACCATTATATCCTGTTACTCCAAAATTTTTCAGAACTATTTTTTTGGGCATTCCACCACCCAACACTTCAATCCATTTTCCATTAATGTCTATTTCCACCTCCAATGAAGGATCTGTATAAGGAAAAGTATCCACATTAAACCTAAACTTTATGTCTTTTCCAAAAAGGCTTTGTACAATTAAGGTCAGCGCATTTTTTAAATCGTCTATAGTCAACTCTTTTTTGTTGTCGGGAACTAAATAAAGTCCTCCCATTTGATGAAAAACATTCATATGGTGCCTGTCTACCGCGTCCTTGCGATAAACTTTTCCGTAGCAAAAAACCCCAAACTCTTCATTCTTAGAAATTTTTTCCTTAATTTCCGGGTTGTTCAAATAGTAATACCACATAACAGTATCATGGGTGCGTAAAACATTTTTACTGTCCACATAATACGTGTCCGATTCGCTTCTGGCGGGGTGATCTTTGGCAAAATCAAAAAGATCGAAGAGAATTCCCGTAGGAATAATCTCCGGAATTTGTATAACGTCAAAATCATCAAATTCAGAAATTTGTAATACTTTATCAGTTAATGCTTCGAGCGGGCTTCCTTTTGTACGCGACAAATCTGGCAGGGCCAAAAGCCGCTTTATTCTTTCTGCCTTAATGTCGCTTCTTTTCTCCAATTCCATAATCAAATCCCCTTCTTTTTTATTATCTATAACAATATTTTGCCTCATTCTTTTCTAATGTAGCGATATATTTATTCTTTAATTATACTCCTAATTTTAGGGTAAAGCAAGAGACCATTTGCAGCCAATTTTATTTTCAATGGCTTGTTTTTCGGCTTCTGAAATATCGTTTTTATATTTTACATTTGGCTCATAAAAACGCGCTATTGCCAAACCTTCTTTCACTAATTGCGCGCCAATATTTAAATCACCAGAAAAAATATAACGCAAGCACCTGCCATATTGATCTAAATCTGTTTTATCTTTTTCTAATTTGACTTTTTTATTTAAAACTAATTCTTCGAGGCGAGTTTTGGCTGGCTTATAACACGGATAATCTTTTTCATCGGCATCTATGCCCAGCAACCTTACATGCTCTCCCCCTTTAACCACCACTGTGTCGCCGTCAATTACTTTTGTTACCAAAGTTTCGTTTTCAGCCCCGCATTTTTTAACAGAATCTAAATTATTTTTTGTTGCCCCAGTCGTTACGGATATATCTTTATTGGAGACAGAATAATTTTCAAAATTTTTATTTTGTTCCACGGTTTTTAAATTTATTAAACCAAAATAAACAAACCCGCCGATAATAAAGGCGGCGATTATTATTGCAAAAAAAAGTTTATTTCTTCTAAAAAATTCGCTCATACTTTGATTCTAACAAAAAACTGTTGGACAATAAAGATGTCAAAAAAGCGAAAATAACCAAAACAGTTGTTTTGAATTGAAATATATGGTAAGATAAAATTAGAATAAAAAATTATTAAACTTTCGGCCATCTTGTGGCTTGCCATTGTTGAGCCGGAAAAATAAAACTATGCCAGGAAAAGCAAATTCGGCTTTTATGAAGCCGCTAAAACTCACAGCTGATTTAGAAGCAGTTGTGGGAAAGGGTCCTATGCCAAGATCTGAAGTTGTAAAAAAACTTTGGGCTTACATCAAAAAAAACAACCTACAGGATCCAAAAGCTAAAAGAAATATAGTCGCTGACGCCAAATTAAAATTAGTTTTTGGCGGAAAAGCCGTTGTAGATATGTTTGAAATGACAAAACTCGTTTCAAAACATTTGTCTTAATCAAACTGCGCCAAAACAAAAAACACCCTGAGTTTATCGAAGGGTGTTTTTTGTTATAAAAAAGCCCTGCGACGATTCGCAGAGCCTAAGCTGAGCCGTATTTGGCTAAGTTTTCCAAATCACCTGGCCCTATTGGAATACGTTTTTGACCAAGGTGCCAAAAATATTCTCCATGGTTGGTCACTTTGCATTCTTTGTTTCCAACTTGTTCGGCGTAAAAACTATGGTGGGCTTTGCCAGTTTTGATTAAAGCGCTCAAATAATAAACCAAAATAATTGGGTCATGGTTTGCCCTCTCTTCCTTTATTACCATTGCGGCGTGTTTTTGAGTTACTTTGTCTAAAAGTTCGTTTCCAATCCAATGAGCTTTGACAACTTGCAGATCAAACGGGTCAGAAATACCGTTAGCTTTGGCAATGGCCGAATAATAGAAATACGAGGCAAGCTTTTTTAAGGCCTGCTTTATCTGTTCTTCTGAACAGCTTTTTCCGCCAGAAAAAGCGTATTTTTTCAGTAGCGGCGTGATGCCTAATTCATTGGCCATTCCGCATCCGAAAGAAAAGGTGGCTGCAAACAAAGGTCCTGTCATAGTTTTCTCCTTTAATTTAAGGTTCTTTTTGAATACTATCAGAATTGTAAAAAATTTTCAAATGGAATATAATAAAAAAAAGTAAAAGAATATGCCAAACCCCGTTAGAAGTCTTGATAGAAAAAATCATTCAATTTTTTCTGTAGCCCACTAACGAGGGATATTTTAAAAACATTATGTATCAACAAAAAACATCAAAGATAAACAAAACAACTTCTAACGGGGCAAAAACAAAAATAGCCATTTTTGATTTAACGGGATGCGACGGATGCGAATTCAGCCTTTTTTCTTTAGACGAACTTTTAATGGATTTTTTCCAAGATTTTGAAATTGTAAACTGGCGATTGCTTTCAGAAAAAAAGAAAGCTGACTTTGATGTTGCTTTTATAGAGGGCGCCGTAACAACAAAAGAGCAAATAGAGCTTTTAAAACAAATAAGGCAGACGTCAAAAATAGTTATTGCTTTGGGAGCTTGCGCTGTTTCAGGAAATGTTTTTGCCCAAATCCCGGAAGAGAAAAGGAAACAGCTGGCTGAAAAAATTTACGGAAAAAATTATAAAATCAAGGCTGAATTTTTAAAACCGGTGGAAGAGTTTATTAAAGTTGATGAAAAAATATTGGGATGCGCGCCCGACATCAACTCTTTCAAGGAAGTTATAAAAAAATTGAAAGAACGCAAAATTTTATCTCCGGCAAAAAAGGTAAGCCCTCCTGACTATACGGCAAAAATTGAAGGCCACGGCATATTAAGAATAAATTACAAAGAAAAAAAGGCTGAATTTGAAGTTGAAGAAAGCGAAAGGCTTGTAGAAGGTCTGCTTCTTGGCCGCGATTTTTTGCAAGCGCCATATATTGCCTCGCGCATCTGCGGAATCTGCCCGGTGGCGCACAACCTGACATCCTTTGGAGCCATAGAAAACGCCTTTTCAATTAATATCTCAGAAGAAACCATGCTTTTACGAAGAATGCTTTTAGCCGGCCAAACCATAAAAAGCCACCTTTTGCATCTTTTCTTTCTTGTATTGCCGGATTTGGCTAAAATTAAGAGCTCAATTAAGCTCTCAAAAAAATACCCGGCTGAATTTCATTTAATGCTTAATATAAAAAAAGTTGCCGATAAAATTTTACAGGAAGTCGGCGGGTCGCCCACTTTTCCCTCAAATACAATTTTAGCGGGCTTTAAAACCCCTCCTTCGCAAGACAGCCTTTTCGCAATCAGAAGTTCAATTTATGAAGTGATTGACGAAGCTCAGGACCTGATAAATATTTTTTCCAAATTTAAAACTCCGGAATTATCCAGCGAAACAAAATTAATCTGCATTGAACCTCAAGATAATTCTTATCCGTCTTACCCCGGACATTTCACGCAGGAAATTCAGGAGGTTGTAAAAAGAGGCTCTACTGCCAAAAGGGCTTTTTTAAAAAACGGAGAAATTATAAAATCCGGAGCATTGGCAAGGCTTAATTATTTTTCAAAAAATTTAAGGCCTGAGGCAAAAAAAACTTTTTTAAATTTAAGCCTGAACCTCAAAAACCCTTTTCATAATAACACGGCCCAGGCAATTGAAATTCTGCATCTTTTGGAAGAAACAACAAATATAATTGAAAAACTTTCAAAAGGCGATCTAAATAATTCAAAGGGAATTGAAAAAATAGAACTGCCGCCAAGAGAAATTTCGGGCTCTGCTTGCCTTGAAGCGCCGCGGGGAATTTTGTTCCATTCCATAAAAATAAGCCCGCAAGGAAAAATAACAGATTATAACATTATCCCCCCGACACAAATAAATTTAGCTTCTTTAGAAAAAGAAGCTAACGAGCTGATTGGAAAAAGGAAAAAGATTTCTCGGTCAAAAATAGAGAACGAACTGGAACGGCTAATCCGCGCTTTTGATCCCTGCATCACTTGCGCCGTCCATTAGTTTTAAAACCTCTTCTGCGTCTTTAACCGAAACTTTGTTTATAGCAACCTCCTGATAGGTGATTAAATAATCGCCTATTTTTATTTCCTCGCTAATACAAGAAACATCAACCCAGTGGAAATGGTCGTTTTGTTTTATTTTTGCCTTTTTCCCTTTTATTACAATAACTTTTCCTGGCAAACCCACGCACATATTTTTATATTTTAATTATTATTCTACTACTTTAATGCTCCCAAGTCCAATGTAAAATCTACTTTTATTTTATCTGTAAAATCCCGAGAGTGACTTACTAATATCATGGCCTCTTCAAAATCATTAATTGCTTTTGCAATTACCGGAATATGGCGAAAGTTAATATGGTTTGTAGGTTCGTCTAAAATAAGCAATCCCGGCTTTTCTAATGCTATTGAGGCAAAAGCAACCAGGCCTTTTTGCCCCTCAGAAAGCTGGCCAATTTTAGCCTTCAATATCTCGGCGTCCAGCAGGAATCCCGCCGCATGAGCTCTTAATCCCTGCTCTGAGCCGTCTCCCATTGCTTTTGAAAGCGTTTGGTAAACAGTGGCGCTAAAGTCCAATGTTGAAAAATCCTGCCTGTAATATCCAATTTTAACCCCGGCTTTAATGCGCTCCCCTTTTGCCTGGCCGGAAGCTAATTTTTCCAAAAGCGTAGTTTTACCAATTCCGTTTGGCCCGGTTAAAAGCAATCTTTCTTTTTTATTTAACGATACATTTACTTTTCTATTTACAAACTTATGATTTATGGCGATGGCCACAGAATCCAATTGCAAAATTACGCCCCCAATATCTTTCTGAGCAGGAATGCTAAAGTTTCTTATTGTTTTATCTTCTCTCCTCAATTCCACAACTTCACCCTCCAGCTCCTCAATCTTCTTTTTCATCTTTGAGGAAACATCCCTTAGGTGACCGCCTTTCTGGGCGAAAAAATTGGCTTGCTCTTTTCTGTGGGAAATATCTTTTTCTAATCTTACATTTTTCATTCTTTCTCTTTCCAGACGCATTTTAATTTCTTCTACGACTGCGAAATAGTCTCCTGAATATTGCTCAACTTTTTTGGAAAATATATCCAGATATAATACGGCTTGCGTAAAAACATTTAAAAAATCAGCGTCGTGGGAAATGACAATACAGGTTTTCGGATAGTTAATAATAAATTTTGTTAAGTGCTCAATACCGGCTTTATCTAAATTATTTGTCGGTTCGTCTAACAAAAGCAAATCTGGGTTCTGTATTAAAGCTGAAGCCAGTAAAACCCTTGCCTGCTGTCCGCCTGAAAGCCCGCCAATTTTTCTATTATGCGGCATTTGAAGATTTACTATTTCCATAACATCATTAATTTTTTTATCAATATCGTATATTTTTTCCGCAAAGCATTTTTTAAAATATTCTTTTATGGTTAGTTTTAAATCTTCGCGGGAAATTACCTGTTTTGCCAAAGCTATTGTTATATCTTTATTGATATTGACTGAACCTGAATCGGGTTTTGATTCGCCGGTTATTAGTTGAAAAATTGTACTTTTGCCGGCTCCGTTCTGTCCCATTAATGTAATTTTTGAGCCTCTGCGCACCGAAAAACCGGCCCCATTTAAAATTGGCTTATTTGTCGCCCACTCAAATAATACATCATTAAATTTTACAATTACTTCATCGCTTTGCATAATAGATACATTAACATTTTTTTTGGCGATTATCCAGCCATACATCAAAAAACCGCCCAAATTAAAAAGCGAGTATTTCACTCGCTGTATTAATCTAAATCTATCTTTCCGAAATCCCATTCCCTTCCTTGGTCAACGCCGTAAACTGGGCAAAGTATTGCATTTGCCCCCAACCCTAATGCTCCAAAAATATCTTTGTTAAGGTTGTCTCCAACAACTAATAGTTCTTTTGGAACAATATCATAGTGCCCTATAATCACCGAAAAGTCTTTCATTCCCTGATCAAGCTGGAAGAAATCATCGAACCTGTCTATATTCAGCCTTCTTTTCATTCTTGATTTTGCTTTTATATCTAACATTAATTCAAGAACTATCCTGAATGCAATTACTAAATCATTCCTTACATTACCCGTGAAAGCGTCCGAACTTGTGACAACTTTTATTCCCCTACTTTCACAATTGTCGAATAAATCTTCAAGTCCTTTTCTGGGCGGACATGAATAATCATAGTCATCAAAAGCAAGGATAGTTCCATAAACATCTAATGCAACAACCTTAAGAGGGCTTGAGCTCATTTTTATTTCCTTATTCAAAAGTCAAAGAACAACGTCAACCTTACACTAATACTTTATCAAATTTTGTCAAACAAAAACACCCTTTGACAGGGTGCTTGAAACAAACAGAACCATTGATATAAACAAAAAAACGATTTTTTAACAAGTCGTTTCTTTATAAACTAAACATCTGATTTTTTGAGAAGTTCTTTTAGCTCAGCGATATAATAATTATATTTATCTTTTTTACGATGGCCTTCTTTTTGAAATCCAAGTTCCTTACGTTCCTCTATAAAATCAAGGTTAATGGTGCATCCGGATAAATCAAGAAAATAGACCACTCGATAACCACCGCTCTTGCCTTTATTACTATCGGGATTTGGGATTCCTGCTGACCACGCTTCAAAACGGTTTTTTGGCGAACGATATATAAGCTTTGATCTCGGTGTTTCGTACTTGTTTGATGCCGTCGGTGCCCAAATCTTCATGGCGTCTCTTACTTCCGAAGAAACACCCACTTTTTCACACATGCGAACGAATTGTTCTCTTTCTATATATATCCAAGCCATAGACAGAAATATTACTTAAAGAAATCAATGTCGCGCGCGTAAGCGTAATCAACGACTTCGTAAGGCTTCGAATAAAACCAAGGAGCCTCTAAATGGGTTTGAGCAACTATTTTTTCTGTCGGCCAATTACCAAATTCATCGCAAATTTGTTTAAGAAGTTTTTTTTGATCTTGCGGAAATATTTTTTCGTTAAATATTTTTGAATCCTTCAATTCAAATCGTATTAACTCACTATCTTTATAAGAAACAACTTCTGTATTGATTGCTCCATCGCTTTTTAATAATGCAAGGATATCATCAACTCTAGAAGGAACTGGACCAAACCCCTGATGTATATAAATATCACCCGTCACAGACTTTTTATTGTCGCGAAAGTATATAAAGTCGAGATAATATAAAAGCTTATTTAGTTTCGTAGAATGCAGATATCGATTATTGCAGTATTTTATAAAATACAAAACAGCATTTTTATAAATATCCTCATTGATTTTTGGGTTCACAATTTCAACCATATTTATTATTTATTTTATTGTAGCACAAATAGTTATGTCAATGGTAACTTATTATATTACCATAGCTCAAATAAAATTTCAATTAACGCCTAAATTTATTTATTTTTTTTATTTATTATTATTCTACTATACCAAAAAACCGCCTTAATTAAAAGGCGGCTTCCAGAAAGTCAGATTATTGCGTATCTTTACGACGAAGTTAGAACCTATTTTGTAGAAAACTCCTAAAATTGCCCGCCCCGCCAGCTGGCGGGGCGGGCAAAAAATTAAAAAGTCAGATTATTGCGGGCCCTAGGGGATTTGAACCCCTGATCTTCTCCGTGACAGGGAGACGACAACTCCAGGCTTGTCCAAGGGCCCATTATAAATTATAAAAAATAATTTTCAAATATTTTTTTCTTTCTTTTCAGAAATAAATCGTTTTTATTATTATACATAAAATCATATAATTTCCAACTATCATTTACTGAAAAATATAATCTATACCCTCTGCTACTGTAATTAAGCGTTCCGCCACAAATTTCTGTAATTTTTTTTAAATTAATATGTAAATTTTGTAAAAATATTTTACTTCCCGATGTAAAACCGGATAATATCGTTCTGCTTTTTTTATTTTTTCTATCTTTTCTTACATAATTTACAATCGTAACATTTCCATCACCATCGAAATATCCTCTTACAAAATCTGAAAAATATTTGTTGGGTATATTCGGTAAATCTATAGTTTTACTCTTGTTCGGCATCATACCCAATTTTATTAAATCATTGAAGATTTCTTTGCTTCCAATCTGTAAACGATATGCATCTTTCCATTTTTTATTGAAAACACTTCTTCGCCTGGTACTAATTTTATGATTTGAACCAAGTGCTTTTTTAATTTCTTTTAATAAATCTTTGTCTGTGATTTGGAATTCAATAAAATGCGCTCCTCTTTTGTTTCTTATCATGTTTCCGTCGGCTACAAAAAATCCTAAAACATAGGCCATTTCTGGCGTCCAATTCTTAAAAAAATCTTCGTTTTTAGTTTTAAAAACTGGCATGTGCCGAGGGGGAGACTCGAACTCCCGACCTCATCGTTATGAGTGATGCGCTCTCACCAACTGAGCTACCCCGGCTGATTTTAAAATGGTTGCGCCTCCTGGAATTGCACCAGGGCCTACAGCTTATGAGACTGTCGAGGTACTACTCCTCCAAGGCGCGATGATTACATATTTATTATGTAATAAAATTACTCTAACACAAAAAATCAGCCAAATCAAGCCACAAAAAAACTGCGGGCTTTTACCCCCGTAGTTTTTTATTTTCTTTTGCTCCGACATCTATATCATAAATTGTGGCTGACCCATTTACCCAGCCAAAACTCGCGGTTTTTTAACGTAACAAAAATTTAAGTCTATTCAAGCAGCCATTCCCATAATGGTTTTAAGTGAATTGTCGTTTCGTTTTTGATTATTTCGCGTTTTTCATTCCAGGTAAGCATAGTAAGTTTGGAAACATTCAATTCTTTTCCTGCTTCAACGAGAGCTTTTACTTCCCTCTGCTCAACATCAGGATCTGTTAGGTCATAACAAACCTGCATCAGCTCCACTACCTGATATCCTTTTTTAAGTACAAAATCTATCTCTCTGTTATTTCGAGTTTTGTAATAAAACAATTCACGGGCTGGCTGATATCCTTTTTTAACAAGCTCGGTTAAGACGAGATTCTCCATGAGCTTGCCGGTGTTAGGAGAATGCTGCACAGCTTTAGCTGTTATAAATCCGTTATCAACGACATATGTCTTCTTAGACGATCGTAGCCGCACGCCAGCTTTTGCAGAATAGAGTCTCAGAGGAAAAAGCAAATATGCTTCAGTAAGATAGCCAAGGTAATTCTCTAAAGTAACCTGACTTTTGAATTTCAAAACATTAGCAAGTTTTTTGGCGCCGTACTGGCCAGAAACATTATTTATCAAATACGATCCGAGGTTATCTATCTGCTCGGAAAACCGTACCTTGTGACGCTTCACAACGTCTTTAAAGAGTACGGCGTCGAATAACACATCGAGATATCCGCGCGGATCAATACCCTTAGTTATAACTTCGGGATAGCCGCCATCTGTCATATATTGAGTTACATATCCAAGCAATTTCGCTTTTTCATCAGGAAGCAAAAGTTTATCAGGCGTTACTTCATACTGTTTTGCTTTTAAAACCTCTGTGAAATTAAACGGTAATATTTCTATTGGAATATGCCTTCCGGTAAGATGCGTAGCGAGCTCTTTTGAAAGAAGAGAGGCGTTGGAGCCTGTCAAAACCAGGTTGTATCCGCCTCGGTGTAAACGATTCACAAATAGCTCCCAGTTCGGAAGATTTTGTATCTCATCAAAAAGAATATATTTTGTATCACCATAGGCGAGCTTTAGCTCTGTCATCAGTTCGTCAAGGTCAATCTTTTCTTCTCCTGGAAGTGATTCGTCATCAAAATTAAAATAGGCAAAAGACTGATTTTTTAAAAGCATCAACGCAAAAACAGACTTACCCGCTCGGCGAGGGCCAAGAATAACTTTTATCAAATCCGAAGAGAGCCATTTTTGGGTGTCTTTTTGCCTGCTTCGCTCTACATACGGAAGTGATAGAAGTCTATCTTTATCTTCTTTTTGCTTTAAAATTGTAGCTTTAAGCATATTATTTATATCACACTATGCTTATCATCCCTTTTTAGCATAATATATTCAGTATATTGTTTTAAAAAGAGAAAGTCAAACGCTGTGATAACTCTGAATAAAATTAGCCAAATCAAGCCACAAAAAAACTGCCTATAAAATTTAGCCCGTTGAAGAAATTACGCTATCTATTTGGATCGCCCTAATACGGATTGATAATTTTTAAGCAGAAGAACGGTTTCTTTTCGCAGATTTAGTTTCACCCAAGCTTTTTCTTTTTCGTTTATAAGTTCGCCAAGCTCTCTCAAAATTTCATTATCTTTCACTTGTTCAATAATGGCTATGCAATCAGTTAAATGGTTTCTAATACTTTTGCCAGTTCTCGTTTTTACCACATCAACATTTATGTCCCAATTGTTTTTAGCAAAAAACCAAATATCATAAATATCGCGCATCGCTGTTTCACCTCTGAGGGTTAATGCGGCTAATTTGCTTCCGAATAGATAGTCTTTCTTCGCTGCTAACATTGAAATTCCAAGATATTCTTTAAGTTCGTAATGCTCTTTTAGGTTGGGCATCAACATTCTTACATTGATTTCAACTTTAATGTTGTGATCGGCATCGCCATAAGAGAGCAAAGAAAAAATAGTAAAACGCTTTATACGGCTGTTTTTAATTTCGCCATATTTTACCAATATGGATTTAACTTTTTTAAATACTATTTTTTGTGTTTCTTCATCGGTGGCAAATAAATCAAAATCTAAGTCCACTGAAAATCTCGGAAGTTCATAAAAAAAATGCGCGCAGGTGCCGCCCTTAAAACCAAATAGAGAAGCAATGGCGGCATCGCTATATATATCTTGCAAAACACGCCCCATGATAAGTTGATGTTTTTCTTTATTCAGCATTCTTTTGATATTTATTGAGCCGTTTTATTAATTGCTTGTTCTCATAAATTTTTACCAACTCCGCGCATCGCTCCCAATCTATTGATTTTAAATCATCGAAGTGATATTTAGGGAATAAATAAATTGTGTCTAAAAATGCTCTTTCGGGTGTCGCAATGCTATAATTGTTTTCGCTCTTTACTCCGATTGAACTATACAGCACGCTATCCTTCAATTTTCTAAAGGTAAAATTGTGTTTATCTATCTTTTTTGTTGCTGGCCAGTGAGCGGCAACAAAGATTGTGTCATAGTGTTGAAAAATTATGCCTGCTCCCCTAAGAGCCGTTTCAAAGCTAATGTAAGAGGGTGTATAAATACTGGTTGCCAACTCTTTGGCATTGTAACTTTTATCTTTCGCAAAAACACCCCGAGTCAATCGGATTAATGCTTCTTGCTTTACATAATAAGAAATTTTGGCTTTTAAATTATCAGGACTTGTTTCCCCCCAAATCAAAGCTAAATCTTTATTAGTTAAGATTGTTTTAGATGATTGGTATAGTTTTGCGACTAAATTATCCATATAATTAACAATGTTTGATGGAAGTAGTATATTATCTTACTTCCATTATACATTATTGAAAAATCAAGTCAATACATTCAAAACTATCCACAATCAGCCAAATCAAGCCGCAAAAAAACTGCGGGCTTTTACCCCCGTAGTTTTTTATTTTCTTTTGCTCCGACATTTATATCATAAATGGTGGCTGACCCCATTTAGTTGACCCCATTTACTCACCAATATATATTAATACTTGATACTAGTATAACATTTAGAGCCTGAAACCTCAGATGTTACTCCTACTGATCCTCCATAAACATAATATTTTGTAGTATAAGTAAGCATGCATGACTGACCAACGCCACACATAGTTACCGATTTTCCGTCACAACCTATCGCAGCCTCTACATTTCTGGCACAAGACGCAAAGCATCGAACAGGTGACGGAGGCGGAGTAATACATTTACCGTTAGCGTCCTTGGTTTGGCCGGCGGGGCAAATAATAGGAGGCGGAGGAGTAATACAGTTACCCTTAGCGTCTTGGGTTTGCCCATAGCCGCAAGATTTAGGAGCGTTGGGGTCGAGGTATCCACCACCGCCACCTCCTGGTGGTATATAGGTGGTGGTTATAGGTGGTACTATTTTAGATACTGCCACAGAACTCTTTACCGTGCCTGTGGCTCCGGTACAAGAAAGAGAATAATTTGAGGCAGTAGAACTGCTGTCTGGCAAAGTTATTGTTTCAGAACCAGTAGTAGATTTTGGGCCGGACCAATCGCCTGACGCAGTACATGTGTTTGCGCCAGTAGAACTCCATGTTAAATTTAGTGGTTGGTTGCTTTGGAGTGTCGTGGCGCCAGACTGTTCGTTTGCTTTAAGTACTACTGTTGGAGCGTTTGTCGCGCTTATATTTATAACAACGGTGTCGCTTTTTGAATTGCCGTTGCTATCTTTGCAAGTAAAAGTGTAACCCGCTTTCGGTGTATATCTATTGTATGCTAATGTCACAGCTTTAGAGCTATAAGGAAATTTATGAGCTTGTATTGTTTCAGGAATATCTTTTGTTTCGTAATCAGGATTACAACCAACACAAAAGGTACTTTTAGTTAGCGTGCAAGAACTTGCGTTTGCAGAAACCCAAGTTAAATTTGCAGAACCTCCGTTGTTAACGGTAATAGGCCCGTCAGAATTGTTTACTTTAATATCTACCAAAAACTCTGCGGTGGGATTTACAACTACGCTATCTGTTGCTGTTCCTCCGGCGCCTGTGCAAGCAATGGTATATGTTTGCGAAGATGTCATAGGAATAACATTGGCCCCTTGGTTCCCAGTGTAAAACCCGGCCGAATTAGTTGTGTTTTTTGTTCCTGTCCAACCGCCAGAAGCTGTGCAAGAATCTGCATTTGAAGATGTCCATTGCAAGAAAACCCCCCCCACGGTCTTACTAACAAATATCGGACCGTCAGATAAATCTTCTCTAGACCCTAACCAAGCTTTAATATCAACCGTAGGAGGCAATGTAGCAGATGGAGTGCTTGTACATACCCGAGCTAAAGCAGTACAAACAATGTTTGCGCCAGATGAAGGTAATCCACAATTATTGGAATCAATAGAAATCTGTGATTGATAACCATTTACACATAGTCCCCAACCACACGTCCAATTAGGCGTGCAGGTCGTTGTCAAGCTACAAGATTGGGTTGTTGCGGGTTTATCTGTTGTCACTCCGCAATTGTTTGAGTCCGTAACTGTTCGTGTTTGCTGGCTATTTGCGCAAACACTCCAAGAGCCGGTTTGCCAGCTTGGAGCGCAAGCCGCGGTCACGCACTGAGCTCCTGTTAAAGTTTGGGTTGTTTGTACAGCGCCACCAATGTATAAATGTGAAGTGTCGTATGTTTTTTGACAAATTTTTCCTGAAGCGCATTTTGTAACTCTCTCAGAACAATCTACGGCATAAATTCCATCTGTTTGAGTTAAACAAGTAGCATTACATGGAGCCGTACATGATTCAGTCAAGCTAGGCCTGCCCGACGTCACTCCGCAGTTATTGGAATCCGTAGCTGTTCTTGTCCGACTTCCGTTTGCGCAAGCGCTCCATGAGCCGGTTTGCCAGCTTGGAGCGCAAGTTGGAGTAGTTGAAACGCAAGACTGCATTAACATAGATAATGTTGGTTGTGCTCCGCAGTTATTTAAATCAGTTGCTGTTCTTGTCTGCTGGCTATTTACGCAAGCGCTCCATTGCCCGAACTGCCAAAAAGGGGAACAGATAGTTATAGGGCAAGTTGCAAATTCGCAATTAGGCGCTACGCGGGCCACATAACTTCCATCTGAACATTGTTTTGCATCCTGAGCGCAAACAATATTATCGTTATTGCCGGCGCTATTATCGCCGCTACATCTATAAAGCTGATTTAGTTTTGCTATTGTTTTGGCTGCAACTTTGCCTGTGCCGCGGCTTAATCCAAGAGGCGCTAAAATTTCAGAAGCGTATTTTTCTTGAAAATCTTTCACTGCTATAAAAGTATAGTCGCCAAATGTTTGGCTTTGCGCTTCAGCTGGAGTAATATACAAGCCCTCTTTTTGCAAAGCTATTTGCAGAGCTGCTACTTTGACCCCCGTATCTCCTTTTTGTATGGTGGTATCAAAAGTGTAGCACCAATCAGCTGATGTGTTCGCGGCTGTACCCTGCATTTGGATAATTTGCTGCCGTATTTGAACTATCTGCGCTTGTATTTGGGCAATCAATGCCTGCTTTTCTGCGTCAGTCATAGCAAAAACAGTCCCAGAAACGAAAAAAGCAACTAACGGTAAAACGACAACTAAATATAGTTTGAGTTTCATATTAAAATATTTATTTAGTTTTAAACATTAGGTTATTATATAACAATTTAAAACTTTAAAAAATAAGTCAAGCCTGTGGATAACTTTTATGCCCTGAAAACTTCCAGAAAGGCTTTTGTGGGCACATTTACTCTTCCTTTTTGCTTCATAAGTTTTTTGCCTTTTTTCTGTTTTTCTAAAAGTTTGTTTTTTCTAGTTACGTCTCCGCCATATAAATAACCTGTAACATCTTTTCTGCGGGCAGAAATAGTTTCTCTGGCAATAATTTTTCCTCCAATTACCGCCTGCAAGGCAACAGAAAATTGCTCTGCGGACAGAACATCTTTTAATTTTTCAACCACTCTTTTGCCTTCAAAATAGGCTTCGTCTTCAGCCACAATTCTGGAAAATGCCTCCTCTTTTTGCCCGGCTATTAAAATTTCCAGCTTTACCAATTTAGCCGGCCTAAATCCCAGCATTTTATAATTCATTGAGGCATATCCCTGGCTGACTGTTTTTATTTTGTCGTAAAGGTTTGAAATAATTCCCCGCAATGGAGTTTCAAAAACTATAATTGCCCTTTCCGGGCTTAAATAATTTGTCTCCACATAATTACCTTTCAAACTTTTCAAAATTTCCATCAACTTTCCCATTTGCGCAGAAGGAGCTATAACTTCCAAAGAAACCCACGGCTCTTCCATATTTTTTATTGCAGACTGGTTCGGCCAATCAGCAGCCGAATAAATAAAAATCTCTTTATTTTTATTGTCATAAATTTTATAAACAACCGATGGCGTAGAAATCACCAAATTCAGGCCAAACTCCCTTTGCAATCTTTCTGAAATAATTTCAATATGCAAAGTCCCCAAAAATCCGCAGTTAAATCCCCTGCCCAGAGCTTCTTTCATTTCTGGTTCAAAAACCAATGCCGGGTCATTCAATTTTAATTTTCCCAAAGCAACTTTCAACACATCAAAGTCATCTGGATTTTCAGGATACAAACTTGCAAAAACCATGGGCTTTGGCTCTTCATATCCCGGAAGGGCTTGAATTTCGAATTTCGAATTTCGAATTTCGAATTTCACTATGGTGTCGCCGGCTCGCACTTTTCCGGGCTCCTTAACTCCTGTTGCAATATAGCCTATATCTCCTGCCAAAAGTTTTTGTTGGGCAGAAAACGCAGGATTTAAATATCCCAATTCCTTTACTTCGGCCGGAGTTTTTGTTGCCATCAATTCAATCTTTTCTCCATTTGAAATCTCGCCGTCAACAACGCGCACAAAGGCAATTACACCCTTGAAAGAATCATATTCAGAATCAAAAATGAGAGCCCGAAAACTCTCTCTCTCATTTACGGGAGTATGGGAGTGTTTTGGGGGCGGGACATCTCGTATTATAGTTTCTAAAACTTCCATAACGTTTGTTCCGTCTTTAGCGGAAATCCGCAAAATTTCATCTGGCATAATATTTAAAAGATTTGATAATTCTTCAACCGACTCTTCGACCTTCGCAATCGGCGAGTCAATTTTATTTACAACCGGAATTATTTTTAAGTTTTGTTTTTTTGCCAGCTCCAAATTAGCTAAAGTCTGCGCCTGAATTCCCTGCGTTGCGTCAACCAGCAAAACAGCTCCTTCAACTGCGGCTAAAGACCTTGAAACCTCGTAAGAAAAATCAACGTGACCCGGCGTATCCACTAAATTTAAAATGTAATCTTTGCCCTCAAAATTATAATTCATTCTGATCGCCTTTAGTTTTATGGTAATTCCCTTTTCTCTTTCCAAATCCATTGAATCTAAAAACTGCGGCATCATCTTTTTTGGATCTATTGTACCCGTCAACTCCAAAAGCCGGTCAGCCAATGTAGACTTTCCATGGTCAATATGCGCAATAATACTGAAATTTCTTACATTTTCCTGACTCATTTATTTTTACCGTTTAAAAAACCTGTTTGGGTTATTATATAATTGCTTAAATGTTTTACCTCTTCAATTTTCATAATATAGGCAATTAAAAGATAAATTAAAAGTCCCGATAAACCAACGACTGTTGTTTGAAAAAATAAAATTAAAAATGTGCTGCTTCCAAAATATCCTCCGAAAATTTGGCGAATACCGTAAGCCAAAAACGTGGCTAAAATTGCGGCAAATAAAACTTTGCCAAAAAATATAAAAAGATTTTTAAATTCTAATTCTTTGATTTTAATTTTTAAAAATATTAAAAGCAAAACAATTTGCGCAATTGCGTCTATTGAAATTGCCAAAGGCAAGCCAAGCACCGGAGTATTTTGCATGCGGTCAATTTTTAAAACAAAAAGTATAAAATTAGAAAAAACATTTTGGTATGTTAATAAGTTTACAAAAAGGAAAGCCAGCGCGGGCAACACTGCAATACTGGCAATACTAACAGTGGCTGGTATCCATGTGTTTTTAATGGCGTAAAAAGTTTTTGAAACTAAATATATCAGTCCTTGGGCAAAAAGGGCAATCATAAAAATTCCAAAAGAAGCCGCAGTCAATTTTGTGGCAGACCAATCAAACATCCCTGCCCCAAAAACAATTCTTACTAAATGCGCTCTTAAAATATAGGCGATGCCCGAAGCCGGAATTATTAAAAATAAAATCTGGCGGAAAGAAGAATAAAATTTCTGCAAAAAATCTTTTTTGTCTCCTTTTAAAATTGCCAAAGATAACGCAGGAAAAACAGCTGTTGCAAAAGGAATGGCAATTAATCCGATAATGGGAGCCGCCAAATCGTTAGCCAAACTAAAAATCGTAACAGAGCCGGCAACAAGCAAAGATCCAATAGCAGTAACAATAATTAAGTTTATTTGGGTTGCGGTTAAACCTATGGCTCTTGGTATGGTCAGCTTTAAGGTTAATAAAAAATCTTTGTCTAAAAAATTAAACGTTTTTTTAAATTTAAACCCAATTTTAAACAGCGCCGGCAGTTGAATCAAAAGATGCATTGCGGCTCCCAGAACAATGCCCCAGGCAAGCCCTGAAATTCCAATAATTGGCACAAAAAATAAGATGCCGATAATGCTTCCTAAATTATAAAGTATTGGAGAGATTGAGATTATCAAAAATCTTTTAAAAACCATCAGCACAGCTGAAATCATATTGCTGATTCCCATTAAAATTGGGCTCAAAAACATTATCCTTGTCAGCTGGACTGTTATTTCTTTTTTATCTGGAGAAAATCCCGGAGCAATCAAAAAAACTAATTGAGGCGTGAAAATAAACAAAATTCCGCAGACAATGACTAAAAAAAATAAAAACAAATTTAAAACGTTTGCAAAATAAGAAAATGCTTTTTCCCTGTTTTCAACCAAGTTTTGGGTAAATATTGGAATAACTGCCACGCTTATCGCTCCCATCATCAAAACCATAGCAACGAAATCAGGAATGCGAAATGCCGCGTAATAAACATCTAGTGTGTTCCCTGCTCCAAAGGTAGAAGCCAGTAATCTGTCGCGCAATAAACCCAAAAGAAAACTCAAAAAAGAAGCAACCGAAATAATTAAAGCCGCGGCAGTTATTTTTTCTGTTGTGTGCCCGGATATTTTTTTAAAAAATGTTTGTATCATTTTATTTCTCGTAAAATGCCAATTGGCGTGCATTCGTCTGTTTGACCAAGGGGATTGTCTTTTAGAGTTTTGGCAATCAATTTTTTGTCCACACCCGGTGTGGCTCCCAAAATATTTACCCCAAAATCATTTGCATCAACAATTGCCACCCCTACTTTTAATTTTTCCGCAACATTTTTTGCAACCTCATTTGGATTCACCGGTCCCTTTGAAACATATGTATTATAGGGCGGAATTGCGTAGGGCACAGCTCCGTCAATAGCTCTGGCGCCGTTGCCGGCTATTATATAAAACAGCCCCTTTATCCCAAAAATCTTACCCAAAGCCCCAATAAATGCGGCTAAAGCGATTCTTATAATGCCAACTTCCTCAATTGCCAATTGCATGGTTTCTGAACTTCCAAGGCCGATTCCAAAGGGTGTTTTTATAACAAAACGGGACAAAAATTTAGCTAATTTTGATGCTTTAATCTCTTTTATGGGATACGACCTCCCTTGAGTTACAGCCACGGCTTTTTCTGAAATAAAAACAATATCTTCTGACTCAAGATGCTTTTTTGCATAGTCCTCGGCGATTAGGGAAATGTCTTTGTCCTCTGGCGTAATCAATTTCGTTTTTACCGGATATCTTGCAAATTTTTTTCCGGCTATTTCAATTATTAAATTTTTCCCCTTGTTTGGCTGTAATTCCATATACCCCATCATAATCTTTTTTCTTGTTTTTTTCAAATCAAAAAACAGAGCCATAAGCTCTGCATTTTGATATCTCAGCAAGACTATAAGCCGAATTCTGTTTCCGCTTTCGCGGTAAGTGATCATCTGTCTGCCCATTTGATTGCTCTCAGGGTCAAGCGAACTACTTTTCTCCACCGGCAAGTTAAAAAATCCATAAATGGGCTTTTCAGGGCTTTACCCTGAGCTTGCCGAAGGGTTTGTTCTTGCACTTAGGTAAGGATTTAGCCGTTTCATTCCAATTTTTCAATTGGATTCGCCCAATTCCCTTACGGAACGGGCGCCTCACTCTTTCGAGCTTGGCGTTTCTGCTCGCACCTCTGGCATTACTGCCGACGGGAGTTACCCGCTACCCTGCTCTTTGAAATTATCAAAGAAGTGTTCGGACTTTCCTCTCCCCGCATTGCGGGAAGCGATCACTCATCTTGCTGAGACACCTCTAATATATCAAGATTATAATCTATTGTCAAGATTAAAATAAAGTTTTCGCTCCCGCCTCACTATCTAACGTTTCATTCACTAATCTGTCTGCTTCTTTATTTTTTTCGCGAGGAATATGTTTGAACTTTACTGATTTGAAATCCATTTTTAAATTCCATATTTCTATAAAAAAAATTTGTATTTTTTCATTTTCAAGCTTATACTCGCCGTTTAACTGTTTTACCATTAGCTCTGAATCAGATTTTATTTCAACTTCCGAAGTTTCTGCTATTGCTTTGCCAAACAATGCCTTAAATTTTTTTAAAGCAAAAATTACAGCGTTATATTCTGCGTCATTGTTGGTTAAATTGTCGCCCAAATATTCCCCGTATTTTTTTATAATCTGGTCCCTTTCATTATAAAAAACAACCCCTATCGCAGCTTTCCCCGGATTCCCCCTGCTCCCCCCGTCTGTATAAATAGTTATTTTTTTCATAAAATTAGTTTAATTTTTCAAAACCATCAAAATGAATTTTATCGTTTGAAAAAGTTTCTACAACTTTATATTTTCCTTTTGTATAAATTTCGCCGTTGTCTAAAAAATGAACAACTTCTAAAATAATAATACTGGCTTTCGGACGGGAAAGTTGCTGGTTGCCTTTTGTTTCCAACAATGGGATTTCACCATAAAGATAATAGTTTCTTTGGCCCCTTTTTAAAAAGTCATGAACTTCTCTATTTTTTATATCTTCTGGCAGACATTCATCTTTTTTTCTATTTCCGTTTTTAAATTCAGAAATATTTCTTAGGGCTAAATCTGGATTGAATTCTACTATAATTCCCATATTTATTTTCAAAATTTATTTTTTAAATATTTTTTATTTTCTACTCTTATCAATTTACTACTTAATTTATTATAGTACAATTCCATAGAATTGTACTATGATTACCTCTCTTGTATTTTGATTCTATTATTTTGGTTCTATTTAAAAGTATTATTTAAAATTTTGCGGAAATCGTTTGGCATTTTAGGATTGATTGAATAAAACACGCGGCCTGAGGCTCCTTGTGATTCTAAGACATCCAAATTTTTTAGTATGGCTAAATGGTTTGATGTAGATTTAAGAGAAATTTTTAAACTCTCGGCAATGTTGCCAACGCTCATTTTGCGACCGCCGTAAAGAATGCTAATAATTTTTAAACGGTTGATATTGGCCAAAACCCTAAAAACAACTGACCATCTTTTCATATTATTTTATTTATTTTATAGTTTACTTTTAATTTCGTTATCGCTTATTCTGCCTATATTATAGTACAATTCCATAGAATTGTACTATTCATTTCCCTCGCCGCGGTAGCAAATTTGAGCATCTCTCAAATACATCATCAGAAACGAGATTGCGATGGTTACGCATGATATATGGTAAATTTCTTATACTGGCTCCCGGATAAATGCCCACGATTTCAGCGTTTTTATCGGCAATTGTGATAATTTTTTGTTTCTTGATATTTACCCCCGCATCTCGCAATCCATAGTCAAATACATCTCCTATATCTTTGTATCCGGAAATCCAACCACCAAGGCATTCCACAAAATAACCTCCCATACCACAATCTGATCCGATACACATATTTTCGTCACCGAGCGAATAAACATAAAATTCGGATTCTTCAAATACTTTATCATAAGGAGGAGCCCATCCAGTTGAATCGCCAGCCTTTTCTGCAGATTGCATACCAATAGAAATAGTTTTATACCGACTGACGCCAAAAGGATATTTTTGCCACAAAATCGCACCAATGGTTATAAATATTATTACTAAAAAAATAAAAAAATAAAATCTATTCATTAATCAACCACCTCAAGAACGCCGACGCTCATAAAATCGCCCTTGCGCGCCTTGATCAGTGTATTATAAATTTCCGCCCACAAAGTTTTTTCAGTAATAGTTATACAACCAAGCGACCGGCTACCCGTATGCAAATATCTTTCTCCACTATGCCCAATTCTAAACCAAATTCTCGCTTTTAGCGCTAATTCTAAATATCTTGATCCTCCAGGATGAGGATAATCAGGAATTTCAATATCATATAATCCTTTTTCCCAAGGATATCCCGGATAATCGGTAGTTTTATATTTTTTTCCATTTAAGGTAAATATTTTTTGAGAAATGGAATATGCCGCCCGCGCCATCGGCTCATGCTCAACATCAGACATGAACTGAGAAGAACCATTTTCTCGCAATACAACAGAGGCGTTCTTGCTACGGTACGGACCTTCCAAAATCGTAAAGTATTCTCGTTTTCCATCGTCGCGGTCTACTCTAACTTTTAAAAACGCTGGCAGATTTATTTTAGATTTATTATTCTCTCGCACAACTTTAAGCCAGCCATCACCCTCGTCCGGCACATACCACATCGCATCTAACACTTCCGCTTCTAAAATTATTTCAAAAGTAGCGGTTTTTTTACCCCAAAATTTATCTAATATTGATCGAGTTTCTCTTATTTGAACTTCAAAAACAAACTGTTGCGTTTTAGCAAGAGTTGTATCAATTTTTATGTTACCATTTACACTACCGCTATCATTGAATAGTAAATCTTTTTCAACAACAGTAATAGAGACTTCTGTTTTAAATAGTTTTTGATCGGTTTCAAATCTTCCCGCTTCACGACCTATTTCCACAGTTGTGCCAACCTTGATTTTTTTATCAATACGCAAAAACTTGCCAAGCGCTTCAATTTCAACGCGAATATCATCGCCGATAGAATCGCCTTTGTATTTTATTTTTGAAAGTTTTACTCGGATGAACTTTGGCATAAATTTGTTTTTATAATTTATTAGACCTTATATTTTAGTATGTTATTTTTAAAAAATTTATTTTATAGTTTACTTTTAATTTCGTTATCGCTTATTCTGCCTATATTATAGTACAATTCCATAGAATTGTACTATAGATAATATTCTCCGTATAGATAATTTTCTTTATTGTGCCTTTATTTTTTGAAGTAATTGTTTAAACAGCTTTCAAATTTTTTGAGGTCTTCGTTTTTTATTCTAAAACCCGAGGCTTGGGCGTGGCCGCCGTAAGTTAATAAAAAATCAGCGCAGGTTTTCATTGCCTCCACTGAATTTGTATTTTTTGGGTTTCTCACGGACCCGCAAGATTCTTTGTCTCCTTTTTTAAAAATAAAAGCCGGCTTTTCATATTTTTGAGAAGTGATTGATGCCACAGATCCAGCCAAAGTTAATTTCCAGGAAGGATCTCCTTCAAAAATAATTGGCGCATCTTGTTTCTGAATAATTCTTCTCTCAACTTCCTGTGTAATTTCCTTAACTTTAAACTGTTTTTGTCGGCTTTCATTGATTAAATTCTGCGCCATTTCCTTGCACTTTGGCAGAGAAGGATTAATCAGAAGAAAATAAGATTCGTTCTGATAATTTACGCTCTCTGACGCGTTTAGAGCTGAAATAATTTTTTGCAGAGAACCTTCAAAAATACGGCCTTCGCCCAAAATATCTAAAAAGGCCCGCAGCGCCGGGCGAAATGTATTTCTTAAAGACCTCAATCCTTCTTCAATAATTTTTTGATTTTCATTAACTTGCGGCACCATGTCGGCTATAGTTCCTAAAGCAGTTAATTCCAAAAAACTATTCCTCAGGCTTTTTGATATTTTATCTCCTAAAATTTCTTCGCAAAGTTTAAATGTTATACCCACATTTGCCATTCCTTTAAAGGGATAACTGTCGCTTTCCTGTTTCGGGTCAACAATGATTGAGGCGGCTGGCGCTCCAAACAAGGTTTCGTGGTGGTCAATAATTATAACCTCAAAACCCATTCTATTCGCGACTTCAACTTCTTTTATATTTCCAATTCCAAGATCTAAAGTTATGAAAAGAGCCGGCGCCTTGTTTTTTAAAATATTTAAAGCATTCAAGTTAACGCCATACCCATTTTTTTCCCTGTCTGGAAAAAAAGCAGAATCAATACTGCCGCCCAAGCTTTTTATTGCTTCTTCTAAAATTACAACCGACGAAATTCCGTCTAAATCCGAATCGCCATACAAAATTATCCGTTCATTGTTTTGAACGGCTTTTTTTATCCTTTCTGCGGCTTTTTCTAAATTTTTTATTTTATAACCCATAATTTTTAGTTTAACGCTTCAAGACCAGGCAAAATCTCTCCCGATAAATATGCCATCGTGGCGCCTCCGCCGGTGGAAATATGTGAAAATTTATCCATCAAGCCGTGTTTTGTGACGAATTCAACTGTTTCTCCGCCGCCAATAACTGAATAAGCCTTGCTATTTATTATTGCTTCTGCAATTTTTAATGTTCCTTTTGCATATTGTTCCTCTTCAAATTTTCCGAAAGGCCCGTTCCATAGAATTGTTCTTGCCGTAGCAATTTTTTCTTGAAACATTTTTATCGATTCCTCATTAATATCTAAAGCGTCTAACTGCCCCGTTGGTGTTATAATTTTTTCTTGGTGCTTGAATTTAATATTTTTTTCTAAAACTTCTTTTGCTATCAGTCCGCTAATTAAAACAAAATCTGCAACCTCTGACATACTATCAATAAATTTTGTTTTTGTTTCCACTTTCGTTCCGCCAATTATAGCTATCATTGGCTTTTCCGGATTCTTTAAAACTTTGCCTAAAGCCTCAATTTCTTTTTCCAGCAAAAATCCTGCGCCGCAAGGAAGATATTTTGGAATGAACGCAATTGAGGCATGATTTCTGTGGCACACTGAAAAAGCTTCATTAATATAAATATCTCCCAACCTTGACAGCTTTTCTGCAAACTTTAAATTCCCTTCGGTTTCTTCCCCGTGAAATCTCAAGTTTTCAAGCAACAATACTTGTCCTATCTTTAAATTTTTAGAGAGCATCTTTGCATTTTCGCCTATGCAATCAGGACTCTTTATTATATTCATATTCAAAAGTTTTTCAAGGCTTTCTTTGACTTTATCTAAGCTATATTTTTTATCTGCAACACCCGCGCTTTCTGGATCCAAATGGCTCATTAAAATTATTTTTGCTTTATTTTCTATTAGATATTTTATTGTGGGCAGGGCTTGTTTAATTCTAAAATCATCTAAAATGTTTCCTTTTTTATCAAGCGGCACATTAAAATCGCATCTTACTAAGACGCGTTTATTTTTTACATTAAAATCTCTAATGGTTTTCATTGATAAAAAATTAAAAATCTAAAAATTACTTCTAATTTAATTATCATGTCGGCAGTTCAATATAAAAAGTGGAGCCTTTTCCCTTGCCTCCAGATTCTGCCCAGATTCTGCCGCGATGGGCTTCTATAATTTTAGCTGATATATATAGTCCAATGCCTTTGCCCGTGGCAAACAGTTTTTGGGCTTGCTCGCCGCGCTGGAAGGTTTTATCAAAAATGTTCTTTAATTCAGTTTCATCCATTCCGATGCCAGTGTCTTGTATGGTGATTAAAATAGATTGTTTTGAATTTTGGTCATTTGAATTTTGAATTTGTTTCGGATTTCTAATTTCGGATTTCGAATTTATCGTTATGGTTACTCCTCCTTTTTCCGTGTATTTCACAGCATTGTCCACAACATTTGTTATAGCTACTTTCAGTTTGCTTTCATCGGCTGGAATTAGCGGAATTATTTCGTTTTTGTCTTCTTTTTCAATTTTTATGTAAATTCCCTTTTGCTGGATTTCGGCATCTGCGCCATCTTTGATTTGTTTTAACGTGTCTTCTATGTTCACTTCGGGCCTTGGGTTTATCATATCTTTATCTAATTGGAACTGGGAAACATTTAAAAGGTCGTCAACTATTTTTATTTCTTCGGCTGTTGATGTTTTTATTCTGTCTATTATTTCTTTTGACTTTGGCGGAATCTTGCCGCGCTTGCCAGACAGCAAAAGGTCTGTGTACCAATTTATGGCGGTCAAAGGAGTTCGCAAGTGGTGGTTGGTGATTACCAGAAACTGGGTTTTGACTTCGTCGGTTCTTTTTAATTCTTCGTGAGCTTGCTTCTCTATTTCGTAAGCCTTTTCAACTTTTTCTTTTTGCTCCCTTATTTCCTTGGTTTGTTCGTCCACTTTTTGCTGTAGGGTTTTGCTGAAATCCTGCACCTCTCTGTAAAGCCGGGCATTGTCAACCGCAATAGCGGCTTGTTTTGAAAGCGTAGATAAAAGGTCTAAGTCTTCGTTTGTATATGCGTCGCCAGAAACTTTACTGCCTAAAACAATAATTCCAATAAGTTTGTTTGAGATTACCATTGGCAGGCACAGCGATGCTTCAATGCGCTTCATATTTTCAGAAAGCTGATTAAAACTTTGCCGCTCATTCGGGTCGCTTAAATCTTTTACAATCATTTGTAATTCGTCTCTGACTAACGGCTTTTGTGTTTTTTGTAAGTACTGGGTTAAAAAATTATCCTGCACTAAACTGATTCCGTTGTTTTCGTTAAATCCGACAACCTTTGCTATTTTGTATTTTATTGTTCCATCACTTTGATCAATCAGCAAAATTCCGGCCCTGTCTAACTGCATCGCTTGTTTTATGCTGTTCACAATTGAATCTACAATTTTATTCAAATCAATAGAATTCGTAAGTTCATCGGTTAATTTAGCAATTGTTTCCTGGTGGCTGTATAAACTAAAAAACAGATATTTGTTAGCAATACCTTTTATCTTGTTATTAAACCAAACAAAAAGCAGAACAAACAACGGCGCAATAATTAAGCCAGACAAATATGCTCCATTGTTATAAATCCCTCCAAGACTTCTGTTGTATATCCAAGTCACCAAATAGAACATTCCATAAACGAAAGCGGCGGAAACAAAATAAATAACGATTTTTCTGACCACTATTCGGAGGTCCATTAAGCGATAACGTAAAATAGCATAAGTTGACATCAAAGCCGAAATAAAAATTGTAACATTCCATACAGGATATACATCCATCCTAAATACTGGAAAGTAAGAAGTTATTCCTCCGCTAAAACCAATCGAAAATGCTAACATCAGGTATCTAATTTGATGTCTTTTTATTCCACTATTATTTCCATACGCCCGGCTCAATTCAAACAATGCATATATAACTGATAAAACGAATAGGCAAATAAAAATTATGTAAATGGGCGTCGCCAAAATATAATAAAATTGGTCAAAAGCAAAATATAAATTGCCTATAAATTTTTTTGTAAACAAATCTAAAAAAATAAAAATCGCGGATGCAATATAAAATGCGACTAATAAAAATTTTCTTTTTAATTCTAAAAAAGTTATTACAAAATGGGTTAAAAATAAGGGTATTAGAATTACACCGATTTCGGCTATCCGCCACCAAAAAAATGAATTATCTACGCTTGTTGCAGTAGCTATTTTATACATTCCAAATCCCCATAAAGCGATCGAAAAACAAAAAGCGCTCCATACAAAATGAATTTTCCTTCTTCCTTTAAGCAAGGTAAAAACACCTACTGTAACGCAGGGAAATAAAACAAATAATCCTGCAATAGCAAAAGCATTCATTTTTTTATTTATTTATTATACCGCTAAAGAATAAAATATAAAAGTGCCGAAAATAAAAAGGCCGCTCCAGAACGAATTCTGAAACGGCTATGTTTGCTTTCTGATCAGCCTGAAATCCTTTTGGATCTGGCCATCAGAACTATCCCAAACAGTTTTTTCCTTGCACGGGGCAAGGTGCAAACCGCAGGGAACTGTTCTGCCTGGAGCAACAACGCACCCGGAACCGAGATAAACTTCGTGTCCGAGGCACGAGCCAAGAAAAGTGTTGCCGCTATCTACCGCAACTCCGTTTTTGAGCACAGTGACATTCTTTCCGTCGAGCCGAAAGTCCGTCAACGTTGCGTTTAATCCTATAAACGTATCTCTGCCCGCCATGCTTGCAGAAATCATTTCTGCCACAGAAAAACATCCGGGGTAGAGAACGGAATACAGAATGTGGCCGTTTAGAATCGTGCTTTTTTCTCCTATCACGGATTCTTCAACGATGACGCCGTTTCCGATTAAAGCGTTGTCGCCTATCACGGATTCCTTAATCACTGCGCCAGCTCCAATTGCAACACCGTTTCCGATGACGCTTCCCTCGATGTAAGCCGTAGGGTGAATGTCGCAATTTCTGCCGATTCTGTTGAGTTGGCGCAAGATCTTCCACTTATTGAAAGACCGTGCCTTAAGAGCGAGAAAAAGCAATTTTGCTTTTGAGCTTTTCTGCAATCTCGCTCCACCGGCTAAAATTGCGGCGATGTTCGCAGCCCACAAGTTGACCCAGTGATCTATCTGGATGACAAACCTTTCGGTCATCGGAACCAGATATTTTTCTGCTCCGCACATGTGGTGTGGCGTTGCAATTGAAGCGGAAAAATCATCGGGCTCGATTATTATCGCACGTGCCACTCCCTTGTGTTTGGCTTCCGGAAAATAACGCAGGTTATATTCCGTATAACCCTGACATGTTTTAACATCCTGCACACTTGTCGCTGTTCGGAGCGTTGTAACTCCGTGTTTTAAAGCGCAAACAGCGGCACTTTTTTGGCTTCGAGATCGTCCAACGAACTCAGAAAATAGCTCTGGCGTAAAATACAAATTGTCGCCGAGCACGAGATGCTCCTCGGAATCAGCAATCTCGGACATATCCAAAATAGAAACTGATTCTATGCCCATTCTTGAAAAAACTTCAGCCTGCGCATCAGCAATCGTTTGATTCAGAACCAAGCAATCATGGGCAGGCTCATTGAACGGTTCAATTCTTTTATCGTTCCTCATCATGTATGCTTTCATCGCTATTCTCCCATCTTGCATTGTTCACTTGTCAAAACTGAGACCGTCCCAGCGCTGCCTTATTATTACAATAAATCACCGATAAAGTCAAAGTCAATGCAAAAAAAATAGTGGTAGAAAATATTTCCTACCACTAGTGCGTGGAATAATTTATTTTGGTGGCGCTTTACAGAGCCATTTTACATCTCTGCTTCCCAAATAATCCTGGAATTCTCCAAGATATCGCCAAAAAGATCTCCTGACATCTTTTTTCCAAGTAAAACCATGTTCTACCCAGAGTCCCCTTATATCCAATCTGTTTTCTTTCTTATCGTGCCTCGGCTCTATTCTGCCAATAAATTCCGAACCGTACAAAATTGGCAGAACATAATGGCCGAACCTTCTTTGATTAACTGGAGTATATGTCTCCCACACATAATCAAAACCGAAAATATCCTTCACCATCTTTCTGTCCCATAAAAGATTATCCAGTGGAGACAGAAAAGATACTTTTTCGTCTGTCTCCTCTTTTTCTATGCTCAAAAGCATTTCTGAATCAGAAGAATTTACAACATAGTGATTCTTAATTCCGTCTGTCTCTACTTCAATAAGCCTACCCTGCTTAATTAGTTTTAACAGAACGGCCTTTATCTCGCTTCCGCTTCCGATTCCCTGCCAACCAGATCCCGTTCCACTGATCGGCAACATTCCAACGCTTTTGAGCCTCCTTACAACGCATTCATCCTGCAATTTTTTCTCGCAAATCCGACTCCGCCAAACAAAGTCATCTCCGTAAACTCTGCGGGGCAAATCATAATATTTCCGGCCATTTTGCCTGCGAGCGATTACCAGCTTGCCAGTTTTCCACAAACTATCCAACGCTACCTTGCTCCATCTAGTAGGTTCCCAGAATATGTCCACCTTTTTGCTTTCGCTAATATCAGAAGAACAAATCTGGCCATTTTTTTCTATCTGCCTCAATAAATCCTTAAGCTCTTTAGCATTGACTCGCAAAAATTCTTCCAGCTTGCGCCTCCTGGCTCCTGGAAACACACCACGGCAAAGAGGCAAATCTTCTATTGGGACAACTGTTAGTTCCTTGTCATATGCCTCTACCCCTTTTCTTTGCTCATATAGCCAGCGGTAATAATCCAATGGACGGATTCCACTAACTCTAGCCTGGAGCGAGAGATCCACGGTTCCGCCACAAGGGCTTTGCGGGTCATACTGGATGGCCCTGAGACTATTAAATACAACTTCTATACCATTTAAACCAGCTATTCTCCTTGGTGAAAAAAGAAGCTGTTTGGATAAAATAAATTTCCGGGCAGTTGCGTTAGAACATTTCATTATCATTTCACCTCCTTACCTTTTCCCCAAATTTGGACTTGGAGTCTATTGTTGTATCGGAAATTTCGTCTTATGCACATATCCACGACCTTTTTTTGTATTTTAAAGAGCTGATTTCGAGAAGAAGCCAATGGCATTATTAAAACTCTTGACTTATCATAACTGCCGATCTTCGAAAGAATTTCATTTATTTCATTAAAATCTGGCTCGCTGTCTACTACAAATTTTATTTGATAATTATAATTTTTAATATAAAATTTTATTACTTCTATATTTATTCTTTTTTCGTTATATTTTTCTGGATTTATTATTTTATCCGGAACAGAATTTTTCAGCTTGGGGCTTATGCTAATCAAATCGCAATTAACATTTTTTTTAATAGTCGCATTGGTTTCAATTGTGATATGATAACCAGCTTTCTTTAATTTATCAGTTAATTCTTTTATTTCCGAGTGAATTAATGGTTCTCCGCCGGTAATTATTACATTTTTACAATTGTATGCAACTACTTTTTCCAATAAATTATCTATAGAAGTTTCACGACCCATCGCCGGATCCGAACTGTTTTTTTCATCACACCATTTGCATTTTAAATTGCACCCTCCTAAGCGGATTATTACCGAAACAGTTCCGACCAATATTCCCTCGCCTTGTATTGTTTTAAATATTTCTGTCACAAGCATACTATTTTGATTTTAATTCTTCTGCGTAAAACTCATAAAGAACGTTTTGGATATATCTTTTTCCTAAGACAGTTAGTTTGATAAATTCGTTATCGATAGTTACAAGATTATACCTACATAACTTTGCAAATATCAATGGAAAAACTTCTAACGAATCCTGTTTAAATATATTTTTAAATTTATCTCTTTCTAAAATACCTGAAAATAAATTGTTTATTACATATCTTTCCATTTTGTTTTTTTCCGTGGATTCAGCCGATATGTAATCTCCTATTTGAAATAAACCGCATTCAATATCTGATTTGAATTTTTCCACGTTATCAGAAGACCTGAAAACATAACCGTTTATAAAACTATAAGCTCCCGCTCCAATTCCAATGCTTTCATAACTTAAATTATAACTGGAATCGCTGTATCTCTGAATATGCCCCGGTTTATAAAAACAGCCAAATCTATTTTCTCGGTAACCAGCTTTAATTAATTCTTTATATGCCCATAAGTATAATTTAAATATTTCTTTCTCATTCGCTTGTTTTTCCAATAATCCCTTATCAATCAGCTGTTTTGAAACACTGTTTGGATGAATTATATAGCGGTACGTGGTTATGTTTTGAGGCGAAATTTTAATTATTTTTTTGATGTCTGAGCGCCAATCTGATTTCTTTTGCCCGGGTATTCCATATAAAAAATCGGCGTTCACTGTTTTAAATCCCAACTTAAGCGCATTTTTTATCATTCTAACACCTATTTTGCCGCTATGCGAACAATTCAAACTTTTTTTAAGAATTTCCTCCTTAAAGCTTTGCAGTCCCACAGAAAGGCGGTTTATACCCATATTTTTTACCTCATACAAATGTTTTTCATTTAAATCTAAAGGATTGCCTTCGAGAGTTATTTCGGAATCTATTTTTAATTTAAAAAAAGTTTTAATTTCATTAATTAAAATCCTCAATTGATTGGATGATAACAAAGAAGCTGTTCCGCCGCCGATATATACAGAATTGCAATAAGCTCTAGAAAATCGGACTGTTGCGGAATAATTTTTAATTTGTTTTATTATCAAAGGCAAATAATCATCCAATACTTTAATAATTTTTGAGTTCGAGGGGGTAGGGTTTTTAAAAAAATGGCAAGAATTGCACTTAATTCTGCAATAAGGTATTGAAATAAATAATGTAAATTCTTTTTTGTCAGGCATTTCTTTATCCAAGTCAATCTTTTTAATCAAGGATTGTTTTTCTTTGGCGTTGGCTTGCATAGGTGGAGGGTATTGATAAAAATTTGCATATCCCTCTTGTTTATAAGGAATAACTAATTTATTTATTTTTACATCTTTATTATTAAAAAAATTATTTTTAGAAACTCCCTCCCATAATTTAGGATTATCGGCAATAAAATTTTGCAACATTGCTTTGCATTTTACCAAATCAAGGTCAACAACTTCAACTCCGTTTTTTTCTAAAAAATATCTTGCGTGCGGAAAAGTTTTAGATTCTCCCGCAATTACTTTAGAAACCCCAAACTGAATTATCGCCCCGGCGCAAAGAAAACAGGGCATGTGGGTGGTGTAGAGAGTCGATCCCTTTAAATCCATAAACTTCTTAACAGAATTTTGTATACAGCAAAATTCTGCGTGCATAATTGGGTTGTTTTCTTGGACCCTCCTGTTGTGCGCGCTTCCAATAATCTCTCCATCTTTTATGATAACGCTACCTATAGGTATGCCATTTTCCGCTTCGGATTTTAAAGCCTCTCTAACAGCGCGCTCCATAAACTCATTATTATAAAGCAAATCATCAAAATCTTTGGAATTCATTGTAAGTCTGTTTTTTAAAAAATATGCTTATTATTAATAAAAATGAGTATTAATTTCAAAATAGATTATGTTTTATAAAATTCACGGTGTGCGCGTTTTAGTTTATAAAAACAAACAATTTCTTATTTTGAAGAGAGTCGAATCAGACAAAAATGACGCTGGGCTTTGGGATATTCCCGGAGAGAAAATAAAACTCGGTGTAAAACCTTCTTGTTACCGCTCATATCAACGCCTTTCATAAAATATGGGGACTAATTGTCAAAGCCGAGAACCACTCTCGGTGTGCTGATTTTAGATTATAGGGTTTTGTTAGATTAGTCAAGTTTTAGACAGCGCAAGAAAAAACAGCGGCAGAAGTTTTGACTCGTGGTCATTGCTTCTACCGCTTACGGATTCTTGCCGAAGTTAACGGACTTGGCATAGTCCAGCAACTTGGCGACGAAAAGCTCGTCCACATCGGGAGGGGGCGTGTAGTTTTTCCCCAATACGCGTGGCAGATTCGACATGTCGAATCTTGTCTCCCGTGTTATATAGGGAAGGTACTGCGCTGTGCCACGGTCGAAAATTCTCTGGAACTTTCCGAGCAATGATTTCGGATCGCAATCAGAAGAATCTCCGTAGCGAAAATCCGTGATGCCCATGTGTTTCAACGAAACATCGTTCAGCCAGCGAACCTTGGGAGGTTTAGGATGAACAATGTGAAACACTTGGCCGTGTGCTGGAATTTCAGCGAGGTCTGCCATCGTTTTCGCGACCCAATCAATGGGAACAATGTTTAGCGTAGAATCCGGAGAAAACTTTCCACAAATAGGAAACCGAAGCATCCCATCGGGATTGAAGCCAATTCCGTTGACTTTGTATTTCTCTGATTCCGCTCGCTTGCAAGCAAAGGCCTGCTTGAATTGCCAATACCTGTTCGCAAACACATAGTACCCGTTGAAGGATGGCGTCCAGCCGGTAACAGTGTCGCCGACCACGATGCCGAGCCGGTAAATGGAGTGCTTTCCGTAGCTCCAACTCTTCACCAGCTTTTCAGCCTGCAGTTTTGTCCGTTCGTAGACATTGCGGCAGGTTTGTCCCACATCCAGGTCGTTTTCGCTGAAGGTTTCGGCGTCGCCTGCCACATAAGCTGTGCTCACATGATGGACTTCAGGAATTTTCATTTCCCGTGCAAAGTCCAGCACATTTTGCGTTCCGCAAACATTGACGCAGGTAATTTCCTTTGCCAATGCTTCGTCAAACTTAATCGACGAAGCGCAATGGATTACCTTATCAATCCTGCCTCGCCACAACCGCGCTTTACAGCCGCAGACTCCGAGATTCGGCAGAGTGACATCGCCGTTGAAAACAACGATGCCATCAGCGCATCTCAAAAATTTCTCAAGACGAGCAACAGGATTGTCGCCGCGAATCAAGCAGATCAGCTTATGCCCTCTCTCGATTAGGAGAGGCGCTAAGATAGATCCTACCGCGCCGGTTACGCCGGTCAGCAGAATAGTAGCCATAATCTCTCCTTTCGTTCGAGAAGTCTTAAATTTTCAGGGCTGGGAAACCCTTCGTTAATCTCAGGGTAAACTATTCCCAACGTACTGATTTTACCATACCAAAATAAAATCAACTCGTCAAATTTTTTTCCGCCTCGCATTGAGGTACCCAATTTCAAAAAAATGAGCTTCCCCAAATTTCTACGATCGTAGAAATTTGGGGAAGCTAAAATTTTACTTTTTCTCCGGGATTTATTGTTCCTTTTTGGTTATTATTTTTATTATCTTCTATTGTTTTATCTTCCTCTATTTCTTCCTCTATTCTTTCTTTCAGCTTCTCTTCTGGAGTTTCTTCGGACTCTTTTTTTTCTAACGATTCTTCGAGAGCTTTTCTCAGTTCTGACAAATTAATTTCTTTTCTTCTCGGTTTATCTTCTCTTTTTTTGGGCGAATGGAACGGAATTTCTTCTATTTTTAGCGCGTCTATTGTTTCTGTTTCATCAAATCCTCCGCCGCTGTGCAATGACTCTCCTTCGCTTCTGTTTGTTTCATTTTTCAATTTTTTCAGGCATGACTTGCAATAAACAGGCCTTCCTTTGATTGGTTCAAAAATAACTTTTGTCGGCCTGCCGCAAACAGAACAAACCGCATCAAAAAGATGCTGCTGTTCTTCTGAACCCGCCGGGTTGATAGACTTTTTATAATTTTGCTGAAAGGGATTATTTTTCTGATTTTCTTTATCATTTTGATCTTCCCCAAAACCAGACCAGCGCGAAATTTTTTCTTCAACCACTTCTTTTTTTACTCCATACCTCTCGCGGCTGGCTCTGATAATTTTTTCTCTGTTTGAATTTTCCAAAGGACTTGGCGGAGGCAAAGTTTCTGCTGAAAACGGATGCCCCGCCAGCCCGTCAATCATCAGTTTTAAATAGATATTATATTTTGGCAGATTCACCAAATCTTCTGCGGTAAATTCGGGAGTAAATTCTCTTTCTAAAAATTCGGCGTCTTCGGCCCCAACGCGAAACACAGCCAATGTTCCAACGTTTCCAAAAACAGCGTCTCTTACTTCTTCTTCCATTTGAGTAATATATTGGTGCCCCAAAGTAATATTTAATCTATATTTTCTGGCTTCAGATAAGATATTGGCAAAAGACTCGGTTGCAAAATTCTGAAATTCGTCAACATAAAGATAAAAATCTTTTCTTTCGTCTTCTGGAATATCAACGCGAGACATTGCGGCCAACTGCAATTTTGTAATTAATAAAGCTCCCAATAATCTTGAGTTGTCTTCTCCAATTCTTCCTTTTGACAAATCCATAATAAATATTTTTTCTTTGTCCATAATATCTCTCATATCTATTGTAGATTTTGTCTGGCCGATCATATTTCTTATCAACGGGTTTGAAATAAACTGCCCCACTTTGTTTTGTATAGCGGCCGTAGCTTCAACTTCATAGCGCTGGGTGTATCTTGCATATTCTGTAACCCAAAAAGATTTTACTATCGGGTCTGTGATTTTTGAAACAACTTTTTCTCTGTATTCAGGGTCAGCCAACATTCTATTCACCCCCAAAAGCGTGGAATCAGGATATTCCAAAAGAGCCAAAATGGAATTGTTCAAAATATATTCCATACGCGCTGACCAGACATCCGGCCAAACTTTTTTAAAAACGCCCATTAAACCTCCTGCCACCAAGTGCCTGTATCTGAAATCAACTTTTTCCATAACATTAAATGCAATGGGATAATCCAAATCAGCCGGGTTGATGTAAACTACATCATTGATTCTGCCAGCTGGAATAAAGTCTAAAAGTTTTTCGGCGCCTTCTCCGTGCGGGTCAACATAAGCCATTCCGTTCCCTTTTTGAATGTCTTGAATTGCCATATTTTCCATTAAATTAGATTTTCCCATACCGGTTTTTCCAATGCAATAAAAATGCCTTCGACGGTCGTCGATTTTAATTCCAAACTTCTTTCTTTGATTTCTGAAAGTAGTCAATCCAAAAAAATTTATCTCGTTTTTATATTCCATTTATTTATCGTCATTGCGAGCCACAGCGAAGCAATCTAAACAACGGGATTGCTTCGTCGCTTGCGAGCTCCTCGCAATGACGGTCTACTCGACGGGTAAATTTGGCGGAGGACCGGCTTTCTTTGACTCAACTCTTGCCATTGTTGGCCCAACCATACCTGAAATTCTTAGCGGGAAGTGGAATAATGTTGCCATTTCTTCTGTGCTATATATAGAAGCATATTTTTTTCTGTTTGGAAATGCCGGAGGAAATCTTAAAATAGCGTTTCTCATTATTCTTCTCGCCCTTAAAAAAACTCTCCTTTCTCGCCATATATTGTGAACTTTTGTTCTTGTTTCTGCGGCATATTTTATATAATTCATATTTTGCGTCCCGAAGTGCGCAGAATACGCTCTGGCAAGAACCTTGTGAGAAGGTTGCCAATTTTCTGTTTTTGCCACATAAATTCCCCTTATATTTGTTCTAAAAACCGGTTTTTTAAATTTATTTTCAACTTCAGTAATAATTTCTCTTTCGCCCGGAGTCAAAACCATTTCCCTTTCTCCCGACTCTTCCTTCTGCTGGGGAACCCATTCATAAGACGCCTTTTCTCCAGACCCTTCTTTTTCCGGCCCCATAATAACTTGTTTCGCCACATACCACAAATCTTCTAAAAGCGTTGGCTCTTTTTTTTCTGGACGTTTGGAAAGTTCATTTATTATTTTTTTCGCATCTTCCTTAAACCATAAATCTTCCACTGCCGGATTTATCGGCATCAATATAAACTGCAACCAATAATGCTCACCTGTTCCCAATCTTGACATTCCCTCTAACAAGGAAATTATAGGATCAATTCTTTTCTCTTCAGCTGAAATTCTTTCTCCTTGAGGCTCAAAAAATTTTTCATAAGTTTTTATGGGAAGAGCGTCTTTTTTTGCTAAAATTAAATCTTCTCCATACATATTCCACTCGTCATTTGGAATTGTTGGCGGAACTAATTTTGTATAATCTGAAACTTCACGAATTTCTATATCGGGATAATGAGCATACAAAGCTGTTTCAATCATTAAGCGGTGCTGCTGAAAACATCTTAAATAAAAATGAATTCTTCCTTCTATGCTTGCTATTTCAAAAGAGCACCAACCTGGCGTATAGTCCAGCATCCCATCACACCATTTTTCTCTGAAAACTGGATGATCCCAGACAGGCCATATAGTTGAAAACACATCTTCCATTGCTTTAAAGGGAGCTAAAACTTCTTTTGGCGGAGTTATTTCCAAAAATGACCACCTTTGATTGGCATAATCAAAATCCCAATCTAACCACCACAGATATAAAATTTTTAACTGCGACTGCAACATCAATGGTAAAAAAATCCACCACCACACCCTTAAAAAAGGAATCCATAGAATAATCAAAAACAAAATCACCCACCAAAACGGGTCCCAAACTGTTTTTTTTACCGCCTCCCACCAGAAAAATAATGAAGATATTTGTATTGCCATAAGAGTCTTAAGTTCCTCCGAAAAAGATTAATATCTGTGGAAGATATTTAATAATAATTGTAATAATTGCCACAATTAAAAATCCTGTTATAAAAAACTCAAAAGTAAAAATAAGCGGCACAACCACATAAGAGGTCTTTTTTAAGTGCCAGTAATAAATCAAAGAAAAAAACACAATATAAAAAATTGCAGTCGCAATAAATAAAACTATAAGAAGCGTGTAAAAGATATCCATAGCTTTTATATATTATAACTCTGACATAATTGATAATCAATACAACGCAAAAGCCCCGCCACAGCGGGGCTTCTTAGTTTTATGCGGTTTGAGTTTTTCGTAAGAAATATTTTCCTTCAGAATTTTTATCAAAATACTTTTTGTTGTTTAAATTCATCAAGACGGTATTTTTAGCAACCAATCTTTGGGCAAGAACTTCTTTTACAATATCTTCTTTATCTTGCGGCCCGCTGTTTTTCTGCAAAACTTTCAAAATTACATCTTTTATGGTTCCTGGCTCATAACCCCATTCGCTCAATGCGTAAGTTCCTCTGCCGACAAGCACAAATCTTGAATCTTTTATAAGTTCATTATGAACTGTCTGAGGGTAAGTTTTTTTGTTTGCAGGACTCAACTCAAGCTGGTCAATTAATTTTGCGACATCGGTAAAGTGAAGCGGCTTTTGATGTTTTTTAAACGCCAAAAATGCTTTGTCTCTAACTCCCCTTGGCTTAATTTCCGGCCAGTCAATCAATCCTATTTTACCATCATTAGTTTCCTGAATTTTTTTTGAAATTTCAAGATAAGATGCTAAAATAGGTTCTGTAAATCCGGGCATTGAAGCCATTTTTGCGGATAATTCTTTTTTAGGAAACGGAGTTCCAATTTTTTTAATTTCAGAAACTAAAACTCCCAAATTTTCTTTAACTTTTGTCTGGGCGTCTGGCATTGTTGACCAAAAATAATAAAAATCCTTTTTCTCGCAAACTCTAAAAAACTGCTCGCCCAAAGTTAACAAAAATAAAACATAGGGCTTGGCTTTTTTGCCTCCCAATTCATCTAAAATAACTTCCTCTTTTCTAAATCCTCCTTTTTCTGTAAAGTAAGAAACAAACTCTCCAAAAATTTTATCTAATGTTTCTTTGTTTTGTTTTTTGACAAACGAAAAACCAACCTCCTCTATTTGGCGGACTCTTTCCCTGGTTATGCCATAGGTTTTTCCAATAGCTTCCAACGTTTCAGGGGCGCCTGTTTTTACGCCAAATCTGCGGCTAAAAATCTCTTTTGTTTTTGGCGAAAGACCTTTGGTAAGCTTTTGGTATATTTGAAAATAGTTGATTTTTTCCATATGTTTATGTGTATTTAAACAGTATTATATAGTTTACCATATTAAAATCTGCGTGTCAACACCATTCAGCCTGTTAACAACTTTTAGTCTTTTTTCCTCTCATCCCACTTCTTCCAGCTTGCCAGTAAAGGACCGGCGATGAAAATTGACGAGTATGCCCCCGATGCGATTCCAATAATCAAAACAAGCGCAAAAGATTTCAGGGTTTCGCCGCCGAAAAAATAAAGAGAAATCATCACAAACATAGTTGTCAAAACGGTGCTGATTGACCTCCCTATAGTTTGGTTTAAACTCCAATCCACCGTCTCTTCAAACTGGCCCATCCCCCTTCTTAAAATATTCTCCCTGATTCTGTCAAAAATAACAATTGTGTCGTGCACCGAAAAACCCAAAATGGTCAAAAGCGCGGCGATTATCGGGACTGTTATTTCAACATTATAAAATTTTCCCAGAATAGAAAAAACTCCCAACGGAATCAGTATGTCATGAAAAAGAGCTACCAGGGAGGTTATTCCATATTTCCATGAAGCCACCGGCCCTGACACTTTTCTGAAAGCGAAAGTTATATATAACGTAATCGCCAGCAACGCCAAAACTATTGCGATCTGGGTTTTATTTCTTAATTCCTGACCAATAGAAGGGCCAATAAACTGAAAACTTTTTTCCTGAGCAGGTGATAATTCATTTAGCTTTGTAAGTATTTGCTGGTGAGTTGCCTCGTCAACTCCCTTAAATTTTAAAACCGCTGCTTTGTTGCCCGTGGGCTGAATTACAATCTCTCCGAGATTAAATTGCGATAAAACTTTTTGCATTGCTTCGTTGGCAGGCCTCTGGTTTTGAAAGTCAATTTCCATATTGCTTCCGCCGGTGAACTCAATGCCAAATTTTAAGCCAAACAAAATTAAAGAAGCAATTGCCGCTATAATTAAAATTCCAGAAAAAATATAATAAATTATAGAGTATTTAGTAAATTGTATATTCATGTAAAATTTTTAATTTGAAATTTGAAATTTGAATTCAATTTGAAATTATTTAATTTGAAATGATTAAAATTCGTCGGGTTTTCAAATTAAATCATTTAAACATTTCAAATTGATTTCAAATTGTAAATTGTAAATTTCAAATTCGTTATAACAGCCATTTGGCTTTTTCGACCCGTTGGCCCACAAATACCATTAAGAATATTCTTGTTATAAAAAAGGCGGAAAATAAACTGACAATAATACCTAAACTCAAAGTCAAAGCAAATCCCTTGATAAAAGATGTGGCAAATGTGAACAAAATCGCGCAGACGATTAAAGAGTTAAAGTTGCTATCGCGAATTGACGGCCAGGCGCGGTGAAATCCTTCCTGAATTGATTCAGACAAACTCTTGCCTGTTTTTATTTCTTCTTTCATTCTGGCAAAAATTAAAATGTTGGCGTCAACTGCCATTCCTATAGACAATATAAAACCTCCGATGCCAGCCAAAGTTAAGGTAACGGGAATTAATTTAAAAATAGCTAAAGTCAAAGCAACATAAATTACCAGGGCAATTGACGCTAAAAATCCGGGCAACCTATAAATCAAAATCATAAATATGACAACTGCCAAAAGTCCGTACAAACCGGCTGTAAGGGATTTTTGTAACGAGACAGCTCCCAATGTGGGCCCAACTGTTTCCTGCGAAATTGGGTCTCCTATTTTTACAGGCAAAGCTCCGGAATTTAATCTTCTTGCAATATCGTTTGCTGTTTGAATATTCATATTTCCAGTAATTATAGCTTTTCCGCCAGATATTTTAGTTTGCACAATCGGCGCGTATAAATCTTGCGCATCAATTTTTTGGTCGCTGTTTGTATCAATAATAGAAGCTCCGTCTAAGTAAATTGCCAAGGGCTTGCTGATGTTTCTTGCCGTTATTTCTTCAAATTTTTTTGCGCCTTCATCATTAAACTGCAATTGTATTTCGGGCTTATAAGTTGTTTGGTCAAAATTGACCGTTGCTTTTGTCAAATATTTTCCTGTCAATTCTGTTGGTTTAAAATATGGATTTTGCAAAGCCAATTGCCAATCTTTTATTTTTGTTATATCTTCTTTTTTTTCTTGGGCCGCCTGCAGCTCTTTTATTTTATCTAAAATGGGCTTTGATTCCGCTTCTGTTTTTTGCTCGTCAAATTCAAGATAGGGAGTTTCGCCAATCATTTTTATTGCTTGTTCAACGTTTTTTACGCCGGGCAATTCAACAATCAATCTGTCTTGCCCCTGAATTTGCACAACCGGCTCAGACACGCCAAACATGTTTACCCTTCTTTCAATGACGTCTCTCAAACCAGCCATAGCGCCCGATTTATCTTGCACTGCGCTCAAATCGGCCTGATAAATTAAATTGACTCCGCCCTGCAAATCTAAACCCAAAACATAGGGCTTTTCCCAAAAGTGCGGAATAGTCCAGCTAAATTTTCCATTCAAAAAATCAACTGATTTATTAAAATAATTCGGGTATGAAAAAATCCCAGCCAAAATAGCCAGAATTACAACGGCAATAAAAATATAATATTTCTGTTGCATGGTGATAAAAGTATTATATCTCTGATTTTTAAAATAGTCAATCGCGTCAACAAAAAAAGCCCCGCGACACGCGCCGCAGGGCAAAAGATGAAAAATATGTTACCAGTGTCCGGTCCCTCGCCAGCCCTCATACGGAACGCAGTCGTAACACTGGCAACCCGGGGGATGCGGAGGATCTTCATAGCGCTCTACTTTTTTCCAATTGTTATTACAAGTATCACAACGATAAATTGTTATAATCTCGCGTATATAACCTGGCCCCTCCTTGAACTTATCTGTTCTAGATTTTTGTATTCCTTTCTTGCCGCAGACAGAGCAAAATTTTTCTCTATGCTCTTTATAAAAGAATGGGACATACCAAAGAAAAGAAAGAAATACAGTACTTATTACAACAGCTATCGCTCTTGTCTCTTCGGAGCCCCACTTAAAAGAGGCAACCGTGGCTAAAATAAGAACTAGATAGACTGTAGCAACAATCATAGCACAATTCACTACTCTTTTTCTGTTCGCATTCATCTTTTATAGCTCCTTGTCAAAAAACAAACCCAAAGGACCACACCAATTTAACACTAATACTTTGCCAAATTTTGTCAACGACACGAGCATCACTCAACCGTTTCCTATGTTTAGGCAGTCTAATAATAATCTGCCGTTGTGCCTACGATCGTAGGCACAACGGCAACCTTTATGTCAGCTTTTATTCTTTTGCATAAAAAAAGCCCCTTGATATTATCTCGGGGCACGCGAATTTTTTTGTTAGATAGACTTGCTATGCAGATTTTTCAGAAAAATAAATCGTAAGACATTAGGTTCTACTGGAGAATTTTCCGGACGCCAGCGGGCTTGATATTCAACGGCGCACAAGCCGCACAGATTAACGCCCTTGCCCTCAATATTTTCCTGAAAAACCAGCTTGTCTTCCTTATTCGGTTTTCCGCAGACATTGCAAAAGTGGATTCCGTGCCACGCCGCCATTATTTGAAGGTAATGGTTTCTATCGGCGGCGTAATCTTGTTCAATCACTTCGTCAGGACTTCTGTCAGTGTAATCCATATGTGCGCAGACATAGTCCCAAACAAAAATTCTCTGTTCTTCCGTAAAAAACCTTTCAATCTCTATGTTATTCATTTCCCTCTCCTTTTTGTCAAAGGACGCGCAAAGAGCTGCATCAATTTAACATTAATACTTTGCTAAATTTTGTCAATGACCTTGGCTACGATCGTGAGTAGAAACGACAGGTTTCTATCAACTCCTTATTCGAGCGATCACTCGTTTTTGTAGTCGATTTGCAACAAACTATAAATACTTAATAGTATTGCGACCGCAATCTTATTGAGTATTCGCACATTTTGAAGTCTTTATAATTTTTCTAAAATTTTTAGTTCCAAGTTGCCTGTGGCTGTGTCATAAACCGCAAAAGTTGGCTTGTAAAATTGGCCTGCGGACTCACCTGGGTTTATTAGCCTGCAGTTGCCGATTTTTTCTTCCCAGGGCTTATGCGTATGTCCGTAAAAAACCAAATCATATTCTTGGCTTTCTGCTAAATTTTTGGCTTCTTTTGGAAAATGAGTGATAGCAATTTTCTTTGCCTCGCCGTAGCCATCGGGCGAAGGCGGGTTTCCAGTTTCTATTTCTAAAACATTTTCTTCAATTTTTACCCGAGAAATTTTATTATATTCTCCAATTAGAATCTTAAAATCTTTATCCATATTTCCAAATACTCCAAAAAACTCGCCCGAAAATTCTTCTAAAAACTCTTTCAAACTTTCTGGACTGCCAATATCTCCGCAATGCAAAATTAAACTGATTTTTTCTTTGTTCAGCCAGTTCACAATTTTTTTAAAATTCGCCACGTTCCCGTGGCTGTCTGAAACAATTGCTATTTTCATAAACCTTTGACGCAATCATTAAAAGTATTAACCTGGTTGTTATATTGCAAAATTAAAATCTTTACGTCGCTCGCCAATGACTGATATTGCAAAACCAGCTGGTTATAATTGTCTATTGAATTATTGTACTGCGGATTTCTCGGATTCATATTGTCAATCTTTTCTTTTTCCAAGTCTATTTGCGCAAAAAAATTATCTATCTGGAATTTTTTATTGTTAATTTCATTTTTTAAATTTGCGCTGGGCTCAGAGCAGACTGACAGAGGAAGGCCAAATTCCTGCACACCCATCCAGACTGATTCGCCTTTATAAATTCCTTTTACCACAGCTACTCCAATTTCAAAATAACGATTGTTCAAAATATTCGCTCTGTGCCCGGGACTATCCATCCAGGCCTGCACTAGTTCTTTTTCTGAAGCAAAATTACCAAGTATCAAATTTTCGCCGGCTGCTATATATTTATATCCATATTTTAAGACCAGTTCTCCGGGGTCCACGCCCGCAGGTGAAATATGCTCAAAATACTGGCGCTGGAACATATCGTTTGCTTTTGCCAACGCCGCGGCATTAAGTTCTGTATTTTCAGCCAGAGAAACCAGTCCATTTTCCTGCCTCTGCAAATTAGTTTGTAATATTATTCCCGATTTGCTTAAAACTGTTTGGCTGGGCTTTCCCACAATTTCCAACGGCGGAGGATTAAAAAAATCTTTTGAAACTTCCGTTATTATATTTCCAACATCTGTTTTTTTAAAATCCTGAATATTTTTTTTAAAATCTGGAAAAAAATTTAAAATATCATTTTCAAAATAAATAGCCACGGCTGACAGCATCAAAATTATAAACAAAAATATAATTATTTTATATTTTACCATGGCACTTTTTAAATTTTTTACCGCTGCCGCACCAGCAGGGGTCGTTACGGCCAATTTGTTTTTTGTTACTTTCAATAGCGCGCGGTACTGGCTGAGGGAGGTTTTGAATTTGCAAACCGGCTTTCATTATATTGTCGGCAATATTTGCGTCAATCATTTGCAAGAGCTGCTGGAACATTTTATGGCCTTCGTTTTTGTATTCTATTAAAGGATCTTGTCCTCCGTAGGCTCTTAATCTTACCGAGTCGCGCAAATGATCCATATCTGAAAGATGATTTTGCCAAAAATTATCTAAAACCCTCAAGCTCACAAACTTTTCCGCCTGCCGCATATTTTCTTGGCCAATTTCTTTTTCTTTTTTGTTATAATTTTCTTCCGGAATTCCGATCTTTTTAAAACTTTCTAAAATTTTCTCTTTCAAATTTTCGCCCTGCAAAAATTCGCGCCGTTTTTTATAAATAATTTCTCTGTGCTTGTTTACAACATCGTCATATTCTAACAAATGTTTTCTTGCGTCAAAATTAAATCCCTCAATTTTTGACTGCGCAGATTCAATGGCCCCTGAAATTATGCCTGCCTGAATTGGTTCGTCTTCCGGCACATTCAAGGCAGTCATTAAATTTTTTATTTTATCTCCGCCAAAAATTCTCATTAAATCGTCTTCCAAAGAAACAAAAAATTGAGAAGAACCCGGGTCTCCCTGCCTGCCCGACCTTCCTCTTAATTGGTTATCAATTCTTCTGGCATCATGCCTTTCTGTTCCTATAACGTGTAATCCTCCAAGTTCGGCAACTCTTCGAGACTCCTCGTGGCTCGGCGGATTACCACCAAGAATTATGTCAACTCCGCGGCCTGCCATATTTGTGGCAATTGTTACCGCTGCGCGTTTTCCTGCCTGGGCAATAATTTCTCCTTCTCTTTCGTGGTTTTTAGCGTTTAAAATTTGATGGGAAATTCCGCGCGCTTCTAATAATTTTCCCAAATATTCATTTCTTTCAACGGACCTTGTGCCAACCAAAATTGGCTGGCCCTTTTTATTCAATTCCTCTATTTCTTTTACCGCTGCTGAAAATTTACCGCTTTCTGTTTTAAAAACTTTGTCTGGCAAATCTTTTCTTACCATTGGCTTGTTGGTTGGAATTACAGCTACTTCCAGTTTATAAACTTTGTCTAATTCTTCAGCTGAAGTCAGAGCTGTTCCGGTCATGCCAGATATTTTTTTGTAAAGCCTGAAATAATTTTGAAAAGTGATTGTAGCCATTGTCAAAGATTCTGGTTTCACCTTTAAATTTTCTTTTGCCTCAACTGCCTGGTGCAAACCTGCAGACCAGCGTCGACCCGGCAACATTCTGCCCGTGAATTCATCAATAATCATTATTTCTCCTCCTTTTACAACGTAATCCCTGTCTTTCAAAAACAAAACTTTTGCCCGCAAGGCAGATTCCAACTGATGAGTAATTACAATATCGTTATCTAACCAAGGGTCAGATCCCAAACTTTTTACAACCCTGTTTTGGCCGTCTTCAGTAAAACTGACTGCCTTCATTTTTTCGTCAACAGTATAATCAACTTCTTTTTCTAATGGAGAAACAATTTTTGCAAACTGATAATATTTTTCTGTTGCCTCTTCTTCTTGGCCGGAAATAATTAAAGGAACCCGCGCTTCGTCAATTAAAATTGAATCAACCTCATCAACAATGCAAAAAGAAAATCCTCTCTGAACCTGCTGTTGCAATTCATAAACCATATTGTCTCTCAAATAATCAAACCCAAATTCATGATTTGTGCCATAAGTAATATCGGCGGTATAAGCCTCTTTTCTTGAGCAGGGTTTTAAAAATTCTTGAACCACTTTAAATCCTCCTATCACATCTCGTTCTTTATCTAATTCACTTTCGGATTTCGAATTTTTATAGCTCGCGTCATAAATATAGCCGCTTTCGTTTACTATGCATCCAACCGTCAATCCCAGCGCATCATAAATCTGTCCCATCCAAACCATATCTCTTTTTGCCAAATAATCATTTACTGTAACAATATGGCAACCCTTGCCTTCTAAAGCATTTAAATAAGCAGGCAATGTAGCGGCTAAAGTTTTTCCCTCACCGGTTTTCATTTCAGAAATTTTTCCTTGATGTAAAACAATTCCCCCAATCATCTGTGCATCAAAATGGCGCTGGTTTAGAGTTCTTTTTGAAGCCTCTCTGACCAACGCAAAAGCCTCGGGCAAAATATTGTCCAAGTTCTCGCCTGCCTGCGCAGGCAGGCCTTTGTTGATTCTTTCCTTAAATTCTTTTGTTTTTTCTTTTAACTGTTCGGCAGAAAACTTTTCAAATTCCGTTTCAAAAGAATTTATTTTTTCAACAATGGGTTTTAATCCTTTTATATATTTCTCATTCGGATCCCCAAAAATTTTAGATAAAATACTCATTTATTTTGTTTGTATTTTTTATGTTTATTCTGTTATATTATACGAAAATCCCGCGCCTTTCAAGCTTGAAAAGCGCGAGACAAGACCACATTGGTTAAATTAAGTATTGGCTAATTTTGGGTTGCTCCTCTTAAAATGACGTTGAAAACAAATTTTTCCGCTTTGAAAAAGTTTTTTGTGAAATCAACCGCTTTTTGCTGGTCGTAGAATTTGCAGGAAAATATATCAATATAAACAGAATTGTCTGTTTCGGCAAAGTGTCCGGATATCAAAGAAGTTTCTATTAATTGGGCCAGGCTATAACCGCTTACTTTTGGATCAGCCCCAAAGCGCACAACTACCGGCTCTCCAAATCTTTTCATATCAATCAAATCGCAAACTTCTATTGCATATTGTTTTATTTTTTCTCCGCTGCTTAAAATTTCATGGTCGCAGTTAAATAAATCTATTGAAGTGAGCATTCCCCAAACGCCCCGCCTTTCATACTCATCTTCAGAAATTGCATAATTGTTCACCCCGTTAGAGGTCTGTCCTTATGTGACTAAACTTGTCAATTTCAGACGACCAAATTATTATACAAATCCCGTATAGTCAGCACAGAAAAATTTTAAGAAAATTTTTCTGTCAAAGACCTCTAACGGGGTTCATCTCTTATTAAATTTTAATTATATTTTTTAATTTTATAACTCACAAAAACTTTGTCAAGGTGTGAATAAATCGCGGCGGCGCGGACGGCGCGCTAAATCAATTTTTTTAAATTTGTATTTTTTAATTTCCTGCTGTAATTTATCTTTAATTTCCACAACCGTTAAAAGCAAGTCATCTCCTGCTGATTGCGCCATTATTTTTTTGCCCGGCAGCAAAATTCTGGCTTCCGACCTGAAAACCTGGCCTTTGTTATGATGCTTGCTTTCTTTTTCAATTTCAAAAAAAACTTCGGCTAAAGTTTTTTTGTCTCGCCCTGAGTTTGTCGAAGGGTCTTCTTCTCTTTTTAAAACATTTACAAATTTTTTAAGGCTTCCGATTTTCTCCTCAATAAAATTTTTGAGAGTTGCTGTCAGTTCAAGGTTTTTTGTTCTAATAATTATTTTCATTTTTTGTAATATTAATTTTAAAAGCCGACAAATTGCACCTCCATTTCTAATAATACGCCAAACTTTTTTTTAACCTTTTTTTGCGCTAATTTAATTAGAGCTAAAACATCTTTGGCTTTGGCACCGCCTAAGTTAACAATAAAATTTGCGTGTTGTTCAGAAATTTGCGCTTTTCCTATTTTTTTACCTTTGAGCCCACATTGTTCAATTAAAACTCCCGCCCTTATCAGCTCTTTGCTATCTGCATTCTCTGGATTAATAAATATAGAGCCTGCAGATGGAAAGTTCATAGGATGGCTTCTTTTTCTATAATTCATAAATTCTTTAACTTTTTTCTGAATTTTTTCTTTGTCGCCTTTTTCAAGAGAAAAAACAGCAGAAATAATTATTAAATTTTTATTTTTTTTAAAAATACTGTTTTTTAAAGAAAACTGGCATTGCTTTTTTGTCAAACTTTTTATCTTTAATGTTTTTGTATTTAATGTTTCTATGGTTTCTATAGAATCAGAAATTTTTTCCCCAAAAGCCTGCGCATTGCCAAAAACAGCGCCTCCTACTGTGGCCCCCGGAATACCCGAGGACCATTCAAACCCCTTAAAACCGTTTTCTGCCGCGAAACTAGAAAGTTTAGATAAAGCCATGCCAGCTGAAACAAAAATCTTGCCATCTTTTATGTTGCAATCTGAAATTTGAATTTTAATTACTAGCCCGTTAAACCCTTTATCTGAAACCAAAAGGTTACTTCCGGCGCCCAAAATAAAAACAGGCAATTTTAATTTTTTTGCTATTTTTACAGCCGTTAGCAGGTCTTCTTTTGTCTTGACAACAAAAAAATATTTAGCCGGCCCGCCAATTTTAAAAGTAGTATAATCTTTCAATAAAACATTTTTTTGAACACCCGGTAATTCCTCTTTTATTTTTTTAAAAATCCTATCTTTCATATGTTGCATAATAAGCTTATAGTCTGCCTGATAAAAGGGAGTTTATTTTTGTTCTGGTTGCGGGGCCTACAACGCCCGTGCCCGAGAACAACCCAAGGGGAGTTAAAATTTCCGACTTATATTTTTCCTGAAAACGGATTACGGCTGATTTGGTCAAACTGCCGAAATTACCGGTTACAAAGCCTTCGGGATAAATATCTGCCCCTTGTGATTTTAAAAAACTCTGCAGGCATTTCACATCGTTGTTATTTGACATTCCAAGAGAAAGATTATTATTTATTTGGAAACAGGCGGCGTTATTGTTATTATTATTCCCGCCGTTCCTTTGCGCAATTATGTCGGCAATCTGTTTTTTTAGAGATGCTATTTGATCTAATAATTTTTGGATTAAAGCCTGATCTTCTTTTGACGCCTGCCCCGCAACCGAAACGGTAAAAGTATATGGGTATGTAAATTCAAAACCGTCGAATCCCTCAATCTTTGTCTGTAGAGAAGGAATAATAATCAAGGAATTATAATCTACGCCGAAATTTTTAAGATTAATCTCTCCCTGTTTTTTTTTATCAAGCTTTAAAAATTTTATTGAATACTTGTTATTTTTATCAAAAACAATATATGGCACCTGAAAATTTAATCCTACCAAACTTGAAAAATCTAATTTTAAATCACCGTTACCACCGATAATTTTTTGCCAGTTTCCCGACCAATTTTTCGTAACATCTGTAACAGAAAGAGAACTATTTCCACTAAACGGTAAAAAATTAAGCGCTGAATTTAGCCTAAAATTTTTAAGATTTGTGTTTAAATAACAATATTTTTGGTCTAAAGAACAATCGTTGATAACAGATGCTATCGTCCAATCTGTAAAAATCTGAGAGAAATCTTCCTTTGCTCCATTTTTTTGCAGGGCGTAATTTATACTATTGATTCCAATAAGTTTTGATTTTAAAGAATCAATTAAGATATAGATGCCATAGTGATCAACTAGATAACTTGTAAAAATACCGACGACTCCGTAATCATATTTTGTCTCCTGCCATTCTGTCAAAGAGTCTGTCGGTTTTTCCAAAAACGTCTGAACCCTTTTTTGCAGATTACTTCCAGAATAAGTATTGTCATAACCTAAAATAGTTGAAGAATAATCCGCCCTCGCTTCGTTCAGCCAAGTTTCTTCCTGGACGCCTAAAATTCTATTTTTTTGATTAAAAGTGACCAAGTGCACAAATTCATGCGCAAGCAAAACTTTTAAATTAAGGTCGTCAACATTGCCAATTGGAAGATACAGCATCTCTCTTTCGTTGGAATCTGAAATTTGCAATTTTAGATATTCATCTGCCTCTCTAAAATATCCGCCGGCGCCCTCTTTCATAGAATGGAACAAAACAGTAATTTTTTCATCTCCGTCGACCCCGGGTTTCCACTCAGAACCAAAAACAGAAGTTAGGGTTGGATAAATTTTATTTTTAAATTCTGCTGACAAATTATCTAAGTAAGATAAAATTTCATTTTGTTTGGCAAAAACTTGAGAATCCCACCAAGTCTTTTCCATATAAAAATAGAGACTGGGAGCGCTTTTAACCAAAACGGCAGACAACTGAGAACGGCCCGAAGCATCGAAATTTTTATCAACATAAAAATTTACAGTATCACTAAAGTTAGCGGCCTTGGCGCCTGATGCCAAAAACAAAATAAAAACGACGCAGACTGCAAATATTACTTTCTCGATTTTTTGAAAATATTCCATTAATTAGTATTTTTATTTTACCTTCTCAGCAAATAATTTGCAATTCACAAAATCTTTCAAAGCGCCGATTATTTCTTCTCTTTTTTCGCCATCTACTGAATTTTTGAGATTATTCAACTTGTTTTCAAAAATGGCCTCGTCCATATCAGAAAGTTTTGTCATAAAAATTTTTTTGCTTTTGGTGGCGATAGTTCCTTCTTCTGCTGTTAAAATCTCTTCAAACAATTTTTCTCCTGGTCTGATTCCTGTAAAAACTATTGCTATGTCTTTATCTAAAACAAGTCCGGATAGCTTTATCATTTCCTTTGCCAATTCTAAAATCTTAATCGGCTTGCCCATATCCAAAACAAAAACTTCTCCGCCCTCGCCCATAGCCCCAGCCTGCATCACCAACAAACAAGCTTCGGAAGTTAACATAAAATATCTTTTCATATCAGGATGCGTAACCTCTACGGGACCTCCCCTTTTAATCTGTTCACGGAATATGGGTATTACGCTTCCTCTGCTGTTTAAAACATTTCCGAACCTTACAGAAATAAATTTTGTATGGTTTTTTTGGTTAAACGATTGGCAGAGCATTTCGCCGATTCTTTTTGTCGCCCCCATCACAGAACTTGGATTTACCGCCTTGTCTGTCGAAATAAAAATAAACTTCTCTGTGTCATTAGACACGGCGGCCCTAACAACATTTTTTGTCCCGAAAACATTATTTTTTATTGCTTCATCAGGATTCTCTTCCATTAAAGGGACGTGCTTGTAAGCAGCTGCGTGAAAAATAATTTTTGGTTGGAACTCTTTAAAAACTTTTTTTATTTTTTCTTCGTCGCAGGTGTCTGCAATTATTGATTTAATATTTAAAAAAGGAAATATGTCTTTTAGCTCTTCTGAAATATTAAAAATACCCGTTTCATCTTGATCGATAAGTAAAAGTAAAGATGGTTTAAATTTTGACACCTGTCTGGATAATTCAGAACCAATTGAACCGGCGGCGCCCGTTATCAAAATTACTTTATTTTTTATAAAATTTTCTATTTCTTTAGTGTTTAATAAAACCTGCTCTCTGCTTAGCAAATCTTCTACTTCAACATCTTTAAGATTTTTAAAAGACACTTGGCCGTTGATAATTTCTGTTATTGAAGGCGTAATTTTAATCTTTTTTATCCCTGCTTTTTTTCCTATTTCAACTGCGCTCTTTATTGTTTTTCCGCCCGCTGAAGGCAACGCAATAATCAACTGTTCTATTTGATATTTTCTAACGATTTTTGGGATATCTTGAATTTTCCCTAAAACCTTAAACCCATGAATTGATATGTTTTGCTTTATTTCGTTGTCGTCGACAAATCCAATCGGCGCGTAGGAATTATTTGCAGAAAAAAGCATACTTCTTAAAATCTGTTCTCCGGCATCGCCTGCGCCGACAATTAAGGTTTTTTCTCTTTCTGACATTCTGTTTTGGCCTGAAATGCGCAAGTGAATTCTTTTAGAAAATCTCAGAGCTCCGCAGAATATAAAAACTAAAAAGTAGCTTACAAAAATAGTTGACCTCGGAAAATTTATGAAATGAGGAAAATAGTAAGATAAAAAAATAGCAATAGATAAAAATATAAAGGCAATTGTCGTTGCTTTAAATAAGGAAATTAACTCGCTGGTTGAAACATATGACCACGAAAAAGAATAAAGTTTTTGAAAATAAAATACAGGGATGATAAAAATTATAGCCAAACCAATCATCCTATAAATAAAAGGGAAATATTGTGAAGGAATATTAAAATCAAACCTCAAAAAAAAGGCCAACCACACAGAAAAAGCCACCAGAATGCAATCTGACGCTATAAAAAAAATTATTCTCGTTAGAACCGTTTTCCTGAAAAATTGTTTTATAAACAATATGATGTGTTCAATAATATAGGATAGATTATATTCCATGCGCTAAAATCAAAAAAATTGTTTATTCGCTTGCGTCTTTTTTATTCTTTCTGGCGTATTTTATCATCACATCTCCTAATTTCATTTTACCTGTAATTTTATTAATTATTTCTTTTAAGTAGCTAATTTTATTTTTTGAATTACGAGAATTTTTTGCAATTACATTCAAGAGTAATTTTTTAAATCCTGATTGCATTACCAAAGATTCAATAAAACCATGGTTGTCTGTCCGAATTGTTTTGAAACCAGTTCGTTCTAATAAATCATCCAATGTAGAAGATGAATAATGAAAATTATTATAAGGAAAATTAAGCCGCCATTTTTTTTTAAAAATTCTCGCCTGATATGAATCGATATCTCCTACTTCAATAACTATTAAACCATTGGCTTTTAAAAGTTTATATGCTTTTTGCAAGGTTTCTTTAGGATGGTATAAATTTATGAGAGACGCCCAAAATGTGATTACATCAAAAGATTCATTGGCAAAATCATTGAATGATAAAAGATCCGCCTCTCTCAAATCTAAACCCTGAATTTTCCCATATTCTACCGCCTTTTGTGATACATCAACGCCTACGGCGCGAATTCCTCGCTGGGAGGCAACTTTCACAAAAAAACCCGCGCCACAACCAACATCCAAAATTGAGGCTACTTTAGTTAAGGCCACTTTGCTAATTTGGTCTAATCTGTCATTGGCCTCTTTTAATCTAAAATATTCCCCCACAACATAATCTGAAGTGGAAGCAGTACCGTCATAACCAGTGTAGTTTTCTATTTCATAATAATCTTTTGCCTCGGAGGGATTTAGGGGATTTTCAATATAAACTAAATTACAATTACCGCACCGGACTAATGTATGTTCCCCGATGTTAAATAAAAATTTTTTATCTGCAGATCCGCAAGTATTACAATTATTTACCATGTTAAATTAAAATAAAATTGTTGTTATTGTTTGATTCTACTATCCTACTCTTCTTCTGTAAACTCTCCATAAACTCCCTTTCTGGAAAGAACCACAAAGGGAGCTAAAAAAAGAATTTTAAAATCTAAAAAAATAGACCAGTTTTCAACATACCACTTATCCATTTGAAATGTTTTTTCAAAAGAAACTAAATTTCTACCTTTGGTCGTAGCTAAACTAATCATTCCTGGCGCAACCTGCTCCCTCTCTACCGCTCCTTTGAAACATCTGTATTTATCTATTAGATATTTTGGCAACGGTCTTGGTCCGACAAAACTCATTTCCCCTCTTAGAATATTAATCAACTGCGGAAACTCATCAATGGTCCATTCTCGCAAGAATCTCCCTATTTTTGTAATTCTTGAATCATTTTCTGCAATACTAAGTTTAAATTCAGGAGTTTCTGTTCCCTCCAGCAAGGTTCTAAACTTAAATATCTTAAATATTTTTCCTGATTTGCCAACACGTTCTTGTATAAAAAAAACCGGTCCATTTGAGTCTAACTTTATAGAAATAACGGTTGCTAAAAATAAGGGACTTAAAATAATAAACCCTAAAATCGCTAAAATAAAATCTGTAATCTTTTTAAAAAAAATTGAAATATACAAAACCTTTTGTTTAATAACTTTGTTATTTTTTGATTAAAATTCTATCGTCGCTTTTTTAAAATTTTTATATTAAATCGTAACGAAATGTATCCGGCCTTTTAGGATCAAATTTTTTATTTATAATAGCCAAAAGAATCATTTTATTCCTGCCGATATTTTTTATTGCGTGAGCTATATTCGGCATTATCTCAATTAATTCTGGCTTTTGGCTCGTAATAATACAAGAGGTTCTTTTTTTGGTTTTCAAGTCATATAAATATAGCTTAGCCCTGCCTTCTAAAACATAGAACCATTCCAGTTTGCGTTTATGATAGTGATTGCCTCTTATGACCCCCGGCTTGGATTTTGAAACAAAAAAATGCTTAGCCTGATAGAAAATCTTTGGCGAAGTATTTTCCGCCAAGGACCCTCTATCGTCTTTATATTCTTTCAGAAGGATTTTTTTCATTATTATTTTATTATTTTTTTTATATTTTCTGCAATAAATTCTATTTCGTTTTTTTTAAGCTCAGGAAAAATAGGTAGCGACAAAACACTGCTTGAACATTTTTCAGCAATTTTTAATGTTCCTCTCTTATATTTTGAATCTTTATAAGTTTTTTGCAAATGTATGGGAATTGAATAATATATTCTTGTGGATATTCCTCTTGATTCAAGTTTTTTTTTAAGATTATCCCTCATACTGCTTTTAATTGTATATAAATGATAAACATGCTTGACATTGTCTTTTTCAAAAGGAGTTATTATATTGCTCCCTTGCAATAGTTTACTATATATATCGGCATTTTTTCTTCTTTGTTCATTCCATTTGTCAATATATTTAAGCTTCACGTCTAAAACCGCTGCCTGAATCGAATCCAATCTGCAGTTATCTCCTTTTAAGGCGGAATTGTATTTTTTATTTTGGCTGCAATCCCTTAGTATTCTTATTTTTTCAGCTAAAGCAGAATCATTTGTTGTAATTGCTCCGGCGTCGCCATATGCGCCTAAATTTTTACTTGGATAAAAACTAAAGCAGCCAACTTTGCCAATACTGCCCGCTTTTTTTCCTTTATATTCTGCGCCGTGGGCCTGGCAAGCGTCTTCTATAATATAAAGATTATATTTTTTTGCTAACTCTAGTATTGGATCCATATCAGCTGACTGGCCATAAAGATGAACGGGGATTATGGCTTTTGTTTTTTTTGTTATGGCAGATTCTATATTATCAACATTAATATTGAAGTCCGATTCATTGCAATCTACAAAAACTGGATTAGCGCCGCAACGCGATATAGATAGGGCTGTTGCAATAAAACTATAAGTTGTGGTTATGACTTCGTCACCTAAACCAATGCCTAAAGCTTTCATAGATAAATATAAACTGTCAAATCCCGATGACGTTCCTATGCAATGTTTTGTGTTGCAATAGTCAGAAAAATTTTTTTCAAAATCAGCGACCTCTTGTCCCAGTATAAAAGATGCGTTATTTAACACTTTTTGGACTGCCTGGTCAATTTCATCCTTAATCTCCGAATATTGTTTTTTTAAATCAATAAAGTCTACTTTCATGTTATGGTGATGTTTATTTTTTCTGTTCGTTTTTTTACTGCCATAATAATAACTATAAACTAATAATAACTCCTGATGCCACTAAAATAATTTGCGCGAAATAAATTATAAAAAGAGTTTTTCTGACTGAAAAATTTTTATTAAGCAATCTGTCGTAAAGATGCATTCTGTCGCCGTGAAATATTGAATTTTTAGATAATATTCTCCTGATATTAGTAAATATTCCTTCAAAAATGGGAAATCCCACAATAAAAACAGGGCCCAATATATTTGAGAAACTATTAATTTTAAACGGCTGTAATGCTAAAATAACTAACATAAAACCCAAAAAATAAGCCCCAGAATCCCCCATAAAAATTTTTGCTGGAGGAAAATTATGTATTAGAAATCCCAAAATCGCGCCGATTAAAATAACTGATAAAAAAATAGTAAAAATGTCGTTGTGAGCCACTGCCAACACAGCAAAACCGACAGCAGATATTAATGTTAAACCGCCTGCTAAACCGTCTATGCCGTCCTGATAATTTGTAGAATTGATAAAAACAAAAATATAGAAAAAGGCTATAGTTGTAGATAAAAATAAATTACCGGAAAAGTTGATCGATTTAAATAAAACCAAAAATAAAGAGGCAACAAAAGAAAATATTATTAAAAATAAAAATTTTCTATAGGGTTTAATGCTTGATATGTGCTTCCATTTTAAATCATCCCAAAAACCAAGGCAAAAAATTACAGCAGAACCAATAAGAACCCCGCATATCTCTATAAAATACTTTTTTTCGAAAATAATCATCGTTAATAGCCCGACCACTACAGCAAAAAGCATTGCAAGCCCACCAAAACAGGAAATTGGGTGTTTATGAATTTTTAGGTCATCTTCTTCCGGAAAATCAAAAAAATCAATCTTTTTTGAAATATTGTTTAATCCTGAAGCTGAAAAAAAGGAAATTAAAAATGGCGCTAAAAATAATAAATAGTAAATCATTTTTATTTTATGCAATATATGTATATTCTTGACGTCTTGCCATGAAAACTGATTTTCTTTTGCAGTTTAAAATTGTTTTTTTCGTAAAAACTAATTGCAGGCAAAAGCTCTTCTCCAACAACCGCTTTAAAATCAGACGCTCCGGCTTTTTTCATTTCAACAACAAATTTTTCCAACAATTGAACCGCTATCCCCTTGCCCTGAAAATTGTTTTTGACAGCTATGGCTAAAAGCTCGGCTTTAGTCAATTCTTTTTCCTTTTTAGGGTATAAAAAAATTTCCAAAATTTTCTTAATTGTTCTTAAATCAAAGATCTTTTTTAAAAGAAAGGGCAACGCTTTAAAGGAATGGCTATATAGAAAGTAAAAATAAAATTTTTCTAAATTTACAGCGCCGGCAACAAATCCGACAATTTCATTATTTTCTGATTGGACCACCACGCAAACTCCATTTTTTGATTTGATCAGCGCCGAATAAATAGTTGTCAATAAATTCACATTAAAAGAACTCAAAAATCCCTTTTTGATTTCTTCTTTATGTATTTTAGCGATTTTTAATGAATCTTCCTCTTTGGCGATGCGAAAAATCATATCTTTAATTTTTTGTTTATCAGCCTTTCATATTCTTTTTTAATTCTATCAAAAACCAGCTGTTCGTCAAATTCTCTTGTCGTTTTTATTCTGCCGGCCTTACCCATTTTTTTTGCCTCTTCTGGATTATTTAAAAAAAAAGTTAAAGCTTCTGCTAATTTTTTAGAATTTTTTACTGGAACCAATATGCCAGTCTCGCCGTCGTTTACCGCCTCTCGACAGCCTCTTATATTTGTGGCAACAACAGGTTTTTCTGCGGCTGATGCCTCTAAAAGAACCAGCCCCAATCCTTCTCTATGTGAAGGCAGAACAAAAATATCCATTAAAGGATAAATCTTTTCCATATCCGTTCTTTCGCCTAAAAATATAATATTTTCTTCTGCTTTAGACCTTTTAAATATTCCCGCGTCAACAGAATCTTTTTTGTCTGGATCTTCGGGACCAACCACTAAAAGCATTGTTTTTGAAAAATGTTTTTTTACTATAGCAAACGCTTCCAACAGGTTCAAAATTCCCTTTTCTCTTACTAATCTTCCTACAAAACCTATCACTTTACTATCTTTGTCAATGCCCATTCTCTTTTTTTCGCTGTTAATAAATTCTTCAGAAAAATTGGCAGGATTAAAAGGGCTGGTGTTTATCCCATCGCCAGAATATTTAATCGTTTCTCTTCGGCAGATTTTTTCTTTCACGGCTGTTTCAATGTCTTCTTTGTTTATAGAAAGTATTACATCAGAAAATTTTGCGCCGAACGTTTCTAAAAAGATAAAAATCTTCTTTTTTATAAACGACGAGTTGTCCTGAAAATGAAAGCCGTGATTGGTATGAATAATTATCGGCACGCCGGCTATTTTAGCAGCTATTCTTCCCAAAAAACCGGCTTTGGGGGTATGAGTGTGCGCAATATCAATTTTCTCTTTCTTAAAATAAAAAATTAATTTTATGATAGCGACTAAGTCGGAAATCGGAGTGAATACTTTTCTTGTTATGGCAATCTCTTTAATTCTTATCCCTTTGCTTTCTATGTCTTTAACCCATTTTCCGGGAGAGCAAACAGCAGAGACATCATATCCCTGTTTTTTCAAAAAAAACAGGAAATTTAATAAAATAAATCTGATAGTGATATCTGAGCTAACCACGTGACAGATTTTAATCTTTGTTTGCGGGTTTTTTGCAATTGCCCTGTTATTATTTTTTATAAAAAATAAATATAGACAGACTAAGCCAATCGTGTAAGTAAGGAGTGTTGCCAATATGGCCCCCCATAAAAATAATAAAGGCACTAAATAAAAATTTAACAATATGTCGGCTATTAGTATAAATATCGTCAGAATCGTCACTTTTTTTACGCCAGAAATACCTATAGAATAAAAAAACCAGCTATAAATCCCATAAATACAAATTAACGTGGCGGAAAACCCGAATAACAACATAAGTCCAAAATTCAACGGATATTTATCGCCATAAATATTTAAAGCAACAAGCTGAACAGCAAATAAAATTGGCGTGCCGACTAAAAATAAAATGGGCGTGATTTTCTTTATTTTTTTCAGAATCAGTTCCTTTTGTTCATATTTGGAGGCAGTGGGAAAAAAAACGATTATAAATATATAATAGAAAAAAATAGCAAAATTTATTGAGGAAAAATAGTAAGCATTGTAAACACCAACGTCTGCCTTAGTCAGATATTTGTTTATAAATATCTGACTAAGGCTGGGCAAGAAAAAAAGCAAAGGCCCGCCTATTGCGGCATACAACCCATATTCTAAAATTTTTTTAAACAGGAGTTTGTCTAATTTAAAAGAAAAATAATTTTTAATAGTTAAACTTATCAACAAAAATATAATTAAATAAGATAAATATATAATAAAAACCGCTGCCCTGAAAGAGACAATATTCATCCAATAAAAATACAAAAACGCCGCTAATATCAGAATCCCGTAACCTGCCCTGAAAAAAGATAATCTTTTTATTTTGTAAATAGCTCTTAAGCTATCTGTGGATATCATATACAAAGAAAGTGAAATGCCAAAAATAATAGACAATCTGAAAATTGGCAGAGGTATGGAAAGAATAGAAGAAATCCTTTCAGAAAAAATAAAAAAGAATAGGCCGAAAAACAGAGAGGAAAAAATAACTAAAAAATAAAATATTGAAATTACTTTTTTTTGAGTTTCTACGTCTCCAATTACGCCATATTTTATCGCAGCTATATTTGCCCCGAGAGTCATAAATAAATACAAAAATGATCCAACTATGCCCACTAAAACATATTTGCCATATTCCGCCGGGCCCAATATTCTGCCAACCAATATTTCAAATAAAAATATACAAAAACCGGCAATGCCGTAACCGATGATAACATATCTAAGCTCCTTGAAAAAAAATAAGACGGCGTCAGTTATCTTATCCCCAGTAATCTTTTCATAGATTTTAGTAATTTTTTTAGAAAAAAACAGAATCATAAATTAGACCTGTTGTTTATTAAGCAATGGGTCTATTAATTATTTTTTTAAAATTTTCGGCTATTCTTAACTTCGCGTCGGTTGTCTTGTCTATTAACCAAGAAAAATCTGCTAATGCAAGAAGCGCTAAAAACCCAGGAGCACGGATTCTCATATAGGTGCCGAAATTATCTCCAAAAATTCCGAGCGCAAAAAAAATCGTAAAAGAAAAAACTAATAAAGGAAGGATAATTTTATATTTTCCCTCCTTATAATAACGTTTTGCTCCTATAGATATAAAAATAAGCAAAAAATACCAAGGTATAGTTTCGGCAAGGCTAAACAACTGGCGGGCATATTTAATATGCCATGGCATCGGCCCTAAAAAAACATAAGCAATAGAGATAGTATTGTTTTTTATAAAATGAACTGGGTCATCAAAACTGGTTTTTATCGTAACAGTAGAACCAGTGCCAAGAGACGTGTCAGCGCTTGGTTTATATGCTGTCTCTCTAAAAAAAGTTATAGTTTCTGGATTTAAAAACTTCTTTAAAAAATCTATCCCGTAATAACCTTGCCCATTAAAAATTAGGGGCAGAAACCCTAATAAAATTAACGCAATAAACCCATAAATAATTTTCTTTTTTTTATCTAAATTAACAATAGGCCAAGAAACAAAGAGAACAATAAACAAAACAACGCCAATATAAAAACGGAAATGCAAGGTAATACTGAGCGTCAACAAAAAAATGAAAAATTTCGGCCAAGAAAAATTTTTAATAATCTTTATAATAAGAAACAACGATATAATAGAAAAACAGACGACAATAGAATCTCTCAAAAGCAAACTGGTAAAATATAGATAGCTTGGATATATAGCGGCAGCCAGTCCTATCAAAAAAGCGTTTTTATCTGAACCGCCTATTTCTTTTACTAATAAATATAAAAAAACTATAGAAAGAGCGACCAGCCAAACGTTTAAAGATTCACCAATAATTATTGAGGGGGTTGTTATAGTATATAAAACAGCTAGTAACACTGGGTAGAGATGGGACACATACGGTTCAGGATAAATTCGGTCAAAACCTTTAATAGAAAAATCCCCGCCCCTGAATCTTTCTGATAGCTCTGTTGCCATTTGATAATATTTTGGCTGATCTCCCGCTCCGCCTCCGAAAGGATAAAAATTATTGTAGTATATCAATATCGTTGCAGTGAAATGTATTAGAATAACTATTAAAAAAAGCAAATATATTTTTTTATCCTTGACCCCGCTTTTAAAAAGCGCGACGAAAGTGATAAAAGAAAGCAATGTTACGATAAAAATTCCAATTAACAGAGATTTATCAAAAAAAGCGGCGGCGGATATAACCAACAAATACAAAAGCGCAGATACAAAAAATACTGGTTTTATGTTTTTAATTTTAGACATAATAAAAGGAATATTTTTTTTATAAAAGAATTAATTTTATCTGCCACGTGATAAATCTTATTTAAATATTTATAAATAATTCCATTCTCTTTAAGCCCAAAAGGCACAAAACACAAAAGAGCGATAAAGGCGGGTATGCGAATTCTAGTTATTATTCCAAAATTGGCAATAAAAAGAGAGGTGACAGCAAGTGAAATCAAGCTGAACATAACTATCGGCAAAATTTCTTTATACTGCTTTTTGATATTTTTAGATATGCCTTTTATCGCAAAAAATAACAAAAAATACCATGGAATTGTTTCAAGTAAGGCAAACGCCTGCCTTTTAATTTTAATTTGCCAGGGAAATGGACCTAAAAGAGAATATATAAAAGATTTAGCTAAGTTGAATGACAATAAAATTGAATTATTAAAATCTGTCTTTAATGTAAAAGAAGACCCTATCCCATTTTTTTCCGAATTCAAATATGCTAAATTTTTAGCAACCGTAGAAGTTGTAGGGGTTAGGGTTGCGGGGGTTGCAAGGATTGTAGGGGTTGTAGGGGTTGCAAGGGTTGCGGGGAAAATCATATTTTTTTCCGTATAAGCAAACTCGCGATACATAGTGATTGTTTCTTCGTTAAGATATTGTTTCCTGCTATCTACACCCCAATATCCTTGGCTGGCAAATATTTGCGGTAAAAAACCAATCAAAAACAAAATAACAAGACCGCTAAAAATTCTTTCTTTGGGTTTTAAATTAGAAAACAGGAAAAAAGAAATTAAAAAACTAAAAATAAGAGCGTAGCCAATATAAAAACGGAAGTTTAATAAAAAAGCTAAAACCAAATAAAAAATTATAAATTTAGTCCAAGAAAAATCCTTTAATATTTTTATAACCAAAAACAATCCAGCTATTGATAAAAATATTACTGATGTATCTTTCAATAAAAGGCTTCCATAAAAAATAAAACTCGGGTAAAGGCTAACGGCAAATGACGTTAAAAGCGCTCCTTTTTCCGACCCTTTTAATTCAATAATAATTAGATAAACCAAAACAACTATTAAGGCGCTTAACCATGCGTTAAATATCTGCCCCAAAAGCATACTTGGGATTGTTAGAGCATAAATATATCCTACAATAATTGGATAATAATGACCCCATTTGAACGAATCTCCCAAAGAAAAATCTAAATTATGCAACCTCCCCGCCATTGCAATGGCTGAATTATTATACCAATCATAGTCTCCTCCTCCGTCTCCAAATGGCTGAAAACGGGCATAATAAATAAATAACACCGCTAATAGGTGTATTAAAAAAACAATGGAAAAAAGCAAGAAAAGTTTTTTATTATATAGTTTTGCTTTTTCAATAAATAAATAAAAAGATAAAAAAAGAAAAACTACAAAAATAATGCCAACGCTGAGAGCCCTGTCAAAAAAAGATATTAAACCCAAACCAGCAATGGCGAAAAATAAATAATAAATAAATTTCTTATTTTTTAGGTCCATAAATTATTCTAATGCCTTATTAAGCATCTCTTCCCATGATTGATTAAATTTTTCTTGCGTGAAGTTTTTAGCATAATCATACCCCTGCTCCGCCATTTTTTGCCTTTTTTCAGGGGTTTGCAGTAAAAACTCAACTGTCTCTCTAAGTTTATTAAAATTTTCACAAACTATCTGCCCTCCGCCGCCTAACAACTCTCTCATCCCTCCTTTTCCTGAACCGATTACAGGCGTTTTACAGAGCATTGCTTCGTGGGCAGTTATGCACCAGCCTTCTTTAAATTTAGACATTGTAAGCGCAATAGTTGATGCTTTTAAGAGCCTTAAATATTCTCTATAGTCTAAATTAAGGTTTAAAGCGGGAATTTTCACCCCCTGTTTGCCCGAAGTGACAAAATGAACGTCTAAATCCTTAAGAACATTATACGAATCCACCACGCCCTTTGCTCTTTGGCAATTGCCAAGATATATTATAGGCTTTTCTTCTAACCAGTGGCGTTTTTTAAACTCCGCAATTTCTTCATCTGAAATATTAAAATTGCTTAAATTAAAACCGCAATATATCTTATGAACATTTTTGCACCCTAAGTCAGAAAAATATTTCCTCCAATATTCTGAAATTGTTACAATTGTTTCTACTCTTTTTAATTGGCGATATAAAAATGCTTTCTCTAAAAATAAAAAGGGGATGCGGGATATAATAGGAAAGCCGGAAAAATCAATATGAAAAATAAGGGCTAAATTTCTCCCCTTTGTTTTCTTTTTATTTAAAGTTATTGTTGAATAAAAATCCCTTATCCAAAGATCCTCTTTACCCTTTAATTTTAAAAGATAAACAAAAGACTCCGGAATTCTCAAATATCTAAATTTTTCAAAATACTTTGACTCTAAATTAACTAAATCTAAATTAAATTTTCTTGATATTATATCTTTAACCTGATTTTGATAAATTACGCCTCCATATCTTTTTGAAAAAATTTGTATCCAGCCGATATTTTTCATACATTTTCTCTCCAATAGTTAAGAGTGTCCTCAAGGGTTTTTTCAAAAGGAATTTTTGGCTCCCATCCGGTTTGTTTTTTGAACTTTGAACAATCTCCTAAGAGAAACGGCACATCTGACGGCCTCATTCTTTCTGGATCTTGTTTTATTTGAATATTTTTTTCTGTGCTTTTTGAAATCAATAAATCCAAAACAGATTTGATAGACCAAGATTTTCCAGAACAAATATTATACGGCTCTCCGAAATTGCATTTTTCCGTAGCTATCCAATAAGCATCTATCACGTCTCTTACATCTGAATAATCTCTTTTAGCTTCAAGATTGCCGACAAAAATAATCGGCTCTTTTTTTCCTTTTTCTATTTCCGCTATTTGTTTTGCAAAATTAGAAGTGACAAATTGTTCGCCTCTTCTTGGCCCCTCATGGTTAAAAGCTCTTGTCACAACTGTTTTTAAGCCATAACTATAATAATATTGGCAGGCCAACGCGTCTTGCGCCACCTTTGAAACAGCATAAGGAGAAAGCGGCCTTAAAATATTTTCTTCTTTAACAGGCAATTCGTTTTCTTTAACTAATCCATATTCTTCAGAACTGCCAGCAATTTGAATTACTGGGTTTATGCCAATTTCTCTGGCTACCTCAAAAATATTTAATTCTGACATTATATTGTTTATTATAGTGTCTTCTGGAGACTGCCAGGAAGTTGGAACAAAACTCTGCGCGGCTAAATGAAAAATTTTATCTGGTTTTACTTTTTCTAAAACCCTTTGAACAGCCGTCCTATTCATAAGGTTGCACTCTAAAAGGCTGACTTTATTTTTTATATGCTCTATTCTTTTTAATTCGTCTCCTAAGTGATGAGAAAAAACCGTCCCATAAACTTCTGCGTTTGGAATATTAAGGCAATATTCTGCCAAGTGCGAACCCACAAAACCCGTTATGCCTGTTATTAATATGCGCATATTTTGACTTTTAATTATTTTGTTTACTTTTATACAAAATTAAGTTTACCAAAAAAAACACTGTTTGTCTATTTTCCCGCATCAAATCTTACCCATAAATCGCCCTGATAAAGAGACGATTTTCTAAATTTTTCAATATTAAATCCTTTATTAATTAAAAACTCTGCCAATTTTTCTCCATTGAAACTTTTTTTGGTTTTATGGTTGTGATATTCCATCCTGATTTTTTTAATTCTTTTAAAATATTTATCTGGAAGATTATATAAAATCTCAAACTCTGCTCCTTCGCAATCTATTTTCAGCATATCGTAATTTTCTATTTTATTTTCTAAAAATATGTCTTCAAGGGAAATACAATTTATATCTATATGAGATTGCTCTGTTCTCACCTGGTTATACAAAGCATTAAAAGGCGAATCCTCAATCGGATACAATGAATGAAAGGGAGATCCCCCTAAATACAAAGTTCTTTTTTCTTTTCTGTTTCCAACCGCAAAATTGCAAGGAATTATTTTTTTTTCTAAATTGTTTATTGCAATATTTTCTTTTAAAATTTTAAAATTGTCGATCATTGGCTCAAAAGCGTAAACAATATTATTTTTTTGCTGAGCTGCAAAAATAGAATAAACGCCGATATTGGCCCCTATGTCTATCACCACAGAGTTGTCATTAATATCCCCATAGTCTTTTTTTATAAAAACCACTGCTATCGTAGCTGCATTTATATTGTCATCTACTTTAATTCTAACGCCATTCCTAAGAATACACTCAAATTTTCCATCTTTCAACCCTATATAGTTCAGCAAAAAAACTGGCCAATTTTTTATTTTCAAAATAATAGCTGGTAAAAACTTTAAATATAAAATAATTTTAAGCAGAGATGATAAATTAATTTTTTTCTTCATAAATTTTTATACTCTAAAAAATATTTATAATTATTTTCCATTATTTTTAGTTTTTTCTCCCTGTGATTGATAATTTTTTGTTCATTTTTTAAAAGCCACTCTGCAAACTTTTCAGGAGCGACAAACTCTTTATTGGGATAATCCCCGCACAGCCAGTCAGAAAAATATTTTTGCTCGGCTAATTCCTTATTTTCAAGAATAACATTAAAACAGCCGAAATAAGGCGACTCTTCCATTACCGAAGAATAAATATTAACCATGCAAAGGCTTTCTGATAATAGATCCCACAGAGATGCCTCATTGTTTCTGAAAATTTTTACCTTTGTCAAAGATAGCTCTCGATACCCATTATCTTCTACGGGATGCAACAATAAAAAAAATTCCCAGTTGCTTAACTTGTCTTTATTTTTTTCTATGGAAAGCAAAAATTCTTTATAAATTTTATAAAAATTCCAGCCGAAACCGCTTACTATGGTAATTTTATTAGTTATATGCTTTGTTATAAAAAAATTTTCTTCTAAATTTTTCAGAAAATAAAAATAAATCTTGGGATTGGGCTTTACCAAAACATTTTCTAAAGAATATTCATTTTCATAAAAAAGTTTTTTTACCTTATCAGAAAAAACTATTATTTTTTTATTTTTTAAATAATCTTTAATCGACTCTGTTTTAGGATATATATACTGGCAATGATATCTCGCTATTGCGCCGTGCTGAATTTCTATAACTTCTGGAAATTTATCAAAAGCGGCCATGCAACTGTAAATAAATTTTGCTTTTGGATTTAAAATTTTTATAAACTTTAAAATTAAACCGTAATAATTTATGCTATAGCCGGCCGCGACACAAAGTCCTATAATCTTTCTTTCGCCTTGCTCTGACCAAAGGTTTGCTCTGTTTAATTTACCATTAAATTCTCTTTTAATTTTAAAGGAAAAAAAGAAAGACAAAGGAGATAAAATTTGTTTTGCCCCAATAAAAAAATCTAAGGGCAGATATTTTTTATATTTTGTCTTTTTATATTTTTTTGTCATTCCTGTAAAAAATTCAAAAATCAAAACTTTTTTAAACTTATTGCTTTCAACGGCCAGTTCTGCATAAGGATTATAATATCTCTGCTCTTTTTCATTCCACTGCAAATGCCTCTCGTTGGTAAAAATTATAACTTCATTGTTAAATATTTTGTAAAAATTGATAAAAAAATAAAAAATTCTGGATAAAAAGACGAATACATTTATCTTAAAATGTGGCTCAAATTGCCCGGATGATTGAGCCATTCCATTAAGAATAAATGATACGTCCTCCCGCGGATAAATCCACACCGGAACGCCGAAATAAGACAAATTAAAAAAATCGAGCTCTTGCTCTGCACGGCTCAATTTTTTGAAGGCCTCTCCAATTGGCATTGTTTTTAAGCTGGAATTACTCATAAATATGGAATATAGTTGATTAAAAGATTATAATAAATAATTATGTAATTACAAAAAAATGCCTCATAAAAAATTTATTAAAGATATTGGGATTATTGGCATAGCCAACATGGCAATGGCGCTAAAGGGCCTGCTGATTCTTCCTATAATAACGAAATTTTTGGGAGCTGAAAAATTCGGGGTTTGGGCGCAATTAGTTGTCGTTGTTTCTCTTATAACGCCTATTACAACTCTTGGCTTACATTATACTTTAGTGAGGTTTTTAGCAGCAGAAAAAGAAAAAAAAGAAATTCAAGATGGCATTTATTCTGTCCTATTCCTTGTTTTTATAATAAATTTGATAGCAGCAATATTTTTATATCTGTTAGCACCGTATTTTTCTTCTATTTTAGATTTCGATCCTGTTTTAGTTAAAATGCTCTCTGCTATAATATTGTTAGAATGTTTAAATTTAGTATTTTTAAATATATTTAGGGCCTTCCAAAAGATAAAAAGGTATGCCTTTTTTATTATTTTCCAAGGATTTGGGGAAGTTTTCCTGGTTTTCTTGGCAGTTTTTTTTGGATACGGCCTTTTAGGCGCCGTAACCTCTTTATTAATAATAAGAATCATAAACTTTTTAATAACTGGCGCAATAGTATTAAAAGAATTTGGCTTTGTTATCCCTCGTTTTTTAAGAATAAAACAATACTTGCGTTTTGGCATTCCTACTATTCCCAGCAATATTTCTTCTTGGTTCGTTCATTTCATTGACAGATACTTAATCGGATATTTTTTGGGATCGCTCTTTGTGGGGTATTATGTTCCAGCCTACATATTAGGGTCAATCATAGCTTTTTGGGAAGCGCCGTTTTCTTTTCTTTTGCCATCCGCTCTATCAAAACTTTACGATGAAAATAAAATAAATGAAGTAAAAAATTATTTGAAATATTCGCTTAAATATTTTTTAATGATAGCCGTCCCTTCGCTATTTGGATTATCTCTTTTATCAAAACAACTGCTAAACATACTTTCAACTCCAGAAATAGCTAATCAGGGATATTTAATAGTTCCCTTTATGGCGACAAGCATGATTTTTTGGGGCATTTATGGAATAATTTCACAGATTATAATTTTGGTTAAAAAGACTTCTGTTCTTGGAAAAATATGGATAATAGCTACAATAATAAATCTTTTATTAAATATATTATTTATCCCAAAATTTGGAATTATGGCTGCCGGAGCCGTCACTCTTTTAACTTATACCGTTATTTTAGTTCTTTCTTTTTATTATTCTTTTAAAGAACTGGTTTTCGAAATTGATTGGAAATCTATTATTAAAATTATCGTGTCGTCAGTTATAATGTCAATTCTGCTATTTTGGCTTAACCCAATAGGATTAAACAAAACTTTATTCGCCATAATTTCTGGCTCTGCTTTATACGCGGTCATTCTCTTTTTATCAAAGATTTTTGAAGAAAAAGAAATATTTTTCTTCAAAAATCTTTTAAAATTAAACTAACAAACATTTTATCCATCAAGCTAAAAAACGATATGCCGGGCTCTTATAATCTTTAATTATTTTTTTATCAATAGCTTCTTTTATTTCAAAAACTCCGTCTGCTATTTTTTTTGGGCTTTTGAAATTTAATTTTTTGGATATTTTAGAGAAAGAAACATTGTAGTCCCTTTTATCTATTGCCTTATCTGAAATTATTAGTTCAGCCAAGGGAATTGCTTTATTTATTATTTTACCGACCTCAATAACTTTATAATTTTCTGAAACAACATTAAATATCTCTCCTTTAATGTCTTCTATTGGTTTTTCCAAGCATTTAATATAGGCTGACGCCGCATCTTGCAAGTGCAACCATGGCCTCCATTGGTCTCCGCCAAAAATAGGAATTTTTTTTTCAAAAATCGCTTTGGCTGTTAAAAGATTTATTGCCAAATCAAAACGCATATTCGGAGAATAGCCGTACAGAGTCGCCATTCTGAATATTGTTGGTGAAAAATTTTCATCTACTGAAGATAAAATCGTCTGCTCGCATTTAATTTTTGTTTCCGCATAAAGAGAAACTGGATTTAAGGGAGAATCTTCTGTCAATTGTTGGTCTGGCAATAAACTTTGGCCATATACGCTGCAAGTAGAAGCAAAAATAAATCGGTTGATTTGAAAATATTTGCAGGTTTCGGCAAGATTTTTTGTCGCTAAATAATTTATTTCTAGGGTTTTCTCTGGATCTGCCAAGCAAGCAGTATCTCCAACTATGGCAGCTAAATGTATCACAGCATCAACATCTTTTATAGCGTCAACTACATCTGATAAGTTTCTTATGTCTCCTTTTGATAATTCAAATTCTTTATTTTTAAATAATTTTTTAACGCCAGAATCGCCATAGATTAGATTATCTAAAACTCTAACCCTATAGCCTCTGTTCAGCAATTCACTGCATAAAACCGAGCCTAAATACCCCGCTCCGCCGACAACAAGAACTTTCTTGATTGTTTTATTTTCCCCCTTAACTTTACTTTTTGATAAAAAAGTATTTTTGTTGTCATCTGCAGAAAGAAAGGCAATATCTTCAATTATTTTTTTATTATTAATTACCGGAATTTTTAATGATCCTTTTACTGGAATTTTCTTTTTAACGTCCTTATTATTATTTAACTCTGCTATCTCTTTTTCTTTAATTTCTGCATGAATAACTACTGGATTTTCATTAGCTATTTCCCAGATTTTTTTTTCAATATTTATCCCCCCTAAGATAGCCTGCCTGATATCACCGTCGGTTACAACCCCGATAAGCTCTTTTTTATCATTAACAACAAAAGCTGTGCCTAAAGCATTTTTATCAATTATTTCCATTGTTTTTCTGATTGAAAAATTTTTATTAGTTATAAACTTATCTATTTTCATAATTGTTAAAAAACTTTTTAATTTCTTTTATCATATAATCCATCTCTTTTCTGCTCAAACTAGGATATATCGGTAATGTTAAAACTTCCTCAGATATTTTTTCGGTTATAGAAAGGCTTCCTTTTTTATATCCAAATAATTTTCTATAAAAGCTGGTTAAATGGACTGGATCAAAATAAACCTTTGCCATAATACCCGCTTTGTTTAAATGATTTTTCAAAGAATCTCTAGTTTTTTTGCCCCCTTTTATTCTTAATGTATATAATTGGCAAACATTGAAATAATCTTTTAACGATGGCTGGCATATAATATCTTTTATATTTGAAAGCAATTTAGTAATATAAGCGGCATTTTCTTTGCGAATTCTTATAATTTTTTCAATTTTTTTAAGCTGAGAAATGCCTAAAGCCGCAAGAATATTAGATAACCTGAAATTATAACCCAAAGCGACATAATCCATATATTCTGTTGTGGTAAAATAATTAGCTGTTTCTAATCTGCCGTGAGACCTTATCAATTTTAGTCTTTCATAAAGCTCTCTATTTTTTGTCACTACAGCTCCCCCTTCCCCCGTGGTTATGATTTTATTTGCGCAAAAACTGAATATTGCGGAATCCCCGAATGTTCCAATTTTTTGATTTTTAATTTTAGCTCCCATGGCTTGCGCCGCGTCTTCTATTAAAATTAATTTATGTTTTTTTGCTATTTTTTGAATATCTTTAATCTGGCAGGGCAATCCGCCAAAATGAATAGGCATAATCGCTTTCGTGTTTTTCGTAATTTTTTCCTCTATTTTTTTTGGATCCAATCCAAAAGTTTTTTCTTCCACTTCGGCAAAAACTGGTTTAGCTCCGACAAAAAGAGCAGAATTGGCTGTGGCAATAAAAGTTAAAGAAGGAACAATAATTTCGTCTTTTGGGCCAAAATTGTAAGCTTTCACCAATGCATGCAGAGCAGAAGTGCCAGAATTAAAAACCAAAGCATATTTTATGCCAATATATTTTGCAAGCTGTTCTTCAAATTTTTCAACCTCAGGGCCCGTAGCCCAATTCATTCCGTTTTTTATAACCTTGCCGACAGCTTTAATATCGTCATTGTCTGTATAAATTTTAAACAAAGGAATTTTCATAACGATTTTAAATCTTTAATCAGCTTTTTCCTTAAAAAACTGGGGTCTTTTATACTTTTATCCAAAAATTTAGCCATGCTTACAACGTGCCTCGGATTTTTATCAAAGTATTCGTCATACATAAAAATGCCTTCTACCTCAAAACCCAAGCTATTGTAAAATTTCACAGCACTTTTGTTGTCGGCATAAACGCTAAGCCAAATTTTTTTTGTTTTTTCTTTGACAGAATGTTTTACAAGATAATTCATTAGCGCCCTTCCCACTCCTTTGCCCTGAAAATCATCAGCTACTACTATTCCTAAAGAAACATTAAATCTTTTTTGATTTTTTTCTGGAAAATATCGCAAAAAACCGTAGCCTATAATTTCTCCGCCTTCGCCAATCGCTATAAAGCCCCTTTCTTCTTTTTTTGATTTTCTTGCTTGTTCTTTAGAAACATTTTCAGCAGCTTTTTTTCCTATTTCGGTTCCAAATCTATTCCAATTATGCAAGGTTTTTTGGCTTAATTTTGTCAAAAAATCGCGAAGCTTTATTTCGTCTTTTTTTTCTATTTCTCTTATTATCATAAATTTAAGGTAAAACCCTTTTTTATTATTGTTTCTTTTAATCCGTCTTCCAAAGATGTGGCGACTGACCAATTTAATATATTTTTTGCTTTTTGGGTGTTGGCAATCATTTTAGTAATTTTGGCTTCTTCAATATTCTCTTTTTTATATTTAAAATCAATGTTTTTATTTAACAATTTAGCTATAGTTTTAGCTAAATCAATAATTAAAACTTCCTTGCCCGAGCCAAAATTTATTACTTCGCCTATTGGCTTTTTATCAATTGCTAAATCAAATGCTTGGCACAAGTCTTTGACATATATAAAATCTCTGCTGTCGTCAATTGAACCAAACATTTCTACTTCTTTTTCTGCTTTTGATATTTTGTCAATTAAAGACGGAACAACAACATTTGGGGCTTGGCCTGGGCCATAGATATTAAAAAATCTAAAAATAACTGCCGGCACATTAAATTTTTTGCAATAAAGATGGCAATACTGTTCTGCTGAATATTTTGATATGGCATAAGGACTTTTTGGGTTTATGGGATGATTTTCGTCCATTGTTTCAGATTGAGGTTCTCCGTAAATTTGAGCAGTTGAAGTAAAAATAACTAATTCTGGCTTTGCCGCTTTGGCAGCTTCTAAAACATTAACTGTCCCTACAGCATTAATGCCCAAATCCTCGGCTGGCTCAACCACGCTTTTTGATATATCAACATTCGCCGCCAAATGAATAATTATTTGAGGCTGGTGTTTTTCTACAAAATTAGCTAAAAAGGTTTTTTCTCTAACATCCATTTCCCAGCCGATTCTTAGGTCATAAGGGATTATTTCATACTTGTTTCTGAAATATTCTTTCAGGTTGCCGCCAATAAATCCCTCGCTACCTGTTATTAAAACTTTTTTCATATTTTAAATTTGTTTTTCTTTAAAATTATTAAAAACCTCTATAACATAATCCACGTCTTTGTCTGAAAGTCCGTTTCCCATAGGAAGATTTATAATCTCTAATGCTATCTTTTCAGAATTTAGAGAACCGCCTGCTAAAAAAATCTGGCTGTGATAATCTTGTTTGAAAATTGACGGCCAACAAATTCTAGTGTCTACGCCGTTATCGTTAAGATGTTTTATAAAAGAATCTCTTATGTTTTTATCAACCAAAACGCCGAAAAGCATATATGGATGTTTTGTCGCGTAATCCGGAATTTGCTGAAAACAACAATTTTTAAGGCCTTTTTTGTATTTATCAGCCAGCCTGTTTCTTGTTTCTAAAAATTTGTTTATTTTTTTTAATTGAACTCTTCCCAACGCTGACTGAATATCAGTGGTTCTGAGGTTCAATCCAAAAAATCCATAGTCGTACCTCTTTTGCATTCCATGATTTTTAATCATTCTTAATTTTCTATTAATCTCGCCGTCGTTGGTGCAGACGCATCCACCCTCAATCGTGGTGACGTCTTTTGCCATATGAAAACTGAAAATAGAGGTGTGATTAAACCCTCCAACCTTTTTGTTTTTATATTCGGCGCCAATGGCTTCGGCGGCATCCTCTATTAAAATTAAATTATATTCTTTTACTAATTTTTCAAAAGCATCTAAATCACATGGTAAACCAGCAACATCCACTATCATTATTGCCTTGGTTTTTTCGTTTATTTTTTCTTTCACTAAATCAACCGTGACATTAAAATTATTAAGGTCGCAATCAACTAAAACTGGCTTGGCTCCTATAGAAATTATTGAATTTATAGTGGCAATAAAGGTAAAAGCTGGCACAATTACTTCTTCTCCTGCCTTAACGCCTTCTGCTATCATCGCTGAAATTAAAGCCGATGTCCCGTTGTTTACCGCCACAACATGTTTTGCGCCAAAATAATTAGCCAGTTCTTTTTCAAACAACTCAGTTTCCTTTCCTTCAGTAAGCCATCCTGATTTTATAACATTTATCATTGCGTCATGTTCTTCTGAACCTATATCTGACGGCGACCAAGGAATTTTTTTCATATATTTATTTTATTATTTAAAATTGATAAACTTTTTTTAATGCCCTCTATATCTGAAATTTTTGATTCTAAACAAATCGGGATGTTTTTAAATTTTTCTTTTTGAATTATTTTTACGGGCCAACTGTCTTCTTTTATATCAAGGTGCAGATCTGACTTTTCATCATTATCATGAATATGAATTTCAAAAACTTTATCGGCCACTTTATCAACAAATTCGTCTTTATTAAATTTAAGCCAGTTAGAAGTTACTTTCAAGTGCCCTAAATCCAAAAGAATTCCTAAGTTTTTAGAATTAACTAATTTAAACAAATCTTCTATCTCGTGATATTCGCAAATCAGCAATAACTCGTTTTTGCCATTTTTTAAATTAAATTCTGCAACAACATTAGGCTCTATGGCTACTTTGATGTTTTTATCTTCTGCGTATTTTAAAATTTCTTTCAAAGAATTTACAAAAATATCAAAAGCGGTTTTATATGAAACCAATCCTTCCGCTGAAAATTTTTCTCCCAGTTTTTCAGGGTCAACCAGATATCCGGAATGCACGCTATAAATCGGGCTTTTTATTTTTACGCATAAATCAATTCCTCTTTTAGCCTGCGCTATGCTTTGATCCAATATTTTTTTATTTGAAGATGCTATGTTTATAATAAAGTCCTCTTTGGGAACTGGAAAATAATTATGAACTAAGAAATTGCAATCCAAAGACGCAACATAATCTTCTATGCCTTCTTGGTATATATGGCTTGATCCTAGCTCGATATTATTTATTCCGGCCTGGCTCAATTTTTCAATGGCGTCTGTAGCTTTTTTTAAGCCAAGACAGCTTGTGGAAACATATGTATTCATTTATTCAAACATTTCAAGGTTAATAAGTTCGTCTTTTTTAATATCAAATCTTGCCGTTTTTCCTATTATCTCTTTCATTCTGTCTGGTTTTAATCCGGTTCCCGGCCTTCCTGCCTTTATCATAAAATCTTCCATCTTCGAACCCTTGGCGATATCTTCTCTGGCAATAATGCTTTTTCTGAATATTTTTTTCATTTCTTTTTCTTCTTCGGTGATATTTTTAACACCATCTCCCAACTGTTTTTCCAAGGTTCTTATATCTTCAACCATTTCTTTTAATTCTTCTGGATTCAAAGATGACTTGTGATCTGGTCCCGGTAAATTTCTATCTAAAGTAAAATGCCTCTCTATAACTTTGGCTCCCATGCTTACAGCTCCCAAAACCGCTGTTTTACCCAAAGAATGGTCAGAATATCCTATTACTAAATCTTTAAATAAATCCTTAAAAGTATTTATTACATTCAGGTTTATATTTTCGTCTAACGGAGGATAATTAGAAACGCAGTGCAACAATATTATTTCTTTATTTTTTTGTATCAAAGATATTACTCCAACCGCTTCTTTTATTTCCTCAATGCTTGCCATACCCGCTGACAATATTATCAACTTATTTTTTTCAGCCGCCCTTTTTAATAAAGGCATATCAATAATATCAGCTGAAGCAATTTTAAAAGCAGGCACGCCGAGCTTATCTAAAAGATCAACGCTTTTTATATCATACGGAGTTGATAAAAAAATTATATTTTTTTCTTCGGAATATTTTATCAGGTCTAAAAGCTCTTCTTCTTTAAGCTCTAATCTTTTTAATAAATCATACTGGGATTCGTGAGCCTCCGATCCTCTGGCCTGATGCGTTGATTTTTCTGCCCAAGGAGTGACAAGCTCGCTTGCAAAAAAAGTCTGGAATTTTACGGCATCAGCTCCGGATTCTTTGGCTGCATCAATCATCTTTTTTGCTAAAGAAATATCGCCATTATGATTTACGCCAGCTTCAGCGATTATAAAACAAGGATTGCCAGCGCCTATCTTTCTATTTGTTCTCTTAATTTCAATCTTAATTTTTTGATTATTCATTGTTTGATTTAATTCTGTTAAATAATCTTCTTTTAAACCATCTTCTATATACCAGCCATCGTTTGCCCATACTGTTCTATCATATATTTCTAAAATTTTATCCCTTAATTTTATGCCTGTTTCGTCTCTTTGCTCTGACCTTCTTATAAATGGCTCGTATTCTTTCGGCAGTTTAATATAAAGAACAAAAACATTTCTCATTTCAATCAGCTCTTCTTCTGTCAAATGTTTAAAATGAAGGGCTGGCTTATCGTGGCGGAACACCATTGTATCTTCGTCTTTCGGGTCAAATAAGCCTTGATTAATTGAAACGTCGCGAAGTTTTGTGCCCTTAAACGGATAAAAGAAACAGCATTGCGGATATTGCGGATTAGCCTTTCTATTTATTTCAACTGTTTTTTCATATGTTTCCCTTGATTCAAAAGGCAGCCCAAGCATATTAAAAGAAGATGTTTTTATTCCCGCCTCTCTTAATAATTTAAAAGCCCTAACAATATCTTCTTCAGAATCTATCCTGCCTAAAATTTCTTTTCTTGCCTTTAAGTCGCCTGTTTCAACCCCAAGCGAAACATTGACGCAATTCATATTTTTTAGAAGTCTAACTCTATCTTCATCAACAAATTTAGGATTAGTTTCAATAGAAAAAGGGACATTTACTTCTTCTTTGTACAGCTCGCTTAATTCTTTAAGCGAATCGAGGGGCCTTAATAAAAAATCTTCATCAAAAAATTTAAAAAATTCTATTCCGTATTTTTCTTTTAAATATTTTAATTCGGCAATAATTCTTTTAGAAGAATAGCGCCTGATAGGCCCACAGCTCTTGCCCAAATAAAGATTATGATAAAAATTATTAATACAATAAGTGCAATTGTTAACGCACCCCCAATTAAGCATATGGTCTCCTCCTATATACATTTTTCCAGAAAATGGCTTATAAGAATGCCTTTTATCAAAAATATCCCAATCAACATAGGGCAAATCATCTAAATTCTGCTTTAATGGCCTCACCTCATTTTTAATAATCTCCCCGTTCTTAACGCCCCAAATATTTTTTATATCATATAAATTCTTTTTTTCTTCTACCGCTGTTAAAAATTCTTCAAAAGCATCAAACCCTTCTCCTACGCAGACAAAATCAGCTCCATAATCTTTTAAAATGTTTTCTGGAGCCAATGTTGCATGCGCTCCGCCCCAAAGAACTAAAACATTAGGATTTAATTCTTTGGCAATCTCTGTGATTTTGTTAGCTATCATAAATTGATCGCTTAAAACCGAAAAAGCAACAAGGTCTGGATTGTAATCTTTGAATATCTCGGTAAACTTTTCTTTAAGGTCAATCTTCTTTTTAACCATATCGTACTTTTCATAATCCACGGGCTTAAACATTTTTGCTGTTTTAAAAAAACTTTTGCTTTCGTAGAAGCCAAAATCAATTTCTGTTGTGTCAAACAGTTTCGTTTCCCAGCCCAATTTTTTAGCTATTGCAGACAGCAAGGCAAGCCCGATGGGCTTATATCCAAATGCGTCCTTGTTCGGTAAAACAAAAAGTACTTTCATTTTAGTTTTCTTTTTAATATTTGCTCATTTAACCAAAAATCAAACTCGTCGTCTATTTCAAAGTTTTGTTCTTTATCTGTTAAAAACATTTCTCTTTTTTTACCCCAAACCTCTTCCAGCGTTTTGGCTTTTTTTATTGAATCAGCTTTTACAACCCAGACATTTCCGTCGTCATGAAACCATCCTTTTAAATCTTGCCTTCTCTCATTATATTTGCCCCATTCATATAAATTAGAAATAAAACCAGTGGCCAAGGAGTCTGCCTTTGAGTCAAAAAATTTCTTAATGCATTGGTCAATTAACCCTTTATCTCTCACAGGAGAAGTGCATTGCAAAAGAACAACAATATCTGTGTTTATTTGTTCTATCGCGTGCTTTAAAACAGACAGGGTTGTAGCGTCATCAGTAGCCAAATTTTCAGGCCTCAAGATAACCTCGGCGTCGTATTTTTTAGAAACTTCTGCAATCTCTTGGTCTTCTGTTGAAACAATATATCTGTCAATCATCTTAGATTCTTTAGCTCTTTCAATTGTCCATGCTATCAATGGTTTACCAAAAATTTCCTTAATATTTTTCCGCGGTATAGTTTTGCTTCCGCCCCTTGCTGGCGTAATCCCAAGAACAAATGGTTTTTTAGATTTTTTTTGATATTTCATGAACAGCATCTATAATTTTATTAATTTGCGCCTCATCCATATTAACCATAACAGGAAGAGCTACTGCCCGCCTCAAAAAAGAGTTACTTTTTCCCCATATTGTATTTAAATCTTTTCCTTTATATTCTTCATACATAGAAAAAATATGATTCCACGTTCCGGCAAAATGCCAATTCAGAGCATCTGGCAAATTTTTTGTTCCCAATCCTTTTTCGGATAAAAGTTTTGCAAATTGCAGGGCTTTATCTTGGTTTTCAACAAAAAATATTAAAGTGTCTCCGGCGTCTCCTTCTATATCAGGAATTTCCCTGAATTCAATATTTTTAATGTCTTTTATTGCTTCTTTTATCTTTTTTTTGTTCTCTTTTTGTTTTGCTAAAATATAATCTAATTTTTTAAGCTGGGCTAAACCCACCGCTCCCTGTAATTCTGTCATTTTATAATTAAATCCCCATGTTGATCTTGTGTCTTTGCCTCTGGGAAAATTAGGATTTTGCTCATGCCCGTGGTCAGAATATTCTCTTGCTTTAAAATAAATTTCTTCGTTATTTGTGACGAGAACTCCGCCTTCGCCCGTTGTAATGACTTTGCCGATATCCAAACTATAAACACCAGCGTCTCCTATGGTTCCTAAATATTTTCCATTATAAGCAGCTCCCAATGCCTGGCAGCTGTCTTCTAAAACTTTGATATTGTGCTTTTTTGCTATTTCCATAATTTGATCCATTTTAGGGGCAACGCCTGCCATAGGAACAGGAATTATAACTTTTGTTTTTTCTGTAATTTTTTTCTCTAAATCCACAGGGTCCATATTCAAAGATTTATCAACTTCTGTAATAATTAATTTTGCCCCTAATTCCAAAACTGCTTCAGCGGTAGCCACAAAAGTAAAACTTTGGGTAATAACTTCGTCTCCTGGTTTTACCCCCATTGCGACAAGAGCAATTTTTAAAGCAGCCGTGCCGTTGCAAACACAAAGGCAATGTTTTATCCCTAATTTCAAAGCAAATTCTTTTTCCAGCATATCAACTCTAAAAATCTTTTGGCGCCTTTCGTCTAAGGCATACCTATAAAGGACGCCGCCTTTATCAAAGACTTCGTCAACTGCTTCTTTTTCTTCTTTTCCTATTAGTTCCCAGCCTGGCATATTATTTTTATTTTACTAATTTATTTAATAATTTTTTTCCGTCTTCACCTGAAAAAGGAATCGCATTTTGGGCAAAAGCTTTTTCAAATCCATCTGCATCGCTCAAAAGAACATTAATGTTATTTTCATCAACTCCGAATGCTTTTAAATTTAAAGGAATATCTAAATTTCTGCAAAGCTCAAATATTTTTTCAGAAAAAATTATGCTTTTTTCTTTTTTATCCAATGACTTGTCTGCGGGGCCTATAAGATCGTAAAGCTCGCTATAATCATATCCGTTTTTTACGTTATGCTCTATTATATAGGGCAAAAATACAGCTCCGGCCAGCCCATGGGCAACTTTAAAACGAACTCCTAAAGTATAAGACAAAGCTCCTGCCGGGCCAGAACCAGAATTCATTAAAGATATTCCTGCCAAATACGCGCCTATTTGTAGATTGCTCCAAGCCTCAATATCGTCTTTATTATCCAGCGCCTTCAATAAATTATTGAAAACTAACCTAAACGCTTCTTTGGCAAAAATTCTGGTTACTAAATTTGCTTTAACTGCCACATAACTTTCAAGCGTATGGGTGAGAGCATCCATTCCAGACGAAATAGCAACCTTTCTTGGGCAAGTTGCAACTAATTTTGGATCTAAAATAGCTAAAACAGGAAAATTGTTTGTCGTGTTTATTCCTAATTTTTTTTTCTCTTCTAAATCTATAAAAACAGCGTTGTATGTTACTTCGCTAGCCGTTCCCGCGGTAGTAGGTATGGCTATTACTGGAAGAGGAATAATAATTTCTGTTGGAAATCCCCTATAACTTATAGCTTTGCCAGGATTGACTACAACAGTTGCCAGCCCCTTAGCAAAATCTATTACACTCCCGCCTCCAATACCCACAAAACAATCCACATTCGGCTTTGAACTTTCATCTAAAAATTCTAACTTAACTTTATCTAAAGAAGCGTAATCTGGTTCAGCGCCAAAATCATATTTAAAAATTTTTACTGCGGCAAAGTTATTTTTTTTAACATTGCTTAAAATCTCATTTACATAATCAGCATCAAAAATTCCAGAATCAACAATAACTCCGATTCGCCCAAATTTTAATTCCTTTAGATAATCTCCCAATTTCAATGCTTCGCCAGGCCCGCACTTAAGCCTTGTTTTCAAAATAAATTCAAAATTTATATTTTCTTTTTCCGCCATAATTGTTAAAAATTATTCGCCAAAATAATTTTTTCTGCCGAATATTTCTTTCTGATTAAAACTTTTACTGTTTCGTATAATCCAAAAAATAAAATCACAAAAAACATATCTCCAAGCAATGAATTTTTAAAAAACGGCAAAGCCATATAATAACTATAAATAAGCCCGGAAAGATTTTTTGGATACCAGCCAGAAAACATCCAAACTGCAAAATTTGTTGAAATATAAAAAATAAAAGAGCCGGTAAGGCTACAAGCCATTGTAGTCTGCCATTTTTTATGGCTACGAAGCCAAATACCTAAAATCGCGCATAAAATAAAACTCAAATAAACAACTAACATTAATCTAAAATCATAAAAACCGATAAAAAAATCAGAAACTGCCATTGCTATAATGGGCAATATCAAGGCAATTTTTCTTGAAAAATAAACTCCGCCGAATAAAGCAACAGCGCTTATCGGAGTAAAATTAGGCGGATGCGGCAAAAGCCTTAAAACAATGCCTATGAAAACAAAAATAACTGCAAAAAAAATCTCTAAAAATTTTCCTTTTTTGGTTAGTTCTTGCATATTTTTTTAAAAAGAATATTTTTCAAATTTAAATTCTACTAAATCTCCATTTTTTAACTCATATTTATCAGCGGCAACTTGAGGCATTGCTCCATTGACATAATACAGCCAATTTTTTCCATTTTTTTCGTTCTCTTTGCCGCCAATAGATTCAATAAAAACTCCTATATCATATTTTTTAGTTTTTATAACTTTCCCTGTTTTTTGCATAGCGTCATTCAACGCGTCAAATGCAGTATACCCATTTTTAATGGAAAATTTAAAATTTTCCACGGCTCCCTCTCCATAATTAATTATTAAGCTCACCTCGCCTTTGCTTGTTTGGATATTCGCGTTATTAGAAACTAAATTCTGCCCGCCTCTTATTTCTGAAAACATCCATACTGAAACTCCAATAATAATTATTGCTGCCAGTACAGCTATTAAAAAAATATTACTTTTTTTCATTTTCATTTTTAAAAATTATTTTTAATTTTACTGCTGTTCTCAATAAGCCAAGAAGAACTTTGAACTTTCCCGCCGCCGACATTATCAATTATTTTTATATTAAATTCTTTACAGATTTTTGTTTCCGGAATATTGCCTTGGTGCCTGTCTCCTCCGTTGGCAAAAAATAGTTCATACCCAGCATAATTTTTGGCTATTGCTTTTAGGCTTTCACAGACTGATCCGTCTTTATCAATTGATAAAGAAACTTCATCTACATATCTTACCGCCTTTACTATTTCTATTCTTTCTTTCTCAGACATAAAAGGGGCGCTTCCTTTAACTTTTACCTGTTCATCATTGTTTACTATAACAACCAAAATATCGCCGAATTTTTTGGCTTCTCTAAGCAAATTTATATGGCCAATATGAATTGGGTTATAATAGCCAGAGGCTATTATTACTTTTTTCATTGATTTTTATGCATTTAATTTGTATTATCTAATAATACTAATATATAACATTTTTAACATAAAATACCATGAAAATCAATAATAAGCCCTTCATGGCAGAAAATAAGTTATATTGGCTGTATTTTACCGGATTTTTTATAATTTTAGCTTTGCCCCTATTAACATACCCGCCTTTGTTTTTTCCGCCAGATTGGGGAAAAGTTATAGTTTTTAGAAGCCTCTTGTCTGTATTAATATTTGTTCTGGCTTGCCAATTTCTTTATAAAAAAAATGAAAAAATAACTGAACGCAAAATAAAATGGAAATCATTTTCCTATCTTTCTTTGTGGCTATTAACACTGCTTTTGGCAATTTATTTTATCGCTACAATTTTTTCCGCAGAGCCATATTTTAGTTTTTGGGGCTCCCCGGCAAGATCAGAGGGCTCGCTAAATTTTGCTTTTTTTGCATTTTTACCGATTCTTTTATTTTTTTTGATAAAAGGCAAAGACTGGCAAAAAATCTGGGATTTTTCTATTTTTATAGGTTTTTTAGTAACACTAGTCGGAATTTTTCAGTATTTTGGAATTTTTAACAATATTTTAATACCTAGCGAAGGAGGAGGAATAGCATCAACTGCTGGTTATTCGGGTTTTTTTGCCACCTATCTTTTGTTATTGAGCTTTCTTGCGCTTTCTTTTGGATTAAAAGAGGTTTCCAAAAAAAGATTTTTTTATTTTATTTGTCTTTTGTTTTTTTTATTCGGTATTTTTATATCTGGAGCCAGAGCCGCTTATTTGGGAATTATAATAGGTTTTATTTATTATCTGTTGTTTTACCCTAAAAAGATAAAAACATTAAAAATTATAGCAATAATAATTTTAATTATAATAATCAGCATTGTTTCGTATATAAATTTTTCCGCAAAACTTCCTAATGTTTTTTACGAAAATAGAATTCTTTCATATTTTTCTTCCCGGCTTTCGTTAAAAACAGCCTGGATTGATATTACAGAAACTCGCGCGTCCACATGGAAGATTGGCATTGGAGCAATAAAAGAAAAACCGCTCTTGGGCTGGGGCCCGGAAAATTTTCAAATTGCCTTTGATAAATTTTACGACCCGTCTTTGCCCCAAATGTTAATTCTTTGGTGGGACAGGGCCCATAATTTTTTAATAGAATATGCCGTAAACGCCGGAGTCCCTTTCCTAATAATATATCTTTTGCTTATTTCAGTTATTTTTTTTGAACTCCAAAAAATAAAGCGTAAAAATTCAGAACAAGCCAATGCCGATAATAATGGTTTAACTGGAAAAGCAATTATAGCCCATGCCATACAAGCTGGTTTTGTTGGATATTTAATAACCAGCTTATTCACATTTGACGGTTTTGTTACACATCTGATATTTTTTCTTTTAATTGGATACTCTTTTTTCTTAATTTATAAGCCAGAACAAATAGAAGAAACCGCAAAACAACAAAAAAGAACTCAAGAAAAAAGCTGGTGGAAATCCGCATCTGTCTTTATTTTAGCCTGCCTTTTAATATGGTTTATTTGGTCTTTTAATATAAAACCATTAAAAATTAACAGCCAAATAGTAATTGCCGAAAATTTTGTATCCCAACAAAAATGCGATGCTGCTTTAGCTAAAACAGAAAGTGTTTTTTCGCAAAAAAGCATTCTTGATGCTTACAGCAGGATGAAATATGTTAATTTTATTAAAAAATGCGCAACCAACATTGGAGAAAAAGATTTAGAATACGCCCAAAAAGGCGTGGAAACTGCAAAAATAATCACTTCAAAACAGCCGACCTATACAAGGGGTTGGATTGCGTCTGGCGCCTTTACCAATATATTAATTGAAAAAGAAAAAGACCCAAAAATAAAACAAGGGTTGTTTGATAAAGCAGGTTATTACTTTAAAAAAGCTCAAAAACTAAGTCCCAATAGGCCTGAAATTTATATAGAATGGGCAAAGGCCTATCTTGTGGCAGATGACCTAAAAGGCATGGAAGAAAAAATCCAGCAATGCATAGCTCTTACAAAAGATAATCCTGATTGTTACTGGTACTTAGGCATAGCGCAAATGCGATTGGGAGATACAATAAATGGCCAAAAAAATCTTGAACTGGCAAAACAAAAAGGGCTTAGCTACGGACCTACCTATTTTTATCAGCTAATACCAATTTACAACGCGGCTAAAAACTACAAGGGTTTGGCAAACGTTTATAGCGAATTGACAGGTTTCAGCCCAAATAATTTTCAATATCACGCTTCTTTCGCTTTTGTTTTAGCTAAAATGGGAGAATATGAGAGAGCAAAACAAGAAGCGCAAATAGTATTAAAATTAAAAGGAGACGACCCGGAAATAAGGGCGGAAGTGGAAATGTTTTTAAAAACCTTGCCTTATTAAATCGCGCCAAACGGTAAAATTATCATTCTCCTCGCAATTCGTTGATTTTTTTCAATGTCATCAAACCAAACTTCCCGGTTCCTTTTGAAAAGCCTATGGGAGTCAAAATCTCGCCTGCGTATTTTTCCTGAAATCTGATAACAGCTGCTTTTGTGGCTGGCCCAAAACTGCCATTAACAATTCCTTCAGGATAGATGTCTGTCCCTTGAGATTTCAAAAAAATCTGCAAGTATCTGATATCCTTTGAGACTTGTCCGAATTTTAAAACTTTTTTAAACTTGTATCCTGCGGGAATGTTTGAGGTTAATTGAGGCTGTGTTGATTGCGGCTGCGATAAAGCGGAAATAGAAACTGCTTGCAATGCCTTTAATTGAGCCAGTAAGACACTGATTTTAGCTTGCAATCCGGCAATTGTGGGCGGAACTGCTGGAACAGCTGTTGCTGTTGGAGAAGGACTCGGTGTTGAAGTTGACACGGGGGTTGTTTGCGATTCTGTCTGGCTTACAACTGGTGTTGGTGTTGGCGCGCTCCAACCTGTAATGATATTTCCTCCGCCGCCACCGCCCATCGGAGTCGCGGAAACCGCAGAAGAAGCAGTTGATTCATCATTAGCGTCATTTAATGCTGAAACTTTAAAATAATAAGTTGTGTTATTTGTAAGACCGATTGCGGTGTATAAAGTTGTCGTGGTTTGGGCTAAATAAGGGTACAAGTCTCCTAACTTTTTGTAAATATCGTATTTTGTGGCTCCAGAAACAGCTGTCCATGATAGTCCTACGGTTCCGATTCCAGCTGAAGCTGTAAGATTTGTGGGGGTATCTAAGGTAACAAGGCCTGTCGGGCTGGAAAGCGCGAAGTCTGACAAGTGGCTTGTTGTGACTGTGAATGTGGCGGCAACATCACTGCTTAAATCAGCAAAAGTTGAAGCTGTTGTTGGGTTTAAAGCAACGGTTGTGGGCCCCGGCTGCACCCAAAGATTGGATGTGGTGTCTAAATATTTGATTGCAATTTTATTAACTTGATCTAAAGTGGAAATTCCGGCAGTGGTCAATTCGCTTTTAGAAATTGGGAAACTTATAGTGGTTGTTCCGGACAAAGTTGTCACTGTTTGGGTTGACGAACCGGTTGAAGACGGCACTGTGGCGGTGACAGTTTCTGGAGTGCCTACAATTTTATCAGTTGATGTAGAAGTTGGGACATTGGTGGTTTTTTGCATTTGCACGGTGGCTGAACTGCTTGTGCCAAGAGCGTTTTGGGCAAAATCAACTTTGATTCCACGGCTATTTTGTACCGTCCCTCCATTTGAAGGAGTGATAGAACTGTTTGTCACGCTGGATGAAAAACCGGAAATTGCGGCCAAAGTAAAATTTACTCCCGTAGCTGGCGCGGTTGCTGTTGTAGAGTTGACATTATATCCGTCATAAGCCGCATCAACTGTCCAAGAGCCCGTTCCCACGCTCAGTGTATAAGTTCCGCTGGCGCTTGTGGTTGTCATAGTAAATCCGCCGGTTCCATTGCTTGCCCAGACCCTGGCATTGGTCACGGTTGTTGTTCCATCCGGCAGATAAACTGTTCCTGTTATTGTACTGCTTGCCGAAGTCAGGGTTAAATTTTTGCCTGTTAGATTGGCTCCATTAACAGTAATGCTTATACTGGTAGCCATATATTTGTCTTTATTCACGCCAAGATTGTAAGTGCCGTTTTTCAAATTTAATGTGTATGTTCCGTCAGAATTAACTTGGGCCCCGCCGCCTCCGTTTGTGCTGGATGCCCAGACATAGGCTGAACTGACATCATCTCCGCTTACTGTTCCTGAAACCGTGTAAAGACTGGTGGATAAATTATACTCTGCAACTCCGTCATTTGCCGTGCCGCTCGTTTCAGTAAAACTTCCGCCAGCTGACACAGTAATAGAAACCTGACCTAAAGGCCCGTACCCGTCCACACCCCCTTCAATAATATAAGCGGCTCCCCGTGCCACATCTACTTGATATTCTTTACAAGAAGAGCCAGAGCCCGTACAGGTTGCAGTAACAACACTGGTGCCTGACATTCCTCCTCCAGCAGAACCATGAGCCCCGACAAACGCATTACTGACCAAGCTGGCAGGCCAGATTCTAACTGTTATTGTGGAAGAAGTTACGGAAATAGTACTTGTTGTATTGGCGCTTACAGTTCCCAAGCTTGCTTTGTAAATTTCTCCTTTTCCCATAACACCGACATGTATCCAATAACTGCTTCCCCCGGGAACCCCAAAACTGTAACTGCCGTCAGAACCCGTAATGCCTCCGCCCATCATCTGACCGTTTTGTCCGCTTGTAACAAACACATAGGCTTGTTGCAAGGCCTGTCCGCCCTTAGTCACGGTTCCAGAAATCGTATAATTTGATGAAGAAACCGTAAAATTGACTGTTGGATTGGTGCTGCTGGCCACGGTTATGTTACTCTGTTCTGTAAAGCGCCCATAGCTTGACGAATTAGCTCCAACAGTATAAGTGCCTGTATTAACATACATTTTATAATAACCCTGACTGTCAGTGCTGGCATTGCCTCCGCCAGGACCACTAATCACAAAAGAATAAACACCCACATTTGATAATCCATTTCCAGCCGAGTCTTTAACATAACCTTCTATGTAATTTGTTGGAGGAGAAATGGTTATAGAAAGCGTGGCAGCCGTGAAACTGCTTATTAAATATGTGTCATCAACATTAACAGTTTTTTCAACTGACGAACCCGGCGGCATATTTGGACCGCCAATTCCAATTTTCCATGTTCCTTTTGAAACATTTAAAGTAAAAGAGCCGTCAGCGCCGACTTGCGTGCCAGTTCCCTTGTCTCCTATCGGCTGATAGGCAAAAACCCAAAGCATTCCTTTGTCAGTGGTTGACAAAGTGCCCGATGGTTTTGTAACCGAACCGACTATTTTATGGGTCGCGCTTGAAAAAGTAAAATTAATAGCGCTGGCGGTTAAAGAAGTGCTACTTATAGTAACAGATTGGGCGCTTGGGTCTGTAAAAGACGATGAGGAAACCGTTGTAGCGGTCGGGTCTGGCGGAATGTGCGCTTCCACTCTATAAGCTCCGTTTACAGGAACGCCGATTGTGTAAGTTGTCTGGCACTGGGTCTGGCCGTTTAAAGGACCTGTTGTGAAAAATGTCGGCTGAACTTGCTTAAATCCCGATACGCCGGTATCAACTCCGTCCGGATTTGCCATAACAACCACATTTTGGTTTTTGCCGGCATTGACACAGGAAGTTCCCAAAGTAACAACACCTGATATTGTCCGAGTTGTGGCAGTTAAATGCAACTCCTGGGTTGCTGATGTGTTAATCTGCGCGCCGGGCGAATTCAAATGGGTTCCAGTAACATCAAAAGCCCATATCTGCCCCATTGAAGCTACTCCTGTAACGGTAAATGTGCCAGGGCTTCCGTTGCTGTAAGTCATTGCCCCGTCTCCAACTTTACGCACAGCAATTCCGTTAGGCCCGGCCACGATAATGCGGATATTGCCGTTATCGGCATTGGGCATAGGCGTTGAATTATCAGCCGAATAATAAATCTGAGCAGTGTAGTTTCCTTTTATATCAAAAAACGAGTTTTGGTTCATATCTGACATCACTCCGCTGACCATAACATTCACTGGCCCTCCTGTCGCGCCAGAAGGCACAACAACCACAATGGAGGTATTAGACCAACTTGTGTAGGAAGCCACTTCTATAGGAGGCAGAGGACCTGTTGCTTGGCTGAATCCGCCGGAAAAAAACACTTTATGACTAGCATCACCGCCAGTTCCTGCGCCAAAATTAGTGCCGGTAATTGTGATGGAATCGCCAACAGCTCCTGACGTTGCGCTTAAACTGGAAATTGAAGGCAACGTAAGGGCCTGCACGGTTATGCTGGAATTGGAATAAGCAATCAATGTGGTGTTAGCGCCCGCGCCTTTTATTGTATTGCTTGCCGGAATTGAAAGAGAAATTGTTCCAGACAATGTTAAATTTTTGATAGTGGCTTTATTCCCGTTAAATTCAACATAGGGCAAGCCAAATCCGCCACAGGAAACAGCTGTTCCGTTTACAACATAATTGGCGCAATTCGTTGCTGTCGGGCCGTCTATATTTTCGTTAAAATTTATAATTATTCTGTCGGTGAAAGCCGCGACAGACGACACTGCGGGAGCCGCGGTCAAAGTGTTTGCCGCGGTCAAAGCAGTAGCAGAAACAGTACCGGCGCTTAAAGCATATGTGCTAGTTCCCGTAGCCACGCCAAAAGAAATGGTTTTACCGTCAGTGATTGTGGCGCTTGTTGCTATTGCCACAAAAAAATCGTATAGGCCCGTCTTTGAAGCCGGGATGGCGCAAGTGCCAGTGCTAATTATTGTTGGCGAACCTACATTAATGCCGCTTGCTTTGGTTCCGCAAATCGTATCCCCAGCGTCTATCACATCGTTATTGGCGCCGGTATTGCTGTTATCAGCGTAAACGCGCAAGCCCGCGATGTCGGTAGGGGTAACTGTTCCCACGAGTTGCAGAGTCACAGAAGACAATGTCTCGCTTGCGTTTTGAGTCAAACTAAAACCAAAAAGCGCAGTATAACTGCTGCTTAATTTTATTTTCTGACCCGAAGTTATCATTTCAGTCGCGGCCGTGGCTTCTGTGACCGCGGCTTGAGCTGTTTGGCCGAAAATAAAAAGCAAACCAGCAATAGCTAAAAATACAAAAACTAAACTAAATTTTTTCATATTATTTTTGCAAAAAAACAACTGCATAAAAAAATGCAGTCGGTTTTTTTGCGATTACAAAAATTAAACTTTAAGGAATTTTTATTTTCCTTCATTTATATATTATATCAAAAATAAAAAAACCTTGTCAAATGCAAGGATGTGGATAACCCAGCGCAAAACAAAAACTCCCGAGCCTAAGCCCGAGAGTTTTTGTTTTTTTCCCTCGCTATCTTTTCACAAGAAAGATAAGAGAGTCAATTGCTATAATTACTGACCGGTTACAGCTTTTACATCAAGCGGCAGATTCTGGACTAAGTATCCATTAACCCAGTCAGCTGAAGACGCGGTAGCTGTAGCGTCATGGCCGACAGCTGCAGAGTTTGCGTCAACTCCAGTAGCTGATACATCAGACCAGATTACATTGCTGGTGATAGCGTTGGCTGAGTTGTAGGTAGCGGTTAATTCAACAAGGTTGGACGAAGTGCTGCTGTTGTAAATGTAGTGCTGAACAGTTCCTGCGTAGTTTGTTGTGGCTGTGTCTGAACCCAAGTTAACTGACACGCTGTCGTTGCCAGAAGTAGAGTTGGAGAAATTATTGGCAGTTGCCTTAATTGAGTAGGTGTAAGACGAACCTGATGGAATTGTTTCCTCAGTAGTAGTTTTCCACCTAATGTAGAAGGTTGTGCTGCCTGTACCGCTAGAGATAGAAGTAGAGCCTGTGATATCAGTTCCAGAGGCGTTTGTTATGTTAACAGATGAAGTAATATCTGTTGTTGATGTTCCTGAGGTTCTGAAAAACTTAAAGTTGCTCACAGAAGGATTGCTTGTTGCTCCGCCTTCAGTAACTATAACCGGGAAGCCCAACTGTTTCCAGGCAATTGGACCCTTGGCATCAGCTGCAACTGCAAACTTATAAATTGTTGCCTGAGCTCCTTGGGCCACTGTGGTAGCAGGTAAATCAAGAACAGTGAATGTTGGAACTGAGTGGTAGACAACCTGCACATTGCCTGCTTTGTTCAAAGCGTTAAGCGCTGAATTTGTGCTGGAGTTTCCCGCGCTATTACTGTATCTAATTGTTCCCTGGCTGTTCATATGTTTGACATAATCCAGAATGACCGCAACGTTGTTGTAAGCGGTGCTGGCTGTAGCTGATGGAACTGCTAAATTCAACCAAACATCAAAGTATTTTGTTGTGTCTTTCGGAACAGCAATAGCCAAACCAGTGAAGTAAGCGGTGTCGTTTGCGCCAGTGATGGTTGTGTCAAATGGCTTTGTAGCGTCAGAGCCGCTGGTTGTCTTAATAACAGTGCCGTCTATGTCTTTAAGGGTTGCGCTGTTTATAGAAGCTGTGGCTCCCGCGAAATTAGCAAGGTCTTCTTTAATCTTAACTTCAGTAACCGTGTAATTGTCGTTAGCGGCAGTTATCTTAAATCTGCCTGCCAAAACCGATTGATTGCCAACTACGTTGCCGGCTAATGGTGTGCTGGCAAAAGCAGGAGTCAAAGAGCCTGTTGAAAAGACAATTGATTGGCCTGAGGTAGTTGAGGTTAAGGAACCAGCAATTACAGCAGCAGCTGAACTAGCCGTTGTTCCTGAAACATAAGCGCCAACCGTGCCTGTGCCCGATGAGCTGGAGTTCATATCTGCAAAAAATGTCAAATCTTTTGTTTGACCAGGCGTTAAACTGTAGTTTACGGACCAGCTATTTTGATAAGCTGAAATGGTTGGCTTTGTAGTTAATGTGTCTGTGCCGAACATTCCGTAAAGGCTGGTTGCGTATGAGCTCACAACATCACTCAAGTTAACCTGAATTGTGTTTATATTGACTGACTCAACTGTGTCGTTTGATACAGTAAAATGACCAATCTTATACTGGTTTACAGGAGGAACAGGGGTTTGGTTGGTATAAGCAACATATTTAGCCAAGGTTAATGAACCTGTTTTAACGGTCAAAGTATTGCCGTCTTTGTTAGCAGATGGAGCGCTGATGGTTGTTTTTGAAACAGTGCCCTCTGCGTTTGAACTGCCTGTTATTATTGTCGCGGAAATGGTATCTGCGGCAGCTATGGCAGTGCCTGAGTTTTCTTTAATGTCTGACCTGATTTCCAAAGTAACTGGAGAAAGCGGGTTGACAATTAATGAAGAACCCAAACTAAAGCGCGTTCCTGTTGTAGTATCGCCTTCCGTGATAGTTGCTGTGCTGCCGATTTGCACGCCATTGGCATACAAAGCGCCGTTCCTAACATTAGCTACAGCAGCTGTTGAAACGACTACTCCTACATACAAGTCAGTAATTTTAACTGGCTCGCCCGCTGCTTTTAAAGTGTATCTTGCTAAAACAGCATTGGGCGCAGACAAGACAACAGTGCCTGATGGAGAATCAGTGTTTTTGGTAAATGTCACTGAACCAGAATTAATGGTCATTGTTCCAGTAATTCTCTGGGCAAAAGCGCCAGTAGTACTACTAGCATTGCCTGTCGGAACTAAATCAACTCCAGCAACTTGGGTATCGGTGAAAGATGCGTCAGCAGATGCTCTCAAAGAGTAAATAAATGTCTTTGAAGAACCGCCGACGATATCAGCTAACACCTTTACGGTTCTTGCTCCAGTTTCTATTTTTACCGGAGCCGCCGACAAATCAAAGGTTACATATCCCTTAGAATCAGCATTGGCTACAGCAGAGCCGGCTTGAACGCCGTCAATGTATAATCTGAAGTTCTGAATATCGGCTGTTAAAGCGCTGCCTGTTTGCCTTATAGCAAATCTCTTTAAGGTTACAGCCCTTGTGCCGATTTGTGGAATATTTTGCCAGATAGTGTAATCATTTTGCGGGTCAACACTGGCCGTTGAAGGAGTTGTTGATATCGCGAAAGCAACAGTAGCTAACTCTGCGCTAGCTGTGGTGAATAAATTGCCTGATACAGGGAATGTTCCCTTAACTGAACTAGCATTGCTTGTAACGCCAGTAGCAGCCACAAGGATCACTCCAACTGTTTGTCCGCTCTTGTTATAGACAGTGTCAATCAACACTCTAATTGTTTTGGAGCCGCCAGCTGGAACCGCAAACAATCCTGTTGAATCGTTGAAGTTTATTATTCCAGATGAAACTGATGCTCCGTCGGTTAATCTGTTAACTCCCTCATACAAATAGACATTGTTTAAAAGAGCGTCAACAGAAACACCTGCTCTCTTTAAGCTCAAGCCTGTTACTTTTACTTCGGCGTTATCGCCGTTTACAAAAGTAAAGTGAGCTATATCAGCTCCGCCTTGAGCGTCTGTAGCGTTAGAACCAGAAACCAAAGTTCCTGATACCGGGTTGTCAGAAGCTAATTGCACTGTTAATCCTGCGCCTGTTGGAACTACTACTGGAGGTTGTCCGGGAGTTACAACAATTGTTCCGCCCAATACTGCGTTTAATTTTGCTCTTGTTAATGGACCAACCTGGCTTGCAGGTGTGATTCCATTTGCTGTCTGGTATGCTCTAACAGCTGCTAAGGTTAATCCACCAAAGGTAGTTGTTTCGTTACCAGGCGAGCCTGCTCCTGTTACTGCAACTTGAGTTGCGGCTGATTGGTTCAAAACTGCTTGTAAGCATTTTACGTCTGAACCTGTAGAGCCTTTTGTCAAATTGCGGGTAAATGTAACTCCAGCGCAAACTGCAGGAACATTCCCAGATGGTGTTGTTACGCCTCCTTGCAAAGTTTGCAATTGGACTAACAAAGCATTTATCTGGGCCTGTAACTCTGCGATTGTTACGCCTTGAGCCACACCAGGAGCAACTAATGCAACCAAAGTCAAACCGACTACGGTTGTTATAATTGTTCTTTTTATACTCATTTTTGTGTTTTTTAATTTAATTTTATGTTTTTATTTCTCATCGGTCGACCCTATTTTATTCATGATTTTACGTACTAATCACGAACAAAACGACTTGTCAAATGTTAGGTTAATTGTTTATTGTTAATATTTTTTCCAGAGCTTCTCCATAATCTCCCTTGTCATACAAATCTTTTACATCTTTTAAAATTATTTGCTGAGCTTCCGTTAAGGTTGTTTTTTCCAAATCAGTAATTTCATTTTGCACCAAAATGGTTAAAACATCGTTTAGGCTCTTTATTTCTGGGGTGCCGGTCAAATCAGCTAATGTTTGTAATTGTTTTATTTTTTGCGCGGCGCTTGCCAGTTCTCTTGTTAATTGCGGATCTTTTGTAAGACTGACTTTTAAGCTTTCTGTTACCCTAAACGCGCTCTGCCTTACTTCATTTATTGCCGAAGGTATATTGGTTGTTCTGCCCTCTTTTGTAACTTGCGCCAAGTCATTTATTCTGTTGCTTAAATTTGCCATATCTTGCTTTAGGTTTGTCTGACCAGATAAAGCCGCCTGCGACTGCTCTGCAACTTTTTTTACTGAAAAAAACAAATCTCCGGGCATAGTATGTTGGGCAAAACCAAATAGTCCAACTATAATTAGAACAAGAGTTGCAAAAGAATATGCCAATTTTCTCTGGTAGGTTAAAGATGGTAAAACGGCTAAAATTGCCGATAATTTATTTATAAAACTATCCTTAACTACAACCTTGTTCCCTCCTAAAATTTCTCTTTTAGCAAAAATAACCCAGTCTTGTCTGGGCTTGATATCTTTCAGAGTCTGAAGTTTTGAAATTAATTCTTTCTCTGATATTGCCATTATAATTAAGACGTAAAATCGCCTATTTTGTTACAAATATGAATGTTTGAGCGAGGCAATAAATTTTTTAAAAGCGAGATAATAAATTTTTCGAAGCTTTAGGTACACGCAGTGACCTTCCGCTGAGAAAAATTTCATTATCGAGCGTAAATTTGATTGCCGAACGAAAAACATTCTACGCAACCTATGATTTCTGTATTATATTTTTTAACTCCTTTAATCCCCTATGCAACATAACCCTGACTGTCCCAGCCGGCTTGCCTAAGTTTTCAGCTATTTCAGACACGGGCATATCTTCTACATAATGTAACAGAATTATATCCTGATAATCCTTTTTTAAGCCTTGTATGGCTGACTTTACAGCAGCAAAATCAGCGGCTATTATTGCCTTTTCCTGCAAATCTTTACCGGGTTGGGCCATTTGAGGAGACACTTCCGTAGAAACCACCTTTGTCCTACCCTTTTCCCTGTAATGATCTATAACAGCGTTACGAGCAATCTGGTACAAAAACGCCCCTACATTCTGAATTTCTAAATTTTTTTCAAATTTCAAATTTCTAATTTCAAATTTCTTTTTATATGCCTCCCAGCCCTTCAAAAACACCTTAGACGTGATATCTTCGGCTGTTTCCCGTGAGTTTACCTTCAGGTAAACAAACCTATATATTCTATCAATATATTGGTCGTAAATATGGCCAAATTGTTCATTTAAATCGTTCATTACAAATAAGGCTAATTATACTATAAAATTTATAAAAAGGCAATAGTTTTATGATTATTTATACAAAATGTCCTATCGGACATAATTTTGTCCTATCAATTTAACAAACCGAAACTATGCAATTCTATACAAAACCTGGTTAAATTCTCCTTCCCTGGCTACCTTTCCCATTTTCAGTAACTCGTCTAAATCCCTTCTTATTGTCCGCTTAGTAACTTCTGGCAAAACATTCATTAAGTCCATAACCTGCGCTTTTTGGTTGTGTTTTAAAAATTCAAGTATTTTTCCTTGTCTCGCCGTAAGTTTAAAGTCTTCGATTAAAACTGTGTGAGGGCGGGGCTCACACGGTTTTTTGACCTTTTCAAGAACTGGAGCGATTATTGGCGCGCCAATTTCTTTTCTTACCTGTTCGTACTCATTAAAAACTATCAAAAAACTGACGCCGTTTATCCAACCTTGCATTTTTGCCAGCTTAAGACAATTTAAAAGAATTCCAATATCTTCTAAAGTTTGCAGTTTTACCTTTTCCCTATTGCCAGAAAAATAATCTTTTAAAGACACCCATCCCTCGTCGGCAAAAACTAAACTTAAGTTTTCCATTATTGCTAAAACTTTTTCTTTCACCTTATTTTTTAATGGATCTGATTCCGGAAAAAACTCCAGCAAATTATAAACTGCGCTTGTTAGTTTTACGGTTGTATCTTTCATAGTTTATATAAAACTATCAAAAAATAAAACAAAAATCAAGGTGCGATTTTTAAAAACGTTTTGTAATTATATCACAATTATTTTAAAACTTCACCTGTGGATAAAAAAACCCGTTGATGTTTCCATCGTCGGGTTATAAATCTTTTTTATTTTTTGTCTAGTTCCTTTTTCCCTAATATAACGGCGCCAAATCGACAATTTTCTTCCCATTGATCCCGAGGGTCTTTGCTAGCCGACGGGCTGTCTCCTGACTTGTATGCAGCACCGATCCATTTTGCAACTAAAGCAAATTTATTTTTGTCTGGCTGGAAATATATATAAGGATGATAATATGGGCTCATAAAATATACTGGATGAAATGGCCCCGGCCCCAAGCGAGAACCAATAGCAGCAACTGGAAATTGTTTTGGAAGATTCGGGTAAGTTAACCCCAAAGCAATCAGCTCCTCAAGCTGGAGAGGACGATAGCCTTGTTTTTCTATTTCTTCCTCAACTTCTTTTGAAAAAAATTTCCGGTTAAAATGAAAAAGGACAACTTCTCTCTCTTTTTTACCCTCGCGTTCACCAACGGGAGAATGGTCAGCTATGTCTTCAATATAACGATCATAATCATCATTTTTTTTATGACGATTGAGAGGATTACCGAAAATCGGATTTTCGTAATCAACTGTAATCTTATAGGTCGTGGTACTAATAACAGGTTCTGTAATAATAGGTTCTATATCAGTCTGTTGTTTTGTCGAGTCTTTTTTGCCACAACCTGTAAACACAAAAAATGTTCCCAATGTTAAAGCAAAAATTTTAAACATATTACTAGCCATATCGCACCTCACTTTTTGTAAAAGAACCTCGTTGAAGAACAACGCTAATTTAACACTAATACTTTACCAAATTTTGTCAAATTATTTTGAGGTGGCGAATTGGCCGCAGGCGGCCTGAATGTCATCGCCAAAACGGTAGCGCTGAACAAAATTTATCTTTTCTTTTTTGAGAATGGCTTTAAAATTTTCCACTCTTTTTGTTGTTGAGGGCTCAAAAGAGCCAGTTTTGTTATACAAAATTAAGTTCACAAAATATAATTTTCTTGTAAGTTTTGCCAATTCTCTGGCGCATTGGTCAGAATCGTTTACATCTTTTATCAAAACATATTCAAACATTACTTTTCTTTTTGTAATTTTAATATAATCGTCAACTGCTTTTAAAACATTTTCTAACGAATATTTTTTGCTTATTGGCATAAGTTCTGCGCGCAATTTATTATTTGGCGCGTGCAAAGAAATTGCCAGATTAAGTTGTAAACCTTCTTTTGCAAATTTTTCAATTCCTTCAACAATTCCGGCAGTTGAAACAGAAATTGATCTTGCGCCTATATTAAAATATTCTTTATCGTTTAAAATTCTTATTGATTTTAAAACATTATCATAATTTAAAAATGGCTCGCCCATTCCCATATAAGTCACGTTAGTTATAGGTGTCGGACACCTATAGGTTTTAAGCCGGCGTTTGAAAAAAATCACTTGTTCTAAGATTTCGTTTGCTGTTAAATTTCTTTTAAATCCCATTTTTCCTGTGGCGCAAAATAAACAGCCCAATGGGCAGCCAACCTGCGAGGAAACGCAAACAGTATTTCTGCCATCCTTATGGCGCATCAAAACAGCTTCAATCATCAGCCCGTCTTTTAAGGTTATTTTGGCTTTAACGCTATCCTCCTTTTCTGAAACCAAAACATCTGCCTTAATTTCAAGCGGGCATTCTTTGTTTAATTTTTCTCTAAGTTTTAAAGGAAAAAAAGTCGCCTCATTCCAATCAGAAATAAAATTCTTAAACACCGCTTCTTTCGCCTGCTTTAAGCGAAAAGCCGGCTCATTTTCCAAAACTTTTTCCAAATTTTCTAAATTCATATATTTTTAATAGTAATTGTTTTATTTGTGTCAGCAATTGAATTGCCTGCGGAATTTGTAATAACCACTTTAATTGTATAAATTCCATCTGGGACAACTGCGCTTAAAACATCTTTTCCATCCCAGGTTTTTATCCTAGGATTTGTCACTTTATCCGATTCGTAAAAATTTTTAAATATTACTATTCCATCTGAATTAATAATATCAACATTTACTTTTACTTCTTCTGAAAATTTCCAATCTATGTCGGCAGTATCTTCAATTCCGTCGTTGTTTGGAGAAATAATCAAATTGCTTATTGTATATGTTATTATGCTCGGAATATCTAAAATTTCAACTGGTTTTGGAATTTCAATTTTTGTGAAAACCGATTCTGCGGGCAGCCAAACCGATTCATTGCCTACCAAATCTTTTGCTTTTATCTGAAAATAATATGTTTTTTGATCTTGACCAATAAAGTCTCTTTTCACTGGATTTTCAAAAAAATTTTGCGAACTGTCTTCTTGCCATTTCGCGTTTTCTTCTTTCCAATGAAAAATATAACTGCCAGCTCCAGACGGCGTAACCGTACCAAGCAGATCTATAATTGTAAAATTAATTGTAAAATTAAGGCTGTTTTGCGTTGGACTCAAAGCAAAAACAACAGTCGGAGGAGTTACATCCTTTGGCGGCTCAACATATTTTATATTTTTTTCTTTTGGCGAGGGAGTATCTAACTCAAAGTCCGCTGAATTATTATCTGCGTCTAAATAATTTTGAGCAACATTATCAAATTTTCTGCCGATACTTTGATTTTCTAAGAAAAATTGAGCAGGACTTGTTTCAAATTCTTTTGCGTTTCCAAAACCCAATTTGTCAGATATTTCTCCGTTTGGATTTTTTAAAACTAAAGAATTGTCTTCACTAAGGGTTATGTCTGATAAAATATCTGAATTTTCAATTTGCCTGGAAATTAAGAAATAACCATTTGCCGGAATCGTTTTGCTTTGAAATTTTGGCGAGGAAATAAAAGAACCCCATGAATCGTCGTTGGCGTCTTTTCTTTGCAAATACCAGCCGGTCAAATTGACTTCAACAGAATTTGGATTATAAAGTTCAACAAATCTTTGGCTAATCGGCTCAATTTGAATTTCACTTATCAAAATATTTTTTAGAGGTTCTTTCGGGACTGGCGGAGGCGGCTCAATAAAAATAATGTTTTTAGATTTTGGGGTCGACAATTGAATTTCAAAATCCGACAAATTATTGTCTGTGTCCTGCTCCTCATCTAAAATCAATTTTCTGCCGATTGTTTGCCCTGTTTTTGGGTTTATTATCGGAGATGATTCATAATCAGACGCCTCGCCCCAGCCAACTTTGTCAGAAACTTCTCTGTTTGGATTTTTTAAAATCAAGGAATTGTCTTCAGACAGAGAATAGTCAATCGCAATGTCGGCAATTTCCGTTAAAAAATCCTGGCGCGCAATAACAAAATATCCCATAGCTGCTATCTTTTTGCCGAAAAATAAATTATTTGAGGCAAAGGTTGAATAATCTGCTCCGCTTTTTGTTTTTTTCTGCAGATACCAATCAGTTAAATCAACTTGCCCGTCATTTGGATTATACAACTCTACGAATTCTTGTTTTTCGCCGCCAACCCCTGCGATCTGAATCTCCGAAATTAAAATTTTAAGATAATTCGGCTTTCCTCCTCCCCCGACTGCAATATTTTTAGACGGTTTTTCCGGCAGTTTTTCATTTTCTTTTATTCTGTCTTGCTGGTCGTTTTTTTCGTCTTCATTGGCTTTGTTTTCTTTTAACTCTTCCTCTAGGTTGGCCTGGTTTTTTTTCGGTTTTGAGCTATCAACCAAATCTGCAACTTGCTGTTTTATTAAATCAACTTTTTCTGCAATATCGTCTAATTCTTCTTGTATTTCTTCTTGGGTTAGCTGATGCGGGGACAAATCAATTTGCTTTTGCTGATTTTCTGCCAAAACGGATAAAGGCCCGACCTCCACGGAACTTTCGTTTAATTTTTCAGGAGGTCGGACCTCTTCTGGCTGTTCAGATACCAGCGTCTCCGATAGCGATGCGGTCAAAAACCCTGATTGGCTAAAAATTTCCGCGAACTTTACACTAATATTTTTTGCAAAATCTGATTTAAAATAAAAAGCTACTGGCAGCAATAAAAAAACCGTTGAAAACATAAAAACCAAACTTTTTGTTGAAAGTTTTAACATAGGTTGCAATAGTTATCTTATTTTACATTTTAAAATAAAAAAACCCACAGGTTGCTTGTGGATAACTTCATTCGTTGCAGAAAATTCACGATCGTGAATTTTCTGCAACGACAATTTATTTAATCTAAACCAAAAAATTTTCGCAAATAAGTATCGTCATCAATGCTTTCTAATACTCCGTAATAGGTATATCCCTTTAAATTAAAAAATTCTACAACAAAATTAATTTCATTTTTACATTCGTATGGAAAAACAAAAACACTTTTTTGCAATTCGCAAAAACCTAATTTTTTTATTTTCCACCTCAATGCGTCTCTCCCTCCTCTTATCTTTTCTGGTATATCAAAAACCACAATTCTCCATTTTCCATCCCAATTTTTACGTTCTATATTCATTTTCCAAAAATTATAAGTAATTGCTCTTATTTTTCCCTTATCGGTCAAGGTTATAGTATAAGATCCGTCCGAATTTTTCTTTTTCCTTATAAGATTAGATCTATAAAGATTATTTACCCCTTTTCGTAAGTCTTGTTTATTTATTCTCCTCCACTCTCTACTAATAGTTTTAATAACCCTCCACTGCTGATGGGGCGTATAAGAACAACCGAAAGCAACGCCTCCCAAAAGCAATAACAATATCTTTTCCTTTGTAGATTTTTTTATCATATATTTTGGTTGTGTTATATCGTAGTAAAAAATTCACGATCGTGAATTTTTTACTACGACAGATATTTTTTATATTCTGTATAAAAACCTCCTTGTCTATATCGTAATAGTTCTCCCTATAATCCCAAAAATGATTTTATGGTGTCCGATGAAATTGCGGAAATCTTTCCATCCTGGTCAATAAAACTCAATCCGACAAGTTCTCCCGATATATTGAACAATGGCGCGCCGGAGGCGACGCTCTTTTCAGAGATATTTGTTTTTATAATATCATTATCAAAGCTTCTTATAATGCCCTCATTAGCAAACCACCCGATCATTCGATCTAACGCCTCATCGGGTGACGGGATAAATCCCGATAAAAAAACTCGCTGGCCCAACATCAATTTGCTAAAATCAACAAAACCGACTGTTGGCAGATTATTTTTATCAACTTTTATTAAAGCTAAATTGTTTTTTAAATCTTTTTTTACAATTTTATAGTTTATGTCTTCCCCAAAAAAATTAACCTTGGTACCGGTTGAAACAAGCGATGCTAAAGTTATGATAGATCCGTCAGATGTGGCAATCAGACCAGAACCTAATATAACCCAATTTTTCTGTATGCCAACGATTGATTTTTGCGCATTATTTATTGCATTTTCCAAAGCAGTATTTTCTTGTATATAGACCTGCTGGGTTTGGTTTACAATTATTTTTCCTTCTTTAAAATTTTTCACAAACTGAAAATTTGCAAAATTAGGATCGGTCAGCAAATACGGTAAAATAAAAAACTCAAAAGCCAAAGCGCCCAAGGCTCCCAAAATTAAAATAAAAATAGCTTGCAAAATTGTTTTTACAATCATTTAAAAAAGCAAAAGCGAGGCAACAAATTTTTTGCTAGCCTGCGGCAAAGCGCGCATGTCTGCAAAAAATTTGATCGCCGAGCGAATAGCGAATTTATTTGCTTGCCGATTTAGCCAATTTCTGAGGTTCTCTTGGCAACAACCTCGGCATTTCAAAAGTTATTTTGCCGTTTTCTTCGTCTATCAAAACTCTGCTACCTTCTGAAATTTCATTGGTTACTATCTTAATTGATAAAGGATCTAAAATTAATCTCTGAATAACTCTTTTTAAAGGACGAGCTCCCAAATTTGGGTCAAATCCTTCTTTAACTAATAACTCTTTTGCCTCGTCTGATATTTTAATTATAATTTCTTTTGCTTTTAATCTTTTTTCAACTTTTGCTAATTCTAAATCAACAACTTCTTTTATTTCTTTTTTCTTCAGATAATTAAATATTATAATTTCATCAATTCTGTTTATAAATTCCGGCCTGAATTGTTCTTTTAATGTTTCCAATATTTTTTCTCTCATTGATTCTCTCTCCGCAATCTCTTCTCTCGTAGTAAAACCAATAGATGACATCTTATTAATGTAATCAGACCCTAAATTTGAAGTCATAATAATAATGGCATTCTTGAAAGAAACCATTCTGCCTTTTGAGTCCGTAAGCCTGCCGTCTTCAAAAATTTGAAGTAAGATATTAAAAACTTCTGGATGCGCTTTTTCCACCTCATCTAATAAAATAACAGAATATGGCCTTCTTCTCACCTTTTCTGTAAGCTGGCCGGCTTCTTCATAACCAACATATCCCGGAGGAGAGCCAATTATTTTTGAAACAGTATGCCTTTCCATATATTCCGACATATCTAATCTTATCATTGCTTTTTCGTCATCAAACAAAAATTCAGCTAAAGCTCTGGCGGTTTCAGTTTTTCCAACGCCAGTTGGCCCCAAAAACAGAAAAGAGCCCAATGGCTTATTTTCTTCAGAAATGCCAGCTCTTGCCCTTCTTATGGCTCTTGATATGGCAGAAATTGCTTCCTCTTGGCCAATTACTCTTCTGTTTAAAATGGCCTCCATTGTTTCTAACTTTTTAGCTTCTTCCGCAATCAGGCGCATCACCGGAATTCCTGTCCAGCGCGAAACAACTTTGGCAACCTCTTCTTCAGTAACTTCTTCTTTCAAAAGGTGGTGCTGTTTTTGAAGCTTAACAAGTTTTTGTTCCGTAGCTCCTAGTTCTTTTAAAAGCGAGGGTATCTTTCCGTATTTTATTTCAGCCACTTTTTCTAAATCAGCTTCCCTTTGAGCTAATTCTGTTTGATGTGAAAGACTGTCAATTTTTTGCCTGATTTCTTTTATTTTATTGATAAAATCTTTTTCAGCGTTCCACTTTGCCCGCAATCCTTTTGTTTTTTCTTTTAAGTCGGCCAGCTCTCTGGCAATTATTTTTAATCTTTTTTCGGGGTACCCGGAGACATCTCCGGGTCGTTTTTCTTTTTTTAAAGCCTGTTTTTCAATTTCCAATTTTGTTATTTCTTCTTCATGCTTTTCTAATTCTTGAGGTTCTGATTCAATTTCCAGCCTTAAAGCTGAACCGGCCTCATCCATTAAATCAACTGCTTTATCCGGCAAGAATCTGTCAGTAATATAGCGCGAACTTAATTCAACCGCGGCTTTTATGGCAGAATCTTTAATTCTTACTCCGTGGTGAACTTCGTACTTTTCTTTAATGCCCCTTAAGATTGCCGTAGCGTCTTCAACCGAGGGTTCTTGCACATAAATTGGCTGGAATCTTCTTTCTAAAGCAGGGTCTTTTTCAATATATTTTTGATATTCTTTTAAGGTGGTGGCTCCTATTGCCTTTAATTCTCCGCGGGATAAAGACGGTTTTAAAAGATTGGAAGCGTCTATGGCGCCTTCAGCTGCTCCGGCTCCCACTAAAGTGTGAAGCTCATCAATGAATAAAACATATTTTCCGGCCGCTCTGTTTACCTCTTTTAATAAAGCTTTAATTCTTGTTTCAAACTCTCCCCTGTATTTTGTTCCGGCAATTATGGCTCCCAAATCCAAAGAAATAACTTCTTTATTTTTTAAAAACTCGGGCACGTTCCCCCTGGCAATTCTTTGGGCAAACCCTTCAACAATTGCTGTTTTTCCAACACCGGCTTCTCCAATCAACACCGGATTGTTTTTTGTCCTGCGTGAAATTATTTGCATCAATCTTCTTATTTCATTGTCCCTGCCAATTATGGGATCAATTTTTCCGCCAGCCGCCAAGTTAGTTAAATTTCTGGTATATTTTTCAATCACCTGATATTTTGATTCTGGTTCTGGATCTGTAATTCTCTGCCCGCCCCTTATTTGGGAAAGTATTTTTAAAACAGAATCATAATCTAATTTTGAAGTTTTTAACGAATTTAAATCTTGACCTTGCGCTAAAAATTGAACTTTTTCTAAAACATCTCGGGCAGTTGATTTTGCATCTAAAAACGCTAAAAACAAATGTTCAACAGATATAAATTCATCGTTCATTTTTACTGCCTCCTGCTTTGCTCTGTCTAAAACTTTTGCCATATCCTGCGTTAGATAAAATTGGCCAAAAGATTGAGGCGTTAAAATTGCGGGAATTTTTGTTATCTGATTTTCAACTTTCTTTTTTAAGACTTCAACATCCACTCCTAATTTTTGTAAAATTGTCAAAATGATGCTTCCTTCCTGCGATAAAAGCGAATATAGCAAATGCAGGGCATCAATTTGTTGCTGTCCTTTTTCCTGGGCCGCTCCCTGAGCCGCCATTATTGCCTCTTGGGCTTTATTTGTAAAATTATTTCCTCCGTTCATATTTTTATTTTACCCTAATTCAATATTTAAATCAAGGGGGGAAAAAATAGACAAAAAACTTGACATAGACCTATATAATATGCTATACTTAAATATTACGGTTTGAATGACTTTCCCGCTTAGCGGGGAACAGGCCAAAGGTTCCCAGCGCAGGTTTTCCAACAGGAAGCCTGCTTTTTTCTTTTTTTTCTTTTTTTATTTATATTTAAAAAAATTAAAACTTGCCGTTGTGCCTACGATCGTAGTCACAACGGCAGACGGCTTAAATGTTTTGAACATTTTGTCATTTAAATTTGATTTAAAATTTATAATTTAAAATTGAAAATTCGGCTGCTACCTTTCTCCCAACGTTGCGTCAATATCTATTTTTTTTTCATTGCGTAAAACTTTTAAAATTATTTTGTCTCCCGGATTATATTTTCTGATAATATCTGACATTTTGTTTGCCGTAGTAATTTTTTCCCACGCCTGGTCTGAGCCCGCCGAAGACTTGATTTCTAAAATAACATCTTTCGCTTTAATTCCTGCTTTTTCTGCGGCGGAGCCAGAAGTCACGGCCGGTTCTCCGTTGCCTCCCCTTAACACCAGCGCCCCGTAATCTACTGACAATTTATATTTTTCTTTTATAGTATCATCAACTAAAACATATCTTACGCCCAAAAACGGATATACTATTTTACTAGTTTTTACAACCTGGTCAATAGCTTTTTTTGCCGTATTAATTGGAATTGCAAAACCAATATTTTCAGCTCCCTGCGCCATGGCTGTATTTATTCCAATAACTTCTCCTTTTAAATTTAACAAAGGGCCTCCGGAGTTTCCTGAATTAATTGCCGCGTCTGTTTGTATAATTCCTTCTAATGCTTCAGAAAATACGCCGCTTTGATCTGAAGCTGATATGGTTCTTTGAAGGCCCGAAACAATTCCCACAGAAACCGTATTGCTAAGCTGGCCCAATGCGTTCCCAATGGCAATTGCTCCCTGGCCGATCTGTATGCCAATGGAATCGCCCAATTTTATCACAGAAAAAATTTTAGCTTGCCCTGAGCCCGTCGAAGGGTCTTGGATTTTTATAACAGCTAAATCCTGAACTGGGTCTAATGCCAAAACTTTAGCTGAATATTTTTGGCCGTCATTTGTTAAAATAGTATAATCTGCCTGCTTGTCTGAAACCACATGCTTATTTGTCAAAACAAGGCCGTCTGAAGAAACTATAAAACCGGACCCAGCCCCCACATCTTTTTTCTCTGTGCCCTTTTGCACATATTGAGGAATTTGAATATTAAGCGGCCCTATGCCGTTGAAAGGGTCTATCCATTGCTGTTCATACACAGGAAGATTTTTTGAAATAATAATACTAACAACAGATGGCGAAGCTAATTTTACCACATCTATTATTGCCTGCTCATAAGAAATATCAGACTTATAAACATTTTCCGCTGGTTTGTTTACGTCTGGCGAGGGCGCTTCTATTCTTTGCGCAAATGTTTGCGTTAATAATTTAATCTGGTCTTGAATGTAATTTAAAGAAAAAGCGCCGCTTGAAAATCCAAGCGCAACAAAAGCAACAACCAGCAAAACGCCAAGCCACAAACCCCTGTTTTTTACTATATTTAAAATTTTGTCTTTTATTTCAGAATCAAATTCTGGCAGATTATACATATTCATAATATTAATTTTAAATTTTTAATTATTTTTATCATTGTTGTCATAGTGTCCAAACCTATATTTAAAAATGTTAGACCTCACGGGACCTATAAAAATCATGTGCAGTTCACAGAGCAAAAGTTTTATACTCGTTGTAAACCAGCCGTCGGCTTTTGCCCTCCTATCTGACGAATAAAGTTCAACAGACCTTATTATTCCAAAGTTTGCTATTTTGCCAGCCCGTCTTGCAAAATCATGATCTTCGGCAAGTTTTATTGTTTCATCAAATCCGTTTAATCTGCCAAACAAATCTTTTTTTACTAAAATACCTATTGCCGCATGAGCCAAAATTTTCTCCAAAAAAATCATTGGCTTATTGTAAAAAACTTTTAGTAAAAAATCAATAAACTTATTTTCGGGATAGCTTTTAATGCAAAAACTGGCGATATCAAGATTTCTATTTTTAAATTCTGATAAAGATTTATCAAAAAAGCTATCGGGTAATAAAGTATCAGCGTCCAAAAAAAACAATGTGCCGCCATCGGCAATTTTTGCGCCCTCATTTCTTCCCTTAGCGGGCAGACCGCCGGAAACAATTTTGCAATTGTATTTTTTCGCAATTTCTAAAGTTTTATCTTTTGAACCCGCATCGGCCACAATAATTTCATAATTAGTAAAATCCTGCTTTTTTATTGAATCTAAAAGCAACGGCAGATATTTTTCCTCATTCATTGCTGGGATAATGATTGATAACATGATTTTATTTTATTATTTTTTATATTTATTGCTCGTCAAAATTATTTTTACCGCTGACCCTTAAAATTAGAATGAAAAGCAAAACTGTAAAAATTAGAGAAATAAAATTGCCCAAAAAATTATTTTGGAAAATTGCAGGAAATAGAATATCTAAATCTAAGATATTAAAATAATTAAGAATATATAAATCTCCACGGCTTAAAGCGAGAAAAAATAAAATCAGCATATGCGCAGACGCCGAAAAAAGCATTAAAATAAACAACGAGTTTAAATACCTATTTTTAACAATTCTTATATTCATGACTTCAAAAATTAATTTATAAATAATTTTTTGGCTTCGTTCCAAATTTCAGGGCGGTTCTGAGTCGTTTTCATCCAATACCACCATTCGACTCCCCAAAAATAAAAAGTATCAAGTCCTGTTTTCTTTGCATATTCTATGTTATCTTTGAACTTTTGCAGATCCATTGTCTTATACTGTTCTGCCAAAGGAACATCAGAAAATGGTTTAAAAGCCCATGGCTCTGCCTGCAGTTCAACGGAAATTACTTTTTTATTAAATATATATTTTATAAGCTCTACCTTGCGCGAGTAAAAAACTGGCGGGATCAAATAATTACTGTAAAAACCTGGTAGCCCAATATTAAAACCGAAACTTGAAATATTTACCCATGCCCTTCTATATATTGTTGTGCCCAATATATCTCCAATTCTTGATGCTTTTATCCACCAAGACAATTCTCCAGAATCAGAAATAATTATTTGCCTTGAAGGATCCAATAACTTTACCAAATCAACCTCTTTTTTTAAAAATTCATCATTTTTGTAATACCATGGCGGGCATTCGCCAAATTTGAAAAAGGGCTCGTTTTCTACCTGCCAATTAATGATTGCTTTTGAATCTTTATACCTTAAAACAACTTCCGTTATGTATCCTAACAATTCTGCTTGTTGGCGCTCTTCTTGCAAATTTTGCGCCCAGTTGGGAATATGGCATTCGGGCCAGCGACCGGTTTTCATTCCCAAAACATAAATAATTTTTGCATTTCTTTTTTCTGCTTGGCTTATTTGCCAATCTATATCATTAAAATAATAATCGTCTTTTTTACCTTCCACAAAGTCCCATTGCGTATGCAATTTTATATTTTTTGCTCCTAAGTCGTCAAGTATTGCTAAATAGGCCTGTTTCCAATCAAGTTTTAAACTCTCTGCCTGCATCTGAGAAAAATCAACTCCCCATGTGATATTTTTTGGAACAGGCGACTTGCCAACAAAAAAATAAAAAAATAAAACTATAAATAGAATTAATATTATAAAAATAATTAAAAAAATCATTTTTTTAAAACTCATGTTTTTACAAGGTTTCTAATAAAATAATCAGCTGATTTTTCCCATGAAAATTTTAATGCCTTTTCTCTGCATTTTTCTCTAGAAATACTCAAACACTTAATAGCCGCTTCTTCAATATTTTCATCCAAAAAACCATCTACGCCATTTGTAATAATATCTTTCGGACCTATAACATTATGCGCCGCAACCGGAATTCCGCATGCAAGAGCCTCCACTATGGCAAGGCCGAAAGTGTCTGTTAAAGAAGGAAACACAAGGACATCACAAACAGATAATAAATCAACCAATTCTTTCCCCATTTTTTTTCCTGCAAAAAAGGTATTTTTACAATATTTTTTTTCTAAATCCGGCCTTATCGGGCCGTCCCCTATAATCAGCTTGGTTCCGGGCAAAACACATTCTAAAAATTCTTCAACATTTTTTTCTTTAGCCAACCTTCCAAGATAGGCAAAAATCGGATGTTTAAAACCATCGTGTTCCTTGGATACGGACGCGTTTTCTTTGAAAAAATCTACGTCAACTCCTAATGGGCTTACAACTACATTTTTGAAACCATACTCATCCGCCTCTTTTTTTAAACTCTCCGTGCTTACCATAGTTCTATTGCCCGCGTTATGAAACCAGCGCAAATAAGCATATATAAGATCAAATAAAAATTTGGATTTTAAAATATAAATTTTTGCGTACTCTGGAAAATGAGTTGGATAGGCGGTGGTAAATTTATTTTTTTGATCAAGACATGCTCTTCTTGCAGAAAGGCCTAAAGGCCCCCATGTTGCTATATGGATATAGTCTGGTTTTTCTGTTTTTATAATTTTTTTTATTTTTGATTTGGCAAAAAAAGTAATACTGTATTCTGGATAAAAAATCACAGGAATGCTAAAAAAAAGCCGCGGATGCAAGATAACAACCTCAAACCCTTTTGATTCCAAGCGCAAAGATAATTCTTCAATATGCCTTATAACTCCGTCAAAATTTGGGCGCCAGGTATCAGTTGATATTATAATTTTTTTCATTTTGAGTTAATGCTCGCACCCTAATAATCGCTCAATATTATATGTTCCCATTTTTTCTATTTCAATAAATCCCTGCATGGCAAACTCGGCAAAATCTCCGGCGTTTAATAGGTCAAAAAACCATTGATCTGCATATTCTGGGTTTTCTTGCAAAATGCCTGCTCCTATGTGCAAAAGCCATTTTCTATTAAAATCTTCCTGCGAGCCAATTGTTGGAGCTATAATTATTGGAATTCCCAGGCCGGCATAAAAAGAAAGTTCTGATGGTTTTGTCCACAAAACATCTGTTTCGCGAAGCGCTTTGTTAAATTCATAAAAATAATCATCCATTGAATTAGCTGATAAAATATGTGCCCAGCCGTCTAATTTTAAATCCTTGATATTTTCTGCAAAATATTTTGTCAATTCTTTTCTTATGCCAGTGGCGATTATAAATCTCAATTTTTTTTCTTTTATTTTATCTTTTAAGCTGTTTATGGCTTTAGCGCATATTTCTTTTTGGGCCCCCGCCCCGCCAATAGAAAACATTATTGTTAAGGGATGGTCTGATTTTTCCGGCAACTTTCCTAATGTTCCATCAACTAATGGAGCATACATTTTTCTGTATTTTCCTTTGGGGTCTAAATTTAAAAGCCTGTGGCGCATATCCTCTTTTAAAATTTCCATATTTTCTCCCCCGATATTTTCTTTTGGCAAAGGGTATCCTGTTAAAAAAATATTTTTAGGATTTACTCCGTACAATTTTAATCTGTCGCGAGTCCATGTGTTTGAGGCAAAATATTTTATTCTGCTATTTTTGGGGTCAAGGTTCGCCCATGACCTGTTAACATCTGCGTCGCAAATAACGCAGTAAATTTGATTCGGATAGCCAATTTCTTCTGCCATAAAAGCCGGAGTAAAAAAAGTGGTTATTATTGGCAATGGATTTTTTTTAAACCTTTCAATTAAATCTTTTCCCCAGCCTTTTTTTATAAAATAAAAAATGTTTTTTAAGCTGAAAGTTGGGCGGGACAAATCTCTTTTCGGATAGTAGGTTAAAATCTTCTGGAATTTATCCATAACAAAAAAAGATATATCGCCAATAATTGGGATTCTTTTTAATCTGGATACCAGCTCATATAAATAGCGGATTTGCTGCCAAATTATTTTATCTTTTTTGGGAATACCATCATAATTATTGGCATTAATAACTTTGTTGCCAAAAGTAATATCTTTTAAAGGATAGGCTGTTCTTTGATGGCCATAGCCCATGTCAGCCGCCACAACCCACACCCTTCGCTGTGGCTCAGGATAAACTTTTTTATTATTTTTATTTTCTGCCGTCATATTGATTCTATTATACCCTAAAAACAAAATGACCGCGAGGTCGCATGTCTCCCCATGAAGAAGACTTTTTTTTTACACAAAATTTTGTTTGTATCTTTTGTTTATAAGTTTGGTAAAAAGTCCAATTATAAGATAAGAGATTACCAGCCAAATCCAAGAAACATTTTGAACAACTTTCATTGCCCAAGGCTGAGAGAAAAAATCTATTACCCAAACAAAATATAAAAGCAAAAAATAGCAAGGCATAAAAAATATCTGACCAAAAATATTTGAAAACACTCCTGCAATAGATAATAAAAATCCAAAAACCATCAACAAAGAAACTATTGGCGAAATTAAAATATTTGTTACAAGGCTTACGTATGATATGTTTCCAAAATTATATACCAATATAGGCAAGGTAAAAATTTGAGCTGAAAGAGTTGCTGAAACAACATTGAATAAATTTCCCGTTTTATTTTCTATTGTCCCATAATTCTCACGATCGTGAGAATTATGGGACACTAAAATTCGCTCAATCGCTCGAAAAAATTTCTGTAAAAAGATTTTTGCAGGCGGATCTAAATAAATAAGCCCGAGCACAGCCAAAAAAGAAAGCTGAAACCCGACATCGTAAAATAAAAGCAAAGGATTTAATAATAGCATTACGGCTCCCGCCAATGCGATTATTCTTAAAGTTGCGCTTTGTCGGCCCAGCTTCTGGGCTAACAAAAAAATTCCGCCCATAATTCCAGCCCTAATTCCAGAAGCGGGAAACCCGGTTAAAACAATATACGAAAAAATTAAAATTATAACAATATAAAAAGCCTGTCCACGGTAAAATCCTAAAAACATTAGCAAAGACATAATAATTGCGCTCAAAATAACAATATGAGTTCCCGAAACGGCAACAATATGGCGCAACCCCGTAATATTTAATTTATTTTTTAATTCTTGCGTCATTGCTCCGTTGTCGCCCAAAATTGTGCCTTCTAAAATTGAACTCTGCGGCGGAGAAAAATTATTTTTTATGCTTTCTCTTAATTTTTGCTTAAAAAATAAGATTTTTTCGTACAAAAAAGACCATGTATTATATTTATGTTTTGACGAAATTAATTCAACTTTCGGAAAATTCATTACAGAATAAATTCCGTCTTTCATTAAATAATTTTTATAGTTGAATTCATCTGTAACGCTCGGCGTTTCTAATTTTCCAGTAAGTTTTATTTTGTCTAAATATTTATATTCGGGGTAACGGTTTGTTGCAACTAAAACCGCGCTGCCCTCAATATCAACTTTTAATTTTTGAAAAGTGTCTCTTATGTCTGGTTCGCCCGAAATAATACCTATTAAAATAATTTGTCCCCTATCGTTTGATTTGCTCAATTTATTATTTGCAATATTAAATTCTGAAATTTGCATTCTTAAAATACCCAAAACCAAAAATAAAATGCAAAACCCCGCTATTGATAAATAAGGCCCCAATTTAAAACTCTTCCCTTGTCCATATGATCGTAGGTACAAAAGAAAACAAATAAAAATCATAAAAATCGCGAAAAATAAAAAAGTCCACAGAAAAATTTGCGGAATTTTTATCAGCGATTCAAAAAATATTCCAGCAACAAATGACAAGCAAAGATAAAAAAGTATTTTAGACGGCGTCATTTATCGAATTTGGCAGAGTTTAAAATATGGGTAAATTTCTTTTGCCACTGATTTTAACCACTCGTCTGCATAAGGTTTTATTTTTTCAAAACTCAGGTCAATTGTTTTTTCCGGCCTGAATCCTTGTAAATAATATTTTACTTCCGGACCGCCTATCCATTTTGCAATTTCCAAAAAATCTTCTTTTTCATGAACTCCCGGGACAACTGTGGTTCTAAACTCGCTAATTTTTGAATTTTGTTTAAGTATTTTTACGCTCTCATCTATATCTTTTACGTCAATGCATTTGCCAAAAAAGCCAACGTACTTTTCTTTGGAAACCTTTATATCCATAGCAGTATAATCAATAAGTTTTTGAGTAATTAAATCTTTCAACATTTTTGGATTTGACCCGTTAGTGTCAAGTTTCACGGCGAATCCTAAATTTTTTGTTTTTTCTATAAATTGCGGCAAATCTTTATTTATTGTTGGTTCTCCTCCGCATACCACAACTCCCTCTAATAGCCCTTTTCTTTCCCGCAAAAAATCAAAAAATTCTTTTTCATCAATTCTCGGATGTTTTATAATCTTTTCAGGCAAGACAAGCTCGCTAGAATAGCACCATGGGCATCTAAAATTACACCCAGCCAAAAAAACCGTACAGGCCAATTTGCCCGGAAAATCAATAAGAGTAGTTTTTTGCAGGCCAGCGATTATCATTTATAAAATTTTTTATTTAAAATTATAACAAAAGCCCCTTTTGGAAAGAGGCTTTTAAACGTTTATACCAACACTGATTCTTTTTCCGCTTTTTTTGCGGGCTCTTCCCGTATCACATACTCTTTTCTTTCTTTATATTCCTGCTTTTTTCCTTTGTGCCACTGCTGTACCGGCCTTATATACCCAACAACTCTTGAATAAACCTCGCACGGCTGTTTTACTGTGCATTGAGGGCATTCGAAATGTTCTCCTGATAAATATCCGTGAGTCGGACAAACAGAAAAAGTCGGAGTAAGCGTGATATACGGCAGACGAAATTTTTCGCAAACTTTTTTTACCATGCTTTTTGCCATATTGGGATCAGAGATTTTTTCTCCCAAAAACAAATGGCAGACAGTTCCTCCTGTATATTTTACTTGCAAGTCGTCCTGTAATTTTAACGCCTCAAAAGCGTCGTCTGTAAATCCAACTGGCAAATGAGTTGAGTTTGTGTAAAACGGAATCTCATCTGTGCCGGCTGTAATAATATCTGGATATTTTTCTTTATCTGTTTTTGCCTGCCTATAGCTCGTTCCTTCTCCCGGCGTTGCTTCAAGATTGTATAAATTTCCGGTTTCTTCCTGAAATTTAACCATTTTTTCTCTCATAAAATCTAAAATCTCCAATGCGAATTTTCTGCCTTTTTCAGTGGTGATATCTTCGTCAATAAAGTTTAATAGCGCTTCGTTCATTCCTATTATGCCAATAGTTGAAAAATGGTTTCCAAAATAGCAATTTCTCATTGTTTTTACTTCAGCTAAATAGTGTTTGGAATATGGATATAAACCTTTATCCATAAAACTTTCAAGCGTCTTTCTTTTTATTTCCAAGCTTTCTTTTGCCAAATTCATAAGTTTTTCCAATCTGTCAAAAAAATCTTTTTTAGTTTTTGAAAGATACCCAATTCTCGGTAAATCAATTGTTACAACTCCAACACTGCCTGTCTTTGGCGAGGACCCAAACAATCCGCCGCCTCTTTTATATAATTCGCGGTTGTCTAAACGAAGCCGGCAACACATACTACGAGCGTCTTCGGGACTCATGTCAGAATTTATAAAATTAGAAAAATAATTTATGCCGTATTTTGCCGTTGCCTCCCACATTGAAATTAAATTAGGGTTGTCCCAATCAAAATCTTTAGTAATTGAAACTGTTGGAATTGGAAAAGTAAACGGCCTGCCGTTTGCATCGCCTTCCATCATGCCCTCATAAAAAGCCCTAATAAACATATTCATCTCTTCCTGAAATTCTCCGTAAGTTTCATTTTGGATTTCGCCCCCAATTATCACCGGCTGTTTTGCCAAAAATGCCGGGGGCTTTATATCCAAAGAAACATTTAAAAATGGCGTTTGAAATCCAACTCTAGTCGGCACCATACAACTAAATAAAAATTCCTGCATTGCCTGCTTAACTTCTTCGTAAGTTAAATGGTCGTATCTTATAAACGGGGCTAATAAAGTATCAAAATTAGAAACAGCGTTAGCTCCAGCGGTTTCTCCCTGCAGGGTGAACAAAACATTTACTAATTGCCCCAGCGCCACTCTTAAATGTTTTGGAGGCTTGCATTCTATTTTTCCCGATACTCCGCCAAAGCCGCTTTTTAAAAAGTCATACAAATCCCAGCCAGCGCAGTACGGAGCCAATAATTCTAAATTATGAATATGAAAATCTTCATTGACGGCCGCATCTCTTATTTCTTTTGGATAAATTTTATTTAGCCAATATTTTTTAGATATATAAGACCCGACATATTGGTTTAACCCCTGTAAAGAAAAGGTCATATTGGCATTTTCTTTTACCTGCCAATCAAGTTCTGTTAAATAGCTGTCAACTTTTTCATTTGAGTCATCAACAAATTTTTCGGTCTCCCTAATTTTTCTTCTTTGCTCTCTATAAATAATATATGCTTTGGCTGTTTCAACTAAATCTTCTAAAATTAAGGCTTCTTCAACAATGTCTTGAATTTGTTCAATATTCGGAACTTCGTCTTTTTTAAAACGCCTGCTTAATAGCTGGATAACCTTGTCAGAAACTTTTTTAGAAACCTCTCCATCGCCCTGGCCAGCTGCCACGACTGCTTTATGCGCGGCATCTTCAATTTTTTTCTGATCAAAATCAACAATTGTTCCGTCTCTTTTTTGAACTTTTGAAATATGATTTTCCATGAATTATATTTTTTCTGGGATAAAAAAAGGTCTCGCCAAATTAGACCTGTTATCTAATATTTTGTATTTTAAAAATAAACTATTATCAAACAACGATTAGTATATTTTACTCCACCACAAAATCAGGTCAAGCCCCGTTAGAAATAAAATTCTGTGGATAACTGATAAAATAATATTTATCTGCCAAATTTTGCCAAATTTCTAACGGGGCAAGCCCCGTCGTAAAGCTAAAATCTGTGGATAAGCAAAACATTGCGCTATTTAAAGAGGTTCATTATAGCTGGCGGCACCCCCGTGGTTCCGTTTGTCAGCGCGGCCGAAGTGATGCTTTCTTTCATTGAAAGTATTATCGGAAAAAAACTCTTGCGAAAAACAAAAATAATAATTGGCAAGGCAATTGCCACAATAATTACTACTATAATAAATGTTCTCTTGTCTACAGCCATAACAATTATTGTTTAATAATTATGCGCTATAATATTAGATATTACCACAAAAGCTATAATCAAAACAACAAACAAAATAATCACAACATCTATCAGGCCGAACCCCTCAGACCCCATTTTTAAGGACCTTTCTCTTTTACTCATGGTTATCTATACAATGGGTTTAATATATTTCTCAACTTTTTCAATCACCTCATAAATAGAATGCTGGGTTTTCACAAAATAATCTGCGGCGCCAAGACTGATGGCTTTTTTGATATTTTCGTCTTCAGCCAAATTAGACAAAATAATAACCGGTATATTTTTAAGATTATCATTTGCCTTCAATTCTTCCAAAACCTGCAAACCGCCCTTTTTGGGCAAAATTAAATCAAGAAGAATAAGCTCTGGATAAAAATTTGCAGCCAATTTCAACGCCTCCTCTCCGTCTGTTGCAATTTTCACATCATATCCCTTAGATTGCAATTCTTCTTTTACCACCAAGTTTAACGCTTCTTCGTCTTCAATAATAAGAATTTTCATATTTTTATTTTTTAATTATTTCTTTTTTAGTTTTATATAATTTATTTATTATATCATATTTGCCTATTATTTTAATTCCCAAAACAACATATTTATTCATTTTCTCAAGATTATTATCAATTCGTTTTATAAGAAATTCTATTTCGTTAATTCTTCCCTCGTCAAATTTTTTATCAGACAAAATTTTCAAAGCTTTTTCTGCGTCTTTTTTTATCAAATTATAAGAAGCAATCATATCTCTCTGCGACATTAAAATTCTGCGATAGCGCTTATTTTCCGCCCACTTGCTCAAATACCATCCGCCCACAAAAGCAAACAACAGAGCGATAACTAAAAACGAGAAAATATAAATTATAAAAGGTATTATATTTTGTATCATAATTTTTAGTATAATAGGATACTTTTATTATATCACAAAACTCAGCTTTTTTTAATAGCCCACTCCAAGTCCCTTTTCTTAGTTGTAACTTTAATAATTTTCAGCCCGCTTTCAAATTTTGATATTTTTCCTGAAGAATCTTTGCCAGATATTTTTGTATTTTTCCCGTCAAAAAGCGCTAAGATATTGTAATCGTTTTTTGAACGAACGCGCTGGAAAAGCATTTTCAAATTTTTATTTTTATCGTAAAGCCACAAAAAAACCATCTTATTTTTGTTGATGTCGGCTGGAATGCCGTTATATTTTATTTCCTTTATTTCACCTACACTTTAATAATACCACTCTGCCAAAATTTTGCATAGCAAAAAAGCGGACTGCGTTCTGTCCGCTTTTTATGTCAAGCCTTCTTGGTACTCAACTCCATTAATTGTGGAAAATTTTGGGTAAATTTTTTGTACGCGGCCGACTTGCCCGTCTTCCAGTCGAACTTTAATCCCGCGGCGATGTTGGCTGTCTGAAGTCAAAATATCCTTCACCTTTCCGTGCGTCAACCTTCCCGTCGGCTGGTCTTTTTTAAGCACAATATCCACCTCCGCCCCAATTTTTATGTCTTCCCTCTTTTGCCCGTTCATTTAAAGTCATCGAGCTTGAAATTTAAAATATTCGGGCCATATTTTTTTCTTTATAGTTGCCATGTTATTTTATTTAATTATTTTTTATTAGCGTTCCCATTCTTTGACCTCTGGATGAAAATCAACTTGATATGGCGGGATGCCGAGAGAAATTCCATATTCCTTCGCCTCGTCGTATTGCTCCTTGCTCGTTCTGTCTGTCTTAAAAACCTTATTGCGGAAAATAATAAAATGAACAGTTTCATTTTTGAAATCAGCATACCACGGATGTTCAGAATCCAAAGATTTGCTAATTTCTCCGGCAATGCTTTCTGCTTCTTTTTCTGATATTTCAACAGTATGCAACGTCCACTGCTTTAACCATGGGGTTTTATGCTTATCAGCTACTTGCTCAACTTTGGTTGATAAAATTTTAATACGCCCAAGAATATCTTTTGCCTTCAAACTTTCTTCGATTATTACTCCTTTATAATTCATATTTTTTATTTCAATAATTTTTCAACTAATTTTCTGTATCCCTTAAACAAAGGGTGGTTGCTGTCTATCTTTTTAAATAATTCATCTTTTGTAACCCAGCAATAATCTCTTACCTCCTCTTTATCTATGGTTATTTTTCCTCCGGTAAATTCAACTAAAAAGAAAATCTGTTTTTGCCCTCGCCATTTATAACCTGCGAGTCGCACGCTTTCTTCGTCCCAATCATATTGGTGTTTAAATGGAAATTGTTTAATAATCTTGAAATTATCTGATCCCAATTCCTCTTTTAGCTCTCTCATCAACGCTTCTTTCTTGCTTTCTCCATCGTGAACTCCTCCCTGCGGCATTTTCCAAAAATTATTAGGCCATTTAGTTACCTGAACTAACAAATATTTGTCCCCCTTAAAAACCACTGCTCCTACATTGTTTCTGTAGGGAAGTTTTTTGAATTGTTTTAGCTTCAACGCTAATTGGGTTTCGGGCATAACCTTTCCATTGATCAGCCTGGTTCTACTGGTGACTCCCGTTTTGACAAAACCATATTTTTCATAAAACCTGATTGCATTTTCATTGTAGGAAGCGACTTTTAAAAATATCTTCTTTTTTCGGCCAAGCCAATCAATAGATCTGTCCAATAATCTTTTCCCTATTCCCATTCTTTGATATTCCGGCAAGATATATAACACGTCCAATTCATTAAATTCTTTCTTTTTTGATCCCAGACAAAATCCCACAATCTCACTGTTGTATTTTGCAACGCAAAGGTATTTAAATTTTTTACCGCTATTTTTTATTGTATTTCTCCACGCGGATATCTTTTTCTCGCTGTCAAAATCCTTAGACAAAATATCTTCTCTGGTTATTCCGTGTTTCTTATTCGGATAAGTAGCTAACCATGTTGTTTTTAGTATAAAAACTACATCTTTTTCGTCTCCCGGCACAGAGTCAGCAATAATTATTTTAGAATTATCTTTTTTCATATTTTTATTTTACCTAATAACCACTGAATCAAACCATTTTTCCTGGAAGTTAACTGCCCTAAGTATATCCTCGTCGCTTATCTCCTTAAATCCTTCGGGAACAACTACTAATTTATCGTCATTATCATTTTTTCTGTGTATGATGGCGATGCATTTTCCAGTAAATTCTTTCACGGGCTCATTTACACTTAAAAGATATGCGTCAATTTCCTCGCTATCGGGAGCTTTTGTGTCGGGCACAAAGCCGTAATTCACTTCGTAAACAAAACCGTGCTTTGGATGTTTTGAATTAATCGGACGATCTATTTTTATCGTTACAATTTTTCCCAAAAACACTTTTGCATAATTATTAATGTTATTATTCTCTTTCATCTTTTAAATTTTAAAAACGGATTTTTCATATTAAAAATTATTTTTGGTATTTCGTTGTCTATAACTTCACATGGAATCTTATACTTCATACTATAAATTAATGTAGTCGCGCAAAACAGCGCTTTGGAATAATCAAAACCGATTTTTTCAGAAATTGCTTTTACTTCTTTTTCCGATTTTCCTTCAACTTCCACAAATGGTTCTAAGAATGGCCATTCATCAATGCAAATTTCAACGCCGTCTAGTTCCCAAATTTCTCTTTTATTTTCTTTCTAGTTATTAATATCGGCCTAACCTAAAATAGTTTGCAAATTCTTCTTTTATAATTAATATGGCTTTTTTTATTTTTTTTTCAGAGATTGCATATGAAATTCTAATATAATCATTAAAATCTTTGCCAAAAACAGCGCCCGGCACGACAGCTACACCTTTTTTAAGCAACCTTTTCGCAAAAATCTCAGAAGAAACGGGAATTTTTAGAAAAAAATAAAAAGCGCCGCCCGGTATTACTGAAGAAGAAACATTTTCCAAACTTGCATAAATTAAATCTCTTCGTTTTTTATACTCGGTTATTGTACTCTTTTCAATACTCGTGTTTATGGTTTTGATAGAGGCGTATTGAAATGCTGAAGGGGCGCAAACAGATGTAAACTGTTGGACTTTTTCTAACGCATCAATTATCTCTCTTGGCCCTGCAACATAACCAACCCTCCAGCCAGTGACTGCTTTAGATTTTGATAATCCATCAATAATTATAGTGTTGGAATAAATTTGCGCAGGACTAAAAAACTTACTCTCGCCATACACAAACGAACTGTATATTTCATCAGAAATTATGTATATATTGCGCTCTTTTGCAACTCTTGTAATTTCTGAAATAATAAATTTTGAATACACAGTGCCAGTTGGGTTATTTGGACTATTAACAATAATAGCTTTTGTCTTTTTAGTTATAGATTTTTTTAACAACTCAATGTTTGGTTGAAAATCTTCGTCTGTTTTTACCACGATAACCTTGCCTCCAATGAATTTAATAATTTCTGCATAAGCGACAAAATAAGGTGAAAAAATTATTATTTCATCACCCCGATTTATTAAACTAAAAAGCGTCATAAATATAGCCGATGTTGCTCCAGCCGTTATTATAATCTCGTCTTCACTTCTAATAATTTTATTTGCCTTTAGTTTTTTGCTTATAGCTTTTCTGAGATCTAAAACGCCCTTTGTCTCAGTGTATTTATTATAACCAGCATCTATATAATATTTCGCCGAATCTTTTAGATATTTCGGCGTGTCAAAATCAGGCTGTCCGATTGTTAAATCTATTATATTGCTTTCCCTTCCAGCATTAAAAACTTTGCGTATAGCAGAGTAATTTATATTATTAACCCTATCAGAAATTTTATTTCTTTTTTGCTTGAATTTTTTCATAAGCTATTTGATATGCCACGAATAAAGGTGGAATTTTTTCTTTATCAGACCTTTCAAATACATCTTTTAATATTAAAGGTATTAAGTCGGTTTTTTTCATTGCTTCAGATATATCAATTCCCTTTACTTCACACATACCATGGCAAACACCTGCGGCGTTAATCACAAAGTCTGGCGCATGCAGTATATCTTTATTATACAGCATCGTTGCATGTTTTACTTCATCTTGAAGTTGATTGTTCGCCCCACCGGCTATAACGGAACATTTTAACCTATTTATAGTCCCGTCATTTATAATTTCTCCAACTGCGCATGGAGCAAAAACGTCGCACTCTACACCATAAATTAATTCGTTTTCAACAATGTTTGCATTTTTAACTCCCGCATATTTCTGCGTTTTTTTATTATCCGTATCTGACACAAAAATGATAGCGCCCTCTTTCAAAAGTAAATCAGCTAATGTGCCTCCAACATGTCCAAGCCCCTGAATGGCAACTCGCACGCCTTGCAGACTATCTTTGCCCAACTTATATCTCACCGCCTCTTTAAGACCTTTTAGTACGCCGTGTCCGGTTGTAGCGCCAGAAATTCCTTTAGAATTAAAAATATATTTTGTTCGTTCTGCAATGATTTTTGCGTCTTCAAATGTAAAACCCATATCAACGCCTGTAAGAAAAGTTCCTCCCAAAGATTCTATAAAATCTCCCAACGCATACAAAAACTCTTTAGTTTTTGGTTTTGAGGGATCGCCGATTACTACGGCTTTTGACCCGCCAAAAGGCTCGTCAATGATTGCAGTTTTAAAGCTCATTGCATAAGATAATCTTAACGCCTCCTCTATGGCTTTATCTTCAGATATCATTGCCATACGAGTGCCACCCGTGCTTGGGCCAAGTGTTGTGTCATGAATAGCTAAGACAATTTTTAGTCCGGTTTTTTTATCATAACCAAAAATTAATTTTTCATGGTTATTAACCGATAATGCTTCAAATATATTAGATGATATTTTTGGTTCAACGTAACAATGGTTTTTCATAGTGGTTTGTAATATAAATTTATTTTTTTATTGTTCATAATTTTAATAATTTTAAAAACAAAAATCTCGTCTCTGCGACATAACAAATAAGCTATGTTACAGGGACGAGATTTTTTCTCGCGGTACCACCCCGATTACCCGCTTAGCGGGTCGCTTATCGACTCATCAAAAGTTTTTTTACTTTTGATTCAGCGATTATCCTATGATTACGGAGGAAGCCGAATCTACACTAACGCATAGATCACCTCATCGGGCCCAACCCTTCGACAAACTCAGGGCAAGCCCCTAAGCCGACAAAGGACCCAAGTCAAAGGTTTTATAATTTTCAAATTTTCAACTATATTGTATCTTATCATATCAAATACCCTTGTCAATAGCCAGCACAAAAATGTCAACGGGAAATAGAAATGTCATACTTGCAAGGATTTAGAAACATGCAACTCTACAAAAAAGGTTGCGCCTTTGCCCGCGTTTGATTCAAACCATATTTTACCGCCCAGGTTTTCCACTGTCATTTTGGCGGCGTACAAACCCAAACCATTGCCTTCGGCGGTATGCGAAAACGCATTATCTGCCCTGAATAACTTTTCAAAAACTCTTTTCTGTTGATTCTGCGGAATTCCTATTCCCGTGTCCTTGACTTCAAATGAAAAAATATCGTTTTTCTTTTCCACTTTGCATAAAATCTCGCCTTCATCGGGAGTATATTTTATGGCGTTAGATATAAGATTTTGAAAAATAAGTCTTACAAGATTTTGGTCAATTAAAATTTCCGGCAAATCATCGGGACATTCAAAAATAAATTTTAAGAATACCCATGCAGATGTTATGAGAGCAAAAATATATAGTTAAAAAAAATATCTACTAATTTTGTTTAGTATTTTTTAAATCAAAAATATCTAAGTGGATTTTTTTAGCTTCTTGATCGGATAGTCCCACATAAGAAACTCTTATCGTATAGCGTATTCTGTTTCCTAATGAAAAAACATCAAAAACCTTTATCGCCATTATGTTTTTTTTGTTTATTTTTTCTTGAACAGATTCTAAAAAGTCATAAATTGATTCTTCTTTTTCTAGTTCTACATTAGCGTCTAGGGTAACTAATTTTTGGGTAATTTCAAAAGTCGCTTGCTCATGAGTTTTCTCTATCATAATTGTAAGTTCATCTAAGTTTATCTCTGCGAAATAAATGTTTTTATTTTCTTGTGGGTTTAGTTTATATATGATTCCAACAATTTTTTTATTTATAATTATGTCGAAAACAGAAAATTGGTTTGCAATCTCTGGCTTTTGTTTTGCCGGAGAATATTTAATATTTTCTAAGCCTAAGGACCTTAACAAGTTTTCAATAGCTTCTTTAGTTTTATAAATCTCTTTTTTATCTGAATTTATTAAAATTCCCAATGAATTATTTTCCAAATATTTTTTGTTTTCTTTCCCAAAAACTTTTCCGATTTCAAATATTTTTATATTTTCAACGCCCAACTTCAAATAATTCCTAAGTTGCAATACCGGCCCTGTGGCAATTGATTGCCTTAATTCCGGAAATTCTTCATTAACTGAATTTTGCATTGCAACTAATCCCATATTTTTATATTTGGTCTCTTTGTTTATGGCCTTAGAAACTAAGGGTGAAGATAAAACCTCATCAAAACCATTTGCCTGCAAAATATCTCTTACTTTTTCTTGTAGATAAAAACTTCCGGGTGTTATATTCTTTACAACCTCTAACGCGGGAGCATTATCGGATTTGATATTATAATAGCCAAAAATTCGTATGACTTCTTCAATTATATCTTCTTCAATACTTATGTCGGTTCTGTTATATGGTGGAATAACTAATAATTTTTTTCCTCTTTTAGAAACCTTGCATCCTAAATTTTTTAATATCTTTTCAGATTTTTGGATTGGAATTTCAACCCCCGCAAAGGCTGTTGGTAAGGACGGATCAAATAAGATTGCTTTCTCTTTATGTTTTTTAGGATAATAATCAAATAATTTTGAACTAATATTACCTTGACAATTTTTCTGAATAATAGAAATCAAAAATCGTATGGCAAAATCTAAATTATTTGGATCTAATTCTTTACTCAATCTATTACCTGCCTCCGTTACAATATTTAGTTTCCTTAAGTTTCTGCTAATTATTGCGCTATCGTAAACAGCCATTTCAACTATTATTGATTTTGTTTTTAACCCTATCCTGGCTTTATCCCCACCGACAATTCCAGCCAAGGCCAAGATATTGTTATCATCCTCTATAATTAAAATATTACCATTGATTTTTATTTCTGACTTATCCAAAGTAATTATTTTTTCTTGTTTTCTATTCAAAGACCAAGATAAGTTCCCCTTTATTTTTTCTTTATCAAAAATATGCGATGGCTGACCAGTCATTAACATTGCATAATTAGATAAATCGACGAGACAATTAACGCTATTTATCTCGTAAAAATTTAATAAGTTCCTTAACCACTTGGGTGATTCAGAATTTTTGATATTTTCCATTTCAACAGCAACAATCCTTTTGACAAGATTTTTTTCCTTAACATTTATTGAAATTTTATTTTTACCAAATTTTATATCATTAAGAGCGGCCACTTCTAATGATAGCCCATAGTAGGCCGCTACCTCCCGAGCTAGTCCGATGATAGATAAACAATCTGGCCTATTATTCCTTATTTCAAAACTCATTAAATAATCTTTTTTACCTTGATATTCAACCTCCTCGAAACCATCCAGCATAAAACCGGTCATGGTTAAAATCTCGCCGACTTCTTTGGCACTCGCTTTGAGTGCCAGCACTAATTTTTTAATATCGCTATAAAGTATTTTCATTTTGGTACGGTTTATAACCTATGTTCCCCCCTAATAAAGTTCTAATATCTGTTATATTATATTTAGCCATCACCCATCTGTCTAGGCCAAGCCCGAAAGCGAAAGCCATATATTTTTTAGGATCAATGCCCGCCATTTTCAAAACATTGGGGTGCCTTATTCCGGCTCCGCCCATTTCAATCCAACCCACCCCTTTACAGAGAGAGCAACCCTTACCTTTACAGTTAAAACACTGCATATCGGGACCCACGCCTGGCTCTACTTCGGGATAATATTTATTTCTATATCTCACAACAACATCTTCTCCATACATCGCCTTAAAAACATAATCGAAGGTTCCAAATAAATCTTTTAAACTAACTTTTGGCAAAACAACGAGTCCTTGGTAGTGATGAAAAATAAAATGGTTGCTTTTATTGGCTTTTTCGTTTCTATAAACCCTGCCTGCGCATACAACCTTAAATGGGGGCTTATACTTTTCTAAGATTCTAGCATCAATTGAGGATGTTTGAGTCCTTAAAAGATAGTTTGGCTCTTCTATGTAAATCGTATCTTGCATATCTCTGGCAGGATGATCTTTCGGTACATTCAGACGCTTAAAGCAATATTCGTCCGTTTCAATCTCTGGCCCTTCCATTATGCTATATCCCATACCTATAAAAAGACTATTCATCGTTCTCGTTGTTTGAGTGATGGGATGCAGGTGTCCAATTTTAGGGATATCAAAACCGAGCTCTTCTGTCTGCTTTTTAACGGCGTCTAATGATAGAACTTTTTTAAGGTCGGCTTCTTTCTGAGATAATATTAACTCTGCTTTACTTTTAATATCATAGAATATGACTCCTTGAGATTTATTTTCTTCTTCTGGAAGCTGTTTAAAATTTTCCGGTAACTTAATAATTCCTCTTCCACCAAAGTATTTATTTTTTATTTTTGCTAAATCATCAACCGAATTAATGTTAGCAATCTCCTCCTCTAAATTTTTAATTATTTCTAGATTCACAATACTGCAATATTAAATTTTTATTTTTTTATCTCCGAATGTTTTAGTTTCCATATTATAGTATTTTACTATCTCTAATTATATTTTCCAATTTTATACTTGCCCAAACATCTTTAACAATTTGATCTGGGTTTTTTGCTAAAACTGTTTTCATCCCTAATTTTTCAGCTGGCAAGAGATTTTCTTCTTTGTCATCAATAAAAAGACACTCTTGTGGATCTACATTCATTTCCTTAATTACTAATTCGTAAAATTCTGAATCCGGTTTTTTAAGTCCCCTTTCACAGGAGAAAAAAAGATTATCGAATAAAAAGTATCCGTTTATTTCTTTAATTACTTCTGCTTGATAAGGAAACATATTAGACAAAATTGATAATCGAAACCCCTCGCTTTTTAATTTCTCAATTAACCCAATTACTTCAGAAAAAAACACAAATTTATCCTTATACATTTTTTTAGCCTTCTCTCCGCATTTTTCCGGCATAGCCTTACCCATCGCATCGGAAAATTCCCTCCAAAATTTTTCCTGGCCTATTAGGCCTTTATCAAATTTTTCTATAATTGGCTTTAACTGAGGAATAAATTTTTCATATTCTTCAGCAGAAATTTTGTATAAGTCAGCAATATCTAGAGATAATTTCTGAGATTTCTTCACCACGCCATCATAATCAAATATAACTGCCTTTATCATAGTTTTCATATTTATTTATTTTGCCTTTTCTGAAACAAAAATGCAAAAATTTTAGATAAAATAATATAAAGCGCTGATAATTATAAAAAGGATAGTTTCCTCTAATTTTGCGTTATAATGATAAACATTGCCGTGGATTTTTTTAATCATTTTATATTTTAAAAATCCTAAAAAATTACGACCCTCCGGAGAAAAGAAGCCAAATACTATTTTGTAATTCGCGCCTATCAACCACATGAATGTGATTTTTAATAACGTACTCGAAAATATCCTTTTCAGACATATCCTTGTCTGGTCGGGAGATCTTACTATATTTTTTACGTAATAGATATTTATAATGTCTTAGTTTTTGTTGTATTTTATCTCCATCAAGAAAGAAACAAATGCTTGGAGCAGAGTTCAAATATAATATCACTTTATATTTCCAACTGATACTAACATCAATATCGTCTTTTGAAAAAGAAAATATTTTTGGATATAGTGCTATTATGGTGGCTCGCGACAACAAAACGTTTCGCTGAGATAAAATGAAAATTTTATTCTTTTTACAGTAATCTATAAAATTAGATATTTCTACTGGCGGACATTCTGGTTTAAATAATACCGTGCCAACCCTACTAAGATTCCCTTCTCCTAGCCTTTTCATATAAAAATTAATTGGTAATGTATGCATGCTAATTATAAAATATATTTTATTAATGTAAAAGTTTATCTAAGGTTCCGTCAATATAAATATTTTTGTATATTTTTATTGCTATGTCTTGTTCTTTTTCAGGTTTATTTTTAAAATTTAAACTCATCATCACCTCTTTTTTATTAGATATTTTATGGGTATGTTCCCATTTAAACCCCCACAATACATCTGGTATCATGTAAACCTTTAATTTTTCGAGCAAAGAATTTGTAGCAAAAAGTTCTGCATAATACTTTTTCATCCATTTGATTACTTTTTTTAGATCGACATTGTTGTATTGATCCTCTAATTTAGATTCTACAAATTTTTTTGGATAAAGACAAAAATTGATGATTTTTGATAACTCAAAATCCAATGGAGCGATATTTGAATATTCAAAATCTAATAAGGCTACTATCTTTTTATTATTTACCAATATATTTTCGAAGTGAACATCTCCATGCACCAATCCATACGTACATGGACGATGCAGAACACCGTGATGCTCAGCAAAATACTTTTTCATAAAAATAACTGCTTTTTCATCTATTTCTTCATCTGCTTCGGCTTTTTCAAAACAATCCTTGATATAAGTTTCGAATTCTACTCCCCAAGATAGCCCTCGCGATAAAAAAGAAAATTCTTCTAATGGTAATTTATGTATTGTTTTTAATTGGCGACAAAGCTGTATAATGTAATTCTTTCTTTGAAGACTAGAACAATCCAACCATTCTTGTGCTAATGTTTTTCCGCGTATTCTTTTCAAAACAATCGTATCAAATGGTATATATTTATGAGAACAGTCGACTAAAACAACCTCGGGCGATAGTACTCTATTGCCTATCACATCAAGCACCTTGGCCTCTTTTTTAAAGTTCCTTCCATCTTGTTGCCCGTCACTAAACCTTATAATATATTTATTATTTACTAAATATACTAAATTAACCTGCCCACTTAGGATTCGTTTAAGTGAGGTAATCTTATTTATCCCAATCCCAATTTTTTTAAAAATGAGTTTAATATAAAAATAATTTTTATCAGTTTTATTATTCAATCTTGGCATGAATTAACTTGTTATAATTTTTTATATGGCCATTAATGATTTTGTTAAATTCACCTATTCTCTGATATCCAGCAGGTTCCAATGACTTTCTACTATAAACATCTATTAATACTTGCTGATAAGTCTTTTCCTTACCATCCCATTCAAAGATAGAACTCCACTGTTCTTTATAAAAACCGACATTAGATACAATAACATAGTTACCGCAATCTCGCGCAAGCTCTAACTGCCCACTATGAGTCCCCCATTTATATGGAAGAATAATTGCGTGCGAAGCTAAAAATGCTCTTATCAAAACAACGTCTGGAATATAGGACATGCATATTTTTACAATGCGGGGGTGTTTAATTAAATCGTGAAATTTTTTAAGCTGGTGCGCCACTTCAATGTCATTTTTATATATATTAATTGGTTTAAAAATTACCTGAAGCTTAACATTTTTTAATTGTGGACACGAAAGAAAATCACAAATTGAATTTATGTATTCTTTGTTTTTTCTAAAATCGCCGACATACATCGTAAAAATGTTTTTATCCTTTTTTATGGTCTTTGCCTCGGCTTCGATAATGCCGGGGTGAGCCATATATCCATGAGGAATAACCTTAATAGCGCCTCGATGTTTTCCGAATTTTAAATTCAGCCATTTAGAACACCCTAACGTTAAAGTCGTGATTATGTCTGCATTATCGAATAATAATTTTTCATATTTCTCATTACCCTTCTGGCTGAGCAAGCTATTTCTATCATGGCAAGTCCAAACAATTGGCTTATTATTATCCTTGAAATATTGAATAAGTTTTTTAAATATCTTAAAAGGAATTTGATAATACTCGAAATGAATATGTACTATATCGTAAGCATCTAACGGAAAGTGTTTATTTAAATATTTCTGTGAACTATTTCTTTCGTCTGCAAAAAAATCACAATCAGGATTTACAAAAATAATTTCTCTTTGGTTGTCAAACCTTTTATTGTAAGGGTGATATGAAGGAAGGCTTAAAATCCTTATAGCCTGTTTTATATTTTTAGATACGTTTTTGCTAATATCAATAAATGAAGAAAAAATTATATGATTTATGTTCTCCTGAACACAATATTGAGTTAATTTATCTCGTGAAAATATAAAATCAGCAGCCATTGCCATTTCTCTGTCATTGTTGCTATTTCCAACAACAGTTATATTTTTTACCCCAAAGCTCCTTAGAATATTAACTATAGCCCTTTTATCTGGTGTAGACCTTTGGCTTTCGCCAAAATTTGGAAATTCTATTTTCCAAAGACATGATTTTTTATTAAATAAAATATTATTACAAATTACGGGTACCACGCCTAAAGAAGTTTGATATAAATCATCGGCCGATTTAATAAACTTTAAATTTATATCTTTTAAAACATTTTTAATATAAAAATCCCAACCGCTACTAACTACAACAAATAGAATATTATGCTTTTGGCAAAGGTTCAAAAATTCAAAAAAACCTTTTCTTATTTTTATTTTTTTTCCTATAAACTCTCCAAGTTTCTCTGGCAAAACCCTCAAAGAGGTTACAAAATTTTCATTCATTACTTTGTGAGATATCGCACCTATTTCATGTTTTCTCCCGATATAGCGCCATTTTAGGGTTCCAAATTTTTTCATAATCTCGTCGCATACATCCTTTTCCGTAATCGTCCCATCAAAATCACAAACAATCGCTTCTTTAAATGGAAATGTTTCTTTATTGTTGCAGGACCATTTTTTTTTCATAGGTTAGTGGTTATAAATTTTTATCATCGAACTCCTTTTTTGATTCTACTAACCTCTCAATAAGAATTTTTATTGATTGTGGTGTAATATATGGATTTAAAGGATAAATCCTTAGAGCCACTATGGGGCTTCCCGTATGAGTATAAAAAGCAGCAGATGTTTTGCTGAGTGCTATCCCGTTATCTCCACTACTTTTATTCTCAAATAACCACTTTGCGAAACGGTTAGTATAATCTGTATATATTTTTAATTGAGAATCGTCATATAATTCTTTTTTGTGAACTAAATCAGGATTGATCCCCATAGGATAGCATCTTATAAAAATATCGCATCCAAAAGAATCCTGGTTCACAACATATAAACCATTTTTTTTGTATTTAATTATTTCTTTTCTTATATGCTCAGACATTTCGAGGGTGTGCCCCAAAAGAACTTGATAACCCTCACATCCGAGCGCTTGTAGTGTCATCCATGTAGCTAGAATGTTTGCCGCCGATCTAGACGTTTCTAACGTAAAAACTCCAGGATTGTAGGCCGAATCATCATGAAATAGTGGAGTCATAATGTTATTATCTCGTCTCAGTAGCGCGAAGTCATTTTGCTCTTTAACGATGATCATGCTTGAAACATAGGGGATGTAACCTGTTTTATGAAAATCGACTCCAAAAGAATCTGCGAATTTTAGCTTTGAAATTCTATTTACAATTCTCTTAATTTTTATAATAACTTTTTTACTAAAACCAAGTGGATTTTTTTTAAAATCATAATTTATAAAATTTAAATATGCCCAGCCCAAGACACTATCAACGTGGATATGCGGGCTATATGGCAATTTAAATTCGGACACTAATTTTTCTCGTATCTTGTATATTTTTTCTATATCATCAATAGCCATATTAGAGGTCGTGCCTCCAACCGCTTCTATGCAAGCGATTTTTTTACCAGAGCTAATAGCAGTTCGACATTGCTTTTCTAATTCATCTAATTTTGTCGTTTGATTTAGACGCGAAGCAACTTGGATATAATTATTTTGACCAATGCCTAGCCAATTTGAAACGGTTTGGTGAGAGTAGTGAGACGACCTACATCCGATAACCACAACTCCATTATTTTTTAATCCCTCTAAGCCATGATTAGGAACAACCTTGGTGAGGCCAATTTTATGCGCATAGAGATTTGTGCCAGTTCCCCCAAAGGTAAAAACTCCTGCTGATCTTTTTAAATCAAGACCAGCCAATTTAGAAATAGCACTAGCACAAGCAATTTCTGCATTAAGTGTTTCCGCTGCATCCTCTCCAGTAACGCCATTTGGCATATACAATGAAACTGCTAAATTTGTTACTAAATGAATAAATGCGGGTACGGGTATAATGTTTTTCACCATAAACGGATTATTAGCCTTTACTGAACCTTGCATTTTTTTAAATAGGTCAGAAACTATGACTTCTTGGTCCCTTGAACACTTCATAGGCACGCACGATTCCAACGCCACCTCAGATATAGATCGACGATTAGAGCTATAAGGATACAATGGACCATCTCCTTGATTAGCAATTAAACCATTTACAGTGAGCTTCAGAAGATTTATTAAAATATCTGTATTCTCGCCACTTGGATCTAAAAAAAACTTTTTTCTTAAGCGTTTTAAAATTTTGTTATATGTCTCCATAATTTTTTATAATAACTTTTTTATAAAAAAATACAATAAATACTTAAATATTAAAGCTAAACATATCGAAATATGTGGTAAAAAAATGGGGCGATGAAACAAATCATCACCCCATAAACAGAAGATTTGTATCCCTGTTAGGTTTTCACTCGAAACCAAGTGCGTTTGCCGACATGGAAGGTATCGCCATCAGAGATTATGAGCATCTCCATGGAATCGTAGATCTTCCTGCCGTTTAATGTAACTCCTCCTTGCTGGAAAAGCCGACGAACCTCGCTATTACTCTTCTGCCCACCAAAGAATTGCAACAGAACTGCTAATGCTTGCACCTCTTTGATAGCCAGGGTAATAGTGGGGGCATCTACAGGAGCTTCCCGTCGGGAGAACGCACGGTCAAACCATTCGCGTTCCTCCTTAGCAACCGCGTCACCATGGTATCTCCTAACAATTTCCATGGCTAACTGTTTCTTCGCCTCCAGAGGATCGGATTTGGTCATCTCTGCGAATTCCTTCAACTTTGATTCCGGAACTTCAGTGTAAACCTCAAAAAAAACCGGGATCAATGAATCTGGCAATCGCATAACCCTACCAAACTTATCCCGAGGCGAATGACCAAGGCCGATGTAGTTGTCGAGACTCTTGCTCTGCTTGGCGACACCGTCGATGCCCGGAGTAATCTTCGTCGTGATAATCGTTTGCTGCCTCTGACCAAACTTTTCTTGGAAAAACCGGCCCATCATTTCATTAAAAAGCTGGTCTGAACCAACGATTGTTAGGTCGGAATCGAGCACGACCGAGTCGTAACCCTGAAGAATTGGGTAAACGAGCTCGTGCATGTAGGTGTCTACAGACCCCGCAATACGTTTTTGAAACATATCGCGGGAAATCAGACGGCTATGAGTGACAAGCGACATCAGCTTGAGGAACTCTGCCGTGGGCATAGACCCATACCATTCGGAGTTGCGCCTAATCTCCAAAAGGATTGGCTCGTCGAAACGCAACACCATCTTCGCCTGCTCAATGAACTTGCTGGTATTGCTCTCGATGTCCTCCTGAGAAATCACGGGGCGCGCCTTGTTTCTCCCGGTCGGATCACCAATTTGCGTGGTGAAATCTCCGATGAGAAAAATCACCTTGTGCCCAATGTCTTGGAGTTTCCTCATCATCCAAAGATTTACGGCATGTCCGATGTGCAAAAACGGAGCCGTAACGTCTACGCCGTACTTGATCCGCAATTGCTTGCCACTTTGGATCAGATTTTTAAACTCCTCGAGACTAAAGAATTCTTCTGAAGTACGGGCAAAATCTGCAACTAATTGGTCCGCCTTGTTCATGGTATCTATCCTCCAATAATTGTTTGGTTTCGAACGTTGTAAGAACTATTTATATTATATTAGATAGAACAATATTTGTCAATAGTCTAGTGCCGGCATTATCAAAAAACCTACTAATGCACAATCGTGGCATTAATAAAGTTCAAATACGATTTTATTTATCTTACTATTAATTCTTCTTCCGCTCTTCTTTATAATATCCTCATAAAATTAATTTTTCCCTTCTGTACTACTGAACCTGACCGCACCATAAAATATATATCTTTTATTACTTTACCGTTGATCTTCACCCCACCCTGACCTATCACTCTTTTTGCTTCAGCTTTTGAAGCCACTAATTTAGAATCAACCAGGATTGATATCACATCGTATTTATTAGGACTAAGGATTGGCAATGTTGTGGGAATTTCTTTTTTAGAAAAAGTTTTAATAAAATATTCCTGAGCGATTTCTGCATCTTTTTCTGAATGATACATCTTTACAATTTGAAAAGCGAGCTTCATTTTAAAATCGCGAGGGTTACCCCCCCCTTTCATATCGTTTTCGTAATCAATAATCGTTTGCATTTTTACTCTTGTGGTTAAAATAAAATATTTTATAATAAATTCATCCCTTAAAGACATAATTTTACCAAACATATCGTTAGGTGAATCAAAAAGATTAATGGTATTACCCCAACTTGAACTCATCTTTCGGCCGTCTAGCCCTTCAATCAGAGGATTTGTTATTATGTCTTGAGGTTCCTGATCGTAGTGACGCTGCAACTCTCTACCGGCAAGCAAATTAAAGCGCTGGTCGGTACCACCGATTTCAACGTCAGCTTTAATAGCTACCGAATCGTAGCCTTGCATGAGCGGATATAATAATTCACGTAATGAAATGTGTTTACCAGCATCTAGCCTTTTTCCTATATTCTCTCTTGAAATAAATTCATTCAAAGAAAAGGTGTCTGCTTGTTTGCCGATTTCTTGATAACCCAATTTGCCCAGCCATTCGCTGTTATAATGAATCTCACATTTCTTGATGTCAATAACCTTTTCTGCCTGTTGAACATAACTTTTCATATTTTGTTCGACTTGCTTTTCGGTCAACATTGGCCGCTCGCTATCTTTATCCGAAGTATCGCCTATTATGCCGGTAAAATCACCTATGATTAAAACGATCTTGTGCCCCAACTCTTGAAAATCTCTCAATTTCAGCAAGGGAACAGCTCGACCAATATGAATATTAGGGCTTGTGGGATCAATCCCCAATTTAATACGTAACTGCCTACCGCTTTCCAGCATATTCTTAAGGCGGTCTTTATCAATAACTTCTTCAACGCCACGAGCTAACAATTCCTCTATTTTTTTATTATTAGTATTAATTGTCATAAATTAATAAGTAATTTTTATCTTTATTTTGCATCTTTTTAGGTAAAAATGCAAGTCCGATAACATGTAACAAAAAAAAACCGTCGACTCTAGCGGTTTTTTATGAATTCTTTATTTTAACCCCAGCTTTTCCTTGATCAGCGGCATTAATTTGAGCGGGCCATATTCGGTTTTAACAAGATATTTTTCTGCATCTAAGTTTTTTGTCATCGGCGTTTTTGTCATCATATTTTTTACTTCGCTTGTTCCAAGGTTCACAAGAGCTTAAGAAAAATCGAACATAATTAACTTTAATGATCGCATTTATTCTGTTATTTTGCGGCGAGTTTAACAGGCAGTTCCACAAAAAACGACGTGCCCTGGCCCGCTTTTGATTTAAACCATATTTTACCGCCTAAACTTTCTGTTGTCATTTTGGCGGCGTATAAACCTAAACCGTTGCCTTCGGCGGTATGTGAAAACGCGTTATCTGCTCTAAATAATTTTTCAAAAATTCGCTTCTGTTGGTTTTCCGGAATTCCTATTCCTGTGTCAGCCACTTCAAACAAAAACATATTATCTTTTTTTACAACCTTGCAGGAAACTTGGCCGTCATCTGGAGTATACTTTATGGCGTTAGATATAAGGTTTTGAAAAACCAGCCTTACAAGATTTTGGTCAATAGAAATTTCTGGCAAATCATCGGGACATTCAAAAATAAATTTTTGCTTTTTTGTTTTAACAACGAATTTTTGCTCTTTTATAATGTCTTCTAATATTTTTTTGATGTTCGTTGGCGAAGGATTAATTTTTATTTTACCGGCTTCAAGCCTTGATACATTAAGCATAACATCAATAAGTTTTATCATCCGTTCGTTGCCGTCATGTATTCCGTTAAGGCATTTTTTTTGTTTGGCGGATAATTTTTCTTTGAATAAAACATCTGAATACCATTTTATGGCGGTAAGCGGAGTTCGCAACTGGTGCGAAGCCAAAGAAACAAACTCGCTTTTTGACTTGTCAATTTGCCTTTCTATTGTAACATCGCGAAACACATCAACGGCTCCAATTATTTTACCATCCAAAATAACAGGGGCAACAGTAACAGCCACGGGAAACTTTGTTTTGTCTGCTCTTACATAATAATATATCGCGTCGGGACTGACTGTTGAAGCAACATTGCCAGAATTGTCAGAACCGCCTGTTGCGCCGCTAATTATTTTCTTGCCAAAAACCAAGGCCTGATAAAGAGGGTTTTTCTCTTTTGGCAGAGCCTCGCCTTTTTCATTTTCTATAATTAAAATTTCTTCATACGGCTTATTTATCGCGTCTCCGTTTTTTAATGCAAGCAGTTCCTGCGCCACTCTGTTTATAAATGTCACCTTTCCCGATTTGTCTATCGCTATGACTCCGTCTCCGATTGAAGACAGCAAAGCTTCATCCTCCACCCTTGCCTCGTCTATAACCTCCTTAGCCTCCTTCTCCGCCTCATACGCCTTTTCAATATCCTTGGCCATCTGCTCAATTTGTTCCTTCTGTCTAACTTCTTTCAAAACACTTCTTATTAATAAAATACCAAAAAACACCACGACTATAAACAGAGCAATATTTACCAGCAGATCGTTAAAACTGGCAGATAACAATATTTTTACAAATAAAAATATCCAAATTGCAATTGCAAACAATTCGGTTGCTATGGTTCTTATGTTGAAAAGCCGGTACCTAATAGTGGCATAACCAAATAAAAGCGGGTAAAAAGCCACTAAAAAATTGCCGTAGGGCACAATTGGAATATTATACCATAAGAAAAAATTACTCGCCGCGCCCGCGAAAGCAATAACAGCCCCTCCGATGATATAGGCCAATCTTTTTCTGTCCTCTCCTGTCGATGCTTTATAGTTTTTGATAAGTAAATTCCATGAATATGCCACTAAGCATATATAAACAAAAAACAAATAAAAATGATATAAAATTCCGGGATTAGGCCAAAAAGGAAAAAATAATTTTTGTTCTACTCCGCTTACAAAAAAATCTGAAAAGGAAAATAAAATAAACAAAGACCCTAAAACATACATGAGCCTGACTGTGTTTTTTTCTCGTTCTTCAATTTTTAGCAATGATATTATCCAGTGAAAATAAAAAATAGGAATCAGTATTGATCCGATAGAAAGCATTCTCACCCAAAAAAGCGCGGTTGTAATATCATCGGCAGACAACCATCTCCAATAACTAAAAGCCCAAAAACCCGTGGCCAATGTAATTAAAAAATATAAACGGTTTAATTTATCTCGCCAATTATGAGAGATAATAAAAATACCCAGCCCCAATGTAACCAAAGCATTGATAAGACCAGATATTGCAAAAACCTCTAAAAGCTTCATGCTATTTTTTAATAATTGCTACGATATGATTTTTTAACGGTTCAAAAATAATTTCTCCTTTTTCCTCTAAAAATCCTGACCCTAAGAGAAGGCGTGAGAAATCAGCGGGCTGCCTGTAATACATTTTCGGCCACCCTAATCTCGATATAAATGGCTGTTCCTTGTTTGGCACAATGTTGCCAACCATAAACAGCCCGTCTTCCTTTAGTATATCATAAATTTTCCCGAATGTTTCAACCGATTTTTCATCACGGAAGTAATCCAGCAGTCCGACCATCTCAACAATGTCGACTGAATTATCGGCAACATAAAGTTTAACGTTCTGCGCTAAGTCATTGACCCATTTAAAATTATTATACAGTCCAAATTCTTTTGCTAATTCTTTTCCCAACTCTATGGCTTTTAAGCTTTTATCAAGGTTTATTACTAAAACATTCCAATTCTTTAATTCTTCAGAATATTTATTTAACACTTCAACAATGCCCCGTGCCGATCCCCCGCCGATTGTTACAATATTAATTTCTTTTTCTTTTTTTTCATTTAAAATACGGAAAATTTCTTTATCCAAACTGTTCTCAACAATTTTAAGGCGGTTTCTCACGCCTTTTGGCTGTGAAACAAAATGATGCCAAAACAAATCAGCAAAACCCTGCATCAGCCCCCGAGAAAATATGTTTCTGCGGTAGCGACCATACATAACTTCCAAAGCCCTTGCAGAACCCAGATTATCTAAAACAACCCCTGCGTCATAACTGGAAGCTCTCATAAAGCGACATAAAAAAACATCCGGTAAACTATTCAAAATCGGAACGGTAAAAATCCTGACGAATCTTACAAACAAATTATGCCCTTCTAAATTTTTATAATCCGCAATGATTGTTTTCATTACGACTTATTGTTAAAATATCTTTCCTTAATTCCCTTTTCCGCGATTTCAGAATACATACTTTTGAGCCGTTGCTCAAACTCTAAATTTTTTTGTGTTTCTCTTAATAATTTTTTATTAAGTTCTATGTCTTTAAACATACTTTTAATGATTAGGTGGCTTAAAAAAATAAAAATTATTAATACTGCTCCATTCCAATAATAATCATTTGATGAATTAGAAAACAAAAAGCGAAATAATAGTAAAGATAAAAAGATAGCAACTAAAAATTGAGCCATCAATATTTTTATGCCAAACAACTGGTGCTTTATAATCGAATAAATTATAAACAATAAAAGGGGAAAATAGGTTAGGCTGACGAGTCCAGCATATTTAAAGGTATTAAAAAATAAAGGTATAACAAAATCGATGATAAGTGCTGCCACACCAAAAATTAATCCACCTATAAAAAGAGACAAAATTTGTTGTTTTTTAATAACGGCACCTTTTTCAGCCCCTAAAAATCCTTTGAATAGTTTGTATAGAGCCAGCGCTATAAGAGAAGCCAAATAAATAGAATAAAAAGGAAATAGTAATCCCATTTTACTTTCATAGCCAAACGGGGTAATAGCATTAATCGGATATACGACATAACTCGTGAACGAAGAAATAAAAAACAATAAAATAGAAAAGGAAATTATAAAATATAATATAAAGCGGGATAATTTTTCTTCTAATAAATGGTATATCCATATTAAAACTGACGTAGGCACGAAAATCCCTAAGCCGAATGATAGCGCCCAGTAAATACTATAAGGATAAATCCTTACCAAGAAGTCGGTCAATATCCACATTGTCGTTATAAAAGAAAACGCCAAAAAAGACATATTCGCTTTTTCTTTTTTTGCATTCAAAAATACAAAAAAAGTCAGCATAAAATTGACAATACTTAGAAATAAAATAATATTACTCATATAAATTATTTTTTATTTTTCTATTTCTGAAATAAACAACAAAACCCAAAATCGTGGCGACCAACGCATTAACCAGCGGATTTAATATATAAAACAACATAACCGACATATTTTTTGGATTATAGTTATAGGCTTGACTTCTTATTTTATCATATCACCTTTACTTATTTTTGAAAAGAAAAAAATCCATAATTGCTTATGGATATTTTGCTTTACAATATTTTCACCAGAGTCAAGCCTCTTCCCCTAAACTCAAAGGAATCTCCTAATGTCGCCTTAGAAATTGCTTCTAGTATAGGGGCTTGGATAGAAACAAACAAAATCTCTGTTTCGCCAACGATTAAACTTTCTCCTCCCCCCTCTGAAACCACAAAACAATATTCCTCTTCCTCGCTATCGTTATCCTTAATTACAATTAAGGCGCCGATTTCCGGAGAACTTGATTTTGTGGGCGATATTGTTGTCGCAGAGGCCCTCATCTTCTTTAAAGAAGACAATCTCTTTTCTGTTTCTATGGCGATCCTACTTTGTTGAAACCGAGTGGTATCTGAATGAGATTGACTTGGGCCAGGAGCACTATCTATACCCCGATACAAAGACTCGAGCACGTTTTCCGTACTTTTTATTTTTTTATACAGATAATCGAAATATGCCCCAATAACCTTTTGTTTATCCACGAGAAGCACCTCCTTTTTCTGATGTGCGGGTTGTCAAAAAACTGTTCAATATTAAAAAGCAAACTCATTACTAATCACCATTGATGATTTTTTAAAAACTCAAAGGCCGCGATAATATAATTTTTAACATTGTCGTGCGTAAATTCATAGTTATTAATTTCATCTTCGCCCACCCATTTAACGGCTATTGTATCCTCTAATGGTTTAGGTTCGCCACTCTTGTATTTACATAAAAAAACATTGGCAAGGACTAAAAGATCGTCTTCTTTGTGCTCGAAGGTATTGTTGATCAGAAGATGCATTTCGTCTTCAACTTCAATCCCAACCTCCTCCAATATCTCTTTTTTGACTGTTTTCTCTAGGGCATGCCAGACAGTGTCTGTTTCTTCAAGCTTACCACCCGGCGGAGACCAACATCCAGGCACGTGTTTTTCTTCAAACGATCTTTGTGCTAAAAGAATTTTGTCGTCTTTGACAACGATGCCATTAACAATAACGCAATATTTTTTCTTTTCTAAATTTTGTTTCTCCTGTTGTTTTTCTTGAGACATAAAAATTATAATTTTACTATTTTTTGTCTTTTTTAAAAAGCTTTATCCAGCCAAGTTTCTGCCATAATTTCAGTTCGTCAGAATAAGATAATTTATTCAGGGCAATAGGATTTAAATAACGAATATCTATTTTTTTATTAAAAACCTTATTAATACCTATAGCAAACGCTATCTCCGCGAAAACTCCGGGTCCTATATATCCGGGAATACCATTTTTCTCTATATTGAGAACAAATACCATATCTGCTTTAGGAATAGCCCTATAGCAATTCAAAAAACTTTTTTTATAATTATCAAGAAAATCTTCTTTAATTCTAGTCGGATGTGTTAAAATTTTATAACCTTCCTCTTTTAATTTTTTCTTCCATTCTTGAGTTTCATCTTCAAATGATGCGCTTGCGCATATAACTACTTTTTTCATTTTTATTTTTTCATATTTAAAAAATGCTTATTACAACAACATTACTACAAAAAGACCAAAAAAGGGTACCTGACCCCCTTTCCCCTTTCCCCTTTCCCCTTTCCCCTTTCTCCGTTTTTAAAAAAATCTTTGGCTATTTTTATGGCTTCTTCTTTATTAATCATATTATGATTCCACAGACAAAAGTTTTTTGCTTGTGTCCATAAACGCTCTGCCTCCGATGGGAAGACAATAAAAATTATTTATATCGTGGCCGAAGTAGTCAACCTTCATAATAGGAAAAGAAAAGCCATTAGTCCGCTCAAGAATAATCTTATCCATTGATTTATTATCTTTTGGATATTTTTTATCAATACAATCAGATAAGTGTCCAACAATCATTCCGCTTATTTTACCAAAAACTCCAGCCAGCCGCAGTTGCTGTAATTCTAAATCAATCATTGCCGGACTCATTCCCAATTCTTCCCAAAAAAGAATTTTCCCCGAAAGACTGGACATATATGGCGTTCCTAAAAGACTATTAAATCTTGATAGTAATCCCCCGATTAATTTACCATTAGCCTTGCCCGGTTTTATGGCTCTCCCTATTTTTGGATAATTAAAAATTTTGATTTTTCCTTCAAACATATTAAAGATAAAATTTTGCGCATCTTCAGATAAAAACGAAAATTCATAAATAGTCGGGCCGTAAAAAGTTATCAAATCTGTTTTTTTATTGATTGACAAAAGCAATGTTGTTATATCGCTATATCCCATAAATATTTTGGGATTTTTCTTTATCAATTCAAAATCCAAATCTTCCAAAAGCTGACTGGCACTCGCTCCTCCGGTGGCGCATATGATAGCTTTTATCTTGGAATTGGAAAACATTTCATGTAAACTGGTAACTCTTTGAGCAACAGTACCGGCGCTGTAATAATCTTTTTTATTTAAAAATTTACTTTCTTTAACTAAAAATCCGCGACTCTGAATATTTTTGATTCCCTCAGATATCTCTTTTTTTATATTATAAATCGGCCTAGATGGAGCCACTATGCCGATTGTATCGCCTTGTTTTAGTGTGTTCATTTTCATATATTTATTATTGATAAATTATATCATTTTTTTAAAAAAAATAAAGGCCGGAGCGTTTCGTACGCTAATCCGACCTTATAAAGTTTTTCATTTTTCAAAGTACTATATTCCGTTTTCAATCCAACGATTGAACTCGGTTTTCATCCAATTGCAATAATTGGGATCTACTCCGCAGACATCGCCAGTAGCATTGTATGCGCTTGATCCGCATCCTCCTTGGCATCCGCCAATAGCCGGACATTCCAAGCAGGCTGGATTATTAAATCGATTTCTCTTTTGCCATTGCAACAAATTGGGTGACTGGTGATTGAAATTCGGCAATTTGCCAATTGCAGTAGATCCGCTTCCTTCAAGTGCTTGGCAGACATGAAGTTCTCCCAACGGGAACACAACTATCTTTCTACCAGCACCGCAAGATTCTTTGGCGATAACCCCGGCCGAAAAAGCATCCGTAGCAGTGCCATAGGTCTTGTCTATTGCACCAAAAGCACTCGCAACGAGATGGGCATTCCGTATGGCGTCAGCCGCTCTCCCTCCATAAGTCTGGTCGACTGGGCCATTGGTGTGCATCAAGAGGTTCAAGCCATATTGTTTTATGGAGAACTTTTTGCAAAGCCAGCCCACAAAGTTCGCAAGACAGCTCATATTCGCGTTGGTAATGGTTATAAACGGAACAAAATCAACATCCAAGGAATGCATCATCTCCAAACCGGAAAGCGTACTCTTAAAGCTACCTTGTCCGGAATGAAACATTCTAACTTGATCGTGAATTTGTTCCGGACCGTCAATGGAAACCTGAACCTCTATGGCTTCCTTCTTGATCAATCTAACGGCCTCTTGGGTCAATAATGTCCCATTGGTATTAACCACAAACTGAACATTATCCCAAATTTCACCGGCAGATTGAAGTTGCCTTACATAATCTATGGACTTCTGAAGGCAAGCGAAGTTTATGAACGGCTCTCCTCCATAGAAGGTAATGCATTCCCAGTAGTCGGGATGGGAACGATTATTAATCGCCGTTTCCCGACTAAAAAGTCGGATCGCCTCAAGTGCAACATCCTCCGACATAGTCCGCCCATTATGCGAAGCGAGGGAACCGCTCTGAGCCGAACTGTATAGGCAGTATGAACATCGCAGATTGCAAAGAGTTGTGAGTATCAAATACATTGACTGGATACTCCTATCTCCAAGAACTGCACCGCTCAGCAAGTATTCTTCCATGTTTTCGGATTCTTCAACAATAAACCCCCTCGATACCAACTGAGCGTATGTGACTACATTCATTAGATCTTCACTAATCCTACCCTCCCGGTAGAATGTCGAAATAATCCCAGGATCTACTCGCATTTTTTCTAACGTAACTGCGTGCCACAATATGCCACGCTTAGGAAAAACATAAACAAACTTAGACCATCTCATCGTACACCTCCTATAAAAAAATTGGCGGGGGGAAATCAATACACACGATGTAACGACTCCCCCCGCCATGGACCGCGTCTTAGCCCATTCCACAGTTGTAGAACCGGCGCCGACGCTTTGCACGGGCGACTTTCCGAAGAAATGCGCTCTTCACTTTAGCCTCCTTTTCTGTTTGTATCCCGACTACGAGTCGGAAGTGGCCATAGTTGCGCGCAACCTGCCAGATTGTTCATACAGACAGTTCTGTTTCGGATGCTCAAGAGCAAACTCCGGGAACATGCCCATATTATACACTACCTGGCACTGGGAGTCAGGAGCAAGGAAGTCTCCGTAGCTTGAAAGGGCGTTCAGTCGGCATCCTCCCCGACAGACTTGTCTGGCAAGGCAATTACCACATACCCCTTTGAGAGTATCGGGATCAAAATTTCTGAATTCCGATAAGCGCTTGTTTTTTTTCCATATGTCAGACAGACTTACTTCCTGGAGATCCCCAAAAACAAACGCTTCGACATTATTGGTTACATGGCACAAACTGGCTATACCGGTGGGTCCTATGCCAATCATGGATTGGCCCCACGGACAGATCAAATGTCCTTCAATATCGACAGGCACTAACGCCATCTTTAATCCGATGGTGATGTTAACAGCGAGGTGCTCGCGAATGAAAGGATAAAGAAAACCCTCCGTAAGCTCCTTGATCTGGTCATATGGCACGCCGTCTGTCTTGCATGCACACGCACCCTTGCCGTACTCAAGAATAAAAGGCAAAAGCCGGAAACCTATCCGTAATTCATCAACGGCGAACTTTGCGATCTGAGGGATTTCACAGATGTTTTCTGTCTGAAGGACAGTGTTAATCCGCGACGGTATTCCCGCTTTGCTAAGTTTCCTTAAAACCGCCAATGTTCGCTGGAAGGTTTTTGGCCCCCTGACTTTTTCGTGGACCTGCTTTGTCATGCCGTCCAAGCTGATTGCGATTCTAATCATATCGCCGAATGATCGCAACCTCTCGATATTTTCATCGGTAATTAGGGTGCCATTCGATTCTATGGTCATAAAGTATCCCATTTCCACGCCAGCCGCCACTAGATCAAGGCAATCCTTACGCAAGAATACCTCGCCACCGGTGATGTTGGCCGAATGCGCACCCAACCGACGAGCCTCATCAAGGCATCGAATAAAAAATTCCACCGGAAGCTCGGCTCGCTCATCACGATTAAGATGATCATAACCGCAATGCCGGCAGGAAAGATTACAACGATTGGTAAACGAGAACGCCACAACCTCGAGCTTGGGTATTCTTTTTCCCATGACAGCACCCCTTTCTATCCTTGTTGGTGTTTTTCAATTTCTTTTCGATTGTAACTCATTATATCTCCTTTGGGCAAGAGAAGCATTCTCTGAACCTGAAGTGTTTCAAGGAATCTCACATCGTGAGAGACCACAACCACAGTTCCGTTGTATTCGCGAATTATCTGGCAAATCACTGAACTTGTGCCAGGATCAAGGTAATTAGTTGGCTCGTCAAGCAACAGTAAATTTCTGCCCTGTAATGCAAGTTTTGCCAAGGCAAGCCGACTCTTTTCTCCAGGAGAAAGCGTTGAAATTTTTTGAAACACAACATCTCCGGAAAAAAGAAAACGAGAAAGCAATGCCCGCAAATTACGTTGGGACAACCTGGAAATACCACTCACTTCTTCAATGATGGTATTTACTGGGTTGAGGTTTTCATGCTCTTGTGCATAATAACCAACCTGCGTTTTTGAATCAACGACAAGTTCTCCCTTTTGGACACATAATATACCGGCTATAAGTTTTAACAAAGTTGACTTCCCAACTCCGTTATCCCCTACAATTACAAACCTTTCATCTCGTGAAAGTGTAAAAGACAAGCCAGATATTACTTTTTTCTCTGGATTGTATCCAAATTGTATGTTTCTGGCAATCACAGGATAGTAGCCACTTTTTTGTGTTGCCACTATTTCGGCGTGAACCGACTTAGATTGCCTTACTGCAGTCACTTTTGTTTGGACTAATTTTTCCAATGCTTTTTCCCGGCTTCTTACCTGCTTTTTCTTTTTTGTCAGGCCTTTTTGCATTTTAACGATGCTTTTGCGAATCCTTCGCTCTTTTGTTTCTTGTTTCTTAGCTGTCCGATTTTGTGCTTCGCGTCTTTGTTCCAAAATTTTCAGGTGTTTAGAATAATTGCAGCTGAAAATTTCAGCTCTACGAGTATTCTCATCAATCCTGATAACTTTGGATATAGCCGCATCAAGAAATGATGCGTCGTGAGACACAATCAGCACAGGCCTCGGATATTCTCTGAGAAATAAAGCCAGCCATTTTTTTGACTTTTGGTCGAGATGATTGGTCGGCTCGTCCAAGAACAGCACGTCAGGTTTCGAGTACAAAATACGTGAAAAGCTTACTTTTGACTTTTCTCCTCCAGACAAAGTGCTAACCTGAGCATCTAAGCTTATGTCCTGCAACTGCATGCCGTATATAATCTGAAGAAGTTCATACTCGGCGTCATAACCGCCCCAAAGCTCAAATTTACTTTGCCAAGATTCAAGCTTCATGGCCGCAGCCATGAGTTTTGTTTCGTCGCTCGTCTTGGACATGTAATCTATGAGCTTGGCGATTTCTTTTTCAATCTCTTTAATTGGGCGCCCCGAAGACAAAAAGTTAAACACTGTTTGCTCAAGAGGCATCTCAATATCGCCAACAGTCTGTGGCATATAGCCAATGACCGGAGATGATTTTGGGAATATTATGGAACCGCAGTCAGGGGTCAACAATCCGCACATCAAACGGAGAATGGTTGATTTCCCAACCCCATTAATGCCAACCAGTCCGGCTTTTTCTTGATCTCCAAGAGAAAAACTGACATTGTCTAGAATGTTTTTTTCCCCTATAGAATAGGAGATGTTTTGTAGAATAATCACGATCTATCTCCCTTTCTTTGCTCCAAAATACTTAATTGTAAAGGTACGATGGTCCCAGCAAAACGGCCAAGAACCACAAAGAAGAAGCCAATCAACAATATATCAGCTACTTTTTTGTAATTTTTCGATATTTTACCCTAATTTAGCCACTCATATTTCTAATTCAACTTTAACATTACCTTAATGTAAAACAACAAAAACGTCAAGACCAAAAGGTAATCTATACAGACATATTGCACTTTTTCGGATAGTCTGAGGGCATATGAAAATGGGTACTTCCCATACAGGTTGTCTAATTCCAGAAGAAATCTTTAGAGCTAATCTGATGTTTTCCGAAACGGCATTCAATCCGGTAAATCGAGTTTTCGTTTCATTAACTTCGGCTACTACCTTTTCGGGACTCATTCTTAATTTGTCTGCATCAAGAATTTTGATCTTGAAACCTCTTGCGTTGCAATAATTTGCAATGCTTCCCAATCCCAACTGGAACTCCGTTTTGGTCATTCTGTTTAATAAGAGAATAATCCAATGCTGGAGTATTAATGAGAACCAAATCATAATCTTTCGCGTTCTGACCAACCATTATCGTTCTCCTTTGTTAAAGAGCTATCATCAACAGGAACGCTCCTATTGAATTATCTTTTTGTTACATTTCTTTTTTTATGAAAAATTTTAAAAATTGGATCCATGGAATTTTTGTTTTGCTTCTATTTTTTTTTGCGATTTTATTTGAAAAATTCTTCGATTGTTGATTTTACGCTTGACGTATATTCCAAATTTTTCCAATCTTTTTCAGAAACCCATTTAAATTCTGTATGCTCTTCGCTTAATGTAACCTCTCCGCCGGCAAAGCTTGCCCTAAAACCGTAAATATCCAATTCTACATTTTGGCAATGGAAAATATAAAAATAATTTTGTTCCAGCTTTACATCTAATCCGCTTTCTTCTTTTGTCTCTCTTTTAGCGGCCTCAAGCAAAGTTTCGTTATTTTCTACTTTTCCACCAGGCAAGTCCCAAAAATCAGGGCAATACTTCTCAGCCAAGCTTCTTTTTAAAATAAGCACCTTGCCTTGATTATTAGTTATAATGATGTTAACCCCTTGTTCCATGGTTTTTTTATGAAATAGTTGCTTTTTTGATTTATGGTCTCGAATATGATAATCTTAAATATAATAAATAACAGCAATAAAAATATGAATAAATTTTTAAAACCAACATTTTTTAAAATTATAATTACGGTAGTAATTTTATTGATAGCTTTTGGCGGCAATATTCTTTATTCTCGCAGTATAATTTTTACAGAAAACGGATTTGAAGAACCGAATTTAGTAATAAGGACGATAAATTATATATCCGGTATTATCCTTTATCCCGCTAGTTCTATTGCTGTCATTATTATACGTCTTCTTTCCGTCAATCCTATAAATTTTAATCCATACGGCGCGACGGAAAATTTTATTTCGCTTTTTTTTATTTTTTTGCCGTTTGTTATTATAGAGGGGTACTTGATAAGTTGTATTATCTCAATATTTATCAACAAAACAGTAAAAATTTGGAGAGACCGAGTATGATGCGAACACTATACTCGGTCTTTTTTGTGTAACTTCTTACCTGACTTGGAGGTACACAACATCAGTGCCTACGTAACTCTTTATGTAAAGCACATACCTCCACCCCTTGGGGAACGTCCATGATGAGCTTTGTGGAGGTAAATCTACCGCAGCGTTACGTAACCAGTAACACGTAGACTGGGACATGACAACGACGGTCATTGCGTTGACTGGAGGCGGCTTAAGCGTGGCACGCTGAAACCAATTATCCCACCAAGTAAAAGTAACTGGCCTTCCATCAGAAACGTAGTACACCGTTACGGAGTCCCACGAAGTCACGGCCCATGCTCCCGTCTGCCCCCTCGAGATAGTAGCAGTTTGGTTAGCTGCCCGCACTTTGCTGTCGGCAGAAAGCAAAACTACGACCGCGACCGCCAGAACCACCAGCTTCGTAATGCGTTGAGACATAGCTCAACCCCTTAGCTCTTTAACCCTTCATTTCCTATCTTATATAAATCCATATGTGTTGTCAATAGTTATGACAACAAATATACTTTTATTGACACTACCCTAAATTTGTAGTATATATTATAATTACAGAACGGCTTTACAAAAATGAGCTTATGGCAGTCGATAAAAACCAACAATTAGAAAATCTTTTAAATATTCTTGATTTAAGAGGAAAAGAGAGGGATGTTTTTACTCTCTGCTTTTTTAGTGGTCCGCTTCCCGCCTCAAGTATCGCCAAAGAATTAAAAATCAACAGGGCCGCTGTTTATCAAATTATAAACCAGCTCATAGAAAAAGAGGTTTTGCAAAAAGAAAATATTTCTGGAAAAAAACAGCTGTTTAATTCTGTTTCCATTGAAGAAATAGATGGCATGCTTTCGCAAAAACAGAAGCAAATATCTGAAATACAAAAACAACTGCCAGAACTTTCGCTTAGCAAGAAAACACAACAAGACAACAATCTTCTTTCCGTTGAAACCCTCAGCACTTCCCTGTCCTTAAGGCAAATGCTTTATAAGGCTATTGATAACTCAAAATCAAAAATGTATCTGATAGCCAGCGTTGACGACCCGTATAATATTTATGGAAAGAAATTTTTTAATTCTTTTTTGAAAGAACTTGCCAAAAGAAAAATAACTTTATATACATTGGTTCCAAAAGATAAAGACCCTGCAAAAAATAATGCGTGGAATCGACAATCAATAAAAGTAAAATTTTTGGAAAAAAGCGATTATCCGTTCTCTAACGGGCTTCTAATTTCTGATAAGTTTTTGTTTATGTTTTCGTGGAATCCGCAAGATCAAAAAGGTCTGATGATTTCAGACGAAACTATAAGGCAGACATATTTATCCCTTTTTTTACTGCTTTGGGAAAAAACTATTTATTCAGAGCAAAAAAACGACAATGACAAAAAAGTGTTTCCAGCTGACATGCAGTTAATTCCAGGCGGATATTTTTATTCCGGCGAGGAACTGAACGCTAAAAAAATATTTTTAGATTCATTTTTAATAGACAAAACACCCGTAACCAACGGTGAATATCAAAAATTTATTAAAGCAACCGGATACCATTGCCCAGAACATTGGAAAAACGGACAACCATTAAAGAACGAAAAAGATTATCCTGTTTATAATGTCTCGTGGTATGATGCTGATGCCTATGCTTCGTGGGCGGAAAAAAGATTGCCGACAGAAGAAGAATGGGAAAAAGCCGCAAGAGGATCTGACAAAAGAATATATCCATGGGGTAATAATTTTGATGTTAATTTCTGTAATATATTGAGAAAAAACAAAGGCGCTACCCCTGTTGAAAAATATCCTTTGGGAAAAAGTTATTACGGATTATATGATATGGCGGGAAATGTTTGGGAGTGGACAGATACGGCAAGCGACGAAAAAAATTCCTACACTATAAAAGGAGGCTCATGGAGCGATAACGAAAAAACCGCCCAATGTTTTTATAAGACGACAGAATATGCTGAAAAAAAGTACGATAATATCGGATTTAGGTGCGCAAAAGATATAATCTAAAAGATATGAAAAAAACAATTCTTCTTGCTCATAGAATCACAAGCGAGACGATAAACAATAAAAATAAATTAAAAGAACTGTTCTGCCGATTAATTAGAGAAACAGAAATAAAAGGAGTAGAGTTTGATATAAGACAAACCAGAGACGAAAAATTTATTGCTTTTCACGACTCAAAGTTTCCGCAGCTGCAAAAATATATAAAAGATTATACATTTGAACAATTAAAAAAAGAAGCCGCAAAGGAGGGGTTTTCTTTTTTGACTATGGAGGAAACTATAAAAGAAATTCCAGAAAATTTTGAAATACAAATAGATATTAAAGATAAAATGATAACTATAGAAAAATTTCTTGAAATTATCAGTAATTTTAATATTATTGGTAACCTTATAGTTTCTTCATTTTATCCAAAGCTCCTTTACAGTTTGTCGTTTTCAAATATTAAAAAAAGGTGGCTTTTAACCAACCACTCTTTGAAGAGAAATCCAGCGCATATTTTTTACGCTTTAATGCCCGTTAAAATAGCTCTTTCCTGCAAGGCTACCGGAATAAGTCCTTACTTTTCTCTAATTAATAAAAATGTTATTAATAAAGCTCACCAAAATAATTTAACAGTTGCGAGCTGGGGAATAAATAGCGAAAAAGAAACAAAAAACCTGTTAAAATACAATATTGATTATTTAATAATCAGTCCCAGTCTTATTTTAAAAAATCCTCTGGCAAACTATTTAAAATCGGGACGCTAAAAACTCTGACAAATTTTACAAACAAATTATGCTTTTCTAAATTTTTATTTTTGCAATCCGCAGTAACTGTTTTCATTAACAAATTTAAAAATTTTACTTATCTTTACTTTTTTCCTTCAACAGTTTTAATAAACCTTCTTTATCTTTGCATAAAGAAGTATCTATCTTTTTTTAAATTCGCCGACATAAGCAATTTTTCACATTCATCGCAATGCTCCATTCTAAACGTACTTTCAATAAATCCTATTTCATTTTTACATCCATTTGTGCAACATTTTTCATTCATATTTTTTGAGCTATTATCATCATTCCGGGCCTCTTGTGCCCGTGATATGAAGTAAATTTAGCCCTTTTGAATTTGATAATTTTGAATTCCCCATTTTTTATTAAATCAAAAATTTCTTTTTTTGTAAAATTGTGGCTCCTAAAAATCTCTGTTCCATTGTCTTTAACCGACAATGTTCCGTATTCTTTTGTTATTTTAAAATCGCTATCGTATCTTTTTTTAAACTTATTGTTCATTTCAAATTCCGAAATATGAATATAGCCTCCTTTAATCAAAAATGATCTAACCCTTTTTAGACATTTTCCCCTTTCTGATTCAGACAATACTGATAAAAGTCCCAACATCAAAACTCCCTTAAATTCTTTTTTCAGTTTCATTTTCAAAATATCCCCGTATTTTATCTCAGCGCCTCTTAAATTCTTTTTCTTCAATTCTTTTATTTCGTTTTCGTTGATATCAACTCCGACGACATAAAGGTCTCTATTCAAGCACTCATATATGGCTCTTCCCCAACCGCATCCAACATCAAGTATTTTATCTTTCGGCTTAAAATATTTCCAAAAATCATTATCTATTTTAACCGAAGACGGCGTTTTATTCGCTTCTATTTTTTCCCAAAAATTCTGCCTCAACATTTTGTCATTATATCACTTTTGAATTCAAAAACAAAAAACCGGGATAACAATCCCGAGTTTTTGCGCGCCTTTTTGTTGTTGAATAAATTGTGGCTGACCCTATTTATCCTTATCCCACTTTTAACTTTTAAATCTTTATAGCCTTCAATCCCTCCCCAAAAAACGAACTATTATTCGCCAACAGAATTAATCCTTAACCATTAAATAAATTGACATCAGAATTAAAATTATTAAAAAAATAAATGATAATCCAGTTTTCCACCATCCAAATTCTAAAAGAAAAGCAATAAATTCCATTGTGCGTCCCGTTGAATAAATAGCTATTCCTATAACTGATAAAAATGAAACTATGCATATGATAGGTAAAATTGTTGATTCTTTTTCCATATTTTCTCTTTTTTAATTATTTCTTAGATTTTTTTATTATACCACTTTTATCTGTTTCTACGCAAAAAAAGAGAACGATAAACGCCCTTCGTTTTGATAAGTTTTCCATATTGTTTTTTTTCTTTAACTTTTAATAATTTAAAATTATTTACTTATTTTTATTCCAAAAAAATACCATCAGTAAATCCTCTACTATAAATTTAAAATTCCTGCAAGAGAATCTTTTTAGGGAAACTCTTGCAGGAACTAACGACCCTATACCTTCTCGAAGGCAACTGCCGTTTCTTGCGGTTGAACCTGAGCAATTTCTTTGCTCTCATTCTGGACAGGAAAAAGCGGCTGGAACCATTGCGACCCTCCTTCGGTACAGCCATCAATTTCCAATGTGCAGGCAGCCAATGCCAAAAACCACTTCGACCACCGACTCTTACCCTTACTCATAGCAAGAACCCTTCTCAAGAAAAGGAACGAATATGTCAACCCCGAAATGGAGTTAACTGCCTTATTTTTCAAAACTAAGAACGATTCTCAGCGTGCTGATTTCACTCTATACCCCTTAATTAGATATGTCAAGATATATTATAAAATTTCTTTGTCTAAATTGTTTTCAACAATTTTAAGGCGGTTTCTCACGCCTTTTGGTTGAGATACAAAATGATGCCAGAATAAATCAGCGAAGCCCTGCATCGCTCCGCGAGAAAATATATTTCTGCGGTAACGCCCGTACATAACTTCCAATGCTTTTGCAGATCCAACATTTTCTAAAACAACTTCTGCGTCATAGCTGGAAGTCTTCATAAAAACCTGCAAAAAGTTTGCGGGCAAACTGTTCAAAATCGGCACGGTAAAAATCCTGACAAATTTTACAAACAAATTATGCTTTTCTAAATTTTTATTTTTGCAATCCGCAATAACCGTTTTCATTTTTAAAAAATCTTGAAATATTTTTCCCAAAAGTTTTCGTCTAACGTTTGCTTATTATATCACTTTTCTATTTTTTTACACAAAAAAAAGACCGAGAATAATTCCCGGTCCTGCGAAAGAAACAATGAGGGAGCACGACGGGACTCGAACCCACAACCAATAGATCCACAATCTCAATTTACCGTCGCAAATTTTGTTAAAATAATGTCTGTTTTTTTAATTCTTTTAAAATTTGGGATATTTTGAATTTCAGGTCAGGAATATCTTCTTTTATGGTTTTCCAAACACGATTTATATTTACTCCAAAATATTCGTGTATTAAAATATTTCTCATACCGGCTATTTTATTCCAATTTATTTTATTATGATTCTTTTTGAAACCAACAGGCAAATTTTTTACCGCTTCTCCTATTATTTCAAATCTCCTTATAACCGCATCTTGGGTTTCCTGATTTTCTATCAATTTTTTCTTGGTAAAACTTTTCGTGTATTTTTCTATCTTTTCGATACTGTCATATATATCTTCCAAAAACATTACAAAGTTTCTGTCCTTCTTTTTCATAATTATATAAATATCATTTCTATAATATCAAAAGTTGTTCGTCTAACACTCTGTTTTTAATTCTAGGGCGAATGGCACAGTATTCAACCAAATCAACTTTTTTACCCAGTTTTTTTTCTAATTCAAGTTTTAATTCGACGAAATCTAACAAACTTTTATCGTTATCATTTTTATATTCTATCAAAATATCAATGTCGCTTTTCTTTTTTTCATCTCCCCTTGCGTACGAACCAAAAACCGCCGCCCTTTTTACATCATGGCGTTTTAAGATGAGCTTTATTTTCTTTTTTATTTCTGCAATGTTCATGCAAATTTATTTATAACACAAATTTAATAATATACAAAATCCTGACAAATAAATTTTAACAATCCGCAGTAACTGTTTTCATTACGACTTATTGTTAAAATATCTTTCTTTAATTCCCTTTTCCGCGATTTCAGAATACATACTTTTGAACCGTTGCTCAAATTCTAAATTTTTTTGTTGCTATAATTTTATTCCTATTTTTTTATGATAATGTGATAATGGGGTCAAATGTGATAATGGGGGGTCAGCCCTGCTCCGTAAAAAACATCTAATTCCAAACGATCATCGCGTTGTGGGTAAATAATCTTAGCATTATTTTATGACACTGACTCCAGTAAGAACGAGCGCGTAGAAAAGAACCCAGATTACGTTTGATCATTGAGTTTACGGTTTCCGATTGCCAACGTTGGCCATACAACTTTTTATTAAAACGGGTGGCCATAATTTTACACCATTTACTACTGGGCAGCTTGCTTGTTTTCCTTCCGCCTCTGGCAGGGATAATCGTGCGGATATGATAAGTATTTCTTGCAAACAGATGAGCTTTTTCACTATCTACAACTAAACCGAGTTTAGGGTAGCGAGAATAGGTGGTTTTCTGATAGGACTCCTGTTCTTTTTTGGAGATTATTTTTATTGGTAAGTCGTCGCGCGGCTTTTTGTAGGGTGGTATAATGGGGAATGTCGGAAAGCTCTAGGATATTTTTTAAGTCACTGGAATCCTTGAGTATTTGTTCGATACCACGGTAATCAGTGGTGAAAAATTCTTTCACTACTAGGCAGGCAACAAGCTGGTGTTGCTTTGCCACTTTTTTCATTTGATTAAATCTGGATCGGGCATGTCTGGTCTTGTTATGATTGGATTGTTTGCGAATAATGGACCATCGGATATTGGCTTCAAATCATTTTCATAAATACTTTGCAGACGATCAAAAATATTCCATGTAATTTTTTCTAAGTTTCTGATTGAATTTTCGTCAACCAATCCATTATAATGAATTTCAACCATTGATCCTTCAAAAAGGCTATAACTCTTCATTCTGCCATTTTCGCCTCTTTTCCAAACGAACAAATATGCTCGCTTAAATGGACTTATTTCTGGATAATTAGATTCTTTTTTAATTAATTCCAAATTAGATAAATCTGGCCCAACTATTGTTTTATGTCGAAGCTTTATTCCATCTGGTTTGTCTATAGTTATATCTATATAAGTTGAACTGTTTAAGTCGAAATATTTTTGCAGAGATAATATTTTTCCATTTGCGCCAAAATCATACAACAGCGTTCTTGTTTCTCCTGGCCTAGAACCTAATGGCGAAATTATTTTAGCCTCCTCTGGAAGTAATAATTCGCTAATGATTTTAACTGCAAGCTCGTCTGGATATTCTTTTGATTGCTTACCAATCGAACCACCAACTCCCTCGATAAGATTTTTAATAAATAAATTTGCTGATTGATTTATTTGAATAATCGTTATAATATAGGCAGAAAAAACAACTATTAATATTGCTCCTCCGACTATGATCCCAAAAAATATCCTGTATAAATATTTATTCAAGTTGAATTTCTTAATAAGATTCAGCAACCTACTCATACAGACTTCAATAGCTAACGAAAATATTACAAAGCCTATGGAGATGGGACTATAAATATAATAATAAACAACGAATGAATACAAAACAAAACCAATAACAAACCACTCATTGAGGACTTTCTTGTCAAACAATGAAAAAACAAATAAAATTATTGTCGTTATCAGACCAGATAAAATATACTGCGGAAAGTCCGTTATTGCCAAATAGAAATAAGCGGCATTGTTATGATTTTGAATAAAATAAAAAACGTAAAAAATCAAATTTAACACATAAGGTAAAACAGCGCTTATGGTGATTATTTTGATTATATTTTTTAATTTTATGCTCATATTATTTAGATTTTAAAGAATCAATAATAGAGGAAATACGTGAAATTGTTGCGCTTATTCCATTTAAAGCTGATTGACTTACTGTTGATGCGGTTCGGGAAATAACTTGTCCCGCATAAGAAATTGCTTGCCCCGTTGTTTGGATAGCCGAAGAAACGGCCCATGGAGTATCTATCGAACGGCCAGAACCATATGGAAAATGGGGCATATTTACAACCCCTGGAATTACAGAACTGTAATATGTGGTTTGCATATCTGGCACTGTGCCACCGGCATTAATAACAGTCTGTGTCCAAGCATTCCCTGAGTTAGCGCTTATAGAAGTCGGCCTTCCTAGGCCGAAATAATTTCCTAGACTCTGTTGAGAGAGATCATAACCAGAACTAAGAAGATTGCTGTCATATTGTGCTGTTGTTTGACCTTTCGGCACAGCAAGTGGAATTGTGGCTAATCGTTGCGAAGCAAATGTGTTGTAATTGCCGGATTCGTTTATAATAACTTGCAATTGATTTTTTATAGGATTCCAGCTACTCGGGTAGCCTCCAATAGTGTAATGAGAGCCATCTCCACCATTAATATTGTACTGGCTTAAGTTTGCACCCTGTTCGGGAACTATATTAATATAACCATGCGCGCCAAGTCCAAAAGGTCCAGTGGCTACAAATACTAACTCGGCGTATTTCCCGCTTGGGTCGCTTAATGTTATCGGGTTGTTCCTCGCATACGCATAGGCGTTTTGGTTTTGGGGGTCAGCGAGCCAGTTGGCGTCAAAGCTCCAGAACATTGGGTCTTGGGAAATGAATCTTGCGAGAGTTGCGTTGTAGTACCTTGCGTTGAGGTAGTTGAGGCCGGTGTCGGCATCGTATTCTTGGCCGATATATTTTCTTTGCTCGTTCAATGTGCTTCCAGCTGGTTTTGTATCAAGCCGCATTTCTCCGAATGGATAATAATCCATTGTTTCGGCGATGGCGCCGGTGGAGTCGGTCATTACGGTTGAGGAATTGAGCGAGTCGGTTGTCGCATAATAAACTTTGGCAGAAGCTCCGCTACCTTGTATTGTAGCAATATCTTGCGAGCCAGCAAAGATGTGCTTTACGATGTTTGTTGGAGTTTTGGTTTTGTCGGAGTTTAGATAGGTGTAGTTATAGTATTTGCTTACATATACGGTGGTGGTTGTTCCGTCTGTTTGAGTTAACCGTTGGCCTGCTGGGTCGTAGGTGTAAGTTATGGTTGCTCCGCTGGCTATGTTGGTGGCGGCGGCAAGCAAATTGTTGTAATTGTATGTGTAATTAAATACGCCGTCGCTGGTTAGGTTTCCATTTGCGTCGTATTGATAGTCTGTTTTTAAATTTGTTCCAATTGTGTATGCTATTTCTAAGACAGGTTTATTGCTGGCGCTGTCGGCCATCTGTATTTGAATGTTGGTTTGATTGTTGGCAACCCAGTCTGGTTCTGCGTTGTCTGCATCGGCTGAGAGCCTTAATCCAAATTTAGTTATTCCTGTTTTTGCTATGGCTGCTAAACCAGCTTCATTCAGAGGCATTGAGTAATACTCTCCTGTTTTTAAAGCTGACGAGGCAACTCTTGCGGCGTATTCTGTTGTTCCGAAGTTGGATATTGCATAATCTTTGTTGACTATGTTGTTGTTGGCTGCTGGGGTTCCTGAAACTAAAATTATTGATTGCGCGAAATCATCTGTCTTAGATATTATGTATAATTTTAATGTTGCGGATGTAATTACAGCTCCAGCTGGCAAGTTGGAGGTGTCAAACAAGAAAAATGGTCTATAAAGAGAGTTCCAAAGATTTCCAGAAGAAAATGCCGCTAAATATAGATTGTCTGTTTCGGCTAAAGCATCGGGATGTGTTCCCGCTCCGCTTCTTATGTCTGCCCACGCTGTGTTGGAAATTTTTCCTGATCTTCCATCAACAGAAGTGTTTGCTCCTCCTGACCCTGCGTTTGGAGAATACTGAACCGTGGTCAGCTGAGGGTTGGTTGCAACCTCAACGGCAACGGGCTGGATAACTGTTCCCGCGCTATTTGATGCGGTCAAAACATAAGTGGTTGTGATTGTTGGCTTTACAACAATGCTGGTTTTGCCGAGCGCGCTACCTATGCTGTTGTCTGTGCTCAAGGTTGTCGCCGCGCCGCCGGAGAGCGTCCATGACAGGGTTGCTGATTGGCCAGAATTAATTGCGGACGGAGTTGCGGTAAACGAATCAATTATTGGAGCTACTTGATTTACGGTTATTGTAATTGATTTTGTCGCAGTGCCGGAAACATTTGTGGCGGTTAAAATGTAAGTTGTTGTTGATGTCGGGCTTACAACTTTTGAAGTTGTACCGAGCACTGAACCAACAGAATTATCTATACTTAAGCTTGTCGCCGCGCCGCCAGAAAGTATCCAAGAAAGTGTCGCGGACTGGCCTTGCGTAATTGTAGTTGGGCTGACGGTGAAAGAGTCAATTACAGGAGCTTTTGGATTGACCGTGATTGTTACGCTTTTTGTTACGGTGCCAGTTACATTTGTGGCAGTTAAAGTGTAGGTGGTAGTTGAGGTCGGAGAAACTGTTTTTGAGCTCGCGCCTAAAACAGAGCCGACAGAGTTGTCTATTGAAAGTGTTGTCGCCGCGCCGCCAGATAGAACCCATGACAAAGTTGATGATTGTCCTGAAATAATTGTGGCCGGAGTTGCGGTGAAGGTAGAAATTACCGGCGCCACTGGCGGTAACGGATTAACTGTTATTGTCACGGGTTTTGTCGCTGTACCGCTGACATTCATTGCGGTGAGGGTGTAGGTGGTGGTAGCTGTTGGTGTTACAATTTTTGATGTCTTTTTTAAAACTGAACCAACTCCGTTGTTTATTGAAAGTGTTGTAGGCACGCCGCCAGATAAAGTCCAAGATAAAGTTGTAGATTGCCCTTGTGTGATTGTTGTTGGATTCGCGGAAAAAGTTGAAATAACAGGCGCGGGCGGATTGACTGTTACAGTTACTGACTTTGTCGCCGTGCCATATTTGTTTTTTGCGGTAATAGTGTATTTGGTTGTTGATGTTGGCGTTACAACCTTTGAAATCTTTTTTAAAACCGAGCCCACGCCGTTGTCTATGCTCAAACTTGTTGGGGCTCCGCCGGATAAACTCCATAAAAGAGTTGAAGACTTGCCTTTGTCAATTGAAGAAGGCGAAGAAGCAAAAAAGTTGATAACCGGATATTTTGGCGCCCTTGCCGCGGCGGATATGTAGGAATCTGGAGCTTGGGCCGGTTGCGTTGGAATTATATTTCCCAAAACTTTCGGCGCGGTAATTGCGGTTTGTTTTGCAACAGTTATTGTAATTGACTTTGTTGTTGAGCCATTGCTGTTCGTTGCAGTTAAAATGTAAGTGTTTGTTGCTGTTGGATTTACAATTTTAAAATTTAAACCCAAAACTGAACCAACAGTTGCCTGCCCTGAGCCCGCCGAAGGGTCTATGTCTAAACTTGTAAGAGTTCCGCCAGAAACAGCCCACGATAAAACAGCGGATTTGCCCAGGGTAATTATAGCGGGCGAAGAAGTAAAATAAGAAATAACAGGAACTGGCTTAGTTCCGGTTGTTACGGTTTTTGTAACAGCGTCTGGATTTGCAAAATCAGAGCCGGCATTATTTAAATTTCCTCTGTAATCATAGTTTGTTGTTTCGCTGTTTTTTGTTTGAGTTAATATGTTTCCTAAAGCATCGTACGAAAAATTTTGAGTGTAGTCTTGCTGACCCAATGCTACATTTGTGACAGTTGACGAAAGCAAGCGATACAAACCGTCGTAAGTGTAAGCAACTGTTTTTTTGGCGTCTGTGGCGGAATTATCGGTTGTTTGTTTTATGTTGCCAACATTGTCATACTGGTAAGAAATGTCCTGCAGATTAACATTGTTTGCCGTAGATAGTTTGCGAGTTAAGCGATAAAGCTGGTTTGCGTCATAAGTATTCGTTGTTTGCGTTCCATTTGCATAAACGATATTTGTAATTTGTTCTGTGGGGCTGTAATCAAAATTATTAACCACGGTTTTAAGCGTAGTATCAACAGATTCTTTGCGCCACAATTTTTCAATTAAGCCAGCTGAATTAAAATCATATTTGGTTTGCGAATTGTCAGAATTTGTAATCAAAATTTGATTTCCTTGACGGTCAAAGCCATATTGGATTATGAAATTTTTATCGTCAATTGTTTTGCTGTCTTTAGTTATGTTTCCTATGGCTGAATATTCATACCGCTCAATCTGATTTGCAGAAACAGTTTTACATAACCTGCCCTTGCCGTTTAAACAATTATCAAAACTGAAGGTTATTTCCACGCCGGTTTTACCGGCATAATCTTCGCTAATTTTTCGATTTAAGGCGTCGTATACATAGTTAATGGTTTGGTTTTTTGGGTCGGTCAAGCTGATTAAATTTCCTGCGTTATCGTAAACATAATTCCAAACTCCAAAAACAGAATCGGCCGAATTATGCAAATCTTCCGCGCTTTTTCTTCTGCCCAAGCCGTCATAAACAAAATTGCGAACATTTCCCAAAGCATCTGTAATTTTTAATAAATTTCCCGCTAAGTCATAAGTATAAACAGTTGTGTAAATGTTGCCGGCATTATATTCGTTAACCTGGATAAGATTGTTGTAGGCGTCATAAATAAAATCTTTTTTATTTCCATTGGCGTCTGTAATTGTTGTCTGCCAATTATTAAAAACAAAAGAAGTTGCGCCAACCGCGTTGGCAATGTTTGTTTTTCTGTTTAGGGCGTCATAAGTATAATTTGTATAAAGTTGGGAAGCTTGCCCCGTTAGAGACCTTGTCTCTAATGGGGAAAAATAGGGCAAAGACTCTTTTTGTAAATTTCCGCGGTTGTCATAAATGAAATCTTTTGTTTCAAAATTGCCGGCTTCTGCAGATTTTTTTGTCTGAATAATTCTGCCCAGTCCGTCATAATAATTATAAGCGGTAACAAAATTTGCAGAATCTAAATAATCTGTTTGCTGAATGCTCACAGCTCCCGGAGCATCGGTGTAAATATAAGATGTTTTTTGAACCAGCGATGCAGGATTAGTTTGGTCCGGCTGTTCTGTTTTTAAAATTCTGCCGAATCCGTCAAAAGTGTTTTTAAAAATGTTTCCATTGGCGTCAGTAATTTGCGTTGCTTTTCCGTTGGCATAGTTATAAATAAATTGCGCGGTTTGATTTAATGCGTTGGTAACCGTGGCAGGATAAATATTATAACTGTCATAAACATAATTTGTTGCTTTTCCATTTGGGTCCGTGATTTGAGCAACAAGCCCATAGCTATTATAAACTTTTTGAACGTTAATATAATTTTCTCCGCTCTGCCAATTTTCTTCTTTTGTCTGGTTTCCGTTTGAAATTTGTCCAAATGGCAAGTTGTCGTAGTAATACTTTGTTTCCCGCAACTTGTTGGAACCGGCGTCAGTTAGCGTTTCGCCTGAAACTTTATATTTATATGCCTCGTCGGTGGCGTAAGTGTAAGTGGTAATAATGTCATCATTTGGTCCAGAATAAGTCCCGTCCGCCCCAACATCTCCAAAATTCCCGTCATCATATCCTAATATTCTTCCATAATTTGTTTTAGTTAAAAGATTCCCGTTTGAATTGTCGTATGTGTAGGATATGGCTTTATCTTTATGCCCGGATTGTCCGTCAATATCCTGGTGTATCTGCTGAGCCAAAAAAACAAAACTGCTTGTTCCATATAAAATGTCCCATTTATAGATATCGGCCGTATAAATTTTTCCATCCGGTCCATAAACCTCCTGACGATACATCCTGCCCGCTTTTTGTGCATAATAATCTGAGTACGCTCCATAAGCAGCATTGGCTCTAGCACCAGTATGAAAATAACTTACAACCACGTTGCCGACCGAATCTGTTTTGCTAACCTTGCCAAAACCGACAAATTTTTTGTCGCGCAAATGATATTGGTCATAAAAGAAAAATCCATTGGCATAGCTATAAGTATCAGTGTTGGAAATATTATTTACCGGATCGCTGGTGATAATTGTATTAACAGTTTGCACAATTATGGGAAGCTTTGGATTTAAAAGATTGCCTGAAGCGTCTTTGTATTGGGTGGAAGGCTTGTATGTTACTGCAACCGTCCCGCCCGTCGGATATGTTATTGAATTTAAAACATCTGCGTATTTGGCATTTTGATTTACATAAACCGTATTGTTTGAATAAAGTTCTGAAATACCGTCGCCATTCAAATCAATGAATCCGCCGATGGTTTTGCCCTCTGAAGAACTGAATTGAATAGACTGTGGCAAAACAAAATTGGGCTGGTTGGCAGTCCAACCGCTTCCGGTGTTTAAATAAGTGAAGTGGTCGCTGTAGCCATTAGCAGAGGTTGTAGAATAAACCAAATCCGGCAACCCGTCTGAATTTATATCAAAAACCCTCCCTCCGTAATCAAGATTAATGTTAATGCCGGCATTTAAATAACAATAAGAATGGGGTGAATGATTAAAAATAGGAGGGTTTGTATACTGCCACCAATGGCCAATCCCATCGCCAATATATCCTCCGCTATATTCGGTACAATTCCCATTGTTATATACCCAAGAATCAATTATCAAATCATCTATGCCATCGGCGTTAATATCTGTATAATTTACTTTTGTGTCAACTGAATTTGGAGAAGTGTTCCAGGGATCTGTTGCAAATCTAAACCCATTTGTACTTCCGCTGTTGTTTAAAAAGGTTCCCACATTTAATCCATATTGCCGGTAACCGGAATAAACAGAAATATCCATAAGTCCGTCTCCGTTAAGATCGGCAACCGTTGCAACATTTGGCATATAGCCGTAACTATTGTTCCAAATAAGCGTTGCCGGCAAATTATAACCAAGTGTATTGTCTAAATTCCAACCAGAGCCAGTGTTTAGATATGTATTTCTTACTTGAGAATTTGGATCGGTTTTATAAGATTGGACCAAATCAAGCAAACGATCGCCGTTTATATCAAAAGCTGTCCATCCGTAAGACAAACCAGTTAATTTAGAAATAAAAAAGTCGGGCGGAATGTAAGCCGACGATAATGCCCACGTGCTATCGCCCTTGTTCAAATACGCATATTTATAGATGGCTCCGCTTGAATCTTGATAAGCTGTTAAAATATCGGTGTACCCATCGCCATTAATATCCGCAGCAATTGAAGATCCGTCTGTTAAATTTGTGTTTGGCGGCAGGGTAACATTTTGAGATTGGACCCAATTTGGAGCCGAGCTGACCGAATAATTAAAAGCGGTTGCCGGTTCTGTTGTTAAATTGCCTTGCTGGTCATACCCTGAAACCTGAATAGAGCTTAGCAAAGAACGCTTTCCGTTGTCCCCTGTTTTGTAATTAATAGTATATTTCTTTTGGATTGACCCGTTAAACTTTACCTGAATTTCACTTATTATGTCATAGGTAAAAGAGTAAAATCCTGGCTTATAATTTGTAATAACATCATTTCTATTATTCATTACAAAATAAATCTGATAGGGGCCGTAATTTATGACGCTGGGGGAAATTTGCCCACTGCCCGTATTGTAATAAAAGGTTACCGCATTTCCATTTGCATCGGTTATTGAAGAAATCATCCATTTATAAATATTGGCACTATTAAATGGATCTATTTGCCGGGAAGAATTGTTTACTCCAAATATGTACGTTGTGCCGTTTTTATCTTTAGCCGTAAAACTTTGGCTGGCCGGATCGTAGGTATATTTTAAAAATGTTCCATCATCAGATTTTGCTTTAAAAATATTTGACCCCACAGAAACAAGCTCTCCGGAAAAATTGGAACTTAAAGACCATTGAGAGGATTCATTGGTATAAAGCTGGTCAATTCCCGATTTATTTACGCGAGAAATTTCAGGCATGCCAGATAATGTCCAGCCATACCCAAAAATGCTTCCCTCGTCGGCATTTTGGCTATTATATGACAAAGCCAAATTCGGCTGCAATCCATTTGTTCCAAATGGAACTTCAATTGGATAGCTAAATATCATGGCGCCACTTTCCGAATCTACTTTTGGTTGCAATTTGTACTGATTTTGCGAAATTGCCAATCCGGAGGTACTGCTGGTGACGCCTTGAGTTGCAGGAGACATTAAAGAAGAACTTTCGGCTGGTTCTTTGCTACTGCTCTTTGTGGCAGCCGAAAAAATGGCTGCGTTTACAGAATCTGATGTAATCGGGAAATTTTGAGGGTTTGATAATTGCGAATTTTGAGGGTTTGCGGTGTCGGCTGGGTTTGTTTTGTCAGTGGGAGCAAGATTGTCTATTGGAATGGAATCTGTTGCTAAAGATGGAGCTAAAAATTCAGTCTGATTAGAAATTGGATCTGCCTGCTGGGCAAACACTGGCGCTATCGGCTGAAAAATAAACAGAAAAACCAACAATAATATAGTTGGTTTGAACAAAAACCTTTTGAAAAAATTCGCCGTAAAAAATTGATTCTTTTTAACTTTCATAAAAATTTTGTTGCAATAACCGTGATTTTTATTTCTCCTTTTTTCAAATTGCTGTCTTTTACCCCGTTAGAAAGACCTTTTCTAACGGGGTTTGCTGCGCCAAAAATTATCTGAGCTTTTGGGTCAACATTTTTTGTAATAACTTTGGCGGCTTCTTGAATTTCGTTTAAGGTTATATCTTGGCCCGAAGCATTAAATAAAACTCCTTTTGAACCTTTTATTGAAAAATCTAATAATGGAGAACTAATTGCTTTTTCCGCGGCTTGGATTGCGCGATTTTCTCCTAATCCTTTGCCAACGCCAAAAAGGGCGTTGCCTGAATTTTTCATAATTGACAAAACCGAGGCAAAGTCAATGTTTATAATTCCCGGCGCTAAAATTAAATCTGTAATTCCCTGCACTGCTTCTTTTAGAACTTCGTCGCAAATATAAAAAGCGCTTGATACGGTTGTTTTCTCGTCAATTATTTTTAAAAGCTTATCATTGGATATTGTCAGCAAAGAATCAATTTTCCCCTTGAAGTTTTCTAAAGCTTCATCTGCAATTTTTTTTCTTTGAGCTCCTTCAAAAGAAAAGGGGGTTGTAACAACCGCCACAGTTAAAATGCCAAGATTTTTTGCAATCTCGGCAATAACTGGCGCGCCGCCACTGCCTGAACCGCCGCCCAACCCGCAAGTAATAAAAACCATATCTGCCCCTTTTAAAATTTTTGATAATTCTTCTTTGCTCTCCTCGGCTGCCATTTTACCCAAAGCAACGTCCATTCCTGTGCCAAGGCCTTTGGTGATTTCTTTTCCAATTAAAATTTTCAAATTTGCTTTGCAAGAGCGCAAAGCTTGCGCGTCTGTATTTACAGCAATCAGTTCCACGCCCTGAATATCAAACTTTGCCATACGTGAAACCGTGTTGGACCCGGATCCTCCTACTCCTATTACTTTTATACTAGGCTTCATAAAATTATCAGGGAATGAAGAGCCTCAACATTTTTCTTATTTTTGAGCCCCATCCCTTTGTAAATCCCAGTATACCTTCTTCTTCGCCAAAATCAACCCCTTCTAAAGCCAAACCCACAACCGTAGCCAAAGAAGGATCTTCTTGAACGCCCTCAATGCCTTTTGGAATTCCTATTTGGCAAGAAAGTTTTAATTGCTGTTTTGTAAGTTCTTTTATTCTTGGAATTTTTACTCCGCCGCCAGTTAGAACAATTCCGCCCGGTAATAATTCCTGACGACCAATTTTTTTCAATTCTTTTTGTATTAAATCTAAAATTTCAGAAACTCTTGGCTCTATAATATCCACTAAATTTTTCTTTGTAAAAGAAAATGAAGAAGATTCGTCAAAAACTTCTATTTTTTTCGGGGTACCCTTTGGGTCATGGTCGCTTTTTTCTTTTTCTGTTTTGGTAAAAATGCACGAACCGTGCTGTTTTTTTATTGATTCAGCCACAGCTACTTCAATTTTTAAGCCAATGGCAATATCATTTGTAATGTTTGAAGAACCAATTGGAAAAACAGCTAAATGCATCAGCTCTCCTTCTTCAAAAACCGCCAAACTCGTTGTGGCGGCTCCAATATCTATTAAGGCCACCCCTAATTCTTTTTGTTGCGGAGTCAGCACGGCTTTTGCCGCCGCCAAAGGAGAAGGAATAATATCGTCTATTTGCACCTTTGAATTCAAAACAGATTGGGTAAGATTTAAAAAATAAGGAGAAAAAACGCAGAGAAGCAAAACTTTTGCCTCTAATCTTATGCCCGTCAAATTAGCCGGCTGTTTTATGCCTTTTTGGTCGTCAACAATAAATTCTCTTGGAAAAACATCTAATATCTCGTCATTCTTTGAAGAGATATTTATTGCCCTTGTCGCCTGCAAAACTCTTTCAACGTCTTCTTTTGAAATTCTTTGGTCGGCTCTTGAAACAGAAATTATACCATCGGAAGGAGTAACGTAAAGATGACTGCCTCCGATATTTACAAAAACAGAATTAATTTTTTTGCCGCAATCTTTTTCAATTCCCGACATTAACATTTGTATATTTTTTGCAGTATCTTCTATGTTAACAACGGCTCCTTTTCTTAATCCAAAAGAAGGAATTTCGGCGTAAGATAAAACCTCCCAATATTTTCCTTTTCTTTGGGTGACTAAGGCTTTAATGCTATATGTGCCGATATCCAGGCCAGTGACAATATTTCCTTTTGACATTTAAATTATTTTTTATAAATACTGCTCTTCTCTCGCTTCCATTTTTCGCACTTCCTTCTCTGATTTTTCGTGGTCATATCCCAACAAATGCAAAATTCCATGAACAAATACTTTTACAATTTCTTTTTTAAATTCTGTTCCAAACTTTTTGGCGTTTTCTTTTACAACTTCCGGGCAAATAATTATTTCTCCCAGTTCAGAGTTTGTAGTTGGTAGTTTATAGCGAGCAGTTAAATCAAAAGACAGCACATCGGTTGGTTTATTTTTGCCGCGAAATTTTTTATTCAGCTTTTGCATTTCTTTTTTACTAACAAAAGCCAGAGATATCTTTTCTCTATTTCTATTTTCGCCTTTTAATACTTTTTTTGCAATCCCTGTGAATAACTTTTTATCTACGGCAAAAGAAGTTAGATTGTTAATCTCTATCATTTCTTTATTTTACACTATTTCCTAAATAAAACAAAAAGCGCATCATTTCTACCATTTGATACGCTTTTTGCAGAATCATCCGTCGTTCCTAAATTACTATTGTCCTTTTTCATAAAATTATTTTTCAACTAATTTTTGGGAATTCTTATAATTATATTATCAACAAAGTGGCTCGATATACTAGCTGAAGCTGTGCTTGTTATCCCTGTCATAAAAAGACCATCTATCGGCGTTACTACGCGTATATTTTCATGAAAATCCGGGTTTTCCTCGATTTTTTTACGGCATGGCTCGCAAATATAAACATTTACGGTAATCAAACCTGTTACCATACCGACCAAAAATGTTATTGTTTTACAAACCTAAAAGTGTATCATATGTATCTGAACCTGGACTTAGGTTATAAAAAAATAATGTCCTTGCTATTGACAAGGAGTATAATTTTGGTAAGATTAAATTGAAGAGTAAGACCTCTCGCGTTGGGGTACCGAATGGCGCCCCGTTAAAGCGAGGGGCTTTTTCATTTATGCAAATAACAGGCGCTCGTCAACAATTTTGCTTTTTATTATTTCATAAAACTTATAATCCCCTCTTTCGTATTTCCTAAAAATTGCCCAGCTCATAAAATCAACCGCTTGCAACGATTTATTTTCATGAGACGAATGTAATTGAACATCAAAATGGCAATCACGCCGTTTCTTCATAGAATTTGTTAAATAATCAAGAAAATTTTCTTTTAATGATTTTTTGGTATCTCTGCTATCTATATAGAGATGTATCGGCTCTTTTTCTTTGATTGCTCCGCTAATATGAAGCCGCTCTAACAACACATTGGCTGTGTAATTATACAAATAATTTTTTTGATTTTGTAAATCAACATAAATTTTTTGTTTATTCAAAATCACGCACATTATTTTTAAATCATCGATTTCGCTTAGAGATTTTAACATTCGTGAACGGGTAATATTGTCGGCGTGGTACGCGTGCAACTCGCCCATTCTTTTGTGCTTCCTACGAAGGTTTCTCCAAATCTTTTTTGTAACTCTTTCCAATGAACGTGATTCAGATGTTAATGCGATAGTAAATAAAAACCACTTGCTAGATGTCTCTTTAAATCCCAAATCGCCGCTTTCATCTAAAAATATGTAAGCCATTTTATATTATTTTACTCCTTATTTATTTTTTCTCAATATGACACCATTTTAAACGCCCAGACAGTGTCTGGGCGTTTCTACTTTTTTTATTTTGATAATAATTCTTTTATAATTTTTGAAACTTCTCCGCTGTCGGCTTTGCCTTTTATTTTGGGAACTAAGTCTGCCATAACTTTTCCCATATCTTTTAATTCTTTTGCACCGACTTTGTTTACAGACTTTTCAACCATTTTTTTTAATTCCTCTGGCAGGATTTGTTCGGGCAAATATTTTTTCAAGATTTCAATTTCTTTTTTTTCTTTGTCCGCCAGCTCTGACCTATTCCCTTTTTCGTAAAATATAATTGCGTCTTTTCTTTTTTTTATTTCAGAAGATATTGTGCTAATAATTTCTTCGTCAGATAATTCTGATTCTTTTACAAGGCCTTCTTCTTTTAATTCCGGCTTTGCTCTTGATATTTTATAACGTTTTTCTTTTTCTTTTGAGATAACAGAAGCCAAAAGCATTCTCAGCGTCCCTAAAACAAAATTATCCCCCGATTTTAGAGCTACTATGGCGTCAGTTTGTATTTGCTGTTTTAGCATTGTACAAAATTTTCAATTTGAAATTTGAAATTTGAATTCAATTTTTAATGTTTAAATGATTTAATTTGAAAACACGGCGAGTTTTGATCATTTCAAATTTATTATTTTCAAATTGATTTCGCTTAATTCCGCAGAATTACAACGAGCGAAGCGAAGTGGTTCTAATTGTAAATTGTAAATTTATTTATAGTATACTAAATAATCTCTCATTTTGCAATGCCCCAAACTAAAAAACTACTAATTTACTAATTTTTGCTAATATACCAATACGGAATTATTAGTATATTCGTAGCGATTAGTAATTTAGTAGTTTATCTGAATGGCGATATTTCTTTCCACTTTGGCAGTTCGTTTGCTCCGGTGTCTGTAACCGGCACTGTCCGCCCCTTTGGGCAACATACGTTTTCATCACAGGCGTATAAAGTAGTCGGGTAACTTCCCTTCGCGCCATAGGCATGACTTGCGCTAAAACCTTTGCTATCTGGATTTAATGACGAATTAAAAGGAGTATTTGGATCTCCAAACCACCATTTATAGTTGCACCCAGAATTAGAATAGCATGAAGAAATATTAATGAAAGAAACGGTGCCTCCTGGCGCGACACTATTAGGCAATATTGTATAAGAGGCAAATGGGTCTGGATGGCCAGTCAAAGTATATTGTCCGCCGCTAACCCACCCGGAATTAAGACCATTTGAGCTTTGAACTTTTACTCTCCAAAAATAAGGTGTACCGAAATTTATACAATCTTTAAAAAAAGAGTCGCATACAACATTAGATTTTAATTTTGCAAAAACCAGCTGCTGGTTTGAGACGGTTCCAGTTCTGACAACTTCGGGAGAAAGAAAATTGCCGTTATCATCTATTTCCAGCCAAAATTTAGTTTGCAAATCGCCTTCCTGATCGCTATAATCCCACTGAAAAGAAACTCCGCCGGTTCCTAAAATTCCAATACATTGAATTCGCAAAACTTTCAAATCGGTTGCCGTAGGAGGTTTATTTTGGCAGTCAGTATTATTATTGCCTATGTCGCATGATGCGCCGCTTCCGCCAGGGACGCAGACCCTGTCGCCGTTGCTAATACTGCATCCCATGGGCTGAGTGTCACAATCGGTATCCGAGAAACAATCTCCGCCGCTTCCGCCCGGAACACATACCTTAAGTCCATTACGAATACTGCACCCCATGGACTGAGCGTCACAATCAGCGCCTGAGGAACAATCCCCGCCGCTTCCGCCAGGGACGCAGACCTTAGCGCCGTTTCTAATACTGCACTGCATTGGCAAAGATAAACACTCAGGGTCAGCGGTGCACGAACCGCCGCTTCCGCCCGGAACACACCATTTTTTGTCATCGCACCCTTTTAACATAGTTGAACAATCAGTATCCCTACTGCATCTATCTATTCCTTCGCCACGAATATACAAACACACGCTATCAACGCATGAGGTATAATACCCCGGCGGAGTTACTGGGTCAGGACACGGTTCATTTGGCGGCCAATCAGGCGGACACGGCGAAGGGCCTGGCTGTCCCGGCTGTCCCGGCGGCGGTGGAGGTGGAGGCGGAGGTGGAGGTGGAGGCGGAGGCGGAGGATCTACTGGGGGTCCGCCTGGGCCGCCTGGACCGCCAGGGCCTCCGGGATTACCTGGGCCGCCTGGACCGCCAGGGCCTCCGGGACCGCCAGGGCCTCCTGGTCCTCCTGGCCCTCCTGGCCCTCCCGGATGGTCTGGACCGCCCGGCGCGCCGGGCGTGCCGGGTGCGCCAGGTGCGCCAGGTGCGCAAGGTCCGTCGCAAACAATGGTTATTTTTGGAGGTTCGCATTCAGCATTTCCGTCATTAAACGGGTTTATGCATTCCCCAGAATAAGTTGCAGTAAGGGTGCACTGAACGCCGGCTGGAAGTGAACAATAGGTTGCAGTTGAAGTAGATGGAGGACTGCAAGAAAGCCTAGGCATCTCTTCTTTCCATTGCCCGCAGGCGGCATTTTTACATCCTCTACAATATTTTACGCCGATTATAGTGTCTCCGCTACCTTCCGATTTGCAATAAAGGGAGATGCAATAAGAACGCTCTTTCCCTCTATTCAAGCAGTCAGCCAGACCAGCAAAATCACATGACACGGCCTCAGACGTCCCCGATCCGCACTCGTATACATCCACGCATTGTGTAGTCCCGCCCATTGTAGGACAACTGGTCTCTACTTCCGGATGAATATTTGCTGTACCACAAGCAGGTTCAGTGTCAGCGTTTACGAAAATGCATTGCTTATTTCCCCACTTTTGCATAAGCTGACTTCCAGAACAATATGGCGAGCCGACGCTTACCCTTGCATTATCGCATGTAAAAATCGTCTCCCATCTCTTATCGCAATCTTTTGGATTAAGATTGTCATTGCAAAATCCTTTATATTGCTCTCCATAAAATTCTTTGCTTGCTAAAAGGTTGGTGCATCTATAATCTCCGTCAGGACAAACTTGCGGTTCGGGAATATTTGGGTCAGCGTAACATGCCCCGGGTCCGCTGTCATCATTATCGCTGCATAATTGTTTGGGAGTTGTTACTAAACTCCTGACATCGGCGCTGCAACTCTTTATTTCAGGATTGCACCAAGTTGTGACCCTAGGGCCTTCCACGCAATTGTCAGAGTTGGAATAATTTTCATTGCAAAACCAAGAATAGGTGTTAAAAAAATTTTGAATCGCATTTCCACCGCATTGAGCTGTGTCGGTACAGGTTCCTCCAGGATCTGTTCTTATTACTTTACAATACGCCTCACTGCCGCCAGGATTGATGGTCCTTATCCAACACTCTTCATACGGGCTAAACTTATAATTTTTATTGTCTAGGCAAGCTCTCTCTCCTTTCTGGCATATTTCTTCTTTAGTAGTGCTAACGCATGCGTCTTGTCCGGAACCTGTTGGATTTACTGCACAGGACCGAGTAACATTTTTTTTAAACCTTTTGTCATCCGGAGCTCCAAAACAACTTCCTTGCGGAGGAAATTTGACAGAACAAAGGTATTCTTCAAAAGGAGGAGTAAGGCCCAAGCAATATGCAGAAGGTGTCTTATTAGGATTTTCAACGCATTCCTCGAAATAAGTAACCCTTACAAGATCGTTGTCTATGCATTTTGTTCCTCCGGGGTTGCAATCTCGTTCTTTTACATCCGTTTTCACATAATCATTCTCTCCGTCTGGGCAAGTATAAGTAGAAGTATACACACTATTGCCTTTGCAATATTGTTTTGGCAAGGGAGGCGGCGGTATTATCTCTATTATTTGATCCAAACATCTCCTTGGGTTAGGGCGGTTGACACAAGGTGTATATCCGCAGTATTGTCTAAATCTAACCTTCACGCCTCCTAGGCATTTTGTTGATTCGGATTCTGCGCACTGACTATTCTGAAGACATGATGGCTGTCCGCATATGTCCGCGCTTGCGGTAGTGCCAAAAAACGCAAAAAAAACAAACAATACTCCAGATAGTATTAAAAAAAATATTATTTTTCTCATTTGCAAACGAAGTGAGCACCCCGCCCTCTAAGCTGTTATTCTTTTTCTTAGAGCGCGCCAAGCACTACCATAATGTTTTAATTTTTTCTCTCTTGCTGTTGCTGATTTTTTATATAAATATGCTTCATAATATACTAATTCTATCTTACCCTCCGATTTATGTTGTTTAAACCTTCTTTGTAAATCTTCGGTATATCCGATATAAAATTCATCATTTATTTTTATAACATAAACATAATACATGAGCATAGAGGGCGGGGTAAATTCATGCGGTTCATTTATTTTACTTCTTTTAAATTTTAAAAACAATATTGTCAACTATTACACCTGTGGATAAGTTTTTAAAAATCCTTGACATTGTTTCTTGTTTTATTGTACGGTTAAAGTAGATTTGCACCTTGACAGTTTTCCGGATTGTTTGTCCGGAATTAACTTCTACTCACAACCACTCTCGCTCACTCTCACCTACCTTTTTGAAGGGGACCTGCTATGAATACTCTGAAACTTCTGTCGACTCTCTGTCTTTCGTTTGTGGCATTTACTCTGCAAGCGCAAACAAAGGAAATTTCCGGCGGTGTAGTGTTCTCCACCGGAAGCGATATCGTTTATTACGATTTCGTAAAAAAAGAAAAGAAAAGCCTGATCGCAGACGAAGAAAAAGTCGCGATCAACGGACCCTTTGCCGTTTCTGAAAACGGGCAAAGGCTTATTTTTGGCTTAAGTGATAAGATATACTCTAAAAAACTGCCTATGGGCAAAGCCGTTGCCTTAAGATTTCCGAACTTTTTCAGTGAAAAAACAGGAAAATTTTCTCCTAAACGACAAGGAGAAGAGTTAAAAGTGCAAGGCCAGCTCAGGAGCCTTAGCATTTCTCCAAACGGAGAAAGCTTTTTCTGCGAAATAGAAAAAATGGGCATGTCTTCTGTCAAGCTTCCTTCGGGGCTGGAATGCATAAAAAAACCTGACACTTACAATGCTATCTGGCTGGTTGATTTTCAAGGAGAAGACAGGATACAGTTTGGTATGAGCAAATTCGGAAATTTAGCTATATTTCCAGGAGTTCCATGTACAGAGAAGCCTGGAACAGTAGTGCTAAGAACATCGCCGCCAGAATATGGCAACGGTATAACTTTAACGGTGCCAGACGCCATACAGAGGTTTTCAATCAAGCGAAATGCTTTTTTTGGCGTCTGGTCAAAAGCAAAAAGTCAAAAAGACCAACTGTTCGCTGTAATTTATCAAACAGCAAACGGCTGGGGGCCAATTGAAATCCGCGACTCAACCGCGCATGCTTTTTTCAAAGGTAAGGACGACTATGCTGGCAAAACAGCCGGCATTTGTGAAATCCCTGTCCTATTAGAAAACTGCCACGGCTTAGCGTGGAAACCCGATGGCTCGCTCACCTACTTATCAGGGGGAAAACTTTTCTCTTTGAATGGCGGGCAAATAGCGCGGGGAATGCAAAACAGCGGATTGGCCCGTAACCCAAATCGTTATTGCTATGTACCAGTGCCCGTGAACAATATTCTCCCAATAAACCCGGTTTTGCTGGCCGAAGGAGTCCTTGGCGTCAAGCTCCAATGGACAGACGAAAATTCTTTTCTTGTTCGAGGTTTTGACAAGGGAATCTACTACTGGGAAGCAGGAGTAGCAAAAAAAATCACTCCCAACAGCCCGGAAGAATTTTCTTATGTCAACTTGTCTTCGGACTTTGATATCTCGTCTTCTGTCCCAGATTTAACTGGTGCTCCAAGATGGATAAGAGGGAAGAGCAAATCGCCAAACTCTATAACCGGAGCTGAAAGCGGTTACCACACCTATTTTAATGTGGGGAACATAAAAACGGCATGGCAATCAATTTCTTCACTTACAGAAAGGACGAATGAATTTGCCTTGGAATTGATTGTTCCAAACCAGGAAGCTTTGGAGTTCTGTATCCTCGATGAAGGTATTGCTTTAGAAAATGTCAACGATCCTTCGGTGTACAAATTCACCAAGAGCGAGCGATACAGAATAGAACCCAAAAAAAGAGCGGAGGCTATGAGAAAAAAAACATTCTGGCACCCCGAGGATAGAATAAGGCGCGTAGTATGTCCGTTAAATCGGGTCGTCCTCTTAAAACTCGACTACTCCTGCGCTGGCATATGGGGCGAAAAGATAGTGGTCAACAATTCAGAAATAGTTTCACCCACCGGATCGAGGTTGATGGCCGGCGAAAGCGGAACAATGGACTACCAGTGGAAGTTTTGGCCCGATGTAAGGCCAACAAAGGTTGCTGGAAGAGCAACCCAAAGTAAATAGGCCCTCAGCGCCGGCATTACACCCGGTAGCAAAAAGCAAATTCCCAAAGGTTAAGCCTTGGGAAACAAACAAAAAGCCATGAGGGCTTTTTTATTTTCGCAGCAAAGCGAGACAATTTGTAAAATTCATTTTGTAAATTACGAGCAAGGAAAATGGGGAAAAATGGAAAAATGGGGACAACCACCATTTTTTGGCCTCTCTGTCTCTGTGAAATGTATTATAAATTGTGACTCTATTTATCCAAAAACCCGAGCATCAACTCGGGCTTGACTTGTCACGCAACTACCACAAAGCAGGGTTCGCTATGGCGGGGTATTCTATCTTACGCCAAGGATAATTACTACTTGGCCCTCAATTTGGCCGTCTGGCAATAATTTTAAATTAACGCTTACATTATTTCCTATTTTTATGTCTGAAAATTTGGCTGTTTGTTGCGGAGAAATTATGGGCTTGTTGTCTTTATCTTTAGTAGTTGTGGCTGGCAAATAAAATTGCGCGTCATCTCTGACTTTCACTTTTAAACTATCGCCGCCAAAAGTTAAAGTAATATTTTTTCCTTCTATGTTGGTAACTTGACCAAAAGCGGTAATTGAAGGAATTACCTTTGATGAAAGTATTTGCACCGCTTCTATTTTCACAATTTCTTTTGGAGGCAGAGGAACATCTTTTTGCGATTGATACAAAATGCCTAATCCCCCGCCCAATACAAAGAAAATCGCGCCGATTACAAATAAAATTATTGAAATTTTTTTATCCATATGTTCAAATTTGAAATTTACAATTTACAATTTGAAATCAATTTTTAATGTTTAAATGACTAAATTTGAAAACACGGCGGATTTTAATCATTTCAAATTAAATAATTTCAAATTGAATTAAAATTTCAAATTTCAAATTAAAAATTTATATTACATTATTTTACCTCTTTTAAAATTTAAAAACAATCAGTCAACTCTTCGTCGCCTGTGGATAACTCTGATGAGCGTCTGCAACCCGCTGACTGGCCAAAATGTTTTTCTGTGAATTTTGCAGGGACCGAATTTTTCTAAACTGGCAAAATGGGCTTTCGTTCCATAACCTTTGTGCTTATCAAATCCATACCGCGGATATTTTTTATGATATTTTTGCATTATTCTGTCTCGCGTTACTTTGGCGATAATTGAAGCCACGGCCACGGAAAAAACTTTTTGATCCCCTTTTATAATTGATTTCTGCGGCAAATCTAAATCCAAACCAAAATTCCCATCAATCAACAAAAAACTAACTGTCCCGTTTTTCTCACGATCGTGAGAAAAACGGGACACTAAATTTCTAACGGCTTTTTGCATTGCCAATTTTGTTGCCTCCAAAATATTTATTTTATCTATAATTTTTTCTGAAACTATCCCAATTCCCCATTTAATTTGCGGATGTTTTATTAAAACCTCGTAAATTTCCTCTCTTTGCTTTGCAGATAATTTTTTAGAGTCCCGAATTATTGAAAGTTCTTTTGGAATTTTAAATTTAGATTTTGAAATTGTTTTTAAATTTGAATTTTTAAATTTTAGTTTTGCAAAAATTACTGCTCCAGCCACCACCGGCCCGGCCAACGGCCCCCTGCCGGCTTCATCTAAACCAGCAACAAATTTATATCCCTTTTTCCACAACTTTTTTTCCTCATTAAGATTTGGATAATTCATAAAATGCCCATAAAAAAACTAATAATAAAAACTAAATGCCTCGTCATAAAATACGCGATAGCGTAGAATATGACGAGGGTTGATTTAATCAAAATTACTTTAATTTAAAAACTTTCTTTAAGTAAGCTTCATTATCAATTAATTCTAAAATGGCGAAACGAACATATTTTTCTAAATTAAAAAATCTGACTAAAAGCCCTATTTCTCCTCTGCAGTCAAACGGAGTTATTAAAACGCTTTTTTGTAATTCGCAAAAACCAACCTTTTTTAATTTGCGCCTTAAGGCGTCCCTTCCCCCTTTGTGCTTCTCCGGAATGTCAAACGCCACCATCCGCCACTTTCCGTCCCATTTTTCTTTTTTGTTTTTTATATTTTCCAGCTGATAATTTAATGCTTTTAATTTTCCTTTTTCTGTAAGCGATAACGCGATTAATCCATTTTCGCTTTCCTTTTTATCGATAAACTCTAACCTATATAAATAACTTATTCCTTCTCTTAATTCTTTTAGGTTTAGTTTTTTCCACTCTCTTGAAACAGTTTTTAAAACCATGCGCTGCTTTCCGAATGTATAACTGCAACCGAAAGCCAAACCGCCCAACAAAAGTAGTAATATTTTTTCTTTTGTTTTATTCATTTTTTTATTATACCACAATACTTCAAAAACCACCCTCGTCATAACCTACGCGATAGCGTAAAATATGATAAGGGTTTATAAAAAACAAGCAATAAATAAAAACTAAATACAAAAATAAAAAGCCGTGGAAACTGCGCATCCAAGTCCGGCTAGCGGACGAACGCAGTTTCAACACGGCTATATGCCGGGAGCGTTTCTCAATATTGCCCAACATACCTACGAGGCATGTCCAGCAAACACGCAGGAATTTCTGCGGAAGAGCAGCAACGCACTGCTCCGCTCACGGACCTTCAACCGCGCCCTTTCGCGGTTTTTAGTTATCCCCGCCAATACTCGTCGCGGAGAAGACTGCTTCGTAACGAACTTGCAAGTGCGAAGTCGTCTTCAACGCTGTTGACGGGCTTCGGCGGCTGGTCGACGAGAAGGCATCTGGGCCATTCGTCTTCTTCGTACAAAAACCATTCATCCAACTCATGGCTATCCAGTTGCATGTCAGCTTCGTACTGTTGCAGCGCCCACTGGATTTCTCTCTTCGCCTCACGACGAAGAGGACTTTTGCGAAACTCCGCTCCCTTGATATGGTCTTTCATCTTTACCTCCATAGGGAAATAGGGGAAAAACTACCAAATTTGTGCTAATAATATAATAGCATATTGATACATCTATGTCAATAGTTGTAAATTATTTTGCAAAAGGTAAAATAAATGATTGAATATCATGACTAAATTTACGCATCTCCATGTTCACTCGCACTATTCTCTGTTAGATGGTCTGCCAAAAATTGACGAACTTTTAGATTGCGTTAAAGAACTCGGCATGAACTCGGTTGCCTTAACTGACCACGGCGTGCTTTACGGCGCTGTGGAATTTTATAAAAAAGCAAAAATCAAAGGAATAAAACCAATAATTGGCATTGAAATATATATGGCTTTTGAAAAGTTAGAACAAAAAAGGCCAAACATAGACGACAAAAAATACCACCTTATTTTGCTGGCAAAAAATGAACAGGGTTATAAAAATTTAGTAAAAATAGTTACCAAAGCGCATTTAGAAGGATTTTATTACAAGCCAAGAATTGACGACGATTTCTTAAAAGAACATTCGGGGGGTTTAATTGGGCTTTCAGCTTGCGTGCAGGGCCGAATTCCCCGCCTTTTGTTAGCAAACAAATTAGACGAGGCGGAAGAACTGGCAAAAAAATACGAAAGTTTTTTTGGAAAAAATAATTTTTATTTAGAAATTCAACATCACCAAAATATTCCAGAACAGGCAACTGCAAACAAAAGGTTGATTGAGCTTTCAAAAAAAACTGAAATTCCTTTAGTCGCCACAAATGACATTCATTATTTAAGGCCAGACGATGCCGAAGCTCAAGATATTTTAATGTTGATTAACACGGGTGCCGCCCCAAACGATCCTGAACGATTAACTATGCGGGGAGACGATTTTTCAATGACCAGCCCAGAAAAAATGGCTGAATATTTTAAAGATGTCCCAGAAGCCATTGAAAATACCCAAAAAATTGCCGATGCTTGTAATTTTCGTTTTGAGCTTGGAAAAACAAAATTGCCGGTGTTCCCTTTGCCAGAAAACAAAAGCGCCGAACAATTTTTAGAAGACCTTTGTTGGCAGGGATTAAAAAACAGATTTGGCGAAAACCCAGACCAAAAAATAATTAACAGATTAAAATATGAAATTTCAGTTATAGAAAAAACCGGATTTGCCGGATACTTTTTAATTGTGCAGGATTTTGTGAACTGGGCAAAACATAACAGAATTATTGTGGGCCCGGGAAGAGGATCGGCTGGCGGTTCATTAGTTGCTTATTTAACAAACATTACAAACGTTGACCCGCTAAAACACAATTTGCTTTTTGAAAGATTTTTAAATCCTGAAAGAATTTCCATGCCAGATATTGATTTAGATTTTGCAGACCGAAGAAGAGACGAAGTCATAAAATATGTGGCAGAAAAATACGGCCCAGACCATGTTGCTCAAATTATCACTTTTGGAACAATGGCGGCTCGCGCTGTAATTCGCGATGTTGGCAGAGCTTTGCAATATACTTACAGCTACTGCGACCAAATTGCAAAAATGATTCCAACGGGAATGGACCTTGCCGAAACTTTGGAAAAAGTTTCAGAATTTTCTGATTTATATAATTCAGACGACCAGGCAAAAAGACTGATTGATTTGGGAAAAAAACTTGAAGGAGTTGCCCGTCATGCTTCAACTCACGCCTGCGGTGTTGTAATTTCAGCAGATCCCCTAACCGATATTGTTGCGTTACAGCATCCAACTCAAGACGACGACTCGGTTGTTACCCAGTTTGAAATGCATAGCATTGAAGATTTGGGACTTTTAAAAATGGATTTTTTGGGGTTAAAAAACCTTACTATAATAGAAGACACTTTGGCAAGAATTTATGTTTTGCATAACCAGCTAAAAATTGATTTAGATAAAATTCCAGAAGATGACGCAAAAACTTTTAAACTTTTGCAAGACGCTCTAACAACATCTGTGTTTCAATTGGAATCTTCAGGAATGAAAAACTATTTAAAACAATTGAAACCAACTAATTTTGAAGATATTACCGCTATGGTGGCTTTGTATAGGCCAGGCCCAATGCAATTTATTCCAGATTATATTGCCAGAAAGCATAACAAACAAAAAATAGAATATCTGCATCCAAAATTAGAACCAATTTTAAAAGAAACGCAGGGCATTTGCATTTATCAAGAACAATTGATGAAAATTACGCAGGAAATTTGCGGCTTTACTCTTGGCGAAGCCGATGTTCTAAGAAAAGCTATTGGGAAAAAAATTCCGGAACTTTTGCATGCCCAGGAAACAAAATTTATTGAAGGCGCTGTAAAAAACGGAGCCAGTAAAAAAGTTGGCGAAAAATTGTGGCAATGGATTTTGCCATTTGCCGCTTATGGTTTTAATCGCTCGCATTCCGCGGCATACGCAACAATTGCCTATCAAACAGCATATTTAAAAGCTCACTACCCCGTTGAATTTATGGCATCGGTTTTAACTTCTGAAAAAGCCGACGTTGAAAGAATCGCATTTTTAATTGACGAGTGCAAAAAAATGAACGTTGAGGTTTTGCCTCCAAACATAAATGAAAGTTTGAAAAACTTTACAGTGGTGCCAGATAAAAATCAAATTAGGTTTGGTTTGTTGGCAGTAAAAAATGTTGGAGTGAATATTATTGACGCAGTTGTTGAAGAAAGAAAAATTGCCGGACAGTTTAAATCAATTGGCGACTTTATAAATAGAGTTCATTCAAAAGATTTAAATAAAAAATCAATGGAAGCGCTAATAAAAGCCGGGGCTTTTGACGCTTTTGCCGAAAGAGGCCAGCTTTTGGCTAATTTAGAAAAACTGTTAGAAATTGCCAGAGAAAATAATAAAAATGGAAACTCAAAACAAATTGGGCTTTTTGCGGCGGCGGCGACTGTCGGCGCAATAAACATAAAATTAGATGCTGCAACTCCAGCCACCAATTTTGAAAAACTTAGCTGGGAAAAAGAACTTTTGGGGCTTTTCGTAAGCTCTCACCCGTTAAATGATTTTAAAAAACTTTTTGAAACAAAAACAACGGCTATTGCAAAAATTGACTCCGCATGGGTGGATAAAAAAGTTGTTTTAGGGGGAATAATTTCAAATGTCAAAAAAATTATTACAAAAAATGGAAAGCCGATGCTGTTTATAAAACTTGAAGACCTGACAGCCAAGGCAGAAGTTGTTATTTTTCCAAATTTATTAGAAAGAAATCCGGTTGCTCTGCAGGAAAACAAAATCGTTTTTGTTTCCGGCCGAGTTGACGAACGCAACGGAGAAATTAAAATCGTCGCCGACGATGTTCAAGAAATCCTAAGGCACACTGATTGATAATCCTTTCTACTGCAACTTGTAATTTTGGCTGCAAAACCATAAAATTTCGTCGGCTTATACATTGTATAAACCTCCTCGATTTTCTGATTTTTCGCACAAAATTACTGCGTTTCGTTACGAAAAATTATCAAACAGTGTGCCTGTCCCTCGAGAGGTCTGACCTCAAAAAACTTTTAAATAAATTTTCAATTTTAAGAGGTCAAGCCTCGCCATTTTTTATGTAAATTTTTTTTAAATACCTATAATTTTTTTTAAATACCTATACTACAAATTGTAAAGCTTTACAATTTGTAGTATCACAAATTTTAACATAAAAAAGCCCGACAGAGGTCTTTCGACATGTCGGGTCCTGGAGCAGTCGGCCTGCTCGGTCCCTTGATTCTTCAATCTATTCTTTGTTTGCCCGAGAAAACTCAGGCGCGTCCGGATCGTCAACTCTCAAGGAATCCCATCTCAAGGAATCCCACTTGAAGATGTGCGGATGAACTGCGCCCCAGCCCTCTGGAAGCGTTTGCTTAAAAAAAAACTGGAACTGATTCGGATTATCATCCGAATTAAGTTGTCTCTCCCAGTATTGGCAGAAAATCTCACGAGCACCTTCAGAATCAAAGGGTCCTATTAACATCTTCTCTCGCCCCGTAAAGCTTCTGAAAACTTCACCTCTTCCGGGGCCGACCTTATCAATCCCTAAGAACAACATGGCTTTCCCCTTTTGTTGATTTCTAACTTGCTTTGTGACAAGCTCGGCAAGAACAAAAACCTATTGTGTGTTATATTATTCATAGCATATTAAAACAACTTCATCAAGACTTTCATGCCGGGAACAAATATAGTAAGATAAATAAACAAAAAGCCCTTTATTTTAATAAAAGACTCTTTGCTGTGGACCCGGCGGGAGTTGCACCCGCTACGCTGCTTGTCAAGGGCAGAGTTTTAACTATATGAAACTACGGGCCCTCGGATCCACAGATTTATTGTATCAAAATAAAACAAAAAAGTCCCGCAAAGGACCCTTTTGATTGACAAGCAGTTTACCCGTAGTTTTATACAGATATCTACCCTAATTAAAGTATATCAAATTAAAAAGCCTTGTCAAGTCTTCACTCAAATTTTGGGTGAAGACTCAAGAGGCATACAAATTTATGGAAAATATAGAAAATATTCGCCATTCCCTATCGCATATAATGGCGCAGGCGGTTTTAGAATTTTGGCCTAAAACAAAATTAGGAATGGGCCCGGCAATTGAAAACGGTTTTTATTACGACTTTCAGTTTGCAAAACCTTTGGATCCCTCTGACCTCAAAAAAATTGAGGACAAAATGCGCGAATTGATTTTACGGAACCAAAAATTTGCCAAAAAAAATATTACAAAATTGGCCGCAAAAAAATTATTCAAAGACCAGCCGTATAAATTAGAACTAATAAAAGACTTGCCCGGTAAAACCGTTTTTATATACACCAATAAAGTTATAGGTGTCGGACACCTGCAAGTTTTTACTGATTTATGCAGGGGGCCGCATGTGAAATCAACCCTTCAACTTAGTTCAGGGCAAGCAAAAGAAAATGTCGCTTTTAAACTGATAAAAATTGCGGGAGCATATTGGAAAGGCAGTGAAAAAAATAAAATGCTGACCCGCATTTACGGTTTAGCCTTTCCAACAGAAAAAGAACTGCAAGATTATGTAAAAATGCAGGAAGAAGCAGAAAAACGCGACCACAGAAAACTCGGTGAAAAATTAAAACTATTTACTATTTCCGACCTTGTAGGCGCGGGGCTTCCTATGCTGCAACCGAAAGGCATGATTCTTAGAAAAGAAATTGAAGACTATTTATGGGACTTACATAAAAATAAAGGATATGACCGAGTTTGGACTCCCCATATCGCCAAAAAAAGTTTATACGAAACTTCAGGACACGCGGCAAAATTTGGCGAAGAAATCTTTAGGGTAAAGGGTGGAGATGAAGAATTTTTTATGAAACCTATGAACTGCCCGCACCACATGCAACTATTTTGCGATAATCAATTTTCATACAAAGATATGCCTGTGCGATACTTTGAACCGGCAACTGTTTACAGATATGAAAAAGCTGGGCAATTATCCGGCCTTACAAGGGTTAGAGCAATCACTCAAGATGACGGACATTTATTTTGCAGAATTTCTCAAATATCAGAAGAAGTTAAAACAATAGTTGAAATTATAAAATCTTTTTACACCACAATGAATATGATAGATGGATATTGGGTCAGGTTTTCTGTGCGCGGAAAAGACAAAAACTTGTACATAGGCAAAAATGATGTTTGGAAAAAAGCAGAATCTGCCCTAGAAGAATCAGCAAAACAAAACAACTTAAATTACAAAAGAATTGAAGGTGAAGCGACATTTTACGGGCCTAAGTTAGATTTTATGTTTAAAGATGCAATTGGCAGAGAGTGGCAGTTAGCTACAATACAGTGCGATTTTAATCTGCCCGAAAGATTTAATCTTTCTTTTGTAAATGAAAAAGGAGAGAAAGAAAGACCAGTGGTCATACACAGAGCAATATCCGGATCGCTTGAAAGATTTATGGGGGTTATGATTGAGCATTTTGCCGGAAATTTTCCCGTATGGCTTTCCCCTGTTCAGGTTGCCGTAATTCCAATTTCAGAAAAACACGATGAATATGCAAAAAAAGTTGAAAAAGAATTGAAAGAAAAAAATATACGGGTTGAACTAAAAAATCAAAACGAAACTTTGGGCAAAAAAATTCGCGAGGCCGAAATGCAAAAAATTCCCTATCTTTTGATTGTTGGCGACAAAGAAATTGAGGCAAAAACTGTATCTACAAGAGAACGCTCGAAAGGAGATGTTGGGACAATGGCAATAGATAAATTTATTGAGAAAATCTCTGAAAAAATAAATAAAAAGATTTAAGCGAGGCAATAAATTTTTTGCAGGCCTAAGTACACGAAGTGACTTTCTGCCGAAAAAAAATTTGATTGCCGAGCGATTTTATGGAGTTGTCCGACCCAACAAAAAACTTAATAGAAAAATATAAACTTAGCCAGCAATCTCTGCAGCCAAAACAAGCCGCGTCAACAATACACGTTGATGAGGTTGCCTTAAGGGTTGCTGCTTTTTATGAACAAATAAGAACTATTGTTGACTGGAAAGAAGAGCATTTAATGCGCAGGGCAGCTGTTATAAGAAAATTGAAAAGAAGGTTTTTAGATTTAGAACTGAATAATTTTTCAGAAGTTGAGGGCGTGGGAGAGTCTTTGGTTTTAGAACTTATCAGGGGCGGACATTTTCCCAATGATAAAATTGAAGAATCAAAGATTAGCGATGTACAAAAAATAATAAACAAATATATTTTTATATTAAAAAATAGCCCTGAAAATAAAAAGGGCGGGGTACCCTCTGGGTCTGGCCTGCAATTTTATAATTGGATTCTCGAGCTTGCCTCATGCGAAATAGAAGAAACATTGGCTCCAGCTGTAAAAGAAATGGCATTAATAAATTATATGTTTGAGCTAATGAAAGAAAAAATTAAAGTTAATGAAAGCATTTATGAATTGGGTTTACTAAAAAAAGAAGATAAAGATATACAAATTTATATAGCCATACAGCAGGCGCTTTTTAAATTAGACAAGCCAATGCTGAGCTATAACCTTATAAAATATAAATATCCAGAATGGGACAAGGCCAACGAAGACCTTCTGTTTAAAATTAGCCAAAACATTTATAAGATATGGAATAAAATTGAACAGAATCTCGCCTGCCCCGTTGCCAAAAAATTCTACACAATTTGCGAAAAATACGATACGCCTTATCTGCTATTGGGAGATATTTTATCGCAAAAAAATCCGGAGGCTGTCGAAAAAGAAATCAGAGAGCCTGCTTTGCTGGAGCAATCTGTAAAAAACGTTTATAAAAAAAGGCTGGCTGGCTTAAAGGCTAAAATTTCAAGGGCCGCCATTTATTCAACTGTGTCTATTTTTCTGACAAAAATTGTTACCTTGATGGTTTTAGAAATATTTTTATCCAAATTGCTTACCGGGCATTTTAACGCCATAACTCTTGCGTTTGACATTTTAATTCCTACGGTTTTAATGTTTAGCTTGGTGGCAACAGTGAAACTTCCTTCTGAAAAAAACTTGAGCATGGTTATAATAGAAACCATGAAAATAGTTTACAAAAATGAGAAATCAGATATATACGAAATAAAAATCCATAAAAAAAGAGGCTTGGTCACAAGGGCTTTAATTTCTTTTGTTTATGTTTTATCTGCTTTTGTGTCTTTTGGATTTATATATCTGATTTTCAAATTTTTTAATTTTCCTATCACCTCAATCGTCATTAATATAATATTTATCGCCTTAATTTTGTTTGCGGGAACAGCTGTCAGAAAACGGGCAGAAGAACTTACGATAGAAGACGAACGCGAAGGTTTTTTAAGTTTTATGTCAGATGTATTTTTTTTGCCAATTACCGGCATGGGGCGGTGGATGTCTAATAAATGGAAAAAATATAACGCCATCGCCGCATTTTTCAACGCTTTAATAGATATGCCATTTTCGGTCTTTGTGGAGTTTATAGAACGCTGGCGCTATTTTATAAAAGAACGCAAAGAAGAAATGCATTAAAAAGGTGTATAATAAAAAAGGTCGAAAAAAAACTATTAATAAATAAAACCATGAAAAAAACAACAAAATTTATTTTAATAAGCGCATCAGCATTAATTTTAATTGCAACGGGAGCAGACGTTATGGCTCAAACCAATACTGCAACAACATCCGTATCAGACCAGCCGAATGTTTCAGCTCAAGACTTAGAGGTGGCAAATCCAAAAGTTCTGCCCGGCAACCCTTTATATTTCTTAAAAGAGTGGGGGCGCGGAGTACAATCATTTTTTGCTTTCGGCCAGCTTAAAAAAACTGAATTGGAACAAAAATTCGTAAATGAAAGGCTAATTGAGCTCAAAAAATTAGTTGAAGAAAAAAAGGCAAGTTCAGATATATTGGAAAAAGCAACTGACAAATATCAGAAAACAATGGAAAAAATTAAAGAGCGGGCTGATAAAATAAAAGACAAGGCAGAAAACAACGAAAGAGTAAATAAATTTTTAGATAAATTCGCTAATCAGCAAGTCTTGCAGGAAAAAATTCTGCAAAAATTAGAAAGCCAAGTGCCAGAAAAAGCGCTTGAAAAAATAAAAGAAGCCAGAAAGGCGCACTTAGAAAGATTTAAAGAAAATGTAAGGGAAAAAGTGAATATAAAATTAATAGAAAGGGCAACAGAAAAAAATGAGAATAAAGATTGCCCTCTCGTTTCAAAACCAGCTCCTGATTTCTGTAAAAACGGCATAATTAAAGTTCAGAGAGACCAAAAAGGCTGCGCCACAGGTTTTAACTGCTTAATTCCATCAGAACAAAAAGCTTGCGCAGATATATATCTTCCTGTTTGCGGCAAAGACGGAAAAACATATAGTAATAAATGCGTTGCCGCATCTTCTGGCGTTGAAATAGCATACAGGGGCGAATGCGGCAAAGAAAAACAAATAGAATCACGGTCAGTAAAACCAGAATAAGAATCAAAAAAAACACGCTAACAAAAATTATTTATCAAACCTCGCTATCATTATCACTTCATCTCCTCGAAAAAGATTTCTTATGACGCATTCTTTCTCGGTCCCCAAAACTTTTTTGTAAAGATTTTGAGCTCTGTTTTCTGTTCCGGTAGCGACCTCTACCGCTTTTAATTTTGCCCCTCTTTTTTCTAAATATTTCTTAATTTCAAAAAAAGATTTTTCTATAAGCTGCGTCCCAATTCCCTGCCCCTGAAAATTTTTTGCCACCGCAATTTGCTCTAGTTCCCAAACTGAATTTTCTCTAAACCCGCCCTTTTCTATCCATTCAACATATCCAACTATTTTACTATTTTTTTCTGCCACAAAATATTGAATCCTTGGAAACGTCAAAAAATTACAGCCGATCCATTGCTTTGCGTCTTTAATATTTTTTAAACCTGAAAAATTTTCAGATGCAATTTCGGCAACCTCTTTTAAATTTTCTTTTTTTACTCTTTTAACGATTATCATTTTATTCTACAGTTACCGATTTTGCCAAATTTTTTGGCTTGTCAACGTCAATACCTTTTAAGTCGGCGATATGATAAGCCAAAAGCTGCAAAGGAATTGTGTTGATTATCGGCATCAATTCTTCTCTGCATTTTGGGACCGTTATTATATTTTTAGATAAATTACTTATGTTGCTGTCAACTTCGTTTACCACAGCTATTATTTCACCGCCCCTCGCTTTGACTTCTTCCATATTGCTCAAAATTTTACCGTAAGTATGGTCTTTGGTCGCAATAAAAACTACCGGCATATTGCTGTCTACCAGAGCAATAGGGCCGTGCTTCATCTCGGCTGCCGGATATCCTTCAGCATGAATATATGATATTTCTTTGAGTTTTAAAGCACCCTCTAACGCCACCGGAAAATTCACCCCTCTGCCCAAATAAAGAAAATTTTTACTGTCTTTAAATTTTTCCGCCAGCGAGACAATTTTTTCCGATTGCTTAAGAACTTCCTCAATTTTATTAGGCAAAGATCGCAAATCATCAAAAAATTCTTTTTCTATTTTTCTATTTCTTTGTTGAGCTAAAAACAAAGCAAACAATAATAAAGCTGTAACCTGACAGGAAAAAGCTTTTGTAGCGGCTACGCCAATTTCTGGGCCAGCGTGCAAATAAATCCCCGAATCCACTTCTCTTGCTACGGTAGAACCAACTACATTTACTATTCCCAGGGTTTTGGCTTCCTTGTTTTTTGCCTCTCTTAAGGCTGCCAAAACATCTGCTGTCTCTCCTGATTGAGATATAACCAGGAATAAATCTTCTGGACCCACGATTGGATTTCTGTACCTAAATTCAGAAGCATAATCAACTTCCACTGGAAATTCTGCTAATTTTTCAATTAAATATTTTCCTATTAATGCTGAATGCCAACTTGTTCCGCAGGCAACGATTATTATCCTTTTTATAAAATTTAAATTAATATCAATACTTAATTTTACATTCAGGCCATCGTCTATTCTGCCTCGTAAAGTATTTTCAATGGCCTTAGGTTGTTCAAAAATTTCTTTTAGCATAAAGTGTTTATATCCTCTCTTCTCTATTTCACCAGTTGTCCATTTTATTTCATCGATTATTTTTTCCACTTTCTGACCATCAAGATTTTTGATGGCATAATTATTTTCAGTCAGTACGACCATCTCATTGTCGCTCAAATATATGACTTTTTTTGTGTAAGACAAAACCGCCACCGCGTCAGAGGCAACAATATTCTCTCCTTCGCCAATTCCTAAAACAACCGGGGAGCCGCGTCTGGCAACCACAATCTTTTTTTCTTTTTTATAAATTACTGCCAAGCCAAAAGTCCCTTCTACTATTTTTAGCGCCTTTATGACGGCTTCTTCTAAATTGCCTCCGTAAAATTTTTCTATCAAATGGCTTATCACCTCGCTATCTGTTTTTGAAACAAAAATATGTCCCTCTTTCTCCAAAATTTCTTTTAGAGCGGTGTAATTTTCTATAATTCCGTTATGCACGACCGCTAATTCTTTTTTGCAATCAAAATGAGGATGAGCGTTTATTTCATTTGGCTCTCCGTGCGTTGCCCATCTGGTATGGGCAATACCCATGTTCCCTTTAATTTCTATTAACTCTTTTTTTGCCTCACAAGGATGGCCGTCTTTGATAGAACAAACGCCATATTCTCGTAAAAAATCTTTTTCCAATTCACTGACTTTGCCCTTTTTCTTGACTAGAGTTAACTGGTAATTGTCTCCAATACAAATACCGGCCGAGTCATAGCCCCGGTATTCTAATTTTTTTAAGCCATTAATCAAAATAGGAAAAGCCTGTTTGTTTCCAAAATAAGCAATTATTCCGCACATAAAAAATTTGTTTAATTTTAAAGAAAAGGGCTGCACCAATAGCATTGATGCAGCCATGTTTTTTTCAACGAAGATCCGCTGTTTCTTCGGCAAGGGTTCTGGTCGGAATGCTATACCTACCAGCTAAATCTCCGTCTCGGGAGATAAATACCTGGTGAGTAATCCCGGCCTCAGAAACAACTTCGTAAAACCTCTCGCCATCAGATCCTTCTTTTGGTTGAGGTTTCTTTTTCGATAGATACTCAAGAAGCCCCTTTCCAGCATCCTCGTCAACCACCAAAATCCAATTCGGATGTTTCTGAAGCAAGCTGGAAGGAATCCAGCCAGTCATTAGTCCCAAAACCGAAGCGCTCACTGCCCAAGTTTTTTGGGGACCAAAGGCAAGCTGAATTAAATACTTTCCCTCCTTGACAGTTAGTAAACCAGCAGTAATTGCTTTGTCAAAATCCACCTGATTAATCTTTTTAGTGGACAGACTCAGCTCTACCACATGGTAACGTGCTTTCCCGTCTTTAATCCTTTCGGTTCTATCGGGCTCAAGAAAAGCGAAGTGAGCGTTTTCGCCAATCCCGAGTATCCAGACCGTCACCGGCCCGTGCTTCTCAATCCACTCTTCCATACGAAGGCAAGTATTTTGAATTTCGCTTGCCATATCAACCAGACAAGTGGGGAATCTGTTTTTCCGCATATCAATGTCAAGTTGACAGTAAATATCTTTCAGATACTTGGCATAGCTTTGGGGATGGTCCTGGTCCAACCCCACATACTCGTCCAAGTTTACAATGTAGATATCCTTAAACGAGATTTTTCCATCCTGATAGGCCTGAACAAGAAATCCGTAAACCAGTTTTGGCGTACCACCAGTGGCAAAGCCAAGCATCTTAATTTCAGGCCAAATCGCAACAAGCATCTGACGGACAAACAAACTCGCCTTTTCTCTGTTGGGGTAGATGTAAACCTTAGCCATTGGACACCTCCTTTTTCTCAAAAACGAGGATTCTGGTAAACCATTTCACCTTCAAACATGGTTTTGTAAACAACCGACTTCTTTTTTTCCTCTTCTCCTTTCCAACCAAAAAGAATCAAATTGGCTTTTTTGCCTGGCTCCAAACTTCCTGTTTCTTTTTCCAAACCCAGCAATTGAGCTGGATTGAAAGAAGCCATCCTGATTGCCTCTGCTAAAGAAAATCCAAAGATATTAACTGCGTTAGCCACTGCCTGGTTCATCAGCAAAATGCTGCCAGCCAGCCTTTTTTCTTCCTTGTCGTCTTGGCCTTTTTTCAAAAGCCGGGCCGCTCCGTCTTGAACCAAAACTTGCTGGTCGCCTAAACAATAAAGACCATCTGGCATTCCAGTAGCTGCCATGGCGTCAGTGACCAAAATGGATTTTTCAATCCCTTTGGCTCTGATCAGCATCTTTAAAGTGTTAGGGTCTGGAAAATGGTGGGGACAAGGAATGAAAGAAGCCCAAAGCTCCTTATTGCAGACAACCTGTCCAGGGTACTTCAAATCCTTTTTATCAAGCATCTTATACCAGGCGTTTAGCAAATGAGTGGCGCCGGAGGCAAATCTTTCTGTATTTTTGACATCTTGGGCCGTGGCATTGCTGTGGCCATACAAAAAGATTGTCCTGGAACCGTCTCTTTCGTCCCTTACTCTTACTCCTGCCATAAAAGATTCTGAAGCCACAAGCTCCGGGGCAAGAGTGATAATCAAGAGAAAATCAGGGCCGACAATTTTTCGCCAGGCTTCGTATTCAAACATGTCCGACTGACGGATATGCTCAATATTATGAGCGCCTCTTGGTCCCGGTTCTGTTGAAATATAGGGCCCTTCCAAATGGATCCCCAAAATCAACTTTTTCAAGACAGGATAATACTGCCTGGCTTGAATAATTTTCTCAATTGCCCCTTGGGTCCCTTTAACAGAACTGGTGACGATTGTGGGTAAAATACTCACAACACCGTTTTTGACCAATTGCCAAATAGCTCCAGCATTAGAAAGCCATCCCGGGCTGACAGAAAAATCCGTGCCCATAGCTCCGTTGACCTGAATGTCAACCAAGCCAGGTGAGCAAAATAATCCTTGAGCGTCAATAACTTTGTCGCAGCATTTCTCTAAAGAAAAACTGCAATCTCCCCTACCCACTTCTCGGATTTTATTGCCTTCCGTCAGCAACCATCCCCTAAAGATCTCTAAATTTACCACATCAACAATCTGAACATTTTTAAGCAGAATTGCCATAGAACACCCTTCTTTCCTGCGGATTTCGCAATTAGCGGATTTCGTAATTAAAAAAGAACTACCTTTAACATAGCTCTCTGGTCCTTCCGACAACAATGGACAAAAAAAAGACAAATTTTATCCTATGAGTTTTTTACTAACCAAATTTTTACTAAATTTGGATTAAGTTTTAGAGAAAAATTAATTATTCCGCCACTTATCTTAAAATCAAGTTTTTTCTTGGTTCTTTTCTCAATGGCTTTAATCAGAGGGATAATGATTTTTCCTTGTAATTCATAGCGGTCTTGACTGTAAGAGGAACGAGGTAATTCGCTATTTAAAACTTCTTGACCCCTTTTTTCAAGTAAAATTTTTAAAAGTTTAATCGTTGCTTTTTTAGAATGTAACTCCTTAGAAGTTAAAGGTTTTCCCTTAATATAAATTTTGCCTTCTTCTTCAATTAATAAAAGGTCTATTTCTTTTTTTCTTTTATTGAATTCTTCCGAGCTCAAAAGCAAGTTAACGGGATTTTTCTGGCTAAAATCCCTGACATAAACAGTATTTTCAGAAATAAATCCAGAATATATTTTCCGCTCTAAGTCCTGCTCTATTTTTATTCCCTCTTGCTCAATTCCGTCAAGCCAGGAAGCGTAAATTATCTGAAGCTCTAAATTAAGTTCTTTTTTAATTCTTAAAGCTGCCCTTTCAATTATCTTAGACATTCTACCCGCAGGAACAGCCACTAAAATTATATCTTTTTTAGTAGTAGAGGCAGATTTAACTCCAGCTCCTAAATCATCTACTTTACTGGCTTCTTGATGAATAATAGAATTGGCTATATTAATTTGCAGAGGATTTACTCCCAAAAGCAAAAATAAGATTTGATGTTTATCAATAGCCCGTAAAAAGTCTCTTAAAATATCTTCTCTCTGCCCCGATTTTAAAAGTTCGCCCATTTTCATTAAAATTCGGATATTTAAAGCATTCATTACTTGAAGATTTGCCTGCCAAATATCGTTTTTCCGACAAAAAAACGGCTTTAATTCCTTCTTCAAATTAAAAAATTTTTTAAAATCTTTATCAACGAATTTATTGGCTTCTCTAAAAATATCTTGCAATTTCTGAGTAGAAAAAGAGCTTACTCCTCGAGATTCTCCTAAACTTATTAAGGCAAAGTCAATAGGCCAAGAAGGAATTTTTTTAAGATGAAAAAGTTCTTCAACCCTTCCTCCAAATACCGGAACCTTTTCTAAAATATCATAATTTGTTTCTACTTCTATGGGAAGATTCAAATTTTTTTTTCCAGCCATGCAATAAAAAACCGGAAGAAAAGAAGGTAAAAGGACGGCAAAAACAGCGGTTCCGCTGGCATATTCTCCTCTAAAAGCAGCTAATATCTTCCAGGCAAGCCGAAAAACAGAATCAAATTTAAATTTATTATTCTGAATTAAATCGGAGGAAAAAGAATCTTTCCATCCTTTAATATCATTGGGTTTAAGAACTTGACTTTGCAAAAATAACAAAACAGCTAAAGCGCTGCTCATAGCTGTGGTAGATCCGGTCGCCCGCAGCGGCAATTCAGAAAGAATATGAATTTTGAGAGTTTGTTTCTCTATTTTAAAAGAGGGTTCTGTATCGTTAAGAAAGTCCAACAACCTTTCTTGGGCTGAGTGTTCATATTGATCTGGTTTAAACTTATCTTCTTTAATTGAATAAGAAACAATGTCGTTCTCAATAATAATATTTCCCCTATTGCTTGAAACGGGAGACAGCTCTAAGCCAAGATAAATTCTTAAGGGAGTTTTCTGAAGAATCGCTATTCCGCCCCAATAAGCCACATATTCTCCAGCCCAAGTAAAAAAATGGGGCGCCGAAACAACCAATTGGCATTTGGAAAAAAATTTTTTGTAAACTTCAGGAAATCTCTCTTTTAAAATTCGGCTGTTTAAAGAATCTCTCATTAATTCAATCTATACCGCTTTTTGACATTTTTCAAGTGTTGAACATCTTTAAAAAATAAAAAAAATGTTGTATTATTATCTCTATGAGATACCATGTTATTACATACGGATGTCAGATGAATATATCTGATTCCGAAAGAATTGCCGCCATTATGGAGCGATTAGAACACAAACTAACCCTAAATATAAACGAGGCGGATTTGGTTGTGGTAAATATGTGTTCCGTCAGGCAGTCTGCCACAGATCGAATTTTTGGATTGCGCCAAAAATTCGATAAATCTAAATTACAAAATCCAAAATTAAAAACTATACTTACAGGTTGTGTTCTCAAAAAAGACAAGAAAAAATTCAGGGAAATTTTTGATTATATTTTAGACATAAGAGACATAAAAAAACTTCCGGAATTACTCGCTCGGCAACAATTTTTTTCCGGTGGAAGGTCACTTCGTGTACCTAAACCTTCAAAAAATTTATTGCCTCGCTCCTATTTAGATATCACTCCGAAATATTCAAATAAATTTTCAGCTAATGTTCCTATAATGACTGGCTGCAATAATTTTTGCTCATATTGCGTTGTTCCTTATACCAGAGAAAGAGAAGCCTCGAGACCGGCGAAAGAAATTATTTTAGAAATTCAAAACCTGGTAAAAAACGGCTACAAAGAAATTTGGCTTTTGGGCCAAAACGTTAATAGTTATAAAGACGTCCGTTGTACATACGATCGTAGCCACGACGGCATAGCAATAAATTTTCCAAAATTATTAAAAATGGTAAATGAAATACCGGGTAACTTTTGGGTTAGATTTACTTCAAACCACCCAAAAAAATTTAACAACGAGGTTATGGAAGCGATGGCAATCGGCGGGAAAATTACTCCTTATTTAAATTTGCCGGTACAATCTGGCGATGACAAAATTTTAAAATTAATGAATCGCCACTACACAGTAAAAAACTATAAAAATAAAATTAAAAAATTAAGAGAGAAAATTCCTGACATTTGCTTATCTACTGATATAATTGTTGGATTTCCCGGAGAAACAAAAAAACAATTTGAAAATACTGCAAAGCTATTTCGAGACATAAAATTTGATATGGCTTACATAAATAAATACTCATCCAGAGCCGGAACTGCGGCGACAAAACTAAAAGATAATGTTTCTATTGTTGAAAAAAAACGCAGAGAAAAGGTTTTAACAAAAATTTTGAAACAAACCGCTTTGGAAAAAAACAAAAGACTCATCGGCAAAAAAATGACTGTTTTAATAAATGAAAATAGGGGCAATAATTACTTCGGCAAAAACGAACATTATAAAACAATCAAAGTAAAATCCGCCAAAAATATTTTAGGAAATTTAATAAAAATAAAAATCACAGAAGCTCAACCCTTTATACTAACCGGAGAAATAATAAAATGAATAAACTAGTTGTAATTTTGGGGCCAACGGCGTCGGGAAAAACGGAATTGTCTATAAAAATTGCCAAAAAATTTAATGGCGAGGTGGTTTCAGCTGATTCAAGACAAGTTTATAGAGGAATGGATATTGGTTCGGGAAAAATTACTAAAAAAGAAATGCGGGGCGTCCCCCACCATCTTTTAGGTGTGGCAAATCCGAAGAGAAAATTTACGGTAGCTCAATATCAAAAATTGGCTTCAAAGGTTATAAAAAATATTCAGAAAAGAAATAAACTGCCAATTTTGGTTGGCGGAACCGGTTTTTATATCCAATCAATAGTTGACGGCATTGCAATTCCCGAAGTAAAACCTGATTGGAAATTAAGAAAAAAATTAGAGAAATTAAGCAATAGAAAACTTTTTGAGAAGCTAAAAAAACTTGACCCAACAAGAGCCGGATCAATTGATGCGCGCAATCCCCGCCGGCTAATCAGGGCTTTAGAAATTGTACTCAAAACCAGCGAACCCGTCCCGACTTTAAGGGACAGTCCCGGGACTGTCCCCAGACTGTCCCCGTTTGACCTATTTGAGTTTGATGTTTTGGAAATTGGAATTAAAAAATCTCGGGAAGAATTAAAAAAATCAATCCACGAACGGCTTATAAAAAGACTACAAAATAACGCGATGATAAATGAAGTAAAAAAACTTCGTAAATTTTTATCGTGGAAAAGATTAGAAGAGTTTGGTTTGGAATATCGTTTTGTGGCGCAATATTTGCAGGAAAAAATAACCTATCAAAAAATGATAGACAAAATTCAAATTGAGTCTGAGCATTTTACAAAAAGGCAAACGACTTGGTTCAAGAGAGATAAAAGAATAAACTGGATAAAAAATTACAAGGAAATTGAAAAATTAGTTAAAAATTTTATAAACAAAAAATAGAGATCGGGTCTCTATTTTTTTAAGCATTTTTTTAGTAATTCCTGAACTTTTTCCGGCTTGGCCGTGCCGCGGGTTTTTGCCATTACCTGCCCGGCTAAAAACTGCAGGGCGTTTTGTTTACCGGCTTTATAATCTTCGACCGGTTTTGGATTTTTTGAAATAATTTCTTTTATAATTTTTTCCAGTTCTGAATCATCTGTTATTTGCCTTAAATTATTTTCATCAACAAAGCTTGAGGGGTCAACCCCGGTATTAAACATATCTGCCAAAACCATTTTGGCAACCTTGCTGGAAATTTCGTTTTTATAAATCATTTTGATAAACTCTGCAAAATTTTCAGGAGTTATTTTAAACTCTGTCTCAATAAAAACTTTATCGCCCAACAATCCCTTAATGTCAGAAATAAGATAATTCGTCGCTAATTTTGAAATCTTTTTATGCGACTCCCCTTTCTCTTGCTCTTCGGTCCATTCTTCAAATTCAGAAACCACTTTTTCAAAATATTCGCTTAAGTCTTTGTTTGTGACAAAAATTTCAATTGAGGCGCTATTCAGCCCATATTCTTTTTTAAATCTTTCTCTTTTTTGTTCTGGCAACTCTGGAATTTCTGTTTTTATTTTTTTTATATAGTCCTGCTCAAAATGCAACGGCGGCAAATCCGGCTCGGGAAAATATCTGTAATCATGCGCTTCTTCTTTTTCTCTTTGAGAAAATGTAATTTCTTTTTTATCGTGCCAGCCGCGAGTTTCCTGCAAAACTTTCTCGCCTGCCTCAAGTAATTTGGTTTGCCTATTAATTTCAAAATCAACTGCTTTTTCAACAACCTTAAACGAATTCAAATTTTTAATTTCAACTTTTGTGCCAAGCTTGCTGTTTTTTGAAACGCTAATATTTACCTCAACCCTCATTAGTCCTTTTTCCATATCGGCGTCAGAAACTCCTAAATATCTTAAAATCATCTGAAGTTCCTCGGCAAATTCCCTCGCCTGTTTTCCCGAAGTGATATCTGGCTCTGTAACCAGCTCCATCAAAGGCACTCCCGCTCTATTAAAATTAACAAGTGAGTAATCCGCGCCTTCCGGGTGTATAAGACTTCCCGTATCCTCTTCTAAATGTATTCTTGTTATTCTTATTTTTTTACCCTTAATTTCCAAATATCCTCCGCTGCATAGCGGCATATCATATTGGCTTATCTGATACCCTTTCGGCAAATCCGGATAAAAATAATTTTTCCTGTCAAATTTAGAATCTTTTGTAATATCGCAATTTAAGGCTAAGCCGGTTTTTATAACTTTTTTTATCGCTTCCTCATTTGCAACCGGAAGCGTTCCCGGGTGGCCCGCGCAAATTGGGCAGATATTAAAATTCGGCCGCTTCTCATCGGGGTCGTTTTTGCACGAGCAAAACATTTTAGAATTTGTTTTCAGCTCCGCATGAATTTCCAAACCAATTGTTGGTTTATAATTCATATTTATTTTCGTTCTAATACTACAAATGAATATGAATAAAGATTTTTTTCGTCCGGCGCGCAATCTGTTCTTTTTATTTCTTCCCATTCTGCCAAATTAACTTCTGGAAAATATGTATCGCCCTTAAAATTTTGATGGATATAAGTCAAATATAATCTTTGCGCCAAGGGCAGAAATTGTTTGTAAACCGACGCTCCCCCGCAGATCATAACTTCTGGCTCCCCTGCCGTTATTTTTAAAAGCTCGTCAATTGAATGCACAACAGAACAATCCGCCGGCGGAACATAGCTTAGGTCGTTATTTAAAATAATATTTTTTCTGTCAGGCAACGGTTTTTCTCCGATTGATTTAAAAGTGTTTATTCCCATAACAATTGTTTTTCCCAATGTAGCTTCCTTAAAATACTTAAAGTCAGCCGGTAAATGCCACGGTAAAGCATTTTTATTTCCGATTACCCTATTTTCTGCCACCGCAGAAATTATTGAAAGTATCATGTATTTTAAACGGCCATTGGCGCCTTAATCGACGGATGATATTTGTAATCAATTAATTTTATGTCTTCCATTTTGAAACCAAAAATATCTTTTACTTCGGGATTCAACCATAATTTTGGTAAAGAATAGGGCTCACGAGCCATTTGCTCTTTTACCTGTTCAAAATGATTTAAATAAATATGCGCATCTCCCAAAATATGCACAAACTCGTGAGGTTCTAACCCTACAACCTGCGCCACCATATGCAAGAGCAAAGAATAAGAAGCAATATTAAATGGTACTCCTAAAAATGTGTCACAACTTCTTTGATACATTAATAAAGACAATTTTTTGTCAACACAAAAAAAGTGGAACAATAAATGGCATGGCGGAAGAGCCATCATATCTAATTCTGCCGGATTCCAGGCTGACACTATAATTCTTCTATCTCCGGGGTTTTTCTTCAGTTGATTTATAACATTGGTTATCTGGTCAACCGGCACGTCTGTGTAGGGCGATTTCCAGCTTCTCCATTGAACTCCGTAAACACGTCCTAAATCCCCGTCAAACTTTGCTCTTGGCTTCCAATAATCGGCTTCGGCATTTCCGTCCCAAATATGGCATCCCAATTTCTGAAGCTCTTTATTATCGCTGCTCCCCGATAAAAACCATAACAATTCGGCTTTTACGGCTTCAAAAGCCAGTTTTTTCGTTGTCATTGCTGGAAATCCATCTTTCATATTAAATCTCATTGGCACGCCAAAAACTGCGCGCGATTCGACTCCCGTCCTATCGGGCCTGTCAATGCCCTCGTCCATTATTTTTTTTAAAACATCCAGATATTGTTTCATAATAATCTATTTATTTCCTTTTTAATTTCTTCAAAAACATCTGGTATCGGCATTTCGCCATTTACCATAACTACATTTTCAAACATTTGCGGGATTTTTTTATAAATTTCATTAACTTTAGTTAATTTATCTTTTTGCTCAAATAATTCTTTTATTTCGCCTCGGCCGTCAATTCTTTGTATGCAAGATTCGGGAGCCACATCAACCACAATAGTTAAATCTGGCAGTAAAAAATTTTCGTTCATTTTTACCAATTCGCTGACATTTAGGCCGTCGGAGTATCCATAGGCAAAAGTGGAAAACATATACCTGCTGGAAACTACAAACTTTCCCTGCTCCAACGCCGGCATAACTTTATTTTCTAAATGCTCTTTTCTGTCTTGCACATATAGTTTTTGCAATTCCAGCGGCTCTACGACAATTTCTTTTCTTAGAACTTGTTTCACTTTCCTGCCAGCCTCTGAATCTATTGTCGGCTCTTTTGTCGCAACAACGTCTTTGCCTTTTTCTTTTAAAAAATTTATCACGAGATCAGCCTGCGCAGACTTTCCAGAGCCGTCTAAACCTTCAATTACAATAAATTTCCCCGGATAATTATTCTTAACCATATGTTTTTCTTGAAATATTTTTTGCTGGTTTTCGTTTGGCTTATTAAGATATTGATTATAAACAATGCTCATCCAGGCGCTGTGGCTTACGCTGTCGGTTAACTCTTGAATTGTCATTAGTTTACCCTCCATCTTGTCAGTTTCTTTTACTTGAATATCTGGGCTGGTGCCAACAAAATGATAAACCAAGCCTAAATGCACTTTTTCAACATCGTGCGAGTCATCGTTTATAATTCCCACCAATTTTTTTTCTAAAAGATGTCCTTTAAAATTAACTTCTTCTTCCCATTCTCTCATCATTCCTGTTTCCAAAATATCTTCGTCTCCGTTAACATCTTCTTTGTTTATGTGCCCGCCCACTCCCAACTGATAATTATTATTAACCAGCCTTTGCTCGCCGGCATTAGATAAATATTTATAAGCAAAAAAATTATCCTTAAAACTAAAAAGCATGTAAGGAATTATCTGCTGAAAAGAAGGATCATTTTCCATGTCCCCTCTTCTTTTAAATTCGCAATTATTTTTAATCAGGTCAATATAATAGTCCAAATTATCGGTTTTCAAACCTTGCCATTTCCCTTTTTCAAAAATAATATCCGATTTTACAACTAAAATTTGTTCGTCATCTTTATTCATAAATAAATTTATTTTTCGTGATTATTAATGTTTTCTATTTTGCCCTCCTTTAACAAGCCCCCAGCTAAAGGCGAGGAACTTTTATTTTCTGCGCCGTCAAAATTTAAATACATTTTGCTTGCTTGGGGCTCTTCTGCGCCATAATACTTGCTGTTTAATCTTTTGTCTCCGTAAGAAATTTCTGCTTCAGAAGAAAGCGGAGTAAAAGACATCTGCGCAATTGGCATTTTATAATATAGCTTAATTGGAAGCTTGCCTACATTGCTAAGCTCTAATGTCAGTTTTAAATTGTTTCCCGGATCAAGGTATCCGGCTGTCGCATGTATAATTAGTCCCAATCTTCCCAAAGAACTTTTGCCTTCAAGCCTGCCAACCATATTATTGGCAACTCCGACTTTTTCTAAGGTATTTCCTAAAGCAAATTCTCCGGGATGGATTATAAAATAGCCATTTTCATCAATAACTATTTTTTCCATTAAATCGTCTACCGGTTTTTTTACATCAATAACAATATGCTGGTTTATATTAAATACCAAAAAGTTTTTATCTAAATGCAAATCAACTGAAGCCGGCTGAATAGATTTTTCAGAAAATGGTTCAATGGTTATCCTTCCCTCTTTTAAAAATTTTTTAATATCTTTATCTGATAAAATCATATTTTTAAATATTATTAAAATTATTAACGTTAAACTATTCTACCACTTTAACAAAACAAAAATCAACCCCATTTATTTACGGGATTGATTTTTAGTAATCTCTGTTGCGTTATTCCTTAACCTCTACCCCCATATTTTTGGCTGTGCCGGCAATAATTTTTATCGCCTGCTCAATGTCTTTCGTATTTAAGTCGGGCATTTTCTTTTCTGCAATTTCTCTTAACTGGGCTTTGGTAATTTTCCCGACTTTTGTTTTGTTTGGGGTTCCAGAACCTTTTTCAATTCCAATTGCTTTTTTTATTAATTCGGCGGCCAAAGGGGTTTTTAATTTGAAAACATACGACCTGTCTTTATAAATTGTCACCTCTGCTGGAATTGTATAGCCTGCCTTGTCTTGCGTTGCCGCATTAAACTTTTGGCAGAATTCTGCAATATTCAAACCGTGCTGGGCTAATGCCGGGCCTATCGGGGGCGCTGGCGTTGCTTTGCCTGCCGGAATTTGAATTTTTACAATTGCTTTTATTTCTTTTGCCATGATTGTTTTAATTATTACGCGAGGCAATAAATTTTTTGGAGCTTTAAGGACACGATAGTGCCTTTCCGCGAGAAAAAATTTGATTGCCGAGCGATAATTATGAAACCTTCTTTAGTTGTAACGAGTCCAGTTCTACCGGCGTATCTCTGCCAAACATATTAACCAATACTTTAATTTTTCCTCGCGCCTGGTCAATTTCAGAAACCCTTCCCTCAAAACTATTAAATGGGCCGTCAGTAATTTTAACTGAAGCTCCCACTTCAAAGTCAATCGTAAATTCAGGCTCGCCAACTTCCATTCTTTTCATTAAGTCGTCAATATCTTTTTTAGAAACTGGGATTGGCGTGGTTCCCGCTCCCAAAAATCCAGTAACCCTTGGCGTATTTCTAACTACATACCATGACTCATCGGTTACAACCATTTCAACTAATACATATCCGGGATAAATTTTTTCCTCAATTGTTTTTCTTTTTCCATTTTTAATTTTTATCTTTTTTTCTTTCGGGACAATTATGTTAAAAATTTTGTCTTCCATGCCCAAAGACTCAATCCTCTGTTTGAGGTTTTTTGCAACCGCGTCTTCATATCCTGAATAAGTATGAATAACATACCAATTTTTTTCTTGTTCTATAACTTGCTTCGGCATATTCGAACGAATCAGCACAAATCACGAATCTTGTTTATGGACGAATTATCACGAATCACGAATATAATAATTCGTGATTGGTGGAAATTCGTAAATTTTTAAATTAGTGATTAGTGAAAATTCGTAGCTTAGAAAACGAATTTCTTTATTATTTCTGTAAATATAAAATCCAACCCGCCCAAAAAGGCCGCTACAATTATTGTAACAGCTAAAACAATTAAGGTATATCTTAAAACATCTTTTTTTGAAAGCCAGTTTACTCTTTTCAGCTCAACCCAAACTTCCTTAAAAAATACGTTTATTTTTTGTGTTATTTTCATATCTCTTGGTTTTTAAAATGGCCGTGTCGGCCATCTATCTATATTGTATCCGATGCCAAACTATAAGTCAAGGGCTGCGGAACTTATGCTACACAAAAGCTCTTTCAGATTTTTTTAGACAGTCACAGGAGATTTCTCTCGGAATATTTTTTATTATCTCTGAAATTAAATTTTTAAGCTTGTCATTATTATCTTTAAAATTTGCCAAAACCTGTTTAATAAAAACAGGCTCTATTTTTGTTTTTGCGTATATGCCAACATCATAATCTGTGACCAAGGAAATATTCAGATAACAGATACCTGCCTCTAAAGCAAGCACTACTTCAGGATATTGGGTCATATTTATGACATCGCACCCCATTTTAGAATAAAAAATACTTTCTGCCACAGTTGAAAATTTAGGGCCTTCGATAACAGCGACCGTACCTTTTTTATGCACTGGCAGATTCAGCTTTTTTGCTTGTTTTAAAGCAACCCCTCTTAGTTGCCGGCAATACGGATAAGCCGATTCAATGTGCGCAACCCTCGGCCCGTCAAAAAAAGTATCTTCTCTTTTTTTGGTTTGATCTATAAATTGATCACAAATTACGAAATCTCCCGGTTTGATATTCTTTTTTAGAGAACCGACAGCAGAGGGCGCTATTATTTTTTTTACTCCGATTTGTTTTAGAGCCTCGATATTGGCTCTATAGGGAATTTTGTGAGGCGGAATTTGGTGGTTTTTTCCGTGCCTTGGGAGAAAAGCGACTTTTTTACCGAAAATTATTCCCACGGTAATTTTGTCGCTCGGCTTGCCGAACTCTGTTTCAATTTCAATTTCCTCAGCGTTTTTTTTAAAAAATTCATAGAACCCGGAACCGCCGATTATACCAATTTCGGCCAACTTTTCCTGCGGCCTTGTTTCGTATGATAAGCCATATTTTACCAAAGACCTTATTTTTTGTCCCTTCAACGTTTTTCTGCCGTTTAGATAAGTTAATTCAATCAAAAAATCAACGCCCATTATTTTGCCTTTTAGCTCTTTCACTAAATCAATAACTGCTCCTATTGTGCCGCCGGTGGCCAAAACATCATCAATTAAAAGAACTTTTTCTCCGGGTAAAATAGAATCTTGATACATTTCAATAGTATTACTGCCATATTCTAGGGCATATTGCTTCGAAATTGTTTTTGGCGGAAGTTTACCCTTTTTTCGAACAATGGCGATACCTGCTTTTAATTTATAAGCTAAAGCTGATGCCAGTAAAAAACCCCTTGCATCAATACCTATAATTTTATCAATTTTTTCTTTTAAATAAGGTTGTGCCAACTTGTCAATCACTTTTGAAAAAAGAAACTTATCTTTTAGTAATGGTGTTATGTCTTTGAAGCTAACGCCAGGTTTTGGCCAGTTGGCAACCTCCCTTATTTTTTGTTTTATATTATTTTCTAATTTTTTGTCCATATTATTTTATTATCTAATATTATATTAATTTAAACTTTTTGCAATAAAAATAAAAAGCCCCGCGAGCATAAATAGCGCTGCGCGGGGTCTGGCGAATCCTGTATTCCGTGGGACTCGCTTAGTCACCCATGAGTCCGGCGTCTTCTTGCAAGTCTGCAAGAATGTCTTCTTTCTCTTCCCAGGGATAGAGAAAAAGGCCTTGCTGCCGAGCCCAGCGAAAATCGTTGTCCTCAACAACAGACTCGTCGCGGAATGCCTCGGCTCGGTCTAGAAAATATTTCTGAAAATCAAGCCAGTCAATTCCGAACTGCTGGGCCACATCCTCGGGCGCCGGAATGTCGTCGCACGAGCACGCCAACTCTCTGGTGTATGCCTGAAGCCAGATATACGAAGAAAACCTTTCTTGAGGCACGCCCGCTTTTTGGGCCATTTCACGAACGGTCTTAATTTTGTCTTTGTGAAACAACGTAGCCAAACGGACATTACGCAAAAAATCGCAAATGTCCTGGCCACAAACAACATCCAGTTCCCGCAAACGTTCCATTGAAATCATCTGCATAAAAGGCTCCTTCCGACAAGGGGGTGAAACTTAAAGAACATATTTTAATTATAGCATATATAAAACTCTGTGTCAAACCAAACAAAAAAGCTGCATTTGTACGGATACTGAACGGGAAAAAAAGCCTCTTTGAGATTTTACTCTCAGAGAGGCGCGCGAAGCTCAAAGCTTCGGCCTAAACTAGAACCTAAATACCTTGCTCAAGGTATTCTTAATATCAGTGGAAACAGACTTAAAAGCCGTCTTCACCAACTTGACTGCAGACACAACCTTCTTAGTCGTATCCATAGTTGTCGTTTTTGGCGCTACTTTCTCGAAAACACCCGATTTCGGGTTGAACTGTTCCACGAGTTTAGTGCCATCGGCCAGATTCTTGATGCGGGTAGCGACGCCATCCGCGCCTGTGTGTTCAGCAAACAAAGGAATCTGCGTAGTTAAGTGAGCTTCGCCTTTTGCAAGGTCGACTGTTGTGTGAATCTCTCCGCCGATCTTTTTCAAGTTGCCGGTGCTGGGCTGAATGAAAGTTTTCTCTCCAATCAGATCACGGATACTATTGCCACCGAGCCGAAAATTCTTGTTAGCGGCTTCTGTGCCAATAATAATGTTTCCGGCCTTATCGATCTCTCCGGCAAGAAGAGTAAACTTCTTAACTTTGACAACTTTGGCAACTTTGGCAACTTCGGCAACCTTGCCGATGCCTGTTGCGAGTTCTCCGCCTTTAGCGGCTACTTTGGCTCCGCCAGCGCCGATTAAAAGAGAACCTCCATCAACGATACCCATGCCAAAGACTCCGCCGATTCCGTTTTCGTCATACTCTTTTTTGTACTGATCGGCCACGGCTTCAAATATCACGCCGGGGTTCGTAGCAACCGTTCCAATTATATTCTCCCATTTCTCAACGGTTTTTGCGGCGTTATCGGGACTAATGGCAATTCCTACCGGAGTAATACTCGCGGCGTCAACTGCCAAAGCGCCCAAACCCAACGCAATGTTTTTGATGCCGTTATAAACGCTAACGGCAACATTTCCTACAAAATCTTCAATGGGGGCAATCGCTGTTTCAACGGCTTGTTCTGCCATCTTCGCAGTTTCGCTATCTTTCCCTGCGACAATCTGCGCAATAGGAACGATATTGTCTACAAATATAGCAGAATCAACCGTTTCCCGAATTAATTCCTTAATCGCCGTATCAGGATCGGTTAAAAACTGATCGCTGATACTGACAATTTTTTCTGCCACATTGTTTACAACCGGCTCGATAACTTGCTTAGCCGTTTTCACGGCTCCTGCCGCAAAATCAACAGCAAATTCTTTTGCCTCGTTCGCGCTGTCAATTGTTGTGTCAACAATTTGAGTGGCAACAATAGCGCCGGAATTGATACTATCGAAAACAGCGCTCGCAAAATTCTCGGTGTTATCTGCCGCATTTTTTGCAACAGCTTCTGCTGTTTGCTCAATTAAATGCAATGTTCCGACAACAGGCTCAATGTGGCCGCTGATTACACTACCAACATCCGCCATCACAGCATCAACTGCTTCTATGATTTCGTCTGCTGTCGAAACAACAGAATTAACTACTGTAGAAGCAGTGTCTACGATGGTATTCGCGACAGAATTCACAGCAAAAACGACAGTAGCTGTACCAGATTGAACCACATCAGAAACAACGTCAATGGCTCCCGTAGCAGCATCAACAACGGTATTCACAGTCGACGCAACAAAACTGCCGACTGACGAAATAGCATTAACAACCGCGCTGCCTAAGCTCACATTATTATGCGAACTGACATAACGGTCGTTACTACTATTGTAACTGCTACTGCTGTTATATGACGTGTCGTAGCTGTAGCGGCTCGAATCCGAGCTTGTGCTATATCTACTCGAAGACGAACTAGTATGGCTGGAGCCGCTGAGGTAGCTGACGGTACTGGAAACAAAGTTCGAAGCACCACTGTAAATAGCAAATCCAGCATCGTAAACAGTGTGAACAACTGTGTCAACGACCGGGGCGATGTAGCTATTGTAGAAACTAGTTACATCTCCCCAAACTCCGCCAGAAAGCATAGTACGGTCCGGCAATTCTTCAAATCTGAGCTTCCTAAAATAACTCTTTGGTTTTTCCGTCTTTTTCCGACTCATGGCTGAATCCCCTTCAACTAAAATAAATTGGCAAAGAACCTTGGCATCTGCTACATACAGATACCAACCAAAAGTCATTATACCGCCAGCAAATATCTATGTCAATACCTCTGTCGCACAATAAAACACTCCTGCGCGCTGGCGCGCAGGAGTGTTTTAACTTTTAATTTTAGATTTTAGTTTTAGATATCCAAACTCTTGACTGACTTGGCATGCGTTTGAATAAATTTCTTTCTGGGCTCCACTTCCTCGCCCATTAAAATGTCAAAGGTTTTGTCGGCTTCGTGAGCTTCTTCAACAACAACCTGCAATAAAGTTCTGTTATCTGGGTTCATTGTTGTTTCCCAAAGCTGTTCTGGGTTCATTTCTCCCAAACCCTTATATCGCTGAATAGAAGCAGACGCTTTTCCCATCTCTTTTATAATTTTATCTTTTTGCTCATCCGAATATGCGTATTGAGCTGTTTTTCCAGATTGAATTTTATAGAGCGGAGGCTGGGCAATGTAAATATGACCGGCTTCAACAACCGATTTGAAATATCTGTAAAAAAATGTTAAAAGCAAAGTTCTTATATGGGCTCCGTCAACGTCGGCATCGGTCATAATTACAATTCTGTGATATCTTAATTTTTCAATATCAAAATCTTCGCCAATTCCGGTTCCCATTGCAATAACAAGCGCCTTAATTTCTTTTGAAGCCAGCATTTTGTCCAATCTTGCCCTTTCAACGTTTAAAATCTTTCCTCGCAACGGCAAAATAGCTTGAAATCTTCTGTCTCTTGCCATTTTACTCGAACCGCCCGCGGAATCTCCTTCAACTATATATATTTCAGATTCTTCCGGTTTTCGCGATAAGCAATCTGCAAGCTTTCCGGGCAACGCCAAGCCCTCTAAAGCTCCCTTTCTCAAAACTGTTTGGCGAGCGGCTTTGGCTGCCAATCTTGCCTTAGTTGCCAAAAGACAATTCTCAATAATTGATTTTGCGTCAGACGGATACCTTTCTAAATAGTCAGACAGCCCTTCTGCCACCACAGCCTCAACTGCGTTTTTGGCTTCCGGATTCCCCAATTTTGCTTTTGTCTGGCCCTCAAATTGCGGAGTTTTTATTTTTACAGAAATAACAGCTGTTAAACCTTCTCTGACATCATCTCCTGAAAAATTTTCGTCTTTTTCTTTTAAAAATCCTTCGCGCCTCGCATAATCGTTTAATGACCTTGTTAACGCTGTTCTAAAACCCGAAATATGCGTTCCGCCTTCAACGGTATAAATATTATTTGCAAAAGATTCTTCAGTACATTCCATTTCCTGCGTGTACTGAAAAGCCGTTTCCACTGCAATTCCGTCTTTTTCTGCAGCTATTGAAAAAATATTTGCGTGCCTTGGAGTGTTTCCCAAAACTAAATATTTAACATAAGATGCCACTCCGCCCTCAAAATAAAACGTATAACTTGTTCCCTGCCCTGAGCCCGTCGAAGGGTTGCCTTTTTCTCTTTCGTCGCGAAAAGAAATTTTTACTCCCTTTGTTAAATACGCTTGCTGGCGTAAATGGTTTAAAATTCTTTTTGGGTCGTATTTTATTTCTGAAAAAATCTGCGGGTCGGCGTCAAATGTCTGGGTAGTTCCGGTTTTTTTTGATTCGCCGACTTTCTTAACAACTGTTTTTGGAGCTCCCCTGAAATATTCCTGCTCATATGCTCCGCCGTCGCGCTCAACATGGGCCAACATATATGTAGACAAAGCGCAAACAACAGAAATACCAACACCATGCAAACCTCCGGAAACCTTATAAGCTTCTCCGCCAAATTTTCCGCCGGCATGCAAGGTTGTCATAACAGTTTCCAAAGCTGACTTTTTTGTGTCGGCATGCTTTTCAACCGGAATGCCTCTGCCGTCGTCAGAAACTTTAACCCTATTATTAGGCAGTAAAACAACGTCAATATTTTTAGCATAACCTATCATGGCTTCGTCAATCGCATTATCAAGGCATTCCCAAATTAAATGGTGAAGACCGTCAATTCCAGTAGAACCAATATACATTCCAGGCCTTAGTCGCACCGGCTCTAAACCTTTTAAAACATAAATGTCTTTGGCAGTATATTCCCCGTCTTTTCTAATTTTCTTTGCCTCAATCTTCGGCTCTGGTTTTTCAATACTGGTAAGTTTTTTGCCGATCGACAAATTTTCTACCACTTTCTTTTCTGGTTTTACTTCCGTTTTTCTTTCTTCTTTTTTGGACTTTTCAACAATAGTCAGTTTTTTGTCTCGAGACAAATTTTCGTCCATTTTCTTTTCGGTCTTAACCGGCACAAATTTTTTTTCTGGTTTTGACACTAATTTTTTTTCAACTTTTGGCTCGTCTTTTTCTTTTATATTTAATTTCATTTTTATTTTTTTATATTTTAAAAATTATTGGCATAAAAAGCTACTCGGCACCCCTTTATCCATCAAATAAATTGCGAGTTTTTTAGAGACTCCCTTTCCTTATCATCAAGCTTTCTTCTCCCATATCCATTTTCCTCAAATTGAATGATTGCTCTGACATCATCATAAAACTGACTACACATTTTGTTCCACGTATTACCGAACCGAGAGTTAATATAAAATGGTCTTATTCCAAAAGTTTCCATTTTCCCAGCAATAATATCATCGCAAAGATTTGGCATGAACAATAAATGAAAATTATTTGTGTTACTACCTTCCAATATATCCCTTTTAAAATTCCCCACTCTTTTTTCGTCGCTCCTTAACTCTTCGACGGATTCATCGTAATACCTAAAAAGTTCCTCGGGTGAAGCCCCCTCTCCTTCCTTTTTTTTCCACCAATCATAAATATAATCTGGCATTTTTTGCTGCCATTTGGTAATCGTTTCTTTTATTACTACTTCAACATCTTCTGGATTTTCGCTTCGTGGTGTTTCGCTCATATTTTTAATTAAATAGTCTAAATAATTTACGCCTATTGACAAGGCCTTTTAATCTGCTATAATTAACTTACTTTTGGGATTATCCCACCGATCCCCGCTTAGGCGGGGTGATGATTACAGCTTGAGCAATGCCTCGAGCTTTTCTTTTACTTTTTTAAAATCGGCATCATCTAATGAAGCCAAACGACGCTGGAAACGATTAGAACTAAACATTCTAATTTGATACAGAAGAGCATATCTTTTTTCTCCATGTATAGTTATTTCACAAAACCATGTTCCTTCCTTCTTTTTAGTTGATAACGGAATGCCAATAAAACTTTCCCTTGACAATTTTTTTAATATTAAGACTGGCCTTTGATAATTCTCTCCCTTACCACACGATTCTGCTTTAACATTTAACCCAACAGAACACCACCAAATTTCTCCTGTCTTAAAAAGAAACTTTTGCGATAGACTTTCAATATCTTTCTTTTTTAAATTCCATTTGTCAAAATCTTTTTCCATAACCTAACGTAAAACTGCGTTTAAATCTTGGGCAGTTTTATTGCGGATTTCTTCCTGAATTTTATTTATTTCCTCGCTGGTCAAAGTTCTTTCGGGCGAGCGGTAAATAATTCTAAATGTATAGCTTTTTTTATCTTTGCCGAATTTTGCGTCGTCTTCAAATTCGTCAACAAGTTTTACTTCTTCAATTAAGTTTTCCGCGAAGTCGCGCACGATTTCGTAATAATTATTTAAATTTATATTTTTATCAATGACAAAAGAAATATCTCTTGATGTTTCAGGATATTTGCTTACTTCTTTATATTTATTATTCAAATCTTTTAGCTGACTAGTTATTCGTGAGTCATTAGACCAAAAAATTCTGATATCTGGTATTTCCATTTTTACAATTGCCAACCTTTCAAGACCAAAACCAAAAGCCCAACCATTATATCCTGTTACTCCAAAATTTTTCAGAACTATTTTTTTGGGCATTCCACCACCCAACACTTCAATCCATTTTCCATTAATGTCTATTTCCACCTCCAATGAAGGATCTGTATAAGGAAAAGTATCCACATTAAACCTAAACTTTATGTCTTTTCCAAAAAGGCTTTGTACAATTAAGGTCAGCGCATTTTTTAAATCGTCTATAGTCAACTCTTTTTTGTTGTCGGGAACTAAATAAAGTCCTCCCATTTGATGAAAAACATTCATATGGTGCCTGTCTACCGCGTCCTTGCGATAAACTTTTCCGTAGCAAAAAACCCCAAACTCTTCATTCTTAGAAATTTTTTCCTTAATTTCCGGGTTGTTCAAATAGTAATACCACATAACAGTATCATGGGTGCGTAAAACATTTTTACTGTCCACATAATACGTGTCCGATTCGCTTCTGGCGGGGTGATCTTTGGCAAAATCAAAAAGATCGAAGAGAATTCCCGTAGGAATAATCTCCGGAATTTGTATAACGTCAAAATCATCAAATTCAGAAATTTGTAATACTTTATCAGTTAATGCTTCGAGCGGGCTTCCTTTTGTACGCGACAAATCTGGCAGGGCCAAAAGCCGCTTTATTCTTTCTGCCTTAATGTCGCTTCTTTTCTCCAATTCCATAATCAAATCCCCTTCTTTTTTATTATCTATAACAATATTTTGCCTCATTCTTTTCTAATGTAGCGATATATTTATTCTTTAATTATACTCCTAATTTTAGGGTAAAGCAAGAGACCATTTGCAGCCAATTTTATTTTCAATGGCTTGTTTTTCGGCTTCTGAAATATCGTTTTTATATTTTACATTTGGCTCATAAAAACGCGCTATTGCCAAACCTTCTTTCACTAATTGCGCGCCAATATTTAAATCACCAGAAAAAATATAACGCAAGCACCTGCCATATTGATCTAAATCTGTTTTATCTTTTTCTAATTTGACTTTTTTATTTAAAACTAATTCTTCGAGGCGAGTTTTGGCTGGCTTATAACACGGATAATCTTTTTCATCGGCATCTATGCCCAGCAACCTTACATGCTCTCCCCCTTTAACCACCACTGTGTCGCCGTCAATTACTTTTGTTACCAAAGTTTCGTTTTCAGCCCCGCATTTTTTAACAGAATCTAAATTATTTTTTGTTGCCCCAGTCGTTACGGATATATCTTTATTGGAGACAGAATAATTTTCAAAATTTTTATTTTGTTCCACGGTTTTTAAATTTATTAAACCAAAATAAACAAACCCGCCGATAATAAAGGCGGCGATTATTATTGCAAAAAAAAGTTTATTTCTTCTAAAAAATTCGCTCATACTTTGATTCTAACAAAAAACTGTTGGACAATAAAGATGTCAAAAAAGCGAAAATAACCAAAACAGTTGTTTTGAATTGAAATATATGGTAAGATAAAATTAGAATAAAAAATTATTAAACTTTCGGCCATCTTGTGGCTTGCCATTGTTGAGCCGGAAAAATAAAACTATGCCAGGAAAAGCAAATTCGGCTTTTATGAAGCCGCTAAAACTCACAGCTGATTTAGAAGCAGTTGTGGGAAAGGGTCCTATGCCAAGATCTGAAGTTGTAAAAAAACTTTGGGCTTACATCAAAAAAAACAACCTACAGGATCCAAAAGCTAAAAGAAATATAGTCGCTGACGCCAAATTAAAATTAGTTTTTGGCGGAAAAGCCGTTGTAGATATGTTTGAAATGACAAAACTCGTTTCAAAACATTTGTCTTAATCAAACTGCGCCAAAACAAAAAACACCCTGAGTTTATCGAAGGGTGTTTTTTGTTATAAAAAAGCCCTGCGACGATTCGCAGAGCCTAAGCTGAGCCGTATTTGGCTAAGTTTTCCAAATCACCTGGCCCTATTGGAATACGTTTTTGACCAAGGTGCCAAAAATATTCTCCATGGTTGGTCACTTTGCATTCTTTGTTTCCAACTTGTTCGGCGTAAAAACTATGGTGGGCTTTGCCAGTTTTGATTAAAGCGCTCAAATAATAAACCAAAATAATTGGGTCATGGTTTGCCCTCTCTTCCTTTATTACCATTGCGGCGTGTTTTTGAGTTACTTTGTCTAAAAGTTCGTTTCCAATCCAATGAGCTTTGACAACTTGCAGATCAAACGGGTCAGAAATACCGTTAGCTTTGGCAATGGCCGAATAATAGAAATACGAGGCAAGCTTTTTTAAGGCCTGCTTTATCTGTTCTTCTGAACAGCTTTTTCCGCCAGAAAAAGCGTATTTTTTCAGTAGCGGCGTGATGCCTAATTCATTGGCCATTCCGCATCCGAAAGAAAAGGTGGCTGCAAACAAAGGTCCTGTCATAGTTTTCTCCTTTAATTTAAGGTTCTTTTTGAATACTATCAGAATTGTAAAAAATTTTCAAATGGAATATAATAAAAAAAAGTAAAAGAATATGCCAAACCCCGTTAGAAGTCTTGATAGAAAAAATCATTCAATTTTTTCTGTAGCCCACTAACGAGGGATATTTTAAAAACATTATGTATCAACAAAAAACATCAAAGATAAACAAAACAACTTCTAACGGGGCAAAAACAAAAATAGCCATTTTTGATTTAACGGGATGCGACGGATGCGAATTCAGCCTTTTTTCTTTAGACGAACTTTTAATGGATTTTTTCCAAGATTTTGAAATTGTAAACTGGCGATTGCTTTCAGAAAAAAAGAAAGCTGACTTTGATGTTGCTTTTATAGAGGGCGCCGTAACAACAAAAGAGCAAATAGAGCTTTTAAAACAAATAAGGCAGACGTCAAAAATAGTTATTGCTTTGGGAGCTTGCGCTGTTTCAGGAAATGTTTTTGCCCAAATCCCGGAAGAGAAAAGGAAACAGCTGGCTGAAAAAATTTACGGAAAAAATTATAAAATCAAGGCTGAATTTTTAAAACCGGTGGAAGAGTTTATTAAAGTTGATGAAAAAATATTGGGATGCGCGCCCGACATCAACTCTTTCAAGGAAGTTATAAAAAAATTGAAAGAACGCAAAATTTTATCTCCGGCAAAAAAGGTAAGCCCTCCTGACTATACGGCAAAAATTGAAGGCCACGGCATATTAAGAATAAATTACAAAGAAAAAAAGGCTGAATTTGAAGTTGAAGAAAGCGAAAGGCTTGTAGAAGGTCTGCTTCTTGGCCGCGATTTTTTGCAAGCGCCATATATTGCCTCGCGCATCTGCGGAATCTGCCCGGTGGCGCACAACCTGACATCCTTTGGAGCCATAGAAAACGCCTTTTCAATTAATATCTCAGAAGAAACCATGCTTTTACGAAGAATGCTTTTAGCCGGCCAAACCATAAAAAGCCACCTTTTGCATCTTTTCTTTCTTGTATTGCCGGATTTGGCTAAAATTAAGAGCTCAATTAAGCTCTCAAAAAAATACCCGGCTGAATTTCATTTAATGCTTAATATAAAAAAAGTTGCCGATAAAATTTTACAGGAAGTCGGCGGGTCGCCCACTTTTCCCTCAAATACAATTTTAGCGGGCTTTAAAACCCCTCCTTCGCAAGACAGCCTTTTCGCAATCAGAAGTTCAATTTATGAAGTGATTGACGAAGCTCAGGACCTGATAAATATTTTTTCCAAATTTAAAACTCCGGAATTATCCAGCGAAACAAAATTAATCTGCATTGAACCTCAAGATAATTCTTATCCGTCTTACCCCGGACATTTCACGCAGGAAATTCAGGAGGTTGTAAAAAGAGGCTCTACTGCCAAAAGGGCTTTTTTAAAAAACGGAGAAATTATAAAATCCGGAGCATTGGCAAGGCTTAATTATTTTTCAAAAAATTTAAGGCCTGAGGCAAAAAAAACTTTTTTAAATTTAAGCCTGAACCTCAAAAACCCTTTTCATAATAACACGGCCCAGGCAATTGAAATTCTGCATCTTTTGGAAGAAACAACAAATATAATTGAAAAACTTTCAAAAGGCGATCTAAATAATTCAAAGGGAATTGAAAAAATAGAACTGCCGCCAAGAGAAATTTCGGGCTCTGCTTGCCTTGAAGCGCCGCGGGGAATTTTGTTCCATTCCATAAAAATAAGCCCGCAAGGAAAAATAACAGATTATAACATTATCCCCCCGACACAAATAAATTTAGCTTCTTTAGAAAAAGAAGCTAACGAGCTGATTGGAAAAAGGAAAAAGATTTCTCGGTCAAAAATAGAGAACGAACTGGAACGGCTAATCCGCGCTTTTGATCCCTGCATCACTTGCGCCGTCCATTAGTTTTAAAACCTCTTCTGCGTCTTTAACCGAAACTTTGTTTATAGCAACCTCCTGATAGGTGATTAAATAATCGCCTATTTTTATTTCCTCGCTAATACAAGAAACATCAACCCAGTGGAAATGGTCGTTTTGTTTTATTTTTGCCTTTTTCCCTTTTATTACAATAACTTTTCCTGGCAAACCCACGCACATATTTTTATATTTTAATTATTATTCTACTACTTTAATGCTCCCAAGTCCAATGTAAAATCTACTTTTATTTTATCTGTAAAATCCCGAGAGTGACTTACTAATATCATGGCCTCTTCAAAATCATTAATTGCTTTTGCAATTACCGGAATATGGCGAAAGTTAATATGGTTTGTAGGTTCGTCTAAAATAAGCAATCCCGGCTTTTCTAATGCTATTGAGGCAAAAGCAACCAGGCCTTTTTGCCCCTCAGAAAGCTGGCCAATTTTAGCCTTCAATATCTCGGCGTCCAGCAGGAATCCCGCCGCATGAGCTCTTAATCCCTGCTCTGAGCCGTCTCCCATTGCTTTTGAAAGCGTTTGGTAAACAGTGGCGCTAAAGTCCAATGTTGAAAAATCCTGCCTGTAATATCCAATTTTAACCCCGGCTTTAATGCGCTCCCCTTTTGCCTGGCCGGAAGCTAATTTTTCCAAAAGCGTAGTTTTACCAATTCCGTTTGGCCCGGTTAAAAGCAATCTTTCTTTTTTATTTAACGATACATTTACTTTTCTATTTACAAACTTATGATTTATGGCGATGGCCACAGAATCCAATTGCAAAATTACGCCCCCAATATCTTTCTGAGCAGGAATGCTAAAGTTTCTTATTGTTTTATCTTCTCTCCTCAATTCCACAACTTCACCCTCCAGCTCCTCAATCTTCTTTTTCATCTTTGAGGAAACATCCCTTAGGTGACCGCCTTTCTGGGCGAAAAAATTGGCTTGCTCTTTTCTGTGGGAAATATCTTTTTCTAATCTTACATTTTTCATTCTTTCTCTTTCCAGACGCATTTTAATTTCTTCTACGACTGCGAAATAGTCTCCTGAATATTGCTCAACTTTTTTGGAAAATATATCCAGATATAATACGGCTTGCGTAAAAACATTTAAAAAATCAGCGTCGTGGGAAATGACAATACAGGTTTTCGGATAGTTAATAATAAATTTTGTTAAGTGCTCAATACCGGCTTTATCTAAATTATTTGTCGGTTCGTCTAACAAAAGCAAATCTGGGTTCTGTATTAAAGCTGAAGCCAGTAAAACCCTTGCCTGCTGTCCGCCTGAAAGCCCGCCAATTTTTCTATTATGCGGCATTTGAAGATTTACTATTTCCATAACATCATTAATTTTTTTATCAATATCGTATATTTTTTCCGCAAAGCATTTTTTAAAATATTCTTTTATGGTTAGTTTTAAATCTTCGCGGGAAATTACCTGTTTTGCCAAAGCTATTGTTATATCTTTATTGATATTGACTGAACCTGAATCGGGTTTTGATTCGCCGGTTATTAGTTGAAAAATTGTACTTTTGCCGGCTCCGTTCTGTCCCATTAATGTAATTTTTGAGCCTCTGCGCACCGAAAAACCGGCCCCATTTAAAATTGGCTTATTTGTCGCCCACTCAAATAATACATCATTAAATTTTACAATTACTTCATCGCTTTGCATAATAGATACATTAACATTTTTTTTGGCGATTATCCAGCCATACATCAAAAAACCGCCCAAATTAAAAAGCGAGTATTTCACTCGCTGTATTAATCTAAATCTATCTTTCCGAAATCCCATTCCCTTCCTTGGTCAACGCCGTAAACTGGGCAAAGTATTGCATTTGCCCCCAACCCTAATGCTCCAAAAATATCTTTGTTAAGGTTGTCTCCAACAACTAATAGTTCTTTTGGAACAATATCATAGTGCCCTATAATCACCGAAAAGTCTTTCATTCCCTGATCAAGCTGGAAGAAATCATCGAACCTGTCTATATTCAGCCTTCTTTTCATTCTTGATTTTGCTTTTATATCTAACATTAATTCAAGAACTATCCTGAATGCAATTACTAAATCATTCCTTACATTACCCGTGAAAGCGTCCGAACTTGTGACAACTTTTATTCCCCTACTTTCACAATTGTCGAATAAATCTTCAAGTCCTTTTCTGGGCGGACATGAATAATCATAGTCATCAAAAGCAAGGATAGTTCCATAAACATCTAATGCAACAACCTTAAGAGGGCTTGAGCTCATTTTTATTTCCTTATTCAAAAGTCAAAGAACAACGTCAACCTTACACTAATACTTTATCAAATTTTGTCAAACAAAAACACCCTTTGACAGGGTGCTTGAAACAAACAGAACCATTGATATAAACAAAAAAACGATTTTTTAACAAGTCGTTTCTTTATAAACTAAACATCTGATTTTTTGAGAAGTTCTTTTAGCTCAGCGATATAATAATTATATTTATCTTTTTTACGATGGCCTTCTTTTTGAAATCCAAGTTCCTTACGTTCCTCTATAAAATCAAGGTTAATGGTGCATCCGGATAAATCAAGAAAATAGACCACTCGATAACCACCGCTCTTGCCTTTATTACTATCGGGATTTGGGATTCCTGCTGACCACGCTTCAAAACGGTTTTTTGGCGAACGATATATAAGCTTTGATCTCGGTGTTTCGTACTTGTTTGATGCCGTCGGTGCCCAAATCTTCATGGCGTCTCTTACTTCCGAAGAAACACCCACTTTTTCACACATGCGAACGAATTGTTCTCTTTCTATATATATCCAAGCCATAGACAGAAATATTACTTAAAGAAATCAATGTCGCGCGCGTAAGCGTAATCAACGACTTCGTAAGGCTTCGAATAAAACCAAGGAGCCTCTAAATGGGTTTGAGCAACTATTTTTTCTGTCGGCCAATTACCAAATTCATCGCAAATTTGTTTAAGAAGTTTTTTTTGATCTTGCGGAAATATTTTTTCGTTAAATATTTTTGAATCCTTCAATTCAAATCGTATTAACTCACTATCTTTATAAGAAACAACTTCTGTATTGATTGCTCCATCGCTTTTTAATAATGCAAGGATATCATCAACTCTAGAAGGAACTGGACCAAACCCCTGATGTATATAAATATCACCCGTCACAGACTTTTTATTGTCGCGAAAGTATATAAAGTCGAGATAATATAAAAGCTTATTTAGTTTCGTAGAATGCAGATATCGATTATTGCAGTATTTTATAAAATACAAAACAGCATTTTTATAAATATCCTCATTGATTTTTGGGTTCACAATTTCAACCATATTTATTATTTATTTTATTGTAGCACAAATAGTTATGTCAATGGTAACTTATTATATTACCATAGCTCAAATAAAATTTCAATTAACGCCTAAATTTATTTATTTTTTTTATTTATTATTATTCTACTATACCAAAAAACCGCCTTAATTAAAAGGCGGCTTCCAGAAAGTCAGATTATTGCGTATCTTTACGACGAAGTTAGAACCTATTTTGTAGAAAACTCCTAAAATTGCCCGCCCCGCCAGCTGGCGGGGCGGGCAAAAAATTAAAAAGTCAGATTATTGCGGGCCCTAGGGGATTTGAACCCCTGATCTTCTCCGTGACAGGGAGACGACAACTCCAGGCTTGTCCAAGGGCCCATTATAAATTATAAAAAATAATTTTCAAATATTTTTTTCTTTCTTTTCAGAAATAAATCGTTTTTATTATTATACATAAAATCATATAATTTCCAACTATCATTTACTGAAAAATATAATCTATACCCTCTGCTACTGTAATTAAGCGTTCCGCCACAAATTTCTGTAATTTTTTTTAAATTAATATGTAAATTTTGTAAAAATATTTTACTTCCCGATGTAAAACCGGATAATATCGTTCTGCTTTTTTTATTTTTTCTATCTTTTCTTACATAATTTACAATCGTAACATTTCCATCACCATCGAAATATCCTCTTACAAAATCTGAAAAATATTTGTTGGGTATATTCGGTAAATCTATAGTTTTACTCTTGTTCGGCATCATACCCAATTTTATTAAATCATTGAAGATTTCTTTGCTTCCAATCTGTAAACGATATGCATCTTTCCATTTTTTATTGAAAACACTTCTTCGCCTGGTACTAATTTTATGATTTGAACCAAGTGCTTTTTTAATTTCTTTTAATAAATCTTTGTCTGTGATTTGGAATTCAATAAAATGCGCTCCTCTTTTGTTTCTTATCATGTTTCCGTCGGCTACAAAAAATCCTAAAACATAGGCCATTTCTGGCGTCCAATTCTTAAAAAAATCTTCGTTTTTAGTTTTAAAAACTGGCATGTGCCGAGGGGGAGACTCGAACTCCCGACCTCATCGTTATGAGTGATGCGCTCTCACCAACTGAGCTACCCCGGCTGATTTTAAAATGGTTGCGCCTCCTGGAATTGCACCAGGGCCTACAGCTTATGAGACTGTCGAGGTACTACTCCTCCAAGGCGCGATGATTACATATTTATTATGTAATAAAATTACTCTAACACAAAAAATCAGCCAAATCAAGCCACAAAAAAACTGCGGGCTTTTACCCCCGTAGTTTTTTATTTTCTTTTGCTCCGACATCTATATCATAAATTGTGGCTGACCCATTTACCCAGCCAAAACTCGCGGTTTTTTAACGTAACAAAAATTTAAGTCTATTCAAGCAGCCATTCCCATAATGGTTTTAAGTGAATTGTCGTTTCGTTTTTGATTATTTCGCGTTTTTCATTCCAGGTAAGCATAGTAAGTTTGGAAACATTCAATTCTTTTCCTGCTTCAACGAGAGCTTTTACTTCCCTCTGCTCAACATCAGGATCTGTTAGGTCATAACAAACCTGCATCAGCTCCACTACCTGATATCCTTTTTTAAGTACAAAATCTATCTCTCTGTTATTTCGAGTTTTGTAATAAAACAATTCACGGGCTGGCTGATATCCTTTTTTAACAAGCTCGGTTAAGACGAGATTCTCCATGAGCTTGCCGGTGTTAGGAGAATGCTGCACAGCTTTAGCTGTTATAAATCCGTTATCAACGACATATGTCTTCTTAGACGATCGTAGCCGCACGCCAGCTTTTGCAGAATAGAGTCTCAGAGGAAAAAGCAAATATGCTTCAGTAAGATAGCCAAGGTAATTCTCTAAAGTAACCTGACTTTTGAATTTCAAAACATTAGCAAGTTTTTTGGCGCCGTACTGGCCAGAAACATTATTTATCAAATACGATCCGAGGTTATCTATCTGCTCGGAAAACCGTACCTTGTGACGCTTCACAACGTCTTTAAAGAGTACGGCGTCGAATAACACATCGAGATATCCGCGCGGATCAATACCCTTAGTTATAACTTCGGGATAGCCGCCATCTGTCATATATTGAGTTACATATCCAAGCAATTTCGCTTTTTCATCAGGAAGCAAAAGTTTATCAGGCGTTACTTCATACTGTTTTGCTTTTAAAACCTCTGTGAAATTAAACGGTAATATTTCTATTGGAATATGCCTTCCGGTAAGATGCGTAGCGAGCTCTTTTGAAAGAAGAGAGGCGTTGGAGCCTGTCAAAACCAGGTTGTATCCGCCTCGGTGTAAACGATTCACAAATAGCTCCCAGTTCGGAAGATTTTGTATCTCATCAAAAAGAATATATTTTGTATCACCATAGGCGAGCTTTAGCTCTGTCATCAGTTCGTCAAGGTCAATCTTTTCTTCTCCTGGAAGTGATTCGTCATCAAAATTAAAATAGGCAAAAGACTGATTTTTTAAAAGCATCAACGCAAAAACAGACTTACCCGCTCGGCGAGGGCCAAGAATAACTTTTATCAAATCCGAAGAGAGCCATTTTTGGGTGTCTTTTTGCCTGCTTCGCTCTACATACGGAAGTGATAGAAGTCTATCTTTATCTTCTTTTTGCTTTAAAATTGTAGCTTTAAGCATATTATTTATATCACACTATGCTTATCATCCCTTTTTAGCATAATATATTCAGTATATTGTTTTAAAAAGAGAAAGTCAAACGCTGTGATAACTCTGAATAAAATTAGCCAAATCAAGCCACAAAAAAACTGCCTATAAAATTTAGCCCGTTGAAGAAATTACGCTATCTATTTGGATCGCCCTAATACGGATTGATAATTTTTAAGCAGAAGAACGGTTTCTTTTCGCAGATTTAGTTTCACCCAAGCTTTTTCTTTTTCGTTTATAAGTTCGCCAAGCTCTCTCAAAATTTCATTATCTTTCACTTGTTCAATAATGGCTATGCAATCAGTTAAATGGTTTCTAATACTTTTGCCAGTTCTCGTTTTTACCACATCAACATTTATGTCCCAATTGTTTTTAGCAAAAAACCAAATATCATAAATATCGCGCATCGCTGTTTCACCTCTGAGGGTTAATGCGGCTAATTTGCTTCCGAATAGATAGTCTTTCTTCGCTGCTAACATTGAAATTCCAAGATATTCTTTAAGTTCGTAATGCTCTTTTAGGTTGGGCATCAACATTCTTACATTGATTTCAACTTTAATGTTGTGATCGGCATCGCCATAAGAGAGCAAAGAAAAAATAGTAAAACGCTTTATACGGCTGTTTTTAATTTCGCCATATTTTACCAATATGGATTTAACTTTTTTAAATACTATTTTTTGTGTTTCTTCATCGGTGGCAAATAAATCAAAATCTAAGTCCACTGAAAATCTCGGAAGTTCATAAAAAAAATGCGCGCAGGTGCCGCCCTTAAAACCAAATAGAGAAGCAATGGCGGCATCGCTATATATATCTTGCAAAACACGCCCCATGATAAGTTGATGTTTTTCTTTATTCAGCATTCTTTTGATATTTATTGAGCCGTTTTATTAATTGCTTGTTCTCATAAATTTTTACCAACTCCGCGCATCGCTCCCAATCTATTGATTTTAAATCATCGAAGTGATATTTAGGGAATAAATAAATTGTGTCTAAAAATGCTCTTTCGGGTGTCGCAATGCTATAATTGTTTTCGCTCTTTACTCCGATTGAACTATACAGCACGCTATCCTTCAATTTTCTAAAGGTAAAATTGTGTTTATCTATCTTTTTTGTTGCTGGCCAGTGAGCGGCAACAAAGATTGTGTCATAGTGTTGAAAAATTATGCCTGCTCCCCTAAGAGCCGTTTCAAAGCTAATGTAAGAGGGTGTATAAATACTGGTTGCCAACTCTTTGGCATTGTAACTTTTATCTTTCGCAAAAACACCCCGAGTCAATCGGATTAATGCTTCTTGCTTTACATAATAAGAAATTTTGGCTTTTAAATTATCAGGACTTGTTTCCCCCCAAATCAAAGCTAAATCTTTATTAGTTAAGATTGTTTTAGATGATTGGTATAGTTTTGCGACTAAATTATCCATATAATTAACAATGTTTGATGGAAGTAGTATATTATCTTACTTCCATTATACATTATTGAAAAATCAAGTCAATACATTCAAAACTATCCACAATCAGCCAAATCAAGCCGCAAAAAAACTGCGGGCTTTTACCCCCGTAGTTTTTTATTTTCTTTTGCTCCGACATTTATATCATAAATGGTGGCTGACCCCATTTAGTTGACCCCATTTACTCACCAATATATATTAATACTTGATACTAGTATAACATTTAGAGCCTGAAACCTCAGATGTTACTCCTACTGATCCTCCATAAACATAATATTTTGTAGTATAAGTAAGCATGCATGACTGACCAACGCCACACATAGTTACCGATTTTCCGTCACAACCTATCGCAGCCTCTACATTTCTGGCACAAGACGCAAAGCATCGAACAGGTGACGGAGGCGGAGTAATACATTTACCGTTAGCGTCCTTGGTTTGGCCGGCGGGGCAAATAATAGGAGGCGGAGGAGTAATACAGTTACCCTTAGCGTCTTGGGTTTGCCCATAGCCGCAAGATTTAGGAGCGTTGGGGTCGAGGTATCCACCACCGCCACCTCCTGGTGGTATATAGGTGGTGGTTATAGGTGGTACTATTTTAGATACTGCCACAGAACTCTTTACCGTGCCTGTGGCTCCGGTACAAGAAAGAGAATAATTTGAGGCAGTAGAACTGCTGTCTGGCAAAGTTATTGTTTCAGAACCAGTAGTAGATTTTGGGCCGGACCAATCGCCTGACGCAGTACATGTGTTTGCGCCAGTAGAACTCCATGTTAAATTTAGTGGTTGGTTGCTTTGGAGTGTCGTGGCGCCAGACTGTTCGTTTGCTTTAAGTACTACTGTTGGAGCGTTTGTCGCGCTTATATTTATAACAACGGTGTCGCTTTTTGAATTGCCGTTGCTATCTTTGCAAGTAAAAGTGTAACCCGCTTTCGGTGTATATCTATTGTATGCTAATGTCACAGCTTTAGAGCTATAAGGAAATTTATGAGCTTGTATTGTTTCAGGAATATCTTTTGTTTCGTAATCAGGATTACAACCAACACAAAAGGTACTTTTAGTTAGCGTGCAAGAACTTGCGTTTGCAGAAACCCAAGTTAAATTTGCAGAACCTCCGTTGTTAACGGTAATAGGCCCGTCAGAATTGTTTACTTTAATATCTACCAAAAACTCTGCGGTGGGATTTACAACTACGCTATCTGTTGCTGTTCCTCCGGCGCCTGTGCAAGCAATGGTATATGTTTGCGAAGATGTCATAGGAATAACATTGGCCCCTTGGTTCCCAGTGTAAAACCCGGCCGAATTAGTTGTGTTTTTTGTTCCTGTCCAACCGCCAGAAGCTGTGCAAGAATCTGCATTTGAAGATGTCCATTGCAAGAAAACCCCCCCCACGGTCTTACTAACAAATATCGGACCGTCAGATAAATCTTCTCTAGACCCTAACCAAGCTTTAATATCAACCGTAGGAGGCAATGTAGCAGATGGAGTGCTTGTACATACCCGAGCTAAAGCAGTACAAACAATGTTTGCGCCAGATGAAGGTAATCCACAATTATTGGAATCAATAGAAATCTGTGATTGATAACCATTTACACATAGTCCCCAACCACACGTCCAATTAGGCGTGCAGGTCGTTGTCAAGCTACAAGATTGGGTTGTTGCGGGTTTATCTGTTGTCACTCCGCAATTGTTTGAGTCCGTAACTGTTCGTGTTTGCTGGCTATTTGCGCAAACACTCCAAGAGCCGGTTTGCCAGCTTGGAGCGCAAGCCGCGGTCACGCACTGAGCTCCTGTTAAAGTTTGGGTTGTTTGTACAGCGCCACCAATGTATAAATGTGAAGTGTCGTATGTTTTTTGACAAATTTTTCCTGAAGCGCATTTTGTAACTCTCTCAGAACAATCTACGGCATAAATTCCATCTGTTTGAGTTAAACAAGTAGCATTACATGGAGCCGTACATGATTCAGTCAAGCTAGGCCTGCCCGACGTCACTCCGCAGTTATTGGAATCCGTAGCTGTTCTTGTCCGACTTCCGTTTGCGCAAGCGCTCCATGAGCCGGTTTGCCAGCTTGGAGCGCAAGTTGGAGTAGTTGAAACGCAAGACTGCATTAACATAGATAATGTTGGTTGTGCTCCGCAGTTATTTAAATCAGTTGCTGTTCTTGTCTGCTGGCTATTTACGCAAGCGCTCCATTGCCCGAACTGCCAAAAAGGGGAACAGATAGTTATAGGGCAAGTTGCAAATTCGCAATTAGGCGCTACGCGGGCCACATAACTTCCATCTGAACATTGTTTTGCATCCTGAGCGCAAACAATATTATCGTTATTGCCGGCGCTATTATCGCCGCTACATCTATAAAGCTGATTTAGTTTTGCTATTGTTTTGGCTGCAACTTTGCCTGTGCCGCGGCTTAATCCAAGAGGCGCTAAAATTTCAGAAGCGTATTTTTCTTGAAAATCTTTCACTGCTATAAAAGTATAGTCGCCAAATGTTTGGCTTTGCGCTTCAGCTGGAGTAATATACAAGCCCTCTTTTTGCAAAGCTATTTGCAGAGCTGCTACTTTGACCCCCGTATCTCCTTTTTGTATGGTGGTATCAAAAGTGTAGCACCAATCAGCTGATGTGTTCGCGGCTGTACCCTGCATTTGGATAATTTGCTGCCGTATTTGAACTATCTGCGCTTGTATTTGGGCAATCAATGCCTGCTTTTCTGCGTCAGTCATAGCAAAAACAGTCCCAGAAACGAAAAAAGCAACTAACGGTAAAACGACAACTAAATATAGTTTGAGTTTCATATTAAAATATTTATTTAGTTTTAAACATTAGGTTATTATATAACAATTTAAAACTTTAAAAAATAAGTCAAGCCTGTGGATAACTTTTATGCCCTGAAAACTTCCAGAAAGGCTTTTGTGGGCACATTTACTCTTCCTTTTTGCTTCATAAGTTTTTTGCCTTTTTTCTGTTTTTCTAAAAGTTTGTTTTTTCTAGTTACGTCTCCGCCATATAAATAACCTGTAACATCTTTTCTGCGGGCAGAAATAGTTTCTCTGGCAATAATTTTTCCTCCAATTACCGCCTGCAAGGCAACAGAAAATTGCTCTGCGGACAGAACATCTTTTAATTTTTCAACCACTCTTTTGCCTTCAAAATAGGCTTCGTCTTCAGCCACAATTCTGGAAAATGCCTCCTCTTTTTGCCCGGCTATTAAAATTTCCAGCTTTACCAATTTAGCCGGCCTAAATCCCAGCATTTTATAATTCATTGAGGCATATCCCTGGCTGACTGTTTTTATTTTGTCGTAAAGGTTTGAAATAATTCCCCGCAATGGAGTTTCAAAAACTATAATTGCCCTTTCCGGGCTTAAATAATTTGTCTCCACATAATTACCTTTCAAACTTTTCAAAATTTCCATCAACTTTCCCATTTGCGCAGAAGGAGCTATAACTTCCAAAGAAACCCACGGCTCTTCCATATTTTTTATTGCAGACTGGTTCGGCCAATCAGCAGCCGAATAAATAAAAATCTCTTTATTTTTATTGTCATAAATTTTATAAACAACCGATGGCGTAGAAATCACCAAATTCAGGCCAAACTCCCTTTGCAATCTTTCTGAAATAATTTCAATATGCAAAGTCCCCAAAAATCCGCAGTTAAATCCCCTGCCCAGAGCTTCTTTCATTTCTGGTTCAAAAACCAATGCCGGGTCATTCAATTTTAATTTTCCCAAAGCAACTTTCAACACATCAAAGTCATCTGGATTTTCAGGATACAAACTTGCAAAAACCATGGGCTTTGGCTCTTCATATCCCGGAAGGGCTTGAATTTCGAATTTCGAATTTCGAATTTCGAATTTCACTATGGTGTCGCCGGCTCGCACTTTTCCGGGCTCCTTAACTCCTGTTGCAATATAGCCTATATCTCCTGCCAAAAGTTTTTGTTGGGCAGAAAACGCAGGATTTAAATATCCCAATTCCTTTACTTCGGCCGGAGTTTTTGTTGCCATCAATTCAATCTTTTCTCCATTTGAAATCTCGCCGTCAACAACGCGCACAAAGGCAATTACACCCTTGAAAGAATCATATTCAGAATCAAAAATGAGAGCCCGAAAACTCTCTCTCTCATTTACGGGAGTATGGGAGTGTTTTGGGGGCGGGACATCTCGTATTATAGTTTCTAAAACTTCCATAACGTTTGTTCCGTCTTTAGCGGAAATCCGCAAAATTTCATCTGGCATAATATTTAAAAGATTTGATAATTCTTCAACCGACTCTTCGACCTTCGCAATCGGCGAGTCAATTTTATTTACAACCGGAATTATTTTTAAGTTTTGTTTTTTTGCCAGCTCCAAATTAGCTAAAGTCTGCGCCTGAATTCCCTGCGTTGCGTCAACCAGCAAAACAGCTCCTTCAACTGCGGCTAAAGACCTTGAAACCTCGTAAGAAAAATCAACGTGACCCGGCGTATCCACTAAATTTAAAATGTAATCTTTGCCCTCAAAATTATAATTCATTCTGATCGCCTTTAGTTTTATGGTAATTCCCTTTTCTCTTTCCAAATCCATTGAATCTAAAAACTGCGGCATCATCTTTTTTGGATCTATTGTACCCGTCAACTCCAAAAGCCGGTCAGCCAATGTAGACTTTCCATGGTCAATATGCGCAATAATACTGAAATTTCTTACATTTTCCTGACTCATTTATTTTTACCGTTTAAAAAACCTGTTTGGGTTATTATATAATTGCTTAAATGTTTTACCTCTTCAATTTTCATAATATAGGCAATTAAAAGATAAATTAAAAGTCCCGATAAACCAACGACTGTTGTTTGAAAAAATAAAATTAAAAATGTGCTGCTTCCAAAATATCCTCCGAAAATTTGGCGAATACCGTAAGCCAAAAACGTGGCTAAAATTGCGGCAAATAAAACTTTGCCAAAAAATATAAAAAGATTTTTAAATTCTAATTCTTTGATTTTAATTTTTAAAAATATTAAAAGCAAAACAATTTGCGCAATTGCGTCTATTGAAATTGCCAAAGGCAAGCCAAGCACCGGAGTATTTTGCATGCGGTCAATTTTTAAAACAAAAAGTATAAAATTAGAAAAAACATTTTGGTATGTTAATAAGTTTACAAAAAGGAAAGCCAGCGCGGGCAACACTGCAATACTGGCAATACTAACAGTGGCTGGTATCCATGTGTTTTTAATGGCGTAAAAAGTTTTTGAAACTAAATATATCAGTCCTTGGGCAAAAAGGGCAATCATAAAAATTCCAAAAGAAGCCGCAGTCAATTTTGTGGCAGACCAATCAAACATCCCTGCCCCAAAAACAATTCTTACTAAATGCGCTCTTAAAATATAGGCGATGCCCGAAGCCGGAATTATTAAAAATAAAATCTGGCGGAAAGAAGAATAAAATTTCTGCAAAAAATCTTTTTTGTCTCCTTTTAAAATTGCCAAAGATAACGCAGGAAAAACAGCTGTTGCAAAAGGAATGGCAATTAATCCGATAATGGGAGCCGCCAAATCGTTAGCCAAACTAAAAATCGTAACAGAGCCGGCAACAAGCAAAGATCCAATAGCAGTAACAATAATTAAGTTTATTTGGGTTGCGGTTAAACCTATGGCTCTTGGTATGGTCAGCTTTAAGGTTAATAAAAAATCTTTGTCTAAAAAATTAAACGTTTTTTTAAATTTAAACCCAATTTTAAACAGCGCCGGCAGTTGAATCAAAAGATGCATTGCGGCTCCCAGAACAATGCCCCAGGCAAGCCCTGAAATTCCAATAATTGGCACAAAAAATAAGATGCCGATAATGCTTCCTAAATTATAAAGTATTGGAGAGATTGAGATTATCAAAAATCTTTTAAAAACCATCAGCACAGCTGAAATCATATTGCTGATTCCCATTAAAATTGGGCTCAAAAACATTATCCTTGTCAGCTGGACTGTTATTTCTTTTTTATCTGGAGAAAATCCCGGAGCAATCAAAAAAACTAATTGAGGCGTGAAAATAAACAAAATTCCGCAGACAATGACTAAAAAAAATAAAAACAAATTTAAAACGTTTGCAAAATAAGAAAATGCTTTTTCCCTGTTTTCAACCAAGTTTTGGGTAAATATTGGAATAACTGCCACGCTTATCGCTCCCATCATCAAAACCATAGCAACGAAATCAGGAATGCGAAATGCCGCGTAATAAACATCTAGTGTGTTCCCTGCTCCAAAGGTAGAAGCCAGTAATCTGTCGCGCAATAAACCCAAAAGAAAACTCAAAAAAGAAGCAACCGAAATAATTAAAGCCGCGGCAGTTATTTTTTCTGTTGTGTGCCCGGATATTTTTTTAAAAAATGTTTGTATCATTTTATTTCTCGTAAAATGCCAATTGGCGTGCATTCGTCTGTTTGACCAAGGGGATTGTCTTTTAGAGTTTTGGCAATCAATTTTTTGTCCACACCCGGTGTGGCTCCCAAAATATTTACCCCAAAATCATTTGCATCAACAATTGCCACCCCTACTTTTAATTTTTCCGCAACATTTTTTGCAACCTCATTTGGATTCACCGGTCCCTTTGAAACATATGTATTATAGGGCGGAATTGCGTAGGGCACAGCTCCGTCAATAGCTCTGGCGCCGTTGCCGGCTATTATATAAAACAGCCCCTTTATCCCAAAAATCTTACCCAAAGCCCCAATAAATGCGGCTAAAGCGATTCTTATAATGCCAACTTCCTCAATTGCCAATTGCATGGTTTCTGAACTTCCAAGGCCGATTCCAAAGGGTGTTTTTATAACAAAACGGGACAAAAATTTAGCTAATTTTGATGCTTTAATCTCTTTTATGGGATACGACCTCCCTTGAGTTACAGCCACGGCTTTTTCTGAAATAAAAACAATATCTTCTGACTCAAGATGCTTTTTTGCATAGTCCTCGGCGATTAGGGAAATGTCTTTGTCCTCTGGCGTAATCAATTTCGTTTTTACCGGATATCTTGCAAATTTTTTTCCGGCTATTTCAATTATTAAATTTTTCCCCTTGTTTGGCTGTAATTCCATATACCCCATCATAATCTTTTTTCTTGTTTTTTTCAAATCAAAAAACAGAGCCATAAGCTCTGCATTTTGATATCTCAGCAAGACTATAAGCCGAATTCTGTTTCCGCTTTCGCGGTAAGTGATCATCTGTCTGCCCATTTGATTGCTCTCAGGGTCAAGCGAACTACTTTTCTCCACCGGCAAGTTAAAAAATCCATAAATGGGCTTTTCAGGGCTTTACCCTGAGCTTGCCGAAGGGTTTGTTCTTGCACTTAGGTAAGGATTTAGCCGTTTCATTCCAATTTTTCAATTGGATTCGCCCAATTCCCTTACGGAACGGGCGCCTCACTCTTTCGAGCTTGGCGTTTCTGCTCGCACCTCTGGCATTACTGCCGACGGGAGTTACCCGCTACCCTGCTCTTTGAAATTATCAAAGAAGTGTTCGGACTTTCCTCTCCCCGCATTGCGGGAAGCGATCACTCATCTTGCTGAGACACCTCTAATATATCAAGATTATAATCTATTGTCAAGATTAAAATAAAGTTTTCGCTCCCGCCTCACTATCTAACGTTTCATTCACTAATCTGTCTGCTTCTTTATTTTTTTCGCGAGGAATATGTTTGAACTTTACTGATTTGAAATCCATTTTTAAATTCCATATTTCTATAAAAAAAATTTGTATTTTTTCATTTTCAAGCTTATACTCGCCGTTTAACTGTTTTACCATTAGCTCTGAATCAGATTTTATTTCAACTTCCGAAGTTTCTGCTATTGCTTTGCCAAACAATGCCTTAAATTTTTTTAAAGCAAAAATTACAGCGTTATATTCTGCGTCATTGTTGGTTAAATTGTCGCCCAAATATTCCCCGTATTTTTTTATAATCTGGTCCCTTTCATTATAAAAAACAACCCCTATCGCAGCTTTCCCCGGATTCCCCCTGCTCCCCCCGTCTGTATAAATAGTTATTTTTTTCATAAAATTAGTTTAATTTTTCAAAACCATCAAAATGAATTTTATCGTTTGAAAAAGTTTCTACAACTTTATATTTTCCTTTTGTATAAATTTCGCCGTTGTCTAAAAAATGAACAACTTCTAAAATAATAATACTGGCTTTCGGACGGGAAAGTTGCTGGTTGCCTTTTGTTTCCAACAATGGGATTTCACCATAAAGATAATAGTTTCTTTGGCCCCTTTTTAAAAAGTCATGAACTTCTCTATTTTTTATATCTTCTGGCAGACATTCATCTTTTTTTCTATTTCCGTTTTTAAATTCAGAAATATTTCTTAGGGCTAAATCTGGATTGAATTCTACTATAATTCCCATATTTATTTTCAAAATTTATTTTTTAAATATTTTTTATTTTCTACTCTTATCAATTTACTACTTAATTTATTATAGTACAATTCCATAGAATTGTACTATGATTACCTCTCTTGTATTTTGATTCTATTATTTTGGTTCTATTTAAAAGTATTATTTAAAATTTTGCGGAAATCGTTTGGCATTTTAGGATTGATTGAATAAAACACGCGGCCTGAGGCTCCTTGTGATTCTAAGACATCCAAATTTTTTAGTATGGCTAAATGGTTTGATGTAGATTTAAGAGAAATTTTTAAACTCTCGGCAATGTTGCCAACGCTCATTTTGCGACCGCCGTAAAGAATGCTAATAATTTTTAAACGGTTGATATTGGCCAAAACCCTAAAAACAACTGACCATCTTTTCATATTATTTTATTTATTTTATAGTTTACTTTTAATTTCGTTATCGCTTATTCTGCCTATATTATAGTACAATTCCATAGAATTGTACTATTCATTTCCCTCGCCGCGGTAGCAAATTTGAGCATCTCTCAAATACATCATCAGAAACGAGATTGCGATGGTTACGCATGATATATGGTAAATTTCTTATACTGGCTCCCGGATAAATGCCCACGATTTCAGCGTTTTTATCGGCAATTGTGATAATTTTTTGTTTCTTGATATTTACCCCCGCATCTCGCAATCCATAGTCAAATACATCTCCTATATCTTTGTATCCGGAAATCCAACCACCAAGGCATTCCACAAAATAACCTCCCATACCACAATCTGATCCGATACACATATTTTCGTCACCGAGCGAATAAACATAAAATTCGGATTCTTCAAATACTTTATCATAAGGAGGAGCCCATCCAGTTGAATCGCCAGCCTTTTCTGCAGATTGCATACCAATAGAAATAGTTTTATACCGACTGACGCCAAAAGGATATTTTTGCCACAAAATCGCACCAATGGTTATAAATATTATTACTAAAAAAATAAAAAAATAAAATCTATTCATTAATCAACCACCTCAAGAACGCCGACGCTCATAAAATCGCCCTTGCGCGCCTTGATCAGTGTATTATAAATTTCCGCCCACAAAGTTTTTTCAGTAATAGTTATACAACCAAGCGACCGGCTACCCGTATGCAAATATCTTTCTCCACTATGCCCAATTCTAAACCAAATTCTCGCTTTTAGCGCTAATTCTAAATATCTTGATCCTCCAGGATGAGGATAATCAGGAATTTCAATATCATATAATCCTTTTTCCCAAGGATATCCCGGATAATCGGTAGTTTTATATTTTTTTCCATTTAAGGTAAATATTTTTTGAGAAATGGAATATGCCGCCCGCGCCATCGGCTCATGCTCAACATCAGACATGAACTGAGAAGAACCATTTTCTCGCAATACAACAGAGGCGTTCTTGCTACGGTACGGACCTTCCAAAATCGTAAAGTATTCTCGTTTTCCATCGTCGCGGTCTACTCTAACTTTTAAAAACGCTGGCAGATTTATTTTAGATTTATTATTCTCTCGCACAACTTTAAGCCAGCCATCACCCTCGTCCGGCACATACCACATCGCATCTAACACTTCCGCTTCTAAAATTATTTCAAAAGTAGCGGTTTTTTTACCCCAAAATTTATCTAATATTGATCGAGTTTCTCTTATTTGAACTTCAAAAACAAACTGTTGCGTTTTAGCAAGAGTTGTATCAATTTTTATGTTACCATTTACACTACCGCTATCATTGAATAGTAAATCTTTTTCAACAACAGTAATAGAGACTTCTGTTTTAAATAGTTTTTGATCGGTTTCAAATCTTCCCGCTTCACGACCTATTTCCACAGTTGTGCCAACCTTGATTTTTTTATCAATACGCAAAAACTTGCCAAGCGCTTCAATTTCAACGCGAATATCATCGCCGATAGAATCGCCTTTGTATTTTATTTTTGAAAGTTTTACTCGGATGAACTTTGGCATAAATTTGTTTTTATAATTTATTAGACCTTATATTTTAGTATGTTATTTTTAAAAAATTTATTTTATAGTTTACTTTTAATTTCGTTATCGCTTATTCTGCCTATATTATAGTACAATTCCATAGAATTGTACTATAGATAATATTCTCCGTATAGATAATTTTCTTTATTGTGCCTTTATTTTTTGAAGTAATTGTTTAAACAGCTTTCAAATTTTTTGAGGTCTTCGTTTTTTATTCTAAAACCCGAGGCTTGGGCGTGGCCGCCGTAAGTTAATAAAAAATCAGCGCAGGTTTTCATTGCCTCCACTGAATTTGTATTTTTTGGGTTTCTCACGGACCCGCAAGATTCTTTGTCTCCTTTTTTAAAAATAAAAGCCGGCTTTTCATATTTTTGAGAAGTGATTGATGCCACAGATCCAGCCAAAGTTAATTTCCAGGAAGGATCTCCTTCAAAAATAATTGGCGCATCTTGTTTCTGAATAATTCTTCTCTCAACTTCCTGTGTAATTTCCTTAACTTTAAACTGTTTTTGTCGGCTTTCATTGATTAAATTCTGCGCCATTTCCTTGCACTTTGGCAGAGAAGGATTAATCAGAAGAAAATAAGATTCGTTCTGATAATTTACGCTCTCTGACGCGTTTAGAGCTGAAATAATTTTTTGCAGAGAACCTTCAAAAATACGGCCTTCGCCCAAAATATCTAAAAAGGCCCGCAGCGCCGGGCGAAATGTATTTCTTAAAGACCTCAATCCTTCTTCAATAATTTTTTGATTTTCATTAACTTGCGGCACCATGTCGGCTATAGTTCCTAAAGCAGTTAATTCCAAAAAACTATTCCTCAGGCTTTTTGATATTTTATCTCCTAAAATTTCTTCGCAAAGTTTAAATGTTATACCCACATTTGCCATTCCTTTAAAGGGATAACTGTCGCTTTCCTGTTTCGGGTCAACAATGATTGAGGCGGCTGGCGCTCCAAACAAGGTTTCGTGGTGGTCAATAATTATAACCTCAAAACCCATTCTATTCGCGACTTCAACTTCTTTTATATTTCCAATTCCAAGATCTAAAGTTATGAAAAGAGCCGGCGCCTTGTTTTTTAAAATATTTAAAGCATTCAAGTTAACGCCATACCCATTTTTTTCCCTGTCTGGAAAAAAAGCAGAATCAATACTGCCGCCCAAGCTTTTTATTGCTTCTTCTAAAATTACAACCGACGAAATTCCGTCTAAATCCGAATCGCCATACAAAATTATCCGTTCATTGTTTTGAACGGCTTTTTTTATCCTTTCTGCGGCTTTTTCTAAATTTTTTATTTTATAACCCATAATTTTTAGTTTAACGCTTCAAGACCAGGCAAAATCTCTCCCGATAAATATGCCATCGTGGCGCCTCCGCCGGTGGAAATATGTGAAAATTTATCCATCAAGCCGTGTTTTGTGACGAATTCAACTGTTTCTCCGCCGCCAATAACTGAATAAGCCTTGCTATTTATTATTGCTTCTGCAATTTTTAATGTTCCTTTTGCATATTGTTCCTCTTCAAATTTTCCGAAAGGCCCGTTCCATAGAATTGTTCTTGCCGTAGCAATTTTTTCTTGAAACATTTTTATCGATTCCTCATTAATATCTAAAGCGTCTAACTGCCCCGTTGGTGTTATAATTTTTTCTTGGTGCTTGAATTTAATATTTTTTTCTAAAACTTCTTTTGCTATCAGTCCGCTAATTAAAACAAAATCTGCAACCTCTGACATACTATCAATAAATTTTGTTTTTGTTTCCACTTTCGTTCCGCCAATTATAGCTATCATTGGCTTTTCCGGATTCTTTAAAACTTTGCCTAAAGCCTCAATTTCTTTTTCCAGCAAAAATCCTGCGCCGCAAGGAAGATATTTTGGAATGAACGCAATTGAGGCATGATTTCTGTGGCACACTGAAAAAGCTTCATTAATATAAATATCTCCCAACCTTGACAGCTTTTCTGCAAACTTTAAATTCCCTTCGGTTTCTTCCCCGTGAAATCTCAAGTTTTCAAGCAACAATACTTGTCCTATCTTTAAATTTTTAGAGAGCATCTTTGCATTTTCGCCTATGCAATCAGGACTCTTTATTATATTCATATTCAAAAGTTTTTCAAGGCTTTCTTTGACTTTATCTAAGCTATATTTTTTATCTGCAACACCCGCGCTTTCTGGATCCAAATGGCTCATTAAAATTATTTTTGCTTTATTTTCTATTAGATATTTTATTGTGGGCAGGGCTTGTTTAATTCTAAAATCATCTAAAATGTTTCCTTTTTTATCAAGCGGCACATTAAAATCGCATCTTACTAAGACGCGTTTATTTTTTACATTAAAATCTCTAATGGTTTTCATTGATAAAAAATTAAAAATCTAAAAATTACTTCTAATTTAATTATCATGTCGGCAGTTCAATATAAAAAGTGGAGCCTTTTCCCTTGCCTCCAGATTCTGCCCAGATTCTGCCGCGATGGGCTTCTATAATTTTAGCTGATATATATAGTCCAATGCCTTTGCCCGTGGCAAACAGTTTTTGGGCTTGCTCGCCGCGCTGGAAGGTTTTATCAAAAATGTTCTTTAATTCAGTTTCATCCATTCCGATGCCAGTGTCTTGTATGGTGATTAAAATAGATTGTTTTGAATTTTGGTCATTTGAATTTTGAATTTGTTTCGGATTTCTAATTTCGGATTTCGAATTTATCGTTATGGTTACTCCTCCTTTTTCCGTGTATTTCACAGCATTGTCCACAACATTTGTTATAGCTACTTTCAGTTTGCTTTCATCGGCTGGAATTAGCGGAATTATTTCGTTTTTGTCTTCTTTTTCAATTTTTATGTAAATTCCCTTTTGCTGGATTTCGGCATCTGCGCCATCTTTGATTTGTTTTAACGTGTCTTCTATGTTCACTTCGGGCCTTGGGTTTATCATATCTTTATCTAATTGGAACTGGGAAACATTTAAAAGGTCGTCAACTATTTTTATTTCTTCGGCTGTTGATGTTTTTATTCTGTCTATTATTTCTTTTGACTTTGGCGGAATCTTGCCGCGCTTGCCAGACAGCAAAAGGTCTGTGTACCAATTTATGGCGGTCAAAGGAGTTCGCAAGTGGTGGTTGGTGATTACCAGAAACTGGGTTTTGACTTCGTCGGTTCTTTTTAATTCTTCGTGAGCTTGCTTCTCTATTTCGTAAGCCTTTTCAACTTTTTCTTTTTGCTCCCTTATTTCCTTGGTTTGTTCGTCCACTTTTTGCTGTAGGGTTTTGCTGAAATCCTGCACCTCTCTGTAAAGCCGGGCATTGTCAACCGCAATAGCGGCTTGTTTTGAAAGCGTAGATAAAAGGTCTAAGTCTTCGTTTGTATATGCGTCGCCAGAAACTTTACTGCCTAAAACAATAATTCCAATAAGTTTGTTTGAGATTACCATTGGCAGGCACAGCGATGCTTCAATGCGCTTCATATTTTCAGAAAGCTGATTAAAACTTTGCCGCTCATTCGGGTCGCTTAAATCTTTTACAATCATTTGTAATTCGTCTCTGACTAACGGCTTTTGTGTTTTTTGTAAGTACTGGGTTAAAAAATTATCCTGCACTAAACTGATTCCGTTGTTTTCGTTAAATCCGACAACCTTTGCTATTTTGTATTTTATTGTTCCATCACTTTGATCAATCAGCAAAATTCCGGCCCTGTCTAACTGCATCGCTTGTTTTATGCTGTTCACAATTGAATCTACAATTTTATTCAAATCAATAGAATTCGTAAGTTCATCGGTTAATTTAGCAATTGTTTCCTGGTGGCTGTATAAACTAAAAAACAGATATTTGTTAGCAATACCTTTTATCTTGTTATTAAACCAAACAAAAAGCAGAACAAACAACGGCGCAATAATTAAGCCAGACAAATATGCTCCATTGTTATAAATCCCTCCAAGACTTCTGTTGTATATCCAAGTCACCAAATAGAACATTCCATAAACGAAAGCGGCGGAAACAAAATAAATAACGATTTTTCTGACCACTATTCGGAGGTCCATTAAGCGATAACGTAAAATAGCATAAGTTGACATCAAAGCCGAAATAAAAATTGTAACATTCCATACAGGATATACATCCATCCTAAATACTGGAAAGTAAGAAGTTATTCCTCCGCTAAAACCAATCGAAAATGCTAACATCAGGTATCTAATTTGATGTCTTTTTATTCCACTATTATTTCCATACGCCCGGCTCAATTCAAACAATGCATATATAACTGATAAAACGAATAGGCAAATAAAAATTATGTAAATGGGCGTCGCCAAAATATAATAAAATTGGTCAAAAGCAAAATATAAATTGCCTATAAATTTTTTTGTAAACAAATCTAAAAAAATAAAAATCGCGGATGCAATATAAAATGCGACTAATAAAAATTTTCTTTTTAATTCTAAAAAAGTTATTACAAAATGGGTTAAAAATAAGGGTATTAGAATTACACCGATTTCGGCTATCCGCCACCAAAAAAATGAATTATCTACGCTTGTTGCAGTAGCTATTTTATACATTCCAAATCCCCATAAAGCGATCGAAAAACAAAAAGCGCTCCATACAAAATGAATTTTCCTTCTTCCTTTAAGCAAGGTAAAAACACCTACTGTAACGCAGGGAAATAAAACAAATAATCCTGCAATAGCAAAAGCATTCATTTTTTTATTTATTTATTATACCGCTAAAGAATAAAATATAAAAGTGCCGAAAATAAAAAGGCCGCTCCAGAACGAATTCTGAAACGGCTATGTTTGCTTTCTGATCAGCCTGAAATCCTTTTGGATCTGGCCATCAGAACTATCCCAAACAGTTTTTTCCTTGCACGGGGCAAGGTGCAAACCGCAGGGAACTGTTCTGCCTGGAGCAACAACGCACCCGGAACCGAGATAAACTTCGTGTCCGAGGCACGAGCCAAGAAAAGTGTTGCCGCTATCTACCGCAACTCCGTTTTTGAGCACAGTGACATTCTTTCCGTCGAGCCGAAAGTCCGTCAACGTTGCGTTTAATCCTATAAACGTATCTCTGCCCGCCATGCTTGCAGAAATCATTTCTGCCACAGAAAAACATCCGGGGTAGAGAACGGAATACAGAATGTGGCCGTTTAGAATCGTGCTTTTTTCTCCTATCACGGATTCTTCAACGATGACGCCGTTTCCGATTAAAGCGTTGTCGCCTATCACGGATTCCTTAATCACTGCGCCAGCTCCAATTGCAACACCGTTTCCGATGACGCTTCCCTCGATGTAAGCCGTAGGGTGAATGTCGCAATTTCTGCCGATTCTGTTGAGTTGGCGCAAGATCTTCCACTTATTGAAAGACCGTGCCTTAAGAGCGAGAAAAAGCAATTTTGCTTTTGAGCTTTTCTGCAATCTCGCTCCACCGGCTAAAATTGCGGCGATGTTCGCAGCCCACAAGTTGACCCAGTGATCTATCTGGATGACAAACCTTTCGGTCATCGGAACCAGATATTTTTCTGCTCCGCACATGTGGTGTGGCGTTGCAATTGAAGCGGAAAAATCATCGGGCTCGATTATTATCGCACGTGCCACTCCCTTGTGTTTGGCTTCCGGAAAATAACGCAGGTTATATTCCGTATAACCCTGACATGTTTTAACATCCTGCACACTTGTCGCTGTTCGGAGCGTTGTAACTCCGTGTTTTAAAGCGCAAACAGCGGCACTTTTTTGGCTTCGAGATCGTCCAACGAACTCAGAAAATAGCTCTGGCGTAAAATACAAATTGTCGCCGAGCACGAGATGCTCCTCGGAATCAGCAATCTCGGACATATCCAAAATAGAAACTGATTCTATGCCCATTCTTGAAAAAACTTCAGCCTGCGCATCAGCAATCGTTTGATTCAGAACCAAGCAATCATGGGCAGGCTCATTGAACGGTTCAATTCTTTTATCGTTCCTCATCATGTATGCTTTCATCGCTATTCTCCCATCTTGCATTGTTCACTTGTCAAAACTGAGACCGTCCCAGCGCTGCCTTATTATTACAATAAATCACCGATAAAGTCAAAGTCAATGCAAAAAAAATAGTGGTAGAAAATATTTCCTACCACTAGTGCGTGGAATAATTTATTTTGGTGGCGCTTTACAGAGCCATTTTACATCTCTGCTTCCCAAATAATCCTGGAATTCTCCAAGATATCGCCAAAAAGATCTCCTGACATCTTTTTTCCAAGTAAAACCATGTTCTACCCAGAGTCCCCTTATATCCAATCTGTTTTCTTTCTTATCGTGCCTCGGCTCTATTCTGCCAATAAATTCCGAACCGTACAAAATTGGCAGAACATAATGGCCGAACCTTCTTTGATTAACTGGAGTATATGTCTCCCACACATAATCAAAACCGAAAATATCCTTCACCATCTTTCTGTCCCATAAAAGATTATCCAGTGGAGACAGAAAAGATACTTTTTCGTCTGTCTCCTCTTTTTCTATGCTCAAAAGCATTTCTGAATCAGAAGAATTTACAACATAGTGATTCTTAATTCCGTCTGTCTCTACTTCAATAAGCCTACCCTGCTTAATTAGTTTTAACAGAACGGCCTTTATCTCGCTTCCGCTTCCGATTCCCTGCCAACCAGATCCCGTTCCACTGATCGGCAACATTCCAACGCTTTTGAGCCTCCTTACAACGCATTCATCCTGCAATTTTTTCTCGCAAATCCGACTCCGCCAAACAAAGTCATCTCCGTAAACTCTGCGGGGCAAATCATAATATTTCCGGCCATTTTGCCTGCGAGCGATTACCAGCTTGCCAGTTTTCCACAAACTATCCAACGCTACCTTGCTCCATCTAGTAGGTTCCCAGAATATGTCCACCTTTTTGCTTTCGCTAATATCAGAAGAACAAATCTGGCCATTTTTTTCTATCTGCCTCAATAAATCCTTAAGCTCTTTAGCATTGACTCGCAAAAATTCTTCCAGCTTGCGCCTCCTGGCTCCTGGAAACACACCACGGCAAAGAGGCAAATCTTCTATTGGGACAACTGTTAGTTCCTTGTCATATGCCTCTACCCCTTTTCTTTGCTCATATAGCCAGCGGTAATAATCCAATGGACGGATTCCACTAACTCTAGCCTGGAGCGAGAGATCCACGGTTCCGCCACAAGGGCTTTGCGGGTCATACTGGATGGCCCTGAGACTATTAAATACAACTTCTATACCATTTAAACCAGCTATTCTCCTTGGTGAAAAAAGAAGCTGTTTGGATAAAATAAATTTCCGGGCAGTTGCGTTAGAACATTTCATTATCATTTCACCTCCTTACCTTTTCCCCAAATTTGGACTTGGAGTCTATTGTTGTATCGGAAATTTCGTCTTATGCACATATCCACGACCTTTTTTTGTATTTTAAAGAGCTGATTTCGAGAAGAAGCCAATGGCATTATTAAAACTCTTGACTTATCATAACTGCCGATCTTCGAAAGAATTTCATTTATTTCATTAAAATCTGGCTCGCTGTCTACTACAAATTTTATTTGATAATTATAATTTTTAATATAAAATTTTATTACTTCTATATTTATTCTTTTTTCGTTATATTTTTCTGGATTTATTATTTTATCCGGAACAGAATTTTTCAGCTTGGGGCTTATGCTAATCAAATCGCAATTAACATTTTTTTTAATAGTCGCATTGGTTTCAATTGTGATATGATAACCAGCTTTCTTTAATTTATCAGTTAATTCTTTTATTTCCGAGTGAATTAATGGTTCTCCGCCGGTAATTATTACATTTTTACAATTGTATGCAACTACTTTTTCCAATAAATTATCTATAGAAGTTTCACGACCCATCGCCGGATCCGAACTGTTTTTTTCATCACACCATTTGCATTTTAAATTGCACCCTCCTAAGCGGATTATTACCGAAACAGTTCCGACCAATATTCCCTCGCCTTGTATTGTTTTAAATATTTCTGTCACAAGCATACTATTTTGATTTTAATTCTTCTGCGTAAAACTCATAAAGAACGTTTTGGATATATCTTTTTCCTAAGACAGTTAGTTTGATAAATTCGTTATCGATAGTTACAAGATTATACCTACATAACTTTGCAAATATCAATGGAAAAACTTCTAACGAATCCTGTTTAAATATATTTTTAAATTTATCTCTTTCTAAAATACCTGAAAATAAATTGTTTATTACATATCTTTCCATTTTGTTTTTTTCCGTGGATTCAGCCGATATGTAATCTCCTATTTGAAATAAACCGCATTCAATATCTGATTTGAATTTTTCCACGTTATCAGAAGACCTGAAAACATAACCGTTTATAAAACTATAAGCTCCCGCTCCAATTCCAATGCTTTCATAACTTAAATTATAACTGGAATCGCTGTATCTCTGAATATGCCCCGGTTTATAAAAACAGCCAAATCTATTTTCTCGGTAACCAGCTTTAATTAATTCTTTATATGCCCATAAGTATAATTTAAATATTTCTTTCTCATTCGCTTGTTTTTCCAATAATCCCTTATCAATCAGCTGTTTTGAAACACTGTTTGGATGAATTATATAGCGGTACGTGGTTATGTTTTGAGGCGAAATTTTAATTATTTTTTTGATGTCTGAGCGCCAATCTGATTTCTTTTGCCCGGGTATTCCATATAAAAAATCGGCGTTCACTGTTTTAAATCCCAACTTAAGCGCATTTTTTATCATTCTAACACCTATTTTGCCGCTATGCGAACAATTCAAACTTTTTTTAAGAATTTCCTCCTTAAAGCTTTGCAGTCCCACAGAAAGGCGGTTTATACCCATATTTTTTACCTCATACAAATGTTTTTCATTTAAATCTAAAGGATTGCCTTCGAGAGTTATTTCGGAATCTATTTTTAATTTAAAAAAAGTTTTAATTTCATTAATTAAAATCCTCAATTGATTGGATGATAACAAAGAAGCTGTTCCGCCGCCGATATATACAGAATTGCAATAAGCTCTAGAAAATCGGACTGTTGCGGAATAATTTTTAATTTGTTTTATTATCAAAGGCAAATAATCATCCAATACTTTAATAATTTTTGAGTTCGAGGGGGTAGGGTTTTTAAAAAAATGGCAAGAATTGCACTTAATTCTGCAATAAGGTATTGAAATAAATAATGTAAATTCTTTTTTGTCAGGCATTTCTTTATCCAAGTCAATCTTTTTAATCAAGGATTGTTTTTCTTTGGCGTTGGCTTGCATAGGTGGAGGGTATTGATAAAAATTTGCATATCCCTCTTGTTTATAAGGAATAACTAATTTATTTATTTTTACATCTTTATTATTAAAAAAATTATTTTTAGAAACTCCCTCCCATAATTTAGGATTATCGGCAATAAAATTTTGCAACATTGCTTTGCATTTTACCAAATCAAGGTCAACAACTTCAACTCCGTTTTTTTCTAAAAAATATCTTGCGTGCGGAAAAGTTTTAGATTCTCCCGCAATTACTTTAGAAACCCCAAACTGAATTATCGCCCCGGCGCAAAGAAAACAGGGCATGTGGGTGGTGTAGAGAGTCGATCCCTTTAAATCCATAAACTTCTTAACAGAATTTTGTATACAGCAAAATTCTGCGTGCATAATTGGGTTGTTTTCTTGGACCCTCCTGTTGTGCGCGCTTCCAATAATCTCTCCATCTTTTATGATAACGCTACCTATAGGTATGCCATTTTCCGCTTCGGATTTTAAAGCCTCTCTAACAGCGCGCTCCATAAACTCATTATTATAAAGCAAATCATCAAAATCTTTGGAATTCATTGTAAGTCTGTTTTTTAAAAAATATGCTTATTATTAATAAAAATGAGTATTAATTTCAAAATAGATTATGTTTTATAAAATTCACGGTGTGCGCGTTTTAGTTTATAAAAACAAACAATTTCTTATTTTGAAGAGAGTCGAATCAGACAAAAATGACGCTGGGCTTTGGGATATTCCCGGAGAGAAAATAAAACTCGGTGTAAAACCTTCTTGTTACCGCTCATATCAACGCCTTTCATAAAATATGGGGACTAATTGTCAAAGCCGAGAACCACTCTCGGTGTGCTGATTTTAGATTATAGGGTTTTGTTAGATTAGTCAAGTTTTAGACAGCGCAAGAAAAAACAGCGGCAGAAGTTTTGACTCGTGGTCATTGCTTCTACCGCTTACGGATTCTTGCCGAAGTTAACGGACTTGGCATAGTCCAGCAACTTGGCGACGAAAAGCTCGTCCACATCGGGAGGGGGCGTGTAGTTTTTCCCCAATACGCGTGGCAGATTCGACATGTCGAATCTTGTCTCCCGTGTTATATAGGGAAGGTACTGCGCTGTGCCACGGTCGAAAATTCTCTGGAACTTTCCGAGCAATGATTTCGGATCGCAATCAGAAGAATCTCCGTAGCGAAAATCCGTGATGCCCATGTGTTTCAACGAAACATCGTTCAGCCAGCGAACCTTGGGAGGTTTAGGATGAACAATGTGAAACACTTGGCCGTGTGCTGGAATTTCAGCGAGGTCTGCCATCGTTTTCGCGACCCAATCAATGGGAACAATGTTTAGCGTAGAATCCGGAGAAAACTTTCCACAAATAGGAAACCGAAGCATCCCATCGGGATTGAAGCCAATTCCGTTGACTTTGTATTTCTCTGATTCCGCTCGCTTGCAAGCAAAGGCCTGCTTGAATTGCCAATACCTGTTCGCAAACACATAGTACCCGTTGAAGGATGGCGTCCAGCCGGTAACAGTGTCGCCGACCACGATGCCGAGCCGGTAAATGGAGTGCTTTCCGTAGCTCCAACTCTTCACCAGCTTTTCAGCCTGCAGTTTTGTCCGTTCGTAGACATTGCGGCAGGTTTGTCCCACATCCAGGTCGTTTTCGCTGAAGGTTTCGGCGTCGCCTGCCACATAAGCTGTGCTCACATGATGGACTTCAGGAATTTTCATTTCCCGTGCAAAGTCCAGCACATTTTGCGTTCCGCAAACATTGACGCAGGTAATTTCCTTTGCCAATGCTTCGTCAAACTTAATCGACGAAGCGCAATGGATTACCTTATCAATCCTGCCTCGCCACAACCGCGCTTTACAGCCGCAGACTCCGAGATTCGGCAGAGTGACATCGCCGTTGAAAACAACGATGCCATCAGCGCATCTCAAAAATTTCTCAAGACGAGCAACAGGATTGTCGCCGCGAATCAAGCAGATCAGCTTATGCCCTCTCTCGATTAGGAGAGGCGCTAAGATAGATCCTACCGCGCCGGTTACGCCGGTCAGCAGAATAGTAGCCATAATCTCTCCTTTCGTTCGAGAAGTCTTAAATTTTCAGGGCTGGGAAACCCTTCGTTAATCTCAGGGTAAACTATTCCCAACGTACTGATTTTACCATACCAAAATAAAATCAACTCGTCAAATTTTTTTCCGCCTCGCATTGAGGTACCCAATTTCAAAAAAATGAGCTTCCCCAAATTTCTACGATCGTAGAAATTTGGGGAAGCTAAAATTTTACTTTTTCTCCGGGATTTATTGTTCCTTTTTGGTTATTATTTTTATTATCTTCTATTGTTTTATCTTCCTCTATTTCTTCCTCTATTCTTTCTTTCAGCTTCTCTTCTGGAGTTTCTTCGGACTCTTTTTTTTCTAACGATTCTTCGAGAGCTTTTCTCAGTTCTGACAAATTAATTTCTTTTCTTCTCGGTTTATCTTCTCTTTTTTTGGGCGAATGGAACGGAATTTCTTCTATTTTTAGCGCGTCTATTGTTTCTGTTTCATCAAATCCTCCGCCGCTGTGCAATGACTCTCCTTCGCTTCTGTTTGTTTCATTTTTCAATTTTTTCAGGCATGACTTGCAATAAACAGGCCTTCCTTTGATTGGTTCAAAAATAACTTTTGTCGGCCTGCCGCAAACAGAACAAACCGCATCAAAAAGATGCTGCTGTTCTTCTGAACCCGCCGGGTTGATAGACTTTTTATAATTTTGCTGAAAGGGATTATTTTTCTGATTTTCTTTATCATTTTGATCTTCCCCAAAACCAGACCAGCGCGAAATTTTTTCTTCAACCACTTCTTTTTTTACTCCATACCTCTCGCGGCTGGCTCTGATAATTTTTTCTCTGTTTGAATTTTCCAAAGGACTTGGCGGAGGCAAAGTTTCTGCTGAAAACGGATGCCCCGCCAGCCCGTCAATCATCAGTTTTAAATAGATATTATATTTTGGCAGATTCACCAAATCTTCTGCGGTAAATTCGGGAGTAAATTCTCTTTCTAAAAATTCGGCGTCTTCGGCCCCAACGCGAAACACAGCCAATGTTCCAACGTTTCCAAAAACAGCGTCTCTTACTTCTTCTTCCATTTGAGTAATATATTGGTGCCCCAAAGTAATATTTAATCTATATTTTCTGGCTTCAGATAAGATATTGGCAAAAGACTCGGTTGCAAAATTCTGAAATTCGTCAACATAAAGATAAAAATCTTTTCTTTCGTCTTCTGGAATATCAACGCGAGACATTGCGGCCAACTGCAATTTTGTAATTAATAAAGCTCCCAATAATCTTGAGTTGTCTTCTCCAATTCTTCCTTTTGACAAATCCATAATAAATATTTTTTCTTTGTCCATAATATCTCTCATATCTATTGTAGATTTTGTCTGGCCGATCATATTTCTTATCAACGGGTTTGAAATAAACTGCCCCACTTTGTTTTGTATAGCGGCCGTAGCTTCAACTTCATAGCGCTGGGTGTATCTTGCATATTCTGTAACCCAAAAAGATTTTACTATCGGGTCTGTGATTTTTGAAACAACTTTTTCTCTGTATTCAGGGTCAGCCAACATTCTATTCACCCCCAAAAGCGTGGAATCAGGATATTCCAAAAGAGCCAAAATGGAATTGTTCAAAATATATTCCATACGCGCTGACCAGACATCCGGCCAAACTTTTTTAAAAACGCCCATTAAACCTCCTGCCACCAAGTGCCTGTATCTGAAATCAACTTTTTCCATAACATTAAATGCAATGGGATAATCCAAATCAGCCGGGTTGATGTAAACTACATCATTGATTCTGCCAGCTGGAATAAAGTCTAAAAGTTTTTCGGCGCCTTCTCCGTGCGGGTCAACATAAGCCATTCCGTTCCCTTTTTGAATGTCTTGAATTGCCATATTTTCCATTAAATTAGATTTTCCCATACCGGTTTTTCCAATGCAATAAAAATGCCTTCGACGGTCGTCGATTTTAATTCCAAACTTCTTTCTTTGATTTCTGAAAGTAGTCAATCCAAAAAAATTTATCTCGTTTTTATATTCCATTTATTTATCGTCATTGCGAGCCACAGCGAAGCAATCTAAACAACGGGATTGCTTCGTCGCTTGCGAGCTCCTCGCAATGACGGTCTACTCGACGGGTAAATTTGGCGGAGGACCGGCTTTCTTTGACTCAACTCTTGCCATTGTTGGCCCAACCATACCTGAAATTCTTAGCGGGAAGTGGAATAATGTTGCCATTTCTTCTGTGCTATATATAGAAGCATATTTTTTTCTGTTTGGAAATGCCGGAGGAAATCTTAAAATAGCGTTTCTCATTATTCTTCTCGCCCTTAAAAAAACTCTCCTTTCTCGCCATATATTGTGAACTTTTGTTCTTGTTTCTGCGGCATATTTTATATAATTCATATTTTGCGTCCCGAAGTGCGCAGAATACGCTCTGGCAAGAACCTTGTGAGAAGGTTGCCAATTTTCTGTTTTTGCCACATAAATTCCCCTTATATTTGTTCTAAAAACCGGTTTTTTAAATTTATTTTCAACTTCAGTAATAATTTCTCTTTCGCCCGGAGTCAAAACCATTTCCCTTTCTCCCGACTCTTCCTTCTGCTGGGGAACCCATTCATAAGACGCCTTTTCTCCAGACCCTTCTTTTTCCGGCCCCATAATAACTTGTTTCGCCACATACCACAAATCTTCTAAAAGCGTTGGCTCTTTTTTTTCTGGACGTTTGGAAAGTTCATTTATTATTTTTTTCGCATCTTCCTTAAACCATAAATCTTCCACTGCCGGATTTATCGGCATCAATATAAACTGCAACCAATAATGCTCACCTGTTCCCAATCTTGACATTCCCTCTAACAAGGAAATTATAGGATCAATTCTTTTCTCTTCAGCTGAAATTCTTTCTCCTTGAGGCTCAAAAAATTTTTCATAAGTTTTTATGGGAAGAGCGTCTTTTTTTGCTAAAATTAAATCTTCTCCATACATATTCCACTCGTCATTTGGAATTGTTGGCGGAACTAATTTTGTATAATCTGAAACTTCACGAATTTCTATATCGGGATAATGAGCATACAAAGCTGTTTCAATCATTAAGCGGTGCTGCTGAAAACATCTTAAATAAAAATGAATTCTTCCTTCTATGCTTGCTATTTCAAAAGAGCACCAACCTGGCGTATAGTCCAGCATCCCATCACACCATTTTTCTCTGAAAACTGGATGATCCCAGACAGGCCATATAGTTGAAAACACATCTTCCATTGCTTTAAAGGGAGCTAAAACTTCTTTTGGCGGAGTTATTTCCAAAAATGACCACCTTTGATTGGCATAATCAAAATCCCAATCTAACCACCACAGATATAAAATTTTTAACTGCGACTGCAACATCAATGGTAAAAAAATCCACCACCACACCCTTAAAAAAGGAATCCATAGAATAATCAAAAACAAAATCACCCACCAAAACGGGTCCCAAACTGTTTTTTTTACCGCCTCCCACCAGAAAAATAATGAAGATATTTGTATTGCCATAAGAGTCTTAAGTTCCTCCGAAAAAGATTAATATCTGTGGAAGATATTTAATAATAATTGTAATAATTGCCACAATTAAAAATCCTGTTATAAAAAACTCAAAAGTAAAAATAAGCGGCACAACCACATAAGAGGTCTTTTTTAAGTGCCAGTAATAAATCAAAGAAAAAAACACAATATAAAAAATTGCAGTCGCAATAAATAAAACTATAAGAAGCGTGTAAAAGATATCCATAGCTTTTATATATTATAACTCTGACATAATTGATAATCAATACAACGCAAAAGCCCCGCCACAGCGGGGCTTCTTAGTTTTATGCGGTTTGAGTTTTTCGTAAGAAATATTTTCCTTCAGAATTTTTATCAAAATACTTTTTGTTGTTTAAATTCATCAAGACGGTATTTTTAGCAACCAATCTTTGGGCAAGAACTTCTTTTACAATATCTTCTTTATCTTGCGGCCCGCTGTTTTTCTGCAAAACTTTCAAAATTACATCTTTTATGGTTCCTGGCTCATAACCCCATTCGCTCAATGCGTAAGTTCCTCTGCCGACAAGCACAAATCTTGAATCTTTTATAAGTTCATTATGAACTGTCTGAGGGTAAGTTTTTTTGTTTGCAGGACTCAACTCAAGCTGGTCAATTAATTTTGCGACATCGGTAAAGTGAAGCGGCTTTTGATGTTTTTTAAACGCCAAAAATGCTTTGTCTCTAACTCCCCTTGGCTTAATTTCCGGCCAGTCAATCAATCCTATTTTACCATCATTAGTTTCCTGAATTTTTTTTGAAATTTCAAGATAAGATGCTAAAATAGGTTCTGTAAATCCGGGCATTGAAGCCATTTTTGCGGATAATTCTTTTTTAGGAAACGGAGTTCCAATTTTTTTAATTTCAGAAACTAAAACTCCCAAATTTTCTTTAACTTTTGTCTGGGCGTCTGGCATTGTTGACCAAAAATAATAAAAATCCTTTTTCTCGCAAACTCTAAAAAACTGCTCGCCCAAAGTTAACAAAAATAAAACATAGGGCTTGGCTTTTTTGCCTCCCAATTCATCTAAAATAACTTCCTCTTTTCTAAATCCTCCTTTTTCTGTAAAGTAAGAAACAAACTCTCCAAAAATTTTATCTAATGTTTCTTTGTTTTGTTTTTTGACAAACGAAAAACCAACCTCCTCTATTTGGCGGACTCTTTCCCTGGTTATGCCATAGGTTTTTCCAATAGCTTCCAACGTTTCAGGGGCGCCTGTTTTTACGCCAAATCTGCGGCTAAAAATCTCTTTTGTTTTTGGCGAAAGACCTTTGGTAAGCTTTTGGTATATTTGAAAATAGTTGATTTTTTCCATATGTTTATGTGTATTTAAACAGTATTATATAGTTTACCATATTAAAATCTGCGTGTCAACACCATTCAGCCTGTTAACAACTTTTAGTCTTTTTTCCTCTCATCCCACTTCTTCCAGCTTGCCAGTAAAGGACCGGCGATGAAAATTGACGAGTATGCCCCCGATGCGATTCCAATAATCAAAACAAGCGCAAAAGATTTCAGGGTTTCGCCGCCGAAAAAATAAAGAGAAATCATCACAAACATAGTTGTCAAAACGGTGCTGATTGACCTCCCTATAGTTTGGTTTAAACTCCAATCCACCGTCTCTTCAAACTGGCCCATCCCCCTTCTTAAAATATTCTCCCTGATTCTGTCAAAAATAACAATTGTGTCGTGCACCGAAAAACCCAAAATGGTCAAAAGCGCGGCGATTATCGGGACTGTTATTTCAACATTATAAAATTTTCCCAGAATAGAAAAAACTCCCAACGGAATCAGTATGTCATGAAAAAGAGCTACCAGGGAGGTTATTCCATATTTCCATGAAGCCACCGGCCCTGACACTTTTCTGAAAGCGAAAGTTATATATAACGTAATCGCCAGCAACGCCAAAACTATTGCGATCTGGGTTTTATTTCTTAATTCCTGACCAATAGAAGGGCCAATAAACTGAAAACTTTTTTCCTGAGCAGGTGATAATTCATTTAGCTTTGTAAGTATTTGCTGGTGAGTTGCCTCGTCAACTCCCTTAAATTTTAAAACCGCTGCTTTGTTGCCCGTGGGCTGAATTACAATCTCTCCGAGATTAAATTGCGATAAAACTTTTTGCATTGCTTCGTTGGCAGGCCTCTGGTTTTGAAAGTCAATTTCCATATTGCTTCCGCCGGTGAACTCAATGCCAAATTTTAAGCCAAACAAAATTAAAGAAGCAATTGCCGCTATAATTAAAATTCCAGAAAAAATATAATAAATTATAGAGTATTTAGTAAATTGTATATTCATGTAAAATTTTTAATTTGAAATTTGAAATTTGAATTCAATTTGAAATTATTTAATTTGAAATGATTAAAATTCGTCGGGTTTTCAAATTAAATCATTTAAACATTTCAAATTGATTTCAAATTGTAAATTGTAAATTTCAAATTCGTTATAACAGCCATTTGGCTTTTTCGACCCGTTGGCCCACAAATACCATTAAGAATATTCTTGTTATAAAAAAGGCGGAAAATAAACTGACAATAATACCTAAACTCAAAGTCAAAGCAAATCCCTTGATAAAAGATGTGGCAAATGTGAACAAAATCGCGCAGACGATTAAAGAGTTAAAGTTGCTATCGCGAATTGACGGCCAGGCGCGGTGAAATCCTTCCTGAATTGATTCAGACAAACTCTTGCCTGTTTTTATTTCTTCTTTCATTCTGGCAAAAATTAAAATGTTGGCGTCAACTGCCATTCCTATAGACAATATAAAACCTCCGATGCCAGCCAAAGTTAAGGTAACGGGAATTAATTTAAAAATAGCTAAAGTCAAAGCAACATAAATTACCAGGGCAATTGACGCTAAAAATCCGGGCAACCTATAAATCAAAATCATAAATATGACAACTGCCAAAAGTCCGTACAAACCGGCTGTAAGGGATTTTTGTAACGAGACAGCTCCCAATGTGGGCCCAACTGTTTCCTGCGAAATTGGGTCTCCTATTTTTACAGGCAAAGCTCCGGAATTTAATCTTCTTGCAATATCGTTTGCTGTTTGAATATTCATATTTCCAGTAATTATAGCTTTTCCGCCAGATATTTTAGTTTGCACAATCGGCGCGTATAAATCTTGCGCATCAATTTTTTGGTCGCTGTTTGTATCAATAATAGAAGCTCCGTCTAAGTAAATTGCCAAGGGCTTGCTGATGTTTCTTGCCGTTATTTCTTCAAATTTTTTTGCGCCTTCATCATTAAACTGCAATTGTATTTCGGGCTTATAAGTTGTTTGGTCAAAATTGACCGTTGCTTTTGTCAAATATTTTCCTGTCAATTCTGTTGGTTTAAAATATGGATTTTGCAAAGCCAATTGCCAATCTTTTATTTTTGTTATATCTTCTTTTTTTTCTTGGGCCGCCTGCAGCTCTTTTATTTTATCTAAAATGGGCTTTGATTCCGCTTCTGTTTTTTGCTCGTCAAATTCAAGATAGGGAGTTTCGCCAATCATTTTTATTGCTTGTTCAACGTTTTTTACGCCGGGCAATTCAACAATCAATCTGTCTTGCCCCTGAATTTGCACAACCGGCTCAGACACGCCAAACATGTTTACCCTTCTTTCAATGACGTCTCTCAAACCAGCCATAGCGCCCGATTTATCTTGCACTGCGCTCAAATCGGCCTGATAAATTAAATTGACTCCGCCCTGCAAATCTAAACCCAAAACATAGGGCTTTTCCCAAAAGTGCGGAATAGTCCAGCTAAATTTTCCATTCAAAAAATCAACTGATTTATTAAAATAATTCGGGTATGAAAAAATCCCAGCCAAAATAGCCAGAATTACAACGGCAATAAAAATATAATATTTCTGTTGCATGGTGATAAAAGTATTATATCTCTGATTTTTAAAATAGTCAATCGCGTCAACAAAAAAAGCCCCGCGACACGCGCCGCAGGGCAAAAGATGAAAAATATGTTACCAGTGTCCGGTCCCTCGCCAGCCCTCATACGGAACGCAGTCGTAACACTGGCAACCCGGGGGATGCGGAGGATCTTCATAGCGCTCTACTTTTTTCCAATTGTTATTACAAGTATCACAACGATAAATTGTTATAATCTCGCGTATATAACCTGGCCCCTCCTTGAACTTATCTGTTCTAGATTTTTGTATTCCTTTCTTGCCGCAGACAGAGCAAAATTTTTCTCTATGCTCTTTATAAAAGAATGGGACATACCAAAGAAAAGAAAGAAATACAGTACTTATTACAACAGCTATCGCTCTTGTCTCTTCGGAGCCCCACTTAAAAGAGGCAACCGTGGCTAAAATAAGAACTAGATAGACTGTAGCAACAATCATAGCACAATTCACTACTCTTTTTCTGTTCGCATTCATCTTTTATAGCTCCTTGTCAAAAAACAAACCCAAAGGACCACACCAATTTAACACTAATACTTTGCCAAATTTTGTCAACGACACGAGCATCACTCAACCGTTTCCTATGTTTAGGCAGTCTAATAATAATCTGCCGTTGTGCCTACGATCGTAGGCACAACGGCAACCTTTATGTCAGCTTTTATTCTTTTGCATAAAAAAAGCCCCTTGATATTATCTCGGGGCACGCGAATTTTTTTGTTAGATAGACTTGCTATGCAGATTTTTCAGAAAAATAAATCGTAAGACATTAGGTTCTACTGGAGAATTTTCCGGACGCCAGCGGGCTTGATATTCAACGGCGCACAAGCCGCACAGATTAACGCCCTTGCCCTCAATATTTTCCTGAAAAACCAGCTTGTCTTCCTTATTCGGTTTTCCGCAGACATTGCAAAAGTGGATTCCGTGCCACGCCGCCATTATTTGAAGGTAATGGTTTCTATCGGCGGCGTAATCTTGTTCAATCACTTCGTCAGGACTTCTGTCAGTGTAATCCATATGTGCGCAGACATAGTCCCAAACAAAAATTCTCTGTTCTTCCGTAAAAAACCTTTCAATCTCTATGTTATTCATTTCCCTCTCCTTTTTGTCAAAGGACGCGCAAAGAGCTGCATCAATTTAACATTAATACTTTGCTAAATTTTGTCAATGACCTTGGCTACGATCGTGAGTAGAAACGACAGGTTTCTATCAACTCCTTATTCGAGCGATCACTCGTTTTTGTAGTCGATTTGCAACAAACTATAAATACTTAATAGTATTGCGACCGCAATCTTATTGAGTATTCGCACATTTTGAAGTCTTTATAATTTTTCTAAAATTTTTAGTTCCAAGTTGCCTGTGGCTGTGTCATAAACCGCAAAAGTTGGCTTGTAAAATTGGCCTGCGGACTCACCTGGGTTTATTAGCCTGCAGTTGCCGATTTTTTCTTCCCAGGGCTTATGCGTATGTCCGTAAAAAACCAAATCATATTCTTGGCTTTCTGCTAAATTTTTGGCTTCTTTTGGAAAATGAGTGATAGCAATTTTCTTTGCCTCGCCGTAGCCATCGGGCGAAGGCGGGTTTCCAGTTTCTATTTCTAAAACATTTTCTTCAATTTTTACCCGAGAAATTTTATTATATTCTCCAATTAGAATCTTAAAATCTTTATCCATATTTCCAAATACTCCAAAAAACTCGCCCGAAAATTCTTCTAAAAACTCTTTCAAACTTTCTGGACTGCCAATATCTCCGCAATGCAAAATTAAACTGATTTTTTCTTTGTTCAGCCAGTTCACAATTTTTTTAAAATTCGCCACGTTCCCGTGGCTGTCTGAAACAATTGCTATTTTCATAAACCTTTGACGCAATCATTAAAAGTATTAACCTGGTTGTTATATTGCAAAATTAAAATCTTTACGTCGCTCGCCAATGACTGATATTGCAAAACCAGCTGGTTATAATTGTCTATTGAATTATTGTACTGCGGATTTCTCGGATTCATATTGTCAATCTTTTCTTTTTCCAAGTCTATTTGCGCAAAAAAATTATCTATCTGGAATTTTTTATTGTTAATTTCATTTTTTAAATTTGCGCTGGGCTCAGAGCAGACTGACAGAGGAAGGCCAAATTCCTGCACACCCATCCAGACTGATTCGCCTTTATAAATTCCTTTTACCACAGCTACTCCAATTTCAAAATAACGATTGTTCAAAATATTCGCTCTGTGCCCGGGACTATCCATCCAGGCCTGCACTAGTTCTTTTTCTGAAGCAAAATTACCAAGTATCAAATTTTCGCCGGCTGCTATATATTTATATCCATATTTTAAGACCAGTTCTCCGGGGTCCACGCCCGCAGGTGAAATATGCTCAAAATACTGGCGCTGGAACATATCGTTTGCTTTTGCCAACGCCGCGGCATTAAGTTCTGTATTTTCAGCCAGAGAAACCAGTCCATTTTCCTGCCTCTGCAAATTAGTTTGTAATATTATTCCCGATTTGCTTAAAACTGTTTGGCTGGGCTTTCCCACAATTTCCAACGGCGGAGGATTAAAAAAATCTTTTGAAACTTCCGTTATTATATTTCCAACATCTGTTTTTTTAAAATCCTGAATATTTTTTTTAAAATCTGGAAAAAAATTTAAAATATCATTTTCAAAATAAATAGCCACGGCTGACAGCATCAAAATTATAAACAAAAATATAATTATTTTATATTTTACCATGGCACTTTTTAAATTTTTTACCGCTGCCGCACCAGCAGGGGTCGTTACGGCCAATTTGTTTTTTGTTACTTTCAATAGCGCGCGGTACTGGCTGAGGGAGGTTTTGAATTTGCAAACCGGCTTTCATTATATTGTCGGCAATATTTGCGTCAATCATTTGCAAGAGCTGCTGGAACATTTTATGGCCTTCGTTTTTGTATTCTATTAAAGGATCTTGTCCTCCGTAGGCTCTTAATCTTACCGAGTCGCGCAAATGATCCATATCTGAAAGATGATTTTGCCAAAAATTATCTAAAACCCTCAAGCTCACAAACTTTTCCGCCTGCCGCATATTTTCTTGGCCAATTTCTTTTTCTTTTTTGTTATAATTTTCTTCCGGAATTCCGATCTTTTTAAAACTTTCTAAAATTTTCTCTTTCAAATTTTCGCCCTGCAAAAATTCGCGCCGTTTTTTATAAATAATTTCTCTGTGCTTGTTTACAACATCGTCATATTCTAACAAATGTTTTCTTGCGTCAAAATTAAATCCCTCAATTTTTGACTGCGCAGATTCAATGGCCCCTGAAATTATGCCTGCCTGAATTGGTTCGTCTTCCGGCACATTCAAGGCAGTCATTAAATTTTTTATTTTATCTCCGCCAAAAATTCTCATTAAATCGTCTTCCAAAGAAACAAAAAATTGAGAAGAACCCGGGTCTCCCTGCCTGCCCGACCTTCCTCTTAATTGGTTATCAATTCTTCTGGCATCATGCCTTTCTGTTCCTATAACGTGTAATCCTCCAAGTTCGGCAACTCTTCGAGACTCCTCGTGGCTCGGCGGATTACCACCAAGAATTATGTCAACTCCGCGGCCTGCCATATTTGTGGCAATTGTTACCGCTGCGCGTTTTCCTGCCTGGGCAATAATTTCTCCTTCTCTTTCGTGGTTTTTAGCGTTTAAAATTTGATGGGAAATTCCGCGCGCTTCTAATAATTTTCCCAAATATTCATTTCTTTCAACGGACCTTGTGCCAACCAAAATTGGCTGGCCCTTTTTATTCAATTCCTCTATTTCTTTTACCGCTGCTGAAAATTTACCGCTTTCTGTTTTAAAAACTTTGTCTGGCAAATCTTTTCTTACCATTGGCTTGTTGGTTGGAATTACAGCTACTTCCAGTTTATAAACTTTGTCTAATTCTTCAGCTGAAGTCAGAGCTGTTCCGGTCATGCCAGATATTTTTTTGTAAAGCCTGAAATAATTTTGAAAAGTGATTGTAGCCATTGTCAAAGATTCTGGTTTCACCTTTAAATTTTCTTTTGCCTCAACTGCCTGGTGCAAACCTGCAGACCAGCGTCGACCCGGCAACATTCTGCCCGTGAATTCATCAATAATCATTATTTCTCCTCCTTTTACAACGTAATCCCTGTCTTTCAAAAACAAAACTTTTGCCCGCAAGGCAGATTCCAACTGATGAGTAATTACAATATCGTTATCTAACCAAGGGTCAGATCCCAAACTTTTTACAACCCTGTTTTGGCCGTCTTCAGTAAAACTGACTGCCTTCATTTTTTCGTCAACAGTATAATCAACTTCTTTTTCTAATGGAGAAACAATTTTTGCAAACTGATAATATTTTTCTGTTGCCTCTTCTTCTTGGCCGGAAATAATTAAAGGAACCCGCGCTTCGTCAATTAAAATTGAATCAACCTCATCAACAATGCAAAAAGAAAATCCTCTCTGAACCTGCTGTTGCAATTCATAAACCATATTGTCTCTCAAATAATCAAACCCAAATTCATGATTTGTGCCATAAGTAATATCGGCGGTATAAGCCTCTTTTCTTGAGCAGGGTTTTAAAAATTCTTGAACCACTTTAAATCCTCCTATCACATCTCGTTCTTTATCTAATTCACTTTCGGATTTCGAATTTTTATAGCTCGCGTCATAAATATAGCCGCTTTCGTTTACTATGCATCCAACCGTCAATCCCAGCGCATCATAAATCTGTCCCATCCAAACCATATCTCTTTTTGCCAAATAATCATTTACTGTAACAATATGGCAACCCTTGCCTTCTAAAGCATTTAAATAAGCAGGCAATGTAGCGGCTAAAGTTTTTCCCTCACCGGTTTTCATTTCAGAAATTTTTCCTTGATGTAAAACAATTCCCCCAATCATCTGTGCATCAAAATGGCGCTGGTTTAGAGTTCTTTTTGAAGCCTCTCTGACCAACGCAAAAGCCTCGGGCAAAATATTGTCCAAGTTCTCGCCTGCCTGCGCAGGCAGGCCTTTGTTGATTCTTTCCTTAAATTCTTTTGTTTTTTCTTTTAACTGTTCGGCAGAAAACTTTTCAAATTCCGTTTCAAAAGAATTTATTTTTTCAACAATGGGTTTTAATCCTTTTATATATTTCTCATTCGGATCCCCAAAAATTTTAGATAAAATACTCATTTATTTTGTTTGTATTTTTTATGTTTATTCTGTTATATTATACGAAAATCCCGCGCCTTTCAAGCTTGAAAAGCGCGAGACAAGACCACATTGGTTAAATTAAGTATTGGCTAATTTTGGGTTGCTCCTCTTAAAATGACGTTGAAAACAAATTTTTCCGCTTTGAAAAAGTTTTTTGTGAAATCAACCGCTTTTTGCTGGTCGTAGAATTTGCAGGAAAATATATCAATATAAACAGAATTGTCTGTTTCGGCAAAGTGTCCGGATATCAAAGAAGTTTCTATTAATTGGGCCAGGCTATAACCGCTTACTTTTGGATCAGCCCCAAAGCGCACAACTACCGGCTCTCCAAATCTTTTCATATCAATCAAATCGCAAACTTCTATTGCATATTGTTTTATTTTTTCTCCGCTGCTTAAAATTTCATGGTCGCAGTTAAATAAATCTATTGAAGTGAGCATTCCCCAAACGCCCCGCCTTTCATACTCATCTTCAGAAATTGCATAATTGTTCACCCCGTTAGAGGTCTGTCCTTATGTGACTAAACTTGTCAATTTCAGACGACCAAATTATTATACAAATCCCGTATAGTCAGCACAGAAAAATTTTAAGAAAATTTTTCTGTCAAAGACCTCTAACGGGGTTCATCTCTTATTAAATTTTAATTATATTTTTTAATTTTATAACTCACAAAAACTTTGTCAAGGTGTGAATAAATCGCGGCGGCGCGGACGGCGCGCTAAATCAATTTTTTTAAATTTGTATTTTTTAATTTCCTGCTGTAATTTATCTTTAATTTCCACAACCGTTAAAAGCAAGTCATCTCCTGCTGATTGCGCCATTATTTTTTTGCCCGGCAGCAAAATTCTGGCTTCCGACCTGAAAACCTGGCCTTTGTTATGATGCTTGCTTTCTTTTTCAATTTCAAAAAAAACTTCGGCTAAAGTTTTTTTGTCTCGCCCTGAGTTTGTCGAAGGGTCTTCTTCTCTTTTTAAAACATTTACAAATTTTTTAAGGCTTCCGATTTTCTCCTCAATAAAATTTTTGAGAGTTGCTGTCAGTTCAAGGTTTTTTGTTCTAATAATTATTTTCATTTTTTGTAATATTAATTTTAAAAGCCGACAAATTGCACCTCCATTTCTAATAATACGCCAAACTTTTTTTTAACCTTTTTTTGCGCTAATTTAATTAGAGCTAAAACATCTTTGGCTTTGGCACCGCCTAAGTTAACAATAAAATTTGCGTGTTGTTCAGAAATTTGCGCTTTTCCTATTTTTTTACCTTTGAGCCCACATTGTTCAATTAAAACTCCCGCCCTTATCAGCTCTTTGCTATCTGCATTCTCTGGATTAATAAATATAGAGCCTGCAGATGGAAAGTTCATAGGATGGCTTCTTTTTCTATAATTCATAAATTCTTTAACTTTTTTCTGAATTTTTTCTTTGTCGCCTTTTTCAAGAGAAAAAACAGCAGAAATAATTATTAAATTTTTATTTTTTTTAAAAATACTGTTTTTTAAAGAAAACTGGCATTGCTTTTTTGTCAAACTTTTTATCTTTAATGTTTTTGTATTTAATGTTTCTATGGTTTCTATAGAATCAGAAATTTTTTCCCCAAAAGCCTGCGCATTGCCAAAAACAGCGCCTCCTACTGTGGCCCCCGGAATACCCGAGGACCATTCAAACCCCTTAAAACCGTTTTCTGCCGCGAAACTAGAAAGTTTAGATAAAGCCATGCCAGCTGAAACAAAAATCTTGCCATCTTTTATGTTGCAATCTGAAATTTGAATTTTAATTACTAGCCCGTTAAACCCTTTATCTGAAACCAAAAGGTTACTTCCGGCGCCCAAAATAAAAACAGGCAATTTTAATTTTTTTGCTATTTTTACAGCCGTTAGCAGGTCTTCTTTTGTCTTGACAACAAAAAAATATTTAGCCGGCCCGCCAATTTTAAAAGTAGTATAATCTTTCAATAAAACATTTTTTTGAACACCCGGTAATTCCTCTTTTATTTTTTTAAAAATCCTATCTTTCATATGTTGCATAATAAGCTTATAGTCTGCCTGATAAAAGGGAGTTTATTTTTGTTCTGGTTGCGGGGCCTACAACGCCCGTGCCCGAGAACAACCCAAGGGGAGTTAAAATTTCCGACTTATATTTTTCCTGAAAACGGATTACGGCTGATTTGGTCAAACTGCCGAAATTACCGGTTACAAAGCCTTCGGGATAAATATCTGCCCCTTGTGATTTTAAAAAACTCTGCAGGCATTTCACATCGTTGTTATTTGACATTCCAAGAGAAAGATTATTATTTATTTGGAAACAGGCGGCGTTATTGTTATTATTATTCCCGCCGTTCCTTTGCGCAATTATGTCGGCAATCTGTTTTTTTAGAGATGCTATTTGATCTAATAATTTTTGGATTAAAGCCTGATCTTCTTTTGACGCCTGCCCCGCAACCGAAACGGTAAAAGTATATGGGTATGTAAATTCAAAACCGTCGAATCCCTCAATCTTTGTCTGTAGAGAAGGAATAATAATCAAGGAATTATAATCTACGCCGAAATTTTTAAGATTAATCTCTCCCTGTTTTTTTTTATCAAGCTTTAAAAATTTTATTGAATACTTGTTATTTTTATCAAAAACAATATATGGCACCTGAAAATTTAATCCTACCAAACTTGAAAAATCTAATTTTAAATCACCGTTACCACCGATAATTTTTTGCCAGTTTCCCGACCAATTTTTCGTAACATCTGTAACAGAAAGAGAACTATTTCCACTAAACGGTAAAAAATTAAGCGCTGAATTTAGCCTAAAATTTTTAAGATTTGTGTTTAAATAACAATATTTTTGGTCTAAAGAACAATCGTTGATAACAGATGCTATCGTCCAATCTGTAAAAATCTGAGAGAAATCTTCCTTTGCTCCATTTTTTTGCAGGGCGTAATTTATACTATTGATTCCAATAAGTTTTGATTTTAAAGAATCAATTAAGATATAGATGCCATAGTGATCAACTAGATAACTTGTAAAAATACCGACGACTCCGTAATCATATTTTGTCTCCTGCCATTCTGTCAAAGAGTCTGTCGGTTTTTCCAAAAACGTCTGAACCCTTTTTTGCAGATTACTTCCAGAATAAGTATTGTCATAACCTAAAATAGTTGAAGAATAATCCGCCCTCGCTTCGTTCAGCCAAGTTTCTTCCTGGACGCCTAAAATTCTATTTTTTTGATTAAAAGTGACCAAGTGCACAAATTCATGCGCAAGCAAAACTTTTAAATTAAGGTCGTCAACATTGCCAATTGGAAGATACAGCATCTCTCTTTCGTTGGAATCTGAAATTTGCAATTTTAGATATTCATCTGCCTCTCTAAAATATCCGCCGGCGCCCTCTTTCATAGAATGGAACAAAACAGTAATTTTTTCATCTCCGTCGACCCCGGGTTTCCACTCAGAACCAAAAACAGAAGTTAGGGTTGGATAAATTTTATTTTTAAATTCTGCTGACAAATTATCTAAGTAAGATAAAATTTCATTTTGTTTGGCAAAAACTTGAGAATCCCACCAAGTCTTTTCCATATAAAAATAGAGACTGGGAGCGCTTTTAACCAAAACGGCAGACAACTGAGAACGGCCCGAAGCATCGAAATTTTTATCAACATAAAAATTTACAGTATCACTAAAGTTAGCGGCCTTGGCGCCTGATGCCAAAAACAAAATAAAAACGACGCAGACTGCAAATATTACTTTCTCGATTTTTTGAAAATATTCCATTAATTAGTATTTTTATTTTACCTTCTCAGCAAATAATTTGCAATTCACAAAATCTTTCAAAGCGCCGATTATTTCTTCTCTTTTTTCGCCATCTACTGAATTTTTGAGATTATTCAACTTGTTTTCAAAAATGGCCTCGTCCATATCAGAAAGTTTTGTCATAAAAATTTTTTTGCTTTTGGTGGCGATAGTTCCTTCTTCTGCTGTTAAAATCTCTTCAAACAATTTTTCTCCTGGTCTGATTCCTGTAAAAACTATTGCTATGTCTTTATCTAAAACAAGTCCGGATAGCTTTATCATTTCCTTTGCCAATTCTAAAATCTTAATCGGCTTGCCCATATCCAAAACAAAAACTTCTCCGCCCTCGCCCATAGCCCCAGCCTGCATCACCAACAAACAAGCTTCGGAAGTTAACATAAAATATCTTTTCATATCAGGATGCGTAACCTCTACGGGACCTCCCCTTTTAATCTGTTCACGGAATATGGGTATTACGCTTCCTCTGCTGTTTAAAACATTTCCGAACCTTACAGAAATAAATTTTGTATGGTTTTTTTGGTTAAACGATTGGCAGAGCATTTCGCCGATTCTTTTTGTCGCCCCCATCACAGAACTTGGATTTACCGCCTTGTCTGTCGAAATAAAAATAAACTTCTCTGTGTCATTAGACACGGCGGCCCTAACAACATTTTTTGTCCCGAAAACATTATTTTTTATTGCTTCATCAGGATTCTCTTCCATTAAAGGGACGTGCTTGTAAGCAGCTGCGTGAAAAATAATTTTTGGTTGGAACTCTTTAAAAACTTTTTTTATTTTTTCTTCGTCGCAGGTGTCTGCAATTATTGATTTAATATTTAAAAAAGGAAATATGTCTTTTAGCTCTTCTGAAATATTAAAAATACCCGTTTCATCTTGATCGATAAGTAAAAGTAAAGATGGTTTAAATTTTGACACCTGTCTGGATAATTCAGAACCAATTGAACCGGCGGCGCCCGTTATCAAAATTACTTTATTTTTTATAAAATTTTCTATTTCTTTAGTGTTTAATAAAACCTGCTCTCTGCTTAGCAAATCTTCTACTTCAACATCTTTAAGATTTTTAAAAGACACTTGGCCGTTGATAATTTCTGTTATTGAAGGCGTAATTTTAATCTTTTTTATCCCTGCTTTTTTTCCTATTTCAACTGCGCTCTTTATTGTTTTTCCGCCCGCTGAAGGCAACGCAATAATCAACTGTTCTATTTGATATTTTCTAACGATTTTTGGGATATCTTGAATTTTCCCTAAAACCTTAAACCCATGAATTGATATGTTTTGCTTTATTTCGTTGTCGTCGACAAATCCAATCGGCGCGTAGGAATTATTTGCAGAAAAAAGCATACTTCTTAAAATCTGTTCTCCGGCATCGCCTGCGCCGACAATTAAGGTTTTTTCTCTTTCTGACATTCTGTTTTGGCCTGAAATGCGCAAGTGAATTCTTTTAGAAAATCTCAGAGCTCCGCAGAATATAAAAACTAAAAAGTAGCTTACAAAAATAGTTGACCTCGGAAAATTTATGAAATGAGGAAAATAGTAAGATAAAAAAATAGCAATAGATAAAAATATAAAGGCAATTGTCGTTGCTTTAAATAAGGAAATTAACTCGCTGGTTGAAACATATGACCACGAAAAAGAATAAAGTTTTTGAAAATAAAATACAGGGATGATAAAAATTATAGCCAAACCAATCATCCTATAAATAAAAGGGAAATATTGTGAAGGAATATTAAAATCAAACCTCAAAAAAAAGGCCAACCACACAGAAAAAGCCACCAGAATGCAATCTGACGCTATAAAAAAAATTATTCTCGTTAGAACCGTTTTCCTGAAAAATTGTTTTATAAACAATATGATGTGTTCAATAATATAGGATAGATTATATTCCATGCGCTAAAATCAAAAAAATTGTTTATTCGCTTGCGTCTTTTTTATTCTTTCTGGCGTATTTTATCATCACATCTCCTAATTTCATTTTACCTGTAATTTTATTAATTATTTCTTTTAAGTAGCTAATTTTATTTTTTGAATTACGAGAATTTTTTGCAATTACATTCAAGAGTAATTTTTTAAATCCTGATTGCATTACCAAAGATTCAATAAAACCATGGTTGTCTGTCCGAATTGTTTTGAAACCAGTTCGTTCTAATAAATCATCCAATGTAGAAGATGAATAATGAAAATTATTATAAGGAAAATTAAGCCGCCATTTTTTTTTAAAAATTCTCGCCTGATATGAATCGATATCTCCTACTTCAATAACTATTAAACCATTGGCTTTTAAAAGTTTATATGCTTTTTGCAAGGTTTCTTTAGGATGGTATAAATTTATGAGAGACGCCCAAAATGTGATTACATCAAAAGATTCATTGGCAAAATCATTGAATGATAAAAGATCCGCCTCTCTCAAATCTAAACCCTGAATTTTCCCATATTCTACCGCCTTTTGTGATACATCAACGCCTACGGCGCGAATTCCTCGCTGGGAGGCAACTTTCACAAAAAAACCCGCGCCACAACCAACATCCAAAATTGAGGCTACTTTAGTTAAGGCCACTTTGCTAATTTGGTCTAATCTGTCATTGGCCTCTTTTAATCTAAAATATTCCCCCACAACATAATCTGAAGTGGAAGCAGTACCGTCATAACCAGTGTAGTTTTCTATTTCATAATAATCTTTTGCCTCGGAGGGATTTAGGGGATTTTCAATATAAACTAAATTACAATTACCGCACCGGACTAATGTATGTTCCCCGATGTTAAATAAAAATTTTTTATCTGCAGATCCGCAAGTATTACAATTATTTACCATGTTAAATTAAAATAAAATTGTTGTTATTGTTTGATTCTACTATCCTACTCTTCTTCTGTAAACTCTCCATAAACTCCCTTTCTGGAAAGAACCACAAAGGGAGCTAAAAAAAGAATTTTAAAATCTAAAAAAATAGACCAGTTTTCAACATACCACTTATCCATTTGAAATGTTTTTTCAAAAGAAACTAAATTTCTACCTTTGGTCGTAGCTAAACTAATCATTCCTGGCGCAACCTGCTCCCTCTCTACCGCTCCTTTGAAACATCTGTATTTATCTATTAGATATTTTGGCAACGGTCTTGGTCCGACAAAACTCATTTCCCCTCTTAGAATATTAATCAACTGCGGAAACTCATCAATGGTCCATTCTCGCAAGAATCTCCCTATTTTTGTAATTCTTGAATCATTTTCTGCAATACTAAGTTTAAATTCAGGAGTTTCTGTTCCCTCCAGCAAGGTTCTAAACTTAAATATCTTAAATATTTTTCCTGATTTGCCAACACGTTCTTGTATAAAAAAAACCGGTCCATTTGAGTCTAACTTTATAGAAATAACGGTTGCTAAAAATAAGGGACTTAAAATAATAAACCCTAAAATCGCTAAAATAAAATCTGTAATCTTTTTAAAAAAAATTGAAATATACAAAACCTTTTGTTTAATAACTTTGTTATTTTTTGATTAAAATTCTATCGTCGCTTTTTTAAAATTTTTATATTAAATCGTAACGAAATGTATCCGGCCTTTTAGGATCAAATTTTTTATTTATAATAGCCAAAAGAATCATTTTATTCCTGCCGATATTTTTTATTGCGTGAGCTATATTCGGCATTATCTCAATTAATTCTGGCTTTTGGCTCGTAATAATACAAGAGGTTCTTTTTTTGGTTTTCAAGTCATATAAATATAGCTTAGCCCTGCCTTCTAAAACATAGAACCATTCCAGTTTGCGTTTATGATAGTGATTGCCTCTTATGACCCCCGGCTTGGATTTTGAAACAAAAAAATGCTTAGCCTGATAGAAAATCTTTGGCGAAGTATTTTCCGCCAAGGACCCTCTATCGTCTTTATATTCTTTCAGAAGGATTTTTTTCATTATTATTTTATTATTTTTTTTATATTTTCTGCAATAAATTCTATTTCGTTTTTTTTAAGCTCAGGAAAAATAGGTAGCGACAAAACACTGCTTGAACATTTTTCAGCAATTTTTAATGTTCCTCTCTTATATTTTGAATCTTTATAAGTTTTTTGCAAATGTATGGGAATTGAATAATATATTCTTGTGGATATTCCTCTTGATTCAAGTTTTTTTTTAAGATTATCCCTCATACTGCTTTTAATTGTATATAAATGATAAACATGCTTGACATTGTCTTTTTCAAAAGGAGTTATTATATTGCTCCCTTGCAATAGTTTACTATATATATCGGCATTTTTTCTTCTTTGTTCATTCCATTTGTCAATATATTTAAGCTTCACGTCTAAAACCGCTGCCTGAATCGAATCCAATCTGCAGTTATCTCCTTTTAAGGCGGAATTGTATTTTTTATTTTGGCTGCAATCCCTTAGTATTCTTATTTTTTCAGCTAAAGCAGAATCATTTGTTGTAATTGCTCCGGCGTCGCCATATGCGCCTAAATTTTTACTTGGATAAAAACTAAAGCAGCCAACTTTGCCAATACTGCCCGCTTTTTTTCCTTTATATTCTGCGCCGTGGGCCTGGCAAGCGTCTTCTATAATATAAAGATTATATTTTTTTGCTAACTCTAGTATTGGATCCATATCAGCTGACTGGCCATAAAGATGAACGGGGATTATGGCTTTTGTTTTTTTTGTTATGGCAGATTCTATATTATCAACATTAATATTGAAGTCCGATTCATTGCAATCTACAAAAACTGGATTAGCGCCGCAACGCGATATAGATAGGGCTGTTGCAATAAAACTATAAGTTGTGGTTATGACTTCGTCACCTAAACCAATGCCTAAAGCTTTCATAGATAAATATAAACTGTCAAATCCCGATGACGTTCCTATGCAATGTTTTGTGTTGCAATAGTCAGAAAAATTTTTTTCAAAATCAGCGACCTCTTGTCCCAGTATAAAAGATGCGTTATTTAACACTTTTTGGACTGCCTGGTCAATTTCATCCTTAATCTCCGAATATTGTTTTTTTAAATCAATAAAGTCTACTTTCATGTTATGGTGATGTTTATTTTTTCTGTTCGTTTTTTTACTGCCATAATAATAACTATAAACTAATAATAACTCCTGATGCCACTAAAATAATTTGCGCGAAATAAATTATAAAAAGAGTTTTTCTGACTGAAAAATTTTTATTAAGCAATCTGTCGTAAAGATGCATTCTGTCGCCGTGAAATATTGAATTTTTAGATAATATTCTCCTGATATTAGTAAATATTCCTTCAAAAATGGGAAATCCCACAATAAAAACAGGGCCCAATATATTTGAGAAACTATTAATTTTAAACGGCTGTAATGCTAAAATAACTAACATAAAACCCAAAAAATAAGCCCCAGAATCCCCCATAAAAATTTTTGCTGGAGGAAAATTATGTATTAGAAATCCCAAAATCGCGCCGATTAAAATAACTGATAAAAAAATAGTAAAAATGTCGTTGTGAGCCACTGCCAACACAGCAAAACCGACAGCAGATATTAATGTTAAACCGCCTGCTAAACCGTCTATGCCGTCCTGATAATTTGTAGAATTGATAAAAACAAAAATATAGAAAAAGGCTATAGTTGTAGATAAAAATAAATTACCGGAAAAGTTGATCGATTTAAATAAAACCAAAAATAAAGAGGCAACAAAAGAAAATATTATTAAAAATAAAAATTTTCTATAGGGTTTAATGCTTGATATGTGCTTCCATTTTAAATCATCCCAAAAACCAAGGCAAAAAATTACAGCAGAACCAATAAGAACCCCGCATATCTCTATAAAATACTTTTTTTCGAAAATAATCATCGTTAATAGCCCGACCACTACAGCAAAAAGCATTGCAAGCCCACCAAAACAGGAAATTGGGTGTTTATGAATTTTTAGGTCATCTTCTTCCGGAAAATCAAAAAAATCAATCTTTTTTGAAATATTGTTTAATCCTGAAGCTGAAAAAAAGGAAATTAAAAATGGCGCTAAAAATAATAAATAGTAAATCATTTTTATTTTATGCAATATATGTATATTCTTGACGTCTTGCCATGAAAACTGATTTTCTTTTGCAGTTTAAAATTGTTTTTTTCGTAAAAACTAATTGCAGGCAAAAGCTCTTCTCCAACAACCGCTTTAAAATCAGACGCTCCGGCTTTTTTCATTTCAACAACAAATTTTTCCAACAATTGAACCGCTATCCCCTTGCCCTGAAAATTGTTTTTGACAGCTATGGCTAAAAGCTCGGCTTTAGTCAATTCTTTTTCCTTTTTAGGGTATAAAAAAATTTCCAAAATTTTCTTAATTGTTCTTAAATCAAAGATCTTTTTTAAAAGAAAGGGCAACGCTTTAAAGGAATGGCTATATAGAAAGTAAAAATAAAATTTTTCTAAATTTACAGCGCCGGCAACAAATCCGACAATTTCATTATTTTCTGATTGGACCACCACGCAAACTCCATTTTTTGATTTGATCAGCGCCGAATAAATAGTTGTCAATAAATTCACATTAAAAGAACTCAAAAATCCCTTTTTGATTTCTTCTTTATGTATTTTAGCGATTTTTAATGAATCTTCCTCTTTGGCGATGCGAAAAATCATATCTTTAATTTTTTGTTTATCAGCCTTTCATATTCTTTTTTAATTCTATCAAAAACCAGCTGTTCGTCAAATTCTCTTGTCGTTTTTATTCTGCCGGCCTTACCCATTTTTTTTGCCTCTTCTGGATTATTTAAAAAAAAAGTTAAAGCTTCTGCTAATTTTTTAGAATTTTTTACTGGAACCAATATGCCAGTCTCGCCGTCGTTTACCGCCTCTCGACAGCCTCTTATATTTGTGGCAACAACAGGTTTTTCTGCGGCTGATGCCTCTAAAAGAACCAGCCCCAATCCTTCTCTATGTGAAGGCAGAACAAAAATATCCATTAAAGGATAAATCTTTTCCATATCCGTTCTTTCGCCTAAAAATATAATATTTTCTTCTGCTTTAGACCTTTTAAATATTCCCGCGTCAACAGAATCTTTTTTGTCTGGATCTTCGGGACCAACCACTAAAAGCATTGTTTTTGAAAAATGTTTTTTTACTATAGCAAACGCTTCCAACAGGTTCAAAATTCCCTTTTCTCTTACTAATCTTCCTACAAAACCTATCACTTTACTATCTTTGTCAATGCCCATTCTCTTTTTTTCGCTGTTAATAAATTCTTCAGAAAAATTGGCAGGATTAAAAGGGCTGGTGTTTATCCCATCGCCAGAATATTTAATCGTTTCTCTTCGGCAGATTTTTTCTTTCACGGCTGTTTCAATGTCTTCTTTGTTTATAGAAAGTATTACATCAGAAAATTTTGCGCCGAACGTTTCTAAAAAGATAAAAATCTTCTTTTTTATAAACGACGAGTTGTCCTGAAAATGAAAGCCGTGATTGGTATGAATAATTATCGGCACGCCGGCTATTTTAGCAGCTATTCTTCCCAAAAAACCGGCTTTGGGGGTATGAGTGTGCGCAATATCAATTTTCTCTTTCTTAAAATAAAAAATTAATTTTATGATAGCGACTAAGTCGGAAATCGGAGTGAATACTTTTCTTGTTATGGCAATCTCTTTAATTCTTATCCCTTTGCTTTCTATGTCTTTAACCCATTTTCCGGGAGAGCAAACAGCAGAGACATCATATCCCTGTTTTTTCAAAAAAAACAGGAAATTTAATAAAATAAATCTGATAGTGATATCTGAGCTAACCACGTGACAGATTTTAATCTTTGTTTGCGGGTTTTTTGCAATTGCCCTGTTATTATTTTTTATAAAAAATAAATATAGACAGACTAAGCCAATCGTGTAAGTAAGGAGTGTTGCCAATATGGCCCCCCATAAAAATAATAAAGGCACTAAATAAAAATTTAACAATATGTCGGCTATTAGTATAAATATCGTCAGAATCGTCACTTTTTTTACGCCAGAAATACCTATAGAATAAAAAAACCAGCTATAAATCCCATAAATACAAATTAACGTGGCGGAAAACCCGAATAACAACATAAGTCCAAAATTCAACGGATATTTATCGCCATAAATATTTAAAGCAACAAGCTGAACAGCAAATAAAATTGGCGTGCCGACTAAAAATAAAATGGGCGTGATTTTCTTTATTTTTTTCAGAATCAGTTCCTTTTGTTCATATTTGGAGGCAGTGGGAAAAAAAACGATTATAAATATATAATAGAAAAAAATAGCAAAATTTATTGAGGAAAAATAGTAAGCATTGTAAACACCAACGTCTGCCTTAGTCAGATATTTGTTTATAAATATCTGACTAAGGCTGGGCAAGAAAAAAAGCAAAGGCCCGCCTATTGCGGCATACAACCCATATTCTAAAATTTTTTTAAACAGGAGTTTGTCTAATTTAAAAGAAAAATAATTTTTAATAGTTAAACTTATCAACAAAAATATAATTAAATAAGATAAATATATAATAAAAACCGCTGCCCTGAAAGAGACAATATTCATCCAATAAAAATACAAAAACGCCGCTAATATCAGAATCCCGTAACCTGCCCTGAAAAAAGATAATCTTTTTATTTTGTAAATAGCTCTTAAGCTATCTGTGGATATCATATACAAAGAAAGTGAAATGCCAAAAATAATAGACAATCTGAAAATTGGCAGAGGTATGGAAAGAATAGAAGAAATCCTTTCAGAAAAAATAAAAAAGAATAGGCCGAAAAACAGAGAGGAAAAAATAACTAAAAAATAAAATATTGAAATTACTTTTTTTTGAGTTTCTACGTCTCCAATTACGCCATATTTTATCGCAGCTATATTTGCCCCGAGAGTCATAAATAAATACAAAAATGATCCAACTATGCCCACTAAAACATATTTGCCATATTCCGCCGGGCCCAATATTCTGCCAACCAATATTTCAAATAAAAATATACAAAAACCGGCAATGCCGTAACCGATGATAACATATCTAAGCTCCTTGAAAAAAAATAAGACGGCGTCAGTTATCTTATCCCCAGTAATCTTTTCATAGATTTTAGTAATTTTTTTAGAAAAAAACAGAATCATAAATTAGACCTGTTGTTTATTAAGCAATGGGTCTATTAATTATTTTTTTAAAATTTTCGGCTATTCTTAACTTCGCGTCGGTTGTCTTGTCTATTAACCAAGAAAAATCTGCTAATGCAAGAAGCGCTAAAAACCCAGGAGCACGGATTCTCATATAGGTGCCGAAATTATCTCCAAAAATTCCGAGCGCAAAAAAAATCGTAAAAGAAAAAACTAATAAAGGAAGGATAATTTTATATTTTCCCTCCTTATAATAACGTTTTGCTCCTATAGATATAAAAATAAGCAAAAAATACCAAGGTATAGTTTCGGCAAGGCTAAACAACTGGCGGGCATATTTAATATGCCATGGCATCGGCCCTAAAAAAACATAAGCAATAGAGATAGTATTGTTTTTTATAAAATGAACTGGGTCATCAAAACTGGTTTTTATCGTAACAGTAGAACCAGTGCCAAGAGACGTGTCAGCGCTTGGTTTATATGCTGTCTCTCTAAAAAAAGTTATAGTTTCTGGATTTAAAAACTTCTTTAAAAAATCTATCCCGTAATAACCTTGCCCATTAAAAATTAGGGGCAGAAACCCTAATAAAATTAACGCAATAAACCCATAAATAATTTTCTTTTTTTTATCTAAATTAACAATAGGCCAAGAAACAAAGAGAACAATAAACAAAACAACGCCAATATAAAAACGGAAATGCAAGGTAATACTGAGCGTCAACAAAAAAATGAAAAATTTCGGCCAAGAAAAATTTTTAATAATCTTTATAATAAGAAACAACGATATAATAGAAAAACAGACGACAATAGAATCTCTCAAAAGCAAACTGGTAAAATATAGATAGCTTGGATATATAGCGGCAGCCAGTCCTATCAAAAAAGCGTTTTTATCTGAACCGCCTATTTCTTTTACTAATAAATATAAAAAAACTATAGAAAGAGCGACCAGCCAAACGTTTAAAGATTCACCAATAATTATTGAGGGGGTTGTTATAGTATATAAAACAGCTAGTAACACTGGGTAGAGATGGGACACATACGGTTCAGGATAAATTCGGTCAAAACCTTTAATAGAAAAATCCCCGCCCCTGAATCTTTCTGATAGCTCTGTTGCCATTTGATAATATTTTGGCTGATCTCCCGCTCCGCCTCCGAAAGGATAAAAATTATTGTAGTATATCAATATCGTTGCAGTGAAATGTATTAGAATAACTATTAAAAAAAGCAAATATATTTTTTTATCCTTGACCCCGCTTTTAAAAAGCGCGACGAAAGTGATAAAAGAAAGCAATGTTACGATAAAAATTCCAATTAACAGAGATTTATCAAAAAAAGCGGCGGCGGATATAACCAACAAATACAAAAGCGCAGATACAAAAAATACTGGTTTTATGTTTTTAATTTTAGACATAATAAAAGGAATATTTTTTTTATAAAAGAATTAATTTTATCTGCCACGTGATAAATCTTATTTAAATATTTATAAATAATTCCATTCTCTTTAAGCCCAAAAGGCACAAAACACAAAAGAGCGATAAAGGCGGGTATGCGAATTCTAGTTATTATTCCAAAATTGGCAATAAAAAGAGAGGTGACAGCAAGTGAAATCAAGCTGAACATAACTATCGGCAAAATTTCTTTATACTGCTTTTTGATATTTTTAGATATGCCTTTTATCGCAAAAAATAACAAAAAATACCATGGAATTGTTTCAAGTAAGGCAAACGCCTGCCTTTTAATTTTAATTTGCCAGGGAAATGGACCTAAAAGAGAATATATAAAAGATTTAGCTAAGTTGAATGACAATAAAATTGAATTATTAAAATCTGTCTTTAATGTAAAAGAAGACCCTATCCCATTTTTTTCCGAATTCAAATATGCTAAATTTTTAGCAACCGTAGAAGTTGTAGGGGTTAGGGTTGCGGGGGTTGCAAGGATTGTAGGGGTTGTAGGGGTTGCAAGGGTTGCGGGGAAAATCATATTTTTTTCCGTATAAGCAAACTCGCGATACATAGTGATTGTTTCTTCGTTAAGATATTGTTTCCTGCTATCTACACCCCAATATCCTTGGCTGGCAAATATTTGCGGTAAAAAACCAATCAAAAACAAAATAACAAGACCGCTAAAAATTCTTTCTTTGGGTTTTAAATTAGAAAACAGGAAAAAAGAAATTAAAAAACTAAAAATAAGAGCGTAGCCAATATAAAAACGGAAGTTTAATAAAAAAGCTAAAACCAAATAAAAAATTATAAATTTAGTCCAAGAAAAATCCTTTAATATTTTTATAACCAAAAACAATCCAGCTATTGATAAAAATATTACTGATGTATCTTTCAATAAAAGGCTTCCATAAAAAATAAAACTCGGGTAAAGGCTAACGGCAAATGACGTTAAAAGCGCTCCTTTTTCCGACCCTTTTAATTCAATAATAATTAGATAAACCAAAACAACTATTAAGGCGCTTAACCATGCGTTAAATATCTGCCCCAAAAGCATACTTGGGATTGTTAGAGCATAAATATATCCTACAATAATTGGATAATAATGACCCCATTTGAACGAATCTCCCAAAGAAAAATCTAAATTATGCAACCTCCCCGCCATTGCAATGGCTGAATTATTATACCAATCATAGTCTCCTCCTCCGTCTCCAAATGGCTGAAAACGGGCATAATAAATAAATAACACCGCTAATAGGTGTATTAAAAAAACAATGGAAAAAAGCAAGAAAAGTTTTTTATTATATAGTTTTGCTTTTTCAATAAATAAATAAAAAGATAAAAAAAGAAAAACTACAAAAATAATGCCAACGCTGAGAGCCCTGTCAAAAAAAGATATTAAACCCAAACCAGCAATGGCGAAAAATAAATAATAAATAAATTTCTTATTTTTTAGGTCCATAAATTATTCTAATGCCTTATTAAGCATCTCTTCCCATGATTGATTAAATTTTTCTTGCGTGAAGTTTTTAGCATAATCATACCCCTGCTCCGCCATTTTTTGCCTTTTTTCAGGGGTTTGCAGTAAAAACTCAACTGTCTCTCTAAGTTTATTAAAATTTTCACAAACTATCTGCCCTCCGCCGCCTAACAACTCTCTCATCCCTCCTTTTCCTGAACCGATTACAGGCGTTTTACAGAGCATTGCTTCGTGGGCAGTTATGCACCAGCCTTCTTTAAATTTAGACATTGTAAGCGCAATAGTTGATGCTTTTAAGAGCCTTAAATATTCTCTATAGTCTAAATTAAGGTTTAAAGCGGGAATTTTCACCCCCTGTTTGCCCGAAGTGACAAAATGAACGTCTAAATCCTTAAGAACATTATACGAATCCACCACGCCCTTTGCTCTTTGGCAATTGCCAAGATATATTATAGGCTTTTCTTCTAACCAGTGGCGTTTTTTAAACTCCGCAATTTCTTCATCTGAAATATTAAAATTGCTTAAATTAAAACCGCAATATATCTTATGAACATTTTTGCACCCTAAGTCAGAAAAATATTTCCTCCAATATTCTGAAATTGTTACAATTGTTTCTACTCTTTTTAATTGGCGATATAAAAATGCTTTCTCTAAAAATAAAAAGGGGATGCGGGATATAATAGGAAAGCCGGAAAAATCAATATGAAAAATAAGGGCTAAATTTCTCCCCTTTGTTTTCTTTTTATTTAAAGTTATTGTTGAATAAAAATCCCTTATCCAAAGATCCTCTTTACCCTTTAATTTTAAAAGATAAACAAAAGACTCCGGAATTCTCAAATATCTAAATTTTTCAAAATACTTTGACTCTAAATTAACTAAATCTAAATTAAATTTTCTTGATATTATATCTTTAACCTGATTTTGATAAATTACGCCTCCATATCTTTTTGAAAAAATTTGTATCCAGCCGATATTTTTCATACATTTTCTCTCCAATAGTTAAGAGTGTCCTCAAGGGTTTTTTCAAAAGGAATTTTTGGCTCCCATCCGGTTTGTTTTTTGAACTTTGAACAATCTCCTAAGAGAAACGGCACATCTGACGGCCTCATTCTTTCTGGATCTTGTTTTATTTGAATATTTTTTTCTGTGCTTTTTGAAATCAATAAATCCAAAACAGATTTGATAGACCAAGATTTTCCAGAACAAATATTATACGGCTCTCCGAAATTGCATTTTTCCGTAGCTATCCAATAAGCATCTATCACGTCTCTTACATCTGAATAATCTCTTTTAGCTTCAAGATTGCCGACAAAAATAATCGGCTCTTTTTTTCCTTTTTCTATTTCCGCTATTTGTTTTGCAAAATTAGAAGTGACAAATTGTTCGCCTCTTCTTGGCCCCTCATGGTTAAAAGCTCTTGTCACAACTGTTTTTAAGCCATAACTATAATAATATTGGCAGGCCAACGCGTCTTGCGCCACCTTTGAAACAGCATAAGGAGAAAGCGGCCTTAAAATATTTTCTTCTTTAACAGGCAATTCGTTTTCTTTAACTAATCCATATTCTTCAGAACTGCCAGCAATTTGAATTACTGGGTTTATGCCAATTTCTCTGGCTACCTCAAAAATATTTAATTCTGACATTATATTGTTTATTATAGTGTCTTCTGGAGACTGCCAGGAAGTTGGAACAAAACTCTGCGCGGCTAAATGAAAAATTTTATCTGGTTTTACTTTTTCTAAAACCCTTTGAACAGCCGTCCTATTCATAAGGTTGCACTCTAAAAGGCTGACTTTATTTTTTATATGCTCTATTCTTTTTAATTCGTCTCCTAAGTGATGAGAAAAAACCGTCCCATAAACTTCTGCGTTTGGAATATTAAGGCAATATTCTGCCAAGTGCGAACCCACAAAACCCGTTATGCCTGTTATTAATATGCGCATATTTTGACTTTTAATTATTTTGTTTACTTTTATACAAAATTAAGTTTACCAAAAAAAACACTGTTTGTCTATTTTCCCGCATCAAATCTTACCCATAAATCGCCCTGATAAAGAGACGATTTTCTAAATTTTTCAATATTAAATCCTTTATTAATTAAAAACTCTGCCAATTTTTCTCCATTGAAACTTTTTTTGGTTTTATGGTTGTGATATTCCATCCTGATTTTTTTAATTCTTTTAAAATATTTATCTGGAAGATTATATAAAATCTCAAACTCTGCTCCTTCGCAATCTATTTTCAGCATATCGTAATTTTCTATTTTATTTTCTAAAAATATGTCTTCAAGGGAAATACAATTTATATCTATATGAGATTGCTCTGTTCTCACCTGGTTATACAAAGCATTAAAAGGCGAATCCTCAATCGGATACAATGAATGAAAGGGAGATCCCCCTAAATACAAAGTTCTTTTTTCTTTTCTGTTTCCAACCGCAAAATTGCAAGGAATTATTTTTTTTTCTAAATTGTTTATTGCAATATTTTCTTTTAAAATTTTAAAATTGTCGATCATTGGCTCAAAAGCGTAAACAATATTATTTTTTTGCTGAGCTGCAAAAATAGAATAAACGCCGATATTGGCCCCTATGTCTATCACCACAGAGTTGTCATTAATATCCCCATAGTCTTTTTTTATAAAAACCACTGCTATCGTAGCTGCATTTATATTGTCATCTACTTTAATTCTAACGCCATTCCTAAGAATACACTCAAATTTTCCATCTTTCAACCCTATATAGTTCAGCAAAAAAACTGGCCAATTTTTTATTTTCAAAATAATAGCTGGTAAAAACTTTAAATATAAAATAATTTTAAGCAGAGATGATAAATTAATTTTTTTCTTCATAAATTTTTATACTCTAAAAAATATTTATAATTATTTTCCATTATTTTTAGTTTTTTCTCCCTGTGATTGATAATTTTTTGTTCATTTTTTAAAAGCCACTCTGCAAACTTTTCAGGAGCGACAAACTCTTTATTGGGATAATCCCCGCACAGCCAGTCAGAAAAATATTTTTGCTCGGCTAATTCCTTATTTTCAAGAATAACATTAAAACAGCCGAAATAAGGCGACTCTTCCATTACCGAAGAATAAATATTAACCATGCAAAGGCTTTCTGATAATAGATCCCACAGAGATGCCTCATTGTTTCTGAAAATTTTTACCTTTGTCAAAGATAGCTCTCGATACCCATTATCTTCTACGGGATGCAACAATAAAAAAAATTCCCAGTTGCTTAACTTGTCTTTATTTTTTTCTATGGAAAGCAAAAATTCTTTATAAATTTTATAAAAATTCCAGCCGAAACCGCTTACTATGGTAATTTTATTAGTTATATGCTTTGTTATAAAAAAATTTTCTTCTAAATTTTTCAGAAAATAAAAATAAATCTTGGGATTGGGCTTTACCAAAACATTTTCTAAAGAATATTCATTTTCATAAAAAAGTTTTTTTACCTTATCAGAAAAAACTATTATTTTTTTATTTTTTAAATAATCTTTAATCGACTCTGTTTTAGGATATATATACTGGCAATGATATCTCGCTATTGCGCCGTGCTGAATTTCTATAACTTCTGGAAATTTATCAAAAGCGGCCATGCAACTGTAAATAAATTTTGCTTTTGGATTTAAAATTTTTATAAACTTTAAAATTAAACCGTAATAATTTATGCTATAGCCGGCCGCGACACAAAGTCCTATAATCTTTCTTTCGCCTTGCTCTGACCAAAGGTTTGCTCTGTTTAATTTACCATTAAATTCTCTTTTAATTTTAAAGGAAAAAAAGAAAGACAAAGGAGATAAAATTTGTTTTGCCCCAATAAAAAAATCTAAGGGCAGATATTTTTTATATTTTGTCTTTTTATATTTTTTTGTCATTCCTGTAAAAAATTCAAAAATCAAAACTTTTTTAAACTTATTGCTTTCAACGGCCAGTTCTGCATAAGGATTATAATATCTCTGCTCTTTTTCATTCCACTGCAAATGCCTCTCGTTGGTAAAAATTATAACTTCATTGTTAAATATTTTGTAAAAATTGATAAAAAAATAAAAAATTCTGGATAAAAAGACGAATACATTTATCTTAAAATGTGGCTCAAATTGCCCGGATGATTGAGCCATTCCATTAAGAATAAATGATACGTCCTCCCGCGGATAAATCCACACCGGAACGCCGAAATAAGACAAATTAAAAAAATCGAGCTCTTGCTCTGCACGGCTCAATTTTTTGAAGGCCTCTCCAATTGGCATTGTTTTTAAGCTGGAATTACTCATAAATATGGAATATAGTTGATTAAAAGATTATAATAAATAATTATGTAATTACAAAAAAATGCCTCATAAAAAATTTATTAAAGATATTGGGATTATTGGCATAGCCAACATGGCAATGGCGCTAAAGGGCCTGCTGATTCTTCCTATAATAACGAAATTTTTGGGAGCTGAAAAATTCGGGGTTTGGGCGCAATTAGTTGTCGTTGTTTCTCTTATAACGCCTATTACAACTCTTGGCTTACATTATACTTTAGTGAGGTTTTTAGCAGCAGAAAAAGAAAAAAAAGAAATTCAAGATGGCATTTATTCTGTCCTATTCCTTGTTTTTATAATAAATTTGATAGCAGCAATATTTTTATATCTGTTAGCACCGTATTTTTCTTCTATTTTAGATTTCGATCCTGTTTTAGTTAAAATGCTCTCTGCTATAATATTGTTAGAATGTTTAAATTTAGTATTTTTAAATATATTTAGGGCCTTCCAAAAGATAAAAAGGTATGCCTTTTTTATTATTTTCCAAGGATTTGGGGAAGTTTTCCTGGTTTTCTTGGCAGTTTTTTTTGGATACGGCCTTTTAGGCGCCGTAACCTCTTTATTAATAATAAGAATCATAAACTTTTTAATAACTGGCGCAATAGTATTAAAAGAATTTGGCTTTGTTATCCCTCGTTTTTTAAGAATAAAACAATACTTGCGTTTTGGCATTCCTACTATTCCCAGCAATATTTCTTCTTGGTTCGTTCATTTCATTGACAGATACTTAATCGGATATTTTTTGGGATCGCTCTTTGTGGGGTATTATGTTCCAGCCTACATATTAGGGTCAATCATAGCTTTTTGGGAAGCGCCGTTTTCTTTTCTTTTGCCATCCGCTCTATCAAAACTTTACGATGAAAATAAAATAAATGAAGTAAAAAATTATTTGAAATATTCGCTTAAATATTTTTTAATGATAGCCGTCCCTTCGCTATTTGGATTATCTCTTTTATCAAAACAACTGCTAAACATACTTTCAACTCCAGAAATAGCTAATCAGGGATATTTAATAGTTCCCTTTATGGCGACAAGCATGATTTTTTGGGGCATTTATGGAATAATTTCACAGATTATAATTTTGGTTAAAAAGACTTCTGTTCTTGGAAAAATATGGATAATAGCTACAATAATAAATCTTTTATTAAATATATTATTTATCCCAAAATTTGGAATTATGGCTGCCGGAGCCGTCACTCTTTTAACTTATACCGTTATTTTAGTTCTTTCTTTTTATTATTCTTTTAAAGAACTGGTTTTCGAAATTGATTGGAAATCTATTATTAAAATTATCGTGTCGTCAGTTATAATGTCAATTCTGCTATTTTGGCTTAACCCAATAGGATTAAACAAAACTTTATTCGCCATAATTTCTGGCTCTGCTTTATACGCGGTCATTCTCTTTTTATCAAAGATTTTTGAAGAAAAAGAAATATTTTTCTTCAAAAATCTTTTAAAATTAAACTAACAAACATTTTATCCATCAAGCTAAAAAACGATATGCCGGGCTCTTATAATCTTTAATTATTTTTTTATCAATAGCTTCTTTTATTTCAAAAACTCCGTCTGCTATTTTTTTTGGGCTTTTGAAATTTAATTTTTTGGATATTTTAGAGAAAGAAACATTGTAGTCCCTTTTATCTATTGCCTTATCTGAAATTATTAGTTCAGCCAAGGGAATTGCTTTATTTATTATTTTACCGACCTCAATAACTTTATAATTTTCTGAAACAACATTAAATATCTCTCCTTTAATGTCTTCTATTGGTTTTTCCAAGCATTTAATATAGGCTGACGCCGCATCTTGCAAGTGCAACCATGGCCTCCATTGGTCTCCGCCAAAAATAGGAATTTTTTTTTCAAAAATCGCTTTGGCTGTTAAAAGATTTATTGCCAAATCAAAACGCATATTCGGAGAATAGCCGTACAGAGTCGCCATTCTGAATATTGTTGGTGAAAAATTTTCATCTACTGAAGATAAAATCGTCTGCTCGCATTTAATTTTTGTTTCCGCATAAAGAGAAACTGGATTTAAGGGAGAATCTTCTGTCAATTGTTGGTCTGGCAATAAACTTTGGCCATATACGCTGCAAGTAGAAGCAAAAATAAATCGGTTGATTTGAAAATATTTGCAGGTTTCGGCAAGATTTTTTGTCGCTAAATAATTTATTTCTAGGGTTTTCTCTGGATCTGCCAAGCAAGCAGTATCTCCAACTATGGCAGCTAAATGTATCACAGCATCAACATCTTTTATAGCGTCAACTACATCTGATAAGTTTCTTATGTCTCCTTTTGATAATTCAAATTCTTTATTTTTAAATAATTTTTTAACGCCAGAATCGCCATAGATTAGATTATCTAAAACTCTAACCCTATAGCCTCTGTTCAGCAATTCACTGCATAAAACCGAGCCTAAATACCCCGCTCCGCCGACAACAAGAACTTTCTTGATTGTTTTATTTTCCCCCTTAACTTTACTTTTTGATAAAAAAGTATTTTTGTTGTCATCTGCAGAAAGAAAGGCAATATCTTCAATTATTTTTTTATTATTAATTACCGGAATTTTTAATGATCCTTTTACTGGAATTTTCTTTTTAACGTCCTTATTATTATTTAACTCTGCTATCTCTTTTTCTTTAATTTCTGCATGAATAACTACTGGATTTTCATTAGCTATTTCCCAGATTTTTTTTTCAATATTTATCCCCCCTAAGATAGCCTGCCTGATATCACCGTCGGTTACAACCCCGATAAGCTCTTTTTTATCATTAACAACAAAAGCTGTGCCTAAAGCATTTTTATCAATTATTTCCATTGTTTTTCTGATTGAAAAATTTTTATTAGTTATAAACTTATCTATTTTCATAATTGTTAAAAAACTTTTTAATTTCTTTTATCATATAATCCATCTCTTTTCTGCTCAAACTAGGATATATCGGTAATGTTAAAACTTCCTCAGATATTTTTTCGGTTATAGAAAGGCTTCCTTTTTTATATCCAAATAATTTTCTATAAAAGCTGGTTAAATGGACTGGATCAAAATAAACCTTTGCCATAATACCCGCTTTGTTTAAATGATTTTTCAAAGAATCTCTAGTTTTTTTGCCCCCTTTTATTCTTAATGTATATAATTGGCAAACATTGAAATAATCTTTTAACGATGGCTGGCATATAATATCTTTTATATTTGAAAGCAATTTAGTAATATAAGCGGCATTTTCTTTGCGAATTCTTATAATTTTTTCAATTTTTTTAAGCTGAGAAATGCCTAAAGCCGCAAGAATATTAGATAACCTGAAATTATAACCCAAAGCGACATAATCCATATATTCTGTTGTGGTAAAATAATTAGCTGTTTCTAATCTGCCGTGAGACCTTATCAATTTTAGTCTTTCATAAAGCTCTCTATTTTTTGTCACTACAGCTCCCCCTTCCCCCGTGGTTATGATTTTATTTGCGCAAAAACTGAATATTGCGGAATCCCCGAATGTTCCAATTTTTTGATTTTTAATTTTAGCTCCCATGGCTTGCGCCGCGTCTTCTATTAAAATTAATTTATGTTTTTTTGCTATTTTTTGAATATCTTTAATCTGGCAGGGCAATCCGCCAAAATGAATAGGCATAATCGCTTTCGTGTTTTTCGTAATTTTTTCCTCTATTTTTTTTGGATCCAATCCAAAAGTTTTTTCTTCCACTTCGGCAAAAACTGGTTTAGCTCCGACAAAAAGAGCAGAATTGGCTGTGGCAATAAAAGTTAAAGAAGGAACAATAATTTCGTCTTTTGGGCCAAAATTGTAAGCTTTCACCAATGCATGCAGAGCAGAAGTGCCAGAATTAAAAACCAAAGCATATTTTATGCCAATATATTTTGCAAGCTGTTCTTCAAATTTTTCAACCTCAGGGCCCGTAGCCCAATTCATTCCGTTTTTTATAACCTTGCCGACAGCTTTAATATCGTCATTGTCTGTATAAATTTTAAACAAAGGAATTTTCATAACGATTTTAAATCTTTAATCAGCTTTTTCCTTAAAAAACTGGGGTCTTTTATACTTTTATCCAAAAATTTAGCCATGCTTACAACGTGCCTCGGATTTTTATCAAAGTATTCGTCATACATAAAAATGCCTTCTACCTCAAAACCCAAGCTATTGTAAAATTTCACAGCACTTTTGTTGTCGGCATAAACGCTAAGCCAAATTTTTTTTGTTTTTTCTTTGACAGAATGTTTTACAAGATAATTCATTAGCGCCCTTCCCACTCCTTTGCCCTGAAAATCATCAGCTACTACTATTCCTAAAGAAACATTAAATCTTTTTTGATTTTTTTCTGGAAAATATCGCAAAAAACCGTAGCCTATAATTTCTCCGCCTTCGCCAATCGCTATAAAGCCCCTTTCTTCTTTTTTTGATTTTCTTGCTTGTTCTTTAGAAACATTTTCAGCAGCTTTTTTTCCTATTTCGGTTCCAAATCTATTCCAATTATGCAAGGTTTTTTGGCTTAATTTTGTCAAAAAATCGCGAAGCTTTATTTCGTCTTTTTTTTCTATTTCTCTTATTATCATAAATTTAAGGTAAAACCCTTTTTTATTATTGTTTCTTTTAATCCGTCTTCCAAAGATGTGGCGACTGACCAATTTAATATATTTTTTGCTTTTTGGGTGTTGGCAATCATTTTAGTAATTTTGGCTTCTTCAATATTCTCTTTTTTATATTTAAAATCAATGTTTTTATTTAACAATTTAGCTATAGTTTTAGCTAAATCAATAATTAAAACTTCCTTGCCCGAGCCAAAATTTATTACTTCGCCTATTGGCTTTTTATCAATTGCTAAATCAAATGCTTGGCACAAGTCTTTGACATATATAAAATCTCTGCTGTCGTCAATTGAACCAAACATTTCTACTTCTTTTTCTGCTTTTGATATTTTGTCAATTAAAGACGGAACAACAACATTTGGGGCTTGGCCTGGGCCATAGATATTAAAAAATCTAAAAATAACTGCCGGCACATTAAATTTTTTGCAATAAAGATGGCAATACTGTTCTGCTGAATATTTTGATATGGCATAAGGACTTTTTGGGTTTATGGGATGATTTTCGTCCATTGTTTCAGATTGAGGTTCTCCGTAAATTTGAGCAGTTGAAGTAAAAATAACTAATTCTGGCTTTGCCGCTTTGGCAGCTTCTAAAACATTAACTGTCCCTACAGCATTAATGCCCAAATCCTCGGCTGGCTCAACCACGCTTTTTGATATATCAACATTCGCCGCCAAATGAATAATTATTTGAGGCTGGTGTTTTTCTACAAAATTAGCTAAAAAGGTTTTTTCTCTAACATCCATTTCCCAGCCGATTCTTAGGTCATAAGGGATTATTTCATACTTGTTTCTGAAATATTCTTTCAGGTTGCCGCCAATAAATCCCTCGCTACCTGTTATTAAAACTTTTTTCATATTTTAAATTTGTTTTTCTTTAAAATTATTAAAAACCTCTATAACATAATCCACGTCTTTGTCTGAAAGTCCGTTTCCCATAGGAAGATTTATAATCTCTAATGCTATCTTTTCAGAATTTAGAGAACCGCCTGCTAAAAAAATCTGGCTGTGATAATCTTGTTTGAAAATTGACGGCCAACAAATTCTAGTGTCTACGCCGTTATCGTTAAGATGTTTTATAAAAGAATCTCTTATGTTTTTATCAACCAAAACGCCGAAAAGCATATATGGATGTTTTGTCGCGTAATCCGGAATTTGCTGAAAACAACAATTTTTAAGGCCTTTTTTGTATTTATCAGCCAGCCTGTTTCTTGTTTCTAAAAATTTGTTTATTTTTTTTAATTGAACTCTTCCCAACGCTGACTGAATATCAGTGGTTCTGAGGTTCAATCCAAAAAATCCATAGTCGTACCTCTTTTGCATTCCATGATTTTTAATCATTCTTAATTTTCTATTAATCTCGCCGTCGTTGGTGCAGACGCATCCACCCTCAATCGTGGTGACGTCTTTTGCCATATGAAAACTGAAAATAGAGGTGTGATTAAACCCTCCAACCTTTTTGTTTTTATATTCGGCGCCAATGGCTTCGGCGGCATCCTCTATTAAAATTAAATTATATTCTTTTACTAATTTTTCAAAAGCATCTAAATCACATGGTAAACCAGCAACATCCACTATCATTATTGCCTTGGTTTTTTCGTTTATTTTTTCTTTCACTAAATCAACCGTGACATTAAAATTATTAAGGTCGCAATCAACTAAAACTGGCTTGGCTCCTATAGAAATTATTGAATTTATAGTGGCAATAAAGGTAAAAGCTGGCACAATTACTTCTTCTCCTGCCTTAACGCCTTCTGCTATCATCGCTGAAATTAAAGCCGATGTCCCGTTGTTTACCGCCACAACATGTTTTGCGCCAAAATAATTAGCCAGTTCTTTTTCAAACAACTCAGTTTCCTTTCCTTCAGTAAGCCATCCTGATTTTATAACATTTATCATTGCGTCATGTTCTTCTGAACCTATATCTGACGGCGACCAAGGAATTTTTTTCATATATTTATTTTATTATTTAAAATTGATAAACTTTTTTTAATGCCCTCTATATCTGAAATTTTTGATTCTAAACAAATCGGGATGTTTTTAAATTTTTCTTTTTGAATTATTTTTACGGGCCAACTGTCTTCTTTTATATCAAGGTGCAGATCTGACTTTTCATCATTATCATGAATATGAATTTCAAAAACTTTATCGGCCACTTTATCAACAAATTCGTCTTTATTAAATTTAAGCCAGTTAGAAGTTACTTTCAAGTGCCCTAAATCCAAAAGAATTCCTAAGTTTTTAGAATTAACTAATTTAAACAAATCTTCTATCTCGTGATATTCGCAAATCAGCAATAACTCGTTTTTGCCATTTTTTAAATTAAATTCTGCAACAACATTAGGCTCTATGGCTACTTTGATGTTTTTATCTTCTGCGTATTTTAAAATTTCTTTCAAAGAATTTACAAAAATATCAAAAGCGGTTTTATATGAAACCAATCCTTCCGCTGAAAATTTTTCTCCCAGTTTTTCAGGGTCAACCAGATATCCGGAATGCACGCTATAAATCGGGCTTTTTATTTTTACGCATAAATCAATTCCTCTTTTAGCCTGCGCTATGCTTTGATCCAATATTTTTTTATTTGAAGATGCTATGTTTATAATAAAGTCCTCTTTGGGAACTGGAAAATAATTATGAACTAAGAAATTGCAATCCAAAGACGCAACATAATCTTCTATGCCTTCTTGGTATATATGGCTTGATCCTAGCTCGATATTATTTATTCCGGCCTGGCTCAATTTTTCAATGGCGTCTGTAGCTTTTTTTAAGCCAAGACAGCTTGTGGAAACATATGTATTCATTTATTCAAACATTTCAAGGTTAATAAGTTCGTCTTTTTTAATATCAAATCTTGCCGTTTTTCCTATTATCTCTTTCATTCTGTCTGGTTTTAATCCGGTTCCCGGCCTTCCTGCCTTTATCATAAAATCTTCCATCTTCGAACCCTTGGCGATATCTTCTCTGGCAATAATGCTTTTTCTGAATATTTTTTTCATTTCTTTTTCTTCTTCGGTGATATTTTTAACACCATCTCCCAACTGTTTTTCCAAGGTTCTTATATCTTCAACCATTTCTTTTAATTCTTCTGGATTCAAAGATGACTTGTGATCTGGTCCCGGTAAATTTCTATCTAAAGTAAAATGCCTCTCTATAACTTTGGCTCCCATGCTTACAGCTCCCAAAACCGCTGTTTTACCCAAAGAATGGTCAGAATATCCTATTACTAAATCTTTAAATAAATCCTTAAAAGTATTTATTACATTCAGGTTTATATTTTCGTCTAACGGAGGATAATTAGAAACGCAGTGCAACAATATTATTTCTTTATTTTTTTGTATCAAAGATATTACTCCAACCGCTTCTTTTATTTCCTCAATGCTTGCCATACCCGCTGACAATATTATCAACTTATTTTTTTCAGCCGCCCTTTTTAATAAAGGCATATCAATAATATCAGCTGAAGCAATTTTAAAAGCAGGCACGCCGAGCTTATCTAAAAGATCAACGCTTTTTATATCATACGGAGTTGATAAAAAAATTATATTTTTTTCTTCGGAATATTTTATCAGGTCTAAAAGCTCTTCTTCTTTAAGCTCTAATCTTTTTAATAAATCATACTGGGATTCGTGAGCCTCCGATCCTCTGGCCTGATGCGTTGATTTTTCTGCCCAAGGAGTGACAAGCTCGCTTGCAAAAAAAGTCTGGAATTTTACGGCATCAGCTCCGGATTCTTTGGCTGCATCAATCATCTTTTTTGCTAAAGAAATATCGCCATTATGATTTACGCCAGCTTCAGCGATTATAAAACAAGGATTGCCAGCGCCTATCTTTCTATTTGTTCTCTTAATTTCAATCTTAATTTTTTGATTATTCATTGTTTGATTTAATTCTGTTAAATAATCTTCTTTTAAACCATCTTCTATATACCAGCCATCGTTTGCCCATACTGTTCTATCATATATTTCTAAAATTTTATCCCTTAATTTTATGCCTGTTTCGTCTCTTTGCTCTGACCTTCTTATAAATGGCTCGTATTCTTTCGGCAGTTTAATATAAAGAACAAAAACATTTCTCATTTCAATCAGCTCTTCTTCTGTCAAATGTTTAAAATGAAGGGCTGGCTTATCGTGGCGGAACACCATTGTATCTTCGTCTTTCGGGTCAAATAAGCCTTGATTAATTGAAACGTCGCGAAGTTTTGTGCCCTTAAACGGATAAAAGAAACAGCATTGCGGATATTGCGGATTAGCCTTTCTATTTATTTCAACTGTTTTTTCATATGTTTCCCTTGATTCAAAAGGCAGCCCAAGCATATTAAAAGAAGATGTTTTTATTCCCGCCTCTCTTAATAATTTAAAAGCCCTAACAATATCTTCTTCAGAATCTATCCTGCCTAAAATTTCTTTTCTTGCCTTTAAGTCGCCTGTTTCAACCCCAAGCGAAACATTGACGCAATTCATATTTTTTAGAAGTCTAACTCTATCTTCATCAACAAATTTAGGATTAGTTTCAATAGAAAAAGGGACATTTACTTCTTCTTTGTACAGCTCGCTTAATTCTTTAAGCGAATCGAGGGGCCTTAATAAAAAATCTTCATCAAAAAATTTAAAAAATTCTATTCCGTATTTTTCTTTTAAATATTTTAATTCGGCAATAATTCTTTTAGAAGAATAGCGCCTGATAGGCCCACAGCTCTTGCCCAAATAAAGATTATGATAAAAATTATTAATACAATAAGTGCAATTGTTAACGCACCCCCAATTAAGCATATGGTCTCCTCCTATATACATTTTTCCAGAAAATGGCTTATAAGAATGCCTTTTATCAAAAATATCCCAATCAACATAGGGCAAATCATCTAAATTCTGCTTTAATGGCCTCACCTCATTTTTAATAATCTCCCCGTTCTTAACGCCCCAAATATTTTTTATATCATATAAATTCTTTTTTTCTTCTACCGCTGTTAAAAATTCTTCAAAAGCATCAAACCCTTCTCCTACGCAGACAAAATCAGCTCCATAATCTTTTAAAATGTTTTCTGGAGCCAATGTTGCATGCGCTCCGCCCCAAAGAACTAAAACATTAGGATTTAATTCTTTGGCAATCTCTGTGATTTTGTTAGCTATCATAAATTGATCGCTTAAAACCGAAAAAGCAACAAGGTCTGGATTGTAATCTTTGAATATCTCGGTAAACTTTTCTTTAAGGTCAATCTTCTTTTTAACCATATCGTACTTTTCATAATCCACGGGCTTAAACATTTTTGCTGTTTTAAAAAAACTTTTGCTTTCGTAGAAGCCAAAATCAATTTCTGTTGTGTCAAACAGTTTCGTTTCCCAGCCCAATTTTTTAGCTATTGCAGACAGCAAGGCAAGCCCGATGGGCTTATATCCAAATGCGTCCTTGTTCGGTAAAACAAAAAGTACTTTCATTTTAGTTTTCTTTTTAATATTTGCTCATTTAACCAAAAATCAAACTCGTCGTCTATTTCAAAGTTTTGTTCTTTATCTGTTAAAAACATTTCTCTTTTTTTACCCCAAACCTCTTCCAGCGTTTTGGCTTTTTTTATTGAATCAGCTTTTACAACCCAGACATTTCCGTCGTCATGAAACCATCCTTTTAAATCTTGCCTTCTCTCATTATATTTGCCCCATTCATATAAATTAGAAATAAAACCAGTGGCCAAGGAGTCTGCCTTTGAGTCAAAAAATTTCTTAATGCATTGGTCAATTAACCCTTTATCTCTCACAGGAGAAGTGCATTGCAAAAGAACAACAATATCTGTGTTTATTTGTTCTATCGCGTGCTTTAAAACAGACAGGGTTGTAGCGTCATCAGTAGCCAAATTTTCAGGCCTCAAGATAACCTCGGCGTCGTATTTTTTAGAAACTTCTGCAATCTCTTGGTCTTCTGTTGAAACAATATATCTGTCAATCATCTTAGATTCTTTAGCTCTTTCAATTGTCCATGCTATCAATGGTTTACCAAAAATTTCCTTAATATTTTTCCGCGGTATAGTTTTGCTTCCGCCCCTTGCTGGCGTAATCCCAAGAACAAATGGTTTTTTAGATTTTTTTTGATATTTCATGAACAGCATCTATAATTTTATTAATTTGCGCCTCATCCATATTAACCATAACAGGAAGAGCTACTGCCCGCCTCAAAAAAGAGTTACTTTTTCCCCATATTGTATTTAAATCTTTTCCTTTATATTCTTCATACATAGAAAAAATATGATTCCACGTTCCGGCAAAATGCCAATTCAGAGCATCTGGCAAATTTTTTGTTCCCAATCCTTTTTCGGATAAAAGTTTTGCAAATTGCAGGGCTTTATCTTGGTTTTCAACAAAAAATATTAAAGTGTCTCCGGCGTCTCCTTCTATATCAGGAATTTCCCTGAATTCAATATTTTTAATGTCTTTTATTGCTTCTTTTATCTTTTTTTTGTTCTCTTTTTGTTTTGCTAAAATATAATCTAATTTTTTAAGCTGGGCTAAACCCACCGCTCCCTGTAATTCTGTCATTTTATAATTAAATCCCCATGTTGATCTTGTGTCTTTGCCTCTGGGAAAATTAGGATTTTGCTCATGCCCGTGGTCAGAATATTCTCTTGCTTTAAAATAAATTTCTTCGTTATTTGTGACGAGAACTCCGCCTTCGCCCGTTGTAATGACTTTGCCGATATCCAAACTATAAACACCAGCGTCTCCTATGGTTCCTAAATATTTTCCATTATAAGCAGCTCCCAATGCCTGGCAGCTGTCTTCTAAAACTTTGATATTGTGCTTTTTTGCTATTTCCATAATTTGATCCATTTTAGGGGCAACGCCTGCCATAGGAACAGGAATTATAACTTTTGTTTTTTCTGTAATTTTTTTCTCTAAATCCACAGGGTCCATATTCAAAGATTTATCAACTTCTGTAATAATTAATTTTGCCCCTAATTCCAAAACTGCTTCAGCGGTAGCCACAAAAGTAAAACTTTGGGTAATAACTTCGTCTCCTGGTTTTACCCCCATTGCGACAAGAGCAATTTTTAAAGCAGCCGTGCCGTTGCAAACACAAAGGCAATGTTTTATCCCTAATTTCAAAGCAAATTCTTTTTCCAGCATATCAACTCTAAAAATCTTTTGGCGCCTTTCGTCTAAGGCATACCTATAAAGGACGCCGCCTTTATCAAAGACTTCGTCAACTGCTTCTTTTTCTTCTTTTCCTATTAGTTCCCAGCCTGGCATATTATTTTTATTTTACTAATTTATTTAATAATTTTTTTCCGTCTTCACCTGAAAAAGGAATCGCATTTTGGGCAAAAGCTTTTTCAAATCCATCTGCATCGCTCAAAAGAACATTAATGTTATTTTCATCAACTCCGAATGCTTTTAAATTTAAAGGAATATCTAAATTTCTGCAAAGCTCAAATATTTTTTCAGAAAAAATTATGCTTTTTTCTTTTTTATCCAATGACTTGTCTGCGGGGCCTATAAGATCGTAAAGCTCGCTATAATCATATCCGTTTTTTACGTTATGCTCTATTATATAGGGCAAAAATACAGCTCCGGCCAGCCCATGGGCAACTTTAAAACGAACTCCTAAAGTATAAGACAAAGCTCCTGCCGGGCCAGAACCAGAATTCATTAAAGATATTCCTGCCAAATACGCGCCTATTTGTAGATTGCTCCAAGCCTCAATATCGTCTTTATTATCCAGCGCCTTCAATAAATTATTGAAAACTAACCTAAACGCTTCTTTGGCAAAAATTCTGGTTACTAAATTTGCTTTAACTGCCACATAACTTTCAAGCGTATGGGTGAGAGCATCCATTCCAGACGAAATAGCAACCTTTCTTGGGCAAGTTGCAACTAATTTTGGATCTAAAATAGCTAAAACAGGAAAATTGTTTGTCGTGTTTATTCCTAATTTTTTTTTCTCTTCTAAATCTATAAAAACAGCGTTGTATGTTACTTCGCTAGCCGTTCCCGCGGTAGTAGGTATGGCTATTACTGGAAGAGGAATAATAATTTCTGTTGGAAATCCCCTATAACTTATAGCTTTGCCAGGATTGACTACAACAGTTGCCAGCCCCTTAGCAAAATCTATTACACTCCCGCCTCCAATACCCACAAAACAATCCACATTCGGCTTTGAACTTTCATCTAAAAATTCTAACTTAACTTTATCTAAAGAAGCGTAATCTGGTTCAGCGCCAAAATCATATTTAAAAATTTTTACTGCGGCAAAGTTATTTTTTTTAACATTGCTTAAAATCTCATTTACATAATCAGCATCAAAAATTCCAGAATCAACAATAACTCCGATTCGCCCAAATTTTAATTCCTTTAGATAATCTCCCAATTTCAATGCTTCGCCAGGCCCGCACTTAAGCCTTGTTTTCAAAATAAATTCAAAATTTATATTTTCTTTTTCCGCCATAATTGTTAAAAATTATTCGCCAAAATAATTTTTTCTGCCGAATATTTCTTTCTGATTAAAACTTTTACTGTTTCGTATAATCCAAAAAATAAAATCACAAAAAACATATCTCCAAGCAATGAATTTTTAAAAAACGGCAAAGCCATATAATAACTATAAATAAGCCCGGAAAGATTTTTTGGATACCAGCCAGAAAACATCCAAACTGCAAAATTTGTTGAAATATAAAAAATAAAAGAGCCGGTAAGGCTACAAGCCATTGTAGTCTGCCATTTTTTATGGCTACGAAGCCAAATACCTAAAATCGCGCATAAAATAAAACTCAAATAAACAACTAACATTAATCTAAAATCATAAAAACCGATAAAAAAATCAGAAACTGCCATTGCTATAATGGGCAATATCAAGGCAATTTTTCTTGAAAAATAAACTCCGCCGAATAAAGCAACAGCGCTTATCGGAGTAAAATTAGGCGGATGCGGCAAAAGCCTTAAAACAATGCCTATGAAAACAAAAATAACTGCAAAAAAAATCTCTAAAAATTTTCCTTTTTTGGTTAGTTCTTGCATATTTTTTTAAAAAGAATATTTTTCAAATTTAAATTCTACTAAATCTCCATTTTTTAACTCATATTTATCAGCGGCAACTTGAGGCATTGCTCCATTGACATAATACAGCCAATTTTTTCCATTTTTTTCGTTCTCTTTGCCGCCAATAGATTCAATAAAAACTCCTATATCATATTTTTTAGTTTTTATAACTTTCCCTGTTTTTTGCATAGCGTCATTCAACGCGTCAAATGCAGTATACCCATTTTTAATGGAAAATTTAAAATTTTCCACGGCTCCCTCTCCATAATTAATTATTAAGCTCACCTCGCCTTTGCTTGTTTGGATATTCGCGTTATTAGAAACTAAATTCTGCCCGCCTCTTATTTCTGAAAACATCCATACTGAAACTCCAATAATAATTATTGCTGCCAGTACAGCTATTAAAAAAATATTACTTTTTTTCATTTTCATTTTTAAAAATTATTTTTAATTTTACTGCTGTTCTCAATAAGCCAAGAAGAACTTTGAACTTTCCCGCCGCCGACATTATCAATTATTTTTATATTAAATTCTTTACAGATTTTTGTTTCCGGAATATTGCCTTGGTGCCTGTCTCCTCCGTTGGCAAAAAATAGTTCATACCCAGCATAATTTTTGGCTATTGCTTTTAGGCTTTCACAGACTGATCCGTCTTTATCAATTGATAAAGAAACTTCATCTACATATCTTACCGCCTTTACTATTTCTATTCTTTCTTTCTCAGACATAAAAGGGGCGCTTCCTTTAACTTTTACCTGTTCATCATTGTTTACTATAACAACCAAAATATCGCCGAATTTTTTGGCTTCTCTAAGCAAATTTATATGGCCAATATGAATTGGGTTATAATAGCCAGAGGCTATTATTACTTTTTTCATTGATTTTTATGCATTTAATTTGTATTATCTAATAATACTAATATATAACATTTTTAACATAAAATACCATGAAAATCAATAATAAGCCCTTCATGGCAGAAAATAAGTTATATTGGCTGTATTTTACCGGATTTTTTATAATTTTAGCTTTGCCCCTATTAACATACCCGCCTTTGTTTTTTCCGCCAGATTGGGGAAAAGTTATAGTTTTTAGAAGCCTCTTGTCTGTATTAATATTTGTTCTGGCTTGCCAATTTCTTTATAAAAAAAATGAAAAAATAACTGAACGCAAAATAAAATGGAAATCATTTTCCTATCTTTCTTTGTGGCTATTAACACTGCTTTTGGCAATTTATTTTATCGCTACAATTTTTTCCGCAGAGCCATATTTTAGTTTTTGGGGCTCCCCGGCAAGATCAGAGGGCTCGCTAAATTTTGCTTTTTTTGCATTTTTACCGATTCTTTTATTTTTTTTGATAAAAGGCAAAGACTGGCAAAAAATCTGGGATTTTTCTATTTTTATAGGTTTTTTAGTAACACTAGTCGGAATTTTTCAGTATTTTGGAATTTTTAACAATATTTTAATACCTAGCGAAGGAGGAGGAATAGCATCAACTGCTGGTTATTCGGGTTTTTTTGCCACCTATCTTTTGTTATTGAGCTTTCTTGCGCTTTCTTTTGGATTAAAAGAGGTTTCCAAAAAAAGATTTTTTTATTTTATTTGTCTTTTGTTTTTTTTATTCGGTATTTTTATATCTGGAGCCAGAGCCGCTTATTTGGGAATTATAATAGGTTTTATTTATTATCTGTTGTTTTACCCTAAAAAGATAAAAACATTAAAAATTATAGCAATAATAATTTTAATTATAATAATCAGCATTGTTTCGTATATAAATTTTTCCGCAAAACTTCCTAATGTTTTTTACGAAAATAGAATTCTTTCATATTTTTCTTCCCGGCTTTCGTTAAAAACAGCCTGGATTGATATTACAGAAACTCGCGCGTCCACATGGAAGATTGGCATTGGAGCAATAAAAGAAAAACCGCTCTTGGGCTGGGGCCCGGAAAATTTTCAAATTGCCTTTGATAAATTTTACGACCCGTCTTTGCCCCAAATGTTAATTCTTTGGTGGGACAGGGCCCATAATTTTTTAATAGAATATGCCGTAAACGCCGGAGTCCCTTTCCTAATAATATATCTTTTGCTTATTTCAGTTATTTTTTTTGAACTCCAAAAAATAAAGCGTAAAAATTCAGAACAAGCCAATGCCGATAATAATGGTTTAACTGGAAAAGCAATTATAGCCCATGCCATACAAGCTGGTTTTGTTGGATATTTAATAACCAGCTTATTCACATTTGACGGTTTTGTTACACATCTGATATTTTTTCTTTTAATTGGATACTCTTTTTTCTTAATTTATAAGCCAGAACAAATAGAAGAAACCGCAAAACAACAAAAAAGAACTCAAGAAAAAAGCTGGTGGAAATCCGCATCTGTCTTTATTTTAGCCTGCCTTTTAATATGGTTTATTTGGTCTTTTAATATAAAACCATTAAAAATTAACAGCCAAATAGTAATTGCCGAAAATTTTGTATCCCAACAAAAATGCGATGCTGCTTTAGCTAAAACAGAAAGTGTTTTTTCGCAAAAAAGCATTCTTGATGCTTACAGCAGGATGAAATATGTTAATTTTATTAAAAAATGCGCAACCAACATTGGAGAAAAAGATTTAGAATACGCCCAAAAAGGCGTGGAAACTGCAAAAATAATCACTTCAAAACAGCCGACCTATACAAGGGGTTGGATTGCGTCTGGCGCCTTTACCAATATATTAATTGAAAAAGAAAAAGACCCAAAAATAAAACAAGGGTTGTTTGATAAAGCAGGTTATTACTTTAAAAAAGCTCAAAAACTAAGTCCCAATAGGCCTGAAATTTATATAGAATGGGCAAAGGCCTATCTTGTGGCAGATGACCTAAAAGGCATGGAAGAAAAAATCCAGCAATGCATAGCTCTTACAAAAGATAATCCTGATTGTTACTGGTACTTAGGCATAGCGCAAATGCGATTGGGAGATACAATAAATGGCCAAAAAAATCTTGAACTGGCAAAACAAAAAGGGCTTAGCTACGGACCTACCTATTTTTATCAGCTAATACCAATTTACAACGCGGCTAAAAACTACAAGGGTTTGGCAAACGTTTATAGCGAATTGACAGGTTTCAGCCCAAATAATTTTCAATATCACGCTTCTTTCGCTTTTGTTTTAGCTAAAATGGGAGAATATGAGAGAGCAAAACAAGAAGCGCAAATAGTATTAAAATTAAAAGGAGACGACCCGGAAATAAGGGCGGAAGTGGAAATGTTTTTAAAAACCTTGCCTTATTAAATCGCGCCAAACGGTAAAATTATCATTCTCCTCGCAATTCGTTGATTTTTTTCAATGTCATCAAACCAAACTTCCCGGTTCCTTTTGAAAAGCCTATGGGAGTCAAAATCTCGCCTGCGTATTTTTCCTGAAATCTGATAACAGCTGCTTTTGTGGCTGGCCCAAAACTGCCATTAACAATTCCTTCAGGATAGATGTCTGTCCCTTGAGATTTCAAAAAAATCTGCAAGTATCTGATATCCTTTGAGACTTGTCCGAATTTTAAAACTTTTTTAAACTTGTATCCTGCGGGAATGTTTGAGGTTAATTGAGGCTGTGTTGATTGCGGCTGCGATAAAGCGGAAATAGAAACTGCTTGCAATGCCTTTAATTGAGCCAGTAAGACACTGATTTTAGCTTGCAATCCGGCAATTGTGGGCGGAACTGCTGGAACAGCTGTTGCTGTTGGAGAAGGACTCGGTGTTGAAGTTGACACGGGGGTTGTTTGCGATTCTGTCTGGCTTACAACTGGTGTTGGTGTTGGCGCGCTCCAACCTGTAATGATATTTCCTCCGCCGCCACCGCCCATCGGAGTCGCGGAAACCGCAGAAGAAGCAGTTGATTCATCATTAGCGTCATTTAATGCTGAAACTTTAAAATAATAAGTTGTGTTATTTGTAAGACCGATTGCGGTGTATAAAGTTGTCGTGGTTTGGGCTAAATAAGGGTACAAGTCTCCTAACTTTTTGTAAATATCGTATTTTGTGGCTCCAGAAACAGCTGTCCATGATAGTCCTACGGTTCCGATTCCAGCTGAAGCTGTAAGATTTGTGGGGGTATCTAAGGTAACAAGGCCTGTCGGGCTGGAAAGCGCGAAGTCTGACAAGTGGCTTGTTGTGACTGTGAATGTGGCGGCAACATCACTGCTTAAATCAGCAAAAGTTGAAGCTGTTGTTGGGTTTAAAGCAACGGTTGTGGGCCCCGGCTGCACCCAAAGATTGGATGTGGTGTCTAAATATTTGATTGCAATTTTATTAACTTGATCTAAAGTGGAAATTCCGGCAGTGGTCAATTCGCTTTTAGAAATTGGGAAACTTATAGTGGTTGTTCCGGACAAAGTTGTCACTGTTTGGGTTGACGAACCGGTTGAAGACGGCACTGTGGCGGTGACAGTTTCTGGAGTGCCTACAATTTTATCAGTTGATGTAGAAGTTGGGACATTGGTGGTTTTTTGCATTTGCACGGTGGCTGAACTGCTTGTGCCAAGAGCGTTTTGGGCAAAATCAACTTTGATTCCACGGCTATTTTGTACCGTCCCTCCATTTGAAGGAGTGATAGAACTGTTTGTCACGCTGGATGAAAAACCGGAAATTGCGGCCAAAGTAAAATTTACTCCCGTAGCTGGCGCGGTTGCTGTTGTAGAGTTGACATTATATCCGTCATAAGCCGCATCAACTGTCCAAGAGCCCGTTCCCACGCTCAGTGTATAAGTTCCGCTGGCGCTTGTGGTTGTCATAGTAAATCCGCCGGTTCCATTGCTTGCCCAGACCCTGGCATTGGTCACGGTTGTTGTTCCATCCGGCAGATAAACTGTTCCTGTTATTGTACTGCTTGCCGAAGTCAGGGTTAAATTTTTGCCTGTTAGATTGGCTCCATTAACAGTAATGCTTATACTGGTAGCCATATATTTGTCTTTATTCACGCCAAGATTGTAAGTGCCGTTTTTCAAATTTAATGTGTATGTTCCGTCAGAATTAACTTGGGCCCCGCCGCCTCCGTTTGTGCTGGATGCCCAGACATAGGCTGAACTGACATCATCTCCGCTTACTGTTCCTGAAACCGTGTAAAGACTGGTGGATAAATTATACTCTGCAACTCCGTCATTTGCCGTGCCGCTCGTTTCAGTAAAACTTCCGCCAGCTGACACAGTAATAGAAACCTGACCTAAAGGCCCGTACCCGTCCACACCCCCTTCAATAATATAAGCGGCTCCCCGTGCCACATCTACTTGATATTCTTTACAAGAAGAGCCAGAGCCCGTACAGGTTGCAGTAACAACACTGGTGCCTGACATTCCTCCTCCAGCAGAACCATGAGCCCCGACAAACGCATTACTGACCAAGCTGGCAGGCCAGATTCTAACTGTTATTGTGGAAGAAGTTACGGAAATAGTACTTGTTGTATTGGCGCTTACAGTTCCCAAGCTTGCTTTGTAAATTTCTCCTTTTCCCATAACACCGACATGTATCCAATAACTGCTTCCCCCGGGAACCCCAAAACTGTAACTGCCGTCAGAACCCGTAATGCCTCCGCCCATCATCTGACCGTTTTGTCCGCTTGTAACAAACACATAGGCTTGTTGCAAGGCCTGTCCGCCCTTAGTCACGGTTCCAGAAATCGTATAATTTGATGAAGAAACCGTAAAATTGACTGTTGGATTGGTGCTGCTGGCCACGGTTATGTTACTCTGTTCTGTAAAGCGCCCATAGCTTGACGAATTAGCTCCAACAGTATAAGTGCCTGTATTAACATACATTTTATAATAACCCTGACTGTCAGTGCTGGCATTGCCTCCGCCAGGACCACTAATCACAAAAGAATAAACACCCACATTTGATAATCCATTTCCAGCCGAGTCTTTAACATAACCTTCTATGTAATTTGTTGGAGGAGAAATGGTTATAGAAAGCGTGGCAGCCGTGAAACTGCTTATTAAATATGTGTCATCAACATTAACAGTTTTTTCAACTGACGAACCCGGCGGCATATTTGGACCGCCAATTCCAATTTTCCATGTTCCTTTTGAAACATTTAAAGTAAAAGAGCCGTCAGCGCCGACTTGCGTGCCAGTTCCCTTGTCTCCTATCGGCTGATAGGCAAAAACCCAAAGCATTCCTTTGTCAGTGGTTGACAAAGTGCCCGATGGTTTTGTAACCGAACCGACTATTTTATGGGTCGCGCTTGAAAAAGTAAAATTAATAGCGCTGGCGGTTAAAGAAGTGCTACTTATAGTAACAGATTGGGCGCTTGGGTCTGTAAAAGACGATGAGGAAACCGTTGTAGCGGTCGGGTCTGGCGGAATGTGCGCTTCCACTCTATAAGCTCCGTTTACAGGAACGCCGATTGTGTAAGTTGTCTGGCACTGGGTCTGGCCGTTTAAAGGACCTGTTGTGAAAAATGTCGGCTGAACTTGCTTAAATCCCGATACGCCGGTATCAACTCCGTCCGGATTTGCCATAACAACCACATTTTGGTTTTTGCCGGCATTGACACAGGAAGTTCCCAAAGTAACAACACCTGATATTGTCCGAGTTGTGGCAGTTAAATGCAACTCCTGGGTTGCTGATGTGTTAATCTGCGCGCCGGGCGAATTCAAATGGGTTCCAGTAACATCAAAAGCCCATATCTGCCCCATTGAAGCTACTCCTGTAACGGTAAATGTGCCAGGGCTTCCGTTGCTGTAAGTCATTGCCCCGTCTCCAACTTTACGCACAGCAATTCCGTTAGGCCCGGCCACGATAATGCGGATATTGCCGTTATCGGCATTGGGCATAGGCGTTGAATTATCAGCCGAATAATAAATCTGAGCAGTGTAGTTTCCTTTTATATCAAAAAACGAGTTTTGGTTCATATCTGACATCACTCCGCTGACCATAACATTCACTGGCCCTCCTGTCGCGCCAGAAGGCACAACAACCACAATGGAGGTATTAGACCAACTTGTGTAGGAAGCCACTTCTATAGGAGGCAGAGGACCTGTTGCTTGGCTGAATCCGCCGGAAAAAAACACTTTATGACTAGCATCACCGCCAGTTCCTGCGCCAAAATTAGTGCCGGTAATTGTGATGGAATCGCCAACAGCTCCTGACGTTGCGCTTAAACTGGAAATTGAAGGCAACGTAAGGGCCTGCACGGTTATGCTGGAATTGGAATAAGCAATCAATGTGGTGTTAGCGCCCGCGCCTTTTATTGTATTGCTTGCCGGAATTGAAAGAGAAATTGTTCCAGACAATGTTAAATTTTTGATAGTGGCTTTATTCCCGTTAAATTCAACATAGGGCAAGCCAAATCCGCCACAGGAAACAGCTGTTCCGTTTACAACATAATTGGCGCAATTCGTTGCTGTCGGGCCGTCTATATTTTCGTTAAAATTTATAATTATTCTGTCGGTGAAAGCCGCGACAGACGACACTGCGGGAGCCGCGGTCAAAGTGTTTGCCGCGGTCAAAGCAGTAGCAGAAACAGTACCGGCGCTTAAAGCATATGTGCTAGTTCCCGTAGCCACGCCAAAAGAAATGGTTTTACCGTCAGTGATTGTGGCGCTTGTTGCTATTGCCACAAAAAAATCGTATAGGCCCGTCTTTGAAGCCGGGATGGCGCAAGTGCCAGTGCTAATTATTGTTGGCGAACCTACATTAATGCCGCTTGCTTTGGTTCCGCAAATCGTATCCCCAGCGTCTATCACATCGTTATTGGCGCCGGTATTGCTGTTATCAGCGTAAACGCGCAAGCCCGCGATGTCGGTAGGGGTAACTGTTCCCACGAGTTGCAGAGTCACAGAAGACAATGTCTCGCTTGCGTTTTGAGTCAAACTAAAACCAAAAAGCGCAGTATAACTGCTGCTTAATTTTATTTTCTGACCCGAAGTTATCATTTCAGTCGCGGCCGTGGCTTCTGTGACCGCGGCTTGAGCTGTTTGGCCGAAAATAAAAAGCAAACCAGCAATAGCTAAAAATACAAAAACTAAACTAAATTTTTTCATATTATTTTTGCAAAAAAACAACTGCATAAAAAAATGCAGTCGGTTTTTTTGCGATTACAAAAATTAAACTTTAAGGAATTTTTATTTTCCTTCATTTATATATTATATCAAAAATAAAAAAACCTTGTCAAATGCAAGGATGTGGATAACCCAGCGCAAAACAAAAACTCCCGAGCCTAAGCCCGAGAGTTTTTGTTTTTTTCCCTCGCTATCTTTTCACAAGAAAGATAAGAGAGTCAATTGCTATAATTACTGACCGGTTACAGCTTTTACATCAAGCGGCAGATTCTGGACTAAGTATCCATTAACCCAGTCAGCTGAAGACGCGGTAGCTGTAGCGTCATGGCCGACAGCTGCAGAGTTTGCGTCAACTCCAGTAGCTGATACATCAGACCAGATTACATTGCTGGTGATAGCGTTGGCTGAGTTGTAGGTAGCGGTTAATTCAACAAGGTTGGACGAAGTGCTGCTGTTGTAAATGTAGTGCTGAACAGTTCCTGCGTAGTTTGTTGTGGCTGTGTCTGAACCCAAGTTAACTGACACGCTGTCGTTGCCAGAAGTAGAGTTGGAGAAATTATTGGCAGTTGCCTTAATTGAGTAGGTGTAAGACGAACCTGATGGAATTGTTTCCTCAGTAGTAGTTTTCCACCTAATGTAGAAGGTTGTGCTGCCTGTACCGCTAGAGATAGAAGTAGAGCCTGTGATATCAGTTCCAGAGGCGTTTGTTATGTTAACAGATGAAGTAATATCTGTTGTTGATGTTCCTGAGGTTCTGAAAAACTTAAAGTTGCTCACAGAAGGATTGCTTGTTGCTCCGCCTTCAGTAACTATAACCGGGAAGCCCAACTGTTTCCAGGCAATTGGACCCTTGGCATCAGCTGCAACTGCAAACTTATAAATTGTTGCCTGAGCTCCTTGGGCCACTGTGGTAGCAGGTAAATCAAGAACAGTGAATGTTGGAACTGAGTGGTAGACAACCTGCACATTGCCTGCTTTGTTCAAAGCGTTAAGCGCTGAATTTGTGCTGGAGTTTCCCGCGCTATTACTGTATCTAATTGTTCCCTGGCTGTTCATATGTTTGACATAATCCAGAATGACCGCAACGTTGTTGTAAGCGGTGCTGGCTGTAGCTGATGGAACTGCTAAATTCAACCAAACATCAAAGTATTTTGTTGTGTCTTTCGGAACAGCAATAGCCAAACCAGTGAAGTAAGCGGTGTCGTTTGCGCCAGTGATGGTTGTGTCAAATGGCTTTGTAGCGTCAGAGCCGCTGGTTGTCTTAATAACAGTGCCGTCTATGTCTTTAAGGGTTGCGCTGTTTATAGAAGCTGTGGCTCCCGCGAAATTAGCAAGGTCTTCTTTAATCTTAACTTCAGTAACCGTGTAATTGTCGTTAGCGGCAGTTATCTTAAATCTGCCTGCCAAAACCGATTGATTGCCAACTACGTTGCCGGCTAATGGTGTGCTGGCAAAAGCAGGAGTCAAAGAGCCTGTTGAAAAGACAATTGATTGGCCTGAGGTAGTTGAGGTTAAGGAACCAGCAATTACAGCAGCAGCTGAACTAGCCGTTGTTCCTGAAACATAAGCGCCAACCGTGCCTGTGCCCGATGAGCTGGAGTTCATATCTGCAAAAAATGTCAAATCTTTTGTTTGACCAGGCGTTAAACTGTAGTTTACGGACCAGCTATTTTGATAAGCTGAAATGGTTGGCTTTGTAGTTAATGTGTCTGTGCCGAACATTCCGTAAAGGCTGGTTGCGTATGAGCTCACAACATCACTCAAGTTAACCTGAATTGTGTTTATATTGACTGACTCAACTGTGTCGTTTGATACAGTAAAATGACCAATCTTATACTGGTTTACAGGAGGAACAGGGGTTTGGTTGGTATAAGCAACATATTTAGCCAAGGTTAATGAACCTGTTTTAACGGTCAAAGTATTGCCGTCTTTGTTAGCAGATGGAGCGCTGATGGTTGTTTTTGAAACAGTGCCCTCTGCGTTTGAACTGCCTGTTATTATTGTCGCGGAAATGGTATCTGCGGCAGCTATGGCAGTGCCTGAGTTTTCTTTAATGTCTGACCTGATTTCCAAAGTAACTGGAGAAAGCGGGTTGACAATTAATGAAGAACCCAAACTAAAGCGCGTTCCTGTTGTAGTATCGCCTTCCGTGATAGTTGCTGTGCTGCCGATTTGCACGCCATTGGCATACAAAGCGCCGTTCCTAACATTAGCTACAGCAGCTGTTGAAACGACTACTCCTACATACAAGTCAGTAATTTTAACTGGCTCGCCCGCTGCTTTTAAAGTGTATCTTGCTAAAACAGCATTGGGCGCAGACAAGACAACAGTGCCTGATGGAGAATCAGTGTTTTTGGTAAATGTCACTGAACCAGAATTAATGGTCATTGTTCCAGTAATTCTCTGGGCAAAAGCGCCAGTAGTACTACTAGCATTGCCTGTCGGAACTAAATCAACTCCAGCAACTTGGGTATCGGTGAAAGATGCGTCAGCAGATGCTCTCAAAGAGTAAATAAATGTCTTTGAAGAACCGCCGACGATATCAGCTAACACCTTTACGGTTCTTGCTCCAGTTTCTATTTTTACCGGAGCCGCCGACAAATCAAAGGTTACATATCCCTTAGAATCAGCATTGGCTACAGCAGAGCCGGCTTGAACGCCGTCAATGTATAATCTGAAGTTCTGAATATCGGCTGTTAAAGCGCTGCCTGTTTGCCTTATAGCAAATCTCTTTAAGGTTACAGCCCTTGTGCCGATTTGTGGAATATTTTGCCAGATAGTGTAATCATTTTGCGGGTCAACACTGGCCGTTGAAGGAGTTGTTGATATCGCGAAAGCAACAGTAGCTAACTCTGCGCTAGCTGTGGTGAATAAATTGCCTGATACAGGGAATGTTCCCTTAACTGAACTAGCATTGCTTGTAACGCCAGTAGCAGCCACAAGGATCACTCCAACTGTTTGTCCGCTCTTGTTATAGACAGTGTCAATCAACACTCTAATTGTTTTGGAGCCGCCAGCTGGAACCGCAAACAATCCTGTTGAATCGTTGAAGTTTATTATTCCAGATGAAACTGATGCTCCGTCGGTTAATCTGTTAACTCCCTCATACAAATAGACATTGTTTAAAAGAGCGTCAACAGAAACACCTGCTCTCTTTAAGCTCAAGCCTGTTACTTTTACTTCGGCGTTATCGCCGTTTACAAAAGTAAAGTGAGCTATATCAGCTCCGCCTTGAGCGTCTGTAGCGTTAGAACCAGAAACCAAAGTTCCTGATACCGGGTTGTCAGAAGCTAATTGCACTGTTAATCCTGCGCCTGTTGGAACTACTACTGGAGGTTGTCCGGGAGTTACAACAATTGTTCCGCCCAATACTGCGTTTAATTTTGCTCTTGTTAATGGACCAACCTGGCTTGCAGGTGTGATTCCATTTGCTGTCTGGTATGCTCTAACAGCTGCTAAGGTTAATCCACCAAAGGTAGTTGTTTCGTTACCAGGCGAGCCTGCTCCTGTTACTGCAACTTGAGTTGCGGCTGATTGGTTCAAAACTGCTTGTAAGCATTTTACGTCTGAACCTGTAGAGCCTTTTGTCAAATTGCGGGTAAATGTAACTCCAGCGCAAACTGCAGGAACATTCCCAGATGGTGTTGTTACGCCTCCTTGCAAAGTTTGCAATTGGACTAACAAAGCATTTATCTGGGCCTGTAACTCTGCGATTGTTACGCCTTGAGCCACACCAGGAGCAACTAATGCAACCAAAGTCAAACCGACTACGGTTGTTATAATTGTTCTTTTTATACTCATTTTTGTGTTTTTTAATTTAATTTTATGTTTTTATTTCTCATCGGTCGACCCTATTTTATTCATGATTTTACGTACTAATCACGAACAAAACGACTTGTCAAATGTTAGGTTAATTGTTTATTGTTAATATTTTTTCCAGAGCTTCTCCATAATCTCCCTTGTCATACAAATCTTTTACATCTTTTAAAATTATTTGCTGAGCTTCCGTTAAGGTTGTTTTTTCCAAATCAGTAATTTCATTTTGCACCAAAATGGTTAAAACATCGTTTAGGCTCTTTATTTCTGGGGTGCCGGTCAAATCAGCTAATGTTTGTAATTGTTTTATTTTTTGCGCGGCGCTTGCCAGTTCTCTTGTTAATTGCGGATCTTTTGTAAGACTGACTTTTAAGCTTTCTGTTACCCTAAACGCGCTCTGCCTTACTTCATTTATTGCCGAAGGTATATTGGTTGTTCTGCCCTCTTTTGTAACTTGCGCCAAGTCATTTATTCTGTTGCTTAAATTTGCCATATCTTGCTTTAGGTTTGTCTGACCAGATAAAGCCGCCTGCGACTGCTCTGCAACTTTTTTTACTGAAAAAAACAAATCTCCGGGCATAGTATGTTGGGCAAAACCAAATAGTCCAACTATAATTAGAACAAGAGTTGCAAAAGAATATGCCAATTTTCTCTGGTAGGTTAAAGATGGTAAAACGGCTAAAATTGCCGATAATTTATTTATAAAACTATCCTTAACTACAACCTTGTTCCCTCCTAAAATTTCTCTTTTAGCAAAAATAACCCAGTCTTGTCTGGGCTTGATATCTTTCAGAGTCTGAAGTTTTGAAATTAATTCTTTCTCTGATATTGCCATTATAATTAAGACGTAAAATCGCCTATTTTGTTACAAATATGAATGTTTGAGCGAGGCAATAAATTTTTTAAAAGCGAGATAATAAATTTTTCGAAGCTTTAGGTACACGCAGTGACCTTCCGCTGAGAAAAATTTCATTATCGAGCGTAAATTTGATTGCCGAACGAAAAACATTCTACGCAACCTATGATTTCTGTATTATATTTTTTAACTCCTTTAATCCCCTATGCAACATAACCCTGACTGTCCCAGCCGGCTTGCCTAAGTTTTCAGCTATTTCAGACACGGGCATATCTTCTACATAATGTAACAGAATTATATCCTGATAATCCTTTTTTAAGCCTTGTATGGCTGACTTTACAGCAGCAAAATCAGCGGCTATTATTGCCTTTTCCTGCAAATCTTTACCGGGTTGGGCCATTTGAGGAGACACTTCCGTAGAAACCACCTTTGTCCTACCCTTTTCCCTGTAATGATCTATAACAGCGTTACGAGCAATCTGGTACAAAAACGCCCCTACATTCTGAATTTCTAAATTTTTTTCAAATTTCAAATTTCTAATTTCAAATTTCTTTTTATATGCCTCCCAGCCCTTCAAAAACACCTTAGACGTGATATCTTCGGCTGTTTCCCGTGAGTTTACCTTCAGGTAAACAAACCTATATATTCTATCAATATATTGGTCGTAAATATGGCCAAATTGTTCATTTAAATCGTTCATTACAAATAAGGCTAATTATACTATAAAATTTATAAAAAGGCAATAGTTTTATGATTATTTATACAAAATGTCCTATCGGACATAATTTTGTCCTATCAATTTAACAAACCGAAACTATGCAATTCTATACAAAACCTGGTTAAATTCTCCTTCCCTGGCTACCTTTCCCATTTTCAGTAACTCGTCTAAATCCCTTCTTATTGTCCGCTTAGTAACTTCTGGCAAAACATTCATTAAGTCCATAACCTGCGCTTTTTGGTTGTGTTTTAAAAATTCAAGTATTTTTCCTTGTCTCGCCGTAAGTTTAAAGTCTTCGATTAAAACTGTGTGAGGGCGGGGCTCACACGGTTTTTTGACCTTTTCAAGAACTGGAGCGATTATTGGCGCGCCAATTTCTTTTCTTACCTGTTCGTACTCATTAAAAACTATCAAAAAACTGACGCCGTTTATCCAACCTTGCATTTTTGCCAGCTTAAGACAATTTAAAAGAATTCCAATATCTTCTAAAGTTTGCAGTTTTACCTTTTCCCTATTGCCAGAAAAATAATCTTTTAAAGACACCCATCCCTCGTCGGCAAAAACTAAACTTAAGTTTTCCATTATTGCTAAAACTTTTTCTTTCACCTTATTTTTTAATGGATCTGATTCCGGAAAAAACTCCAGCAAATTATAAACTGCGCTTGTTAGTTTTACGGTTGTATCTTTCATAGTTTATATAAAACTATCAAAAAATAAAACAAAAATCAAGGTGCGATTTTTAAAAACGTTTTGTAATTATATCACAATTATTTTAAAACTTCACCTGTGGATAAAAAAACCCGTTGATGTTTCCATCGTCGGGTTATAAATCTTTTTTATTTTTTGTCTAGTTCCTTTTTCCCTAATATAACGGCGCCAAATCGACAATTTTCTTCCCATTGATCCCGAGGGTCTTTGCTAGCCGACGGGCTGTCTCCTGACTTGTATGCAGCACCGATCCATTTTGCAACTAAAGCAAATTTATTTTTGTCTGGCTGGAAATATATATAAGGATGATAATATGGGCTCATAAAATATACTGGATGAAATGGCCCCGGCCCCAAGCGAGAACCAATAGCAGCAACTGGAAATTGTTTTGGAAGATTCGGGTAAGTTAACCCCAAAGCAATCAGCTCCTCAAGCTGGAGAGGACGATAGCCTTGTTTTTCTATTTCTTCCTCAACTTCTTTTGAAAAAAATTTCCGGTTAAAATGAAAAAGGACAACTTCTCTCTCTTTTTTACCCTCGCGTTCACCAACGGGAGAATGGTCAGCTATGTCTTCAATATAACGATCATAATCATCATTTTTTTTATGACGATTGAGAGGATTACCGAAAATCGGATTTTCGTAATCAACTGTAATCTTATAGGTCGTGGTACTAATAACAGGTTCTGTAATAATAGGTTCTATATCAGTCTGTTGTTTTGTCGAGTCTTTTTTGCCACAACCTGTAAACACAAAAAATGTTCCCAATGTTAAAGCAAAAATTTTAAACATATTACTAGCCATATCGCACCTCACTTTTTGTAAAAGAACCTCGTTGAAGAACAACGCTAATTTAACACTAATACTTTACCAAATTTTGTCAAATTATTTTGAGGTGGCGAATTGGCCGCAGGCGGCCTGAATGTCATCGCCAAAACGGTAGCGCTGAACAAAATTTATCTTTTCTTTTTTGAGAATGGCTTTAAAATTTTCCACTCTTTTTGTTGTTGAGGGCTCAAAAGAGCCAGTTTTGTTATACAAAATTAAGTTCACAAAATATAATTTTCTTGTAAGTTTTGCCAATTCTCTGGCGCATTGGTCAGAATCGTTTACATCTTTTATCAAAACATATTCAAACATTACTTTTCTTTTTGTAATTTTAATATAATCGTCAACTGCTTTTAAAACATTTTCTAACGAATATTTTTTGCTTATTGGCATAAGTTCTGCGCGCAATTTATTATTTGGCGCGTGCAAAGAAATTGCCAGATTAAGTTGTAAACCTTCTTTTGCAAATTTTTCAATTCCTTCAACAATTCCGGCAGTTGAAACAGAAATTGATCTTGCGCCTATATTAAAATATTCTTTATCGTTTAAAATTCTTATTGATTTTAAAACATTATCATAATTTAAAAATGGCTCGCCCATTCCCATATAAGTCACGTTAGTTATAGGTGTCGGACACCTATAGGTTTTAAGCCGGCGTTTGAAAAAAATCACTTGTTCTAAGATTTCGTTTGCTGTTAAATTTCTTTTAAATCCCATTTTTCCTGTGGCGCAAAATAAACAGCCCAATGGGCAGCCAACCTGCGAGGAAACGCAAACAGTATTTCTGCCATCCTTATGGCGCATCAAAACAGCTTCAATCATCAGCCCGTCTTTTAAGGTTATTTTGGCTTTAACGCTATCCTCCTTTTCTGAAACCAAAACATCTGCCTTAATTTCAAGCGGGCATTCTTTGTTTAATTTTTCTCTAAGTTTTAAAGGAAAAAAAGTCGCCTCATTCCAATCAGAAATAAAATTCTTAAACACCGCTTCTTTCGCCTGCTTTAAGCGAAAAGCCGGCTCATTTTCCAAAACTTTTTCCAAATTTTCTAAATTCATATATTTTTAATAGTAATTGTTTTATTTGTGTCAGCAATTGAATTGCCTGCGGAATTTGTAATAACCACTTTAATTGTATAAATTCCATCTGGGACAACTGCGCTTAAAACATCTTTTCCATCCCAGGTTTTTATCCTAGGATTTGTCACTTTATCCGATTCGTAAAAATTTTTAAATATTACTATTCCATCTGAATTAATAATATCAACATTTACTTTTACTTCTTCTGAAAATTTCCAATCTATGTCGGCAGTATCTTCAATTCCGTCGTTGTTTGGAGAAATAATCAAATTGCTTATTGTATATGTTATTATGCTCGGAATATCTAAAATTTCAACTGGTTTTGGAATTTCAATTTTTGTGAAAACCGATTCTGCGGGCAGCCAAACCGATTCATTGCCTACCAAATCTTTTGCTTTTATCTGAAAATAATATGTTTTTTGATCTTGACCAATAAAGTCTCTTTTCACTGGATTTTCAAAAAAATTTTGCGAACTGTCTTCTTGCCATTTCGCGTTTTCTTCTTTCCAATGAAAAATATAACTGCCAGCTCCAGACGGCGTAACCGTACCAAGCAGATCTATAATTGTAAAATTAATTGTAAAATTAAGGCTGTTTTGCGTTGGACTCAAAGCAAAAACAACAGTCGGAGGAGTTACATCCTTTGGCGGCTCAACATATTTTATATTTTTTTCTTTTGGCGAGGGAGTATCTAACTCAAAGTCCGCTGAATTATTATCTGCGTCTAAATAATTTTGAGCAACATTATCAAATTTTCTGCCGATACTTTGATTTTCTAAGAAAAATTGAGCAGGACTTGTTTCAAATTCTTTTGCGTTTCCAAAACCCAATTTGTCAGATATTTCTCCGTTTGGATTTTTTAAAACTAAAGAATTGTCTTCACTAAGGGTTATGTCTGATAAAATATCTGAATTTTCAATTTGCCTGGAAATTAAGAAATAACCATTTGCCGGAATCGTTTTGCTTTGAAATTTTGGCGAGGAAATAAAAGAACCCCATGAATCGTCGTTGGCGTCTTTTCTTTGCAAATACCAGCCGGTCAAATTGACTTCAACAGAATTTGGATTATAAAGTTCAACAAATCTTTGGCTAATCGGCTCAATTTGAATTTCACTTATCAAAATATTTTTTAGAGGTTCTTTCGGGACTGGCGGAGGCGGCTCAATAAAAATAATGTTTTTAGATTTTGGGGTCGACAATTGAATTTCAAAATCCGACAAATTATTGTCTGTGTCCTGCTCCTCATCTAAAATCAATTTTCTGCCGATTGTTTGCCCTGTTTTTGGGTTTATTATCGGAGATGATTCATAATCAGACGCCTCGCCCCAGCCAACTTTGTCAGAAACTTCTCTGTTTGGATTTTTTAAAATCAAGGAATTGTCTTCAGACAGAGAATAGTCAATCGCAATGTCGGCAATTTCCGTTAAAAAATCCTGGCGCGCAATAACAAAATATCCCATAGCTGCTATCTTTTTGCCGAAAAATAAATTATTTGAGGCAAAGGTTGAATAATCTGCTCCGCTTTTTGTTTTTTTCTGCAGATACCAATCAGTTAAATCAACTTGCCCGTCATTTGGATTATACAACTCTACGAATTCTTGTTTTTCGCCGCCAACCCCTGCGATCTGAATCTCCGAAATTAAAATTTTAAGATAATTCGGCTTTCCTCCTCCCCCGACTGCAATATTTTTAGACGGTTTTTCCGGCAGTTTTTCATTTTCTTTTATTCTGTCTTGCTGGTCGTTTTTTTCGTCTTCATTGGCTTTGTTTTCTTTTAACTCTTCCTCTAGGTTGGCCTGGTTTTTTTTCGGTTTTGAGCTATCAACCAAATCTGCAACTTGCTGTTTTATTAAATCAACTTTTTCTGCAATATCGTCTAATTCTTCTTGTATTTCTTCTTGGGTTAGCTGATGCGGGGACAAATCAATTTGCTTTTGCTGATTTTCTGCCAAAACGGATAAAGGCCCGACCTCCACGGAACTTTCGTTTAATTTTTCAGGAGGTCGGACCTCTTCTGGCTGTTCAGATACCAGCGTCTCCGATAGCGATGCGGTCAAAAACCCTGATTGGCTAAAAATTTCCGCGAACTTTACACTAATATTTTTTGCAAAATCTGATTTAAAATAAAAAGCTACTGGCAGCAATAAAAAAACCGTTGAAAACATAAAAACCAAACTTTTTGTTGAAAGTTTTAACATAGGTTGCAATAGTTATCTTATTTTACATTTTAAAATAAAAAAACCCACAGGTTGCTTGTGGATAACTTCATTCGTTGCAGAAAATTCACGATCGTGAATTTTCTGCAACGACAATTTATTTAATCTAAACCAAAAAATTTTCGCAAATAAGTATCGTCATCAATGCTTTCTAATACTCCGTAATAGGTATATCCCTTTAAATTAAAAAATTCTACAACAAAATTAATTTCATTTTTACATTCGTATGGAAAAACAAAAACACTTTTTTGCAATTCGCAAAAACCTAATTTTTTTATTTTCCACCTCAATGCGTCTCTCCCTCCTCTTATCTTTTCTGGTATATCAAAAACCACAATTCTCCATTTTCCATCCCAATTTTTACGTTCTATATTCATTTTCCAAAAATTATAAGTAATTGCTCTTATTTTTCCCTTATCGGTCAAGGTTATAGTATAAGATCCGTCCGAATTTTTCTTTTTCCTTATAAGATTAGATCTATAAAGATTATTTACCCCTTTTCGTAAGTCTTGTTTATTTATTCTCCTCCACTCTCTACTAATAGTTTTAATAACCCTCCACTGCTGATGGGGCGTATAAGAACAACCGAAAGCAACGCCTCCCAAAAGCAATAACAATATCTTTTCCTTTGTAGATTTTTTTATCATATATTTTGGTTGTGTTATATCGTAGTAAAAAATTCACGATCGTGAATTTTTTACTACGACAGATATTTTTTATATTCTGTATAAAAACCTCCTTGTCTATATCGTAATAGTTCTCCCTATAATCCCAAAAATGATTTTATGGTGTCCGATGAAATTGCGGAAATCTTTCCATCCTGGTCAATAAAACTCAATCCGACAAGTTCTCCCGATATATTGAACAATGGCGCGCCGGAGGCGACGCTCTTTTCAGAGATATTTGTTTTTATAATATCATTATCAAAGCTTCTTATAATGCCCTCATTAGCAAACCACCCGATCATTCGATCTAACGCCTCATCGGGTGACGGGATAAATCCCGATAAAAAAACTCGCTGGCCCAACATCAATTTGCTAAAATCAACAAAACCGACTGTTGGCAGATTATTTTTATCAACTTTTATTAAAGCTAAATTGTTTTTTAAATCTTTTTTTACAATTTTATAGTTTATGTCTTCCCCAAAAAAATTAACCTTGGTACCGGTTGAAACAAGCGATGCTAAAGTTATGATAGATCCGTCAGATGTGGCAATCAGACCAGAACCTAATATAACCCAATTTTTCTGTATGCCAACGATTGATTTTTGCGCATTATTTATTGCATTTTCCAAAGCAGTATTTTCTTGTATATAGACCTGCTGGGTTTGGTTTACAATTATTTTTCCTTCTTTAAAATTTTTCACAAACTGAAAATTTGCAAAATTAGGATCGGTCAGCAAATACGGTAAAATAAAAAACTCAAAAGCCAAAGCGCCCAAGGCTCCCAAAATTAAAATAAAAATAGCTTGCAAAATTGTTTTTACAATCATTTAAAAAAGCAAAAGCGAGGCAACAAATTTTTTGCTAGCCTGCGGCAAAGCGCGCATGTCTGCAAAAAATTTGATCGCCGAGCGAATAGCGAATTTATTTGCTTGCCGATTTAGCCAATTTCTGAGGTTCTCTTGGCAACAACCTCGGCATTTCAAAAGTTATTTTGCCGTTTTCTTCGTCTATCAAAACTCTGCTACCTTCTGAAATTTCATTGGTTACTATCTTAATTGATAAAGGATCTAAAATTAATCTCTGAATAACTCTTTTTAAAGGACGAGCTCCCAAATTTGGGTCAAATCCTTCTTTAACTAATAACTCTTTTGCCTCGTCTGATATTTTAATTATAATTTCTTTTGCTTTTAATCTTTTTTCAACTTTTGCTAATTCTAAATCAACAACTTCTTTTATTTCTTTTTTCTTCAGATAATTAAATATTATAATTTCATCAATTCTGTTTATAAATTCCGGCCTGAATTGTTCTTTTAATGTTTCCAATATTTTTTCTCTCATTGATTCTCTCTCCGCAATCTCTTCTCTCGTAGTAAAACCAATAGATGACATCTTATTAATGTAATCAGACCCTAAATTTGAAGTCATAATAATAATGGCATTCTTGAAAGAAACCATTCTGCCTTTTGAGTCCGTAAGCCTGCCGTCTTCAAAAATTTGAAGTAAGATATTAAAAACTTCTGGATGCGCTTTTTCCACCTCATCTAATAAAATAACAGAATATGGCCTTCTTCTCACCTTTTCTGTAAGCTGGCCGGCTTCTTCATAACCAACATATCCCGGAGGAGAGCCAATTATTTTTGAAACAGTATGCCTTTCCATATATTCCGACATATCTAATCTTATCATTGCTTTTTCGTCATCAAACAAAAATTCAGCTAAAGCTCTGGCGGTTTCAGTTTTTCCAACGCCAGTTGGCCCCAAAAACAGAAAAGAGCCCAATGGCTTATTTTCTTCAGAAATGCCAGCTCTTGCCCTTCTTATGGCTCTTGATATGGCAGAAATTGCTTCCTCTTGGCCAATTACTCTTCTGTTTAAAATGGCCTCCATTGTTTCTAACTTTTTAGCTTCTTCCGCAATCAGGCGCATCACCGGAATTCCTGTCCAGCGCGAAACAACTTTGGCAACCTCTTCTTCAGTAACTTCTTCTTTCAAAAGGTGGTGCTGTTTTTGAAGCTTAACAAGTTTTTGTTCCGTAGCTCCTAGTTCTTTTAAAAGCGAGGGTATCTTTCCGTATTTTATTTCAGCCACTTTTTCTAAATCAGCTTCCCTTTGAGCTAATTCTGTTTGATGTGAAAGACTGTCAATTTTTTGCCTGATTTCTTTTATTTTATTGATAAAATCTTTTTCAGCGTTCCACTTTGCCCGCAATCCTTTTGTTTTTTCTTTTAAGTCGGCCAGCTCTCTGGCAATTATTTTTAATCTTTTTTCGGGGTACCCGGAGACATCTCCGGGTCGTTTTTCTTTTTTTAAAGCCTGTTTTTCAATTTCCAATTTTGTTATTTCTTCTTCATGCTTTTCTAATTCTTGAGGTTCTGATTCAATTTCCAGCCTTAAAGCTGAACCGGCCTCATCCATTAAATCAACTGCTTTATCCGGCAAGAATCTGTCAGTAATATAGCGCGAACTTAATTCAACCGCGGCTTTTATGGCAGAATCTTTAATTCTTACTCCGTGGTGAACTTCGTACTTTTCTTTAATGCCCCTTAAGATTGCCGTAGCGTCTTCAACCGAGGGTTCTTGCACATAAATTGGCTGGAATCTTCTTTCTAAAGCAGGGTCTTTTTCAATATATTTTTGATATTCTTTTAAGGTGGTGGCTCCTATTGCCTTTAATTCTCCGCGGGATAAAGACGGTTTTAAAAGATTGGAAGCGTCTATGGCGCCTTCAGCTGCTCCGGCTCCCACTAAAGTGTGAAGCTCATCAATGAATAAAACATATTTTCCGGCCGCTCTGTTTACCTCTTTTAATAAAGCTTTAATTCTTGTTTCAAACTCTCCCCTGTATTTTGTTCCGGCAATTATGGCTCCCAAATCCAAAGAAATAACTTCTTTATTTTTTAAAAACTCGGGCACGTTCCCCCTGGCAATTCTTTGGGCAAACCCTTCAACAATTGCTGTTTTTCCAACACCGGCTTCTCCAATCAACACCGGATTGTTTTTTGTCCTGCGTGAAATTATTTGCATCAATCTTCTTATTTCATTGTCCCTGCCAATTATGGGATCAATTTTTCCGCCAGCCGCCAAGTTAGTTAAATTTCTGGTATATTTTTCAATCACCTGATATTTTGATTCTGGTTCTGGATCTGTAATTCTCTGCCCGCCCCTTATTTGGGAAAGTATTTTTAAAACAGAATCATAATCTAATTTTGAAGTTTTTAACGAATTTAAATCTTGACCTTGCGCTAAAAATTGAACTTTTTCTAAAACATCTCGGGCAGTTGATTTTGCATCTAAAAACGCTAAAAACAAATGTTCAACAGATATAAATTCATCGTTCATTTTTACTGCCTCCTGCTTTGCTCTGTCTAAAACTTTTGCCATATCCTGCGTTAGATAAAATTGGCCAAAAGATTGAGGCGTTAAAATTGCGGGAATTTTTGTTATCTGATTTTCAACTTTCTTTTTTAAGACTTCAACATCCACTCCTAATTTTTGTAAAATTGTCAAAATGATGCTTCCTTCCTGCGATAAAAGCGAATATAGCAAATGCAGGGCATCAATTTGTTGCTGTCCTTTTTCCTGGGCCGCTCCCTGAGCCGCCATTATTGCCTCTTGGGCTTTATTTGTAAAATTATTTCCTCCGTTCATATTTTTATTTTACCCTAATTCAATATTTAAATCAAGGGGGGAAAAAATAGACAAAAAACTTGACATAGACCTATATAATATGCTATACTTAAATATTACGGTTTGAATGACTTTCCCGCTTAGCGGGGAACAGGCCAAAGGTTCCCAGCGCAGGTTTTCCAACAGGAAGCCTGCTTTTTTCTTTTTTTTCTTTTTTTATTTATATTTAAAAAAATTAAAACTTGCCGTTGTGCCTACGATCGTAGTCACAACGGCAGACGGCTTAAATGTTTTGAACATTTTGTCATTTAAATTTGATTTAAAATTTATAATTTAAAATTGAAAATTCGGCTGCTACCTTTCTCCCAACGTTGCGTCAATATCTATTTTTTTTTCATTGCGTAAAACTTTTAAAATTATTTTGTCTCCCGGATTATATTTTCTGATAATATCTGACATTTTGTTTGCCGTAGTAATTTTTTCCCACGCCTGGTCTGAGCCCGCCGAAGACTTGATTTCTAAAATAACATCTTTCGCTTTAATTCCTGCTTTTTCTGCGGCGGAGCCAGAAGTCACGGCCGGTTCTCCGTTGCCTCCCCTTAACACCAGCGCCCCGTAATCTACTGACAATTTATATTTTTCTTTTATAGTATCATCAACTAAAACATATCTTACGCCCAAAAACGGATATACTATTTTACTAGTTTTTACAACCTGGTCAATAGCTTTTTTTGCCGTATTAATTGGAATTGCAAAACCAATATTTTCAGCTCCCTGCGCCATGGCTGTATTTATTCCAATAACTTCTCCTTTTAAATTTAACAAAGGGCCTCCGGAGTTTCCTGAATTAATTGCCGCGTCTGTTTGTATAATTCCTTCTAATGCTTCAGAAAATACGCCGCTTTGATCTGAAGCTGATATGGTTCTTTGAAGGCCCGAAACAATTCCCACAGAAACCGTATTGCTAAGCTGGCCCAATGCGTTCCCAATGGCAATTGCTCCCTGGCCGATCTGTATGCCAATGGAATCGCCCAATTTTATCACAGAAAAAATTTTAGCTTGCCCTGAGCCCGTCGAAGGGTCTTGGATTTTTATAACAGCTAAATCCTGAACTGGGTCTAATGCCAAAACTTTAGCTGAATATTTTTGGCCGTCATTTGTTAAAATAGTATAATCTGCCTGCTTGTCTGAAACCACATGCTTATTTGTCAAAACAAGGCCGTCTGAAGAAACTATAAAACCGGACCCAGCCCCCACATCTTTTTTCTCTGTGCCCTTTTGCACATATTGAGGAATTTGAATATTAAGCGGCCCTATGCCGTTGAAAGGGTCTATCCATTGCTGTTCATACACAGGAAGATTTTTTGAAATAATAATACTAACAACAGATGGCGAAGCTAATTTTACCACATCTATTATTGCCTGCTCATAAGAAATATCAGACTTATAAACATTTTCCGCTGGTTTGTTTACGTCTGGCGAGGGCGCTTCTATTCTTTGCGCAAATGTTTGCGTTAATAATTTAATCTGGTCTTGAATGTAATTTAAAGAAAAAGCGCCGCTTGAAAATCCAAGCGCAACAAAAGCAACAACCAGCAAAACGCCAAGCCACAAACCCCTGTTTTTTACTATATTTAAAATTTTGTCTTTTATTTCAGAATCAAATTCTGGCAGATTATACATATTCATAATATTAATTTTAAATTTTTAATTATTTTTATCATTGTTGTCATAGTGTCCAAACCTATATTTAAAAATGTTAGACCTCACGGGACCTATAAAAATCATGTGCAGTTCACAGAGCAAAAGTTTTATACTCGTTGTAAACCAGCCGTCGGCTTTTGCCCTCCTATCTGACGAATAAAGTTCAACAGACCTTATTATTCCAAAGTTTGCTATTTTGCCAGCCCGTCTTGCAAAATCATGATCTTCGGCAAGTTTTATTGTTTCATCAAATCCGTTTAATCTGCCAAACAAATCTTTTTTTACTAAAATACCTATTGCCGCATGAGCCAAAATTTTCTCCAAAAAAATCATTGGCTTATTGTAAAAAACTTTTAGTAAAAAATCAATAAACTTATTTTCGGGATAGCTTTTAATGCAAAAACTGGCGATATCAAGATTTCTATTTTTAAATTCTGATAAAGATTTATCAAAAAAGCTATCGGGTAATAAAGTATCAGCGTCCAAAAAAAACAATGTGCCGCCATCGGCAATTTTTGCGCCCTCATTTCTTCCCTTAGCGGGCAGACCGCCGGAAACAATTTTGCAATTGTATTTTTTCGCAATTTCTAAAGTTTTATCTTTTGAACCCGCATCGGCCACAATAATTTCATAATTAGTAAAATCCTGCTTTTTTATTGAATCTAAAAGCAACGGCAGATATTTTTCCTCATTCATTGCTGGGATAATGATTGATAACATGATTTTATTTTATTATTTTTTATATTTATTGCTCGTCAAAATTATTTTTACCGCTGACCCTTAAAATTAGAATGAAAAGCAAAACTGTAAAAATTAGAGAAATAAAATTGCCCAAAAAATTATTTTGGAAAATTGCAGGAAATAGAATATCTAAATCTAAGATATTAAAATAATTAAGAATATATAAATCTCCACGGCTTAAAGCGAGAAAAAATAAAATCAGCATATGCGCAGACGCCGAAAAAAGCATTAAAATAAACAACGAGTTTAAATACCTATTTTTAACAATTCTTATATTCATGACTTCAAAAATTAATTTATAAATAATTTTTTGGCTTCGTTCCAAATTTCAGGGCGGTTCTGAGTCGTTTTCATCCAATACCACCATTCGACTCCCCAAAAATAAAAAGTATCAAGTCCTGTTTTCTTTGCATATTCTATGTTATCTTTGAACTTTTGCAGATCCATTGTCTTATACTGTTCTGCCAAAGGAACATCAGAAAATGGTTTAAAAGCCCATGGCTCTGCCTGCAGTTCAACGGAAATTACTTTTTTATTAAATATATATTTTATAAGCTCTACCTTGCGCGAGTAAAAAACTGGCGGGATCAAATAATTACTGTAAAAACCTGGTAGCCCAATATTAAAACCGAAACTTGAAATATTTACCCATGCCCTTCTATATATTGTTGTGCCCAATATATCTCCAATTCTTGATGCTTTTATCCACCAAGACAATTCTCCAGAATCAGAAATAATTATTTGCCTTGAAGGATCCAATAACTTTACCAAATCAACCTCTTTTTTTAAAAATTCATCATTTTTGTAATACCATGGCGGGCATTCGCCAAATTTGAAAAAGGGCTCGTTTTCTACCTGCCAATTAATGATTGCTTTTGAATCTTTATACCTTAAAACAACTTCCGTTATGTATCCTAACAATTCTGCTTGTTGGCGCTCTTCTTGCAAATTTTGCGCCCAGTTGGGAATATGGCATTCGGGCCAGCGACCGGTTTTCATTCCCAAAACATAAATAATTTTTGCATTTCTTTTTTCTGCTTGGCTTATTTGCCAATCTATATCATTAAAATAATAATCGTCTTTTTTACCTTCCACAAAGTCCCATTGCGTATGCAATTTTATATTTTTTGCTCCTAAGTCGTCAAGTATTGCTAAATAGGCCTGTTTCCAATCAAGTTTTAAACTCTCTGCCTGCATCTGAGAAAAATCAACTCCCCATGTGATATTTTTTGGAACAGGCGACTTGCCAACAAAAAAATAAAAAAATAAAACTATAAATAGAATTAATATTATAAAAATAATTAAAAAAATCATTTTTTTAAAACTCATGTTTTTACAAGGTTTCTAATAAAATAATCAGCTGATTTTTCCCATGAAAATTTTAATGCCTTTTCTCTGCATTTTTCTCTAGAAATACTCAAACACTTAATAGCCGCTTCTTCAATATTTTCATCCAAAAAACCATCTACGCCATTTGTAATAATATCTTTCGGACCTATAACATTATGCGCCGCAACCGGAATTCCGCATGCAAGAGCCTCCACTATGGCAAGGCCGAAAGTGTCTGTTAAAGAAGGAAACACAAGGACATCACAAACAGATAATAAATCAACCAATTCTTTCCCCATTTTTTTTCCTGCAAAAAAGGTATTTTTACAATATTTTTTTTCTAAATCCGGCCTTATCGGGCCGTCCCCTATAATCAGCTTGGTTCCGGGCAAAACACATTCTAAAAATTCTTCAACATTTTTTTCTTTAGCCAACCTTCCAAGATAGGCAAAAATCGGATGTTTAAAACCATCGTGTTCCTTGGATACGGACGCGTTTTCTTTGAAAAAATCTACGTCAACTCCTAATGGGCTTACAACTACATTTTTGAAACCATACTCATCCGCCTCTTTTTTTAAACTCTCCGTGCTTACCATAGTTCTATTGCCCGCGTTATGAAACCAGCGCAAATAAGCATATATAAGATCAAATAAAAATTTGGATTTTAAAATATAAATTTTTGCGTACTCTGGAAAATGAGTTGGATAGGCGGTGGTAAATTTATTTTTTTGATCAAGACATGCTCTTCTTGCAGAAAGGCCTAAAGGCCCCCATGTTGCTATATGGATATAGTCTGGTTTTTCTGTTTTTATAATTTTTTTTATTTTTGATTTGGCAAAAAAAGTAATACTGTATTCTGGATAAAAAATCACAGGAATGCTAAAAAAAAGCCGCGGATGCAAGATAACAACCTCAAACCCTTTTGATTCCAAGCGCAAAGATAATTCTTCAATATGCCTTATAACTCCGTCAAAATTTGGGCGCCAGGTATCAGTTGATATTATAATTTTTTTCATTTTGAGTTAATGCTCGCACCCTAATAATCGCTCAATATTATATGTTCCCATTTTTTCTATTTCAATAAATCCCTGCATGGCAAACTCGGCAAAATCTCCGGCGTTTAATAGGTCAAAAAACCATTGATCTGCATATTCTGGGTTTTCTTGCAAAATGCCTGCTCCTATGTGCAAAAGCCATTTTCTATTAAAATCTTCCTGCGAGCCAATTGTTGGAGCTATAATTATTGGAATTCCCAGGCCGGCATAAAAAGAAAGTTCTGATGGTTTTGTCCACAAAACATCTGTTTCGCGAAGCGCTTTGTTAAATTCATAAAAATAATCATCCATTGAATTAGCTGATAAAATATGTGCCCAGCCGTCTAATTTTAAATCCTTGATATTTTCTGCAAAATATTTTGTCAATTCTTTTCTTATGCCAGTGGCGATTATAAATCTCAATTTTTTTTCTTTTATTTTATCTTTTAAGCTGTTTATGGCTTTAGCGCATATTTCTTTTTGGGCCCCCGCCCCGCCAATAGAAAACATTATTGTTAAGGGATGGTCTGATTTTTCCGGCAACTTTCCTAATGTTCCATCAACTAATGGAGCATACATTTTTCTGTATTTTCCTTTGGGGTCTAAATTTAAAAGCCTGTGGCGCATATCCTCTTTTAAAATTTCCATATTTTCTCCCCCGATATTTTCTTTTGGCAAAGGGTATCCTGTTAAAAAAATATTTTTAGGATTTACTCCGTACAATTTTAATCTGTCGCGAGTCCATGTGTTTGAGGCAAAATATTTTATTCTGCTATTTTTGGGGTCAAGGTTCGCCCATGACCTGTTAACATCTGCGTCGCAAATAACGCAGTAAATTTGATTCGGATAGCCAATTTCTTCTGCCATAAAAGCCGGAGTAAAAAAAGTGGTTATTATTGGCAATGGATTTTTTTTAAACCTTTCAATTAAATCTTTTCCCCAGCCTTTTTTTATAAAATAAAAAATGTTTTTTAAGCTGAAAGTTGGGCGGGACAAATCTCTTTTCGGATAGTAGGTTAAAATCTTCTGGAATTTATCCATAACAAAAAAAGATATATCGCCAATAATTGGGATTCTTTTTAATCTGGATACCAGCTCATATAAATAGCGGATTTGCTGCCAAATTATTTTATCTTTTTTGGGAATACCATCATAATTATTGGCATTAATAACTTTGTTGCCAAAAGTAATATCTTTTAAAGGATAGGCTGTTCTTTGATGGCCATAGCCCATGTCAGCCGCCACAACCCACACCCTTCGCTGTGGCTCAGGATAAACTTTTTTATTATTTTTATTTTCTGCCGTCATATTGATTCTATTATACCCTAAAAACAAAATGACCGCGAGGTCGCATGTCTCCCCATGAAGAAGACTTTTTTTTTACACAAAATTTTGTTTGTATCTTTTGTTTATAAGTTTGGTAAAAAGTCCAATTATAAGATAAGAGATTACCAGCCAAATCCAAGAAACATTTTGAACAACTTTCATTGCCCAAGGCTGAGAGAAAAAATCTATTACCCAAACAAAATATAAAAGCAAAAAATAGCAAGGCATAAAAAATATCTGACCAAAAATATTTGAAAACACTCCTGCAATAGATAATAAAAATCCAAAAACCATCAACAAAGAAACTATTGGCGAAATTAAAATATTTGTTACAAGGCTTACGTATGATATGTTTCCAAAATTATATACCAATATAGGCAAGGTAAAAATTTGAGCTGAAAGAGTTGCTGAAACAACATTGAATAAATTTCCCGTTTTATTTTCTATTGTCCCATAATTCTCACGATCGTGAGAATTATGGGACACTAAAATTCGCTCAATCGCTCGAAAAAATTTCTGTAAAAAGATTTTTGCAGGCGGATCTAAATAAATAAGCCCGAGCACAGCCAAAAAAGAAAGCTGAAACCCGACATCGTAAAATAAAAGCAAAGGATTTAATAATAGCATTACGGCTCCCGCCAATGCGATTATTCTTAAAGTTGCGCTTTGTCGGCCCAGCTTCTGGGCTAACAAAAAAATTCCGCCCATAATTCCAGCCCTAATTCCAGAAGCGGGAAACCCGGTTAAAACAATATACGAAAAAATTAAAATTATAACAATATAAAAAGCCTGTCCACGGTAAAATCCTAAAAACATTAGCAAAGACATAATAATTGCGCTCAAAATAACAATATGAGTTCCCGAAACGGCAACAATATGGCGCAACCCCGTAATATTTAATTTATTTTTTAATTCTTGCGTCATTGCTCCGTTGTCGCCCAAAATTGTGCCTTCTAAAATTGAACTCTGCGGCGGAGAAAAATTATTTTTTATGCTTTCTCTTAATTTTTGCTTAAAAAATAAGATTTTTTCGTACAAAAAAGACCATGTATTATATTTATGTTTTGACGAAATTAATTCAACTTTCGGAAAATTCATTACAGAATAAATTCCGTCTTTCATTAAATAATTTTTATAGTTGAATTCATCTGTAACGCTCGGCGTTTCTAATTTTCCAGTAAGTTTTATTTTGTCTAAATATTTATATTCGGGGTAACGGTTTGTTGCAACTAAAACCGCGCTGCCCTCAATATCAACTTTTAATTTTTGAAAAGTGTCTCTTATGTCTGGTTCGCCCGAAATAATACCTATTAAAATAATTTGTCCCCTATCGTTTGATTTGCTCAATTTATTATTTGCAATATTAAATTCTGAAATTTGCATTCTTAAAATACCCAAAACCAAAAATAAAATGCAAAACCCCGCTATTGATAAATAAGGCCCCAATTTAAAACTCTTCCCTTGTCCATATGATCGTAGGTACAAAAGAAAACAAATAAAAATCATAAAAATCGCGAAAAATAAAAAAGTCCACAGAAAAATTTGCGGAATTTTTATCAGCGATTCAAAAAATATTCCAGCAACAAATGACAAGCAAAGATAAAAAAGTATTTTAGACGGCGTCATTTATCGAATTTGGCAGAGTTTAAAATATGGGTAAATTTCTTTTGCCACTGATTTTAACCACTCGTCTGCATAAGGTTTTATTTTTTCAAAACTCAGGTCAATTGTTTTTTCCGGCCTGAATCCTTGTAAATAATATTTTACTTCCGGACCGCCTATCCATTTTGCAATTTCCAAAAAATCTTCTTTTTCATGAACTCCCGGGACAACTGTGGTTCTAAACTCGCTAATTTTTGAATTTTGTTTAAGTATTTTTACGCTCTCATCTATATCTTTTACGTCAATGCATTTGCCAAAAAAGCCAACGTACTTTTCTTTGGAAACCTTTATATCCATAGCAGTATAATCAATAAGTTTTTGAGTAATTAAATCTTTCAACATTTTTGGATTTGACCCGTTAGTGTCAAGTTTCACGGCGAATCCTAAATTTTTTGTTTTTTCTATAAATTGCGGCAAATCTTTATTTATTGTTGGTTCTCCTCCGCATACCACAACTCCCTCTAATAGCCCTTTTCTTTCCCGCAAAAAATCAAAAAATTCTTTTTCATCAATTCTCGGATGTTTTATAATCTTTTCAGGCAAGACAAGCTCGCTAGAATAGCACCATGGGCATCTAAAATTACACCCAGCCAAAAAAACCGTACAGGCCAATTTGCCCGGAAAATCAATAAGAGTAGTTTTTTGCAGGCCAGCGATTATCATTTATAAAATTTTTTATTTAAAATTATAACAAAAGCCCCTTTTGGAAAGAGGCTTTTAAACGTTTATACCAACACTGATTCTTTTTCCGCTTTTTTTGCGGGCTCTTCCCGTATCACATACTCTTTTCTTTCTTTATATTCCTGCTTTTTTCCTTTGTGCCACTGCTGTACCGGCCTTATATACCCAACAACTCTTGAATAAACCTCGCACGGCTGTTTTACTGTGCATTGAGGGCATTCGAAATGTTCTCCTGATAAATATCCGTGAGTCGGACAAACAGAAAAAGTCGGAGTAAGCGTGATATACGGCAGACGAAATTTTTCGCAAACTTTTTTTACCATGCTTTTTGCCATATTGGGATCAGAGATTTTTTCTCCCAAAAACAAATGGCAGACAGTTCCTCCTGTATATTTTACTTGCAAGTCGTCCTGTAATTTTAACGCCTCAAAAGCGTCGTCTGTAAATCCAACTGGCAAATGAGTTGAGTTTGTGTAAAACGGAATCTCATCTGTGCCGGCTGTAATAATATCTGGATATTTTTCTTTATCTGTTTTTGCCTGCCTATAGCTCGTTCCTTCTCCCGGCGTTGCTTCAAGATTGTATAAATTTCCGGTTTCTTCCTGAAATTTAACCATTTTTTCTCTCATAAAATCTAAAATCTCCAATGCGAATTTTCTGCCTTTTTCAGTGGTGATATCTTCGTCAATAAAGTTTAATAGCGCTTCGTTCATTCCTATTATGCCAATAGTTGAAAAATGGTTTCCAAAATAGCAATTTCTCATTGTTTTTACTTCAGCTAAATAGTGTTTGGAATATGGATATAAACCTTTATCCATAAAACTTTCAAGCGTCTTTCTTTTTATTTCCAAGCTTTCTTTTGCCAAATTCATAAGTTTTTCCAATCTGTCAAAAAAATCTTTTTTAGTTTTTGAAAGATACCCAATTCTCGGTAAATCAATTGTTACAACTCCAACACTGCCTGTCTTTGGCGAGGACCCAAACAATCCGCCGCCTCTTTTATATAATTCGCGGTTGTCTAAACGAAGCCGGCAACACATACTACGAGCGTCTTCGGGACTCATGTCAGAATTTATAAAATTAGAAAAATAATTTATGCCGTATTTTGCCGTTGCCTCCCACATTGAAATTAAATTAGGGTTGTCCCAATCAAAATCTTTAGTAATTGAAACTGTTGGAATTGGAAAAGTAAACGGCCTGCCGTTTGCATCGCCTTCCATCATGCCCTCATAAAAAGCCCTAATAAACATATTCATCTCTTCCTGAAATTCTCCGTAAGTTTCATTTTGGATTTCGCCCCCAATTATCACCGGCTGTTTTGCCAAAAATGCCGGGGGCTTTATATCCAAAGAAACATTTAAAAATGGCGTTTGAAATCCAACTCTAGTCGGCACCATACAACTAAATAAAAATTCCTGCATTGCCTGCTTAACTTCTTCGTAAGTTAAATGGTCGTATCTTATAAACGGGGCTAATAAAGTATCAAAATTAGAAACAGCGTTAGCTCCAGCGGTTTCTCCCTGCAGGGTGAACAAAACATTTACTAATTGCCCCAGCGCCACTCTTAAATGTTTTGGAGGCTTGCATTCTATTTTTCCCGATACTCCGCCAAAGCCGCTTTTTAAAAAGTCATACAAATCCCAGCCAGCGCAGTACGGAGCCAATAATTCTAAATTATGAATATGAAAATCTTCATTGACGGCCGCATCTCTTATTTCTTTTGGATAAATTTTATTTAGCCAATATTTTTTAGATATATAAGACCCGACATATTGGTTTAACCCCTGTAAAGAAAAGGTCATATTGGCATTTTCTTTTACCTGCCAATCAAGTTCTGTTAAATAGCTGTCAACTTTTTCATTTGAGTCATCAACAAATTTTTCGGTCTCCCTAATTTTTCTTCTTTGCTCTCTATAAATAATATATGCTTTGGCTGTTTCAACTAAATCTTCTAAAATTAAGGCTTCTTCAACAATGTCTTGAATTTGTTCAATATTCGGAACTTCGTCTTTTTTAAAACGCCTGCTTAATAGCTGGATAACCTTGTCAGAAACTTTTTTAGAAACCTCTCCATCGCCCTGGCCAGCTGCCACGACTGCTTTATGCGCGGCATCTTCAATTTTTTTCTGATCAAAATCAACAATTGTTCCGTCTCTTTTTTGAACTTTTGAAATATGATTTTCCATGAATTATATTTTTTCTGGGATAAAAAAAGGTCTCGCCAAATTAGACCTGTTATCTAATATTTTGTATTTTAAAAATAAACTATTATCAAACAACGATTAGTATATTTTACTCCACCACAAAATCAGGTCAAGCCCCGTTAGAAATAAAATTCTGTGGATAACTGATAAAATAATATTTATCTGCCAAATTTTGCCAAATTTCTAACGGGGCAAGCCCCGTCGTAAAGCTAAAATCTGTGGATAAGCAAAACATTGCGCTATTTAAAGAGGTTCATTATAGCTGGCGGCACCCCCGTGGTTCCGTTTGTCAGCGCGGCCGAAGTGATGCTTTCTTTCATTGAAAGTATTATCGGAAAAAAACTCTTGCGAAAAACAAAAATAATAATTGGCAAGGCAATTGCCACAATAATTACTACTATAATAAATGTTCTCTTGTCTACAGCCATAACAATTATTGTTTAATAATTATGCGCTATAATATTAGATATTACCACAAAAGCTATAATCAAAACAACAAACAAAATAATCACAACATCTATCAGGCCGAACCCCTCAGACCCCATTTTTAAGGACCTTTCTCTTTTACTCATGGTTATCTATACAATGGGTTTAATATATTTCTCAACTTTTTCAATCACCTCATAAATAGAATGCTGGGTTTTCACAAAATAATCTGCGGCGCCAAGACTGATGGCTTTTTTGATATTTTCGTCTTCAGCCAAATTAGACAAAATAATAACCGGTATATTTTTAAGATTATCATTTGCCTTCAATTCTTCCAAAACCTGCAAACCGCCCTTTTTGGGCAAAATTAAATCAAGAAGAATAAGCTCTGGATAAAAATTTGCAGCCAATTTCAACGCCTCCTCTCCGTCTGTTGCAATTTTCACATCATATCCCTTAGATTGCAATTCTTCTTTTACCACCAAGTTTAACGCTTCTTCGTCTTCAATAATAAGAATTTTCATATTTTTATTTTTTAATTATTTCTTTTTTAGTTTTATATAATTTATTTATTATATCATATTTGCCTATTATTTTAATTCCCAAAACAACATATTTATTCATTTTCTCAAGATTATTATCAATTCGTTTTATAAGAAATTCTATTTCGTTAATTCTTCCCTCGTCAAATTTTTTATCAGACAAAATTTTCAAAGCTTTTTCTGCGTCTTTTTTTATCAAATTATAAGAAGCAATCATATCTCTCTGCGACATTAAAATTCTGCGATAGCGCTTATTTTCCGCCCACTTGCTCAAATACCATCCGCCCACAAAAGCAAACAACAGAGCGATAACTAAAAACGAGAAAATATAAATTATAAAAGGTATTATATTTTGTATCATAATTTTTAGTATAATAGGATACTTTTATTATATCACAAAACTCAGCTTTTTTTAATAGCCCACTCCAAGTCCCTTTTCTTAGTTGTAACTTTAATAATTTTCAGCCCGCTTTCAAATTTTGATATTTTTCCTGAAGAATCTTTGCCAGATATTTTTGTATTTTTCCCGTCAAAAAGCGCTAAGATATTGTAATCGTTTTTTGAACGAACGCGCTGGAAAAGCATTTTCAAATTTTTATTTTTATCGTAAAGCCACAAAAAAACCATCTTATTTTTGTTGATGTCGGCTGGAATGCCGTTATATTTTATTTCCTTTATTTCACCTACACTTTAATAATACCACTCTGCCAAAATTTTGCATAGCAAAAAAGCGGACTGCGTTCTGTCCGCTTTTTATGTCAAGCCTTCTTGGTACTCAACTCCATTAATTGTGGAAAATTTTGGGTAAATTTTTTGTACGCGGCCGACTTGCCCGTCTTCCAGTCGAACTTTAATCCCGCGGCGATGTTGGCTGTCTGAAGTCAAAATATCCTTCACCTTTCCGTGCGTCAACCTTCCCGTCGGCTGGTCTTTTTTAAGCACAATATCCACCTCCGCCCCAATTTTTATGTCTTCCCTCTTTTGCCCGTTCATTTAAAGTCATCGAGCTTGAAATTTAAAATATTCGGGCCATATTTTTTTCTTTATAGTTGCCATGTTATTTTATTTAATTATTTTTTATTAGCGTTCCCATTCTTTGACCTCTGGATGAAAATCAACTTGATATGGCGGGATGCCGAGAGAAATTCCATATTCCTTCGCCTCGTCGTATTGCTCCTTGCTCGTTCTGTCTGTCTTAAAAACCTTATTGCGGAAAATAATAAAATGAACAGTTTCATTTTTGAAATCAGCATACCACGGATGTTCAGAATCCAAAGATTTGCTAATTTCTCCGGCAATGCTTTCTGCTTCTTTTTCTGATATTTCAACAGTATGCAACGTCCACTGCTTTAACCATGGGGTTTTATGCTTATCAGCTACTTGCTCAACTTTGGTTGATAAAATTTTAATACGCCCAAGAATATCTTTTGCCTTCAAACTTTCTTCGATTATTACTCCTTTATAATTCATATTTTTTATTTCAATAATTTTTCAACTAATTTTCTGTATCCCTTAAACAAAGGGTGGTTGCTGTCTATCTTTTTAAATAATTCATCTTTTGTAACCCAGCAATAATCTCTTACCTCCTCTTTATCTATGGTTATTTTTCCTCCGGTAAATTCAACTAAAAAGAAAATCTGTTTTTGCCCTCGCCATTTATAACCTGCGAGTCGCACGCTTTCTTCGTCCCAATCATATTGGTGTTTAAATGGAAATTGTTTAATAATCTTGAAATTATCTGATCCCAATTCCTCTTTTAGCTCTCTCATCAACGCTTCTTTCTTGCTTTCTCCATCGTGAACTCCTCCCTGCGGCATTTTCCAAAAATTATTAGGCCATTTAGTTACCTGAACTAACAAATATTTGTCCCCCTTAAAAACCACTGCTCCTACATTGTTTCTGTAGGGAAGTTTTTTGAATTGTTTTAGCTTCAACGCTAATTGGGTTTCGGGCATAACCTTTCCATTGATCAGCCTGGTTCTACTGGTGACTCCCGTTTTGACAAAACCATATTTTTCATAAAACCTGATTGCATTTTCATTGTAGGAAGCGACTTTTAAAAATATCTTCTTTTTTCGGCCAAGCCAATCAATAGATCTGTCCAATAATCTTTTCCCTATTCCCATTCTTTGATATTCCGGCAAGATATATAACACGTCCAATTCATTAAATTCTTTCTTTTTTGATCCCAGACAAAATCCCACAATCTCACTGTTGTATTTTGCAACGCAAAGGTATTTAAATTTTTTACCGCTATTTTTTATTGTATTTCTCCACGCGGATATCTTTTTCTCGCTGTCAAAATCCTTAGACAAAATATCTTCTCTGGTTATTCCGTGTTTCTTATTCGGATAAGTAGCTAACCATGTTGTTTTTAGTATAAAAACTACATCTTTTTCGTCTCCCGGCACAGAGTCAGCAATAATTATTTTAGAATTATCTTTTTTCATATTTTTATTTTACCTAATAACCACTGAATCAAACCATTTTTCCTGGAAGTTAACTGCCCTAAGTATATCCTCGTCGCTTATCTCCTTAAATCCTTCGGGAACAACTACTAATTTATCGTCATTATCATTTTTTCTGTGTATGATGGCGATGCATTTTCCAGTAAATTCTTTCACGGGCTCATTTACACTTAAAAGATATGCGTCAATTTCCTCGCTATCGGGAGCTTTTGTGTCGGGCACAAAGCCGTAATTCACTTCGTAAACAAAACCGTGCTTTGGATGTTTTGAATTAATCGGACGATCTATTTTTATCGTTACAATTTTTCCCAAAAACACTTTTGCATAATTATTAATGTTATTATTCTCTTTCATCTTTTAAATTTTAAAAACGGATTTTTCATATTAAAAATTATTTTTGGTATTTCGTTGTCTATAACTTCACATGGAATCTTATACTTCATACTATAAATTAATGTAGTCGCGCAAAACAGCGCTTTGGAATAATCAAAACCGATTTTTTCAGAAATTGCTTTTACTTCTTTTTCCGATTTTCCTTCAACTTCCACAAATGGTTCTAAGAATGGCCATTCATCAATGCAAATTTCAACGCCGTCTAGTTCCCAAATTTCTCTTTTATTTTCTTTCTAGTTATTAATATCGGCCTAACCTAAAATAGTTTGCAAATTCTTCTTTTATAATTAATATGGCTTTTTTTATTTTTTTTTCAGAGATTGCATATGAAATTCTAATATAATCATTAAAATCTTTGCCAAAAACAGCGCCCGGCACGACAGCTACACCTTTTTTAAGCAACCTTTTCGCAAAAATCTCAGAAGAAACGGGAATTTTTAGAAAAAAATAAAAAGCGCCGCCCGGTATTACTGAAGAAGAAACATTTTCCAAACTTGCATAAATTAAATCTCTTCGTTTTTTATACTCGGTTATTGTACTCTTTTCAATACTCGTGTTTATGGTTTTGATAGAGGCGTATTGAAATGCTGAAGGGGCGCAAACAGATGTAAACTGTTGGACTTTTTCTAACGCATCAATTATCTCTCTTGGCCCTGCAACATAACCAACCCTCCAGCCAGTGACTGCTTTAGATTTTGATAATCCATCAATAATTATAGTGTTGGAATAAATTTGCGCAGGACTAAAAAACTTACTCTCGCCATACACAAACGAACTGTATATTTCATCAGAAATTATGTATATATTGCGCTCTTTTGCAACTCTTGTAATTTCTGAAATAATAAATTTTGAATACACAGTGCCAGTTGGGTTATTTGGACTATTAACAATAATAGCTTTTGTCTTTTTAGTTATAGATTTTTTTAACAACTCAATGTTTGGTTGAAAATCTTCGTCTGTTTTTACCACGATAACCTTGCCTCCAATGAATTTAATAATTTCTGCATAAGCGACAAAATAAGGTGAAAAAATTATTATTTCATCACCCCGATTTATTAAACTAAAAAGCGTCATAAATATAGCCGATGTTGCTCCAGCCGTTATTATAATCTCGTCTTCACTTCTAATAATTTTATTTGCCTTTAGTTTTTTGCTTATAGCTTTTCTGAGATCTAAAACGCCCTTTGTCTCAGTGTATTTATTATAACCAGCATCTATATAATATTTCGCCGAATCTTTTAGATATTTCGGCGTGTCAAAATCAGGCTGTCCGATTGTTAAATCTATTATATTGCTTTCCCTTCCAGCATTAAAAACTTTGCGTATAGCAGAGTAATTTATATTATTAACCCTATCAGAAATTTTATTTCTTTTTTGCTTGAATTTTTTCATAAGCTATTTGATATGCCACGAATAAAGGTGGAATTTTTTCTTTATCAGACCTTTCAAATACATCTTTTAATATTAAAGGTATTAAGTCGGTTTTTTTCATTGCTTCAGATATATCAATTCCCTTTACTTCACACATACCATGGCAAACACCTGCGGCGTTAATCACAAAGTCTGGCGCATGCAGTATATCTTTATTATACAGCATCGTTGCATGTTTTACTTCATCTTGAAGTTGATTGTTCGCCCCACCGGCTATAACGGAACATTTTAACCTATTTATAGTCCCGTCATTTATAATTTCTCCAACTGCGCATGGAGCAAAAACGTCGCACTCTACACCATAAATTAATTCGTTTTCAACAATGTTTGCATTTTTAACTCCCGCATATTTCTGCGTTTTTTTATTATCCGTATCTGACACAAAAATGATAGCGCCCTCTTTCAAAAGTAAATCAGCTAATGTGCCTCCAACATGTCCAAGCCCCTGAATGGCAACTCGCACGCCTTGCAGACTATCTTTGCCCAACTTATATCTCACCGCCTCTTTAAGACCTTTTAGTACGCCGTGTCCGGTTGTAGCGCCAGAAATTCCTTTAGAATTAAAAATATATTTTGTTCGTTCTGCAATGATTTTTGCGTCTTCAAATGTAAAACCCATATCAACGCCTGTAAGAAAAGTTCCTCCCAAAGATTCTATAAAATCTCCCAACGCATACAAAAACTCTTTAGTTTTTGGTTTTGAGGGATCGCCGATTACTACGGCTTTTGACCCGCCAAAAGGCTCGTCAATGATTGCAGTTTTAAAGCTCATTGCATAAGATAATCTTAACGCCTCCTCTATGGCTTTATCTTCAGATATCATTGCCATACGAGTGCCACCCGTGCTTGGGCCAAGTGTTGTGTCATGAATAGCTAAGACAATTTTTAGTCCGGTTTTTTTATCATAACCAAAAATTAATTTTTCATGGTTATTAACCGATAATGCTTCAAATATATTAGATGATATTTTTGGTTCAACGTAACAATGGTTTTTCATAGTGGTTTGTAATATAAATTTATTTTTTTATTGTTCATAATTTTAATAATTTTAAAAACAAAAATCTCGTCTCTGCGACATAACAAATAAGCTATGTTACAGGGACGAGATTTTTTCTCGCGGTACCACCCCGATTACCCGCTTAGCGGGTCGCTTATCGACTCATCAAAAGTTTTTTTACTTTTGATTCAGCGATTATCCTATGATTACGGAGGAAGCCGAATCTACACTAACGCATAGATCACCTCATCGGGCCCAACCCTTCGACAAACTCAGGGCAAGCCCCTAAGCCGACAAAGGACCCAAGTCAAAGGTTTTATAATTTTCAAATTTTCAACTATATTGTATCTTATCATATCAAATACCCTTGTCAATAGCCAGCACAAAAATGTCAACGGGAAATAGAAATGTCATACTTGCAAGGATTTAGAAACATGCAACTCTACAAAAAAGGTTGCGCCTTTGCCCGCGTTTGATTCAAACCATATTTTACCGCCCAGGTTTTCCACTGTCATTTTGGCGGCGTACAAACCCAAACCATTGCCTTCGGCGGTATGCGAAAACGCATTATCTGCCCTGAATAACTTTTCAAAAACTCTTTTCTGTTGATTCTGCGGAATTCCTATTCCCGTGTCCTTGACTTCAAATGAAAAAATATCGTTTTTCTTTTCCACTTTGCATAAAATCTCGCCTTCATCGGGAGTATATTTTATGGCGTTAGATATAAGATTTTGAAAAATAAGTCTTACAAGATTTTGGTCAATTAAAATTTCCGGCAAATCATCGGGACATTCAAAAATAAATTTTAAGAATACCCATGCAGATGTTATGAGAGCAAAAATATATAGTTAAAAAAAATATCTACTAATTTTGTTTAGTATTTTTTAAATCAAAAATATCTAAGTGGATTTTTTTAGCTTCTTGATCGGATAGTCCCACATAAGAAACTCTTATCGTATAGCGTATTCTGTTTCCTAATGAAAAAACATCAAAAACCTTTATCGCCATTATGTTTTTTTTGTTTATTTTTTCTTGAACAGATTCTAAAAAGTCATAAATTGATTCTTCTTTTTCTAGTTCTACATTAGCGTCTAGGGTAACTAATTTTTGGGTAATTTCAAAAGTCGCTTGCTCATGAGTTTTCTCTATCATAATTGTAAGTTCATCTAAGTTTATCTCTGCGAAATAAATGTTTTTATTTTCTTGTGGGTTTAGTTTATATATGATTCCAACAATTTTTTTATTTATAATTATGTCGAAAACAGAAAATTGGTTTGCAATCTCTGGCTTTTGTTTTGCCGGAGAATATTTAATATTTTCTAAGCCTAAGGACCTTAACAAGTTTTCAATAGCTTCTTTAGTTTTATAAATCTCTTTTTTATCTGAATTTATTAAAATTCCCAATGAATTATTTTCCAAATATTTTTTGTTTTCTTTCCCAAAAACTTTTCCGATTTCAAATATTTTTATATTTTCAACGCCCAACTTCAAATAATTCCTAAGTTGCAATACCGGCCCTGTGGCAATTGATTGCCTTAATTCCGGAAATTCTTCATTAACTGAATTTTGCATTGCAACTAATCCCATATTTTTATATTTGGTCTCTTTGTTTATGGCCTTAGAAACTAAGGGTGAAGATAAAACCTCATCAAAACCATTTGCCTGCAAAATATCTCTTACTTTTTCTTGTAGATAAAAACTTCCGGGTGTTATATTCTTTACAACCTCTAACGCGGGAGCATTATCGGATTTGATATTATAATAGCCAAAAATTCGTATGACTTCTTCAATTATATCTTCTTCAATACTTATGTCGGTTCTGTTATATGGTGGAATAACTAATAATTTTTTTCCTCTTTTAGAAACCTTGCATCCTAAATTTTTTAATATCTTTTCAGATTTTTGGATTGGAATTTCAACCCCCGCAAAGGCTGTTGGTAAGGACGGATCAAATAAGATTGCTTTCTCTTTATGTTTTTTAGGATAATAATCAAATAATTTTGAACTAATATTACCTTGACAATTTTTCTGAATAATAGAAATCAAAAATCGTATGGCAAAATCTAAATTATTTGGATCTAATTCTTTACTCAATCTATTACCTGCCTCCGTTACAATATTTAGTTTCCTTAAGTTTCTGCTAATTATTGCGCTATCGTAAACAGCCATTTCAACTATTATTGATTTTGTTTTTAACCCTATCCTGGCTTTATCCCCACCGACAATTCCAGCCAAGGCCAAGATATTGTTATCATCCTCTATAATTAAAATATTACCATTGATTTTTATTTCTGACTTATCCAAAGTAATTATTTTTTCTTGTTTTCTATTCAAAGACCAAGATAAGTTCCCCTTTATTTTTTCTTTATCAAAAATATGCGATGGCTGACCAGTCATTAACATTGCATAATTAGATAAATCGACGAGACAATTAACGCTATTTATCTCGTAAAAATTTAATAAGTTCCTTAACCACTTGGGTGATTCAGAATTTTTGATATTTTCCATTTCAACAGCAACAATCCTTTTGACAAGATTTTTTTCCTTAACATTTATTGAAATTTTATTTTTACCAAATTTTATATCATTAAGAGCGGCCACTTCTAATGATAGCCCATAGTAGGCCGCTACCTCCCGAGCTAGTCCGATGATAGATAAACAATCTGGCCTATTATTCCTTATTTCAAAACTCATTAAATAATCTTTTTTACCTTGATATTCAACCTCCTCGAAACCATCCAGCATAAAACCGGTCATGGTTAAAATCTCGCCGACTTCTTTGGCACTCGCTTTGAGTGCCAGCACTAATTTTTTAATATCGCTATAAAGTATTTTCATTTTGGTACGGTTTATAACCTATGTTCCCCCCTAATAAAGTTCTAATATCTGTTATATTATATTTAGCCATCACCCATCTGTCTAGGCCAAGCCCGAAAGCGAAAGCCATATATTTTTTAGGATCAATGCCCGCCATTTTCAAAACATTGGGGTGCCTTATTCCGGCTCCGCCCATTTCAATCCAACCCACCCCTTTACAGAGAGAGCAACCCTTACCTTTACAGTTAAAACACTGCATATCGGGACCCACGCCTGGCTCTACTTCGGGATAATATTTATTTCTATATCTCACAACAACATCTTCTCCATACATCGCCTTAAAAACATAATCGAAGGTTCCAAATAAATCTTTTAAACTAACTTTTGGCAAAACAACGAGTCCTTGGTAGTGATGAAAAATAAAATGGTTGCTTTTATTGGCTTTTTCGTTTCTATAAACCCTGCCTGCGCATACAACCTTAAATGGGGGCTTATACTTTTCTAAGATTCTAGCATCAATTGAGGATGTTTGAGTCCTTAAAAGATAGTTTGGCTCTTCTATGTAAATCGTATCTTGCATATCTCTGGCAGGATGATCTTTCGGTACATTCAGACGCTTAAAGCAATATTCGTCCGTTTCAATCTCTGGCCCTTCCATTATGCTATATCCCATACCTATAAAAAGACTATTCATCGTTCTCGTTGTTTGAGTGATGGGATGCAGGTGTCCAATTTTAGGGATATCAAAACCGAGCTCTTCTGTCTGCTTTTTAACGGCGTCTAATGATAGAACTTTTTTAAGGTCGGCTTCTTTCTGAGATAATATTAACTCTGCTTTACTTTTAATATCATAGAATATGACTCCTTGAGATTTATTTTCTTCTTCTGGAAGCTGTTTAAAATTTTCCGGTAACTTAATAATTCCTCTTCCACCAAAGTATTTATTTTTTATTTTTGCTAAATCATCAACCGAATTAATGTTAGCAATCTCCTCCTCTAAATTTTTAATTATTTCTAGATTCACAATACTGCAATATTAAATTTTTATTTTTTTATCTCCGAATGTTTTAGTTTCCATATTATAGTATTTTACTATCTCTAATTATATTTTCCAATTTTATACTTGCCCAAACATCTTTAACAATTTGATCTGGGTTTTTTGCTAAAACTGTTTTCATCCCTAATTTTTCAGCTGGCAAGAGATTTTCTTCTTTGTCATCAATAAAAAGACACTCTTGTGGATCTACATTCATTTCCTTAATTACTAATTCGTAAAATTCTGAATCCGGTTTTTTAAGTCCCCTTTCACAGGAGAAAAAAAGATTATCGAATAAAAAGTATCCGTTTATTTCTTTAATTACTTCTGCTTGATAAGGAAACATATTAGACAAAATTGATAATCGAAACCCCTCGCTTTTTAATTTCTCAATTAACCCAATTACTTCAGAAAAAAACACAAATTTATCCTTATACATTTTTTTAGCCTTCTCTCCGCATTTTTCCGGCATAGCCTTACCCATCGCATCGGAAAATTCCCTCCAAAATTTTTCCTGGCCTATTAGGCCTTTATCAAATTTTTCTATAATTGGCTTTAACTGAGGAATAAATTTTTCATATTCTTCAGCAGAAATTTTGTATAAGTCAGCAATATCTAGAGATAATTTCTGAGATTTCTTCACCACGCCATCATAATCAAATATAACTGCCTTTATCATAGTTTTCATATTTATTTATTTTGCCTTTTCTGAAACAAAAATGCAAAAATTTTAGATAAAATAATATAAAGCGCTGATAATTATAAAAAGGATAGTTTCCTCTAATTTTGCGTTATAATGATAAACATTGCCGTGGATTTTTTTAATCATTTTATATTTTAAAAATCCTAAAAAATTACGACCCTCCGGAGAAAAGAAGCCAAATACTATTTTGTAATTCGCGCCTATCAACCACATGAATGTGATTTTTAATAACGTACTCGAAAATATCCTTTTCAGACATATCCTTGTCTGGTCGGGAGATCTTACTATATTTTTTACGTAATAGATATTTATAATGTCTTAGTTTTTGTTGTATTTTATCTCCATCAAGAAAGAAACAAATGCTTGGAGCAGAGTTCAAATATAATATCACTTTATATTTCCAACTGATACTAACATCAATATCGTCTTTTGAAAAAGAAAATATTTTTGGATATAGTGCTATTATGGTGGCTCGCGACAACAAAACGTTTCGCTGAGATAAAATGAAAATTTTATTCTTTTTACAGTAATCTATAAAATTAGATATTTCTACTGGCGGACATTCTGGTTTAAATAATACCGTGCCAACCCTACTAAGATTCCCTTCTCCTAGCCTTTTCATATAAAAATTAATTGGTAATGTATGCATGCTAATTATAAAATATATTTTATTAATGTAAAAGTTTATCTAAGGTTCCGTCAATATAAATATTTTTGTATATTTTTATTGCTATGTCTTGTTCTTTTTCAGGTTTATTTTTAAAATTTAAACTCATCATCACCTCTTTTTTATTAGATATTTTATGGGTATGTTCCCATTTAAACCCCCACAATACATCTGGTATCATGTAAACCTTTAATTTTTCGAGCAAAGAATTTGTAGCAAAAAGTTCTGCATAATACTTTTTCATCCATTTGATTACTTTTTTTAGATCGACATTGTTGTATTGATCCTCTAATTTAGATTCTACAAATTTTTTTGGATAAAGACAAAAATTGATGATTTTTGATAACTCAAAATCCAATGGAGCGATATTTGAATATTCAAAATCTAATAAGGCTACTATCTTTTTATTATTTACCAATATATTTTCGAAGTGAACATCTCCATGCACCAATCCATACGTACATGGACGATGCAGAACACCGTGATGCTCAGCAAAATACTTTTTCATAAAAATAACTGCTTTTTCATCTATTTCTTCATCTGCTTCGGCTTTTTCAAAACAATCCTTGATATAAGTTTCGAATTCTACTCCCCAAGATAGCCCTCGCGATAAAAAAGAAAATTCTTCTAATGGTAATTTATGTATTGTTTTTAATTGGCGACAAAGCTGTATAATGTAATTCTTTCTTTGAAGACTAGAACAATCCAACCATTCTTGTGCTAATGTTTTTCCGCGTATTCTTTTCAAAACAATCGTATCAAATGGTATATATTTATGAGAACAGTCGACTAAAACAACCTCGGGCGATAGTACTCTATTGCCTATCACATCAAGCACCTTGGCCTCTTTTTTAAAGTTCCTTCCATCTTGTTGCCCGTCACTAAACCTTATAATATATTTATTATTTACTAAATATACTAAATTAACCTGCCCACTTAGGATTCGTTTAAGTGAGGTAATCTTATTTATCCCAATCCCAATTTTTTTAAAAATGAGTTTAATATAAAAATAATTTTTATCAGTTTTATTATTCAATCTTGGCATGAATTAACTTGTTATAATTTTTTATATGGCCATTAATGATTTTGTTAAATTCACCTATTCTCTGATATCCAGCAGGTTCCAATGACTTTCTACTATAAACATCTATTAATACTTGCTGATAAGTCTTTTCCTTACCATCCCATTCAAAGATAGAACTCCACTGTTCTTTATAAAAACCGACATTAGATACAATAACATAGTTACCGCAATCTCGCGCAAGCTCTAACTGCCCACTATGAGTCCCCCATTTATATGGAAGAATAATTGCGTGCGAAGCTAAAAATGCTCTTATCAAAACAACGTCTGGAATATAGGACATGCATATTTTTACAATGCGGGGGTGTTTAATTAAATCGTGAAATTTTTTAAGCTGGTGCGCCACTTCAATGTCATTTTTATATATATTAATTGGTTTAAAAATTACCTGAAGCTTAACATTTTTTAATTGTGGACACGAAAGAAAATCACAAATTGAATTTATGTATTCTTTGTTTTTTCTAAAATCGCCGACATACATCGTAAAAATGTTTTTATCCTTTTTTATGGTCTTTGCCTCGGCTTCGATAATGCCGGGGTGAGCCATATATCCATGAGGAATAACCTTAATAGCGCCTCGATGTTTTCCGAATTTTAAATTCAGCCATTTAGAACACCCTAACGTTAAAGTCGTGATTATGTCTGCATTATCGAATAATAATTTTTCATATTTCTCATTACCCTTCTGGCTGAGCAAGCTATTTCTATCATGGCAAGTCCAAACAATTGGCTTATTATTATCCTTGAAATATTGAATAAGTTTTTTAAATATCTTAAAAGGAATTTGATAATACTCGAAATGAATATGTACTATATCGTAAGCATCTAACGGAAAGTGTTTATTTAAATATTTCTGTGAACTATTTCTTTCGTCTGCAAAAAAATCACAATCAGGATTTACAAAAATAATTTCTCTTTGGTTGTCAAACCTTTTATTGTAAGGGTGATATGAAGGAAGGCTTAAAATCCTTATAGCCTGTTTTATATTTTTAGATACGTTTTTGCTAATATCAATAAATGAAGAAAAAATTATATGATTTATGTTCTCCTGAACACAATATTGAGTTAATTTATCTCGTGAAAATATAAAATCAGCAGCCATTGCCATTTCTCTGTCATTGTTGCTATTTCCAACAACAGTTATATTTTTTACCCCAAAGCTCCTTAGAATATTAACTATAGCCCTTTTATCTGGTGTAGACCTTTGGCTTTCGCCAAAATTTGGAAATTCTATTTTCCAAAGACATGATTTTTTATTAAATAAAATATTATTACAAATTACGGGTACCACGCCTAAAGAAGTTTGATATAAATCATCGGCCGATTTAATAAACTTTAAATTTATATCTTTTAAAACATTTTTAATATAAAAATCCCAACCGCTACTAACTACAACAAATAGAATATTATGCTTTTGGCAAAGGTTCAAAAATTCAAAAAAACCTTTTCTTATTTTTATTTTTTTTCCTATAAACTCTCCAAGTTTCTCTGGCAAAACCCTCAAAGAGGTTACAAAATTTTCATTCATTACTTTGTGAGATATCGCACCTATTTCATGTTTTCTCCCGATATAGCGCCATTTTAGGGTTCCAAATTTTTTCATAATCTCGTCGCATACATCCTTTTCCGTAATCGTCCCATCAAAATCACAAACAATCGCTTCTTTAAATGGAAATGTTTCTTTATTGTTGCAGGACCATTTTTTTTTCATAGGTTAGTGGTTATAAATTTTTATCATCGAACTCCTTTTTTGATTCTACTAACCTCTCAATAAGAATTTTTATTGATTGTGGTGTAATATATGGATTTAAAGGATAAATCCTTAGAGCCACTATGGGGCTTCCCGTATGAGTATAAAAAGCAGCAGATGTTTTGCTGAGTGCTATCCCGTTATCTCCACTACTTTTATTCTCAAATAACCACTTTGCGAAACGGTTAGTATAATCTGTATATATTTTTAATTGAGAATCGTCATATAATTCTTTTTTGTGAACTAAATCAGGATTGATCCCCATAGGATAGCATCTTATAAAAATATCGCATCCAAAAGAATCCTGGTTCACAACATATAAACCATTTTTTTTGTATTTAATTATTTCTTTTCTTATATGCTCAGACATTTCGAGGGTGTGCCCCAAAAGAACTTGATAACCCTCACATCCGAGCGCTTGTAGTGTCATCCATGTAGCTAGAATGTTTGCCGCCGATCTAGACGTTTCTAACGTAAAAACTCCAGGATTGTAGGCCGAATCATCATGAAATAGTGGAGTCATAATGTTATTATCTCGTCTCAGTAGCGCGAAGTCATTTTGCTCTTTAACGATGATCATGCTTGAAACATAGGGGATGTAACCTGTTTTATGAAAATCGACTCCAAAAGAATCTGCGAATTTTAGCTTTGAAATTCTATTTACAATTCTCTTAATTTTTATAATAACTTTTTTACTAAAACCAAGTGGATTTTTTTTAAAATCATAATTTATAAAATTTAAATATGCCCAGCCCAAGACACTATCAACGTGGATATGCGGGCTATATGGCAATTTAAATTCGGACACTAATTTTTCTCGTATCTTGTATATTTTTTCTATATCATCAATAGCCATATTAGAGGTCGTGCCTCCAACCGCTTCTATGCAAGCGATTTTTTTACCAGAGCTAATAGCAGTTCGACATTGCTTTTCTAATTCATCTAATTTTGTCGTTTGATTTAGACGCGAAGCAACTTGGATATAATTATTTTGACCAATGCCTAGCCAATTTGAAACGGTTTGGTGAGAGTAGTGAGACGACCTACATCCGATAACCACAACTCCATTATTTTTTAATCCCTCTAAGCCATGATTAGGAACAACCTTGGTGAGGCCAATTTTATGCGCATAGAGATTTGTGCCAGTTCCCCCAAAGGTAAAAACTCCTGCTGATCTTTTTAAATCAAGACCAGCCAATTTAGAAATAGCACTAGCACAAGCAATTTCTGCATTAAGTGTTTCCGCTGCATCCTCTCCAGTAACGCCATTTGGCATATACAATGAAACTGCTAAATTTGTTACTAAATGAATAAATGCGGGTACGGGTATAATGTTTTTCACCATAAACGGATTATTAGCCTTTACTGAACCTTGCATTTTTTTAAATAGGTCAGAAACTATGACTTCTTGGTCCCTTGAACACTTCATAGGCACGCACGATTCCAACGCCACCTCAGATATAGATCGACGATTAGAGCTATAAGGATACAATGGACCATCTCCTTGATTAGCAATTAAACCATTTACAGTGAGCTTCAGAAGATTTATTAAAATATCTGTATTCTCGCCACTTGGATCTAAAAAAAACTTTTTTCTTAAGCGTTTTAAAATTTTGTTATATGTCTCCATAATTTTTTATAATAACTTTTTTATAAAAAAATACAATAAATACTTAAATATTAAAGCTAAACATATCGAAATATGTGGTAAAAAAATGGGGCGATGAAACAAATCATCACCCCATAAACAGAAGATTTGTATCCCTGTTAGGTTTTCACTCGAAACCAAGTGCGTTTGCCGACATGGAAGGTATCGCCATCAGAGATTATGAGCATCTCCATGGAATCGTAGATCTTCCTGCCGTTTAATGTAACTCCTCCTTGCTGGAAAAGCCGACGAACCTCGCTATTACTCTTCTGCCCACCAAAGAATTGCAACAGAACTGCTAATGCTTGCACCTCTTTGATAGCCAGGGTAATAGTGGGGGCATCTACAGGAGCTTCCCGTCGGGAGAACGCACGGTCAAACCATTCGCGTTCCTCCTTAGCAACCGCGTCACCATGGTATCTCCTAACAATTTCCATGGCTAACTGTTTCTTCGCCTCCAGAGGATCGGATTTGGTCATCTCTGCGAATTCCTTCAACTTTGATTCCGGAACTTCAGTGTAAACCTCAAAAAAAACCGGGATCAATGAATCTGGCAATCGCATAACCCTACCAAACTTATCCCGAGGCGAATGACCAAGGCCGATGTAGTTGTCGAGACTCTTGCTCTGCTTGGCGACACCGTCGATGCCCGGAGTAATCTTCGTCGTGATAATCGTTTGCTGCCTCTGACCAAACTTTTCTTGGAAAAACCGGCCCATCATTTCATTAAAAAGCTGGTCTGAACCAACGATTGTTAGGTCGGAATCGAGCACGACCGAGTCGTAACCCTGAAGAATTGGGTAAACGAGCTCGTGCATGTAGGTGTCTACAGACCCCGCAATACGTTTTTGAAACATATCGCGGGAAATCAGACGGCTATGAGTGACAAGCGACATCAGCTTGAGGAACTCTGCCGTGGGCATAGACCCATACCATTCGGAGTTGCGCCTAATCTCCAAAAGGATTGGCTCGTCGAAACGCAACACCATCTTCGCCTGCTCAATGAACTTGCTGGTATTGCTCTCGATGTCCTCCTGAGAAATCACGGGGCGCGCCTTGTTTCTCCCGGTCGGATCACCAATTTGCGTGGTGAAATCTCCGATGAGAAAAATCACCTTGTGCCCAATGTCTTGGAGTTTCCTCATCATCCAAAGATTTACGGCATGTCCGATGTGCAAAAACGGAGCCGTAACGTCTACGCCGTACTTGATCCGCAATTGCTTGCCACTTTGGATCAGATTTTTAAACTCCTCGAGACTAAAGAATTCTTCTGAAGTACGGGCAAAATCTGCAACTAATTGGTCCGCCTTGTTCATGGTATCTATCCTCCAATAATTGTTTGGTTTCGAACGTTGTAAGAACTATTTATATTATATTAGATAGAACAATATTTGTCAATAGTCTAGTGCCGGCATTATCAAAAAACCTACTAATGCACAATCGTGGCATTAATAAAGTTCAAATACGATTTTATTTATCTTACTATTAATTCTTCTTCCGCTCTTCTTTATAATATCCTCATAAAATTAATTTTTCCCTTCTGTACTACTGAACCTGACCGCACCATAAAATATATATCTTTTATTACTTTACCGTTGATCTTCACCCCACCCTGACCTATCACTCTTTTTGCTTCAGCTTTTGAAGCCACTAATTTAGAATCAACCAGGATTGATATCACATCGTATTTATTAGGACTAAGGATTGGCAATGTTGTGGGAATTTCTTTTTTAGAAAAAGTTTTAATAAAATATTCCTGAGCGATTTCTGCATCTTTTTCTGAATGATACATCTTTACAATTTGAAAAGCGAGCTTCATTTTAAAATCGCGAGGGTTACCCCCCCCTTTCATATCGTTTTCGTAATCAATAATCGTTTGCATTTTTACTCTTGTGGTTAAAATAAAATATTTTATAATAAATTCATCCCTTAAAGACATAATTTTACCAAACATATCGTTAGGTGAATCAAAAAGATTAATGGTATTACCCCAACTTGAACTCATCTTTCGGCCGTCTAGCCCTTCAATCAGAGGATTTGTTATTATGTCTTGAGGTTCCTGATCGTAGTGACGCTGCAACTCTCTACCGGCAAGCAAATTAAAGCGCTGGTCGGTACCACCGATTTCAACGTCAGCTTTAATAGCTACCGAATCGTAGCCTTGCATGAGCGGATATAATAATTCACGTAATGAAATGTGTTTACCAGCATCTAGCCTTTTTCCTATATTCTCTCTTGAAATAAATTCATTCAAAGAAAAGGTGTCTGCTTGTTTGCCGATTTCTTGATAACCCAATTTGCCCAGCCATTCGCTGTTATAATGAATCTCACATTTCTTGATGTCAATAACCTTTTCTGCCTGTTGAACATAACTTTTCATATTTTGTTCGACTTGCTTTTCGGTCAACATTGGCCGCTCGCTATCTTTATCCGAAGTATCGCCTATTATGCCGGTAAAATCACCTATGATTAAAACGATCTTGTGCCCCAACTCTTGAAAATCTCTCAATTTCAGCAAGGGAACAGCTCGACCAATATGAATATTAGGGCTTGTGGGATCAATCCCCAATTTAATACGTAACTGCCTACCGCTTTCCAGCATATTCTTAAGGCGGTCTTTATCAATAACTTCTTCAACGCCACGAGCTAACAATTCCTCTATTTTTTTATTATTAGTATTAATTGTCATAAATTAATAAGTAATTTTTATCTTTATTTTGCATCTTTTTAGGTAAAAATGCAAGTCCGATAACATGTAACAAAAAAAAACCGTCGACTCTAGCGGTTTTTTATGAATTCTTTATTTTAACCCCAGCTTTTCCTTGATCAGCGGCATTAATTTGAGCGGGCCATATTCGGTTTTAACAAGATATTTTTCTGCATCTAAGTTTTTTGTCATCGGCGTTTTTGTCATCATATTTTTTACTTCGCTTGTTCCAAGGTTCACAAGAGCTTAAGAAAAATCGAACATAATTAACTTTAATGATCGCATTTATTCTGTTATTTTGCGGCGAGTTTAACAGGCAGTTCCACAAAAAACGACGTGCCCTGGCCCGCTTTTGATTTAAACCATATTTTACCGCCTAAACTTTCTGTTGTCATTTTGGCGGCGTATAAACCTAAACCGTTGCCTTCGGCGGTATGTGAAAACGCGTTATCTGCTCTAAATAATTTTTCAAAAATTCGCTTCTGTTGGTTTTCCGGAATTCCTATTCCTGTGTCAGCCACTTCAAACAAAAACATATTATCTTTTTTTACAACCTTGCAGGAAACTTGGCCGTCATCTGGAGTATACTTTATGGCGTTAGATATAAGGTTTTGAAAAACCAGCCTTACAAGATTTTGGTCAATAGAAATTTCTGGCAAATCATCGGGACATTCAAAAATAAATTTTTGCTTTTTTGTTTTAACAACGAATTTTTGCTCTTTTATAATGTCTTCTAATATTTTTTTGATGTTCGTTGGCGAAGGATTAATTTTTATTTTACCGGCTTCAAGCCTTGATACATTAAGCATAACATCAATAAGTTTTATCATCCGTTCGTTGCCGTCATGTATTCCGTTAAGGCATTTTTTTTGTTTGGCGGATAATTTTTCTTTGAATAAAACATCTGAATACCATTTTATGGCGGTAAGCGGAGTTCGCAACTGGTGCGAAGCCAAAGAAACAAACTCGCTTTTTGACTTGTCAATTTGCCTTTCTATTGTAACATCGCGAAACACATCAACGGCTCCAATTATTTTACCATCCAAAATAACAGGGGCAACAGTAACAGCCACGGGAAACTTTGTTTTGTCTGCTCTTACATAATAATATATCGCGTCGGGACTGACTGTTGAAGCAACATTGCCAGAATTGTCAGAACCGCCTGTTGCGCCGCTAATTATTTTCTTGCCAAAAACCAAGGCCTGATAAAGAGGGTTTTTCTCTTTTGGCAGAGCCTCGCCTTTTTCATTTTCTATAATTAAAATTTCTTCATACGGCTTATTTATCGCGTCTCCGTTTTTTAATGCAAGCAGTTCCTGCGCCACTCTGTTTATAAATGTCACCTTTCCCGATTTGTCTATCGCTATGACTCCGTCTCCGATTGAAGACAGCAAAGCTTCATCCTCCACCCTTGCCTCGTCTATAACCTCCTTAGCCTCCTTCTCCGCCTCATACGCCTTTTCAATATCCTTGGCCATCTGCTCAATTTGTTCCTTCTGTCTAACTTCTTTCAAAACACTTCTTATTAATAAAATACCAAAAAACACCACGACTATAAACAGAGCAATATTTACCAGCAGATCGTTAAAACTGGCAGATAACAATATTTTTACAAATAAAAATATCCAAATTGCAATTGCAAACAATTCGGTTGCTATGGTTCTTATGTTGAAAAGCCGGTACCTAATAGTGGCATAACCAAATAAAAGCGGGTAAAAAGCCACTAAAAAATTGCCGTAGGGCACAATTGGAATATTATACCATAAGAAAAAATTACTCGCCGCGCCCGCGAAAGCAATAACAGCCCCTCCGATGATATAGGCCAATCTTTTTCTGTCCTCTCCTGTCGATGCTTTATAGTTTTTGATAAGTAAATTCCATGAATATGCCACTAAGCATATATAAACAAAAAACAAATAAAAATGATATAAAATTCCGGGATTAGGCCAAAAAGGAAAAAATAATTTTTGTTCTACTCCGCTTACAAAAAAATCTGAAAAGGAAAATAAAATAAACAAAGACCCTAAAACATACATGAGCCTGACTGTGTTTTTTTCTCGTTCTTCAATTTTTAGCAATGATATTATCCAGTGAAAATAAAAAATAGGAATCAGTATTGATCCGATAGAAAGCATTCTCACCCAAAAAAGCGCGGTTGTAATATCATCGGCAGACAACCATCTCCAATAACTAAAAGCCCAAAAACCCGTGGCCAATGTAATTAAAAAATATAAACGGTTTAATTTATCTCGCCAATTATGAGAGATAATAAAAATACCCAGCCCCAATGTAACCAAAGCATTGATAAGACCAGATATTGCAAAAACCTCTAAAAGCTTCATGCTATTTTTTAATAATTGCTACGATATGATTTTTTAACGGTTCAAAAATAATTTCTCCTTTTTCCTCTAAAAATCCTGACCCTAAGAGAAGGCGTGAGAAATCAGCGGGCTGCCTGTAATACATTTTCGGCCACCCTAATCTCGATATAAATGGCTGTTCCTTGTTTGGCACAATGTTGCCAACCATAAACAGCCCGTCTTCCTTTAGTATATCATAAATTTTCCCGAATGTTTCAACCGATTTTTCATCACGGAAGTAATCCAGCAGTCCGACCATCTCAACAATGTCGACTGAATTATCGGCAACATAAAGTTTAACGTTCTGCGCTAAGTCATTGACCCATTTAAAATTATTATACAGTCCAAATTCTTTTGCTAATTCTTTTCCCAACTCTATGGCTTTTAAGCTTTTATCAAGGTTTATTACTAAAACATTCCAATTCTTTAATTCTTCAGAATATTTATTTAACACTTCAACAATGCCCCGTGCCGATCCCCCGCCGATTGTTACAATATTAATTTCTTTTTCTTTTTTTTCATTTAAAATACGGAAAATTTCTTTATCCAAACTGTTCTCAACAATTTTAAGGCGGTTTCTCACGCCTTTTGGCTGTGAAACAAAATGATGCCAAAACAAATCAGCAAAACCCTGCATCAGCCCCCGAGAAAATATGTTTCTGCGGTAGCGACCATACATAACTTCCAAAGCCCTTGCAGAACCCAGATTATCTAAAACAACCCCTGCGTCATAACTGGAAGCTCTCATAAAGCGACATAAAAAAACATCCGGTAAACTATTCAAAATCGGAACGGTAAAAATCCTGACGAATCTTACAAACAAATTATGCCCTTCTAAATTTTTATAATCCGCAATGATTGTTTTCATTACGACTTATTGTTAAAATATCTTTCCTTAATTCCCTTTTCCGCGATTTCAGAATACATACTTTTGAGCCGTTGCTCAAACTCTAAATTTTTTTGTGTTTCTCTTAATAATTTTTTATTAAGTTCTATGTCTTTAAACATACTTTTAATGATTAGGTGGCTTAAAAAAATAAAAATTATTAATACTGCTCCATTCCAATAATAATCATTTGATGAATTAGAAAACAAAAAGCGAAATAATAGTAAAGATAAAAAGATAGCAACTAAAAATTGAGCCATCAATATTTTTATGCCAAACAACTGGTGCTTTATAATCGAATAAATTATAAACAATAAAAGGGGAAAATAGGTTAGGCTGACGAGTCCAGCATATTTAAAGGTATTAAAAAATAAAGGTATAACAAAATCGATGATAAGTGCTGCCACACCAAAAATTAATCCACCTATAAAAAGAGACAAAATTTGTTGTTTTTTAATAACGGCACCTTTTTCAGCCCCTAAAAATCCTTTGAATAGTTTGTATAGAGCCAGCGCTATAAGAGAAGCCAAATAAATAGAATAAAAAGGAAATAGTAATCCCATTTTACTTTCATAGCCAAACGGGGTAATAGCATTAATCGGATATACGACATAACTCGTGAACGAAGAAATAAAAAACAATAAAATAGAAAAGGAAATTATAAAATATAATATAAAGCGGGATAATTTTTCTTCTAATAAATGGTATATCCATATTAAAACTGACGTAGGCACGAAAATCCCTAAGCCGAATGATAGCGCCCAGTAAATACTATAAGGATAAATCCTTACCAAGAAGTCGGTCAATATCCACATTGTCGTTATAAAAGAAAACGCCAAAAAAGACATATTCGCTTTTTCTTTTTTTGCATTCAAAAATACAAAAAAAGTCAGCATAAAATTGACAATACTTAGAAATAAAATAATATTACTCATATAAATTATTTTTTATTTTTCTATTTCTGAAATAAACAACAAAACCCAAAATCGTGGCGACCAACGCATTAACCAGCGGATTTAATATATAAAACAACATAACCGACATATTTTTTGGATTATAGTTATAGGCTTGACTTCTTATTTTATCATATCACCTTTACTTATTTTTGAAAAGAAAAAAATCCATAATTGCTTATGGATATTTTGCTTTACAATATTTTCACCAGAGTCAAGCCTCTTCCCCTAAACTCAAAGGAATCTCCTAATGTCGCCTTAGAAATTGCTTCTAGTATAGGGGCTTGGATAGAAACAAACAAAATCTCTGTTTCGCCAACGATTAAACTTTCTCCTCCCCCCTCTGAAACCACAAAACAATATTCCTCTTCCTCGCTATCGTTATCCTTAATTACAATTAAGGCGCCGATTTCCGGAGAACTTGATTTTGTGGGCGATATTGTTGTCGCAGAGGCCCTCATCTTCTTTAAAGAAGACAATCTCTTTTCTGTTTCTATGGCGATCCTACTTTGTTGAAACCGAGTGGTATCTGAATGAGATTGACTTGGGCCAGGAGCACTATCTATACCCCGATACAAAGACTCGAGCACGTTTTCCGTACTTTTTATTTTTTTATACAGATAATCGAAATATGCCCCAATAACCTTTTGTTTATCCACGAGAAGCACCTCCTTTTTCTGATGTGCGGGTTGTCAAAAAACTGTTCAATATTAAAAAGCAAACTCATTACTAATCACCATTGATGATTTTTTAAAAACTCAAAGGCCGCGATAATATAATTTTTAACATTGTCGTGCGTAAATTCATAGTTATTAATTTCATCTTCGCCCACCCATTTAACGGCTATTGTATCCTCTAATGGTTTAGGTTCGCCACTCTTGTATTTACATAAAAAAACATTGGCAAGGACTAAAAGATCGTCTTCTTTGTGCTCGAAGGTATTGTTGATCAGAAGATGCATTTCGTCTTCAACTTCAATCCCAACCTCCTCCAATATCTCTTTTTTGACTGTTTTCTCTAGGGCATGCCAGACAGTGTCTGTTTCTTCAAGCTTACCACCCGGCGGAGACCAACATCCAGGCACGTGTTTTTCTTCAAACGATCTTTGTGCTAAAAGAATTTTGTCGTCTTTGACAACGATGCCATTAACAATAACGCAATATTTTTTCTTTTCTAAATTTTGTTTCTCCTGTTGTTTTTCTTGAGACATAAAAATTATAATTTTACTATTTTTTGTCTTTTTTAAAAAGCTTTATCCAGCCAAGTTTCTGCCATAATTTCAGTTCGTCAGAATAAGATAATTTATTCAGGGCAATAGGATTTAAATAACGAATATCTATTTTTTTATTAAAAACCTTATTAATACCTATAGCAAACGCTATCTCCGCGAAAACTCCGGGTCCTATATATCCGGGAATACCATTTTTCTCTATATTGAGAACAAATACCATATCTGCTTTAGGAATAGCCCTATAGCAATTCAAAAAACTTTTTTTATAATTATCAAGAAAATCTTCTTTAATTCTAGTCGGATGTGTTAAAATTTTATAACCTTCCTCTTTTAATTTTTTCTTCCATTCTTGAGTTTCATCTTCAAATGATGCGCTTGCGCATATAACTACTTTTTTCATTTTTATTTTTTCATATTTAAAAAATGCTTATTACAACAACATTACTACAAAAAGACCAAAAAAGGGTACCTGACCCCCTTTCCCCTTTCCCCTTTCCCCTTTCCCCTTTCTCCGTTTTTAAAAAAATCTTTGGCTATTTTTATGGCTTCTTCTTTATTAATCATATTATGATTCCACAGACAAAAGTTTTTTGCTTGTGTCCATAAACGCTCTGCCTCCGATGGGAAGACAATAAAAATTATTTATATCGTGGCCGAAGTAGTCAACCTTCATAATAGGAAAAGAAAAGCCATTAGTCCGCTCAAGAATAATCTTATCCATTGATTTATTATCTTTTGGATATTTTTTATCAATACAATCAGATAAGTGTCCAACAATCATTCCGCTTATTTTACCAAAAACTCCAGCCAGCCGCAGTTGCTGTAATTCTAAATCAATCATTGCCGGACTCATTCCCAATTCTTCCCAAAAAAGAATTTTCCCCGAAAGACTGGACATATATGGCGTTCCTAAAAGACTATTAAATCTTGATAGTAATCCCCCGATTAATTTACCATTAGCCTTGCCCGGTTTTATGGCTCTCCCTATTTTTGGATAATTAAAAATTTTGATTTTTCCTTCAAACATATTAAAGATAAAATTTTGCGCATCTTCAGATAAAAACGAAAATTCATAAATAGTCGGGCCGTAAAAAGTTATCAAATCTGTTTTTTTATTGATTGACAAAAGCAATGTTGTTATATCGCTATATCCCATAAATATTTTGGGATTTTTCTTTATCAATTCAAAATCCAAATCTTCCAAAAGCTGACTGGCACTCGCTCCTCCGGTGGCGCATATGATAGCTTTTATCTTGGAATTGGAAAACATTTCATGTAAACTGGTAACTCTTTGAGCAACAGTACCGGCGCTGTAATAATCTTTTTTATTTAAAAATTTACTTTCTTTAACTAAAAATCCGCGACTCTGAATATTTTTGATTCCCTCAGATATCTCTTTTTTTATATTATAAATCGGCCTAGATGGAGCCACTATGCCGATTGTATCGCCTTGTTTTAGTGTGTTCATTTTCATATATTTATTATTGATAAATTATATCATTTTTTTAAAAAAAATAAAGGCCGGAGCGTTTCGTACGCTAATCCGACCTTATAAAGTTTTTCATTTTTCAAAGTACTATATTCCGTTTTCAATCCAACGATTGAACTCGGTTTTCATCCAATTGCAATAATTGGGATCTACTCCGCAGACATCGCCAGTAGCATTGTATGCGCTTGATCCGCATCCTCCTTGGCATCCGCCAATAGCCGGACATTCCAAGCAGGCTGGATTATTAAATCGATTTCTCTTTTGCCATTGCAACAAATTGGGTGACTGGTGATTGAAATTCGGCAATTTGCCAATTGCAGTAGATCCGCTTCCTTCAAGTGCTTGGCAGACATGAAGTTCTCCCAACGGGAACACAACTATCTTTCTACCAGCACCGCAAGATTCTTTGGCGATAACCCCGGCCGAAAAAGCATCCGTAGCAGTGCCATAGGTCTTGTCTATTGCACCAAAAGCACTCGCAACGAGATGGGCATTCCGTATGGCGTCAGCCGCTCTCCCTCCATAAGTCTGGTCGACTGGGCCATTGGTGTGCATCAAGAGGTTCAAGCCATATTGTTTTATGGAGAACTTTTTGCAAAGCCAGCCCACAAAGTTCGCAAGACAGCTCATATTCGCGTTGGTAATGGTTATAAACGGAACAAAATCAACATCCAAGGAATGCATCATCTCCAAACCGGAAAGCGTACTCTTAAAGCTACCTTGTCCGGAATGAAACATTCTAACTTGATCGTGAATTTGTTCCGGACCGTCAATGGAAACCTGAACCTCTATGGCTTCCTTCTTGATCAATCTAACGGCCTCTTGGGTCAATAATGTCCCATTGGTATTAACCACAAACTGAACATTATCCCAAATTTCACCGGCAGATTGAAGTTGCCTTACATAATCTATGGACTTCTGAAGGCAAGCGAAGTTTATGAACGGCTCTCCTCCATAGAAGGTAATGCATTCCCAGTAGTCGGGATGGGAACGATTATTAATCGCCGTTTCCCGACTAAAAAGTCGGATCGCCTCAAGTGCAACATCCTCCGACATAGTCCGCCCATTATGCGAAGCGAGGGAACCGCTCTGAGCCGAACTGTATAGGCAGTATGAACATCGCAGATTGCAAAGAGTTGTGAGTATCAAATACATTGACTGGATACTCCTATCTCCAAGAACTGCACCGCTCAGCAAGTATTCTTCCATGTTTTCGGATTCTTCAACAATAAACCCCCTCGATACCAACTGAGCGTATGTGACTACATTCATTAGATCTTCACTAATCCTACCCTCCCGGTAGAATGTCGAAATAATCCCAGGATCTACTCGCATTTTTTCTAACGTAACTGCGTGCCACAATATGCCACGCTTAGGAAAAACATAAACAAACTTAGACCATCTCATCGTACACCTCCTATAAAAAAATTGGCGGGGGGAAATCAATACACACGATGTAACGACTCCCCCCGCCATGGACCGCGTCTTAGCCCATTCCACAGTTGTAGAACCGGCGCCGACGCTTTGCACGGGCGACTTTCCGAAGAAATGCGCTCTTCACTTTAGCCTCCTTTTCTGTTTGTATCCCGACTACGAGTCGGAAGTGGCCATAGTTGCGCGCAACCTGCCAGATTGTTCATACAGACAGTTCTGTTTCGGATGCTCAAGAGCAAACTCCGGGAACATGCCCATATTATACACTACCTGGCACTGGGAGTCAGGAGCAAGGAAGTCTCCGTAGCTTGAAAGGGCGTTCAGTCGGCATCCTCCCCGACAGACTTGTCTGGCAAGGCAATTACCACATACCCCTTTGAGAGTATCGGGATCAAAATTTCTGAATTCCGATAAGCGCTTGTTTTTTTTCCATATGTCAGACAGACTTACTTCCTGGAGATCCCCAAAAACAAACGCTTCGACATTATTGGTTACATGGCACAAACTGGCTATACCGGTGGGTCCTATGCCAATCATGGATTGGCCCCACGGACAGATCAAATGTCCTTCAATATCGACAGGCACTAACGCCATCTTTAATCCGATGGTGATGTTAACAGCGAGGTGCTCGCGAATGAAAGGATAAAGAAAACCCTCCGTAAGCTCCTTGATCTGGTCATATGGCACGCCGTCTGTCTTGCATGCACACGCACCCTTGCCGTACTCAAGAATAAAAGGCAAAAGCCGGAAACCTATCCGTAATTCATCAACGGCGAACTTTGCGATCTGAGGGATTTCACAGATGTTTTCTGTCTGAAGGACAGTGTTAATCCGCGACGGTATTCCCGCTTTGCTAAGTTTCCTTAAAACCGCCAATGTTCGCTGGAAGGTTTTTGGCCCCCTGACTTTTTCGTGGACCTGCTTTGTCATGCCGTCCAAGCTGATTGCGATTCTAATCATATCGCCGAATGATCGCAACCTCTCGATATTTTCATCGGTAATTAGGGTGCCATTCGATTCTATGGTCATAAAGTATCCCATTTCCACGCCAGCCGCCACTAGATCAAGGCAATCCTTACGCAAGAATACCTCGCCACCGGTGATGTTGGCCGAATGCGCACCCAACCGACGAGCCTCATCAAGGCATCGAATAAAAAATTCCACCGGAAGCTCGGCTCGCTCATCACGATTAAGATGATCATAACCGCAATGCCGGCAGGAAAGATTACAACGATTGGTAAACGAGAACGCCACAACCTCGAGCTTGGGTATTCTTTTTCCCATGACAGCACCCCTTTCTATCCTTGTTGGTGTTTTTCAATTTCTTTTCGATTGTAACTCATTATATCTCCTTTGGGCAAGAGAAGCATTCTCTGAACCTGAAGTGTTTCAAGGAATCTCACATCGTGAGAGACCACAACCACAGTTCCGTTGTATTCGCGAATTATCTGGCAAATCACTGAACTTGTGCCAGGATCAAGGTAATTAGTTGGCTCGTCAAGCAACAGTAAATTTCTGCCCTGTAATGCAAGTTTTGCCAAGGCAAGCCGACTCTTTTCTCCAGGAGAAAGCGTTGAAATTTTTTGAAACACAACATCTCCGGAAAAAAGAAAACGAGAAAGCAATGCCCGCAAATTACGTTGGGACAACCTGGAAATACCACTCACTTCTTCAATGATGGTATTTACTGGGTTGAGGTTTTCATGCTCTTGTGCATAATAACCAACCTGCGTTTTTGAATCAACGACAAGTTCTCCCTTTTGGACACATAATATACCGGCTATAAGTTTTAACAAAGTTGACTTCCCAACTCCGTTATCCCCTACAATTACAAACCTTTCATCTCGTGAAAGTGTAAAAGACAAGCCAGATATTACTTTTTTCTCTGGATTGTATCCAAATTGTATGTTTCTGGCAATCACAGGATAGTAGCCACTTTTTTGTGTTGCCACTATTTCGGCGTGAACCGACTTAGATTGCCTTACTGCAGTCACTTTTGTTTGGACTAATTTTTCCAATGCTTTTTCCCGGCTTCTTACCTGCTTTTTCTTTTTTGTCAGGCCTTTTTGCATTTTAACGATGCTTTTGCGAATCCTTCGCTCTTTTGTTTCTTGTTTCTTAGCTGTCCGATTTTGTGCTTCGCGTCTTTGTTCCAAAATTTTCAGGTGTTTAGAATAATTGCAGCTGAAAATTTCAGCTCTACGAGTATTCTCATCAATCCTGATAACTTTGGATATAGCCGCATCAAGAAATGATGCGTCGTGAGACACAATCAGCACAGGCCTCGGATATTCTCTGAGAAATAAAGCCAGCCATTTTTTTGACTTTTGGTCGAGATGATTGGTCGGCTCGTCCAAGAACAGCACGTCAGGTTTCGAGTACAAAATACGTGAAAAGCTTACTTTTGACTTTTCTCCTCCAGACAAAGTGCTAACCTGAGCATCTAAGCTTATGTCCTGCAACTGCATGCCGTATATAATCTGAAGAAGTTCATACTCGGCGTCATAACCGCCCCAAAGCTCAAATTTACTTTGCCAAGATTCAAGCTTCATGGCCGCAGCCATGAGTTTTGTTTCGTCGCTCGTCTTGGACATGTAATCTATGAGCTTGGCGATTTCTTTTTCAATCTCTTTAATTGGGCGCCCCGAAGACAAAAAGTTAAACACTGTTTGCTCAAGAGGCATCTCAATATCGCCAACAGTCTGTGGCATATAGCCAATGACCGGAGATGATTTTGGGAATATTATGGAACCGCAGTCAGGGGTCAACAATCCGCACATCAAACGGAGAATGGTTGATTTCCCAACCCCATTAATGCCAACCAGTCCGGCTTTTTCTTGATCTCCAAGAGAAAAACTGACATTGTCTAGAATGTTTTTTTCCCCTATAGAATAGGAGATGTTTTGTAGAATAATCACGATCTATCTCCCTTTCTTTGCTCCAAAATACTTAATTGTAAAGGTACGATGGTCCCAGCAAAACGGCCAAGAACCACAAAGAAGAAGCCAATCAACAATATATCAGCTACTTTTTTGTAATTTTTCGATATTTTACCCTAATTTAGCCACTCATATTTCTAATTCAACTTTAACATTACCTTAATGTAAAACAACAAAAACGTCAAGACCAAAAGGTAATCTATACAGACATATTGCACTTTTTCGGATAGTCTGAGGGCATATGAAAATGGGTACTTCCCATACAGGTTGTCTAATTCCAGAAGAAATCTTTAGAGCTAATCTGATGTTTTCCGAAACGGCATTCAATCCGGTAAATCGAGTTTTCGTTTCATTAACTTCGGCTACTACCTTTTCGGGACTCATTCTTAATTTGTCTGCATCAAGAATTTTGATCTTGAAACCTCTTGCGTTGCAATAATTTGCAATGCTTCCCAATCCCAACTGGAACTCCGTTTTGGTCATTCTGTTTAATAAGAGAATAATCCAATGCTGGAGTATTAATGAGAACCAAATCATAATCTTTCGCGTTCTGACCAACCATTATCGTTCTCCTTTGTTAAAGAGCTATCATCAACAGGAACGCTCCTATTGAATTATCTTTTTGTTACATTTCTTTTTTTATGAAAAATTTTAAAAATTGGATCCATGGAATTTTTGTTTTGCTTCTATTTTTTTTTGCGATTTTATTTGAAAAATTCTTCGATTGTTGATTTTACGCTTGACGTATATTCCAAATTTTTCCAATCTTTTTCAGAAACCCATTTAAATTCTGTATGCTCTTCGCTTAATGTAACCTCTCCGCCGGCAAAGCTTGCCCTAAAACCGTAAATATCCAATTCTACATTTTGGCAATGGAAAATATAAAAATAATTTTGTTCCAGCTTTACATCTAATCCGCTTTCTTCTTTTGTCTCTCTTTTAGCGGCCTCAAGCAAAGTTTCGTTATTTTCTACTTTTCCACCAGGCAAGTCCCAAAAATCAGGGCAATACTTCTCAGCCAAGCTTCTTTTTAAAATAAGCACCTTGCCTTGATTATTAGTTATAATGATGTTAACCCCTTGTTCCATGGTTTTTTTATGAAATAGTTGCTTTTTTGATTTATGGTCTCGAATATGATAATCTTAAATATAATAAATAACAGCAATAAAAATATGAATAAATTTTTAAAACCAACATTTTTTAAAATTATAATTACGGTAGTAATTTTATTGATAGCTTTTGGCGGCAATATTCTTTATTCTCGCAGTATAATTTTTACAGAAAACGGATTTGAAGAACCGAATTTAGTAATAAGGACGATAAATTATATATCCGGTATTATCCTTTATCCCGCTAGTTCTATTGCTGTCATTATTATACGTCTTCTTTCCGTCAATCCTATAAATTTTAATCCATACGGCGCGACGGAAAATTTTATTTCGCTTTTTTTTATTTTTTTGCCGTTTGTTATTATAGAGGGGTACTTGATAAGTTGTATTATCTCAATATTTATCAACAAAACAGTAAAAATTTGGAGAGACCGAGTATGATGCGAACACTATACTCGGTCTTTTTTGTGTAACTTCTTACCTGACTTGGAGGTACACAACATCAGTGCCTACGTAACTCTTTATGTAAAGCACATACCTCCACCCCTTGGGGAACGTCCATGATGAGCTTTGTGGAGGTAAATCTACCGCAGCGTTACGTAACCAGTAACACGTAGACTGGGACATGACAACGACGGTCATTGCGTTGACTGGAGGCGGCTTAAGCGTGGCACGCTGAAACCAATTATCCCACCAAGTAAAAGTAACTGGCCTTCCATCAGAAACGTAGTACACCGTTACGGAGTCCCACGAAGTCACGGCCCATGCTCCCGTCTGCCCCCTCGAGATAGTAGCAGTTTGGTTAGCTGCCCGCACTTTGCTGTCGGCAGAAAGCAAAACTACGACCGCGACCGCCAGAACCACCAGCTTCGTAATGCGTTGAGACATAGCTCAACCCCTTAGCTCTTTAACCCTTCATTTCCTATCTTATATAAATCCATATGTGTTGTCAATAGTTATGACAACAAATATACTTTTATTGACACTACCCTAAATTTGTAGTATATATTATAATTACAGAACGGCTTTACAAAAATGAGCTTATGGCAGTCGATAAAAACCAACAATTAGAAAATCTTTTAAATATTCTTGATTTAAGAGGAAAAGAGAGGGATGTTTTTACTCTCTGCTTTTTTAGTGGTCCGCTTCCCGCCTCAAGTATCGCCAAAGAATTAAAAATCAACAGGGCCGCTGTTTATCAAATTATAAACCAGCTCATAGAAAAAGAGGTTTTGCAAAAAGAAAATATTTCTGGAAAAAAACAGCTGTTTAATTCTGTTTCCATTGAAGAAATAGATGGCATGCTTTCGCAAAAACAGAAGCAAATATCTGAAATACAAAAACAACTGCCAGAACTTTCGCTTAGCAAGAAAACACAACAAGACAACAATCTTCTTTCCGTTGAAACCCTCAGCACTTCCCTGTCCTTAAGGCAAATGCTTTATAAGGCTATTGATAACTCAAAATCAAAAATGTATCTGATAGCCAGCGTTGACGACCCGTATAATATTTATGGAAAGAAATTTTTTAATTCTTTTTTGAAAGAACTTGCCAAAAGAAAAATAACTTTATATACATTGGTTCCAAAAGATAAAGACCCTGCAAAAAATAATGCGTGGAATCGACAATCAATAAAAGTAAAATTTTTGGAAAAAAGCGATTATCCGTTCTCTAACGGGCTTCTAATTTCTGATAAGTTTTTGTTTATGTTTTCGTGGAATCCGCAAGATCAAAAAGGTCTGATGATTTCAGACGAAACTATAAGGCAGACATATTTATCCCTTTTTTTACTGCTTTGGGAAAAAACTATTTATTCAGAGCAAAAAAACGACAATGACAAAAAAGTGTTTCCAGCTGACATGCAGTTAATTCCAGGCGGATATTTTTATTCCGGCGAGGAACTGAACGCTAAAAAAATATTTTTAGATTCATTTTTAATAGACAAAACACCCGTAACCAACGGTGAATATCAAAAATTTATTAAAGCAACCGGATACCATTGCCCAGAACATTGGAAAAACGGACAACCATTAAAGAACGAAAAAGATTATCCTGTTTATAATGTCTCGTGGTATGATGCTGATGCCTATGCTTCGTGGGCGGAAAAAAGATTGCCGACAGAAGAAGAATGGGAAAAAGCCGCAAGAGGATCTGACAAAAGAATATATCCATGGGGTAATAATTTTGATGTTAATTTCTGTAATATATTGAGAAAAAACAAAGGCGCTACCCCTGTTGAAAAATATCCTTTGGGAAAAAGTTATTACGGATTATATGATATGGCGGGAAATGTTTGGGAGTGGACAGATACGGCAAGCGACGAAAAAAATTCCTACACTATAAAAGGAGGCTCATGGAGCGATAACGAAAAAACCGCCCAATGTTTTTATAAGACGACAGAATATGCTGAAAAAAAGTACGATAATATCGGATTTAGGTGCGCAAAAGATATAATCTAAAAGATATGAAAAAAACAATTCTTCTTGCTCATAGAATCACAAGCGAGACGATAAACAATAAAAATAAATTAAAAGAACTGTTCTGCCGATTAATTAGAGAAACAGAAATAAAAGGAGTAGAGTTTGATATAAGACAAACCAGAGACGAAAAATTTATTGCTTTTCACGACTCAAAGTTTCCGCAGCTGCAAAAATATATAAAAGATTATACATTTGAACAATTAAAAAAAGAAGCCGCAAAGGAGGGGTTTTCTTTTTTGACTATGGAGGAAACTATAAAAGAAATTCCAGAAAATTTTGAAATACAAATAGATATTAAAGATAAAATGATAACTATAGAAAAATTTCTTGAAATTATCAGTAATTTTAATATTATTGGTAACCTTATAGTTTCTTCATTTTATCCAAAGCTCCTTTACAGTTTGTCGTTTTCAAATATTAAAAAAAGGTGGCTTTTAACCAACCACTCTTTGAAGAGAAATCCAGCGCATATTTTTTACGCTTTAATGCCCGTTAAAATAGCTCTTTCCTGCAAGGCTACCGGAATAAGTCCTTACTTTTCTCTAATTAATAAAAATGTTATTAATAAAGCTCACCAAAATAATTTAACAGTTGCGAGCTGGGGAATAAATAGCGAAAAAGAAACAAAAAACCTGTTAAAATACAATATTGATTATTTAATAATCAGTCCCAGTCTTATTTTAAAAAATCCTCTGGCAAACTATTTAAAATCGGGACGCTAAAAACTCTGACAAATTTTACAAACAAATTATGCTTTTCTAAATTTTTATTTTTGCAATCCGCAGTAACTGTTTTCATTAACAAATTTAAAAATTTTACTTATCTTTACTTTTTTCCTTCAACAGTTTTAATAAACCTTCTTTATCTTTGCATAAAGAAGTATCTATCTTTTTTTAAATTCGCCGACATAAGCAATTTTTCACATTCATCGCAATGCTCCATTCTAAACGTACTTTCAATAAATCCTATTTCATTTTTACATCCATTTGTGCAACATTTTTCATTCATATTTTTTGAGCTATTATCATCATTCCGGGCCTCTTGTGCCCGTGATATGAAGTAAATTTAGCCCTTTTGAATTTGATAATTTTGAATTCCCCATTTTTTATTAAATCAAAAATTTCTTTTTTTGTAAAATTGTGGCTCCTAAAAATCTCTGTTCCATTGTCTTTAACCGACAATGTTCCGTATTCTTTTGTTATTTTAAAATCGCTATCGTATCTTTTTTTAAACTTATTGTTCATTTCAAATTCCGAAATATGAATATAGCCTCCTTTAATCAAAAATGATCTAACCCTTTTTAGACATTTTCCCCTTTCTGATTCAGACAATACTGATAAAAGTCCCAACATCAAAACTCCCTTAAATTCTTTTTTCAGTTTCATTTTCAAAATATCCCCGTATTTTATCTCAGCGCCTCTTAAATTCTTTTTCTTCAATTCTTTTATTTCGTTTTCGTTGATATCAACTCCGACGACATAAAGGTCTCTATTCAAGCACTCATATATGGCTCTTCCCCAACCGCATCCAACATCAAGTATTTTATCTTTCGGCTTAAAATATTTCCAAAAATCATTATCTATTTTAACCGAAGACGGCGTTTTATTCGCTTCTATTTTTTCCCAAAAATTCTGCCTCAACATTTTGTCATTATATCACTTTTGAATTCAAAAACAAAAAACCGGGATAACAATCCCGAGTTTTTGCGCGCCTTTTTGTTGTTGAATAAATTGTGGCTGACCCTATTTATCCTTATCCCACTTTTAACTTTTAAATCTTTATAGCCTTCAATCCCTCCCCAAAAAACGAACTATTATTCGCCAACAGAATTAATCCTTAACCATTAAATAAATTGACATCAGAATTAAAATTATTAAAAAAATAAATGATAATCCAGTTTTCCACCATCCAAATTCTAAAAGAAAAGCAATAAATTCCATTGTGCGTCCCGTTGAATAAATAGCTATTCCTATAACTGATAAAAATGAAACTATGCATATGATAGGTAAAATTGTTGATTCTTTTTCCATATTTTCTCTTTTTTAATTATTTCTTAGATTTTTTTATTATACCACTTTTATCTGTTTCTACGCAAAAAAAGAGAACGATAAACGCCCTTCGTTTTGATAAGTTTTCCATATTGTTTTTTTTCTTTAACTTTTAATAATTTAAAATTATTTACTTATTTTTATTCCAAAAAAATACCATCAGTAAATCCTCTACTATAAATTTAAAATTCCTGCAAGAGAATCTTTTTAGGGAAACTCTTGCAGGAACTAACGACCCTATACCTTCTCGAAGGCAACTGCCGTTTCTTGCGGTTGAACCTGAGCAATTTCTTTGCTCTCATTCTGGACAGGAAAAAGCGGCTGGAACCATTGCGACCCTCCTTCGGTACAGCCATCAATTTCCAATGTGCAGGCAGCCAATGCCAAAAACCACTTCGACCACCGACTCTTACCCTTACTCATAGCAAGAACCCTTCTCAAGAAAAGGAACGAATATGTCAACCCCGAAATGGAGTTAACTGCCTTATTTTTCAAAACTAAGAACGATTCTCAGCGTGCTGATTTCACTCTATACCCCTTAATTAGATATGTCAAGATATATTATAAAATTTCTTTGTCTAAATTGTTTTCAACAATTTTAAGGCGGTTTCTCACGCCTTTTGGTTGAGATACAAAATGATGCCAGAATAAATCAGCGAAGCCCTGCATCGCTCCGCGAGAAAATATATTTCTGCGGTAACGCCCGTACATAACTTCCAATGCTTTTGCAGATCCAACATTTTCTAAAACAACTTCTGCGTCATAGCTGGAAGTCTTCATAAAAACCTGCAAAAAGTTTGCGGGCAAACTGTTCAAAATCGGCACGGTAAAAATCCTGACAAATTTTACAAACAAATTATGCTTTTCTAAATTTTTATTTTTGCAATCCGCAATAACCGTTTTCATTTTTAAAAAATCTTGAAATATTTTTCCCAAAAGTTTTCGTCTAACGTTTGCTTATTATATCACTTTTCTATTTTTTTACACAAAAAAAAGACCGAGAATAATTCCCGGTCCTGCGAAAGAAACAATGAGGGAGCACGACGGGACTCGAACCCACAACCAATAGATCCACAATCTCAATTTACCGTCGCAAATTTTGTTAAAATAATGTCTGTTTTTTTAATTCTTTTAAAATTTGGGATATTTTGAATTTCAGGTCAGGAATATCTTCTTTTATGGTTTTCCAAACACGATTTATATTTACTCCAAAATATTCGTGTATTAAAATATTTCTCATACCGGCTATTTTATTCCAATTTATTTTATTATGATTCTTTTTGAAACCAACAGGCAAATTTTTTACCGCTTCTCCTATTATTTCAAATCTCCTTATAACCGCATCTTGGGTTTCCTGATTTTCTATCAATTTTTTCTTGGTAAAACTTTTCGTGTATTTTTCTATCTTTTCGATACTGTCATATATATCTTCCAAAAACATTACAAAGTTTCTGTCCTTCTTTTTCATAATTATATAAATATCATTTCTATAATATCAAAAGTTGTTCGTCTAACACTCTGTTTTTAATTCTAGGGCGAATGGCACAGTATTCAACCAAATCAACTTTTTTACCCAGTTTTTTTTCTAATTCAAGTTTTAATTCGACGAAATCTAACAAACTTTTATCGTTATCATTTTTATATTCTATCAAAATATCAATGTCGCTTTTCTTTTTTTCATCTCCCCTTGCGTACGAACCAAAAACCGCCGCCCTTTTTACATCATGGCGTTTTAAGATGAGCTTTATTTTCTTTTTTATTTCTGCAATGTTCATGCAAATTTATTTATAACACAAATTTAATAATATACAAAATCCTGACAAATAAATTTTAACAATCCGCAGTAACTGTTTTCATTACGACTTATTGTTAAAATATCTTTCTTTAATTCCCTTTTCCGCGATTTCAGAATACATACTTTTGAACCGTTGCTCAAATTCTAAATTTTTTTGTTGCTATAATTTTATTCCTATTTTTTTATGATAATGTGATAATGGGGTCAAATGTGATAATGGGGGGTCAGCCCTGCTCCGTAAAAAACATCTAATTCCAAACGATCATCGCGTTGTGGGTAAATAATCTTAGCATTATTTTATGACACTGACTCCAGTAAGAACGAGCGCGTAGAAAAGAACCCAGATTACGTTTGATCATTGAGTTTACGGTTTCCGATTGCCAACGTTGGCCATACAACTTTTTATTAAAACGGGTGGCCATAATTTTACACCATTTACTACTGGGCAGCTTGCTTGTTTTCCTTCCGCCTCTGGCAGGGATAATCGTGCGGATATGATAAGTATTTCTTGCAAACAGATGAGCTTTTTCACTATCTACAACTAAACCGAGTTTAGGGTAGCGAGAATAGGTGGTTTTCTGATAGGACTCCTGTTCTTTTTTGGAGATTATTTTTATTGGTAAGTCGTCGCGCGGCTTTTTGTAGGGTGGTATAATGGGGAATGTCGGAAAGCTCTAGGATATTTTTTAAGTCACTGGAATCCTTGAGTATTTGTTCGATACCACGGTAATCAGTGGTGAAAAATTCTTTCACTACTAGGCAGGCAACAAGCTGGTGTTGCTTTGCCACTTTTTTCATTTGATTAAATCTGGATCGGGCATGTCTGGTCTTGTTATGATTGGATTGTTTGCGAATAATGGACCATCGGATATTGGCTTCAAATCATTTTCATAAATACTTTGCAGACGATCAAAAATATTCCATGTAATTTTTTCTAAGTTTCTGATTGAATTTTCGTCAACCAATCCATTATAATGAATTTCAACCATTGATCCTTCAAAAAGGCTATAACTCTTCATTCTGCCATTTTCGCCTCTTTTCCAAACGAACAAATATGCTCGCTTAAATGGACTTATTTCTGGATAATTAGATTCTTTTTTAATTAATTCCAAATTAGATAAATCTGGCCCAACTATTGTTTTATGTCGAAGCTTTATTCCATCTGGTTTGTCTATAGTTATATCTATATAAGTTGAACTGTTTAAGTCGAAATATTTTTGCAGAGATAATATTTTTCCATTTGCGCCAAAATCATACAACAGCGTTCTTGTTTCTCCTGGCCTAGAACCTAATGGCGAAATTATTTTAGCCTCCTCTGGAAGTAATAATTCGCTAATGATTTTAACTGCAAGCTCGTCTGGATATTCTTTTGATTGCTTACCAATCGAACCACCAACTCCCTCGATAAGATTTTTAATAAATAAATTTGCTGATTGATTTATTTGAATAATCGTTATAATATAGGCAGAAAAAACAACTATTAATATTGCTCCTCCGACTATGATCCCAAAAAATATCCTGTATAAATATTTATTCAAGTTGAATTTCTTAATAAGATTCAGCAACCTACTCATACAGACTTCAATAGCTAACGAAAATATTACAAAGCCTATGGAGATGGGACTATAAATATAATAATAAACAACGAATGAATACAAAACAAAACCAATAACAAACCACTCATTGAGGACTTTCTTGTCAAACAATGAAAAAACAAATAAAATTATTGTCGTTATCAGACCAGATAAAATATACTGCGGAAAGTCCGTTATTGCCAAATAGAAATAAGCGGCATTGTTATGATTTTGAATAAAATAAAAAACGTAAAAAATCAAATTTAACACATAAGGTAAAACAGCGCTTATGGTGATTATTTTGATTATATTTTTTAATTTTATGCTCATATTATTTAGATTTTAAAGAATCAATAATAGAGGAAATACGTGAAATTGTTGCGCTTATTCCATTTAAAGCTGATTGACTTACTGTTGATGCGGTTCGGGAAATAACTTGTCCCGCATAAGAAATTGCTTGCCCCGTTGTTTGGATAGCCGAAGAAACGGCCCATGGAGTATCTATCGAACGGCCAGAACCATATGGAAAATGGGGCATATTTACAACCCCTGGAATTACAGAACTGTAATATGTGGTTTGCATATCTGGCACTGTGCCACCGGCATTAATAACAGTCTGTGTCCAAGCATTCCCTGAGTTAGCGCTTATAGAAGTCGGCCTTCCTAGGCCGAAATAATTTCCTAGACTCTGTTGAGAGAGATCATAACCAGAACTAAGAAGATTGCTGTCATATTGTGCTGTTGTTTGACCTTTCGGCACAGCAAGTGGAATTGTGGCTAATCGTTGCGAAGCAAATGTGTTGTAATTGCCGGATTCGTTTATAATAACTTGCAATTGATTTTTTATAGGATTCCAGCTACTCGGGTAGCCTCCAATAGTGTAATGAGAGCCATCTCCACCATTAATATTGTACTGGCTTAAGTTTGCACCCTGTTCGGGAACTATATTAATATAACCATGCGCGCCAAGTCCAAAAGGTCCAGTGGCTACAAATACTAACTCGGCGTATTTCCCGCTTGGGTCGCTTAATGTTATCGGGTTGTTCCTCGCATACGCATAGGCGTTTTGGTTTTGGGGGTCAGCGAGCCAGTTGGCGTCAAAGCTCCAGAACATTGGGTCTTGGGAAATGAATCTTGCGAGAGTTGCGTTGTAGTACCTTGCGTTGAGGTAGTTGAGGCCGGTGTCGGCATCGTATTCTTGGCCGATATATTTTCTTTGCTCGTTCAATGTGCTTCCAGCTGGTTTTGTATCAAGCCGCATTTCTCCGAATGGATAATAATCCATTGTTTCGGCGATGGCGCCGGTGGAGTCGGTCATTACGGTTGAGGAATTGAGCGAGTCGGTTGTCGCATAATAAACTTTGGCAGAAGCTCCGCTACCTTGTATTGTAGCAATATCTTGCGAGCCAGCAAAGATGTGCTTTACGATGTTTGTTGGAGTTTTGGTTTTGTCGGAGTTTAGATAGGTGTAGTTATAGTATTTGCTTACATATACGGTGGTGGTTGTTCCGTCTGTTTGAGTTAACCGTTGGCCTGCTGGGTCGTAGGTGTAAGTTATGGTTGCTCCGCTGGCTATGTTGGTGGCGGCGGCAAGCAAATTGTTGTAATTGTATGTGTAATTAAATACGCCGTCGCTGGTTAGGTTTCCATTTGCGTCGTATTGATAGTCTGTTTTTAAATTTGTTCCAATTGTGTATGCTATTTCTAAGACAGGTTTATTGCTGGCGCTGTCGGCCATCTGTATTTGAATGTTGGTTTGATTGTTGGCAACCCAGTCTGGTTCTGCGTTGTCTGCATCGGCTGAGAGCCTTAATCCAAATTTAGTTATTCCTGTTTTTGCTATGGCTGCTAAACCAGCTTCATTCAGAGGCATTGAGTAATACTCTCCTGTTTTTAAAGCTGACGAGGCAACTCTTGCGGCGTATTCTGTTGTTCCGAAGTTGGATATTGCATAATCTTTGTTGACTATGTTGTTGTTGGCTGCTGGGGTTCCTGAAACTAAAATTATTGATTGCGCGAAATCATCTGTCTTAGATATTATGTATAATTTTAATGTTGCGGATGTAATTACAGCTCCAGCTGGCAAGTTGGAGGTGTCAAACAAGAAAAATGGTCTATAAAGAGAGTTCCAAAGATTTCCAGAAGAAAATGCCGCTAAATATAGATTGTCTGTTTCGGCTAAAGCATCGGGATGTGTTCCCGCTCCGCTTCTTATGTCTGCCCACGCTGTGTTGGAAATTTTTCCTGATCTTCCATCAACAGAAGTGTTTGCTCCTCCTGACCCTGCGTTTGGAGAATACTGAACCGTGGTCAGCTGAGGGTTGGTTGCAACCTCAACGGCAACGGGCTGGATAACTGTTCCCGCGCTATTTGATGCGGTCAAAACATAAGTGGTTGTGATTGTTGGCTTTACAACAATGCTGGTTTTGCCGAGCGCGCTACCTATGCTGTTGTCTGTGCTCAAGGTTGTCGCCGCGCCGCCGGAGAGCGTCCATGACAGGGTTGCTGATTGGCCAGAATTAATTGCGGACGGAGTTGCGGTAAACGAATCAATTATTGGAGCTACTTGATTTACGGTTATTGTAATTGATTTTGTCGCAGTGCCGGAAACATTTGTGGCGGTTAAAATGTAAGTTGTTGTTGATGTCGGGCTTACAACTTTTGAAGTTGTACCGAGCACTGAACCAACAGAATTATCTATACTTAAGCTTGTCGCCGCGCCGCCAGAAAGTATCCAAGAAAGTGTCGCGGACTGGCCTTGCGTAATTGTAGTTGGGCTGACGGTGAAAGAGTCAATTACAGGAGCTTTTGGATTGACCGTGATTGTTACGCTTTTTGTTACGGTGCCAGTTACATTTGTGGCAGTTAAAGTGTAGGTGGTAGTTGAGGTCGGAGAAACTGTTTTTGAGCTCGCGCCTAAAACAGAGCCGACAGAGTTGTCTATTGAAAGTGTTGTCGCCGCGCCGCCAGATAGAACCCATGACAAAGTTGATGATTGTCCTGAAATAATTGTGGCCGGAGTTGCGGTGAAGGTAGAAATTACCGGCGCCACTGGCGGTAACGGATTAACTGTTATTGTCACGGGTTTTGTCGCTGTACCGCTGACATTCATTGCGGTGAGGGTGTAGGTGGTGGTAGCTGTTGGTGTTACAATTTTTGATGTCTTTTTTAAAACTGAACCAACTCCGTTGTTTATTGAAAGTGTTGTAGGCACGCCGCCAGATAAAGTCCAAGATAAAGTTGTAGATTGCCCTTGTGTGATTGTTGTTGGATTCGCGGAAAAAGTTGAAATAACAGGCGCGGGCGGATTGACTGTTACAGTTACTGACTTTGTCGCCGTGCCATATTTGTTTTTTGCGGTAATAGTGTATTTGGTTGTTGATGTTGGCGTTACAACCTTTGAAATCTTTTTTAAAACCGAGCCCACGCCGTTGTCTATGCTCAAACTTGTTGGGGCTCCGCCGGATAAACTCCATAAAAGAGTTGAAGACTTGCCTTTGTCAATTGAAGAAGGCGAAGAAGCAAAAAAGTTGATAACCGGATATTTTGGCGCCCTTGCCGCGGCGGATATGTAGGAATCTGGAGCTTGGGCCGGTTGCGTTGGAATTATATTTCCCAAAACTTTCGGCGCGGTAATTGCGGTTTGTTTTGCAACAGTTATTGTAATTGACTTTGTTGTTGAGCCATTGCTGTTCGTTGCAGTTAAAATGTAAGTGTTTGTTGCTGTTGGATTTACAATTTTAAAATTTAAACCCAAAACTGAACCAACAGTTGCCTGCCCTGAGCCCGCCGAAGGGTCTATGTCTAAACTTGTAAGAGTTCCGCCAGAAACAGCCCACGATAAAACAGCGGATTTGCCCAGGGTAATTATAGCGGGCGAAGAAGTAAAATAAGAAATAACAGGAACTGGCTTAGTTCCGGTTGTTACGGTTTTTGTAACAGCGTCTGGATTTGCAAAATCAGAGCCGGCATTATTTAAATTTCCTCTGTAATCATAGTTTGTTGTTTCGCTGTTTTTTGTTTGAGTTAATATGTTTCCTAAAGCATCGTACGAAAAATTTTGAGTGTAGTCTTGCTGACCCAATGCTACATTTGTGACAGTTGACGAAAGCAAGCGATACAAACCGTCGTAAGTGTAAGCAACTGTTTTTTTGGCGTCTGTGGCGGAATTATCGGTTGTTTGTTTTATGTTGCCAACATTGTCATACTGGTAAGAAATGTCCTGCAGATTAACATTGTTTGCCGTAGATAGTTTGCGAGTTAAGCGATAAAGCTGGTTTGCGTCATAAGTATTCGTTGTTTGCGTTCCATTTGCATAAACGATATTTGTAATTTGTTCTGTGGGGCTGTAATCAAAATTATTAACCACGGTTTTAAGCGTAGTATCAACAGATTCTTTGCGCCACAATTTTTCAATTAAGCCAGCTGAATTAAAATCATATTTGGTTTGCGAATTGTCAGAATTTGTAATCAAAATTTGATTTCCTTGACGGTCAAAGCCATATTGGATTATGAAATTTTTATCGTCAATTGTTTTGCTGTCTTTAGTTATGTTTCCTATGGCTGAATATTCATACCGCTCAATCTGATTTGCAGAAACAGTTTTACATAACCTGCCCTTGCCGTTTAAACAATTATCAAAACTGAAGGTTATTTCCACGCCGGTTTTACCGGCATAATCTTCGCTAATTTTTCGATTTAAGGCGTCGTATACATAGTTAATGGTTTGGTTTTTTGGGTCGGTCAAGCTGATTAAATTTCCTGCGTTATCGTAAACATAATTCCAAACTCCAAAAACAGAATCGGCCGAATTATGCAAATCTTCCGCGCTTTTTCTTCTGCCCAAGCCGTCATAAACAAAATTGCGAACATTTCCCAAAGCATCTGTAATTTTTAATAAATTTCCCGCTAAGTCATAAGTATAAACAGTTGTGTAAATGTTGCCGGCATTATATTCGTTAACCTGGATAAGATTGTTGTAGGCGTCATAAATAAAATCTTTTTTATTTCCATTGGCGTCTGTAATTGTTGTCTGCCAATTATTAAAAACAAAAGAAGTTGCGCCAACCGCGTTGGCAATGTTTGTTTTTCTGTTTAGGGCGTCATAAGTATAATTTGTATAAAGTTGGGAAGCTTGCCCCGTTAGAGACCTTGTCTCTAATGGGGAAAAATAGGGCAAAGACTCTTTTTGTAAATTTCCGCGGTTGTCATAAATGAAATCTTTTGTTTCAAAATTGCCGGCTTCTGCAGATTTTTTTGTCTGAATAATTCTGCCCAGTCCGTCATAATAATTATAAGCGGTAACAAAATTTGCAGAATCTAAATAATCTGTTTGCTGAATGCTCACAGCTCCCGGAGCATCGGTGTAAATATAAGATGTTTTTTGAACCAGCGATGCAGGATTAGTTTGGTCCGGCTGTTCTGTTTTTAAAATTCTGCCGAATCCGTCAAAAGTGTTTTTAAAAATGTTTCCATTGGCGTCAGTAATTTGCGTTGCTTTTCCGTTGGCATAGTTATAAATAAATTGCGCGGTTTGATTTAATGCGTTGGTAACCGTGGCAGGATAAATATTATAACTGTCATAAACATAATTTGTTGCTTTTCCATTTGGGTCCGTGATTTGAGCAACAAGCCCATAGCTATTATAAACTTTTTGAACGTTAATATAATTTTCTCCGCTCTGCCAATTTTCTTCTTTTGTCTGGTTTCCGTTTGAAATTTGTCCAAATGGCAAGTTGTCGTAGTAATACTTTGTTTCCCGCAACTTGTTGGAACCGGCGTCAGTTAGCGTTTCGCCTGAAACTTTATATTTATATGCCTCGTCGGTGGCGTAAGTGTAAGTGGTAATAATGTCATCATTTGGTCCAGAATAAGTCCCGTCCGCCCCAACATCTCCAAAATTCCCGTCATCATATCCTAATATTCTTCCATAATTTGTTTTAGTTAAAAGATTCCCGTTTGAATTGTCGTATGTGTAGGATATGGCTTTATCTTTATGCCCGGATTGTCCGTCAATATCCTGGTGTATCTGCTGAGCCAAAAAAACAAAACTGCTTGTTCCATATAAAATGTCCCATTTATAGATATCGGCCGTATAAATTTTTCCATCCGGTCCATAAACCTCCTGACGATACATCCTGCCCGCTTTTTGTGCATAATAATCTGAGTACGCTCCATAAGCAGCATTGGCTCTAGCACCAGTATGAAAATAACTTACAACCACGTTGCCGACCGAATCTGTTTTGCTAACCTTGCCAAAACCGACAAATTTTTTGTCGCGCAAATGATATTGGTCATAAAAGAAAAATCCATTGGCATAGCTATAAGTATCAGTGTTGGAAATATTATTTACCGGATCGCTGGTGATAATTGTATTAACAGTTTGCACAATTATGGGAAGCTTTGGATTTAAAAGATTGCCTGAAGCGTCTTTGTATTGGGTGGAAGGCTTGTATGTTACTGCAACCGTCCCGCCCGTCGGATATGTTATTGAATTTAAAACATCTGCGTATTTGGCATTTTGATTTACATAAACCGTATTGTTTGAATAAAGTTCTGAAATACCGTCGCCATTCAAATCAATGAATCCGCCGATGGTTTTGCCCTCTGAAGAACTGAATTGAATAGACTGTGGCAAAACAAAATTGGGCTGGTTGGCAGTCCAACCGCTTCCGGTGTTTAAATAAGTGAAGTGGTCGCTGTAGCCATTAGCAGAGGTTGTAGAATAAACCAAATCCGGCAACCCGTCTGAATTTATATCAAAAACCCTCCCTCCGTAATCAAGATTAATGTTAATGCCGGCATTTAAATAACAATAAGAATGGGGTGAATGATTAAAAATAGGAGGGTTTGTATACTGCCACCAATGGCCAATCCCATCGCCAATATATCCTCCGCTATATTCGGTACAATTCCCATTGTTATATACCCAAGAATCAATTATCAAATCATCTATGCCATCGGCGTTAATATCTGTATAATTTACTTTTGTGTCAACTGAATTTGGAGAAGTGTTCCAGGGATCTGTTGCAAATCTAAACCCATTTGTACTTCCGCTGTTGTTTAAAAAGGTTCCCACATTTAATCCATATTGCCGGTAACCGGAATAAACAGAAATATCCATAAGTCCGTCTCCGTTAAGATCGGCAACCGTTGCAACATTTGGCATATAGCCGTAACTATTGTTCCAAATAAGCGTTGCCGGCAAATTATAACCAAGTGTATTGTCTAAATTCCAACCAGAGCCAGTGTTTAGATATGTATTTCTTACTTGAGAATTTGGATCGGTTTTATAAGATTGGACCAAATCAAGCAAACGATCGCCGTTTATATCAAAAGCTGTCCATCCGTAAGACAAACCAGTTAATTTAGAAATAAAAAAGTCGGGCGGAATGTAAGCCGACGATAATGCCCACGTGCTATCGCCCTTGTTCAAATACGCATATTTATAGATGGCTCCGCTTGAATCTTGATAAGCTGTTAAAATATCGGTGTACCCATCGCCATTAATATCCGCAGCAATTGAAGATCCGTCTGTTAAATTTGTGTTTGGCGGCAGGGTAACATTTTGAGATTGGACCCAATTTGGAGCCGAGCTGACCGAATAATTAAAAGCGGTTGCCGGTTCTGTTGTTAAATTGCCTTGCTGGTCATACCCTGAAACCTGAATAGAGCTTAGCAAAGAACGCTTTCCGTTGTCCCCTGTTTTGTAATTAATAGTATATTTCTTTTGGATTGACCCGTTAAACTTTACCTGAATTTCACTTATTATGTCATAGGTAAAAGAGTAAAATCCTGGCTTATAATTTGTAATAACATCATTTCTATTATTCATTACAAAATAAATCTGATAGGGGCCGTAATTTATGACGCTGGGGGAAATTTGCCCACTGCCCGTATTGTAATAAAAGGTTACCGCATTTCCATTTGCATCGGTTATTGAAGAAATCATCCATTTATAAATATTGGCACTATTAAATGGATCTATTTGCCGGGAAGAATTGTTTACTCCAAATATGTACGTTGTGCCGTTTTTATCTTTAGCCGTAAAACTTTGGCTGGCCGGATCGTAGGTATATTTTAAAAATGTTCCATCATCAGATTTTGCTTTAAAAATATTTGACCCCACAGAAACAAGCTCTCCGGAAAAATTGGAACTTAAAGACCATTGAGAGGATTCATTGGTATAAAGCTGGTCAATTCCCGATTTATTTACGCGAGAAATTTCAGGCATGCCAGATAATGTCCAGCCATACCCAAAAATGCTTCCCTCGTCGGCATTTTGGCTATTATATGACAAAGCCAAATTCGGCTGCAATCCATTTGTTCCAAATGGAACTTCAATTGGATAGCTAAATATCATGGCGCCACTTTCCGAATCTACTTTTGGTTGCAATTTGTACTGATTTTGCGAAATTGCCAATCCGGAGGTACTGCTGGTGACGCCTTGAGTTGCAGGAGACATTAAAGAAGAACTTTCGGCTGGTTCTTTGCTACTGCTCTTTGTGGCAGCCGAAAAAATGGCTGCGTTTACAGAATCTGATGTAATCGGGAAATTTTGAGGGTTTGATAATTGCGAATTTTGAGGGTTTGCGGTGTCGGCTGGGTTTGTTTTGTCAGTGGGAGCAAGATTGTCTATTGGAATGGAATCTGTTGCTAAAGATGGAGCTAAAAATTCAGTCTGATTAGAAATTGGATCTGCCTGCTGGGCAAACACTGGCGCTATCGGCTGAAAAATAAACAGAAAAACCAACAATAATATAGTTGGTTTGAACAAAAACCTTTTGAAAAAATTCGCCGTAAAAAATTGATTCTTTTTAACTTTCATAAAAATTTTGTTGCAATAACCGTGATTTTTATTTCTCCTTTTTTCAAATTGCTGTCTTTTACCCCGTTAGAAAGACCTTTTCTAACGGGGTTTGCTGCGCCAAAAATTATCTGAGCTTTTGGGTCAACATTTTTTGTAATAACTTTGGCGGCTTCTTGAATTTCGTTTAAGGTTATATCTTGGCCCGAAGCATTAAATAAAACTCCTTTTGAACCTTTTATTGAAAAATCTAATAATGGAGAACTAATTGCTTTTTCCGCGGCTTGGATTGCGCGATTTTCTCCTAATCCTTTGCCAACGCCAAAAAGGGCGTTGCCTGAATTTTTCATAATTGACAAAACCGAGGCAAAGTCAATGTTTATAATTCCCGGCGCTAAAATTAAATCTGTAATTCCCTGCACTGCTTCTTTTAGAACTTCGTCGCAAATATAAAAAGCGCTTGATACGGTTGTTTTCTCGTCAATTATTTTTAAAAGCTTATCATTGGATATTGTCAGCAAAGAATCAATTTTCCCCTTGAAGTTTTCTAAAGCTTCATCTGCAATTTTTTTTCTTTGAGCTCCTTCAAAAGAAAAGGGGGTTGTAACAACCGCCACAGTTAAAATGCCAAGATTTTTTGCAATCTCGGCAATAACTGGCGCGCCGCCACTGCCTGAACCGCCGCCCAACCCGCAAGTAATAAAAACCATATCTGCCCCTTTTAAAATTTTTGATAATTCTTCTTTGCTCTCCTCGGCTGCCATTTTACCCAAAGCAACGTCCATTCCTGTGCCAAGGCCTTTGGTGATTTCTTTTCCAATTAAAATTTTCAAATTTGCTTTGCAAGAGCGCAAAGCTTGCGCGTCTGTATTTACAGCAATCAGTTCCACGCCCTGAATATCAAACTTTGCCATACGTGAAACCGTGTTGGACCCGGATCCTCCTACTCCTATTACTTTTATACTAGGCTTCATAAAATTATCAGGGAATGAAGAGCCTCAACATTTTTCTTATTTTTGAGCCCCATCCCTTTGTAAATCCCAGTATACCTTCTTCTTCGCCAAAATCAACCCCTTCTAAAGCCAAACCCACAACCGTAGCCAAAGAAGGATCTTCTTGAACGCCCTCAATGCCTTTTGGAATTCCTATTTGGCAAGAAAGTTTTAATTGCTGTTTTGTAAGTTCTTTTATTCTTGGAATTTTTACTCCGCCGCCAGTTAGAACAATTCCGCCCGGTAATAATTCCTGACGACCAATTTTTTTCAATTCTTTTTGTATTAAATCTAAAATTTCAGAAACTCTTGGCTCTATAATATCCACTAAATTTTTCTTTGTAAAAGAAAATGAAGAAGATTCGTCAAAAACTTCTATTTTTTTCGGGGTACCCTTTGGGTCATGGTCGCTTTTTTCTTTTTCTGTTTTGGTAAAAATGCACGAACCGTGCTGTTTTTTTATTGATTCAGCCACAGCTACTTCAATTTTTAAGCCAATGGCAATATCATTTGTAATGTTTGAAGAACCAATTGGAAAAACAGCTAAATGCATCAGCTCTCCTTCTTCAAAAACCGCCAAACTCGTTGTGGCGGCTCCAATATCTATTAAGGCCACCCCTAATTCTTTTTGTTGCGGAGTCAGCACGGCTTTTGCCGCCGCCAAAGGAGAAGGAATAATATCGTCTATTTGCACCTTTGAATTCAAAACAGATTGGGTAAGATTTAAAAAATAAGGAGAAAAAACGCAGAGAAGCAAAACTTTTGCCTCTAATCTTATGCCCGTCAAATTAGCCGGCTGTTTTATGCCTTTTTGGTCGTCAACAATAAATTCTCTTGGAAAAACATCTAATATCTCGTCATTCTTTGAAGAGATATTTATTGCCCTTGTCGCCTGCAAAACTCTTTCAACGTCTTCTTTTGAAATTCTTTGGTCGGCTCTTGAAACAGAAATTATACCATCGGAAGGAGTAACGTAAAGATGACTGCCTCCGATATTTACAAAAACAGAATTAATTTTTTTGCCGCAATCTTTTTCAATTCCCGACATTAACATTTGTATATTTTTTGCAGTATCTTCTATGTTAACAACGGCTCCTTTTCTTAATCCAAAAGAAGGAATTTCGGCGTAAGATAAAACCTCCCAATATTTTCCTTTTCTTTGGGTGACTAAGGCTTTAATGCTATATGTGCCGATATCCAGGCCAGTGACAATATTTCCTTTTGACATTTAAATTATTTTTTATAAATACTGCTCTTCTCTCGCTTCCATTTTTCGCACTTCCTTCTCTGATTTTTCGTGGTCATATCCCAACAAATGCAAAATTCCATGAACAAATACTTTTACAATTTCTTTTTTAAATTCTGTTCCAAACTTTTTGGCGTTTTCTTTTACAACTTCCGGGCAAATAATTATTTCTCCCAGTTCAGAGTTTGTAGTTGGTAGTTTATAGCGAGCAGTTAAATCAAAAGACAGCACATCGGTTGGTTTATTTTTGCCGCGAAATTTTTTATTCAGCTTTTGCATTTCTTTTTTACTAACAAAAGCCAGAGATATCTTTTCTCTATTTCTATTTTCGCCTTTTAATACTTTTTTTGCAATCCCTGTGAATAACTTTTTATCTACGGCAAAAGAAGTTAGATTGTTAATCTCTATCATTTCTTTATTTTACACTATTTCCTAAATAAAACAAAAAGCGCATCATTTCTACCATTTGATACGCTTTTTGCAGAATCATCCGTCGTTCCTAAATTACTATTGTCCTTTTTCATAAAATTATTTTTCAACTAATTTTTGGGAATTCTTATAATTATATTATCAACAAAGTGGCTCGATATACTAGCTGAAGCTGTGCTTGTTATCCCTGTCATAAAAAGACCATCTATCGGCGTTACTACGCGTATATTTTCATGAAAATCCGGGTTTTCCTCGATTTTTTTACGGCATGGCTCGCAAATATAAACATTTACGGTAATCAAACCTGTTACCATACCGACCAAAAATGTTATTGTTTTACAAACCTAAAAGTGTATCATATGTATCTGAACCTGGACTTAGGTTATAAAAAAATAATGTCCTTGCTATTGACAAGGAGTATAATTTTGGTAAGATTAAATTGAAGAGTAAGACCTCTCGCGTTGGGGTACCGAATGGCGCCCCGTTAAAGCGAGGGGCTTTTTCATTTATGCAAATAACAGGCGCTCGTCAACAATTTTGCTTTTTATTATTTCATAAAACTTATAATCCCCTCTTTCGTATTTCCTAAAAATTGCCCAGCTCATAAAATCAACCGCTTGCAACGATTTATTTTCATGAGACGAATGTAATTGAACATCAAAATGGCAATCACGCCGTTTCTTCATAGAATTTGTTAAATAATCAAGAAAATTTTCTTTTAATGATTTTTTGGTATCTCTGCTATCTATATAGAGATGTATCGGCTCTTTTTCTTTGATTGCTCCGCTAATATGAAGCCGCTCTAACAACACATTGGCTGTGTAATTATACAAATAATTTTTTTGATTTTGTAAATCAACATAAATTTTTTGTTTATTCAAAATCACGCACATTATTTTTAAATCATCGATTTCGCTTAGAGATTTTAACATTCGTGAACGGGTAATATTGTCGGCGTGGTACGCGTGCAACTCGCCCATTCTTTTGTGCTTCCTACGAAGGTTTCTCCAAATCTTTTTTGTAACTCTTTCCAATGAACGTGATTCAGATGTTAATGCGATAGTAAATAAAAACCACTTGCTAGATGTCTCTTTAAATCCCAAATCGCCGCTTTCATCTAAAAATATGTAAGCCATTTTATATTATTTTACTCCTTATTTATTTTTTCTCAATATGACACCATTTTAAACGCCCAGACAGTGTCTGGGCGTTTCTACTTTTTTTATTTTGATAATAATTCTTTTATAATTTTTGAAACTTCTCCGCTGTCGGCTTTGCCTTTTATTTTGGGAACTAAGTCTGCCATAACTTTTCCCATATCTTTTAATTCTTTTGCACCGACTTTGTTTACAGACTTTTCAACCATTTTTTTTAATTCCTCTGGCAGGATTTGTTCGGGCAAATATTTTTTCAAGATTTCAATTTCTTTTTTTTCTTTGTCCGCCAGCTCTGACCTATTCCCTTTTTCGTAAAATATAATTGCGTCTTTTCTTTTTTTTATTTCAGAAGATATTGTGCTAATAATTTCTTCGTCAGATAATTCTGATTCTTTTACAAGGCCTTCTTCTTTTAATTCCGGCTTTGCTCTTGATATTTTATAACGTTTTTCTTTTTCTTTTGAGATAACAGAAGCCAAAAGCATTCTCAGCGTCCCTAAAACAAAATTATCCCCCGATTTTAGAGCTACTATGGCGTCAGTTTGTATTTGCTGTTTTAGCATTGTACAAAATTTTCAATTTGAAATTTGAAATTTGAATTCAATTTTTAATGTTTAAATGATTTAATTTGAAAACACGGCGAGTTTTGATCATTTCAAATTTATTATTTTCAAATTGATTTCAAATTGTAAATTGTAAATTTCAAATTATTTTGGTTTTGCCATTTTTTCGGCAATTGCCCTTTCTTTACGCGACTCAACCTTTCTTAGGGCTGATCTTTTTTTTGCTAAATCAGATTTTGCTCTTTTATGAAATTGATGGCTTCTTGTTTGAAGTAAAACACCGGATTGGCGCACTACTTTTGTAAAACGATGAACCAAATTTTGCGGGCTTTCTCTGTCTTTTTTTGTTACCTTTAACATAAATATAATCCGAATCTACGAATATAATCCGAATCTACGAATTTATTATTCGGAGCATTCGGATTTCATTTGGATGGTATTCGTATTATTTCTTAATTTTGGCTTGCATTTCTTTTACGACCTTGTCTAATTTTATTTCTTTTTGCGTACCGGTTTCCATATCCCTTAAAGTGACAAAATTTTCCAACGCTTCTTTTTGTCCAAAAATTAAAACATACTTAATTCCTAATTTATCGGCGGCCCTTAATTGGGATTTTAAAGAATCTTTTGAAAAAGATTCTGCAACCGGAATTTTTGCTTCCCTGAATTCTTCAAAAAGTTTTAAACTTTTTCTTTTTGCCATCTGGCCCAATTGGGCTAAAAATATTTTTGCCCCGTCGGGTTTTTTGGATAATTTTGTATCTCTGGCCTTCATTAAAGCAATAATCCTTTCAATGCCTCCTGCGCAGCCGCAGCTTGGCGTATCTCTGCCTCCCAACAATTTTGCCAGATTGTCGTATCTGCCTCCGCCTATTAAAGTGCCCACGTTTGCGCCGTCTTCGCCTTTTTCCACAATTTCAAAAACAGTTTTTGTGTAATAATCCAATCCTCTAACTAAATAGGGGTTCAATGCGTATGGCAATTCAAGTTCGTCTAAAAATTCCAAAACTTGTTTAAAGTGCGCGTGGCAGTCCTTGCAAAGATGATCAATTATTTGGGGGGCCGAAGCTTTTATCGCCTGACATTTTTCTTCTTTGCAATCTAAAATTCTTAAAGGATTTTCTTTTAATCTTCTCTGGCAGTCAGAGCATAAAGAAGAGCGCCTTGATCTAAAATAGCTAGCCAATATTTTTTTAAAATAAGGCCTGCATTCTGAATCTCCTATTGAATTAACTTCAATTGTTAAATTTTTAAATCCAAGCTCTTTTAAAACATCGTAGCTCATCTGGATAATTTGACCGTCAACGGAAGAATTTTTTTCTCCCAAAGCTTCAAATCCAAACTGGTGGAATTGGCGAAACCGTCCTGCCTGCGGCCTCTCGTAGCGAAAAAACGGGCCAATATACCAAAATTTTACGGGCTGGGGAAGATTGTGCATACCGTGTTCAATATAGCTTCTTATTATGGGGGCGGTTCCCTCCGGCCTTAAAGAAACCAAATCTCCGCCCTTTGTCCTGAAGGTGTACATTTCTTTACCGACGATATCTGTATAAGCTCCGACAGCTTTTGAGAAAACATCCGTTTGCTCCAAAATAGGAGTTTCTATTTTTTGAAAGCTGTAATAGTTGGCAATATTTTCAACAGATTTTTGAACTTTTTGAAAATAAACCTGGTCTTCGGGCAGAATATCGTGCATTCCTGTTAAGCTTTGAAATTTTACTTTGCTCATTATTCTTTATTTTTAATAACTCGGGGTAGGAAATTGAGATAAAGCCGCCAAAGGAAGGATTCTAAAAAAAGCTTTGCCAATTATGTCTTTTCTTGGAACATTTCCCCACCTTCTTGAATCGTAGGAAAATTCCCTATTGTCTCCCAGAACAAAAAACTCGTCGACAGATAAAGCAGCGCTCGCGTCTCCGTAAGTTTTCAAGTCTGAGGGAAGATATTTCTCGTCTAATGTAAAACTTTTTCCGTCTTTTGAAATTGTTATGTTTCCATTTTTTATGTCCACTGCTTCTCCTGGGAGCCCAATGACTCTTTTTATAAATCGCTGGGCGGAGTTTTTAGGATATTTAAAAACAATTACATCTCCTCTTTGAGGGTTTGAAAATCTGTAAGATAATTCGTCAACAATTAAATAATCTCCGGAAAGAAAATTAGGCGCCATTGAATCTCCTTTTACGATAAACGGCTGAAACAAAAAATACCTTATGGGCAAAACTATTGCCGAGGCTATAATAAATATTTTTAAAACCTCCCAAATAAAAGGAATATACTTTTGAGTAATTTTTGTTTTTAAACTTGGTTTGGTTTGATTTGTTTCTTCCATATTTAGTATTTTAGCATATTTTTTTGCTTAATGCAAGGGGCGTTTTTTACATAAAAAATAAGGCTGTGGACAAAAGTCTGCCACAGCCCATTGGAGGTTCAATTAGTGAACACGAAGCGCCATATGCCTTCGCGTGAAGCGAAGTGGTCTTCCCGCCCTACCAGCAGAACCATTTCCATTACCCCGACTCTGCATATGCAGAAGACGACGCACCGACCTATGGCCGACCCTCTCGCCAGACCTTTCATAAAAAAGCTGGCAAATACGGTAGACAAGATTATTGCCTACAGTATCTACGAGGAGCGCAAAAGAACAAATGAGCTCCCTTTGTTTGGGTGTCAGCGACTCAATGCGCTTGTTCGTCTTGCACATAGGACCAATTCCTTCATCCCAGGGGTAGAGAATCCTATACAAACAATTGCCCCTTCTCTGTCCGTGCCCGCTTGGGATATGGATTTACCTCCTTTCCTTTGTTTCAAAGTGCTGTATCTTCGCAATCTCCTTTCTGTCAAGTTAAGAATTCGCGAATCATTATTAAAATTATAATCCAGTAAAACAGTCTTGTCAAATTTCTTTTAATTCAAAAGCCCCGCTGAGCGGGGCTTTTTGGGAAATATCCTATTGTTGTCTTGCAGATAAAAGTTCTTGTATTTGTTGCGCAATCCTGGCAACAGCGGCAGATATAGAAGCTATTAGGTCTTCTTTATTAAAGCCTGAGGCAGGAGCGACCGCCGCAGTTTGATTGCACGCGCCATTACTGCATCCATTTACACAATCGTACCATTCGTAAACGCGATATCCGTTTGAGTCGCAATAATATTCAGCTATTCTTTTATCTGCCGCGTAACACAAGTCAGTTGAACTCCCTGTTTGATTAGTTACGGTTCCTCTCACAAAATAATTTTTTCCTCCATCCGAATCCGTGCAACCCGCAACCGTTGCCGCGACAATGCTGAAATAGTTGTCGCTGGAATCATTTATGTTAAAAAAACCAATACCAGCACCTGACAATGATATCTTGTATCGATTTCCAGGAACTTCTCCAACATTAGAAGGGATTGTCCATGCATAAGAACCAGCTGCAGCAGAATAATTTTCTGCAAGATTAAGCGTAACACCCGCTGAGATAGTAGTGTCAATAATTTCGATATTTATTTTATTCATATTAGCAGAGTTCCAAGTTATGTTATATGTTTCGCCAACTTTCCATGTCTCCCCGCCGTTGGGGGAAGTGACGGTAATTGTCGGCTGGGCGGACGGAGCAACAATGCTGAAATAGTTGTCGCTGGAATCTCCGGCAAGAACCGTTCCACAAATTAACCCCGATTCCGTTGGACCCTCTATCGTACAGACCTGAGCCTTAATTTTGTATTGGCCAGATGGTAATGTAAAACCCCAATTGTAACTGGTTCCGCTGGGGACAATCCCGCTATTTGCGACAATACCGCCAGCACTGTTCAGTATTACAAGATTTATTCCATATGAAGATGAGACATTACTTGTAGTCCAGCTTACAGTATGTACTTGAGTATTGCCATAAGGAAAAGTCTCCCCGCCGTTGGGCGAAGTGACGGTGATAGACGGCTGGACGGAAACAGACACGGGGGCTGAACAAGTAGCGGTTGTACCTCCGTTAGAGCCTGCGCATGTCCATGTAAAAGAAGCAGCGCCAGCGCCTGCAACAGCAGAAGCTGTTCCAGTTGCGCAAAGACCAGTAGTTGGAGCCGAAGAAACAGCCACTCCGTTAGCCGTACCGCAAGCGCCATTTATCACTGTTATCGGCGCGACAATGCTAAAATAGTTGTCGCTCCAATCTGATACCTCGCTATTGCTGACTTTGGCTTTATATTTGTCTCCGACAGGATAATTTGTTGAATCAATAGTAAATGGATAAGAGCCGTCTTTTACAGAAACCGGCGCGACACTGCTTGTTATTTTGCCGGTTGTTTCATTTTTAATTAAAACATATACATCTTTATCAACATTTGCGGAATTCCATGTAACTGGATAAGTTTGTCCTTGAATCCATTGTTCAGTGCCAATGTTTGGCGAAGTGACTGTGATAGACGGCTGACGGACATCTGCCACTACTATTGAAGAAATTCTGTCGTTCCATCCGTCATTAACAAGGGTGGGGTCGTCTGCGGTTTTTACAAGCGTGGAACCTCTAAAGTTGTCAGCGCTGTAAAATGTTACTTGATAGCCCGGAGCTACTTTTACAGAAGAAATATCGTCATTTAAAGTGCCTTTGGCGCGCATTAGCGAAAGAGCATATGATCCAACATTGTATCCTTGGGAACTTCCGCTATAATTAACACCTCTAAATATGGTAACTGGCGAAGGGGCTGCCGGCGTGACAATGCTGAAATAGTTATCGCTTCTATCTTCTGGCGTAGTATCTCCCACTCCAACTCTAACATCATAGCTGTCGCCCAAAGCAAAATCTGCGGGCACAGGAAAGGTTGCTGTTTTGGCACTTGCGGGAACAGATGCGGCAACAATTGTTACGCGACTTCCTGTACTGATTGCATTATTGCGAATTGAAACAACAACATTTCCGGCTACGTTTTGAGCGTCCCATGTTATTGTATATGTTTTTCCAGACTCCCATTTTTCTCCTCCGTTGGGGGAGGTGACTTTAATTGAAGTGCATCCATAAAACGCGTTTAATTTGGCTCTTGTAACGCTCGCAACCTTGCCCGTCGGATTTATATCATTTTTCCTTTGAAAATCCTTTACGGCCTGTAAAACATTAACATCAAATATTCCGTCGATAATTCCTTTATAAAACCCCTCATTTGCCAAAACTTGCTGCAATGCTTTTACCTGATTTATCTTGTAGCTTTTATCGCTAACACTCAAATCTAAATTAAAAGTAAAGCACCATCCATTTGGTATCAAATACTTTTTGATTACGACGCCATTAAATATGCACTTTGAGAATATATTATTTTCTAAATTAGCATTTCCATAGATATCGCAAAAAGTTATGCAGGTATCTTTCGTTTCCCTAAAATTACTTGTGTAAGCAACTCCATTTGAAAAATATGCAGCTTCACAATTAGGTTGTTCTGCTTTGTTAATATTAAAATATGCCTTGCTGAGTTTTTCCCAATATTTGCTGTCGCTCATAAATGGAAAATTGCCTTTTTCAGCGATATATAAAACATATTTTCCGGCTTTTAAATCAGTAGGAATTTGCCACGAATAAGAACCAGCCGTTGCTAAAATACTATTTCCAATGTATTTTATTGCTCCTGTTGGTTTCTCATTAGTTAATGTCCTAATAACGATTGACAAATATTTGTCTTCAAAGCCGTTTTGTGTCCATGTGATATTTTTGGTTTTTCCTGCCATCCATGTATCATTGTTGGGAGATGTAATTGTTATCAATATGCTGGATTTAAGCGTGTTTAAACGGGTATTAAGCTGGCTCACCATATTAGTCAGGCAAATTATTTGCTCGCCAACGGTACCAATAGAGCAAAAATCTGCGTCTGTGGTCTGCGCCGCCGCGCTCTGCGCGCCAATCAAACCAACAGACAAAATTGCCGTTGCTAAAACAGCTGTTATAGTCAAAGAATATCTTATTCTCATATTTAAAATCAAAACTAAAATTATTAAAAATTTTATTTACACAAAATTTTAAATACCTTAATTTTGCATTTTGGTTTTTAATTTTTGAATTTATTCTATTATACACCACCCGCACAATTTAGCAATAGCAGTGTCAAGGCTTGCCTTGTGGATAACTAAAAATTTTGATAATATAATTAAAATATGACTACTATAATTATTGGATTGGGAAATCCGGGCGAAAAATATAAAAATACCCGGCATAATGTTGGGTTTATGGTTTTAGATAAATTTGCGGAAAAAAATAATTTTCCCGAATTTAAGCTGTCAAAAAAGTTTAGCGCCGAAATTTCCTTCGGAAATTTCGGCGAACAAAAAATTCTGCTCGCAAAACCCCAAACATTCATGAATGAGTCGGGCAAAGCCGTCAAACAATTAATTTCAAATTTCAAATTTCAAATTTCAAATTTAATAGTCGTCCACGACGACATTGACTTGCCAATTAGAAAAATAAAAATAGTTCAAGAGCGGGGTTCTGCCGGCCACAAGGGAGTAGAATCAATAATTCAAAATATTGGCAACAAGAACTTAATCCGCCTCCGCATCGGCATACAGTCCTGTAGTCCGAACCACGGGACTAAAAAAGCGGGGGATGTTGTACTTAAAAAATTTAGCAAAGATGAACAAAAAAATTTAGACCAGACAATCGTCAAAATAGCAGAAGCTCTTGATTCTCTAATAAAAAATGGCCTTGAAAAAGCCATGAACGAGTTTAATAAATAAAAAATTTATATTCGCAAATTTTTAGCAAGGCCGTAGAAAAATATAAACTTATCGTGCTTTGTAAAAAAATTGCAAAAGTTCGTATAATTCTGTTATATGGGCAAATAAATTTGCCCATATAATTACGGCATTCGGTCAAAGTAAATAAGTTTAACTTATTTACTTTTCCCTCATTTGAAATTATAGTAAACAAAATATAACCGTTAAAAAATACAAATTATGAAAAGCTTGGTAATAGTTGAAAGCCCCACAAAAGCTCGCACAATTCAGAAATTTTTGGGAAAAGATTTTATAATAAAGTCGTCTTTTGGACATGTACGAGATTTACCGAAAAAAGAATTGGGGGTTGATGTTGAAAAAAACTTTGAACCAAAATATGTTATCCCGATAAAAGCCAAAAAAATTATTTCAGAGTTAAAAAAAGATTCCGCAAAAGCAGATAATACTATTTTAGCAACTGACGAAGACCGTGAAGGAGAAAGTATTGCTTGGCATTTACAAGAAGCTTTGAAATTAAAAAATCCGCAAAGAATTGTTTTTCACGAAATTACAAAAACGGCAATTGAATTGGCTCTTGAAAAACCGAGAAAAATTGATATGAATTTAGTTAATGCGCAACAGGCAAGGCGTATTTTAGACAGAATTGTAGGATATAAACTTTCGCCATTTTTATGGAAAAAAGTTAACAAAGGATTATCTGCTGGCAGAGTGCAATCTGTTGCCGTTAGGCTAGTTGTTGAAAAAGAAAGAGAAATTGAAAAATTTTTGGCCGTAGAATATTGGGGCATTGAAGCCTTACTAAAAAAACTGGACGAAGAATTCAATGCTTCCTTGGTTAAAAAAAACGAAAAAACAATTGATAAACTAGAAATTAAAAATAAAGAAGAAGCAGACAAAATTTTACAAGATTTAAACAACGCAGATTATATTGTTGAATCGGCAGAAAAAAAGGAAACAAAAAGACATCCTGCTCCCCCATTTATAACCAGCACATTGCAACAATCAGCTTCTCAAAGATTTGGCTGGCCAGCAAAAATGACAATGTCTATCGCCCAAAAACTTTACGAAGAAGGACATATAACTTATCATAGAACAGATTCTCTAAATCTAGCTGGGTCGGCATTAGTTTCAGCCAAAAAATTTATTGCAGAAAGTTTTGGAGAAAAATATTGGACGGGGTCAAAATATAAAACAAAAGATAATTCTGCCCAAGAAGCGCATGAAGCAATAAGACCGTCTTATGCAGACAGAACTCCAGAATTATTAAAAGAAATAGATGCAAGACAATTAAAACTTTACACATTAATTTGGCAAAGATTTATTGCCTGCCAAATGGCTCCAGCTGTTTTTGATTCTGTATCGGCAGACATTAATGCCCATTCGGCGGGCTCAGGGCAGGCAAAATATACATTCAGAGCGAACGGACAAACATTAAAATTTGATGGCTTTTTAAAAATTTACCCAACAAAATTTGAGGAAACGAATTTGCCGGATTTGGAAAAAAATGACAAATTAGATTTTGTAAAATTAGATTCGCAACAACATTTTACAGAACCTCCTGCAAGATATAATGAAGCAAGCCTAATAAAAACCTTAGAAAAATTCGGCATTGGCAGACCTTCAACCTATGCGCCAACTTTAGCAACAATTCAAGACAGAAATTATGTTGAAAAAAACGAACAAAAAAGATTTAAGCCAACAGAAATGGGAATAATCGTAAATGATGTTTTGGTTAAAAATTTTCCAGAAATTGTTGACATTGATTTTACCGCCAAAATGGAAAAGGAATTAGACGAAATAGCAGACGGCAAAGACACTTGGCAAAAAACCTGCAAAGATTTTTACGCGCCCTTTGCAAAAAATCTTAAAGAGAAGTATGAAGAGGTAAAAAAATCAGACCTTGTTCAACAGACGGACAAAGTGTGTCCAAAGTGCGGCTCTCCACTGGTAGACAGAATGGGAAGGTTTGGCAGGTTTTACGCCTGTTCAAAGTTTCCCGAATGCAAATACACAGAATCAATAAAAAATGAAAGCAAAAACTTAGGCATAATGTGCCATAGGTGCAATCAAGGGGAAATAATTGAAAGAAAAACTAAACGCGGGAAAATATTTTACGGGTGCAGTAATTATCCAAAATGCGACTTTGCCGCCTGGGATAAGCCTATAAATGAATTCTGCCCGAAATGCGATTCTATTTTAGTTGAGAATAAAAAAAAGCAGGTAAAATGTTCCAGCAAAGAATGCGATTACAAAAAATGAACAACGAACTGCAAAAAATAATAAAAAGAAGTTCAAACCCTAAAATGATTGAGGAAACATTTAGGTTTGCCGAAATTGCCTATAAAGATAAATATAGACTTTCTGGAGAAAATTATATTCACCACGCGATAAGAGTGGCTGTTATGTTAGAAAAAATGGGTATGGACGAAAAAACAATTATTTTTGGCATTTTACACGATGTTATAGACGATATGCCAAGTTCAGCTAAAAAAATAGAAGTCCAAGGATTAGAAAAAAAATTTGGAAAAGAAATAGCCCGATTAGTGGAAAAGGTGTCAGAGCTCGGCAGGATACGTTATTCTTTGGCGATAAGAATAAAGGAGAAAAAAATTCTTTCTGGGGAAAAAATTGAAAATTTAAGAAAAATGTTTTTGGCTATCGCCGGCGACCTTAGGGTGATATTGGTAGAATTGTTGTCCAGGTTAGACGGCTCAAACTTTTTACACCATCTTCCAGAAGAACAGCAAAAATTATATGCAATAGAAACCTTGCGGATATTTGTGCCGATTGCCAACAGACTGGGCTTGAATGAAATTAGGAGAAATTTAGAAGACATCTCTTTTTCTTATTTATTTAAAGATAAATACAAATGGCTGAAAGAAAACATACAAGAGCAATACGAAGAAAGAGAAAAACATCTTAAAAAATTCATTCCAAAATTAAAAAAAATATTTAAAAAAAACCGAATAAAATTTATAGATATAAATTACAGGGCAAAATCATATTGGAGCGCTTACAAAAAACTTGTTAAAAAAGGCATGGATTTTGATAAAGTCCACGACTTAATCGCAATTAGAATAATCGTAAAAGATGTTGAGGAATGTTATAGAACTCTTGGCATTATACATAAGCAATATAAACCAATATCAGAAGAAATAGATGATTACATAGCAAAACCCAAGTCAAATGGATATAGATCTTTGCATACCACTATTTTTTACGAAGAAGACAGAATGTCTGAAATACAGATAAGAACCGAAGAGATGCACAAAGAAGCAGAATACGGCATTTGCGCTCACTGGTCTTATAAAGAAAAAATTGACCTGAAAAAAGACGATGAAAATTTTGACTGGATGAAAAAAGCTCCGGACTTTTGGAAAGTTTTTAAAATTGATTTTTTTACAAACCAAGTTTTTGTTTTGACTCCAAGGGGCGATGTAATCACTATGAAAAAATGGGCAACTCCGGTTGATTTTGCCTATGCGGTGCATTCAGACGTTGGAAACCATTGTGAGTCGGCAAAAGTTGGGGGAAAAATTGTTCCGCTCTCCCATATTTTAGAAAACGGAGATGTTGTGGAAATTATAATAAACAAAAAGAAAAAACCGTCGGCAGACTGGCTAAAATTTGCGAAAACAAACTTGGCGCAATCTCATATCAAAAAATCAATCAGTCAAACCGATTCTTTTTTTAAATTTGCCATTCCCAGATTTATAAAACAAAAATTTATTGAAATTTCAGAAAAGGCCCAAAGAAAAAAAGAAGAAAAACAACAAATTAAAAAAGGGCATATATCACATATATATCTGGCCGGTCAAAAAGGCATGCTTGTAAATATAGCAAAATGCTGTTCTCCGCAACCCGGCGATAAGGTTATGGCATATCTGACAAAATACCGAGCGGCTGTTTTGCATAAAACATCCTGTGAAAACTTCCAAAAACTGGCAATGATATTCCCAGAAAAAGTTATCAGCGCCTCGTGGGAATAGTTGAAAAAATGTTTAAAATGTGATAAATTAAGCGTAAAAGCCGCGGTGACGGAATAGGCAGACGTACAGGTTTCAAAAACCTGCGAAGGTAACTTCATGTGGGTTCGATTCCCACCCGCGGCACTTTATGAGAGGTTATTTCCGTAAAACTAATGGCAATAATAATGCAACAAATTTTATGGCACACAAAAACAATCCCTGAGGTTCTTCTTACGCTAGGTTCGCGTGAGCACGGTCTAACAAAAGAAGAAGCGACCGAGCGGTTTCAAAAATACGGCCTCAATAAACTTCCCGAAGGGAAGGTGGATGGTTTATTCCTTATTTTCTTAAGGCAATTTCAAAGTCCGCTGATTTATATTCTCTTTGGCGCGGCAGGTATTGTTTTTGCGATGGGAGAAATTGTTGACGCTTCGATTATCTTTGCGGTGCTTCTTTTTAATGCGATCGTTGGCACAATTCAGGAAGGCAAAGCGCAAAACACGCTTCTTGCCTTAAAAAGGTTTGCTGAAACTTCGGCAACTGTATTACGGGACGGCATGGAGCTTATAGTCCCGGATACCGAGATAATCCCAGGGGATATTATTGTATTGCAAGAAGGAGAAAAAGTGCCGGCTGACGCGCGGATTATTTTCGCCAATACCCTAAAAGTTGATGAAGCAAGTCTTACTGGAGAATCAGAACCAGTGACTAAAACCAATATAGTACTGACAACCGGCAATCTGTCAGTGGCGGATCAGAAAAATATGGTATTTAAGGGTACGCACATTTTGAGGGGAAATGGCACTGCGATTGTCGTGGCTACCGGACTTGCAACAGAAATTGGAAAAATTGCGCAGAAAATATCCTCGATTGATACCGAGATTCCTCTAAAAACTAATATTCGTTATCTCTCTCGCGTTATTATTATTACGGTAGCCGTCATCAGTACCTCGCTAATTGTTCTCGGCATTCTTTCTGGTAAATCCCTCAAAGAAATGTTCACCACAGCGGTGGCGCTTTCGGTCTCCATAATTCCGGAGGGTCTGCCGATTGTCATGACTTTAGTTTTGGCAACTGGCGTTTTTCGAATGTCGAAGCGCAATGTGTTGGTGAAACGTTTACAGGCGGTGGAAGCATTGGGGCAAACAAAAATTATTGCCGTGGATAAAACCGGAACGCTCACCAGAAACGAGATGGTTATTCAGCGAGTGTATGTAGATGGAAATATTTTTAATATCACCGGTAGTGGATATGAGCCAAAAGGCGAAGCAATTTTTGATGGTAAAACTATTGACCCCCTAAATCATCCCGAATTGCTTTTTAGCGGAAGAATTGCGGCATTCTGCGCCAACGCGCGATTGTCTTTTTCAGAGGAAACCAGTACTTGGAAGATTGCTGGTGATCCCACCGAGGCGGCGATGTTGGTGCTTTCTGAAAAGATTGGATTTCGCCACGACGTACTGGAGCAGGAAACACCGAAAATTTTTGAATTACCGTTTGACTATCAAAAAAAGTATCACGCCACAATTCGAGCAGTGGACGACAAAAATTTTCTTACTATCGTTGGCGCGCCAGAGAAAGTGCTTGAGCTTTGTAAAAATGTCTGGCACAAAAATGGAACCGAAACTCTGAGCGAAGAAAAGAAAAAAGAATTAGAATCAGTTTTCCATAATCTTGCGCAAAACGGTTTTAGAGTAGTTGCTTATGCCATAAATCAAGACACTGGGCGGAGCGTTGATGGAAACGCAATGCCTTCACTCACTTTTGTTGCTTTTTTTGGTATGAACGACGCGCTTCGTCCCGAAGTTAAAGAAGCAATGCAGAGAGTAAGAGCGGCGGATATGCGCGTAGTAATGATTACTGGCGATCATCGTTTCACGGCGCAGGCAATTGCCAAAGAGGCGGATATTTGGCGTGAAGGTGACAGTGTTCTTACTGGGGAAGAAATCGACAAAATGTCTGATGATGAGCTATCAGAAAAACTCGCCCGCGCTACCGTCTTTGCCCGAGTTACGCCGGATCACAAGTTTCGTATTATTCAAGCCTATCGCCAGCGAGGCGAAATCGTGGCAATGACTGGAGACGGCGTCAATGACGCGCCATCACTTGTGGCGGCTGACCTCGGTGTCGCGATGGGGAAAATCGGAACAGAGGTGGCAAAGGAAGCTTCGGATATAGTGCTTTTAGACGACAATTTTGCAAGTATAGTTTCAGCCGCCGAAGAAGGCAGGGGGATTTATAAGACAATTAAAAAAGTCATTCTTTATCTTTTTTCCACGAGTACGGGCGAGGTGTTGGTCATCGCCGGCGCGCTTGTCTTAGGATATCCATTGCCCCTTCTCGCCGCTCAAATCATCTGGCTTAATTTTGTTACTGATGGCTTCCTTGATGTTGCTCTCGCTATGGAACCAAAAGAAAAAGGACTGATGCAAGGAAAATTTGAGCGACCTAAAAAATGGATTGTGGATGGACTTATGGCGCAAAGGATGTTTTTGATGGCATTACCGATGGCCATTGGAACACTTTATCTTTTCAAAGGATACTTTGAAACTGACCTTACCAGGGCTTTGACAATTTCGCTCACAACGCTTGCTGTGTTTCAATGGTTTAATGCTTGGAATTGCAGATCCGAAAGCAAATCTATTTTTCAGATGAATCCGTTTTCTAATAAGTTTCTAGTTGGCGCCACAATGATAGTTATATTTCTACAATTTGCCGCGCTCTATACGCCATTTCTGCAAAAAATCCTACACACCACACCGCTCTCGCTTTCGGAATGGCTTACCATTATTCCAATTGCCGGGTCAATTATTTTGGTCGAGGAGATACGCAAATTCTTTTACCGAAGAAATTGAAAAAAAATAACATGAACCCCGTTAGAAATTGCAAATTCAAGCGGGTAAATAAATAACATAGATATGGAATTACAAAAACCGAAAATTTCTAACGGGGTGAACTACCAAAAATCAGAACTTTATTTTTTACTTATTCTCCTCGCGGGAATCTTTGTCCTTGTTTTTTTAATTTTTAAGCCTTTTTTGTATGCGCTTATCCTAGCAATAATTTTTGCAACTGTTTTTGAGCCGGTTCACAAAAGAGTACTCGCCATAACGCGTGAGAGAAAGAGCTTGGCGGCATTTCTCGCCACCATCTCCGTTCTCATTGTTGTTGTTGCGCCCCTCACGTTTTTAGGCATACAGATTTTTCAGGAAGCGACAGGGCTTTATTCTTCTCTCATCAAGAACGGCGGCGCAACTGATCTTTCTCGCGGTATAGGCAATACCATACAGAACCTCACAAGATTTTCTCCTGCGCCGATAGAATTCTCTTTTGATGTTAATCAATACTTAAAGCAGGGATTAAGCTGGTTTATCCAGCATCTCGCCCCTCTTTTTTCTAATATTATAAAAGTAATACTTAGTGTGTTTGTATTCCTCATTGCTCTGTATTACTTGTTTAAAGATGGCCACAAGCTCAAAGGGTATATTATCACGTTAAGCCCGTTGCAAGACATACACGATGAAACAATTTTTAATAAACTTGCCCTGGCAATTAATTCGGTTATCAAGGGAAGCCTTGTGGTGGCGCTTGTTCAGGGTGTATTAACCGCAATTGGATTTGCGATTTTCGGCGTTCCTGACGTGGCGCTTTGGGGCAGTGTTGCGACCTTCGCCGCATTAATTCCCGGTATTGGAACGGCTTTGGTGCTTGTTCCGGCAATCCTTTTTCTTTTCTTAAGCGGGAAAACTATTCTCTCGGCTGGATTGCTTCTTTGGGGAATAGTGGCAGTGGGGCTCGCTGATAACTTTTTGAGACCCTTACTAATTGAACGAGGAACACGGCTTCACCCGTTTCTTATCCTTATTTCTGTCTTGGGCGGTATCGGTTTTTTTGGACCACTCGGATTCTTATTGGGGCCGCTCGTCTTGAGCTTGTTTTTTGCTCTCCTTGAGATTTATTTCGCGATTCGTAAAGAACACGAAGGTCGATAATACTTATCACAATTCGCAATTATAAATGATATAATGCTATTGATATAATTATGTCTGACAAAATCAAAAAAATTGTCTTTATCGCTATCGTTACCTTGCTTCTCTTGGCTTTTGTTTTGCCTTTAGCGGTTGGTTATTAAAATATGAAACCAAGCATTAAATATGAATCTTAAAATGTTTTGGAATATTGTATTAGGGCTCGTTTTATTTTTACTCCTCGCCTCGCTCTGGGGTTTTTATAGTTCCATAAAGCCGCCCAAAATTGTTTCTGACATTACTCCCAAAGATTTGGGACTTGATTATGAAGAGGTATCATTTATAACGCGTGACGGCGTCAAATTAATTGGTTGGTGGTTGCCGAATAAAAATCTGGCCACGAAGACACTGATACTGCTTCACGGCTATCCAGCGGATAAAGGCAATATCTTGCCAGTGCTCTCTTTTTTATCAGCAAAATATAACCTTTTATTATTTGATTTTCGCTATCTCGGCAAAAGTGAAGGCATATACTCAACTGCCGGCGCTAAAGAAGTCGAAGATCTTTTGGCGGCAATTAAATTTCTAAAATCCCGCGGCATTAGTGAAATCGGTGTCTGGGGATTTTCTCTTGGTGGGGCAGTGGCGCTGATGACCGCTCCGCAGGCACCGGAAATTAAAGCAATTGTTTCCGAATCAAGCTATGCGCGGCTTGATTTAATGGCAAATGAACTTTATCAAATACCACTTTTAAAATATCCGCTTGCAAAACTTACGCTTCTTTGGGCAAGGATATTTTTAGGAATTAATACGAGCGACGTTTCGCCAATCGAATCTGTAAAAAATCTCAATATTCCAATCCTTTTAATTCACTCCACCAATGACGAAGTAATTCCATTTAGACATGCCAAGCTACTTCAAGAAGCGCTAAAAAATAATCCGAAAACTGAATTTTGGTTTGAAGAAAACTTAGTACATGGCCAACTTGGCGAAGAATATCAAAAAAGAATCGAAAATTTTTTTGAAAGAAATTTATGACAAAGAATGCTTTTGAACGTTTCGTTATTGAGGCGGTGTCGACTTTGCCCTTTCGCGTGCGAAAAGCTATGAAAAATGTGGCGATTGTGATTGAACAAGAGCCGCGCCGAAAAAAATCCAGCGAGATCAGGATAAAAAGGCAAGAGATATTACTGGGACTTTATGAAGGCATTCCATTAATTCAACGGAGTTCAGGATATTCTGGAGTACTGCCTGACAAAATCACAATTTTTCAAAAATCAATTGAGGCATTAAGCGCAAGAAGTGAAGGGGCAATAGCGATGCTTGTGCGCGAAGTAGTGTGGCATGAAATTGGCCATCACTTCGGCTTGAGCGATTCAGAGCTTAATATCCTCGAGAAAAAACGAAAAAGCTTACCTTGCCGATAGGCAGAGAAAAACAATCGGTGTAATTTTTTGACTTATCAATGTAATATTGCTATCATTATTTTATGAATAAACTTAAAACAATAAAGATTTTCGTTATTATTGCGTTTTTCGTTGTCTTTGTTTTTCTTTCGAGTATTGTTGCTTTTGTTACTGATTGGTGGTGGTTTTCCGAGGTTGGCCACACGCAAATTTTTGTTAAGTCTCTAGTTGCTAAAATAGCGTTGTTTTTGGTGTCGGGTATTTTTGCCGCGATTTTTTTGCTCGCTAACTTCTCTGTGACGATTCGCTCGAAAATCTCTTGGACGGCAATTTTACCGGCGGCGTTAATCGGTCAACCTGTGAATGTGGATAGTCGTATTGTTAAAAAAATAGCCGTTGTTTTTAGTTTGGTAATCGCGGTATTTTTCGGACTCGTGACGGCAGCCAATTGGCAGGAAGTCTTAAAATTTATTTTCGGCGCGGGTTTTGGCGCGACAGATCCCATATTCAATAAAGACATTGGATTTTATATCTTCTCTCTCCCGGTCTTTCAAATAGGATTAGGGTTGATAAAATTCCTCATTTTGTTGGCGTTCGCCGGTTGCGCGATTATATATTTTTTGCGAGGCAGTATTCATTTTTCAGGCCTGCCAGAGCAGACAGAAAGCGCGGCTCGCCCCGTTAGAGACAGAGGCGCGCTGCGAGCCCTCGCGGTCTCTAACGGGGCAAGAATTCATCTTGGTATCCTGCTCGCCATTTTTCTCTCATCCATTGCCGCCGGAGTCTATCTTTCCCGCTTTGCGCTGCTCACGAGCCAAAGCGGTTTAGTGTTTGGCGCGACATACACGGACGCAACCGTGAGAATATTCATGCTGTGGATTTCAATGGCTACGGCTGTGCTGGCGGCAATTTCGGCTGCCTTTTGGGCATGGAAAGGAAAGCTATCGCCGCTTATCGGAGCAGTTTCTTTGTATGTTGTCGTGGGACTCGCCGGGGCGGTGATCCCGTCTCTTGTACAAAAACTGGTAGTTGCTCCCAATGAGCTCGTGAAGGAGACGCCCTTTATTAAGTATAATATCGCCGCTACTCGTCAGGGGTTTGCGCTTGATAAAATTGAGGAACGAGAAATCTCCGGAGATAAGCCGATCACCGCGTCTGATATCGCGAACAATAATCTCACTGTCAAAAATGTGCGGCTTTGGGATAGGAAACCCCTTTTATCAACTTTTTCCCAGATACAAGAAATCAGAACCTATTACGAGTTTGCCGAAGTTGATAATGATCGCTATATCATAGACGGAGAAATTCGTCAAATCATGCTCTCTCCGCGCGAGTTGGCCTCGGAGAGTCTCCCGAATAAAAACTGGATTAATGAACGGCTGACATTTACGCACGGCTATGGTGTGGCAGCCGGACCGGTAAATCAAGTTACTCCCGAAGGCTTGCCGGTTTTGTTCGTTAAGGATTTGCCGCCAAAAGCAGATGCGAAAGAGCTTGAAATTTCGCGCCCGGAAATCTATTTCGGCGAGCTTTCAAACGACTATGTCATCGTCAAAACAAAATCCCGTGAGTTTGATTATCCCAAGGGCGAAGAAAATGTCTACGCAACATATGAAGGTAAAGGCGGGGTGGAGATAAACTCGTTTTTAAGGCGCATCTTTTACGCGGTGAAATTTCAGTCGCTCAAACTGCTTTTGTCCAATGACATAACCAACGAGAGCCGTATTTTGTATTACCGTACCATTGCCGAAAGGGTAGCAAAAATCACCCCGTTTTTGACCTTTGATAGAGATCCCTATATTGTCATCGCCGATGGTAAGGTGTATTGGATCGCCGACGCCTATACCACGAGTGATCGTTATCCTTATTCTCAACCATTGCGGCTAAACGGCCCTTCGACTCCGCTCAGGGTAAACTATATAAGGAACTCGGTAAAAGTGGTGGTTGATGCGTATAATGGCAGTATTGTCTTCTATCAAGCGGACGCAGATGACCCGATTTTAAAAACATACGCCACGATTTTCCCCGGAACATTCCGGCCGCTTTCGGAAATGCCCGAGAGCCTGGTTTCTCATTTGCGCTATCCCGAAGATATCTTTACCATCCAGACTGCCGCGTATTCGGTCTATCACATGGATGATCCGCAGATTTTTTATAACAAAGAAGATCAGTGGGAAATTCCAGCCATTCCATCAGAAGGAGAAGGGGCGTCCAGCGCAAGCGCAATTCCGCTGATGCAACCACGGCACATTATTATGAAGTTGCCGGGAGAAAAAAAAGAAGAATATGTTTTGATGTTGCCTTTTACTCCCCGCGCAAAAGATAATTTATCCGCCTGGATGGTCGCTCGTAATGATGGAGAAAGTTACGGTAAATTGCTGGTCTACCGTTTTCCTAAAGACAAGCTCGTGTTCGGGCCTAAACAAGTTATAGGCAGAATTAACCAAGATTCCGAGATTAGCCAGCAGATCTCGCTTTGGAGTCAAGGCGGGTCACAGGTAATCCAAGGTCCGCTTTTGGTTATTCCGATTGAAGAATCTCTTTTATATGTGCGCCCGCTCTATCTCAAGGCCCAAGCCGGAAAGATTCCTGAGTTAAAACGGGTGGTCGTGGCCTATGAAAATAAAATTGCTATGGAAAAGACATTGGAAGAAGGATTATCAAAAATCTTTGGCAGCGGAGCAAGAATAAGGCCGCAAGGGTCCGCGACGGCAAGACCGCAAGTGGTACCTTCTCAAGATATTCAAGAACGTTTACGAAGAGCGTCAGGAGCGTATGAAGAGGCGCTTCGAGCGCAAAGAGATGGCGATTGGACGCGCTACGGCGAGGCCATCAGGCGACTGGGAGATATTCTTAAACAATAATATTATGAATCGTTTCAAAACAACTATCCTTGCAAGCAATCAAAAAAACTCCGTAATATTTACGGAGTTTTTTATTTTTTTACTAAAAATTATATTCGTCCATTGGTTCCGGGATTATAATTTTTATTTTATCCTTGCCCGCCGTAGCTTTAGCGAAGGCGGGGCTTATTATTTTTTCCCTTACCTTCGGCAATTCATCTTTTCTAAAATCTCTGTTCATATGGGTTAAAGCCAGACATTTTACATTATTATTTTCTGCAAAAGAAATTGCGGAAATAATTGAAGAATGACCGATAATTTCTTTATTGTATAAATAAGTTTCTAAAATTAATAAATCTAAATTTTTATAAAAATCTGTGCCGGCTACTGGCGAACCATCTCCGCTGTATGCCATAGTATTTTTACCGTCGCTAATTTTCACGGCCAAATTCTCCCCAGAATGCACCGTTGGAGAAAAATTTAATAATAAATCACTGAATTTTGTTTCTTTGCCAGCTTCAACTTCCAATATCTTTATTTCATATTTAAATTTTTGTAAAAAATTTAAATAAGCTATATCCATTAGCTTTTGGAACTGACCCTTAAATCCTTTGCGGGAGATAATAGTAAGGGGCCTTGTTCTGCCGTTTTCCCACATCCTTAATAAAAGTCCCGGCAAACCAAAATAATGGTCGGCATGCCAATGGCTGATATAAACCGCGTCTAAAAAACTCGGGTCAGAATTTAATTTCCACATCTGCGGAGCCGCAGTCATTCCGCAGTCCAAAAGCAATTTTGTTTTTCCTGTAATGATTAAATGAGAATTATTCGGCAAGTTTTCATCAAACGCTTCTCCAACTCCTAAAAAAACAATTTTCATTTTTTATATAGATATGAAATATCGTCCCTATTTTATGACGGCCGTCAGAAAAACAGGACACTATATTTCTTCTATTAAAAATATTTTGACATAATTATCTAACGAATAAATCTGCAATAATTTTTCTGTTTTTTCTGATACATCATAAGGAGAAATCCAAACGCTTTGCTGAAAAATTTTATAGCCTAAATTATGTAAAATATTTCTTAATAAACTCCGCGATTTTCTATATTTCTCAGGAACATCAAAAATTAACATTACCCACTTACCATCTTTTCTTTTTCTACCACCCTCAATTTTAAAGCTTGATTTTAATGCTTTACCTATTCCCTCTTTTGTAATAATTATTGCTTGTTTATTTTCTAAATTTTTAACCTTAATATAACCCCTTATTTTTAAATTATATATCAATTTACTAAAATTCCTTTTGCCGTTTTCTTTTCGATATTTTTCAAAAACTGGATTTTTAATGCCCGGCAACCAATTAGCCATAGTCGGCGGTTTTGTCACAAGACTAATCACATCGCCTGTTTTACTTATAATATTATACACATCCCATAAAAATTTATCTGTTATTGATATCTTCATTAGTTATTTTTAAATATATACTTGTCCTGTTTTTTTGACGGCCGTTATAAAAAAGGGGACGATAAAATTTCTTTTTAACGTATTAGTAATTTTAACGTATTAGTAATTTAAGTAGTATTTAACCTGTCTGGGAAGTTTGAAAAAATGCCGTCTACTTTTAGCGCCTTCATTTTTTCGATATCGTCTGAATCATTTACTGTCCAAACATACACTTTTAAACCTCTATTGTGGGCATCGTCCACGAATTCCTTGTTTACAAATTCCATATTTAAACTCACAAAATCGGCGGCGGCTTTTTTTGCAAATTCGGCATAATCGATTGGTATTCCCGTCAAACATGCACAGGTTTTTATCTCTGGCATTAAGTTTTTAAACTTTTTAAGTTCAGGGTGATTAAAAGAAGAAACAATAAAATTTTTTTTCTTCCAATTCTTTTCTATCAAATATGCCTCAATAATTTTAAAAACAGGTTCTGCTGTTTTGGCTCCTTTTAACTCAATGTTTACAATTACTCTGTTTTTTAGCAAATCCAAAACTTCTTCTATTTTGGGAATTTTTTGTCCTTTCCCGGCATTTAAAAATCTCAATTCTTCAAAAGTTTTTTCTGTAACATACCCCTTGCCATTCGTAGTTCTATCAACCTTGTCATCATGGATAACAACCAACTCTCCTGTCTTGCAGGCATGAACATCCAGTTCAATTACATCAACCCCAAGATCCAAGGCTTTTTTGAAGGAAGCTAAGGTGTTTTCTGGCTCGTAGCCCGCAGCGCCCCTATGCCCAATTTTTAAAATATTTTCTGACATATTTTTCAAAAAATTTGTTGAATAATTTATACACAAACAAGGCGGTTGCTACGGCTAAAATAGCGCCGGCTAAAATATCTGACGGCCAGTGTACGCCAACAAAAATACGAGATACTGCAATGAAAAAGCTGGCAACAAAAAATAATATGCCGAGTTTTTTGTTGTAAAAATAAACTATAGTTGCCAAGGCAAAGTAAAAAGTGGCGTGACCTGAAGGAAAAGACGCTTCGTCCGAGCTTTGAATTATGAGCGGAACAAAATTTGAAGAAACAAACGGCCTTGCGCGAAACCAAATCATTCTTATAGTTTCCGCTAAAACGAATCTTGCAAAAATAGCGGCAATGAGCGATTCTGCAACCATTTTCCAATATTTTTTAAAATTTATTAGCAACAATATGGCTAAAATAAACAACAAAATATACCCCAAATAATCAGCGCAAAATATACCAAAATAATCAAGCCAAACCCATTTACCAGCAAACCCGTTTACCCAGTTAAATACTTTTGTATCCAAAAATTTAACGGGGTGAATTAAATTAAATAAATATAAATCTAAATTCATCGTAATTTTTAATTTACAATTTATTTTGGAAGCGGGAACCGCCTGCAAAATTTCTTAATTTCTTCTCTGATTTTTTTTACGGACTTCGGATTAGAAATTACCTCATTTATCCATGCCCCGATTTTTTTCATTTCTTTTTCCTTCATTCCCCTTGTTGTTATTGCCGGAGTTCCCATTCTAATGCCAGAGGGCTTGAACGGCGGAGCAGGGTCAAAGGGAATAGTATTTTTATTTATTGTGATACCGGCTGACTCTAATAAATCCTGCGCTTCAGGACCTCCTATATTTTTATTTCTTAAATCAACTAAAATCAAATGGTTATCTGTTCCGCCTGATATTAAGGTAAATCCGTATTTTTTTAGCTCTTCGGCAAGGGCTTTGGCATTTTTAACAATCTGGTTCGCATATTTTTTAAAAGCCGGCGTTGACGCTTCTTTCAAACAAACGGCAATTGCGGCCACTTGGTGCATGTGCGGACCTCCTTGAAATCCTGGAAAAATCGCTTTATCAATTTTTTTATCCAACTCCGGATCTTTATCTAAACCCTTTTGGGTAACCATTATCATCCCTCCTCTCGGACCCCTTAAAGTTTTATGAGTTGTAGTTGAAATTATGTGCGCAAAAGGCACAGGACTCGGGTGAGCGCCCCCGGCAACCAAACCCGCAATATGCGCGATATCAGCCACAAGATAAGCGCCGACAGAATCGGCAATTTCTCCCATTTTTTTCCAGTCAAAAATTCGCGGATAAGCAGTGGCTCCGACAAAAATTAGTTTTGGCTTGTTTTCTTTCGCCAGTTTTTCAAGTTCAGCATAATTTATTAAATGAGTTTTTTTATCAACGCCATATTGAACAGACTTAAAAAACTTAGCGGAAAAATTTACTTTCCAGCCGTGCGTTAAATGCCCGCCCATTGGCAAGGCCAGGCCCATAATTGTATCTCCCGGTTCGCAAACCGCCATATAGACAGCCGCGTTTGCCGGCGAACCGGAATACGGCTGAACATTAGCGTGCGGCACTCCAAATAATTTTTTTGCGCGGTCGCGGCACAAATCCTCCAAAATATCATAATATTTTAAACCAGCGTAATATCTTTTTCCCGGATAACCCTCTGCGTATTTATCTGTTAAAATAGAGCCCAGCGCTTCGCGCACAGCCGGAGAGCAATGGTTTTCAGAAGGAATCATTTCCAGCGAAGTTTTTTGCCGCTCTGTTTCTAAATTTATCAATTTATCAATCTGCGCATCCTGCTTTTGTAACTTTTTACTTGCTATTGACATGGTTTTCTAATTTGCTATAATAAAAGTGTTTAACAGAACCGCTTCACTTTTTGTGGAGCGGGTTTTTTATTCTTTTATTTCGCGCTTAATAATATCTTTTATTTTTTCTAAATAAAAAATCTTGGAACCGCCAATTTTCAACTCCCAAGAAATTGTCTTTTTGGATGAATAAATAGAAACTTTTACCCCAGAATCCTTTAATTTTTTGATTAAATAAATAAAGTCGCTATCACCGCTAAAAAGAATAATTTCATCTATTTTAAATTTGTCTAATAAAATATCAGCGGTTATTTCAACGTCAAAATTCGCCTTAAAAATAAAATCTTTTTCCGTGCTACTAACTTTAATTTTCTTTAATGGTTTTGTTATTGTATTAAAACCAATTTTGTTTAAATATCTTAAATACTTCTGCATTTTTTCATCCTCGTCTTTTACTCCCACATAATATCTCCACTCAATAACTTCTTTTTCTTTTTCAATAAAACCTTTGACTTCCTTCCAATCAATAAACCAGCCCAATCTTTTTTGCGTATAAAACATATTCGCCCCGTCAATATAAATTTTTACCTTGGGTTTCATTTAAATTTTGGCTAATTCTAGTATATCAAATCCCATTTTTTATTCAATGTAATGTAAAAGCCCTTTTGTCCTGTTAACGGGACAAAAGGGCTTTGTCGCCAAGGGTTCAAGGAACCAAGATTTAATGAAAAACCAAGTTTCCAAGTCCCCAAGGAACTTGAAGATTACTTGCGACGGGAAAACACGAAGCGATCGACGGAGTACCAGACAAGGCCGGGCTTGACACAGTAGCTGTAGAGCCACAGATCGGAATCGAACCGCTTCACGAAGAACAGCTTGAGGCGGCCATCCGAGTCAGCAATCGGCTCCATGGCGATAATCAGCCATTCGCTGTTGGGTTGGTCCTTGTACTGCAGACGCAATTGAGGACCGACCTCGGCGGGACAGAGATCCAGACCAAGCTCTTTAGCTCGGGCGTAGATCTGTTCACGAGTGGCTCCCTTCTTGAAGCCGAGCTCTGCAACCGAGACGACGACGAGGTCGAGCTCGGTTTCCTCGGTGGCCACCGTGAAGGCGGGTTTGCCGAGGATGTCGTTGGCCCAGTCGCCGACCTTGAATCCGTTGTCCTTGATGTCCTTGCGGAAATCGTTGGCGGTCTTGAGACCGCTCGTGCCGAGCTTGATGGTCTTAAAGACCTTGAACTCGGGGACATTAGCGGGAGGACAGAGTCCCGTGAGAAACTTTTGGAGTCCCATGCGGTTCTCAATCCAACCTTGCATAATGTCGGACGACATCTTGGGGAGGTTCTGCGCCACTGTTGCAATAAACTCAGCCGTCTGCTTGTGATACGACATGGTGCTTTTTCCTTTCTTCAGGGTTTCACCATTTCACTTGTCAAAAGACGAAGAAACATTCTTCATCATACTATATATATTATACACCCATTAAAAAATTATGTCAATACCTTAATACTTTTTCACCCTTGCCTGTCAAATCCACTATTTTTGAAGGTTTTATTTTTGACAAATTACCTGCGTCAATTATCAAATCTGGCTGATTTTTTTGTTTTTCAAACTCTTTTATAATGTCGCTAATTTTTGTTAAAACGGGCTGGCCAGAGATATTAACCGAAGTTTGCGCTAACGGTCTATTAACTTTCTTTAATAAATCATTTAAAAATTTATATTTCGGAATCCTTAAAGCAATCGTTTTTTTATCAATCCCATAAAGCTTCGTGTGAGACCCGATCTCACACGGTTTTTGTTTTAGTATGAATGTATATTTTCCCGGCCAATATTTTGCCTGCCCTGAACGAAGTCGAAGGGTTAAAATCTTCTCCTGTTCTACGCTGATTTCTGCCAATTCTTTCGCTTGTTTTATATTAGAGACAAAAACGGCTAAAGGTTTTGACCTTGGCCTTTTTTTTATTTTGAAAATCTTCTCAACCGCTTTTTTATTGGTCGCATCAGCCAAAAATCCGTAGACCGTATCTGTGGGACAAACCACAACTCCGCCATTGTTTAAAAATTCTATGATTTTATTTAGATTTTTCTGCGACTTTTTTATAACTTTCATCTTCTAAAAATTTAGATAATTTTTTAATATCTTCTGGATTGCCAAAATCGTGCCAATAATCTTTTATTTTTTTAATTTTCACTTTTTTTTCTTTAGCTAAAAGCGAAATGACATCGGTAATTTCATATTCTCCTCTTGGCGATTTTTTAATTTCAAAAATTTTGTCAAAAACATCAGGCGTAAATTTATAAAGCCCGGCGTTAATTAAATTGCCTACAAATTCTTTAGGTTTTTCAATGATTTTTTCCAAAAAATCATCTTCGTCTTCAATCAAAACTCCGTATTTTTCGGGATATTTTTGTTTTAATCCGGCAATATAACAAAATTCGTCGTCAATATTTATTGATTTCAAGTCGTCCACAGAAAAAAGATTATCGCCATAAACATAAATAAATCCTTCGTTTTTAACTATATCTTTTACGCATTTTACGGGACAAGCCGTACCGTACTCTTTTTCTTTGGGTCCTAAAATTTCGTACTGATTTACGATTTGAATTTTTAGTCTATTGGATTGCGGCGAACTGTTTAAAAATTCTTGCTTAAATTTTTCCATAAGATCTTTTTTAAATCCAACAACCAAAATAATATCGCTATATCCTGCTGTTATAAGATTGTTTAATAAATACGCTAAAAAGGGTTTCTGTTGAACGCAGATTAAATGTTTTGATTTGTTTTTTGAAAGCTGAAGCATTCTAGTTCCCTGCCCAGCTGCCGCCACCACGATTTTTTTAATCATGAGAATTCGCGAGATTGAAAGCTTTTTTGTTTAGATCTAAATATTTTTCTGGAATTGTTTCTTTTATCGCCCTTAAAACTGAACTCGGTTTTAAGGGAATTAAATTTTTAAAAACGCAATAACCCAGAAGATAAACAGAGCTCACGACCTCTTTTCCAAATTTTTTTCCGCATATTTCTGAAGCTGGAACAAGCCGTAAGTTATCTCCGACCAATAATTTTATTTTTTCTTCTATTTCTTTTTTGGAAATGTTTTCCATAAAAAAAATGTAATTATTATTTACAACAAATACGGTTTTTGGATTTGAAAATTTTATAGCCCTCAACCCTTCTGTAATCTCTAATCCCAAAACCAAATCGGCTTTTCCTGCAACAATAAGCGGAGAATATACTTTTTTACCAAATCTTAAATGAGTTTCTACACTTCCTGCTCTTTGAGATAATCCATGCAACTCTGAAGTTCTTATGTCATACCCGTCATAAAAAGCGGCTCTTGCAATAATATTATTTAAGGTTATAAGCCCCTGCCCTCCGACTCCGACTATAATTATGTTAAATGTTTTGTCCATTTTATTCTTGTAATCCTTTAGCTAATAATGCGCAAATTTTTCGAGAGACAATAACGGATACTTCATCTTTGTTTAAAAAATCTTTCGTCGCGCTCTCTAACTCTTTAAAATTTACGGGGTCTATAACTTTAATATTTTTTACTCCGCAAGCAGCCGCTATTTCTTCAATTTTCAGCATTGGAGAATCTTCGTCCATTCCCGTTTTTCCCATTCCAGGATTCTGCTGAAGTCCAGTCATTGCGGTAATTCTGTTATCTAAAATAAAAATTAAAAGATTGCTTTTATTATAAACGGCATTGATCATGGCTGGGATCCCCGCATGAAAAAATGTTCCGTCGCCCATAACGGCAACAACTTTCTGGCTAGTAGATTTTGCAATGCCGTGCCCTATGCCGACAGACGAGCCCATAGAAAAAAGGTAATCTTGTATATTGTGAGGAGAAACTCCAGCTAACATGTTGCAACCGATATCTCCGCCAAAAATAGTTCCCTCTGGCGAGAATTTTTTAATAGCCGAAAAAGCAAGCCAATAGGGGCAACCAGAGCAAATTTGCGGATGGCGCCTGGGTAAATCAGAATCAATAATTTTCGGCTTCTTATATTTTATCCCTAAAATTTTTGATAAAGCAAATGTTATTTTTTCTTGGTTTAATTCTTCTATTTCAGGCAAAATACTTTTTCCAAAAATTTCTACTTTTAAATTTGCGTCTTTCGCAATCGCTCTTATTTCTTTTTCAATATAAGGGTCGACTTCTTCTACAACCAAAACTTTTTTAAGAGGTTTTATAAAATCCTTTATTTTTTTTTCCGGCAAAGGATAAAAAAATCCCAATTTTAAAACAGGCAAATCAAGAATTAGTTCTTCCATCGCTTCTTTCACATGCAAATACGCAACTCCCGAAGCGATAATTCCAACTTTTGCCGATTTCTTGCTTTTATCAATTTTGTTCAATTGCGACTTTTCTGCAAATTGTTCTATTTTTTTAATTTTTTCCAGCAACTCCTTTTTCATTTCCAAAACCCGCGGAGGCATTGTGGAAAATCTTTTATAATCTTTTATAAACTCCCCTTTTTTAAAAACTTTATTTTCTTTTTTAAAATCATCAAAATTTACTGGCATTCTCTGATGGGCGACTCTTGTCGTGATTCTTAAAATTACAGGGGTATTAAATTTTTCCGAAATTTCAAAAGCTAATTTTGTAAATTCATAAGCTTCTTGTGGGTCCGATGGTTCAATTATTGGAATACGAGATAAATAGCCGTATCCTCTTGAATCCTGCTCTGATTGCGCCGAACTCCAGCAAGAAGGATCATCAGCCACAACAATTACCATTGAAGCTTTTGTGCCAGTATAAGCTAATGGCAGCAAGCTATCAGAACAGACGTTTATTCCAAAACTTTTCATATTTACCAGCGACTTTAATCCAGAAAAACTGGCTCCTATGGCTGCTTCTAAAGCAGCCTTTTCGTTTGTAGACCACTCAGCATATATACCCTGTTCTTTTGCTATTTTCAAAAACTCTTCGCCAATTTCAGCTGAAGGGCATCCCGGGTACCCTGAAACAAAATCAACGCCTGCTTCCAAGGCGCCTTGAACTATGGCTTCGTTTCCCAATAATATTTTTTTAATCATAAAAATTATATTATTTCTTATCATACCTGATTTTCTTTATTATTTAAAGGGGCAATTGTTCAAAATTATCTCTCTTAGCTTATAGCTATTCCTCAATTCTTTCTATCATATTGAAACAAAAAAAAGAACCCCTCTTTGCATTGTGCATTGAGAGGCTTTTGTTGTTGTTCTGTTTTAAGAAACCAAGTGTTCAAAGAAAAACAAAGGTTCCAAGAGTCCAAGGGCTATTTTTGATACTTGCGGGGACGAACGAACACCCACCGAGAGTCGGCAGACCAGACGCTGCCGGAATGGCCATAGCCGCTGCCGAGCCAAAGGCCACCGTCATCGTGCCCCACGACGAACACGTGCGGGTCGCCAGCCGAGGCGCGAATCGGCTCCATGGCAACGATAAGCCATTCACCTTTGGGCTGATTCTTATACTGCAGACGTAGTTGAGGACTAACCTCGTCGGGACAGAGATCCAGGCCTCGCTCTTTGGCTCGGGCGTAGATCTGCTTGCAGGTGGCTTCATTTTTGAAACCCAACTCTGCGACGCTGACGACGACCAAATCCAACTCGGTTTCCTCAATGGCCACCGTGAAAGCGGGCTTGCCGAGGATGTCGTTAGCGTAGTCGCCGATTTTTATTCCGCCATCCTTGATGGCCTTGCGGAAGTCGTCGGTGGTCTTGAGACCGCTCGTGCCGAGCTTGATGGTCTTCCAAACATCAAACTTCGAGCTCGGTTTTTTGGATAGACATCTGAGGGACACCTGGAGCTCCGACGGGTTGTCGATCCACCATTGCCTCATCTCGCCATCCAGTTCGGGCGCGCTCATCAGAAGCGCCGCATCAAATCTCTGCACCTGCTTTTGTTCATTCATGGCGTTTTTCCCTTTCTATAAGTTTTCGCCACTTTTCCTGAATGCCGACATGGCAGTCATAGCCAGAAAACAACAAAATTTTTATTGCCTTTTGGCTACGACCGCCATTTTCGCAAATAAATTATGCTGTAAATGTGCTAAAAAACTACCCTACTGACTATATTTTAATGATAGCATATTTACTTGTTGTTGTCAATAATTACAAAATTAACCAACTTGTTTGGCACAAAAACCACTTTTTCCACTTCTTTAACATCGGCTATCCGGGCTTTTATTTTTTCAGATTTTAATGCCAGATTTTCGGCTTGCTTTTGAGAAAGTCCGGCGTCTGCAATTATTTTGTCTCTTACTTTCCCGTTTATTTGGACTATAAGTAATACTTTTTCTTCTTCAATTAGTTTTGGGTTAAATTTTGGCCATTTTTGCTGGCAACATAATCCTTTAAACCCTGCCAAGCTCCACAGTTCTTCAGCTAAGTGCGGGGCAAACGGACTCAAAAGCAACAATAAAATTTTAATATCTTCCCTTGTCACGCCGTAGCCCTCAGGCGAAGGCGGATTGGCTCCGAGATTAACAAAATTATTTACCAAAATCATTAGCGAAGAAACCGCTGTATTAAATTTCATTTCTTCTATATCTTCTGAAACTTTTTTAATAGTTTTATGAATTAGGTTTTGAATTTTATTACCGTTGAACACACGATCGTTCGTTGAACGGTAATCGGTTTTAATTTTTGACTTACTTATAACTTGGGGTTTTACGAGGTTATAAACTTTTTCTAAAAACCTGTACGAGCCCACTACCCCTTTCGTGTCCCATGGAATCATTTGGTCAAAAGGCCCCATAAACATTTCGTAAATTCTCAAAGTGTCGGCTCCAAATTGTTTTACAACAGAATCCGGATTTATCACATTTCCTTTTGACTTTGACATTTTAATTGAGCCCTCGCCCAAAACCATTCCGTGCGAAGTTCTTTTTTTATAAGGTTCGCTTCCGATTTGTTTTGGAACGGCCCCAATGTCCCACAGAAATTTAAAAATAAACCTTGAGTATAACAAATGCAAAGTTGTATGTTCCATTCCGCCATTATACCAATCAACATTCATCCAATATTTTATATTTTTTTCATTCCAATTATACTTTTGACTTTTGACTTTTGACTTTTGACTTTTGAGCATAGCATATGCGAGATAATACCAATTAGATCCGGCCCAATTTGGCATTGTATCAGTTTCTCTTTTAGCTGGCCCTTTGCATTTTGGGCATTTCACATTGACCCATTTTGAAATTGCGGATAATGGCGATTCGCCGGTCTCAGTCGGCTTATATTTTTTTACTTTTGGAAGTTCCACTGGTAAATCTTTTTCTGGCACCAGTTGCCATTTGCACTTGTCGCAAAAAATTAGCGGAATTGGTTCGCCCCAATAATGTTGCCTTGAAAAAACCCAATCGCGCAGTTTGTAGCTGATTTTTGGCTGAGCTAAACCTTTGAGCGCCAGCCAAGCAATAATTAACGGCCTGGCCGTTGCTGATTTCATGCCATCAAACTGCATTGAATTGTATAAAGTTCCTTCGCCTTCAAAACACTCCTCTAAATTTTTTGTTTTTTGCGCCAATAACTCATCATCGGGCTTAATTGAAGTGCGTAAAGGTATACTATATTTTTTTGCCATTTTAAAATCCCTTTTATCGTGCGCGTCGGCAAAAACAGCGCCGGTTCCATATTGCTCTAAAACAAAATCAGCGGTCCACACCGGCATTTTTTCATTCGTTGCAGGATTTCTTGCTAAAATACCTTTTAATTGAACGCCCGTTACATCTTTATCTAAATTTGTCCTGTCTATGTCAGAAACAATTTTTGCAATTTCTCTATACTTTAAAACCTCATCAATATTTTCAATTTTATTTTTATTTTTATCTATAAAAGTGTGGCTAGGAGCTAAAATTAAAAATGTTCCAGAAAATATTGTGTCTATTCTAGTTGTAAAAACCTCTATAGGATCATCTATTCCTTCCGCTAAAAATTTAACCAAAGCTCCGCGCGATTCTCCAATCCAATCTTTCTGCTGAATTTTTATTTTTTCCGGAAAATCTACGAAGTCCAAATCTCTAATCAGCCTGTCAGCGTATTTTGTAATTTTTATCATCCATTGCTCTTTTTCTTTTTTCTCAACTTTTGTTCCGCATCTCTCGCATTTTCCATTTACAACTTCTTCATTAGCTAAACCGATTTTATCTTTTGGACACCAATTTATTGCAATTTTATCTTTGTAAGCCAAACCATTTTCAAATAATTGTAAAAATATCCACTGCGTCCATTTATAATATTTTGGGTCTGTGGTGTTTATTTCTCTTGACCAGTCAAAAGACAAACCCAAATCTTTCATCTGTCGCCTAAAATTATCTACATTTTCTTTTACAACTACAGACGGATGAATTCCTTTCTTTATAGCGTAATTTTCAGTGGGCAAACCAAAAGCATCCCAACCCATAGGAAATAAAACATTGAATCCCTCCATTCTCCTTTTTCTGGCAACAATATCTAACGCAATATAACTTCGGCAATGTCCCACGTGAAGTCCGTCTCCAGAAGGATAGGGAAACTCCACTAAAAGATAAAATTTCTTGGATTTTGAGCCATTTTTTGCCCGAAAAACAGTCGAATCATCCCACTTTTTCTGCCACTTTGCCTCAGTTTTTTTTGGATTATATCTTGCCATTCATATATATTAACAAACTTATTTACTCAGGTAAATCTTGACACTATAAATATAATATGCTATCTTTTATTTAGCACACGAAGGGGCGTATTGCCTCTTCAAACAGGGTTTTCCAACCAACGGAGATGTGAAATGAACGATTTTGTAAAAGTATTAGTCGTCATGTCCCTTCTGCTGACGCTTGTCTGCTTGGTGATCAACATTATTTGGCTTAACAACCGAGTATATGAACAACAGCGCCAAATTGATCAGCTTTACTGCGTCATTCCATCGCTAGTTCAGCGCGCAGTGCCAGAAGACCAGATAAAGTTTTACGATTACGACAAAATGCCACCAGGCGAATACAAAATGTATTTTGCCAATCATCTGATGGATAATGCGCTGGTGATTTGTTTGGACCCCGATCCTACAGAACGCCACGAAAAAGGACTGCGCTATTTCCATGTGTCTAGAATTCCAAAAAACGTTCTGAATACATGGATCATCGGGGAGGTGCGCAGGTTGCCTCTGCAATAAAGCGACGTGAGGCGCGAGAAAACCATAACCGCCGAGACTTCGCCGGGTAGTAGAATTTTGACAACGTTTTGTAGAGCAAAACGCTTTTGCCGAAAACTAGTCAAAATTTCACTACCTGGTTCGGTCCCGGCGGTCTTTTTTTACTTATTTTTTTGATTTATCTATTTTCCAAATACTTTCCAAATACTTATTAAGATTGCGATCGCTATGTTAATATGTATTTATCAGTATATATTTATCAGAATGATTTTTGTATAAAAAAAGCCCCGTAGAAGAGACTGTGGACAAGCGGGGCTTTTGCCTCGCCCACGGACGGTATCTCTTTCTACGGGGTTTGTCCTTGAAGGGACATAAGGTATAAACGCGAGGAAAAAAGGCTCAAAAACGTTCCTAGGAAACAATCCCTCGACCTAACCACAAGCGGTCGAAATTTTTGAGGCACTCTCTTCCTCGCGTAGAACTCTATCAAAGAACAATTCCTCAAAACGAGGAGAGAGACATAATGGCTTAACACACCCGAAGCACCAAACAATCCTGCTATGGAAAGCCATTGGAGGTCTCTCCCCTCGCACTCGTGAGGAACACTAACTTTAGAATAGCAAAACCAAATAGTCGTGTCAAATTTTGAAAAGGGATTTTGCGTTTTTTGTTGTTGTATCCGCAACTTCCTGAAAACTAACCCCTTTTATTTCTGCAATTTTTTGGATAATGTGTTTTACAAAAATCGGCTCGTTTCTAATATATTCTTTCGGTCCCGCCTTCGCTGAAGCTACGGCGGGCAAGGGGGTTAAATACGGACAATCGGTTTCAACCAAAATTTTATCCAACGGACATTTTTTAATGACCTCGTCTAAATCTAATTTAAAAATAATTCCGTTTATCCCCAAATAAAAACCTAAATCCATATATTTTTGCGCTTCTTCCCAATTTCCTGTGAAACAATGAACAACGCCCGTTAGTTTGTAGTTTGTAGTTGGTAGTGAATAGTTTTTTAAAATTTCCATAACATCTGCATGTGCCATTCTGCAATGAATTATTACTGGTAAATTTAATTCTTCTGCTAATTTTAGTTGCTCAATAAAAACTTGTTTTTGCAAATCTTTAAATTGTTCTAATCTTGTTTTAGTCTTCGGTTTGTAATAATAATCCAATCCGATCTCACCAATTGCCACAACTCTTCGACTGGCGCTCAGGGCAAGCTTTTTATATTTTTCTTTGTCAAATCCCTCATTAATAGCTTCGGGGTGCACGCCAACAGACGCATAAATATTCTCATGATTTTCTGCCAATTCAACAACTTTTCTGCTTGAATTATAATCTGTTCCAACATCAATACAAACAACGCCCTCTTTTTGAACGCGTTTTATAACCTCGTCTCTATCTTTATCATATGCCTTAAAACTTAAATGAGAATGAGTATCTATAATCATATTTTTATAATAACAATTTTTATTGTAAAAAAATAGACGGATAACCAGTGGTTACCCGCCATGCGCTTTCGCGCCTGTACGATAGCGCTAGGACTGATCCTAGCTTTTAGAAGCGGGGGAGAGGAAGGAAAGCTATCCTTCTTCTCTGGTTAGGGCTTTGCCCCCGATTGCGTTGTAGGTGGCGGAGGCGGTATGGGAACGGGTTCGTTGCGACGAATGGCATCAAGCACCTCTCGCCGATGGACAGGCACTTCTTTGGGCACTTCAATGCCAAGACGTACCTTGTCGCCACGAATCTCGACCACAACGATCGTAATATCATCGTTAATGATAATACTCTCGTTCTTCTTGCGCGACAGCACCAACATGGCTTCCTCCTCCATTTTCAGGATGAAAAACTGGGTCAGCCCCTCAAGCCCACCATGGCTTAAAATTGAGGCTATAATTAATTATAGCAAATGCCATAACTAATGTCAAGCCACGCCGCTAATGTCTATTTTCTAGAAACCTTTTAAGCCGGGCTCTAATCGATTCTACCTGTTGGCTTTCCTGCCAAAAAATCGACTTGAAACTCCAAGCAACCAATCCAATTAAAACTAATCCAGATAGATATTGCCACCACATAACAACCTCCTATTTGCAAAGTTCTCAATGTGCTGATGTTATTGTAAAATCCGCGGAAACAGCGCCGTGGATTTTTTTTCCTCCAATATTTTTTTAATTTTTTCTGATGTTTCCGGTAAAAACGGCAATAATAGTTCGGCAATATTTTGCAAAGCAGAAAGCAAGTCAGAAATCACTTGTATAGAATTTTTTTTATTTTCCCACGGTTTTTCTTCATTTATATATTTATCGCACCAACTTATCAGTTCCCAAATCACTTTTAACGCTTCGTTAAATTTGAACTCCTTTAAATATTTTTTGCACTCTTTTTTTGTTTTTTCAATATTTTTCTTTAATTTTGGATTTGTGTTTTTTTTTGGATTTTTGACTTTGGACTTTAGATTTAATTTGACGGCCATTGTTGAAACCCGAGAAAGCAAATTCCCGATGCCGGCCGCCAAATCACTGTTGTATCTCTGTTCAAATTTTTCATAAGTAAAATCTCCATCCTCTGTTGGAAGAATTTCCCGAAGCAAATAATAACGCACGGCATCTGCGCCGTATTTTTTTACCAATTCAAATGGGTCAATCACATTGCCCAATGATTTTGACATTTTTTGCCCCGTAATGTTGATAAAACCGTGTATAAAAATTGATTTAGGCAAAGGCAAATCAGCCGATAAAAGCATTGCCGGCCAGAATATAGCATGGAATTTTATGATATCTTTGCCTATACAGTGGACATCTGCCGGCCAATATTTTTTAAATTTTTTTTCATTGCCGCCATATCCAAGGGCTGAAATATAATTCGGCAAAGCGTCCATCCAGACATAAATATTCTGTGAACAATCTTCTGGAATCGGCCAGCCCCAATATTTATCTTTCATTCTTGAAAAACTTACATCTTCCATCCCATTTTCTATCATTCCTAAAATTTCATTTTTTCTTGATTTGGGAATAATCTTTATTTTTTCTTTATCAATTATTTTTTTAATTTCCGGCAAATATTTTGAAAGTTTAAAAAAATAATTTTCTTCTTCTGTGACATCAACTTCTTTTTGGTGAATTATGCATTTATTATCAAGCAACTCTTTTTCTGTCTTAAAAGCTTCGCATCCCGCGCAATAAAAACCTTTATAATTTTTTTTATAAATATCTCCATTTTTTATATATTTTTTCCAAAGTTTATAAACTGCAGGTTTATGCCTTTTTTCATCAGTGGTTCTTATAAAATCGTCGTTAGAAATATTCAAAACTTTTGCAATCTCTCTAAATTTTTCAGATACCTCATCGGCAAATTCCAATGTTTTCTTGCCCGCTGACTCTGCGGCTCTTAATGTTTTTAACCCGTGCTCATCTGTGCCTGTTAAGAAAAAAACATCTCTACCTGCCTGTCTGAAATAACGAGCCAGAACATCCGCTTGCAAAAACTCCAAAACATGCCCGATATGAGGCGGGGCGTTTGTGTATGGGATGCTCGTGGTTATATAAAATTTTTTCTTTTTGCCAAACATGGTATATTACATCAATATATCAAATTTTCTCTAAAAAACAATGATTTTACTTGTTCACTTGCTTTTCGGCGCCGCCGTTGCCTCAAAAATACAAAACCCCGTTTTTGCCATTGTTTTGGCATTTTTGAGCCACTATCTTTTAGATTTGATACCGCATACAGAATATAATATAGAAAATATTAGAAAAAAACAGTGGAACAAGTCTTTTATAGATATTTTTAAAATAGCTTTTGATTTTTTTGTCGGCATCCTGCTTATTTTATTATTTTCAAATCCTCCGACAGGCTTAGGACAACCGATAATTTTTATTGCTGCTTTTTTTGCCATATTGCCAGACGGTTTGACTGTTTTGGGCTATTTTTTAAAAATAAAATTTTTGGAACTGCATAAAAAATTTCATCAGAAAAAAATACATTTTTTAAAAGACAAAAAAATCTCCGTGTTTTGGAGAATTACGAGCCAAGCCATAATAATTATAATATCTATCTTTTTACTTTCTAATTAAAAAATACCTCTTATTTTAATAATTTAATAATTTGATTGTCCCGCTTCTTCTCTTCTTTTTTCTAAAATTTCTTTTACAAATTCGTAAATAATTCCAAAAACCGGTACCGCAAAAATCATACCCAAAAATCCAAACACTTTAGCGCCCAAAAGCAAAGATACTAAAACCAAAACGGGTGGGAGGTCTATCATTTTTTTCATAAGAAGCGGAGTCAAAAGATTGTTTTCTACGGCCTGGACCGCAAACACAGCTATTAAAACATAGAGCACTATTATCAAAGAACTGGATGAAACAGCTATAAAAATCGCCAAAGTTACAGCCGTAATCCATGGGCCTATATATGGTATAAAATTTAAAACGCCCGATATTAATGCCAGCAAAAAAGCATATTTTACGTTAAATATGTAAAAAATGATAAAGGAGGCAATTCCCACGAATAAACAGGCGAGCAATCTTGCCCCGAACCAGCTGGCAACTTTCACTTGGGCTTTTTCAAAAAAAGTTGCGATCTGGCTTTCATATTTTTTTGGCAAAACAAGAGCCAAAAACTTTTCAGGACCTTTTTCCTCCAATGATAAAAGAAAAGAAACTGCTAAAATTAAGACAGCTGAAGACACTCCGCCGAAAAAAGCCATGGCGGCGCTAAAAACGCCTTTTGAACTTTGTTCTAAACCTCCTACTAAAAATTTTGCTGTGTCGTTAAAGCTTTGCGCAGTATCAATCCCTAATTGACGCAAAACCGGACTGATTTTTTCAAAATAATCAGGTAAGTGGCTGGAAAATTGTTTCAACTCAGAAATAAAAATCGGGGCAGTAAAATAAATTAAAAGCCCTAAAATCCCGAAAATTGAAAAATACACCAAAAGTATGGCTATGATTTTAGGAATATAAATTTTTCTGAAAAAATTTATTGCCGGTTCTAACAATATAGAAATAGACAAACCGAAAAAAAACCAAATGGCGATTTCTCTGGCTAAATAAATAAAATATAAAGCAAAAATAGCCGCAAATACTTTTGCTATGGTTTCCCAAGAAATATCTAAAACCTGTTCCTGTGACATTTATTTACAGTTTTAATAATTGTTTTAATTTGTCTGAATCTTTTTCTTCAAATGGGCCTAAAACAGCCATGTTTAATTTTTCAGGCAAAAATATATTTTCTGCAACTTTTTTTATGTCTTCTGCTGAAACCGCATCTATTTTTTTAAACTTTTCTTCGGCTGTCATAATTTCTTTTTCCAACAACTCCTGGGCGACGTAGAAAGAGGCTTGGCTGTCTGAGGAATCTAAAGAAAGAGACATTGTTCCCTTTAGGTAGTCTTTTGCCTTTTGAAGCTCTCCCGATGTAATTTTTTTGTTTTTTAAAGATTGATATTCTTTTAAAATAAGCTCTACTGATTTTTCCAAATTTTTATGGTCAATCCCGGCCTGAGTCACCAAATAGCCGGCATCAGTGGAATTATCTACTGATGTGTGTATGGAATAAGCCAGCCCGTTTCTTTCCCTAACCGAAATAAAAAGCCTTGAACTCATATTACCTCCTAAAATTATAGAAAGCAAAGCCAGCGCGTATTTTTTGGGGTGGAACAAATCATAGGCCCTTACTCCAAGGCAAAAATGGGTCTGGTCTGTTTTTTTATTATGAATTAAAACTTCTGGCTCTTCCTGCTCTTCTTTAACTTTTAATTTTGACCCTGATTTTCTTTTTTTTATATTCTTAAAATATTTATGTATTTTTTCTTCAATTTCTGTTTTGTCTATTCCTCCGGCAACGCAAACTATTGTATTCTCTGACGAATAATGATTTTTATAATAATCAACAATCCTTCGCCTGTTAAAACTTAATATATTTTCTTTTTCCCCAATAACACGCCAGCCGGCCGGCGTGTCGCCATAAAGCAAATTTTCCCAAAGTTCTCCAATATACGCCATTGGAGTGTCTAAATACATATTAACTTCTTCAATTATCACGCCTTTTTCCCGCTCTATTTCTTTTTCTTCAAACTTGGAATTTAAAAACATATCTGAAATCCAATCCAGGGCAATATCTAAATGTTTTTTGTCCACTTTTGCCCAAAAACCGGTAACTTCTTTTGAAGTAAACGCGTTATATTCTCCACCTACTCGGTCTAAGGTTTCAGCAATTTTAAGGGTTGTAGGCCTTTTTTTGGTTCCCTTAAAAAACATATGCTCTAAAAAATGTGAAATTCCGTTTATGTCTTTTGTTTCGTATTTTGAACCCGTGCCAACCAAAATTAAAACTGTAACGCTGTTAGAGCTCTTCATCGGAACAGTTATTAACCTTAATCCGTTTTTTAATGTTATTTTTTTATACATGTTTATACATATTTTAAGTATACCTTAAATTAACTAAAAAAAGAATTAAATTTTCTATTTTCCTGACAAATTTTATTAAAATATTTTCTTTATTGCTTAACGGTTTTATCAAAACAGTCACAGCTCCGTTCAAATTGCCAAACAAAATATCAGTAAAAAGTCTGTCGCCCACAACAAATATTTTGCCGTTCTCCAAATTATATTTTGTCTTGATTTCTTCAAATAATTTTTTAAAAGGTTTTTTATAACGGCTCAAAAAGACATCGCAATTTAATAATTTAGATATTTGTCTTTCTCTTCTAAATATCGTTCTGCTATTAGATAAACAAACGCACTTATATCTGCTGTTAATTCCGTTAAACCAATCTAAAACCTCTTTTTTTGTTTCTGCGGTTTCAGAAAAAACCAGAGTATTATCGACATCAAAAATAATCAACTGGCTTTCCAAAAAAAAATCGGAATTGATATCGGTTAACTTGTTAAATTGGTAGTTAGGCAGAAAATTTTTTAAAATTCCTTTGTTCATAATAATTTTAAAATTATAATTATTACAACCAACCAATAAATATAACCAACCATTCTTAACCTTCTGACCTCTATTTTTATTATATTTAGAAAAGAAAGGTAAAGCACGACAAGCGGAATAATTGCAAATACTATTAACAACAAAAATCTTGGCGGAAGAACGCCAAGAAATTCTATCTTAAAATAAGAATTAAAACACAATAATATAAAAGATATGAAGGCGACAACCCACAAAGAGACCGAAAAAATAATTTTTGTCTTTTTGCTTAAAATTGTTACTGAATTTTTTATATTTTTATTCAATAAATAAGGATAATCAAGCGATTTATATAATAAATATCCGGCGCTCTTGCCAAAAACTAAACCTGACAAAACTAGCAAGGGAGGAAAATAACTGGAAAAAACAAACCAAAAAGCGAGAAATCTGAATAAAAAAGTAAGGGAGGCGCCGAATAACACATCCAAAATAAATCTTTCTTTAAAGCGAGTATATTTAGAGGAATATAAAAAATCTGTTAAAGCTAAAAATAATAAAAAAATAAAAAAATAAAAACTTATAAAATATCCGATAAATAATCCTACAATTAAAAAAGTTATAAAAATGGCAAAACTTTTTTTCTCTCCGAAATAATCAATGGCTTTCAAATAATGCTTTTTATTTTCATTATTTTTATCTAAATCAAAATCAGACATGGTGTTATAAACATAAAAAGCTGAACAAACTAATGATAATGAAGCCAGCGACCAAAAAAATAATTGTAAATTAAATTCGCTTTTCGAAAAATAAAAGGCCAGTAAAAGTAAGACAATATTTTTTACATTGCTCAAAGGCCTCGTCAGCCTGAAAAAATTTATTAAAAATTCCATTAGTTATCCAATATTTTTTAAATCTTTTACAAAAATAAAATACCCCTTATGCCCGAGCAAATAGAATGCCCACCAAGGCGGTTTTTTAACAGAATATCCATATTTTCTAAACTTATCCACCCAATATTTTTCTGGTTTTACATTTATATGCGCAGGGTTTTTTATTGCTCCCATTCCCCTTTCTTCTGTTGCTAAAATATGTATTTGCTTCCCCTTGGAAATCCTGTCCCATTCTTTTATAAAATCATCTGTCTCTGATTCCGGAATATGTTCAAGGGTTTCTTTGGAAACAACTAAGTCAAAAAAATTGTGGGGATAATCAAGTTTTCTTGTGTCTTTTACTAATTGGCAATTTTGGAGGGATATAGAATTTTTTATTGCCGCTTCATTTATGTCTATACCAACGACATTGTATCCAATCCTTTTAAATTCCCCCGTTAAAGTTCCAATACCGCAGCCAATTTCTAATATTTTATCGTCCTTTTTAATCTTCGCAAAATTGGCCATACAAAGGGCCAAATATCTATGATATGGTTTTACGATAAATCCATAAAAAGCATTCAGATGGCGAAAATATTCTTCCCGGTAATACTGATCGTCGTAAACCGCTCTTTTATTAGAGTAAAATTTTTCCAACTTTTTTTTAAAATACTCAAACATAACTTTAAATTTTTATTCTGATTCGCTATTTTTTGTCTCTTCCTCTTTAAGAGAATTTATGCTCTTTTTAATTTCAGCAGTTATTTCTTCTTTTGTTTTTTCGGCGGGATTAATAATTTGGCCGATGCTCACGAAAGCTTTCTCTTTTAAAGACCAAGAACGTCCTCCGCGAATATAAACTGGCACAATCGGCAAATCATAATGCAGAGCAAGGGTGGCTGTTCCTGTTTCAAATTCACGTTCGGGATTGAAATCTTTGTCCCAATGCCCTTGAGAAAAAATAATAACTGACTCTCTTCTTTCTACCGCCCCTCTAAATTTCTCGACAAAATTACGATTGAAACCAGACTGTTCTCCTCCTCTTCTCATTTTTACAGGAATAAATCCCGCTCCTTCCATTTTTTCCATAATTTATAATTTATCTTTTAAAATTTCTGCTAATTCAGAAATTTTTACCCGCTCCTGCTTCATTGTGTCGCGGTCGCGAATTGTTACGTCGTCATTTTTCAGTGTGTCAAAATCAATTGTCACGCAAAATGGAGTTCCAATTTCGTCTTGGCTGTAATAACGTTTTCCAATGTTTCCTCTATCGTCAAAAGCAACCTGAAATTCTTTTTTCAAAATTTCATAAACTTGTTTTGCTTTTTTCACCAGCTCCGGTTTGTTTTTTAGAAGAGGAAACACCGCAACCTTATATGGCGCCAAATTCGGTTTCAATTTTAGAACAACCCTGTCTTTTTCCTCTGCATACGCGTCGCACAGCACAGCCAAAACCGACCTGTCAACTCCAAAAGACGGCTCAATAACATGCGGATAAAATTTTTCGCCGGATTCAACGTCTTCATACGGGAACTCTTTAAAATGGTTTTTTAAATCAAAATCTGTTCTATAAGCCAATCCATAAAGCTCTTCTCTGCCAAAAGGAAAATCATATTCAAAATCAATCGTTTTTTTAGAATAATGGGCCCTCTCGTTTTCCGACACGTCCAATTCGTGAATATTTTTTTTATTTAATCCAAGAGCATCTGTCATCCAAAGCCGCATTTCTTCTTTCCACATATCAAACATTTTTTTCCAATCATTTTCTTTAATAAAATATTCTATTTCCATTTGCTCAAATTCGCGGGTTCTGAAAATAAAATTTCCGGGTGTGATTTCGTTTCTAAACGCTTTTCCAATTTGCGCAATGCCAAAAGGAATTTTTTTTCTGGTGGTATCCAAAACATTTTTAAAATCAACAAACATTGCCTGCGCGGTTTCCGGCCTGAAATATACGGTATTTTCAGCATCCTCAACGGGACCTAAAAAAGTTTTAAGCATCAAATTAAACTGTTTTGACTCCGTCAGTTCTCCACCGCAATCTGGACATTTACTTTTTTCTAATTGGCCTTTTCTAAATCTGTGATGACATTTTTTGCATTCCACCAATGGATCATTAAAGGTTTCTAAATGCCCGCTGGCTTGCCAAACTTTTGGATTCATTATTAAAGCCGCGTCTATACCGACTATGTCATCTCTTTCGTGCACAAAACGTTTCCACCATAAGTTCTTTATATTATTTTTCAATTCAACTCCCAACGGCCCGTAATCAAAAGAGTTTGCCAAACCTCCGTAAATTTCAGACCCCGGAAACACAAAGCCCCTTCTTTTGCATAAAGATACAATCTTCTCCATTAAATTATTCTGTTCTTTTTTTTCTTTTTTCATAGATATAAATTAAATATTTTATTGCACTATTCCTTTGCCGGAGACAGTGGGGTCATCGGGCATACTTGTATTTATGGCCGAACTTTTAGCTGTTATTGTTGTTCCTGTTGCCTGGTCTTCTCCAGAAATACTTGCCCCGCTTATAATATCAACTATAAAGTTTTTTTGATAGGCAGCAGGCGTCAAAGAAACCTGAAAAGATATAGATTTCGAATTGCCGGCAGAGGCTGCGGCATCTCCAGCCGACCAAACAATTTCACGGCTGGAACTGTCAAAAGAAAATTTAGGTGATTCGCTTTCCGGTGAGATTACTCCCGTTAAAGCAATATTTTGCGCAAGGTTTGCCTTAACTTTAACATTTTTTAAATCATTAAAATAATTATTAATGGTCCAAGTAATAGTATAAGTGGTGGCTTTTCCGGCAATTGGGGGAATTGGCCCAGAATTTGAAATAGTTGAATTTTGGTAATAGCCCGTTTGTGAAATTCCCAAATTTGAATTAATTTTTGTATCAAAGTCTTGAGTAATTTGTGAAATATTGACGCTATTTTTTACAACTATATTATTTTTTTCAGAATCAGAAAGCGTCCAGCTGTCTTTTAGTTTTACGTCAAACTTAACGCTTTCCTCTTGCTGAACATCCAAACGTTTTAATCCCTGAACTTGTTTGTAATCCCAAATAATTAAATTATCATTGGGTTGAGCCTGACCATTTTCTGCTTTAATAGTAGACGAATCAAATGCCTGACTATTAAGTTTCACCACCATAAATAAATTATCAAAAGGAGAAGAACCTATGTTTCTAAAAAATATTTCGTAACGAAGCAATTCTCCGGGAGAGGCCACATAATTTGCAGAGCCGTTTATTTGTTGGGAAATAAAAAGCAATGGCTGAATGACTTCAACTTCTATATTTGTTTCTTTTATTTCAATAAAACTCCCGGCTATTCTTATTCCAATCTTTGCTAAAAAATTTAAACGGGCACCGGCATCGGCTGTGATTCTCCCTTTTATATTAATCCTGCCTCCTTGCGCTTTGTTCAGGGTTTTAAGCTTCCATTCGAAATTATCCAAAGAAGACGGGATAGAAGTTTCAATCTCAAAACCATTTACTGGATCAATTTTTATGCTAAGGTTTTCTAGGGGATAGTCTATGTTTGAAAAATAATTTATTGAATATTGTATTTCTTTCCCTTTTTCTGCTTTTGAGGGCAAGTCAAAATCTAAAGTTACGGGAACAATATCAATTTTTGTAGTAAAGGTCGTGTTTGATTCATAGCGGGCTGTTATGTTTTTGGGAATATAAGAGAGATTTGCCTTTACTACCTTTAAGTCTCCTTCTTTCCCTAAAAGTCTGACTTTAAATTTTACAAACTCTTCGCCTCCCGGATAAACATCTTTTAAGTCTTCGGTAATTCTTGTTTTTCCGTCTTCTGTTAAAGAATTTTCCGGAAGTTCAAAAATAAGTTTTGGCTGTTCTAAAACAAAGTTCCCGTTGTTTTTATATTTAATGGTGTATTCTATTTCGTCTCCCGTTTTAGCAATCTCGGGCCCTAAAATTTCGAGCTTCAAAATTTCTTTTGAAAAAATACCCTCCCTATAAAACCAAAAGGCTACAGCTCCAACGATTACTGTCAGCAATAAAATAATAAAAATTGTTTTTTTAGACATGCTTTATCTTTTGTTATTATACTATAAATTATGAAAAAGAATGACTTGACAACATATACAAATAATAATTTTCCGACAATTGGTTTAATAATTTTTGCGAGAGCATCTCAATCTTCAGCCTGCTTAAAATTTGCCAATCTTTTTTTAAAATTAATCTTAATATTTTTACAATATCTGAGCTAACTTTTATTGCGATTTTATCTAAGCTAAAGCATTTTTTGCATAGAATTCCGCCTTCTTTGCTTGAGAAATAAAGATAATAAGGATTTAATTTTTCGCTGCATTTAACGCACCTTTGAACTTCCGGCTTGTATCCTAATTCTGAAAAAAAATTCCACATAAAATAAAAATATAATAACCGTACGGTATCGGCTGTTAATTTTTGGTTGTTAATTTTTTGAAATATATCCGATATTAAGTTCCAAAGTTTTTCGTCTTTTTCTTGGCCCTTGATAAAACTATTTAAAAGTTCAGCAATCTTATTTAAAATTATTAATTTTTCAAAATTTTGCGAACAGTTAATTTTTTCTATCACAACAGCATCTGTCAAAGTTTTATGATTTTTGCCTTGGATAAATTCAACCCCTGACAAATAAAATTTATTAATGCCTCCTCTTAGTTTTGAAGTAATTTTTCTTATGGCGCGAGCGCGTACTTCTAATTTTCCGAAATCTTCCGTAAAAATTGTAAAAATTCTGTCTGCCTCAGACCTGTCATCCTTTTTAAAAACAAAGCCTTTTGTCCTGTAGTATATTGCCATAAAAATTTTATTTTACCCCGCCAATCTTTTTAAAAAATTCAATCTTATCTCTGATTTTTGCTTTTTCAGCCAAATTTTTTGCACTAAGCATTTTTTGGTTTAACTTTTTGATTCCCCCCCTTAAATCTGTTTTAGAAATATTTCTGCCATAAGCCTGAGAAAAAACCTCCTTTTCTAATTTTGCCCTTTCTATTGGATTCAAAGTTAAGCCAACTTGTTTTCCTGCCATCCAAACTTTCGGATCCATCCTCAGTTTCTGCCTCAGCTCTATTCTAGACACCTCTGATTTTCCTGCAAATATTGAGCTGTCGGTAGGAGTTTTAGGTTCTGTTTTTCCAATTTTATTATGTATTTCTGAAGAAAAATTTTCTCCGATTGAAAGCGGCTCTCTATTTTTTGGTATTTTGATCTCTGCGCCTTTTAACATTTCCAACCTGTCATTTTGAATTACAGAAGTTTTACCAATTGAAACGGGTTGATAATCATCCAATTTTTTTTCTTCTGCTCCTGATTTTACGCTGACTATTGCGTCTCCTCCCATAACTCTTTTTGCGCGAGGTATTTTTATTTTTGAAAAAATACTTTTTTCTTCCTCTGCCTCGCCGAAGCCTCTGGCGGAGACAGGTTCCTTACCTTTTTTCCCTGATTTTTTTAGCGCGCTTAAACCCTCCTCAATATCTTTTTTTTCTTTTTCATTAAAATTTTTCTTTTGGTCTTTTTCTGTTTCGTTATCCTTGTCGGACTTTTCAATATTCATATATTGCATTTTTGGCCCGTGCGTTGAGGCCATCCGCTCCTGTTTGTTTTTTTCTATTTCCGGAACTACGACTTCAAGATTTTGCGCATATTCGTAATCTTCATTTTTTTGAAATATTTTTTTGAATATAATTTTGATCAACTTCAAAATTGACGCAATAACAAAAACTAAAATCGCAACCGCAACAACAGCAACTAAAAAATAAATAAGAATAAACAGCAAATTTTCGTTATTTTGAAAAATAGAGAAATCAAACATAATGGAGATACTTGGCGGAAAGAAAAATATTTTTCAGCTTCGGGTAGGCTGTGGGTTGGCGAACGCTGAAAAATATTTTTCTTTCCGCCAGAAATTTTTGCTACAACACTTTTTTTATTTTTATTTCGAACCCAGACCTCTGTTCTTTTACAAAAATTTCCGCCGCCCTAAATTCTTTTAGCAAAAAATCTTTATTTTTTTCTATTATCAATTTCTCTTTTTTGGGAACTGCAAACTGAACCGAAATTTTGTCTTGAGGGACTAATTTTGCTTCTTTTCTCGCCACTTGAACCTGCCTGATTATATCTCTAACTATTCCTTCTTCCATCAATTCCTCTGTGATGTTTATGTCTAATTCTACCTCTTTTTCTATTTTTTCGTCAAAAATAATTTCTTTTACATTAACTTCATCTTTTATTAAATTTAACAACTCTTCGCTATTTTTTATTTTTAATTTTTCATTTTTAATTTTTAATTTTTGCAGGGGTTGTCTCACCTTTACTGCTTTTGCGGCTCTTTCTGCTAAAGCCAAATTTACAATATTTCTTACTTCGTCCATTTTCTTTTCTAAATCTTTATCAATTAATTTTTTGTCTATTTTCGGCCAATCGCACAAATGCACCGATTTTGGCGTTCCTTCTGTTTTTAATTGCTGATACATTTCTTCTGCAAAAAACGGCATTACCGGAGCTATTATTTTTGTAAAATTTAAAAGAACATAATAAAGCGCGGCTATTGCCTCATTCCTGTCTGTACTATTTTCAGCTTGTCCTGAGTCCGTCGAAGGATGAAATCTTTTTCTTGACCTTCTCACATACCACAAAGACAAATCATTTATAAAAAAATCCTCAATTGCCAAAACTGCTTTCGCCGCGTCGTATTTATCAAGATTAAATTTTGAGGTTGCAATCAGATGGTCAATTTTAGACAGAATCCATTTATCCAAAATATTTTGCGGCTTTACAGCATCTGTTTTTGGAAAATCTTTTTTATCTACATAAGTATTTAAAAAAGTATATACATTTAAAAGAGTTAACAATTTTCTTTTTATTTCTTCAACCGTTTTATAACCGAATAAAAGATTATCTGCCGGATTCTGCCTGGCGTAAAGCCACCTCATGGGGTCAGCTCCAATTTTTTCTACAGCCTCGTCAAACCAAATGGCGTTCCCCTTAGATTTATGCATTTCTTCTCCTTTTTCATCTCTTACGGAGGCGTAACCAAAAACTGTCTTCGTTGGATTTGCATCCTCTAAAACAGCTGACATAACCAACAAAGAATAAAACCAATTTTTGAACTGTCCGGGGAACGATTCGCATACCAATTCCACCGGAAACCATTTTTTCCAGTAATTTTTGTCTTCAAAATATTTTAGCGTAGAAAACGGCACAATTCCTGCGTCCAGCCAAGGATTTCCGACATCTTTAATTCTTGAAACCGTTTTCTTGCACTTCTTGCATTTTATTTTCACATTATCTATCCAAGGCTTGTGGGGCGAATTTCCTTCAAACTTATTCCAGCCTTCAACCGCTCTTTTTTTTAATTCCTCTTTTGAACCTATAACCTCAAAATTTCCGCATTCGCATTCAAAAATTGGCAAAGCCAAGCCCCAATATCTTTTTTTAGAAATTAGCCAATCATGCATATTTTTCAGCCAATCCAGCTCCCGTTCTTTACCAAAAGAAGGAATCCAATTTATTTTTTCTGCAATTTTCTGCAGATTTTTTCTAATTTTTTCCATTGAAATATACCATTCATCAACAACTCTCCAAACTAATTCTGTTTTGCATCTCCAGCAGGTTGGATATTTATGCTTATAGGGTAAAATTTTAAATATCCAGCTTGCTTCTTTTTTATCTAATTCAATTAAATAATCTAAAATTATTTTTGGATTTTTTTTGGCGTTTTGACCAGAAAATTCACCTAATCCTTCCAAATAGCTGGCGTCTTCACCTATTACTTCTATTAACGGCAAACCTAATTTTTTTCCTAATTGAAAATCTTCCTGACCAGCTGAAACAGCAATATGCACAAGACCGGTTCCATATTCAATGATAATTGGCATAATTCTATTATCGGTAGCTACAACTGTATGAAATTTATCAAAAAACTTTTTTGCCACTTCATTAACTTTTGGCAAATTATCAAATGCAAAAGAATATTTTAACCCAACTAATTTTTTTCCTTTAACTGTTTTTACAATTTCATAATCTTTTTTAAAAATCTTTTCTGCCAAATTTTTAGCCACCCAAAATTTATCTTCTGTATTTCCCTTTACTAATGCATAGTCAATATTTTCATCTACTGCCACGGCAATGTTTGCCGGCAAAGTCCAAGGAGTAGTAGTCCACACCAAAAGATATTCAAACTCTACTCCCGCAATTGGTAATTTAAAATAAATAGAATCGTGCGTAATTTCTTTATATTCTTCTGTTAAAATCTCATGCTGGGAAATTGCGGTTCCGCATCTGGGGCACCAGGGCACAGAATCTCTTCCTTTATATAAATACCCATCTTGCCAACATTTTTTTAAAAAGTGCCAAATAGCATAATTATTTTCATCAGACATTGTATAATAGCTGTTGTCCCAGTCCATCCATTGGCCCAATCTTATTGATTGCGCAGTTTGAACTGCTGAATATTTTTTTACCCTTTCTTTACATTTCTCAACAAACTTATCAACGCCATACGCTTCAATGTCTTTTTTATTTTTAAAACCCAATTCTTTTTCAACCTCAACCTCAACCCAAAGCCCCTGGCAGTCAAAACCGTTTTGATATCTTTGTTCATACCCTTGCATTGCTTTATATCTGCAAAATAAATCTTTGTATGTTCTTCCCCATGCATGATGCACGCCCATTGGGTTGTTGGCGGTAATTGGACCATCTAAAAACGACCAACGTTTCGCGCCCTTATTTTTTTCCCTTAACTTCTCAAAAATTTTATTCTCCTGCCAAAACTTGAGTATTTTCTGCTCGTTCTCTGGAAAGTTGTAACTCATATTTATTTTTTAAAATTTTATTTCCTTGCCCGTCCGTAGCTTTAGCGAAGGAGGGTCGTTCTCCGGAAAATTATACGCCATAAAATTAGTTTAATTCTCTTATTTCTCCTTTGTGAATTCTTTTTTCTAAAGGAAATTCTTTAATAGTTTCTTTTAACGAAAGCCCCATAATTTTTCCCTGCAATAAAAATAAGGGCCCTTCGTGGCTGACGATTAAAATGTTTCTACTTTCGTATTTTTTATCAACATCTTTTAAAAAACTCATCATTCTTTCTAAAATTTGGATATAAGATTCTCCTTTCGGCGGACCTTTTTTTATTCTCTCCTCCTCGCCTTTAAAAGACTTCCACATTTTTTCAGCCGAACCTCCGTTAAAAATCCCAAAACCAACCTCCCTTAACCGTTTATCGACCTTTGGTTTTATTTTTAATTCTTTTCCAACAATTTCCGCTGTTTGCCTGGTTCTCAATAATGGCGAGGTAAAAATTAAACTAATGTTTTTATCTTTAAGTTTTTCTGCCGATTCTTTGATTGTTTCTCTCCCAAACTTTGTAAGCGGATTTTTAAATTTTTCTGGCCAGCAAGACACAATATTTTTAACGTTTGAAATTGCCTGGCCATGCCGCATTATGTAATATTTGTTATTTAATTTCATAATTACATTTTTTCAGGGGATAAAATTCCCATTAAATCCAATGTATTTTTTAAAACAACTTTTGTGGATAAAACCAGCGCCAAACGCGCGTTTGTCAAATTTTTATCCTCCGAAATAACTTTACAGCTTTCATAAAACTTGTGAAAGCTGTCTGCCAAATCCATGGCGTATTGGGGCAACCTTTGCAGTTGATAATCTTTAGAGATATCCTCAATAACTTCTGGCAATTTTATTAATTGTTTTATCAATTCCATTTCGCTAGGTTCTTTTAATAATTTAAAATCCGGCGTTTGCGCTTTTATCTTTCCAAATTTGCGAAGAATTGAGCAAATCCGGGCATATGCATATTGCACTTTAAAAACCGGGTTTTTTTCTGATTTCTCTTTTGCCAGATCCAAATTAAAATTCATATGGGTATTTGGGCTTATCATTAAAAAGAAAAATCTGGCAACGTCCAAACCAACTTCGTCAATTAATTCATCTATTGTTACATAAATTCCTGTTCTTTTTGCCATTCTCACTTCTTTTCCTTTTTCAAAAAGTCGCACCAACTGCATTACAATATCATTAATATTGTCTTTTTCAAAGCCAAAAGCATAAGCTGCGGCTTTTAATCTTGGAACATAACCGTAATGGTCAGCCCCTAAAAACATTATAAGCCCTTCAAACCCTCTTTTAAATTTGTTTTTTAAATAGGCGATATCTGAAGCAAAATATGTTTTTATACCGTCTGCTCTTATTAAAACCCTGTCTTTATCATCACCAATATCTTTTGACTTAAACCACACGGCTCCCTCGCTTTCATATGTAAAACCCTTTTTAGATAATTCGGCTATTGCCTTATCAACTTCTCCTTTTTTATATAAATCTTTTTCTGAAAACCAGACATCGAACTTTATGCCCATCTTTTTTAAAGACGGCTTTATCATTTTATTTAAAATAATTTTTGCAGCGGCTTCTCCAATTTTTTCCGGATCCAAATCGGGGGACTTCCGATGTCCCACAATTTTACCTTTTAAATTCAGAATATATCCTCCTTTATAAACAGCCTCTGCATCGCCGATCACAGAGTGACCCAATTTCTTTATCTGGGCACCCGTATCATTAATATAATATTCTCTCGTAACTTTATAGCCAGATTTTTCCAAAACATTTGCCAGAACATCTCCGCCAAAGCCGCCCCTGCCGTTTCCCAATGTTAAGGGTCCGGTTGGATTAGCTGAAACAAACTCAATGTTTACTTTTTGCCCTTTCCCAGTTTTTAAACTGCCAAATTTCTCCTTCTCCTTTAAAACGGCCGTTAATTGCTTTCTAAAATAATCTTCTGCAATAAAAAAATTAATAAATCCTGGGCCAGCCACTTCAACTTTTTTGAATAGTTTGTTTTTCCCGATTTTTTCTATTATTATTTCTGCAATTTCTTTTGGATTTTTCTCTAATTTTTTAGCCAAAACCAAAGCAATATTAGTTGAATAGTCACCATGATTTTCATCACCCGGAACTTCAACTGAAAAATCCAAAGCTTCTTTTGCTAAATTTTTTACTGCTTTTTCAATTATTTTTTTTATCTCACTTTTCATTGGATTATTGTGCCGATAAATGGCTTGTTGTTTAAAAAATCTTCGAACCTATCTAAATTCTTACCGTTAATCATTGCTACTTTAATTTTTAATTTTTCGGCAATTTTTGAAGCCCGCGGATCAAATGGCATAGACAAGCCCGGAGTCCATTTATCGCCCACAATTTTTTTAAAATCTTTCCAGCTTATTTCTTTAATGGCCTTGGTATTTAGAAATTGTTTTGGGTCTTTATCGTAAACATAATCAACATTTGTAAGATTTATTATGGTTTTTACGCCGAAATTTTTTGCCAGCATAACAGAACAATAATCTGTAGACCAGCCGGGCTTCCAACCGGCTCCCACAATAATATCTTTTGTTGTTTTTACTTTTTTGTTTGGGTCGGTAATAATTTTAGGAAAAGCATTGCTAAAAAATGCCTGCCTTACAACTTCCGCATTTAATCTTGAAACATAAATCCCAATCCAATCTTTATCTGCATCTTTCGCGCCAAACTCTGACAATGCTTTCTGATAATTTCTGCAAATTTTTCCTCCGCCTACAATAATAAAAAAACGCCTTGTACCTAAATATTTTTGCAAAGAGTGCCTAAAGTTCTTTAAAAATTCAATATCAATCTCCCCCGGCGCCACCAGACTTCCGCCCAAAGATATAATAATTGTCTCTTTTATTTTTGATGCCATTTTTTTAGCGTAGCGATATATTATAGTTATTTTTATCATAAAACAACATAAAAATAAAGCCCAGAAACTCCTGATAGATTCTTATAACAGGTTATTACAATCTAATTTTAGCATCCCGTAATATCCACGATCGTATATATTTTGGGACACTTAAATTTCGATCCAAATTGTCTATGCCAACTTAAAAATTTCTTTTAAGTGCTTTTCATTATCAATTGTTTCTAATATGCCAAAACGAACATATCTTCTAATGCCGAAAAATTCCACAATAAAATCTATTTCATTTTTACATTCATAGGGAAAAATGAAAACGCTTTTTTGTAATTCGTAAAAACCTAACTTTTTTATTTTATCGCGTAGGGCATCTCTTCCCCATCTGACTTTTTCGGGCACGTCAAAAGTTAAAATCCTCCATTTGCCGTCCCAATTTTTTTTATCAATTCGCATTTCTTCAAACTTATAGTTTAATGCTTTTAACTTTCCTTTGTCGGTTATAATTATGGTTACTGTGCCATCTTTATTTTCATTCTTTCTTACGCATTTTGATTCATAAAGCTTATTTATTCCGTATTTAAGCTCTTTTTTATTTATTTTTTTCCATTCTTTGCTTACGCCCTTTAGTGTTCTCCAATATTGCCTTGGAGTATAAGAAAGGCTAAGAGCAACACCCGTAAATAAAAGCAATAGAATTTTTTGAGTTGTCGGCTTCATTTCTTAAATATTTACCTATTTTGTATATCTTATTTATATATCTTATAAAATTACTGAAACAAAAACAAGCATCCTTAAATATCTACGATCGTAGAATTTATGGAACGCTATATTATATTTAACAATCGGCTCAACGGCCGTTAAACCGTTAAAAAAATAAAAAAGTTCTGATCAGATAAATCTGACCAGAACTATCGTTTGTGGGTTGCAAATTACGCAAGAATTGCTACTTTCGCTTCCACAAATTTCTACGAGGATTTTTAGGAAAAGGACGCTCCACTGTCAGCAAACAATTTTCGTCCTCTTGCAAAGAAACAACAAATCGGCAGTTCATTTCCCGGTTTAAAAAATATTTCGCCGGCGTGAATTTGTTTTTTATCGTACGCAATGCCTCGTAAGAACCTTCCAAATGCACTTGCCTTGCGTTGGCAAAGGATCGCCGCAGGCGGGCAATAATTTCTTTCTGTTTTAAGCTTTTTGACTTGGGGCAATAACATTCATAAAACCTCTTCCATGCATGGATCGTGACAAAAACACTCCCCGCCTCTTCGTTCTCAATCTGCAACCTGCGCGGCATTTGGGGAATTTCGTGAAGAGTTTCGACTAAGGCGGGCTTAAGGGGAATCTCTCCCAAAACTCTTTTAACCTCATTAAGGTTTTCCATAACTTTGCAAAATCCGCTGGAAGTAAGGTCCCACTCGCCAAATAGCCTGTAGTGCAGAATTCCAAGCAGCTCTCTTGTGTCAATACTCATTAAAAACGCCCTGCTGTCGCCGAAAGGCCTTTTTATTTTGCTTAGCAGTTCTACAAAGCCAGCCACCTCTCTTCTTGTAAGGGAATCCAGAAGCTTTTCTTTAAGCAACCCTTTGGACATTATACGCTCCTTTCTTTTTAAAGAACTACCCCCTTGGTTATATATAAAAATATTAGCATAATAATATAAACTTGTCAACGATGATTTTGTATGATAAGATAGGTTTAAGATTGCTTCGTCGGTTGCGACCTCCTCGCAATGACGAGGATATTGATTATGAAAATTTTTAGTGAAAATAAAAAGGCTTACTTCAATTATGAGATACTCGAGAAATTCGAGGCGGGTTTGGTTTTGGTTGGAACCGAAGTAAAGTCAATTAGGGGTGGGCATATTGCGCTGGCGGGATCTTATGTTGTTTTGAGAGACAAAGAGGCGTTTTTAATTGGGGCTAAAATACCGGCTTACCAGCCCAAAAATGCTCCTGCGGGATATAACCCTGAAAGACAAAGAAAACTGCTTTTGAACAAAAAAGAGATAAATTATTTGATTGGAAAAACAAAAGTGAAGGGTTTTTCGTTAATACCCTTGAAAATATATGAGAACAATGGTAGAATAAAACTCGAATTCGGGTTAGCTAAAGGCAAAAGGAAATACGACAAGAAAGAAAAAATAAAGAAAAGAGATGTTGAACGCGAAATAAACAGGGAGCTATCCGAATAATTTGGGGGTGATTGTTTTGACAAGTGCTCTTTATAAAATATGCAAATCCAGTATTCTGAAAACTGGCTAAACTTTCAGGAAAAACATAATTGCTAATTTATTTAATAAGCAACCCGCGTTAGCTTTCGCTTAATGCGGCATCTTCACCATTGACTCCTAATAAATGAATGAAGGTGTTATATTATTAGGATAGGCAATTTTATTCCTCGGGGAGTTGCCGAGATTTACGAGGATCAGGATATTAAAAATTTCGCCGGTTTCTTATTTAATATCCAAACAACAAAGCTGGCTAAATTTGTAGAATTATTTTAGAAAGGCATTTGGACGGGATTTCAATATCCCCATCTCCACTAAAAATTTGAATAAAGTTTTAATAAACAATTTTATAAGGGCCAAAGAAGTTAGGGTAATTTCAGAAACCGGCGAACAGCTCGGGGTTATGGGCATATTTGAGGCAATTGACATGGCAAAATATAGAGGATTAGATTTAATACAGGTTACGGAAAAAGTTGAACCCCCTGTTTGCAGAATTGCAAATTACGGAAAATACCTTTATTCTTTGCAGAAAAAAGAGAAAAAAATAAAACAGCCGAAGGGCGGAGAATTAAAAGAAATAAGGCTTACCTTTAATATCTCGCCCCACGACATGGAAATACGGGCAAAACAGGCGGAAAAATTTATGAAAGAAGGAGACAAGGTAAAAATAAGCATGGTTTTAAGGGGAAGGGAAAGGGCAATGGGAGAATTTGCAAGGCAAAAAGTAATAACATTTTTAGAAACCACAGACAAATTAATATCAATTAAAGTTGAAAGGGATATAAAACGAGAACCGAGAGGATTCACAATGATTATCTCAAAAAAATAACATGTTGAAAACAAAAAAAGCATTGGTAAAAAGGTTTAAAATAACTAAGAATGGTAAAATTCTTAGGCGTCTTACTGGGCAAAACCATTACAGGTCAAAGAAAACCGGCGAGCAAAAAAGAAAAGGTCGCAAATGGGTTCCGCTGGCAAAATCAGAAACAAAAAGAATTAAAAGGTATTTGAGCATATAATATGTCCAGAGTAAAAAGAGGCACACAATCTAAAAAACGTAAAAAAAACCTGCTAAAACATGCTAAGGGTTTTCAATACGGAAGAAAATCAAAATTTAAACTGGCAAAAGACGCATTAAGGCACGCGTGGACTTATGCGTACAGAGACAGAAAAGCAAAAAAGAGGACTTTCAGAAATTTGTGGAATTTACAGATAAATTCATTGGCCAGAAAAAACGGCATTGCATATGGCAGATTTATTCACGGATTAAAAGATAAAAGAATAGAAATAGATAGAAAAATATTAGCAGAATTGGCAAATAATTATCCTGAAATTTTTGAAAAGATTATAGAGGAGGTAAAAGCCGCTTAGGCGGCTTTTTTGTTTTTTAGAATAAATTCGTTTGCTTTAATTATCATTTTTTTATTTTCTTTTCGCCGGTTTAATATTTCAACTACCCGGTCAAAAGGCAGCCATTCATAATCCTCGTGCTCAAAAGACACCATAACATCTTTTGTTTTTGATTGAGCTAAAAAATATGTGACAAATTTTAAAACTGTTTCCCCAATTTTCAGTCCGCGAGCTATTTGGTATTTATATTTAACCTTGAAAAAAAATCTAATAGTCTCTTTAAAACCGGGCATCAATTTTTCCACTTCAATACCTGTTTCTTCCCGACATTCCCTCAAGGCTGCGATTTCAGGGCTCTCACCCTTTTCAATTAATCCCTTCGGGAAATCCCAAGAATTTGGCTTGTGTTTTAAAAGCAAAAATTTGGTTTCACCATCTTCTTCAAAATAAAAAATTATTACTCCTGCGGATTTTTCTACTGGCATTTTATTTAAAATATTTTAACAATTCTTCGGCTGGCAATGTATTCACTATGTCGCTTTTTTCGGCCCAGCCGCGGCGGGCCATGCCAACTCCATATTCCATTAAATTTAATTGTTCTTTTTGGTGAGCATCTGTATTTATTATCATTTTTACGCCTTCATTTTTTGCCCTTCTTATATATAAGTCTTTTAAATCTAATCTGGAAGACGAATTGATTTCTAAAATAGTTCCTGTTTCTTTGGCTATCTGCAGTATTTTATTAAAATCAATTTGATATTCATCTCTTTGGCCGACAATTCTGCCAGTTGGATGGGCGATAATATTCACATTGGGATTTCTCATTGCTTTTTCAATGCGAGCCATCATTTCTTTTTTTCCCATTTTTAATTGAGAATGAACTCCGGCAATCACATAGTCTATTTGAGCCAAAACTTCGTCTTTAATATCAACGCTTCCATCATTAAGAATATTGCACTCACACCCATGCAGAATTCTAAATTTTAAGTTTTTATTTTTGAATTTTAAATTTAATTGTTTTATTTCTTTGTTCTGTTTTAATATTTGATTTTCATCAAGCCCATTTTCAATTCTCAAAAATTTTGTGTGATCAGAAATTCCGATATATTCATATCCCATTTTAATAGCATGCTTTGCCATTTCTTCAATTGAATTTTTTCCGCCGTCCCAATTTGAATGGCAATGCAAATCGCCTTTTATATCTTTTAATTCTACTACTTTGGGTAATTTTTTATTTAAACCTGCTTCAATTTCGCCTTCGTTTTCTCTTAATTCCGGTTCAATATAGGGCAACCCAATAGCATTATAAACTTCTTCTTCCGTTTTACCGGCAATATTTTTTGGACCGCGGAATAATCCGTATTCACTTAATTTTAAGCCCTTGTCTATCGCAATTTTTCTGGTAACGATATTGTGGTCTTTGCTACCCGTAAAATATTGCAAGGCAGAGCCAAAGCTTTTTTCCTCAACAACACGCAAGTCAATATCAAACCCGGCTTCCATTCTCACCGAAGTTTTTGTGTTGCCCTTTGCCCAAACTTTTTTAACGCCGTCAAGGGAAACAAAATAATCCATAATTTTTTCAGAATTATCAGAAGCAACTAAAATATCGGCATCTCCAATTGTTTCTTTTTTTCTCCTTAAGGAACCGGCTAAACTAATTTGTTTTACTTCTTTTATTGTTTTCAGTTTTTCAATAACATCTCTGGCAACTGGCAAAATTTTTCCAATGAACATTCTGCCCCGGCTGGTTTTTAAAAATTCAATGCCTTCTAAAATATTTTTTTCTGTTTTTTCTCCGAAGCCAAAAAGCGAAGCCATTTTATGTTTTTTTGCAACTCTTTCTAAATCTTTTAAATTTTTTACTCCTAATTTTTGATAAAGTATTTTTATTTTTTTATAGCCTAAACTTTCAACGTTCAATAACTCGCCTATTTTTAACGGCAACTTTTTTTTATATTCTTGAAGCGTTTTTATTTTTTTATTTTTTAGATATTCTTCTATCGCCCCTGCCAAATTTTTGCCAATTCCAGGAATCTCTTGTAGCGCTTTTAATCCGCCTTTTTTATAAATATCTCCCGCATCTTCTTTCAACGCTTCCAAAGACATTGCCGCTTTTTCATAAGCGTATGGTTTAAAATCCACGCCGTCTATTCTTAAAAAATTTGCTATCTCATAAAAAATTTTAGCGATTTCTTTATTTATCATAAAAACTTATGGTCCTATAAACGGCCTTACTGGCGGAGCTACAAAAACTCCTTTGCCCCTAGGAGAAATATCTTTTTTGATAAGAAGCAGAAGCAATACGGAAAAAAAAGTAAAAATACTGACAAAAATAAAAACTATTTTGAAACCGAATATAGCGGCAATAATTCCGCCGACGGCTCCGGCTATCCCGGCTCCGGCGCCCAAAAAAGTGCTCTCTATGCCCCACTCTAATGCTTCTTTTCCTTTATCAATATGCCTTGTAAATATGGCCAGCCACGAAGGAAATGCCATAGACATTCCAACAGCATAAATTATTTGCAAAAAATATATGTGCCAAGGCGCAGAAGAAAAAAGATATCCCAGCGGTATAAAACCAGCTATAAAAGTGCCTGTAACCATAAACCAAAAGTCATCTTTTTCTCCGTGATTTTTATCTAAATATCTGCCAATCGGTATTTGAAGCATTGATTTTACGGCCCAGTAAGAAAGAGAAGCAAAGCCAGCCACTCTTACGGCCGCCGACGCGTCTCCAATAGTAATGTTCTCAATAATAAATATGGCAAAAATAGGCGACAAAAGGCCCCAGCCTAAATTTAAAAAGAAATCGCTGGTTATTAAGATTTTTATAATTTTATTTATTATTTTTGCCATAAGAAAATTTTTAATCTTTAATTTTAAATTATATTGATTATACTATAAATCAAATAACAAAAAAGGGCGGAAGCCCTTTTAAAAAAATTTAGTTTACGCTCTTGGTTTAATTTTATGATGGAATTTTTTAGCCATTTCTTCAACAAACTCGAGCGAGACTGGGTCATCAAAAAATTCTTTTGCCCATTCCCACCATGGCCCCTGGGGCGGCCTTTTATACTTTTTCCAATATTCCATTGCCTGTAAAAAATTTTCGAGGCGATCAGTTTGCTTAAAAAATCTTCCCTCTTTAGTTAAGCCTTTTTCATAGTCATACCACAAATGTTTGATTTCGCCGCTCAGTTCTTTCGGTAAATCTTTAAGAAGTTTTTCTAAGGCTTCTTTTTCTTTTTTGTGTTTTTTCTCGCTTAATCTCTTTTTTTCTTTTTCAGAAAACCTTGGCCAAGTCTTCATAAACTCTCTTCTTTTTTTATTATTTTTGGGCAAAACAGAGTCATAAGGAGTTGTATCGCCAGCATATATTTCGCATAAATCATGAATCAAAGCCATCTTTAAAACTCTTTCTATATTAAGATTTTTTTTGCTGCCCAAAATCCAAACCATTAAAGAGGCTCGAAAAATATGGTCAGCGATGCTTTCTGGGTTTTTTATGTCATTTATCACCCAGCCGCGCCTTGGCATATCTTTTAGCTTGCCAGCTTGATGAAAAAAATTAACTAAATCTTTCATTATAAATAAAAAAAATTAAGGGTTAAAATCGCCCTTAATTTTTAGCCAATTTCGTACTTTATGTTTTTTATTTTATAGGTTGTTTTAATGGGAGAAGAAACAACAATTTCGTCTCCGATTTTATGGCCCAAAAGCGCCTTGCCGACCGGCGACTCATTGCTAATTTTACCCAATGCCGGATTTGCCTCCAATGTTCCCACAATCATAAATTCATCTTTTTCTCCGTCCACGTCTATTTTAACCTTAGCGCCTAAACCAACAATGTTTTGTTCTCCTTTCGAAGGATTTTTTATCAATTTATGATGCTCAAAAATATTTTTGAGTTCGCTAATTCTGGACCTCAAAAAACTCATATCTTCTTGAAAACTAAGAAACTCTGGATTTATATCCTCTGATTCAAAAATTTTAGGAGCCTCCTCTCCAATAGTTTTAGTGCGTTCAAAAGCAACCAATTCGTCATATTCTTTTTTTAACTCCTGCAATTTCTCTTTTGTTATATAAAAAGTCTTTATGTCCATTTTTCTATTTTTTGTGATTTTATCTTATTCTCTTTCCCCAAAAAGTCAATAGCTATATTTGGGATTTATTTCTTTTAGATTTATTTCTTTTATTGCATAAGTATATATAAAAAAATAATATAGAGCAACAGGGTCGCTATTATGCTTAAAAAAAATCCGCTGGAATCCAACGGATTACATTTCGCGGTAGGTTTTACCGATTTATCTTTTCAGCACCCTTTGCGGGGTCTCTCAAACACGCGAAGCACAACTTCACAGTCTTTTTGATCAGCACCGTTTCCTATTCCCATCAGGGTTCTAAGTAGCTCCTCCCAGTCCATTGATTCTTCTCTTTCGTCCCCTCCGCTGAGCAAAACACTGTGAATTTCTCTTTCGTCCGAACTTCTTTGAATAACGACACTTTCGGCTTCTGTTTGAGCAGTCATACCTCAGCCCTCCTTGTTGTCAAAGTTCCTGGTTAGAGTAAAAAATTACCGTTAGATAATTTTACTACCGCCAAGAACGACGTCAAGTGCATAACTAAAATAAAGTTATTTGATTAGATAATTTTTTCTTATTTATTTTTTCTTTTTCCCCAAAAATTTTTATTTTTCCGTAAACTCCGTCGTATCCCGGCTCAATATCAACTTTTCCATTCCTCACCCTTATAATGCCTTCTGCAACTTCAGGCAAACTATATTTTTCTAAATTTATTCTTTCAGATTCTAATAATATTTCAAACTCGCTTCCTAAATTTTCTGTTAAATTATTATAAAATTTATCAACTTGTTTTGAAACAACAGAAACGCCAAGCGACTCGGCAATTATTTCTTGCAAAGGAATTAAGCTTTTAAAAGGTATTGCATTTTCCGGCGCAAAACTTTCCGGCCGGTCTGCTAATTTTTCAACTCTGTTTAAAACTCCAATTACCAAGGGTTTTCCGCATATTGGGCAAAAATTATTGTATTTTTTAGATTCTTTTGGAGACAGCCTCAAATCGCAGTCTTTATGACCGTCGTAATGATATTTTCCTTCTTCTGGAAAAAATTCAATGGTATATAAAAATTTATTTTTATCTTTTATTTTTATCGCATCCATAATTCCCTGATAGCTTAGCTCTGTGTCAAAAACATTTGCCTCCCTGCCAATTTTTTGCGGGCTGTGCGCGTCGCTATTTGAAATTAAAGTTATTCTATCTAATTTTGATATTCTCCAAAACATTTTCGGGTCCGCCGACAAACCGGTTTCTACCGCACATATATATTTTGAATAATCATCAAAACATTCTTCAATAGAATCAAAACCGGACTTGGAACCAAATATGGCAAACCAAGGAGTCCATGCGTGGGCCGGCACAACCAGACAATTCTTGTCTGCGTCTAAAACAATTTTTGCCAATTCTTTTACGTCTAACCCTAAAATGGGCCTTCCGTCTGATTTTAAATTTCCAATTTTATTCAGTTCAAAATTTATTTTATCTACAACCTCAAAAGACGGAGCGAAAACTATTATATGAATTTTTCTAATTTTGCCTCCTTTACTATATATGCAGCTAATTTCAGCTGTTAAAATAAAACGGGTTGACGAGTCAAAATTCTGTAATTTTAAAAGGCCGGGTTCTGCCGGCTCTAATTTTTCCTTCAAGTTTTTCAGCCATTCGGGATGCGTAAAATCTCCAGTGCCCAAAACTTTTACGCCTTTTATTTTAGCCCACTTGTCTAAACTTTCTAAATCCATTGAAGGCGAAGTGGCTCTGGAATATTTTGAATGTATGTGAAAATCCGCCGCAAACTTCATGTTAGTTTTAAAAAAAACTGGGCTAAATCTTTTTTATTAATTAAAAATTCTTTTTTGGATCCGTCTAACTTTACAATGCGGACGCCCTCATTAATATCCTGTTTTACTATGTCAAAATTTACAAACAGCAAATAAAAATTTTCGGCTATGCTAAACCTTGACATATCAATATTTTCTTTTTGGCTACGAACAGCTAAAAATATTTCTTCTTTGCTCTTTTTTGCGCTTGAGCCGAACGCTTTTACTTTTACTATTATTTGTTCAACCGCATTTTTATTTTTTTCCGGTTCGTATTCTCCTTTTCTTTTTATAATTAAATCTGCGCCATTTTTATTTTTTTCTGGTTTAAAAACTATTAGCCGACCGCCTGAACCCAAAACTATGCAATCGATAATTTTATTTTCGACATCCTCTTGTATGTTGTCTGCCATTTAAAATTTATACTTTATATACTTTGTAGCCCTCGTGAACTTTTTCTTTTACCTTTAACCCAACAGAATCTCCTTTTTTTGTTATTTTCACCTCTTTATGGTCAACCTGCATTGAATCAATTGTTTGGTTAAAATCTGTGTTTTCGCCGCCTATAATTCTGATTTCGTCTCCCTCTTTTAAACTGCCCGATAAATCAACAACCGCCACATTAATGTTTGAAAAAAAGTGAGTAATTTTACCTATTGGTTTTTCTTCTTTTTTTTCCATTTTTTAAATTATTATATATATTTTACGCTTGGCTCGACCTTTCTGGCTTTATTTTAACAAAAAATTAATTGTTATTCAATCAAAAACCGCCCCGCAATGGGACGGACTTTGAAAAGGGGGTTTTAATTCTCAATGCTCTCGGTCGATTCTCGAGCCTAAATTCGGACAAATGAATTCAGGTATATACTTTAACCTCCTTCATTAAGAACTATTGTGTCCTTGAGAATAAATCTCTCACCCCCTCTATTTGCATTTTAGTCTTTAAAACAATCTTGTCAATAGATGGTTGGAAATTTTACCCTTGAAAATCTTGTGAACCCAGAGCACGGCACAATTTCAATTCCCTGTTTTTCTCCCGATTCTATCGAGGATGCTCGACTTTGTCGGCACAATTCGTCCATCAATAAATTCATGCCCAAAGAATCAGAAGAAATATGACCGGCTATTACAATGTTAATATGGGCTAATTCCGCTTCTTTTTTGTGCTCTTCAGAAATGTGCATTCCGACAACAGTTCCAATTCCAGCATTTGCCATTTTTTCATAAAGTTTTGGAGAACCTTCGGTTCCTCCCGTAATTTCAGACAAAGCAATTTTTCCGCAATGATTTTCTGGCGAGCCAACAAAAATTTTAGGTCCAACGCTAATTTTCATTGCCTCTTTATACTCTGGTATTTCTTTTAATATATTTATTAAATCAGAAATTCTGTCTATTTTTTTACCCTCAATTATGTCTCGTAAAAATTTTGCGGCTGAATTGTCGGCTGGGGTATGGGAGTTCATTAAATTGACCTTCATGAGTTTTGCCGCATCAACTGTCCTTTGATGGTTTGAAGCGTTTACTCCACGGGCTACTTCTGAAATTCTTTCCTTCATCAACCCTTCTGAAATATTTATCGGCACCCCGTAATAACTCAAAACATCGCATTGCAAATCCATTACGTCTGCCAATTGCGCTAAGCCTTTGCCTATTGGATGGTGGGCAATTATCAAATCAATATCTCCAAGTTCTTTTGCTATTAAAATTTCGGCGGGAGAGATATCAATTCCGACTAAAACTTTTTTTATTTCCTTATCTTCTGTAATATTATAAACACCCGAATCCAAATAAGGATTTTCTAACGCCTCTTTGTCAAACTCTTCTTTTTCCTGCGAAGATAACTTATCAAATCTTTTCTTTTTATCATCTAAAAAATTTTGCACTCCGTCTCTGCCCCGGAAGTCGGCCTCCATTCCTATCCTAATAAATAAACTATGAATATCTTGAATTTTCATAATTTTAACAAATAATAAAAATTATTTTAAAACTTTTATTATTTTTGGCTTTTTGACTTTTATTTTTTCTTTTTTATTTTCTGTTTTTATTTCTTTTAGTTTTTCTGCCGCCGGCTCCGGCTTTTTTGACAGCTTGGTATAAATTTCTGCTATCATTTCATTTTGTTTTTTTACATCAAAAAACTGGCGTCTAATTCGCGCTTTTTCCTTGCGAATAAATATTCTGATTGATTTTGGCATTTTTTTCATATAAATATTACCTGTTAAATAAAAAAGACGTTTTTAGTGTCTTTTACAAATTAACATATATTACATAAAAAAACAACCTAATCGCCATTTAATGCGTCTGTTGCTATCTGCCTGTCGTCCCATGGAATTTTTTTACTGTTTGCAACGCACATCCATGGCTCTGATCCCTTTCCAGTAATTATTACTGTATCGCCCGGCTTTGCCAAGCCAACTGCTTTTTTAATTGCTTCTCTTCTATCTAATATTTTTTCGTATTTTAAATTTGGGGTTTCGGATTTCGGATTTCGGATTTGCGAAAATCCGCTTTCAATTTCTTCCATAATTGAAAGCGGATTTTCGTCATACGGATCTTCATTAGTGATAAATATTTCTTTGCAATATTTTTCTGCAATTTTTCCAAGCATAGGCCTTTTCCATTTGTCCCTTCCACCACCGCAACTCCCAAAAACGCAAATCAACCCGCCATTGTCATTCCCACGAAAGCGGGAATCCAGAGTTTTATAAACCGCCTCTAATTGTTCTGGTGTATGCGCATAATCAACAATAACTTGAAACGGATCTTTTAATACCACTTCCATTCTGCCTGCAATTCCTTTTACTTTTTCCAGAGCCGTTTTGCAAACCTCAAAGTCAATATCATAAACTTTTGCAACACAAATTGCCGCCAACGCATTGTAAATATTAAATGCGCCCAATAATGGAATTTTGAATTCTGCGTCTTGAATTTTGAATAATAATCCGCCGTCAGTTGTTTTAATATCTTCCGCTATTATATTTTTAGTTTTTAATTTTAAATCTGTTGATGATACAATTCTATGGAATTGTTCCGTAGTCTTAATGCCGAATTTATAAACTTCAATAGAGGGAATGTCTAAAAAATATTTTGAGTTTTCATCATCGGCATTTATAACGTGGATATTTTTTGTTACGCGGAATAATTTTAATTTTGCATTTCTGTAATTTTCAAAACTGCCGTGCGACTCAATGTGCTCTGGCGTTAAATTAGTAAAAACCGCTGTGTCAAAATTTATAAATTTATGCCTGAATTGCCTGATTCCTTCTGATGTAACTTCTAAAACAATAAATTTGCAACCGGCATTTTTCGCCTGTTTTAAAAACCTTTGAATTACAAAACGGCCGGGCATTGTCATTTTATATTTGTTTTCCCATTCTTTCTCGCCAATTTTAAACCTGATTGTGGAAATTGAGGCGACTTTATTTCCCGCTTGTTCTAAAATTCTTGTTATAAAATCAGTGGTTGTTGATTTTCCGCTGGTTCCGGTAACTCCAATAATTTTTAGATTTTTATCTTTACCCGAAAAACCATACAAAAAAGCACCCAGCAAAGCCAGTTTAAAGTGATAAACACTTAAAATCCATTTTGGTATAAATTTTTTGAGTAATTCCTTATTTGTCATTTCCCTAAATTTTTCAAGGCAAGTTTTACACGGTCTTCGGTTTTTTTAATGTCGCTGGGAACTTGGCTCAAAGCGTCTTTTGCCTGTTGCTTTGAAAAACCGAGCTGGATTAAAGCTGACTCAGCTTCATCGACAGAACCTTTAGATTTTTGCCCAAGCATTTTTATTTTCCCTGTTAACTCCAAAATTATTGTCATTGCCCTTTTACTGCCGATACCTGATACTCCTTCAAATATCTTTTCGTCCTGCGCTAAAATTCTTTCTTTGATTTTTTCTAATGGCCCTACTGAAGCAATTTCCAAAGCAGCTTTTGGACCTATTCCATGAATATCATTTAATGTTTCAAAAAAATCCAATTCGTCATAGGTTAAAAAACCATAAAGGTCTAAGGCCTCTTCTTTAACATTTTGAAAACAGAATAACTTGATGTCTTGGCTAATTTCTGACAATTTTAATAAGGTTTGGCGCGACAAAAAAACCTTATAGCCAACGCCAGCCACTTCCACGATTATAAATTTGTCTCTTTTTAATATAATTTTACCTTCTAAGTAAGAAATCATTCTATTTCGTCATTGCGAGGCAATCGCAATTGACGAAGCAATCTCAAAATATAGATTGCTTCGTCGCCTGCGGGCTCGCTCGCAATGACAGTGTGTTATAATTATTGTATATGCAATTTGAGTTAAAATCAAAATTTAAACTTGAGCGCGCCGCCGACCTCCGCGACTTAATAAAAAAACTGAAAACCTAAATACATATTAACGTGGCGATCGCTTTGTTATTAAGTATTTAAAAAATTAAAAATGAGAATATAAAAACGGACTGAGACAAGGCCGTTTTTATAAAATTATTTTTGCTCTAATTTTTTAGCCTTCTTTTGCATTTCCAAAAATTGACTTATCGGCATAAATGTTTTTCCAAGTTTATCTTTAACAGTTACATAATTCCCTTCCACTTTAATAAACTCACCATTTTCGGTACCGCTTCCCTGCACCCTATCAATGCCAGCGACAACTTCTTCTCCCGGTTTATAATCTTCTATCTTTTTTTCTTGCGATTCGGTAGTTTCTGTTTTTCTTGATGGTATAGGAACTGGTGGCAAATCATATTTTGGTTTTTCTGCCGTAAGGACTTCAACTGCCGCTTCTTTTTGGAGCAATTTATTTTTTGTTCTATTTTCAACGGCCTGAATAATTTTATTTGCTTCTTGAATTATATCTTCTGTTATTTCACCCTCTTCCCAAATTTCATCAAGTTTTTTATGTTCATCGTCGGTAAAACTATCAGACATTCTCGTGGCTCTTTCTATTATATTTTTTGCCCTTTGCTCAGTTGTTCCACCCTGAATTACCTCAACAGAACCTCCTGTATGCACATTAAATTTAGCATTTCTTATATTATTGTCTGTCGGCGCAAAATCTGTTTCAAGCGCTGAAACTTGGCTTTGTTCTGTTTCTGAAAGCGGAGGCGGTTCCTCTTGTGGCTGCTCTGGCAAAGGTGGCGGCTCAACAACAACTGGCAAGGCATCAACTTCTGACGGCGGTCTGCCGCCCCTTTTTGATATTTTTTTTCCTTCCGCAACCGGATAAATTTTTCCCGCTATCTCAAAATAATATTTTCCGTTTTTGCCCAATATCAATCTGCCGTTTATCTTTTCTCCGTTCTGGCCGTATTTCCCGCTTTCCCGCGCCTCGTTTATTATTTTTTTTATTTGTCCTGTTTTTAAGTTTCCTTTTAATAACCTTTTTGCTGTGTTATAAAGCCCTGACTTTTTTTCATAAATTTCCTTAGCTTTATCGGTGAGTATTTTTTTAAATTCTTCACTTTTTGGGTCAGCTTTTTTACCCAGCTCTTCTTTTACAACCCCAACCAAACTTCTGCCCAACATTTCTCCTGCCAATTTTACAATGTTCCTCGATAAAGCTGAAAAAATTTTGTTAATAATAGCTAACTCTTCTTTATATATTTCAGGGAGCAACCCTTTTTTTGCCAAACCCTTTTTTTCTTTTACCAGTTCGTTTGCTCTCTTCCATGCAATTTCAAAATCAGAAATCTGCCGTCCCAACTTATCATATTCTCTCTCTTTTTTTTCTGGTTCCGGCGCTTTTTCTTCTGCTTTAGATTCGACGCTTAATGTTTCTGCTACCGGTGGAGGAGTAAGATCCTGCGCGGGTTCTGACGCGCTTTCTTTGGGTTTTTTTGCTTCTGGATTTGTGCCGTATGTAGGAATATCCGCTTCTTGTCCCTGCGTAGATATTTGTGCTTGTGACAGATTTTGTTCAACAGCAGAGGTGACTACTTCTGGCTGAGACGTGTCAACTATTTTTTCTGCAGGAATTTCTGACGATTCCGGGTCGCCAGACGCAGCAATTTTTTTTGCCAAATCAGTATTTATCGCGTCTATTATTTTTCTAGCATCGGATTCGTCTATTTCGCCCTGCCCCTTTTCAAAAGCAAAAACTTTTGTCCCTTCTCCCGCTGTCTGGGGAACATGCGACTCCACCTCTGGCGCAGATACTACCGATTTCTGCAAGTTTGCCATAATTCCTTTTAATTCCGACAGTTCGCCTTCTGTAAGGAGTTCTTCGTCTTGTATTAGCAATCCTATTTTTCTAATAGCCCTGTTCGCATTTTCATTCTCTATAGATTTAGCTATATCATTTTTCCTTTTTTGCGAGATAGTTTTTATATCAAGACTTTCAAAAGTAGCAAGCTCGTCGCTAAACTTTTTTTGCTTGCCATCCACGCTCTCTACCGATGGCGGGTTTTTTGGCCGCTCTTCTGGCGATTGGCTTGGTATTTCTGCCATAAATTTTTATTTATTTTTTTATTACTATTTATTTTTATTCAGAAAACGGAAATTTTTTGTCTAATTCCTTTTTTCCGCTTTGGTTAATTTTCTAAATGGCTCTGCGATTTCTTCTATTATTTTATATATTGCGTTTCCAATGAGCCTATTTTTTTCTTTATCCTCTTTTATTCGCGGAAATTTTGTTTCAACTTTTTTCTTTGCTTCAGCATATATGTCGTCCCTTCCGGAAATCATGCTTGCCAACTCAAACATGGCTTTGGCAAGCATTTTATGATTTTCGCGCCCTGCCTCCAACTTTTTAAATGCCTTTAATTTGCTCGCCGTTCTTCTGCCCGTATCTATTTTTTCCGCTAATTTTCTGTAGCGATTTTCCTCATTTTGTAATTTACCTAACGCTTCCCGCCTCTGTTCTTCGGTCTCTATTTTTCCATTTAACTTTTCTATTAATTTTTTGCTTTCTTCAGAAATTCCATATCCTTCTTTCGAAAATTCAAGCACAGACGGGTCCCATTCTTCATTTATTATTTCTTCTGTTTTATTTCCTCCGTCTAAAGGATATGCAATACCTTTTATCAATTCTAATTTTGAATAATTTAAAAATTCTTTTTTTCTGTTTTCCCACTCCGCCTGCCCTGTTTTTCCCCACTCTTTTTCAAACTGAGCGTTAAGCTCATCGGCGGACTTTTCGGATCTTTTTTCTTCAATTTTTTCTTTATAGTCTTTTATTAATGTGTCAAAAGATTCTTCCTGATATGCTTTTTTGTCAAAAACCAATTCCGTGCCCAAAAATTTAAATCTTATTTTTTTAATATCCTCAATATTGTGCCCCGATTGCAAGAGAACAATAAGCTCTTCTTTTTTAACATCAATACCACAGCCGAACAGTCTCGCAATTCCTCCGGTTTTAATTCTGCCTGTTTTTAACAACTCTTCCTGTATTTTTTTGTCGCATTTATTCAGAGCTTCTCTTTCGCTACTCTCTGTCAATGCCTTAGAATTCGCATCTGTTTTTTCGATTATAAAATTTGATCTTTTTCTTTCTTTAAAATTTTCAAAACTTTCAAAAGAGCGATCAGTTATTTTTTCGGCTTCCTCTAAAACATTTCTTCCCGAAATGTCCTTTGCCAATTCCTCCATGTCTTCTAATTTGGGTTCATGGTTTTCGCGCTCCAATAAAAAACCTAAGACCAACCTTTGATTTTCGTTTGATACTTTTTTTGTTTTGAATTTTTTCAGTAAATCTTTTATTTTTTCGCTTTCTTTTACTAATGCCTCTTGCTCTTCCGGCGCAATGTTTTTCCAATCTCCCAACTTAGCCTCTACATTAGATAATTTTTCATTTAAAAAATTTTGAACTTTTTTTTGCAAATCGTTTGATGCCTCATTCTTTTTTGGCCCAATTTTTGGCTTTTCTTTTATTTCAGATTCCGCTTCTATTTTTATTTCTTGCGTTAATTCTGCGGCTGAAACTATGGCCACTGTTTCCGGAGCTTCTTGTGTTGGCTGCGGCTCTTGGTCAGGAGGAGGCGGTGGCGGTTTTATGTTTACTATTGGTATTGGATCACCCGTCGGATTTTTTTCAGGAGGAATTTGTTGAGTTTTTAATGCGGCTGTTTTATTTTTTAATTCTTCCAACTTTGCCTGTAATTCTTCTATTTTTCCTTTTTTATCATCTGCGGCTTTTTCTTTTGAAACCTTCAGATAATTTTCGAAAAGCAATAATTCTTCATTTTCTATTTTATTACCGACTCCTTCTATTGTTTTTTTTATATATGTAAAAATTTTAGTATTTATAGGCGATATTTCAGCTTTGGGCATTTTAAATTTTTCGACTTGCTGATTAATCATTTCCACAATTATACCCGTTCCTGGTTTTACATCTTTTTGCTCAAGAGAAATTAAGGCGCTGTTTATGTCGCTTATTGTTTCATTTAACAATTTTACTCTGGTTTCTTTGGACTTTGTTCTTTTTGATTTCTTTTCAGGGTCATTTTTTGTCAATCCGTCCAACTTTTCTTTTTCCTTTTGCAAATCTTCTATTCTGGAATTTTTAAAACCCTCTAAAAAAATGGAGATCGCGCCACTTCTTGCTTCAAATATTTCTTCTTCTGTTTTAGATTTTTCTGGCTCTGGCGGTTTTAACGCTTCTGGCTTTGAAGGCTTCAACGCTTCTTCTTCCTTCATTTGCTGTCTCATTTCATTATATCTCTTTCGTTTTTCTTCTTCGGGAAGTTCAAAAAAATTAACAGCAGGTTGTTCTGCATTATCAGGAGATGGCTGGGATTCTGGATTTTTTATCATATTTTTTAAAAAAATTAATTATTTAATTTTACCATTTGCAAAATTTTGCGTCAAATCGTATAAAATTTGCAAAATAAAAAGGGGACGACTGCTCGTCCCACACGACTCTATTTAAAGAGCCCTTGTTTTTCAGAGATTTTTTTCTCTGCAATGTTTTTCCAATGCTTGTAAAACTTTTTCCGGGTTATGCCTGGTTTTCCATTTCCGCACTAAACGGGAGCCGTAGGATTTTACCACGTCTCTTTGCCAACCGCTTTTCCAAAAACGCCAGCCGCGAATAATCAAAAACGGAAAAGCAATCAGTCTCAAGAAAACGCCCACAAAACTGAATGGGCTGTAAAACCAATTCATAAGCTTCATAGGAATCTGCTGAAACTCCCGCAAAGACATATTTTTGGGGGCAAAACATGCCCAATTGCCGTCGTAAAAACGCCACGGAACAAGCTCAAGCGGAAAGAGCGACCCATCGGCCTCTAATCGCCTGCGCAGATCAGTGCCAGCTATCGGGAAAGCCTTTAATACTTGCACGCTTTGCAATTTTGCCTGCGCTATAAACGTCTTGAATCGCTTTGCCATTTGCAGAGCAGTTAATTGACTTTGGCCGTTTTTAGGCGGATAGCCAAAAATAAACATGCCGTGGACCCAAAAATTTTTTCGCAAAATTTTTGTCCATTTTAGCATGTCGCGCGACAGATATCCTTTCCGTATGGCTCTTAAGTCTTCGTCTATCAGCGATTCAAGACCAACGAAAACAGTTTTTACTCCCGCGTCAACCATTGCTTTTACAAATTCGGTATTTTCTGCCGAATCAAGCCGAATTTGCACCGAAAAATTCAACCGATTCCCATACCTTTGCTTCACTATGTGAAAAAATTCAATGGTTCCCGCCATGTCCTCTTCAAGCCGGTCATCAACTATAAAAAACTTTTTGGCTCGCCTGGTTTCTACCAGCCAATTTACAGTTTGAAAAAGGTGATAAGCGCTTGCTGAATGCACCCCACCTTTGACACTGCAAAATTCGCAGTTAAATCTACATCCTCTGGTTCTGCTAATAGGATAAAACTTCAGCTTGACATACTTTAACAGCCCAAAATCAGGGTCTGGTAAATCGTCTAAATCCTTAACTTCGTTTCTCAAAGCAACCAACGACTTGTCCATATCGGGAATCTGTTCAATTTGCACGGCTTGTTGATCGTTGTGGTAAACTCGGCCTTCAACAGAAATTCCCTTAAACAAGTAAGAAACACCGGGCACCTGGTAGTGCAAAGGGTTTCCCATTTTAGCGTTGGTGAGTATTCCACGAATAACCGGCTCGCCATCGCCGTGCACAACCAAGTCGATGTTATGGCGCAACGTTTCCTCTGGGCAGTAATGCGCGTGCCAGCCGCCCGCAAGCGTGGTAACGCCTTGCGATTTGTAAAATGCTGACAGCTCCCAGACGCGTTCAATCATGCTCGAAAGCCCGCAGCAAAACCCAACAACAGTGGCAGGATTTTCTTTTTGCAGGGCCTCGTGATCGGGCAAGCCATCTTTGGTTTTTGGCCCGCGGTAGTTGTTTTCGTTGATTACTTCTACCCGCCAGCCCCACATCTTATTTGCCACAGTAGCTATCATAACCGACCCCAAATCTGTGGTAGTCTTTGCTGCTCTAGTGTAAATGTTGATATGGGGAAACTTCGCAACTATAATTCGAAACAACGACCAATTTGTATTGTCCACCGCATTCTCCTTGCGACAAAATGTCAACGAGCAAACAAAATTGTCCGCATTTATAATAGCATCGCCAACGGCCTTTGACAAATAAAAATAATTTTGCTAAGATAATTTTATAATAAAAAAATATGGCTATAACAAAATCAGCAAAAAAAGCTCTTCGCCAAAACATAAAACGAAAAGCTCATAATCTCGTTTACAAAAACAAAATAAAAAGCCTTGTAAAAGAGACTCGCTCTTTAGTTTTGGCAAAAAAAATCAAAGAAGCAGAAAATATACTGCCAAAACTATACCAAGCCTTAGACAAGGCCGCGAAAGTCGGGGTGATTAAAAAAAATTCAGCATCAAGAAAAAAATCCAGGCTGACTAAATTCGTGGCAAAGGCTTCAAAATAACTATACTTCTGATACCAACAAATCCAACGCTGTTTCCGGATCAACTTTTCCTGTTTTAATGTTCAAATCTATCAGAAAAATTTTCTGGTAGATTTTTTTTAGCTGGTCAAAAGAAAACTGGCTACAGAGATAATAATTTTTTTTAACCACAAACGGATGCAACCCGCTTTTTTTTGCTATGCTGGCATAATCATTTCCCTTTTCTATTAGTTCTTTTATTATTAAAAGACTTCTAAATTGATAGGCAATCATTGAAAGAAGATATAAAACATTGTCGCCGTTGTCTATGTGTTTGTGTAAAAAAATCAAAGCCTGTCTTTTGTTTTTCTGCGCCAGCGCGTCTATGGTTTTAAAAATATCATTTTCAATTTTTGGTCTCATCATTAGCTCAATATCTTCTTTTTTTATTAATTTTCCAGCTTTAAAGTCAGCTAATTTTTTGATTTCATTTTCTGCAAGCCATAAATTGTTTCCGATAGAATTCAAAAACATATTTTTTGCCATAGGATCAATTTTTGCTTTTTTGTTTTCGAATTCTTTATCTATCCACGCTAAGAGCGGCCCGCCAGCTAATAAATTAAACTCTTGCGATTTTGCCTCTTTTTTGAGAGTTTTAAAAAACTTGCTTCTTTCGTCAACCGCCTCTTTTTCAAAAACGATGACAATATCTTTTATGCCCTGTAAATTTTTTATTTCCTTTAAAAAATTCTCCTGAAAATTTTTATCCTGAAAAACGTCAATTAAAATTATTAATTTTTTTTCAGCGAACATTGAATTGACCCTTAAATTGCTGTAAAAATCTTCAAAGTTGTTTTTGCCGTCTTTTGTATCTATTTCAATTAAATTCAACCCAGACTTGTGAGTTTCTTTATAGTGCGCAATTATCTCCTCCAATTTTTTTTTAGACCTGTAAGAATCTTCTCCGTATAAAAATATAATCATTGCCTTTAAAATAGACCGTATGAGCCCCGCCCTCACACTAAACTTCACACGAAATTATTTATTCTAAAAATAATTCTGAATATTCGGCCACATCTTTTTTATACTCTATCCAATCTTTTACAACACCCTTTAAACCTTCTACGCCGCCCATCATCTCTAACAAAAATCCTCGCTCGGTGACAGAAGAAAAATTTTTTATACCAATGCAATCCTGATAGCTTGACCATTTATATTTTACTAAAAAACCTTCGACTTCTTTAATAGTGTGGTTTCTTATTCCCAATTCTTTCCAGCCCGGCTCAATTAGAGCGATTGGATTTGTAAAAATATACGAAGTTGTGGCCATAAATTGGTTATCGTTTTTTATATGGACACTTTGAAATCTATCCTGAAAGACATATCCTTTGCGCTCATATTTTTTATTAAAATACCGCCCATATCCTCCGCCCACTTTGCTCATAAATTTTATTATTCCGCCATCTTTTATTTGTTTAAGAAGCAAATGAATATGATTTGGCATAAAACAAAAAGCTAAAACATCCACGAATCTGTTTCGCTGGTCCAATTGTAAGTTCGTGTGAGTCCCGCCCTCACACAGTTTTTCTAATTGTTTTTCTACTGCGCGATCACGTCTTCTGTTAAAAATATTTACTGGATTCGCATTATTAAATTCGTAGATTGAATATATTCCCCGAAAATAATCATTAACATCCTTAAATAACAAATTTTTATCAATGGCTTTTGAATTAATATGATAAATGTCTCCTGTTGCAAATTGATCTTTTCTATATGGCATAAATTAGTAAAATAGAGATCGGATCTCTATTTTCTTTACAAAAATATAATCATGTTATTATTTATTTTCCCACTTAAATTGGAATCTATCCACCTTATATTTTACTGGCGATTTTATTTTTGGCAATTCAATTTTATCCCGCCTTTCAAATTTCACTTCGTCGGCCTTATTTTTCCCAAGTAACTCCTTTTTAATCAGCTTTAACTTCCATAGATCAAGAGCCTGAGGATTTCTTAAAGCAGCTACCATGCTCTCGCATAAATCTTCATCTGGACTGCTTCGGGCGTATTCTGAAACACACCTTTTAGGATCTATAGGATCATAATCTAAGCAGTCTTCGCCACCGCCTGGCATTTTTCTTTTTTTCTCAAAATCTTGCTCAAGCACCCAAAACTTTTTTATCCATTTGTTTATGAAATCCAAATTTATTTTGCGGATATTGTGTGAAAATTCATGTATTAAAACAGCGTCGAAATTGGAAACTCCTTTTATTCTTCCGTAAGGAGCAATTTGTCTGCCTTCAGGATTAATTCGAATAGAAGATATCCTCGGGAGATTATATCCCCGAAAATTTTCTCCACTCTGAGGATTTTGTTTCGAAACATTATCCATCAAAATATATTTTATTTCCGATAACAATCTGCCATCAACTGCCTGCGATAAATCCCTAAGCGCACTTTCTAGTTCTTGAAAGTGTTGTTGTTCTAAGGGCTCCCCAAAATTATATAAAGTTATTTTATGACCTCCGATATCTATTTCAACCTGCTCTTTTGGTGAACCTTTTTCCTGCCATTCTTCCTGTAACCACCAATTTTCATTTTTTAATTTTTTTTTGGCTTCAGATTCTATGTTTGTATCCGAATCTTCGGGAATATTAATTTCCAGAGCAGAGTCAAAGCCGGGCTCACCCTTACTAACTTCTTCAAAAACAATATCTTCCAATTTTTCATATTGAATTTTTTCTCCTCCGTTTGATTTTTCAAAATTCTCCATTGTCATAATTTTTGGCAGTGGGGGCAGAAAAAAGCGCTTCTGCCTCCAAATTTTATACGCTTAATTTTTGTTCCGCATCTGTGGCATTTTTGATTTTCTCTTTGATAAGCTTTTCTTTCTGCGTCAAAATTTCCTTTTTTACCTTCTACATTCCTGTAATCAGAAAAACTTTCACCGCCTAATTTCACTCCCAGCTCTAAAACTTTTCTAATAGCTCGGTATAACAATTTTAACTCTTTATTGTTTAATTTTGCAACACTTTTTTCCGGGTGTATTTTTGCAACCCACAAAGCTTCACTGGCATAAATATTTCCTATGCCCGCAATAATTTGCGGATTCATAATTACCTGTTTAACTTTACCATTTTTATTTTCTAAAACCTTTTTAAATTTTTCGAAAGTAAAATTTTTATCTAATGGCTCTGGCCCTAAATTTTCTAATTCTTTTTTTAATTCATTCGTTTTCCATAGTTCAACTTTGGCAAATTTTCTGGTATCAGAAAGCGCCATCATTTGCCCGTTGTCTAAAAAGAAAATCAAATGCAAGAATCTGTTGTAGGGATCGTTTAACGGACCCTTTTCAGCCGGCATCCACATTCCATTTTTCATATTCCATATTCCATAAAGTAAATGCCCTGTCATTTTTTGATGCACCAATAAGGAATACCCTTCGGTTCCGTTCAGGGCGGATCCGTTTGACAAATCAAAAATAATATTTTTTGCCCGCCGCCAAATTTTTTTAATTTTTTTATTTTTTAATTCTTTTTTAAATTGTTCAAAGTCTTTTGGCTTTTTGACTATTTTTTTCCAATCAGACCACACATCAATAAAGGCCCTATTCAGGACCTTTTTGTTTAACCCGTTTACGGTTGTTTGAACTTCAGGCAGTTCGGGCATATTTTTTTACCGTTGTTTTTTACCTGCCTGACGGTAGGCAAGTTTTGGTTTTAAACCGTCCATCTGTTTTTTCAAATCCGATATTTCAGCTTCTTTGTTTTTTGCTCCTTCCTGCAGTTTTTGAGAATCATTTATCATTTTTTCAAGCTCTAACGTTCTGTTTTTAACTTTTTGTTCTAACGCGCTTATCGTTTCCTCTAATGCCTCTGTTCTCGCTTTTACTTTTATATCAACTCTTTTTTCTGTCGCCTCAATTATAGATTTATTTTCTTCAAGTTTATCAGCTAATTCATTAAAAACTTTTGCCAATTCTCCGAGCTCATCTTTTGTTTCCAAATAAACCCTGGATGACAAATTTCCTTTGCTCAAATCTAATGCTCTTTGCAATATTTTTTTTACAGGAGAAACAAAGTTTTGCCCAACCGCAAAACCAAATAAAAAAACATACACGACTACAATTGAAAAAACTATATAAAAATTAATATCTAATCTGCTGTAATCCAGCGCCGCAAAAACAGTGATAATAAAAAGTCCGGAAAAAATTATTGGGAGGGCTATTTTAAAAGTGATATTAGCCATAAATTTTTATGTTACTTTTAATGATGGCAGGCGGTCTATTAGCGAAATAAACCCCAGATCAACTAATTTTTTTTCAACTTCATTTAAATTAAATTTTCCAAAAATACAGTCTTCTAAATTCCAGCCCGAGGCTGGTCCGCCTTGGGCGGAAAAATCCAAAGGAACATCCTTCCTCGTTTCAACTAGACGGAGTGATAAAAATGCGCTTTCTTTATTTGCCCTTAGAGATTCTTTTACTTTTGGTTTTAAAGCAGCGGTGTCTGTTGAAAGCTCGTCATAAAGATTTTTAATGCTTCCATATTTTTGTATAATTTCTGCCGCTGTTTTTTTACCGATTCCCGAAACCCCTGGTACGTTGTCTGAAGGGTCCCCGGTTAAAGCCTTAAAATCATTCATCTGTTCTGGGGCTACTCCGAAGCGTTCTACAACTTTATTTTTGTCATATATAATAGTATCTTTTATTCCCTTACCTAAAGTATAAACTTTTATTTTGTCTGAAACAAGTTGTAAATTATCCAAATCTCCGCTTAGTATGAAAACCGCAAGATTATCATTCTTTGCGGCAGTTGTCGCAATTGTGGCGATTAAATCATCCGCCTCAAAACCGTCTTTTGCGAAAACAGGAATTTTAAACGCCTCTAAAACTTCTTTTGCCACCGGTATCTGCGAAATTATGCCGTCGGGCGTGGCGATTCTGTGCGCTTTATATTCTTTATACTCTTGGTGTCTAAAAGTTTTTGCTTTTGTGTCAAAACAAGCAACAACATATAACATATAATCGGTTCGCTCGTTCGGAGATAAAAAGTGTTCTTTTTCTCTCCTCTCTCCCTGCCGATTATAATCTACTTTTAAATCTTTTATTGCTTTAAATAAAGTCAGCAAATATCCATAGACAGCTCCGGTTTCCTGTCCGTTTTTTGTCATCAGCGGCGGCAACGCATGAAACGCCCTGTGCAACAAAGCATTAGAATCTATAATAATTAATCTTTTTTTATCTTCCATATTGCTATTATACCACCTTCAGCTGTTTTGAGTTAATAGTTATTTCCCTTTTACTTTGGTCAACCCTTCGGCGTAGCTCAGGGCAGGTAAATTTAATTGAAATAATATTTTTGGGGAGATATTTTTTTATCTTTTCTGGCCATTCAATGGCGACAATGTTTTTTGGATTTGAAATTATTTCTTTAAAATTTAATTCCAAAATTTCTTCTGGTTTGTTTATTCTGTAACAATCTATGTGAAAAAATTGATGATACTCAAAATCTGACGGCCGTCCATTTTTGAGTATCGGTGAAATTTGGAACTTTTTGAATATGACAAAAGTAGGACTCAATACCTTGTTTTTTATACCAAGACCTTTTGCAAAACCTTGTAAAAAAGTTGTTTTTCCTCCACCCAAATTTCCGCTCAAACCCAAAACCACCGCTCCTTTTTGTTGCGATTCTTTGGCTTGCCCTGAGCAAAGCCGAAGGGCAATATTTTCACCCAGCTTCTGTGTTTGCTGGAAACTTTTTGTTGTATACTTCTTTGACACTTGATTTATTTTTTAAAATAATATAGTTTGTAATAATCAATAAAAAACATGGAAAACTTAGAACAAGCCTGTCTGCCGGACGGGCAGGCAAAACAACTTATTAGCGATTCTAAAAATATTTACATTATTCCTAACGGAAATACCGAGCCAGACAGCGTGGCCACCGCTTTGGCTCTTTTTTATACTTTAAAAGAATTAGACAAAAATGTAAACATCATCATGGACGAAGAGCTTCCAGAAAACTTGAAATTTTTAATTCCTTCTTTAGATTTTATTTCTTATCCCAAAAATTTTGTAATTTCAATCCCAAGCAAGGCGGCTAATGTTTCGCAAATTTATTACGACAAAGACGAACAAGGATTAAAAATTCATTTAACTTTAAGCAATGGCGTTATAAAAAAAGATGACGTTTCTTTTTATTTTTCCGATACAAAACCAGACCTCATAATTACTTTGGGAATAAAAGATTTTAAAGACCAGATGTCAAAAAAAATGGACTCGTTTGGATTTTTATTAGATTCGCCTATTTTAAATATAGACAACCCTTCGGCAAGCTCAGGGCAGGCTACTTCGGCAAGTTTAGTGCAAGAAAACAAAAATTTTGGTAAAATAAACTTAATAAAGGATTCCTCTTTGGCTGAAATAGCCTTAGACCTGATAAAAAACCCGCATATTGAGTTAATAAAAAAAGAGGCGGCAACGTGTTTTCTGGCTGGGATTACGGCTTTCACGGAAAATTTTGGAAACTCAAAAGTGACTCCCGAAACCTTTAAAACAGCAAGTTTGTTAATGAAAAGAGGAGCCGATTTAAAGCAGATAAAAGATAATCTTTTTAAAAAATAACAATAATTTAATAAAATATGGATACAGCGCAAAAAAAATTGCTTGGATCGGTAACAATTTCTCCAGAGGTTATTTTGGAAGTGAACAAAGAAGTAAAAAATATTGTCACTTTTGAAGAAAAAATTAAAAAATATATTACTGGAGACACTACGGGGCTTTTAGATGTTGTTTTATTCGGAGCTATAAAATTAGAAGCTTCCGATATTCACATAGAACCGCAGGAATCAGACGCAAGATTAAGAATAAGATTAGACGGCATCTTACAGGATGTTGTTTTTTTTGACCAAAAAATATACCACCATTTAATTTCAAGGTTAAAACTTCTGTCGCATTTAAAACTCAACATAACAGACAAGCCCCAAGACGGCAGGTTTTCAATTGAAATTGCCGATTCGTTGATTGAGATAAGAAATTCCAGCCTGCCGGCTGAATACGGAGAATCAATTGTTATGAGAATTTTAAACCCAAAAAGCTTGATTGGACTAGACGACTTAGGATTAAGAAAAGATTTGTATAAAATTTTTGAAAAAGAAATTACAAAACCCAATGGAATGATAATTGTAACAGGTCCCACTGGTTCCGGTAAAACAACAACTCTATATGCGTTTCTAAAAAAAATTCAAAACCCGGAAATTAAAATTATTACGATTGAAGATCCAATTGAATATCATTTAAAAGGCATTTCACAAACCCAAGTGGCTCCAGAAAAAGGATATGATTTTTCAGACGGGTTAAGGTCTATTGTAAGGCAAGACCCTGATGTAATTTTGGTTGGTGAAATTAGAGACCTTGAAACAGCAAAAATAGCTCTGCAGGCAGCATTAACGGGCCATCTGGTGCTTTCTACCTTGCACACTAATGACGCAGCAGGGACCATCCCACGGCTTGTGGACCTGGGCGCTGACCCTGCCTCAATCGCATCAGGATTAAAAATGGCAGTGGCCCAGCGATTAGTAAGAAAAGTTTGTAAAAAATGTTCAACGGTTTCAAAACCTAATTCTGAAGAATTGGCAGAACTAAAAAGAGGTTTGAAAAAATTACCCGCATCCATTAAGTTGCCTGATTTAGACAAACTTCACCCGGTTAAATCCGCCTCGCAAAGCGAGGCGGTGTCCGCCGAAGGCGGACAATTTAACTGGGTAAAAATAGCCAGAGTAAAAGAAAAAGGATGCGAGTTCTGCAACTTTACAGGATATAAGGGCAGGCAGGGATTATTTGAGGCATTTTTGGTTGACTCTGAAATGGAAAAATTTATTTTGACCAATCCGCCGGTTTCTTCAATTCGCGACTTGGCCATAAAAAAGGGAATGACAACAATGTATCAGTCTGGTTTAATTGATGTTGCTTTAGGAAACACAACGTTAGAAGAAGTAAAAAGAGTTGTTGAAAAAGACGAAGAAAAGCCCGAGACAGAAGCGAAAATTACTTAAAACAAAACGGCTCTGGGGTTGGAGGTAGTTTTAATGTCTGGGACATTAAGAAAGATTTGTCTGAGGAATAACCGAGCCAAAGCAAGGTTACCCAAAACTAAGACAAATCCAAGTAAATACCTCCAACTCCAGAGCCGTTTCTATAATTTTTCAATATTTTTGATATTAGCATTTTTCAATACATATGTCAAGCATCTTAAGCAAGAAACCGATAATAGAAGATGAAGTCTTAGATTCTACCTTAAGACCAAAAAATTGGTCTGATTTTGTGGGCCAGGAAAAAATCAAGGAGAATATAAGAATAATTTTAACTGCGGCAAGGCAAAGAGGCCAGAGTCCCGACCATTTATTGTTTTATGGAAACTCGGGATTAGGAAAAACCACATTAGCGCAATTAGTTGCGATAGAAATGGGAAAAGAAATAAGAATTTCTTCTGGCCCGGCAATTGAAAGGGCTGGAGATTTGGCGGCAATTTTAACTAATTTAAATGAGGGCGATGTTTTATTCTTGGACGAGATACATCGCATAGGCACTACCGTGGAAGAGTATTTATACCCTGCAATGGAGGATTATAAGCTAAATTTAATTTTAGGTAAAGGGCCTATGGCAAGAACAATGGAATTAAAATTGCCAAAATTTACTTTAATTGGAGCCACCACAAGGCCTGCTTTGCTTTCAGCTCCCTTAAGAAACCGCTTTGGAGCAATTTTTCAATTAAATTTTTATAAACCAGAAGATATTGAAAAAATAATTGAAAGATCGGCAAAACTTTTGAAAATTGAAATTGAGCCAGACGCCATAAAAATTATTGCCGAGCGTTCGCGTTTTACCCCCCGCGTTGCCAACCGGCTTTTAAAAAGAGCAAGAGATTTTGCAGAAGTAGAATCGGATGGAAAAATTACAAAAGAAATATCAGACCGGGCTTTGGAATTTTTAGATGTTGATAAAATGGGATTAGAGCCCGGAGATAGAAAAATTTTATTGGCCTTAATCGAAAAATTTGATGGCGGACCTGTTGGACTTCAAAGTTTATCGGCCGCGGCGATGGAAGAAGAAGACACAATTTTAGATATTTACGAACCGTATTTAATGCAAATGGGTTTTATCGAGCGCACCCCGCGTGGCAGAATTGCCTCGCGCCTCGCCTATGAGCATCTCGGGATAAAAAATAAAAATACGCAGAACCAATTGATATAAAAACAATGAATAAAAAAAATAATAACTATTCAAAGATCGCCTTTTAATTGAAGTTGTTTTTTGGTAGAATGAAAAAAAGATTAAACGAAAATGGCTAAAACAAATAAAAATTTGGTCTTAGGCGTAGATGTAGGAGGATCGAAGATTAATATGGCGGTTTGGGACGGCAAAAAAATTATTGACAATTGGCAGACAAATGAAATTAATTTGGAGAAATTAAAAGAAGGCATTTCGCATTTTAATATCTCAAAAGTCGGCGTTGGCCTGGCCGGTGTTTTAGATTATAAAACAGGGTGTATTTTAAATAGTCCTAATCTAAAAATTTTTGAAGGATTCTGTTTTAAAAATTTTTTAAAAAGAAAAGTTCGTTTTGATAATGACGTCCATTGTTTTTTAAGGGCGGAAGCTGAATTGGGCGCGGCAAAAAATTATCAAAACGTTTTAGCCGTAGCTATGGGCACTGGAATAGGAGGGGCAATAATAACAAATAAAAAATCTATTTATTTGGGAAGCCGCGGATCAGCCGGAGAATTTGGCTTCATGATTTTACAAGACGGAAAAACATGGGAAAGAATTTACCAAGAAACAAAAAATAATCTTGAAAAGCAAGAACAAATTCATGCTTTAGGGTTTGCCAATTTAATCAATATTTTAAACCCAGAGATAATTATTTTAGGTGGCGGCGGAGCAAAAATGCCAAACCGAAAACTAATGGAAAGTCTTATTCTTTCGCCCTTAGCTAAAAAAACTAAAATTGTTTTTGGCAAACTTGGGCAAGATGCAAATGCCATCGGGGCCGCCCTGCTATGGACTAATAATAAAAATAAAATTAACAAATAAATTATTTTTATGGAAGAAGCAATTAAAAATTTTCCGAATCAATTAAAGTTTGAGCCGATAATTGAAAACAAAGAAGCGCTGATTTCAACTAAAAATTTTATCGTGTGCGGAATGGGCGGCTCTCACCTTGCCGCCGATTTGCTAAAAATCTGGAATCCATCTTTAAATTTAGTTATTCATCATGATTACGGCCTGCCAGTGTTAGTTAATAACTTGAATAATTACCTAATAATTATTAGTTCTTATTCTGGCAATACCGAAGAAGCGATCGACGGTTTTAATGAGGCAATTATTAAAAATCTTCCGGTAGCCTGCGTTTCTACCGGCGGCAAATTATTAGAATTGGCAGTCGAACACAAAAAGTCGTACATAAAAATACCCGATACCGGCATTGAGCCCCGTTCTGCTTTAGGTTTTTCTACGGTTTCTTTGCTTTCGTTGATGAGAGAAGAACAAGCCCTGCTGGAAATTAAAAAAATAGCTGACATTTTAGATGCAGATATGGATAAAGCAGAAAAAGACGGAAAAATATTGGCTGGCAAATTAAAAAATTTCATACCCATAATATACGCCTCTACCAAGAACGAACCGATTGCCTATAATTGGAAAATAAGATTTAATGAAACGGGCAAAATACCTTCATTTTATAATACTCTCCCAGAACTTAATCATAATGAAATGGTTGGTTTTGACGGAGAAAAAAAGACGGAAGAACTTTTGAAAAATTTTTATTTTATATTCCTTAATGACAAAACAGACCATCCGCGGATTATTCTTAGGATGGAAATTCTAAAAAAAATTCTTAAAAAGAAAGGCTTTTTTATGGAAACTTTAGAACTTGATGGGAAAAATATCTGGGGAAAAATATTTTCGTCATTATTGTTGGCCGACTGGACCGCTTATTTTTTGGCCGGACAATATGGATTAAAAGCCAAAGAAGTAGATATCATAAATAAGTTTAAAAATATAATGAAAGATAGATGAAAAAAAAGGCGCTGGTAATTGTCGCGCATCCTGACGATGAAACGATATGGATGGGCGGAATGATTCTTAGTTCAAAAAACATAGACTGGACTATTTTTTCGCTTTGCAGGGGAAATGATCCAGATAGAGCGCCAAAGTTTAAAAAGGTATGTAAATATTATAATGCCCGCGGTCTAATCTCTGACCTGGAAGATGAAGGAATAATGGATATTGAAAAAAGCTTGCCCGAAATAAAAAAAAGAATTATAGCTAACTTTGCCGGAAAAAAATTCGCGTATATTTTTACTCACGGATATAACGGAGAATACGGACACGAAAGACACTTGGGAACGCATCTGGCAATAAAAAATTTAGTAAAAAATAAAATAATAACTTGCGAGAGGCTATTTTTTTTCTCTTACAAACTGGATTCAAAAAAAAATATTGCAAATAACGTTAAGCTATCAAATTTTTCAATAATGCTGAGCGATAAAGAGTTGATTGCAAAAAAAAATATTATTGAAAAAATATACGGTTTTAAAAAAAATTCTTTTGAAAGCATAAACTGCTTGCCAAAAGAAACATTCACGGGGGATTTCTATTCTTAAAATTTATGAAAGTTTTAATTTTAGCTGAACATCCAAATAATAGCGGCAGCTTGTCTGTTCAAGGAAATTTGCTTTACAAGGGGCTTATTGAAAACGGAATTGATTGCCGAATTTGCCATTATGAACACAGAAAAAAGGAAAAGGAATGGTATTTTAAAATTTTTAAGCCGGACGTTGTAATTGGCGTTGGATGGTGGGCTGATACGCCGACCATTATTAACAATCCCTTAGAATTTGGGCTGCAGCCTGTTCCTTGGCTTTTAGCTGATGGCTGGGTAGCGAATTATCACGAAACATTAAGCAATCTGCCCATTGTTTTCACAACATCAAATTGGGTGAAAGAAACATATAAGAGAGATGGAGTTAACGTTGAAAATTATGAGGTTTTACATGTCGGCTATGACGCTAAAAAATTTAAACCAATTCCCAGAGAAGATGCGGGAATTAAAGAAATAAAAAGAATGCTCGGCATTAAGGAGGGCGAAAAGATGATTTTAACAATAGGCGGAGATACGACATCAAAGGGGGCTCAAGAAATGATTAAAGCCCTGGCAAAAATTGAAAAACAGTATTCCAACTGGAAATATGTCTGCAAATCGACTAATAGCAAATGTGCTAGAGACCATCACCAAGAAGAATTGACTTTAATAAACGAACTAAATCTTAATCCCAACAAAATTGTTTATATCACTGACGATTTTCATCATAATTTTATGCCTTATTTATTAAATGCCTGTGATATTTATGCCGCGCCCAGCCGATTAGAAGGATTTGGAATGATTCAAGTAGAAGCAATGGCTTGCGGCAAGCCGGTGATATCTATTGACGCTATGGGTCCCAAAGACACAATCGTTCACGGCAAAACTGGGTTTTTAGCTAAAATAGGGACAACGGTTGATTTAGCAGAAGAATGGGTTGCAAAAGAAATGGGCTACAAAGAGATATTCAAAATAAAATTTGACAAGCCAAAAACTTTAGCTTATAGAGCAGACACAGATGATTTAGCTAAATTTACTTTAGATTTGCTGGTTAATGATGATTTAAGAGAAAAAATAGGAGCGCAGGCGGTTCAACATGTTTTAAATAATTTCCAATATCAAAACTTAGCGCAAAAATGCGCCTATATGCTCAAAGAGAAATTTAATATCAATTAAAAAAACACTTCTCTTTTCTTTAAACACTCAAAAGCATAAATATAAGATCCGGCTGACCAGCCCTGATAGGGGATTCCTTTCGGCTCTCCGCTTTTTCCATCAAGCCATTCATTAAATTCCCATTCTCTATCTTTTCCTAATTTATTAGCTTCTGCCAGATTGTTCAGTTCTATTTCTGCTTTTTTATAATCTTTAACTTTTACTAAAGCTGCAATATAAAAAGCTCCGATAAACGGCCAAATTCCCCCGTTTAAATACTGATAGGGGTTTTTTGCGAGACATTTTGCAAAATAGGAATGCCATTCTTTGTCTCTGGTTTTGATAGGGGGAAATATCGCCTTGCAAGGATAGGGCTTATTAATTTTTTTATCTTCTATATATTTTAATATGCTTTTGGCTATTTTCGGGGTTGCAAGCCCCGCAACTATCGCTAAAAGATTTCCCAGAGTATCAAACCATTCTTCTTGCTCCCTTTCTCCATCATGATTTTTCCATGCCCAAGGAAGATAATAACCTAATTTTTCATCATATAAAGACAAGTATTTTTTTATATCGCCGTTAATTATTTTTTTTACTCTCTCTGCAAGCTTCTTTTGGCCAAACATATTAAGAGCTGCGTAATAAAGCGCGTGGGTATTAATTGTCCGCCCGTATTTATGAGGAAAAGCGTCTTGCCAATCCATAGTTGGCTGTTGAGCTAAAAGGCTGTCTTCGTTTGGGTCTTGATATTTAAGCCATAAAAACGCTTTGTCTATGTTTTTTTGGTATTTTTTTAGAAAAGTTTTATTATTGTAAGCTTTGGCGTATGCAAAATTTCCTATAATATACCACAACGTTGAATCAATTGTGTTAAAAGTAATTTTTGATTTCCTATCTGTGTTATAATCTCCAATAGCATTCGGTATTTGACCAAGTTGAGATTGCTCTTTGCTTAATAATTCCAAACTTTTTTGAAAAGGAGCTTTAAATTTTATATCTATAAAAGAAGCTCCAAGAGAAGTTGTCATGCTGTCCCTTGCCCATAATCCTTCGTATCCTCCTTTTAATCCTGATGCATTAAAACCAAACGACCTCGAGCAGTGTTCTAAAACAATAATTGCTTTGTTATAAGCTTCTTCAAGTGTTTTCATACTATGTATATAAATGGCCGCAAGCCATTTCTATAATTTATTTATTATTTTTTTTATCTTTTCTTCCTCAAACGAAAGCCGAGCTATGGCATAAGAAATGGTTGATTCGGCTCCCTGATTTAAATTTAATTCATACTTGCCGAGCCCGTCATTGCATCCTCCGGTTGTTTCATCGTAGACCATCAGCCCTAAGTGGTTTTTTCCTAAAAACCAATGGAAAATTTTTAGAGCTTCTTTCAAATGCTCTTTATTTTTAGTGATTTTATATGCTAATATTTCCGTCTGGACCATTGACGAGGCGTCTTCCGGCTGCTGGTCAAAATACGATCTTTGCTTATTTTTAAAATACCATCCCCTTTGCCCAATAGGCATATAAAATTTATTATCTAAGGTAACCGATTCTAAAAAATGAAGAGACGATTTGGCAATTCTTAAAAAACTTTTATCTTTTAACAAATCGTAAGCATAAAAAAGCGCCTCCGGAAGCTTGCTGTTTGAATAAGTTAGATATCCTTCAAACCAGGACCAGCCAGAACCAGCGTTGATTTTGTATAATTTAATCAAACGGCAGGAAAGCATTCTTAATGTTTTTTTTAATTTATTGTCAGGAATTGTTTTTAAATAAAAATAAAGTCCGGCAATCGCAAAAGCAATTGATCGCGGAGCTTTAATTTTATTTAGCAAAGGGATAGATGATTGAAATAGTTTATAGGCTTCTTTTTTTATATCCCTTGGCAAATAATCTTGCGCCAATGCATATCCTAATGCCCAAATAGTTCTCCCCTGCGCATCTTCTTCAAAAGAGTTGTCTCTTTTTTTTCTGCTGGAAATTATGTTTGCAAAGCTGCCATTTTTTCTTTCAGCAAATTTAATAAATTTAACATAAATATCCATTATTTTTTTCAGTTGCGGAGATGGATTATTTCTGTAATACATTGCGCAAGCAATGAGCGCCCTTGAAACATCATCTAAACTATAGCCGAAACTTATGTCCGGCTTATTATATCTTGCATGCTGAATTATTCCAAAGTTATCAGTCATTTTTATAATATGGTCAAACTTGATTTCTGGAAGCTTATTTTCTTCCGTTTCCAATTTCGCAAATTTTTTATAAAGTTTTAAATAAGATTGGGCAACATTGGGCCATATCATCGGCCTTGTGCCTTTATAAGCTTCTGCTGACATATCCTTGCTAAGTTTTTCGCTTGAAATCAACTGTATGACCCCTTTTGCTATTTCTCCGGAATTTTTAGATTGCACTAAAATACCGTTTTTCCCGTTGATAATATGCTTTGCATATTCTGTTTCTGTGCTTACAACCGCCCTTCCGCAACCTAAGGCGTAAGAAAGGGTTCCGCTTACAGATTGTTTTTTATCAATGCACGGAGAAATATATATGTCTGTGGCTTGAAGAAAACGGACTATTTCTTCAAGAGCCATATATTTATTTAAAAACCTTACGTTGTTTTTTAGTCCCAGCCTGTTTACTTCGCGACAAAGGAAGTTCCTATATTTTTCGCCCTGTTTTTTTTGAATATTTGGATGAGTTTCGCCGATTATCAGATATATTATATTTGGAAACTTATGTATAATTTTAGGAAGGGCCCTGATGACATATTCAATGCCCTTATTTTTACTTATCAAACCGAAAGTGGAAAAAACAATTTTTTCCTCGTAACCCAGGCTTTTTTTGTATTCTTTGCTTGATTCATAGGCGACTTGAGGTATGCCGTGCGGAATATAATTTATTTTATGTTGCGGAACTTTGTAATCTCTTTCCAATGTTTCCTGGGAAAACTTATTCATCACCACAATAGCATCACACCTGCCTGCTATTGCCCTAACAACTTTTTTCAAATAGCTATTTGGCCTTGATACCACAGAATGGAAAGTCACAACTGCCGGTTTTTCTAACGTTTGCAAAAAAGGAATTAAATAATCGCCGTATTCTCCTCCAAACAATCCAAATTCGTGCTGGATATTGATAAGTTTTATATCATTTCTCAAGTTTATTTTTTTTGCAAGCAAAACATAATTTTCGAGCTCAGCAGCATTAATTTGATATGTTACATTATTATTATAATTGTAAATACAGTTATTTAGGGCACAAATCTCGGCTTTAACAACGGGGTTAAACTTTTTATTGAACGCATTGCTTAAATCTTGAACAAAAGTGGCTATACCGCATTTCCTGGGAGGATATGAGCTTAAAAATAATATACGATTTGATTTTTCTCTCTTGAATGGCTTCATTATTGTATTTATTTTTGCGGAGTATTTTTTAATTTTTGAAGTAATTTGTTAAGGTTAACTTTAGCTACAGCAATTTTATCGTCAGAAGCTCCATAGTAAATATAAAGGTCTTTTCCAAAAATAGCGGTTCCGGTAGGAAAAACAACATTATTTACAAATCCTATCTTTTCCCATTCTTCCTCGGGAGAAAACAATGGCTCGCTTAACCGGCCGATGACCTTTAGGGGATTTCTTTTATCTAAAAGCGCCGCAGAGGCGTGATAAATTCTGGCTTTATTCAATTCTTCAACCGTATGAAATATAACCAGCCAGCCGTCTTTTGTATATATTGGAGGCGCCCCGCCGCCGATATTCCTGGATTCAAACCAATATTTATTTTCTAAAACCACACTTTTAGAAAGTTTTTTTAAGTATTTTTTCCAAAACTTTCTATCTTTTAATTCCTTAAAACTATGAAAAAAAACTATTTGGATATCGGGCAATATTCTAATAAGCATTGCGAAACAGCCATTAATTTTTTTAGGAAATAAAAAAACATCTTTAAACCACAGCAAAACATCTTTGCCTGTCAATTCTTCATAATAGGCTTCAAACATAAAATATCTGTCTTTTAATCTTTCTTTTCTAAAAAGCGAAGCCGCAAAGTCGTAAGTAACTAAAGGGCTGATGACGCCCCCTTTTTTCCAGTTTTTTAAATCTCTGCTGGTTGCATAAGCCGTTAAGGCATTTTTGCCATCATGGGCCACATAAGTTAAATAAAAAGTTTTACCAACCTTTGCAATTCGAGGATCCTCCACCCCCTTTTTTTCGTAATCGTAGGTTCTATAAATAAGAGAGGCGTCTTTTCTTTCCACAATTTTTGTTGGGCCTTTTAATTTTGCGTATCCAATAGTTGAATTGTTATTATTGTCTACGGCCCTATAGAAAATATGAACAAACCCTCCCTCTTGATAGCAAGCCGGATTTAAAACAGCCATTTTTTCAAACGGACTGTCGGTTGGTTTCAAAATCACCCCCAATTTTTCCACATTGAGTTCTTTTTCTCTCTCTCCGCCATTGTTTGTTTTTTTAAGCATTTTAAAAAATATTTTTTCTCTTTATATTTTATGTTCGCACAAAAAAGCTAAAAAAACAATCTTGCCGCTGGGTTTTTTGGTGTTTGGTGTATAATTAGTTAATGAAAAAAGTTTTAATATTTTTATTTATATTGTTTTTTATATCGTTCCCTGCTTTTACTTTAACAGCAGGTGGAGTGGAAATAAACATGGCTTCGCCGCAACAATTAGAAACATTAACGGGAATTGGTCCTGTAAAGGCACAGGCGATAATAGACGCCAGGCCGTTTTCTTCGGTTGACGATCTGTTAAGGGTAAAGGGCATTGGAGAAAAAACTTTGCAAAAAATAAAAGACCAAGGACTCGCCTATGTGGGCGAGAGTAATTCGTCGTTGCGGGGAGGACAACAGTCCGACGCGGCAATCTCAAACAACGAGATTGCTTCGTCGCCCGAAGCTCCTCGCAATGACGTTTCCGTTACTTATCCGAGCGGGGTTTTTATAAATGAAATATTACCAAATTCTGAAGGAGCAGATGAAGAAAATGAGTTTATAGAAGTATATAACTCCAATAATTTTGATGTTGATTTGGGTGGCTGGCAAATTAAAGACACAAAAGGCACGAGCACAACTTTTACAATTACAAAATCCACAAAAATTTTAGCAAATGGATTTTTAGTTTTTAAAAGACCTGAAACAAAAATAATGTTAAATAATGATAATGATGGATTAAATCTTTTGACCCCTGACGCAAAAATTGTTGACTCTGTAACTTTTACAAAAGCGCCCCTCAACCAATCTTATAATAAAACTTCAACTGGCTGGGCGTGGAGTACAACTTTGACCCCCGAAGCTAAAAATATTATTGCTGCTGTTGTTGCAAAAACCAGTACAAAATCCTTGCCAAAAGCAAAAAAAACTGATAATAATAAAATTGAATTAGCGACTGCTGATTTAAGTCTGCCCGTGCAGGCAGGCGGAGTTGCAAGCCCATGGGTTTTATTTTTTACAGCGCTGGCAATAACAATAATTTCGGCCACGCTTGTATTATTTATTAGGATTAGATTTAAAAATTTAAAAATTTAAAAATTATTTACTTTTATGTCTGGACATAGTCACGCAAAAACAATCATGGCCACTAAAACGGCCAATGACGCTAAAAAGGGAAAAATATATTCTAAATATGGCAGGCTAATTACAATAGCCGTAAAAGATGGAGGAGGCTCGGGAGATCCATTGAAAAACGCAAAACTTAAAACCGTGATGGAACAAGCCAAAAATATGAATATGCCCAAAGAAAACATTGAAAGGGCAATTAAAAAGGGCACTGGCGAGCTGGCTGGAGAAGTTTTAGAAGAAGTTTCTTTTGAAGGGTTCGGCCCTGGAGGAATTGCAATAATAATAGAGGGCATTACAGATAACAAAAATAGAACTTTGGGAGAGATAAAGGTTGCCTTAAACCAAAACAACGGAAAACTGGCAGGAGAGGGAGCTGTAAGATGGATGTTTGATAGAAAGGGGGCTATAACAATAAATCCCAAATTGCAAATTACAAATTTCAAAAACGACGAATTAGAAATGGCGGCGATTGAATGCGGGGCGGAAGACGTAAAATGGTTCGGCGATGAACTTGAAGTTTACACAAAGCCGGAAGATTTGGAAAAAGTAAAAAAAGCGCTGGAAGAAAAAGGAATTAAAATTGATTCCGCATCTTTAGATTATATTGCCAAAGAAGAAGTTGAAATTTCTGAAAAAGAAAAAGAACAAGCCCAAAAACTTTTTGAAGCACTTGACGAAAACGACGCAGTTAACGACATTTACTCAAACCTGAAAAACTAAAAAATAAAAGGTAAAAAACCGCCCTTCGGCGGTTTTTTATTGTTGACATTTCATAAAAATAGCGTCAAACTAAAATTAATATTATTAATTAATAAAAAATATGGCACAAGAGAAAAGATATCAAAGTTTTTGGGTAAGTTTATTCAAATGGAAATTGGACGAAAAAGAACTAAAAAATCAGATAGAAAATTATAATACTTTAGGCTTCTTTAAAGCCCTAAAAAAAATATCGGCTGGCCTGATAATGCTCGCTGTAATTTTAAATATAATTTTTATAACCGCTGGCTATCTTGATGCTGATGCATGGGTAGACACTTTAATATGGATTATATTAGCTATTTTCGTTTATAGAGGTCGAAGATGGGCAATTATCATTACAATAATTTTATGGACTTTTGAAAAAGGCTATCAATTTTATGGAATTACACAAGGCGGTTCTGGTAATATCGTTGTTTTAATTATTTGGTGGGCAGCTTATACGGATATTTTTTGGAAAACTTATCAAGTTGAGAAGGAAAGAAAAAAAATTGGTAAAGATAATTTAATTTCGCAAAATAGCAATATTTTCTGCAATAAATGCGGGGCTCAAACTGACGCGGATTCGAAATTTTGCGTTAAATGTGGTAATAAAATCGCTTCTATCCCTTAAATATGTTTTGTAAAAATTGTGGTGCAAATATAAATCCTAAAAATTCTTTTTGCAAGAATTGTGGGGATAGAATAACTCGCCAAAAAAGAAAATTTTATAATATAGTTCTTTGGTTTAAAAAGTATAAAGGATTTTCTATTTTATTGTGCCTTGTTTTACTTATTATATTCATAAGTATTTTTGGTGGTGGAAATAATGATACAAACTATACCAATATAATAAACACCATAGTAGATAAAATAAAAAATACACAAAAGAATTCTTCTATTCAACAAAATATTCAAGATAATAATTTAGGTTCGGTCATAAATATAGTTTGTGATAATAACGAGGGTGGTTCTGGAACTATAATAAATAAAGACGGATTAATTCTTACTAACAATCATGTTATATCGGGTTCTACTTTTTGTTTTGTAACTCTGCCAGATAAAATAACCGGACAACCTATGAAAATTTACAAAGCAAAACCGATAATTATTTCTGATTTAAGCGAAAAATATGATTTGGCTGGCTTATCTATAGTCGACTCTTATACTGATAACAATGGAGAAATTTGGGGCACATATCCTACAACATTTCATTTTTTCTCCGCTCCTGATAGTTGTAATAATTATTCTCCAAGTTTAAATGAAAGCATCACGGTTTATGGGTATCCTGTAACAAGTGGCGGATATAATTTAACAGTTACGGGTGGAGTTATAAGCAGTTTTAGTGATGACGGAAAAATTTTAACAGATGCAAAAATAGATAGCGGTAACTCTGGCGGTTTAGCAATAAACCAAGATGGTTGTTTTATAGGAATACCATCTGCGGTTATAAGCGGAAATTATCAAAGCTTAGGTGTTATAATTCCACAAAGTTTGATAGATAAATTCATTAATCAAATTCCAAATAATTAATATCAGAAAAATTAGTCGAGGAATAAAGTTAAACTCAATCAGAATGAAACGTTATTTATTATATATAGACGAATCTGGATCTGGAAACCTTGCAGATGTTTCTCAAAACCTTTTGTTAACTGGCGTAAGTATAGAAGAAAAGATAGATGCTGGAATATCTGCTTATTTCGGCTATATCAAGCAAATACACGGGCTTCCAGAGGGCTGCCCCTTTCATTCTTATGATTTATTTGAAAATTCAAATTCAAAATATCATTTGCCACCACAAAAGGCTAAAAAACTTGCAATTTCTTTAATAGAGTTTATAAAAACAGTGCCGATAAGTATATCTATTCATTATATAGACAAAAAAACTTTGAGATCTTATTTAGGGATGCAAGAAGGAAAAAGAGAATACTTTGCTGGCAGTGAAGAAGCAAAAAGATGGAAAGATATTCCTTATGAGGTGTTGGCATCAAAAATGTTTTTCTGGTTCGCAAACAGCATAAGCAGTCAAAAAAAAGATTCTCGCGGAGCAATTGTTGCCGAGTCTCGAAGAGAGTCGGATCATGCATTATTGAGGTCTTATTTGCGCTGCAAAACGCCATCTCAATATCATTCTAAAAATATGAAAAATTGTTCGGAAAGGATGCAAAGGCAAATCAGCTCCATAAGGTTTGAAGAAAAAACAGGCTTTTGGCCTGGTCTAGAAATAGCAGATTTATTTTCTTATGTTGCTTATCAATTTATTGTTGGAAAATTAAGATCTAAAAAATTTACGGAACAAAATTTTACTATGCTATGGAAGGCAATCAGAAACAAAATTGATGTTAAAAAAATAAGCATGGCAGATAGCCATACTTTTAAAACCTATATTCCTTCAAATGAAGTTCACAAGATATCCAATAAGGTAAAGATTATAAATGACTCTAAAAATATCCCTTAAATTAGATAGCTTGTGAACCCCACCCGAAGGTGGATGTCCACTAATTTCAGTATACGGCATCATATAAGTGTTTGTCAAATTTTGTATCAATAATAAAAGATCAATTAAAAACTTAAAACTTTTGAACAAATGATTATTTTAGGAATAGATCCAGGGTCAGTTGTGACGGGATATGCTATTATTAAAAAAAATAGGGGGCAGAAAAATTGCCTTGATGTTATTGATTTTGGATGCGTAGTGACGGATAAATTTTCTACAACCGGCGAGCGGTTAAAAAAAATATATAGAGAAATTGCAAAACTGATAGAAAAACACAATCCCGATTTGATGTCTGTTGAAAAATTGTTTTTCTTTAAAAATTTAAAAACAGCAATACCGGTAAGCCAGACAAAGGGCGTGATATTACTTGCGGCTGAAGAAAAAAAAATACCAGTTGTTGAGTTTACTCCATTGCAGGTTAAGATGACTATTGTCGGTTATGGCAGGGCGGAAAAAAAACAGGTAAAAGAAATGGTGCAAAGATCTGTTAGTTTAGATGGTTTTGATCTCAAAAAAAACCACAGAAAAAAAGACGATGCCTTTGATGCTTTAGGCATTGCTATTTGCGCTTCGCTGAAAAGTTATTATTGTTAAATTTACGAACTGTGGAAAAGAGAGCCTTGACAATAGTTTATGAAAAAATATAATAAGGATAATTATTGAAAATAATATTAATAAATAAAAAAAATGGAAGAGGAATTTTTAACCAGGCTTATTAATCAAGATGATGATTTTGAAGACAGCGACTTAGATGACGATGGAGAAGATAAAAGTGACGATGACGAAGAAAAATTAGATGATGAAGACGGAGATGAAACAGATGCGGAAGGAGAATAAGTCGGAAGTTTGCGATCGCTTGATAAAACAAAAATCCTCCCAAAAATTGGCGAGGATTTTTGTCTGTTCACCCTTTACTTTTTACAAAAAAATCAGTAATCTAAATATATGAAAACTGAGAAAAAATGAGAAAATTTTTTAGGACGCCAACCCACGGCCAACCAAACTAAAAAATTTTCTCATTTTTTCTCAGTTATTTTATACGCAAATATGTTTAAAAAAATATTCGACTCTAAAAATAAAAAAAACATACTGGCTGTTGCAAAATACTTGGTGTTCACATTTTTAGTATTTTTTATTTTTGTTATATTTTTGTTTTTTTATTACACATGGAATTTGCCGCGGCCTGAAAAATTTACCGAAAGCCCGTTTATACAATCAACAAAAATTTATGACAGAACGGGCAAAATTCTTTTGTATGATATTTATGGCGAAGAAAAAAGAGAAATTGTTTTTTTTGATAAGATTTCAGATAACTTAAAACGCTCAATTTTAGCTTCAGAAGATGCCAGATTCTATGAGCACGGAGGGGTTGACCTCGGGGGTATATTAAGAGCAATTTTGACCGACTTAAGGTTGCAATCGGCCAATCAAGGCGGATCAACAATAACCCAGCAATTAATACGTTCTGTTTATTTGACAAACCAAAAATCAATTGCCAGAAAAGTAAGGGAGGTAGTTTTAAGCATAGAATTAGAAAGAAGATATTCAAAAGACCAAATTTTTGGCTGGTATTTAAACGCGGTTCCTTTTGGCCAAAACGCTTATGGAGTTGAAGCCGCCAGCCAAACTTATTTTAGTAAACCAGCATCAGATGTTTCTTTAACAGAAGCCGCAACTTTAACAGCGCTGCTTCCCGCTCCAAGTTATTATTCGCCATATGGCGCGCATAAAAAAGAACTTTTGCAAAGAAAAGATTACGTTTTAGAGAGAATGCAACAAGTTGGATATATTACAAAAAATCAAATGGCGGCGGCAAAAAAAGAAAAAATAAATTTTTCTGAAGACATAACTCCAATAAAAGCTCCTCATTTTGTAATGTATATTAAAAAATATCTTGAAGATAAATACGGCGAAAATTATTTAAAAGAAAAAGGATTAAGAGTTTACACAACCATAGATTGGGATTTACAAAACTATGCTGAAAAAGTTATAGAAGACGCGGAAAAGTCAAATATGGCCCGCAACGCCAATAATACGGCATTGGTTGTTATCAACCCTAACACGGGAGAAATTTTATCTTTGATTGGTTCAAAAAATTATTTTGAAAAACCCTATCCTTTAGGGTGCGATGAAAAACCGTCTGGAAGCTGTTTATTTGACCCTAAATTTGATGTGGCCACAATGGGGTTGCGGCAGCCGGGGTCGTCGTTTAAGCCGTTTGTTTATGCAACAGCTTTTAAAAAAGGTTTTACTCCAGAAACAATTTTATGGGATGCAAAAACAGAATTTAACCCAAATTGCTCGTTAGACGGCAATAGCGAAAAAGATCAATACGGATTAGGATGCTACAACCCAAGAAATTATGATGGATTATATAGGGGAAAAGTTTCCTTGCGACAATCTTTAGCTGGATCTCTTAATTTGCCTTCCGTAAAACTTTTTTATTTAACGGGCATGAACAATACTTTAGAAACAGCGCGGGATTTTGGTATAACAACTTTAAACGATCCAAGCCGTTATGGATTGTCTTTAGTGTTGGGAGGAGGAGAAATAAATTTATTAGAGCTAACATCGGCCTATGGTGTTTTTGCCACAGAGGGTAAACAAATTCCTCCGGTAAGTATTTTAAAAATAGAAGATAGCGAGGGGAACCTTGTTGAAAAAAACAATAAACAACCAATAAAAGTTTTAGACACGCAAATAGCAAGGCAAATAAATAATATTTTATCAGACGATAACGCCAGATCTTTTATTTTTGGATCAAGTTCCGTATTGTATTTTCCAAATAATCAGGTTGCCGCGAAAACAGGAACAACGTCAAATTTAAAAGATGGCTGGACTTTTGGATATACGCCTTTTGTGGTTGTGGGCGTTTGGGTTGGCAATAGCGATAATTCTCCCACAAAAGATGCTGGCGTCGGTTTAGCTGCCCCAATGTGGAAAAAGGTTATGGAAAAAATAATAACAATAACTTCAATTCCAGTAGAAAATTTCACTCCGCCAGAGCCAGCAATCAATAAAGACCCTGTTTTACTGGGGCAACTTCAACCAAACGACACAAACACAATTTTATATTATATTAATAAAGATAATCCCTTAGGCCCTCCGCCGCAAAACCCGTCGGCTGACCCGCAATATAATTTATGGCAAGCCGGAATAAATAATTGGCTAGCCGGGGCAAGGTAATTATTTACGTGGATTTAATCGGCATTACCACGTAAATATAACTTGCATCTCCTACTGGCCTTAAAATACAGGGTCCTTCTTCTTTACTCAGGTCAAAACACACCTCTGAGCTTTTTATATTATTCAGGCCGTCTATTAAAAATTTATAATTAAAAGAAATCTCTATTTGCTCGCCCTCTATTTTTCCTAAAAGAATAGATCTGCTCTCTCCGATATCCGGGCTTTGAGCAAATATTTCTATTTCTTTGTTTTGCAAATTTGCGGTAAATTTTATTTCGTTAATTTTGCCGGAAAAAAGCGATGCTGTTTTTACTTGGTTTAAAAATTCATCTCTTTTTAAAACAACTCTGGTTTTAAAGTTTTTGGGGATAATTTCCTGATATGGCGGATATTCTCCTTCAATTAGCCTTGAAGTTATCTGAATTTGAGGGTGGTTTATTTCTTTCATTGGAAATTCAAATAATATTTGGCTCGGAGAAAAATATATTTTTAACAAACCTTCTTTTTCTTCTAAAATATTTATAATTTCTTTTGCCGGTTTTTGAGGAAGGATAAACGAATATTCTTTTTTAACGGGATTTTCTAAAATTATGGTTTTTTCAGCTAATCTAAAACTGTCGGTAGCAACCATTTTTATTAAGTTTTTTGAAAAAAATAAATAAACTCCTGATATTTCGGGCCTTGTTTTTGAAGGCGAGGCAATATCAACTATTTGAGACAATCCTTGGCAAAATTTTCTATTATCAACTTCTAAATATTCAAGATTTTTAAACTCTGGAATTATTGGAAATTCTTCTGGATTGTATCCTTGTATTTGGTTTTTAAAATTTTTACACTCAATATATAAATTCTGTTTTTTTTCTTCTAGGATTATTTTTTCGTCGGGCAGTAAAGAAATAAAACTTGATAAAAATTTAGCAGGAACAACCGCTTTTCCCTTTTTTATAATTTTAGTCAAAATCCATAATTTTATGGCGGTTTCTAAATCTGTGGAACTTAAACTTAAAAAAGTATCTTCCGTGTCTATTAAAACATTATCTAATATGGGCAAAGATAAATTTTTTCCAACAACCCTTTCCACAATATTTAATCCTGTTTTTAAATTTTCTTTTAAAACTTCAATTTTCATATTTTTTATATTAATTATTAATTAATTAAATATTTATTATTATTAGTGTCTTTAAAATTAATGCTTTTTTAATAATTTTACAAGGGAAAATGGCTGTGTAAAAATTGGGTAAAAATAAGTGGTTTAAATTGTGAAATATTTTGGTATTATTTTTAGCCGTTTGTTTTAATATCTCTTATCCACTATATATCCTCTGCTTTATTAAACCTAACTCTTCCGTTAATTTATTATTTTCTTCGCTTTCTTGTAATATTTTTTTATAAGCGTATATCGCTGTTGTGTGGTCTTTTCCGCCAAATTTTCTCGCTATAGCTGGAAAAGAATATTTTAATTCCCTTCTTAATAAAAACATCGCAATTTGTCTTGGTCTTACTATTTCTTTGCGTCTTGTGGGGTCAAAAAGATTTTTTTCTTCTAAATTATAAAACTTAGCCACGGTTTCTATTATTTTTTTATAATTTGCCACATCAAAAGGAGAAAACATAAAACCTTTTAAAAGTTTTTTTGCCGTTTCAAGGTTTGGATTATTATTAATTTTATAATATATTAAAAGCCTATTTAACGCGCCTTCAAGCTCCCTTATATTTTTTTTTACATTTGCGGCTATATAGTCTAAAATTTCGTCAGGAAGATCCATATTTTTTTCCTGAACTTTGGTTTTTAAAATAACCAGCCTGGTTTCATAATCCGGTAAACTGACATCGGCAATCATTCCGCCCTCAAACCTTGACCTTAACCTTTCTTCTAATTCGGGAATTGCATTGGGCGGCCTGTCTGAAGAAAGCACTATTTGTTTATTTTTTTCATACAAAGAATTAAAAGCATGAAAAAATTCTTCCTGTGTTTTATTTTTGCCTGCCAAAAACTGGATATCATCTATAATTAAAACATCAATTGAAGCAAGCCCGGCTTTAAAATTTTCTATATTATTACTCCTAATTGCAGAAACGATGCCAGATACAAATTTTTCTGAAGAAATATATTTTACCTTTTTCTTTTTTAGATTCTCTGAAATTTTATTTCCAATTGCCTGCACGAGATGAGTTTTACCCAACCCTACGCCTCCATAAATAAATAAGGGATTATAAGTAAACCCCGGGTTGTCAGATACGGCGAGAGCCGCCGCATGGGCTAATTCATTAAAAGAGCCTACTACAAAATTATCAAACGTATAGCGCGGATTAAGATTAGTTTCTTTATTTATTTTAAACTCGTCAAACTTTAACTGCTCTATTTCTGTTTTTTCCACCTGGTCTTTTTTCACCGCATTATTTAAATTATTTAAGGACTGGGGTTTTATAATAAAGTCTAAATATTTTATTGAATCGTCCAAATCATGCAGCGCCTTTAAAATAAGCTTGTTATATTTATTACTCAGCCACTCTTTCGAAAAGGCGTTGGGCACTGAAATCAGTATTTTTTCATTTTCCTTTGAAACAATCTCCGTATTTTGAAACCATGTGGCAAAATTAGCCTTAGAAATGTGAAATTGCATTTGGGCTAACACTGATTGCCATAATTCTATGTTATTCATAATAAATAAGGGTGAGATTTTTTATCGCGCCTATAACACTATTTTTTACTTTATTCTATTCTTTGTCAAACAAGGCTAAAATACTAACAACGGTTATTAAACTGTGGATAAGTTGTGGTTTCTGTTTATATGTAGACGCACAATAGATATTATAATGCCTTGTATTTCTGTTTTTTTTAAGCTATACTGTTTATATTATACACTAATTTAATGAACATACTAATATGAGCTTTACTTACAAACCAAAAAAGAAAAAAAGAGCAAGAACGCACGGGTTTTTAAGACGCAAATTAACAAAAAACGGCAGAAAAGTTTTAAAAAGACGAAGGGCAAAAGGAAGGGCCAAGCTGACAGTCTAAAAGAGGGTGCGGCGGAAAATAGGAATATTTTTTAGTTCGGGTTGGCCGTGGGTAGGCGACTTAAAATATTATGCTGGCAAAATTAAACAGAGTAAGAAAAAAAAAGGATTTTGAAATGATTTTTAAGAAAGGAAGAGGTTTTAAAAATGGATTTTTGGCATTGAGAGTTATAAAAAACGATTTGCCAGAAAGCCGTTTTGGTTTTGTAATTAGCAAAAAAGTTTCCCAAAAAGCGGTTGTGAGAAATAAAATTAGAAGAAGAATCAGCGAGGCAGTAAGGCTGAATTTGGAAAAAATAAAAAAAGGATCAGATATTGTTTTTATTACATTCCCTGGCATAGAGGAAAATAATTTTACGGAAATAGGAGGGCTGGTAAAAAATATTCTTAATAAGGCAAGATTGCTTAATGTTTGAATTTATAGTAAATACTTTTGATTTTTTTTTGTATCGTCCGCTATTCAACGCGTTGGTTTTGCTATACAACTATATTCCCGGGCATGATTTTGGAATAGCTGTTATTCTTTTAACCATAATAATTAGAATTGTACTTTATCCTGTTGCCGTGAAGTCCCTTAATTCCCAAAAGGTCCTTCAAAAAATACAACCCCAAATCCAGGAAATTCAAAAAAAATATAAAAACGACAAAGAAAAACTTGCTAAAGAAACACTTGAAATTTACCGCAAAGAAAAAATTAATCCCTTCAGCGGATTATTTTTAGCCCTTGTTCAGCTTCCAATATTGATCGCTCTTTACAGGGTTTTTTGGGAAGGGCTGAAGCCCTCAGAGCTCGTAAATTTATATAATTTTGTTTTAAACCCGGTCGCCATAAACGCTAATTTTTTAGGGATAATAGATTTATCCAAACCAAACACTGTGCTTGCTATTTTATCGGGAGTCTTGCAATTTTTTCAAACAAAAATGATGCTTCCAAAAATTAGTAAAGACAAAGGGTCAGCGCCCGATTTTTCCAAAATGATGCAAAAACAAATGCTTTATTTTTTTCCAGTATTAACAGTAATAATACTTTTAGGATTACCTTCGGCTATCGGGCTTTATTGGACTGTAAGCAGTATTTTTTCTATAGGACAGCAATATTTTTTACTAAAAAAAAACTAATATGATAGACCAAGAAGATATTGAAAAAATAAAAGAAACAACGGAAGAATTTTTTCAAAAAATGACAATTGGCGTTTTAAGATTAGAGGTTGGTTTTTCTGGCGATATTGTTAATCTAGACATAATACTGGAAGAGCCGCAGATTTTAATTGGAGAAAAAGGTCAGACTCTTTTTGAAATTCAACGGATTTTGAGGAGTATTTTAAATAAAAAATTGTCCCGATCCACGATGTATCGGGATCGAGGATCCTCGACAGAATCGGGACAGAAATTTTTTTATCTGAATTTAGATATTAACGACTACAAAAAGAAAAAAATAGAGTATTTAAAAAGTTTGGCAAAAGATTTGGCAGACGAAGTTGCTCTGACAAAAGAAGAAAAATCTCTTTTTCCAATGCTATCTTATGAGAGGAGAATAATTCATACGGAATTGTCTCAAAGAACAGATGTTATTACCGAAAGCCGCGGCGAAGGCCAAGACAGGCATATAGTGATTAAACCAAAATAAAATTTGAAAACCCGACGTCGTGTTTTAATCATTTCAAATTAAGTAATTTCAAATTGAATTCAAATTTCAAATTTAAAATTTAAAATTTGTTATTTCTGTTTTACTGGAATAATCGCCATATAATTTGGAAGATTACCGGTGTTTATATTTCTTATATTTTCCCACTTTACTTGGTTTGGCCCGTTTTTTGTTAGGTCGTCTTTTGTCGGAAATGCCTGGCAAGAAGACCATGTCCCGTATTTTTGATCTTTTGTTTCGTCAAAATAAATTAGTAAAACAGCATAGTCGCCTTTTATTTTTATTGAGGTAATATTTTCTCCAGCTAAATTAGGGCATTTTTTTTTGGCGCAAACTCCCTTGTCATCCCATAGTACGCAGTCTTGTTCTTCCTTTGGAACAGTGCATCCATCTGGTTCATTAGACGAGGAATCTTGAAATTGCAAATTTTCTAATTTTCTTATAAGAATTTTTTCGCTGGCAATATTATAGTTGGGAATTTTCATCCAGCCGCCATCCTCATTAAAAAAAGATTTTCTATAAAAATATACGCCGTCTCCATTTGGCGATTGGTCATATTGGTAAACAGACGCAGAATCAGCAAAGGGGATTACACTTTGACATCCGTTGTTTGGGTTAATATATTGGCACATTCCAGAATAATTTATTAAGTCGTATAAAACCGCGACATAATAAAGGTTTTCGCCGGGATGCTGTACAATATTTACTGAATTTATTATGTTTTTTAAACCGCCTAAATTTGGAGAGCTTGAAGTTTGTGGCGAAGAATTCCCAGAACAGTCAGGGGAATTATAAAAATAGGCTCCGGCGGCAGTGAGCGGGTCGGGCTGTGGCGGGATTGGGTCAAGTTTGTTTAGTTTAAAAATAGCCAACGCAGGGTTTATTGTAGTCATTATTAAATAAAGGGTTGCCAATATAAGCAAGCCTGAAATAGCTCCGGAAACCCTGTCTTTTGCGTCACCCAGCGCGTTTGGCATTGCCGGCGACAATAAATAAAGAACTCCGGCCCAGACAAGAGAAAGAAAAACAGAAAAAAATCCCAAAAATATTCCGGCGTCAAAAATATATTTTAAATAGTTTGGCAGGTCGGTATTGGAATCAACCTTAGCGCCAGTTATTAAAGTTGGGTAATCAACCTCTAATTTTGCCGCAAAAATTTTTGAGGCAGGCAAAAACAAAAAAACAACAGGTAAAACTAAAAAACAGAAAAAAACAACCGTAAATATTTTTTTCCAACCCTTTTTCATAATAAATAAAAGTGAATTTTTAGTTTTTTATTTTGTTGGCGCTACATCCACCCACAATAAATCTCTGTCTTCTCCCATAAACTCCTCTGCGTTTAAGTTCGGCGCGTCCTCGGTAAAAACTTGACAATAAACAGGGGTGTTGTCTTCTGGATAACCAGTATAAAGAATAACCGTATAATTACCCAGAATTTTTATAGAGCCGGGGCAACTGCCAAAATTCGGACATTTTATTCTATATTGCGGGCTTACATTGATACGATCGTAACTGGGGCCAAAATCTATTACATTTGGTTGACCTCCACAGAAGCTACTACTACCCCTTTCCATGCAACGTCCTATTTCTTCAAAGCCAAGACTATAAAAACCCGCTTGAGAGCCAGGAGTTCTTGCTTCTTTTCCAAATGGTTCACTGTAAAAAACTACTCCACTTCCCGAGGATTTTATATCGCTGTTCCAGTTAAAAACATTAATAGAGAAAGCAGGCACGCGAATCTTTAGACAATTATTGTTATCGGCGTTAGTGACAATATAAGGAGTATCGCAGGCGCCCCTGAAATTAATATCTCCATGGATCACAAACCCAAGTTTATGATAGGCGTCATTAACAATTTTTATAGACTTAATGTTGCCCTTAAAAGGATCTCCAATTTGAGCTTCATTTGATAAAACAGGGCCCGACATATAACCGTCGCAATTGTTCCCCAAAAAATAATAAACCCCGGGCGTTTCAAAAGCCATTTTGAAAGAACCATATCCAGTCGTGCCGGCTTGTTGTCCGCAATCTACGCGCCGAACGTCTACTCTGCCCGTATAGTCAAGATTTTTATTTTCAAACATCCAAATCAAAAGAGTTGGCGAATAAGCGTTTTCGGCGCACTTATAAACTACTGTTTGAAATCCCTCTGGTATATTTGCGGTATTTGACTCTGAAATCGGAGCAGGCTTGTCTTCTGTGCCATTCGTATAAAAAACTCCAGCTACTTCTCCCAACGGAGTCAAAGATGGAGCCACCAATGAAGGATTTATTGTCCGCATAATTATAAAAGAAGAAAGCAATAAAACCATCCCTAAAAGCGCGCCCTTAATTCTGTCTGTAGCATCGCCTCGCGCCCCCGGGTTGCCTGCCGACGCAATTAGTTGTACGCTGGCAATAATTAAAGAAATTAAAGCAATTGCTCCAGCTAACATTATTCCAAACCCAAACCAATAGCTGATAAATTGAGGCAATGTGCTGTCTTTAGTTATTGCGGGATAAAAAGGTATGTTGGGATATGTTATCTCAAGAGCAGACGCAAAATTACCAACCAACAAGAGGCTTAAAAAGATAGTTAGAAATAAAGAGTTTTTATAAGGTTTGAACATTATGATTTAATTTGAAATTTGAAATTTTAAATTTGAAATCAATTTTTAATGTTTAAATAATTAAATTTGAAAACCCGACGGGGCTTAATCATTTCAAATTAAATAATTTCAAATTGAATTCAAATTTCAAATTGTGAATTGTAAATTCGTTTACCGTTTTTCGCAACAGAACCAATTATCTGTTAATCCCTCAACGCCTTCTTTCCACAAATTTTGGCCGTAGCAATGAGCTTTTATAATCTGGCCGTTTACGATTGTTTCTCCGGTTCCGATTGGGGGGATAATTTCATCTTCGGCTCTTATGCAGCTTAAAAGTTTTGCCTGGTCGCCCTCGGCATTTTTTATCAAACTGCATTGGCTTGTTGTTGTTCTGGAATAAGTAAGCTCTTTTAAAATATCAGACCTTTTTTCTGAAACAATAAAAGCATAAAGCGATTTATATCCATCATATATTTTATTATAATAAAACCCCACGCCTTTTTTTTCAACAGGGCAATTTTTGGTCTTCCCTCCCTTTAATAAATTGATCATTTTTTGGCAGGAATTTCCTGCGCCCTTTTTAACGGCGCAGAAAGCCGGGCTTTCTGCTATTCCCCCAACATATTGGCAATCCGTAAAACAAGGAGAACCCCCTCCTTCGCAAGTACTGTCGCATTTGCAATAATCCTTTTCGTTTCCAATTTCTTTTATATAGCCCAAAAGATCTTTTGTATTTTTAGATATTTCATCAAGTTGTTTTATCAAACCGTTAGCCCAGTTTTTAGTGTCGTCAACAGTTCTTCCAAGCGGAATTTCATTTTCTTGCGAACAAAATCTTTCAATTCCTATTGGTTTTGGCAGTTTTTCAATCGGATTATTCCACCAGTTTTGTTCGCAATAAAAAGTCAGAGGGTCGTCATTATAAGAAAATTCACTGCATTGCCCGGTGACAACATTATACTCTGATATTTTTTTTGAATCAGAACTGGCGCTCACAATATCGCATGGGCAGGCGGGACAATTTGAAGATGACGGGCATTTGCCGGTTTCTGGATAAATGTCAATACAAGGGGTCTCTGATTCTTCTTGAAAAGGGGCGTAGGGGTCAGGACAAACTTGGTAATTCCAATGTTGAAAAATAAACGAAGCGGAATATTTTTCAGACTTTGAATACGGATAATTTAAACACTCTGGATATCCGGCGTTTTGATTAGAGCCATATTTGCAAAGGTAGGAGTTATTTATACAATCTTTTAGATAATTTTGGTTATCAATTTTATCCACGCACTGCCTAAGCCCATTAGAGTTAAAAATACACTTACTTTTATTTTGCATCAAACACTGCGAATTGCCGCCGCATTTTTTTTGGCAGACCCCCAATCCTTTTTGGTCATTTGAAAACTGATCTTTGCATGTGTCTGAACATGCATTCCTGTAATAAGCTATACACCCTTCAAAATTTCCGTAGTTATCATTTTGCAAGCATTTTTTCTGATTAAAGCATTTTTCCATCTCCGGTTTTTGTTTTTCTATGCAAGCATAATAATCGGACTCATTGTCAAAATCTTTTAGGTCGCATTTTGGAGCATTTTTATAACAAGAAAGATCTTCTTGGCTGTCGCCGGGGCATAAATTTTGGCAGACATTAAAATAGCTTGAATTTCCGTAGCTAAAGCCATTGCAGTATTTTGCTATGTCAATTTTATTATTAGTCCCTGAATCTGAATAAGTTTTATTTTTTAAAATAATTTTTTCCTCTGGCCGAGTTTGTTCGTAAAGCTTTAAAAAATCTATATATGAAGTTGAATAATAGCAATTATCTAACTCGGCAGACGCTTTTGCCAGCTGTTTTAAATCATTTTTTATTTTTGATTGAAGATTTTCAATTTTTTCTTTAAGATATATTAGTTGCTCCGCTATTTTTAAATTTTTCCATTTATCCTGGTCAATAATTATTACTGTTTTTTCATTAACCTTGACCTCTTTTTCAACAATGTTTGAGATATCTGACCGCAAATTTCTAAACTGCTCTAGTCCTTCTTCCATTTGTTTTTTTTGGTCATCAGAACAAACTTCATTGCTTCCATTTTGGGGCGCTTTGCACTTAGCGCCCTTGCATTCTCCGGTAAGGCATTTTTTTTCTTGAGGCGGTCCGCAGGCGTTGGGGCTATCTATACTACTGCAGGTTGAATCGCAGTTGCCAGTGCCCGAGCACTGTTGCATTAGTCCCGCAATACTATCAGCTAAGTTTTTTATTATTTCAGATTTTTTTGTTGCGGCCTCAGCTAATTTTAAAATACAATCTGCGCGGTCGTTATTTATCAGAGTCGGGCCTAAAACCGTTCCATCGCTGTCCGTGTCTAACGGAGCTGAAATCGGATCTCCATTTGAATCAAAATTATAACAATCCATTGTTCTGGTCAAAACGTTCTCGATTAAAATTCCGATAGGAATTTCGTTATAAATAACCCTCGGTACATTTGGGTTTAGCATTTCCGGTATAGGATTTGCAACTATTATTGGTTTTAATCCGTTAAGGCGGAAAATAGCTAAATCAGGATTGATAGTATAAACAATTAAATAGGCGCCAAGTATTAAAAATAAACCTAAAAAGCCGGCTTTTATCCATTCTTTTCCTTCGTCGGTAAATTGGCCTCTTCCAAAAGAGACCAAATAATAAATTCCGCCAAATATAATAACAATGGCTGATAAGGTTGCCGAAATAAATATTCCAATGCTGAAAAAATATCTGGCGTATTCGGGAAAAGTTGAAGTGTCGTTTAAATTAATGCCAAAAATCGGCGGGTAAGAAATTTCAGAAGCAAACGCAAGACCAGTTTTTGTTAAAAAAATAAAAAACAGCAAAAAAAAGAGAAACAATTTTTTGGTAATGATTTTCAATTTAATTGTCATTGCGAGGAGCCCGCAGGCGACGAAGCAATCTATATATTAGACGAGATTGCTTCGCCTGCTGGCTCGCAATGACGCGCAGCGTTATAAATTGTAAATTTCAAATTTAAAATTAAATCTTGGTTCGGGTTACATTTTCTCCGGTTTCTAATTTTCTTTTTGCTTCCCTTAATTTCAGCACTTCTTGCGGGTTTGTGGTAATAATTTGGTCTTCGGTTTGCGAGGCAACCACAGATATTGCCACGTGTTTTTTGCCGGCAAAAAATAATCCTTCTCCGACGGCCGCTCCCAACAGCAAAAATTTTTCCTGTTCGGTTAAATTAAATGTTTTTTGGACAATATCAATTGTGGCCGGAGACTGCTTCATTAAAAGTTGAAGCGCCGAGTTTGTAATAATTGCCTTGCCGTAATCTGATTTCATAAAGTCGGCCACATCTTGCGTAATTGTGGTGACTCCAAGCCAATATTTTCTGCCTCTTTTTACCAAGCCGAATAAAAATGAGGCGCCGTCTTCTGACTGCATCAGCCACCAGGCTTCATCAACCACCATAATTCTTTTTTTAAGTTTTGTGCGCACCATATTCCAGATATATCGCATAATAATATACAAGGCTATTGGTTTTAACGATTCTTCCATATCCCTTATGCCAAAAACAACAAAACTTTTGTCCACTGTAATGTTTGACTGCTGGTTAAAAAAATCTGAAAAAGTCCCTTTGGTGAATTTTTTAATTCTTTTTACCAGAGATTCGGTTCCTGCCATACTTTCTAAAACTTCGGCAAAATCAGACATTAGGGGAGTATTATTTTGCCAAGTTTTTGGGTCAGATTCTGCAGTTATATCTCTTATGGCATAAGTTTCAGTTAAGGCTTCGTCTATTATGCTGTCTTCTTCCGGGCTTAACCCGCCAAGCATAATTCTTAATAACCCGACAAGGTTTATAATGCTTGACCTTAAAATGTCTTCCGGGTCGTCGTCTAGGCCGGGCGTTGGCAAATCAAAAGGATTGACATGACTTGCAGAACTCAAAGAAATTTTAAAGAACGCCCCGCCAACCGCGTCAGAGAGCATTTCATATTCATTTTCCGGGTCTATAACAATCACTTCAATTCCTTGCATTAAATAACGCAAAATTTCCAGCTTAACAGCATACGATTTTCCCGATCCCGAAACAGCAAAACAAGTGAGATTGGCGTTTTCTAAACTAAACCTGTCAAATAAAACCAAAGAATTATTATGTCTGTTAACTCCGTATAAAATTCCTTCGTTAGAACTTAAATCAAAAGATATAAATGGAAAAGCGGTTGAAAGAGGTTCTGTGTCCATTGGCGTGTGCACATCTAATAAATCTAATCCATAAGGACTGCAGGAAATAAATCCTTCTTTTTGGCGGAACAAAGCCGGCTTTATATAAATCAATCTTGATTCAAAAATAGACCGCAAAGTTAACTCTGTATCGCGCAATTCTTTTTCTGAATTTTCATAAACAGTAATATACAGCCCAAACCTGAACATTCTTTCTTGAGCCGTCATTAGTTTGTCTCTTAAATTTTCAATATCCTTGTAAGCGGTTTCTAATGCCGGGTCGCGTATCAGCCCTTTTTCTTCTCTTTCTAAAATTTCTGAAGAAACTTCGGTTACTTTTTTTCTCAATTTTTTCAATATCAGCTCCGAGCTTATCGGATGAATAAAAAACGAAATATCTACCGGCGTATTTAAATCAATGACTGGCGAAAACCAGCCGGTGTTTAAATATCTTGGATAGGAAAAAACAAAAAACGATTTGGCAAACCTTTCGCCAAGTTTTATGTGGTCTTGAGTAATTCCAATATATGGAGGAGCAATAATATCGCGCACATCAAAAGCCTCTTCTTCAAAGATTTTGTCTTCCAATAAATCCTCTTTTTTCTTTCCTAAAAAATTGTCTAATATGCTCACGAATTTGAAATTTGAAATTTGAAATTTGAATTCAATATTTAATGTTTAAATAATTAAATTTGAAAACACGGCGGGTTTTAATTATTTCAAATTAAATAAATTCAAATTGATTTCAAATTGTAAATTGTAAATTTTAAATTTACTTCAGTAACTCTGGCAGTATTTCCGGGTAGTATCCAATTTCTGCTTGCTCTGGATGGTGAATTGCCCAAAAAAGTTCTATCAATTCTGGGGTTGTCAAAGGAATTGCCTCCAATCCGCACCTTCTCAAACCCATAGCCAAAAATTCCATTCTTTGCCATAATTGGGTTTTGCACCTTTGAAAGTCCGCGTCATTTATTTCTTTGTTTTGGTCTTTTTTATCTTTGGAAAATTGTTTTAAAAAATTAAATTGTTTCGCGGCTCCGCCTATTCCAAAAATTTCTAGCAAGGTATACGGAACCACAACATAAAAGTTTTTTGTCATAACCGTGTCCCCAACCACCATATTTTTTATAAACTCTCTGTAAGAAGCGGTCTGTTTTTTTAACAATTCATTTGTTTGTTTTTCTTCTAAATCTTTCAAGGTGTCCAAATACGGAGTGATGTTTATATTCCTTGATTGAATGACAATCTGGCAGGAAAAATCCAAAGAGTTTAAAAAGTTTTGAAAAGCGTAAACAATAGCGGTCTGCTCCTCTTCAGATTTTAAGGCAAAATTTATAGACGAAACCATCAAAACTCCTCTGATAGAGTTATTTTTTAAAAGCAAAACTCCTTCTCTGATGTCTTGTATTTCCAAAAATTGTTGCGTCGCAGACTCCGGCATAGTTATGAATTTGAAATTTACAATTTGAAATCAATTTGAAATGACTAAATTTGAAATTTGAAAACCGCGATTAGCTTTTTGTCGAATATGCGATTTTTCCGAATATAAGGATAAATTCTTTTGCTTCTTGCCAAAGTTCCCGAGCTTTTTCTTTTTGTTTTCCATCGTCGATTGATTTTCCGATTAACTCCAGCCAATAAAGTGTTTCTTTTGCTTCTTTCTTGCAAATAAATATCTTGTTTTGAAAATCTTTTTTGCTTGAAGCGCCGTTTGCTTCTCTGTAGTTTGCGCCGATACTTGTGCCACTGCGTATTAGCTGATTTATCAATGGTAAGGTTATTACATCTTTAGGACATAATTTGCAGAAGACAATAATCTCGCCAGAAAATTTAATTGTTCTATCCTCTAAATCGTATTTGTTTTCAAATTGTGTCATTTAATAATTTCAAATTGATTTCAAATTTCAAATTGTAAATTTCAAATTTACTTCGTGCGCAATTCTACATCTGTATGCGCTTTTCTCAGCCTGCTTGTTTGCGCCTTTAAAACCGGGCCTTCGTCTATTTTTCTTATCTGCGCCCGTTTTATTGTTTTGAAAGGATAGGGAGATTCTTTCTTTTTCCAAGTATAATCTTTAGTTCCCGTTAAAAATCCAAAAGAAGAAAAAATGGTATTTATTATTGGAACCCCGTTTACGGTAATAAACGCTAAAGCCGCGGCGCTTCCGAAAATAACAAAAGCTGAAATTATAAAAAGAAAAAATGGCAAAACAAAATATAGCATAAAACAAATTACCCCGGCTCCCACCAGATAAAAAAATTGCCTGAAAGAAATAAAAAACGCTATCTTTCCCTCCTGCTCAATAAATTGCGGAATTGGATATTGTTCCATAGTATTAATTTGAAATTTGAAATTTACAATTTGAATTCAATTTACAATGGCTAAATTTTAAATTTGAAAACTATTTCTGGGTTGAAAAGGCGATTTTTCCGAATATAAGGATAAATTCTTTTGCCTCCTGCCAAAGCTCGCGAGCTTTCTCTTTTTGTTTTTTATCATCGATTGATTTCCCCAATAATTCCAGCCAGTAAAGTGTTTCCTTAGATTCTTTTTTACAAATGAATATTTTATTTTGAAAATCTCTTCTACTTGAGGCGCCGTTAGCTTCTCTGTAGTTTGCGCCAATGCTTGTGCCAGAACGGATTAGCTGGTTTACCAAAGGGATAGTTATTGTGTCTTTTGGACACATTTTACAAAAAACGATTAACTCCCCTGAAAATTTTGTTGTTCTATCCTCTAAATCGTATTTGTTTTCAAATTGTGTCATTTACTATTTTCAAATTGATTTCAAATTTCAAATTGTAAATTTCAAATTCATTCTGTCATTATATCACACCTAAAAAAGTCAAAGAAGCAAGAGTTGTTCACACATTGACAAGGTATATTGGTTTATGCTATAATTAAATTGTAGGTTCGGAAAGTGTTTCCGAGCCAAAAACAGGTCTTTGACATCCGCCATTCCGGCGGGTCATACAGCAAGAGGAGTAGAAAGATGGAAACTTTGGTTTTTGCTCTACTGGTCGTGTTGTTTGTTGTGCTCGCCCTTTTGCCGTTAGCCGCTTACTTGTTTTTCCTCTGTGGAACTTTCTTAGAGGAAGGGACAGGCAAGTTGGCGCTGAAACTCGGCGCCTACTGCAAAACCCTTGTTGCAAAGACCGGATTTACGATTGATGCAGAAGGAACAATTGTTCCGGGCTACGAAAAACATTTGCTTGGCGGATGGCGATGGGTCGGCCTGTGGCCGTTCTATCGGGTCTTCAAAAAAAGGATGTTCCGTTGGGCGAAAGTGAAAGTCAACGATAAGGGTGTTCACGTTGTTGAGGAAAAAGAAGAATCCAACGTGAGCAAGCTCCTTGTAAGGTTTTACGTTTATGGATTCCAGTCCGTAAACGCGGAAGATAGCAATCTCGTGCCTGTCAATTCTTTGTGGAGCATCACGGCTTGGACTTCAAACCTCAAGAGGGCGTGGCTCGACACGGAAGATTGGTTTGGCGCGCTTAGGAGTCGTATACTGCCGTACATCCGGCACCATGTCAGTTTGCACACCTATCAAGACATCATCGCGAAAGACGATGTTCGGCTTGACATTGAGGTTAAAGACACGTTGACAGCAGAAGGTATCCTCGATGAATTATGTAACCGTCATGGGATTCATGTCATCGCTATTGAGTGCGTTGACATCAGTCCTGATGAGAAGTTCCGCGTGGACACTCTCAAAAAATGGCAGGCTGATCGCGAGGCCAAAGCAGAGTTGGTCAAACAGAGAGTAGGGGCGATGTCTTTTGCCGCCGAAACCTCTGGGCGGGAGATTTCTATGATCTCCAAGTGGCTCGGTATTCCGGTGAAGAAACTTCAGACGGAGCTCCGCGCTGCGATAACGGCTGACCCAGCGAACGGTTTTGAAAACTGGCTGAAGAAGTATCCAGTTGTGCAAAAAAATTGGAATCTCATCCAGCAGAAACAACTGGGTGTGCGGCCTAACTTGTTCGGCAACGCCGATGGAACGCCGTTGGATCCTGTTCTGGCTGGCATCGCGGCGCTGATCAGTTTGGCAAAGAGTTCAAACAATCTAGCCGCGAATTCACCAAGTGGGCCCGCCGGAAATCCCGCCGGCGGCCAAGGAACCCAAGGCCAGCAAGGAGGAGGAAATCTTACGCCACCTCCGCCAGGAATGATTTAGGTTTGCTCCAAGTTGGGCAAACAAAAAGGGCTGATAGCAATTTTGCTTCAGTCCTTTTAACTTGCATTATTTTTTAAGGCTAATTTACAGACTCTCTATAGGCATCTTGATTTTTTGGTTGTTCTGTTTGTGTTGTGGTTTTTTTTGTCTCGGGAACAGAAAATTTCTTAATTATTCTCTCTCTCTTTTTATATGCAGGTGCAGGCTTAATTTCCTCTATTTTTGTATCATCTTTAAATGTTCGTGCGATTTCTGTCGGTTTTATTGGTGATTCTTTTTTTTCTTCATCTGTATGCTGTATTAATCCTTTGGGCATTTTTAATATGGGGAGAAGGTTTTTTTTAATTTCCTCTATAATCTGCTCTGCTACTTTTGAAGATATGCTTAATTTTTCCGTTAAAATGGAAACAAGTTTTTTTTCTGAATCTTTTTTGGCAGCTAATTCAGATGCGGCCCAAAAGAGAATGCCTCCGTTCGTATCTTCATTCCCCCCAAAATATTTTTTTGTCAAATCCTCTTCGTTTTCTTTTAAATTATATTTTGTTAGTATGTCTAAAACGATATCCGAAGTTGAAATATCATTTGCTTGATTGTTTATATTTTTATTATCTAAATCCATGTTTATTAATAAATTAATTTCTATCTGAAAACTGCGTTGGTTTCCATCTCATTAAGAATCTGAGCAACGCGAGTAGCCTCTGGAGAGCCTGCTCCATAATTGGTTAAAATATGGTTATTTAGGACTTTATACTCTGGACTTTGCATCGTCAAAGGATTTACGTTGCCGGCTGCGTCCCTTGATCTCTTAAAATTTTTAAGTTTTTCAACTAATTTTGGCTTCCCGCGTTTGGCAATTTCAATTGCCTGGTTTTTATTTAGGGCGGCAAGAACCTCTGGAGTAAGCATACCTGCATCCCATTTTGAAGCGTCGCCCGGAGATGTGCTCCCAACCGCATCGCCTATAGTCATAGCTTTTGCCTTTGCAAGCCCGTTGGGGCCAGCTTGAAATCTGTTGGCGTATCCCAGTTTTCTAATATTTTCATCTACTTTTGATTCGTTGGCCGCGGCAAGATGAGGATTCTGTTTTACAGCCTGCCTCCTGAGATTTTCTCCAGCCCCAAATTGTTCGGTAAATTTTGCTCCCCTTGCCATTGCGTCTACATCAATCCTGCCACTGGAATCTTTAAAGGTATCATTAAGATTTTCAGTAGACACTGCGGCGGCGTAAGCGGCGGCTTTGTTTTTGCCGCGGCCGGTTTTTGCCGCTTGTATAGCCCTTTGTTTGTCTGCGGCATTCCCACTGTTAAACATTGCCTCGTATCTTTTCTTTTCTTCTGCTATAACGGCCCCTTCTTTCATTGCGGTAAGTCCTTCTTTTCTTAGGCCCAACCTCTCCATTGTTCTCCCAACTCCGCCTGTTACTTTTTGAGCGGCAGACGATAATTTTCCTCTACTCAACGCATCCGCCCCTTTGCCGAGGCCCTTTAACGTCCCCATGCCCGCCTTTCTCGCCACTCCCATTGCAAGCCCCGCCGCGCCGCCAGCCAATCCTATGACCGCAGAGGCCCCCATTGCGCTGCTTTTTGTTGTTATTTTAAATCCAATAACAAGAAATAATAAAATAATAAATAAATTCTCTACGGTCAATTTGTCTCCGCTAATAACACTTTTCATAAATGAGGCAGCAATCCATAAAGATAGAGTTCCGCCTACTCCTATGAACGCCCATTTTAAAAAGTTTTCCCACCACATTTTCCATATTTCTTGTGTTCTTGAAATTGGAAAAATCTTGCAGACAAAGGCTAACGGAGAAAGAATAAATAAAAATGCAAGAATTACATACCGAGCAGTAAACAAAATAGCCATATAAAAAAATGTGCCGGCAATTGCAAGAAATATAAATGACAACATAATGTTTGTCTGAAGAAATTTTAAATTGCCCGCCTTGTCTGTTCCCTCGGAAATTGATTGTAGCCCAGTATCTACAAACTTAACAGCCATAGTATAAAATTGTGTGCCTAATCCACTTATGGCTCCGCTTGTCCCTTTACCGCTAATTCCGGCAGACGATATAAGGGATTTTGCTAATATATTTGAAGCATCGATTATTATTCCGCAGAATAAACCAGAAAAATTTATTAGAAGGGCTATTAATATTAGAGGCAATAAAAGTTTTTTAGCTTCATAATCTCTTATTCTTAGCGTAGTGGCAATCCCTACAACAACAAAGCCTAAAACAATAAACATGTTACTGAAATCTCTTACAAGGACCCACCCTTTTATGAAATCAACATTTCTAGTTATGGACTTTTCAAATAATGTCAAAGAAGTATCAAAGATATCAGCTGCGGTAAAAGCCAGAAAACGTGATACATACTGGAATAAGTAAGATACCCAAATCAATAAGCCAGCCAAAAGATCAGCGACCGCGCCAGATAGGGCGCTTTTTCCAGCCCACCATGCGGCCGCGCCAGACACAAGTGCTACCCCCCCCCATATTAGAGCAGGAATAAACGCCAAGCCTTGTTCAAAATATTTATTTTTTTCTTCTGTAAAAAATAAATGAAAAGCCGATTTTTTTTTGTCTGGCGAATTAAATGTATTTTTTATTTGTAACATGGATATTTTGGAGAATTAAGATGGTAACTCATATTTTTTGGGATAGAACAAATTGATGCATGATTTTAGTTTCTTTTCTAATTAATTTAAAACCGATTTTATCTGCCATATTTTTTAAATTATTAATATTAATAAATTTAGAGTATTCTTCTAAATTAAAAAATAATAATCGAGAAATAATTTGTATTTGTTTTAGAACAAACTTCGGAAAAATATCAAGGTCCGGATAAAACAGAAACAAATAATGATTAGGTTTTAGCACCCTATAGCACTCATTTAGTACGGCTTCTTTGTCTTGAAAATAATAAAAGGCATCTATAATAGTAATTAAATCAAAAGAATTGTCTTCGAAGGGAATTTTTCCAGCGCTTGCAGTCCTAAAATTTGCTATATCAGGATGCTGGTTGGCGATTGCTATCATTTTTTCACTATTGTCTATTCCAAAAAGTTGAAGGTTATTCTTTTCTTTGCTTATTTTTTTCAGAAAAATTCCAGTTCCGCAGGCAATATCTAATATTTTAAAGTCATTTTTAATATAATCTTTTAAAAAATTAATACAAACTTTATGGGCCCAGAGATAATAAAGCTGAAAGATAGGAGTGTTGTATATTTTTGCAACATTATTAAACTTATGTGCAGTGCTCTTTTCCATTTAAAATTACTATTTTTTTGTTTTTGAAAATTGAGGCTAACATATAAATTGTTATATTGTTAAATTGATAAACTGCTAAATTGATAATCTTTTGTCGGTGAAAGATATAAGATGATTAATCTCTCTCGGAAGTTTTATTAACTCTTGAAAGATGTAATTGTATTCGTCGTTATTTAAAAGTAATCTTGTTTTTGCTTTTTCGTTCCAATCTAAAGATTCTGTCAGCGAGTCATAGCTTATTTTATAAAAATGTATTTTATCTTTTTTTCTATTATATCCCAAACATAATTAGACAATTGAAAAGAAATCTTGTAGGCGCTAATATCGTTTAATGTTAAATATCTTTTTTCCATTTCAGTTTAACCATTTAACCATTTAGCAGTTTAACAGTTTAACAATAGAATCCGCTGAAGTCTTGACATAGTTTTATGGTTTGCTATCTACTTTATTTTGACTAATCCGATTTCTAATTGTTTGCAAATTTTTTCAAATTCTTTTTCTTCTCCAAACCAATGTATTATAATGTCTGAAAATTGGTCATCTTTATTTTTATAATCCATATCTATTACATAAGCAAAACCCATTTCGTCGTTTCCCGATTTATCTTCGGTAATTAAACCAATTAAAGCCTTGTGCTTTCCAACATCTTTTTCGGGTGTATATGGATTACGCCTTTTTACCCAAAAAGGAATTTTAATAACGATATTATTTCTCTCTTTTATTATTTCCATTTATTTTAATCATATAAATTCTTTTATTATAGCACGATTAAAATATTTCAAGCCAGATCAGTTATCCACAGATAAAAAAAGCCCCGACTTTCTCGCGAGAAAGTCGGGGCTTTGAAGTTTCAAGATTTTATGTCAGATCTACTCCAAGTTTTTCTTTTATAACCCTTTTTACTCTTTTAATATCTTCCCGCATCGCTGCGAATTCTTCCTCTGTGTCGGTTAGCCGTTTTAAAAAATTATCAAGAGTTGTGGTGAGTTTATCCAACTTTTCAGTAAATTTTAAATCCAATGCTTGTATTTTTTCATCAACCGCGTTTAAAATAACTCCGGTTTGCTCGACTAAACGTTCTTCAATTTTAACAGTCTGTTCTGCCAAAAGTTCTTGGATATCTTTTTTTGTAATTTGTGTTTCTGCCATATATTTTATCTTATCAATTTAAAATTTGTTGTCAAATTTTTTCCAGTCTTTGATAGACAATGTTTCTGTTCTTTATTCCGGATTTTTTGGTTTTGCAGCCTCCTATAAATGTTCTAAGTGAAGGGTGCGAGCAAATTGACGGGATTAAATTGGGTCTTGACATAGCTTTATGGTTTGCTATACTGAAAATGTAACTCCACCCCGACTTATTTGTCGGGGTTTATTTTTTAATAAAATTTTCTATATCTTCAAGGAATATATGGTGAATTCGCCTGAATTCCCATGGCGCTCTTTTCTCAAAACACATTATTAAAAATTGTTTTCCGTTTTCCAGACAAAAGTTTTTTGCTTCCAGAAAATCGCTATCTCCGCTCATTACAATTACAATATCTATTTTATCAATATTTCTTGCAATATCAAAAACTATTTCAACATCGCAGTTACATTTGTTTTTAAATTCCTCTTTTTTGTCGTCCAAATAAATTTTTTTAAAATTGTTTTTCTATTTCTGCCTTGATTTCTTCTTCAATTTTTTTTGATTCTTCCTCAAAAAGTATTTTAAGATCGGGCATATATTTTTTAGCGCTTTTCTCTTTACTGGAAGTAATGATTTCTTTTATGCTTTCCTTGATTTTTTCGTCAAAATTCAAATAAGCTCTTTTCAAAACTCTGCCCAGAATCAAATCAAAAATCCTTGAATTTAAATCAGCTTGAGCTTGCGTTAAATTCTCTGGAATATTTTTATTTATCATACGCTTTGGATTCCCGCTTTCGCGGGAATGACATAAACACGCCTCACATTATTTTTTATCTTTTTTATCATCAAATGAAAGCATTTCCTCGCCAATTTTATATCCTTCGCTAAATCCAACATCTCCCTTTTTCTGAACGGCTTTTTTGGCAAATTCGTAGGCGGCCCGAAGCACCCTGTAGCTCAAAAAAAGACAAATTCCAACTGAAACGCCCGTCGCGATGCCCGCTGTTTTCCCAATTTTTTTACCCATTCTTTTTGCAGATTCAACTGAAATTCCGCCTTCCTCGTCTTTCCAAAATTCTTTGATCGATTTCGCCCAGTCAGAAGAAATAACGGGGTCTGCCGCATCTTTATTTTCAACCGTTTTTACGGCATCGCCTACAATCCGCTCTGGGCTTTTTTCTTCCTCTCTATTTTTTTCTCCTGAATTTTCTGTCATTTTACTTTTTCTTTTAAATTTTCAAAAAGTTCAAGAAATTTTGGCAATTTTTTATAGAGAGATTCAGCAAGCTCTTCCTTATATGTATAAACTGCCTCGTTTCTAATTTTCACCATTTCCATCCATAGGCTTGCTTAAAACAGTCATTGGGAGAATTGCAGACTATTCCTTTTTTTTCTTCTAAAATTATTTTAATAAATTTCCATGCCACATCAAAACACAATTCAAACCGCTTAATTGCAGAGTCGCGGTTTATACCATTTTTTGGCATTCCTAAAACTTCTTTCAGATTTTTTACTGTTTTTAAGTATTTTTCTTTTTCATTATCTGATTTTGTCATATTTTTTATGCCTTAATTGATGTATTCTTTGTATTGCGAGGCGACTTCTAAAAAATTTTTATCAACATCTGTAAAATTGATAATATCTATTTTATATAAAATAGGCAAGTTTTCTACTTCATCTTTAATACCGGATATAACAGAATCAGGAATTTTTTCGGGTCCTTCAATACCAACATCAATATCGGATTTGTCGTTGCCCTTTCCGCTTACCCGGGAGCCAAAAATAAAAACCTTATATTTTTTTAAATCAAGATATTTGCCGACAATTTCCAAAACATCCCCTTTAAATTTTTTTTTCGGATAATGTTCTAATCTCATATATTTATTGTATACTATTTGTCAAATTTTTCCAGTCTTCAATAGAAAGGGTTTCAGCGCGTTGGGTGGGTTTTATATTGTTTTTTACCAGCCAATCAGCAGTTTTCTCCTTAGTTAGGTTAAGTTTTGTTGACAGGTTGCCGGCAAGCTGTTTTCTGGGCTGGGAAAACCCGGCTTTTACTATTTTAAAGAAAAGTTCGTGTGAGCCCCGCCCTCGCACGGTTTCGTGCGAGATCGGATCTCGGGGGAGGTATCGGGGGACAATTTTTATAATAGCTGAATCTACTTTTGGCGAAGGCCAAAAACAGTTTTTTGAAACATAACTTATAATTTTTGGTTCAGCGTAAAATTGCACAGAAGCAGAAAGCAAAGTCATGTCTGGAGGTTTGCCGCATATTCTTTGAGCCACTTCTTTTTGCATCATCAAAACCATCGATTCGGGCTGATTTTCTGCTTCTAAAAATTTTCTTATTACCGGGGAAGTTATGTAATATGGAATGTTGGCGACTATTTTATAGTTTTTAATTTCGTCATTGCGAGGAGGCTCACAAGCCGACGAAGCAATCTGGATTTTGAGATTGCTTCGGCCATTGTTACGGCCTCGCAATGACAAATCAGCGACGTCAATTTTTAAAATGTCGCCCTGAATAATCTCTATATTTTTATAATTTACCAAAGTTTCTTTTAAAATTTCAACCATTGTCTTGTCTTTTTCTATGGCAATAACCTTTTTGGCATGTTTTGCTAATTTTTGGGTTAAAGTTCCAATTCCCGGGCCAATTTCCAAAACAGCGTCGTCTGGTTTTAAGTCGGCTGTTTTAATAATTTTGTCTAAAACATTTTTATCAATTAAAAAATTTTGGCCCAAATTTTTTGAGGGTTTTGCCCCGTATTTATTTAACAGAGTTTTAATATTGGCTGGTGAAATCAAATTCATTAGAAAATTATATCATAGTTGCCTGTGGATAAACACTTGACCGAGCGCCTTAAAAATGATAAAAATAATATATTAAATTGGGAAAGCACTATAATTAAGGTTTTACGATTATTCAAAAAGTAATTGAGAAAATCAAAATAAGGATAGCTTCGATAGGGAGTTTCTTACAAAATTCAAAAAAATCGGCAAACTTAAAAGGATTTTTTAAAAACCCCTTTTTTTACTTTGGCCTTACGGCTTTTATTTTGTTTGGAATGATATATTTTGGTTCTATTAGTTTCGCAAGCTCTAATGGTTTGAACAACAGCCGGGCCGCATTTTTAAATTCTTTTTTAAAATTAGATAGCGCCAATAAAAATGATTTGTTATTTAGCCAAGGAAAAGCTTTGGCAATAGAAACTCCAGATTTAAAAATTATACAGGACAATAGTTTGGGAGGCGTTTCCACCGTGCAGGTTCTCACGCCAAGGGTTTTGGGCGATATACTAGGGACTTCCGATCAAGACAGAAAAGACGTTATTGAATACAATGTCCAGCCGGGAGACACATTGCAATCAATAGCTCAAAATTACGGCATTTCTGTAAATACTTTGCTTTGGGCAAATAGCCTGACAAGCTCTTCAACAATTAAGGTGGGGCAAACATTGATTATTTTGCCAGTGAATGGCATTATTTATGTTATAAAATCTGGCGACACTATATCAGAGCTTGGTAAAAAATATAAATCAAAAATTGCCGATATAGTTGCTTTTAACGGTTTATCGGACGAGGGAGATGTTTATATTGGAGATGTTTTGGTTATTCCTAACGGAGTTATGCCTCTAAGGGCAACAGGACCCGTTCACATTGAGGTTCCACTGGCTGACAATTTCTTCATTTTTCCAACGCAGGGTCGTATTACACAAGGGCTTCATTATTATAATGCCGTAGATATTGCAAATAAATGCGGAACACCCGTTTATGCCACGGCTTCGGGCACGGTTCAGAGGGTTAAATATGGTTGGAATTTTGGAGGTGGAAACTATGCGACAATTTTGCATTCTGGAGAAATAGCCACTTATTATGGCCACTTAATGACAATTTTTGTGAAACCTGGCGACAAGGTTAATGTTGGAGATAGAATTGCTCTAACGGGCGGAGGAACTGGCACAGTTGGCGACGGCATCTCAACAGGATGTCATTTGCACTTTGGCGTCACAGGAGCTAAAAATCCATTAGTAAAATATCCCGTGGGAACAACAATAAATTTAAAATAAAAAAACAAAAAGGCATATTTTTGCAATTCGGGCTGGCCGTGGGTTTGGCGGGCGTTGCAAAAATATGCCTTTTTTGTTTTAGAATACTACCCCTTGCACTTCATGCAAAATTTTGCCTCTGGGACAGCTTCCAGTCTGTCTTCTTCTATATTTTTACCGCATTTTTCACAAGCTCCGTAGTTTCCTCTCTCAATTTTTTCTAAAGCCAAGCTCACGTCTTTTAATTTCAATTCAAGATTGTGCTCAAGAGAAACAAGGTTGTCATATTCCTGTACTTCGTCTGCTTCCTCTTCCATATTTCCATTTTCTCTGTTTGGATATTTTGCATCCCAGTTGTGTTTTAAATTTTTATCTTCCGTAGCAAAACTTTTTAACTCCTTTTTCAAAGTTTCTTTTTGAGCTTCTAGCTTTGACCTTAACTCTTCGATTATTTTATTTTGCATTTAGACCGCGATACTAATAATATACTAATCTCATGCCAATGATACTAATCTTTCGTATTCGTATAATTGGTATGCGCAATTTGTATCATTAGTATCGCATTATTTTGTTTGTTCTTCAACATTTTGTATAAATTTTTTTCTTTGTTCTTCCTCGGCCTCAAAAGATTTTTCTTTATTTTTTACGGGAGCGGGTATGCCAGTCCATTGTTCTCTTTGGACTCTTTCGTTCATTTCAGAGCGCGTTTTTGATAGTTCAGCCGCCCGCATTTTCTGCTCGTCTTGCTGGCCCCTTCGCTTTTTTTCTTCGCTGGCCATTACGGTAGAATAAATCGTTCTTAACGAGCCGTCAATCTCTTTTATTTTTTCATGAAGATTATTTTTTTCTTTAAACGCGGCTTCCAGGTTTTTGTCAATGTCTTTAATTTTATTTGTAAATTCAGCCAAATCTTTTTCCATTTGCCACCTCTTTTTTTCTATCTCCTGCCTTTGGTTCTCTAATTCTCCTCTTCTCTCTTCCAGACTCTTTTTTTCTGAAGGAATGTTGCTCAGCCCCTCTTTCTCTTCAATATATTTTTGTTCGTCTTCAAGCTTTTTTTCTCCCTCAATAATATTTTTAAGCTTTATTTCCTGAACCATTATTTCAGAAAGGATTTTATTTTTTTGTCTTATAAACTGGGGCTCTTTTTCGCTTTCAATAAATTTAATTTGATTTTCTATGTCAAGGCGCTGAGCCTCTAAAAGAAAAATTTGCTGTTTTTCCGCCTCGCTCGCGTATCTTTTTAGATCTTTTTCCGCCTCCCTTTCTTTTTCTGTATTTTTTCCCAATATCTCTTCCCTTTTTTGTTTTTCTGCGTCTTGCTGAATTTTTTGTTTTACCGCCTCTTGTTTTTTTGCAATTTCTATTTGCTGTTCTTCAACAGTTTTTAATTTTGCTATCTTGTCCCTTTCCTTCAGAGCATCAAACTCTCTCAACCCCCGAAGGTCTTTTTTCATTGTTCTTACTTCAGTCCTTTCCAAAAAATCCTTTACTTGTTGCGCTTGTTGTTCGTCAGTTTCTGCTGTCATATTTTTTATTTTATGGCTTAAATCCTATTTGTTTTTTGGGTTTAATTTTTTCGTCCATCAGCAACAGATTTAGCGTGGTGAAAATCTTTTTTATTTTGTCATCGTGGCCACCGTATTTTTTTTCTAACTCCATTATTTTCCTTTGTAAAGCATCGTTTGTTGTCAAAAGTTCTCTTATCTTGATAAATGTCCTTACAATTTGGAGGTTTATGCTAATTGCTCTATCGCTGTTTAACACGCTTGATAACATTGCTACCCCGTGTTCAGTAAAAGCATATGGCGATTTTCTTAACCCCATCTTTATCGAATTGGATGTTGCAAATTGCAATTTCCAATTTTCCACTTCTTCCTTGCTCATTTTGAATATAAAATCTTCCGGAAATCTTTTTATGTTTCTTCTTACCGCTAAATTTAAATTTCCCGTTGTAACTCCATAAAGCTCCGCTAAGTCACGGTCTATCATTACTTTTCTATTTCGGATAATATAGATCTTACTGACTATCCTTTCGCTTGGGATTATTAAATTTTTCGTTGGCATAATCTTAGATTTTTATTGGCGGGCTTTGGGCTTAAAGCCTGCTTCTACGGCCGAAAGATTTATTCTGCCTAATTCGTCAACGGAAGTTACTTTTACAGGAATTACGTCTCCTATTTTTACAACGTCTTCTACAGTTCTAATTTTATACGGTACTAATTGCGAAATATGCACCAGTCCAGATTGTCCTGGCAAAATATCAACAAATGCGCCAAAGTCCATAATTTTTCTGACAGTTCCCTGAAAAATTTCGCCAACTTCAATTTCTTTTACAATACTTTTTATCCAATTTACAGCTTTGTCCACATCTTCTTGGTTTTGACCGGTAACACAGACTAATCCCGAATCATCAATATCAATGCTAATTCCGCCGCACTCTGCAATTATTTTATTTATCACGCTTCCTTTCGGCCCGACAACTTCTCCAATTTTCGCAGGATTAATCATCATGGAAAATATTTTTGGGGCGTACGGTGATAAGTTTTTTCTTGGTTCTGGTATTTCTTTCTTTATTATATCAAGTATTTTTAATCTTGCATCTTTTGCCCTGTCTAAAGCTTCCTCCATAATTTTTTTGTCTATGCCGTCAATTTTGACATCCATCTGGATTGCAGTAATTCCATTTTTAGTTCCAGCTACTTTAAAATCCATATCGCCATAATGGTCTTCTGGCCCTTGAATATCAGTTAACACTTTATATTTTCCCGATTCTTCGTCTTTTGCCAAACCAACAGAAATCCCCGCCACAGGTTCTTTAATCGGCACTCCTGCATCCATTAAGGCAATGCAGGCTGCGCACACAGAAGCCTGCGAGGTTGATCCGTTTGAAGATACAACTTCAGAAACAATTCTGATTGTGTATGGAAATTTTTCTACATCCGGCAAAATCGGCAACAACGCTTTTTCAACCAAAGCTCCGTGCCCAATTTCTCTTCTTTTAGGTCCTCTCATTGGCGCTGTTTCTCCTGAAGAAAATGGAGGAAAATTGTAATGGTGCAAAAATCTTTTTTTGCCAACAATTTCCATTCCTTCTAAAATTTGCTGGTCGCCAGGCCCGCCTAAAGTTAAAACAGAAAGCACCCGTGTTAAACCTCTGTAAAAAACTCCAGAGCCGTGAACCCTTGGCAAAACGCCGACTTCGCAAGACAATGATCTTATTTCAGTTGATTTTCTGCCGTCTGGCCTGTGGTCTTTTTCTACAATATTTTTGATAATTATTTTTTCAATTTCTTTTTCAAAAAAAGTCAAAACTTGTTTTTCTTTTCCTTGGTCAGGATATTTTTCCTGCAAATATTTTACTAATTCTTGTTTTAAAACTTCTGTTGCCCCAAGGTTTTTTTCGCCAGCTGGCGCATTAGTAATTGCTTTTTCTAATTTATCTCCCAGCCATTTTTCAATTTCTTTTTCAATATCTAATTCAACTGTTGGTAAAAATTCGTCTTTTGTTTTACCTATTTCTTTTACTGCCTTAATTTGAACTTCAATAATTTTTTTAATTTCTGATTCAGCTATTTTGGTTGCTTCTAAAACCTTTTTTTCAGAAATTTCTTTTGCGCCCATTTCAATCATATTAACTAAAATTTCACCATTTCTGTTTATGGCAGACAAAGTTAAATCCATTTCGCTTTCCTTTTTTTGGCTGTAAGTTGGGTTAAATACCCATTCCCCATTAATTTCGCTGACCCTTATAGCTCCCAGTGGGCCATTCCATGGGATATTTGAAGTTGCCAAAGCAAAGCTAGCTCCAATCATAGCTAAAATATCAGGATCATTTTCTCCATCCCATGAAAGGCAGGTGATTGTTACTTGAACTTCTTTTTTAAAATCTTTTGGAAATAACGGCCTTATCGCCCTGTCAATCATTCTGGTATTTAAGGTTGCTTCTTCGGTTGGTCTTGATTCCCTTTTCATAAATCTTGAACCATAGATTTTCCCTGCGGCATAAAATCTTTCTTCGTATTCAACTGTCAAAGGGAAATAGTCTATGTCTGGCCTGGAAAATGGCGACAACACAGCAGTTACTAAAACCTCTGTTTCTCCGCATGAAACTAAACAAGACCCCGAGGCTTGCTCTGTCCAGTTGGTAGTTTTAATTATTATTGGTTTTGCTTGCCCTGAGCCCGCCGAAGGGTCGCCAACTTTTATCTCAAAAGTATCTTTTACTGCCATTTTATTTTGAGAGCAATATCAAGATACTAAATATCATGCCAATAACACTAATCGCAAAATTCGTATGATTGGTATGTTATTTGTATATTGATAAAACCCTTTTTATTTATTGTTTTTTGTAATTATGAATTCGCTTTTATTATATCTCTAATCTCACTTGCCCTATTTGTTGAAATGCTGTAAGTTGTTCTCCAAATCAAAGAAGTTAACCGAAGTTTTAACAATTCACCATTTTGCGGACAATCTAATATAAGAGAGTCGCCGAATTTTTTATTATTTTTAAAATCTTCTATCTTGTAAAACCAACTGCGATAACCCAATGCGTTAGTTATTTTGGGATTATTTTCTATAATCCTTTTATTTGTAACTAAAAGTTGGATTGCCGTTCTATATTTGAATTTAAGTAAAAAACGGGATAAATATTTTATATTATTTAACTCTAAAGCTACAGTTTCGTTTGATAATAAATTCATTTTATTTTTTTTGAAGGAATTTTGGTAAAATTATTTCGGCTTAAAATCCGATTTCTGTTTTTGTTTCTCCGTCATCGCTTATAAAATATCCAATTACCCTAAGTGGAGGTTTTGGGTTTTTAATTTCCTTTAATATTTTCAAAACACTCCTTTCAGCTCCCGAAGAATTTTTGCGTGAAGATTTTTTTAATGGCTTTACCATATTATTTTCCCGTTCAGGTTAACATAATGTTAACCTGCGAGACTTTGCTTTAATTTTTCAAATTCTTTTATTTTGGCTAATTCTTTATTGTTCCAGCGCTTAGCCCAGCCCATTTTATTTGGTTTGCACATAGGACAGCTTCTCTTTTTTAGTTTAAACCTTTTTCTCACAACGTTTAAAATTTTATTCTATAAATCCAATCGTGCGGACCTGCGTTTAAAAATAAAACCTTATCTTTATCCAAAAATCTGAAAACGATTCTATAATTTTTATCAATACGAAAATTCCACACCTCTTTCCATTTTGGAGTCAATTTTTCGGTGTGGAGCGACGGATAAAATGGATTATTTTTGAAAATTACAATTTGTTTGTCAGCCCGTTTTTGAATTTGTTTTTCTAAGCAAGAAAAATTTTCTTTAAACCCATCTGATAATAAAATCCTCATAAAAATTATTTTCTCAAATTTTTTAAGGATTTAAATTCTGTGAATCGGCCTGCTTTATAATCTTTTTCAGATTTTGCTAAACTTTTCAAAAAATCGGGGTTGAACATGCCCAAAGCAGCAGCGAGTCTCTCAAATTGTCCGACATCAAACTCCATCATTTTTTTGTGGCTTTTTTTACCCTGTTTTATTGTGATGTTTAAAGAAACCATAAATTTTTTATTTTTTAATACATCTTAACCTTACCAAAAATTGCTTTAAAAATCAAGAAATTAACGAACAACGAATTTGTCGTGAATTTACGAATACTCCGTAATTCTGCGATCGCTTTTTTACGGAGTATCTGTGTTTTGGGAATATTAATATTCACCGCCGAATAAATGTTTTTTTTAGAGTCGCTCAATTGATTGGGACACCATAGATACCGCAAAAATTACTTCCGCTGTCCATATTGTTTGGAATAACGTTATATCTCTCATAAATTTTCTTCATGAGTTTAGTTTTTTAGCAAAAACTTTGATACGCCGTCGTCAAGGTCAATAAATTCATCGGCAACTTCAATTAGTTTTGCGGAAGTTGTTTTTCCAAATGCCATTATTTCTACTCTTTTCCCCTGGTTTTTTAAATATTCAACCAAAGCAATAAAATCGCCATCTCCCGATACCAAGACAATTACGTCTAATCCTGGCGACGTTCTGATGGCGTCAATCACAATGCCAACATCCCAGTCAGCTTTTTTGGCTCCTCCGTAAAATTCCTGCAAATCTCTTACTCTTGTTTCAATCCCCAGTTTTTTTAAAGCATCAAAAAAAGGCTTTTCTTCTCCTGTTTTCGTTCGCACAACATAGCCAAACGCCCTGATAAATTTTCTGCCCGAAACCGCCTGCTTTAAAACTTCCTGAAAATTAACCTTACTATGGTAAAGGTTTTTTGCCGAATGATATAAGTTTTGAATATCTATTAAAACTTCTACTCTTTGTTCTTTTGGTTTTGGCTGCATTTTACTTTTTAAGTCCGATTTCTTTAATAATTTTATTATATCTTTTTTCGTCTTCCTTTTTTAAATAGGCCAAAAGTTTTTTTCTTTTAATCACCATTCCAATTAATCCGCGTTTTGAATGCACATCTTTTGGATGTTTTTTCAAATGCAAAACCAGCTTGTCTATTTCTTTGGTAAGCAAAGCAATTTGTACATCTGAAGAACCGGTATCTTTTTCATTAATACCTATTTCTTTTATTATTTTTGTCTTTTCCTTAGTAGTTAAAGCCATATTTGAAATTTTTAATTTTAATTACTTAATATACTCTATTTTTATTTTTTTGTAAAGCCTTGTGCCTCCAGCAGGGCTCGAACCTGCGACCGTTACTTTAAGAGAGTACTGCTCTACCAACTGAGCTATGGAGGCGCGGCTGGTTTAATATAAAGTGCTCCAGTTTCCGGTGTATCCAATGGCTCCTAAAATAAAATTAATAATTACCCATGCTCCGAAAGCCAGTGCTATACCAATAATTGCCCATTTTAAAGTTTCTTTCCCTCTGCTATATAAATCTTGACTTCCTGCTGAAATAAGAATCAATACTCCGCCAATTATAAGCATCAAGGTTGCCAGGGGGGCAATTATCATTGTCATTGCAAAATTAAAAATTCTGCCCAGCATTATAAAAAAATCTCCGATTTCGCATGCTTTTTCTCCCGGATTGCCGCAAGGCACAAGCCCCGCCGCATTTGTAAAAACCGGAAACAAAAATAATGAGAGCAAGATGATTGGAAACAAAATTTTTTTCATTATGTTTAATTTAATGTTAATCAAAGTATTGGTTTTTATATTAAATCAATTATAATTTATAAAACTAAACATTTCAAGAAAAAAACGGCTTTGTCATCGTGACAGGTGCCGTTAACCTTTTTGCCACATTCAGATTGCATTGTGTGTTGCGTCATCTGTGGTGGTCTTTTATTCATCATCGGCGTTGCTTGAACCAAATCCCAGCGTATAGCCGAGTTTGGGTTCAAAATCTTCGCAGGCTTCTGTATCGCCACCATCGGGGGTGTCATTTCCAAGAGAACAAGCCTGATCGAGTAAAACCAGAAGAGGATCTACATTACAACAGTCCCAACACTTTGGCATTTTTGCTCTCCTTTTTGTTAAGGTCAGTGCCAACTGCTGAACTATTTGTATATTATCACAAGTTATTATTAAGTCAAGCTTTCTAAATGGATTTAAGAGTAGCATCTCCGCCCGCCAAAATTTTTTCTTGTGCCCCCGGCAGGACTCGAACCCGCAACTAAGCGTTCGAAGCGCTTTGTGTTATCCAATTATACCACGGGGGCATAATAATAAATTATATCAAATTTGTTGAAAAATATCAATTTTTAAAGTAATATAGAAAAATAATGACAATTCCAAAGGAAGTAAAAAATATTATAGACAGCCTGAAAAAGGCGGGTTTTGAGGCATATATTGTGGGCGGATGCGTGCGCGATTTTTTGCGTGGCGTAGAGCCTGCTGACTGGGATGTGACCACAAACGCAAAGCCAGAAGAAATCCAAAAAGTATTTCCCGATAGTTTTTACGAAAATAAATTTTTAACCGTTACCGCAAAAACCGGCAGCGCCAAAATTTCGGAAATAGAAATTACAACTTACAGGCTTGAAGCAAAATATTCTGACAAAAGGCATCCCGATGAAGTAAAATATGCAGAAAAACTGGAAGACGATTTATCTCGCCGCGATTTTACTGTTAATGCAATGGCCCTTCGGCTCGGCTCAGGGCAGGCACGCGAAGTTATTGATTTATTTGAGGGGAAAAAAGATTTGAAAGATAAAATAATTAAAACAGTTGGAAGCGCGGAGGATAGATTTGGCGAAGATGCTTTAAGAATGTTACGAGCCGTAAGATTTGCTACAACTTTAAATTTTAAAATTGAAGAAAAAACTGCAAGCGCAATCAAAAAAAACAGCATTTGGTTAGAAGCAATTTCAAAAGAAAGAATTCGCGACGAATTCGTTAAAATTATTATGGCTGGCCGCGCAGCCGAGGGAATTGAATTGTTGCGAGAATTAAATTTGCTAAAATATATTGTTTCGGAATTATTGGAAAACTACGGTGTTTCGCAAAGCAAGCATCACAAATTTGATTGCTACCAACACGCTGTAAAGTCTTTAGAATATGCTGCAAAAAAAGGTTTTAATATGCATGTTAGGTTGGCGGCTTTGTTTCACGACATTGCAAAGCCAAAAGTAAAAGTCGGCGAAGGAGAAAATGCAATATTTTACAACCACGAAATTGTGGGAGCCAAAATGACATTCCAAATTTTGAGTAGGTTAAAATTTCCTAAAAAAGATGTTGAAAAAATATATAAATTAGTGAGATTCCATTTGTTTTATTATAATGTTGATGAAGTTTCAGCTTCATCTGTGAGAAGATTAGTAAAAAATGTCGGCTCTGAAAATATGGAAGAATTATTGCAGGTTCGCCAGGCAGACAGAATTGGCTCTGGAGTCCCAAAAGCCGAACCTTATAAATTAAGGCATTTGAAATATCTAATAGAAAAAGTTTCCCGAGATCCGATCTCGGTAAAAATGTTGGAAGTGAACGGCGAAGATGTGATGAAAATTTTGGGAATAAAACCCGGGCCAAAAGTCGGCTGGGCTTTAGATGTTTTGCTTGGCTATGTTTTAGACGACCCCAAAAAAAATACAAAAGAATTTTTGGAAAAAGAGGTTGCAAAATTAGGAAAATTAAGCGATAAAGGGTTAAAAGAATTGTCAGAAAAATCAAAGCAAGAAAAATCGGAAATTATTTCCAAAGAAGACCAAATGACAAAAGCAAAATACTGGGTAACGTAGAAAATAACCGGGGTTGGTTTAATGGTAGAATCTACGGTTCGGGACCGTAGGGCGGAAGTTCGATTCTTCCATCCCGGAATGTCAAATTGATAAATAATCTTTAAATTTGTTTTTAAGATTATTGTTTAAATAAACTTTTGGATACAAATCCTTTGGATAAATTGCTATCAAGGTGATGTTTTGTTTATTACAAAGCATTTCTTTTTCTTTTATACATCGATCATATCTTGGGCTGTCATTTGCCAATCCAAAATATTCAACAAATATTTTTTGATTCCCAAAAATTATTTGCCAATCTGCTTTATGGTTTGTTTCTGGGTAGCGGACATCTTTTTTGTGTAAAATTTTATTTTTATGTAGCCAGTTGTCTATTAAAACTTCCGAAATAGAATCACATAAATGTCCGTCTATTGCCCTTGAGATAACCCTTTTATACATTCTATCATCGTGCGATCTGTTTGGAATAAAACCGGCTGCCGCAACGGCATTATTCCATGTCCCAAAAGATTTTCTACATGCTTCGTTTACGCCTCTTTGAAGCTCGCGCCTCGCCGGAACTCGTTTCAGTTTTTTAGTAACTTCTTCGATAATTTTTAAAAGTTCATTTGGGGTATATCGTTGCGCGACGGTTCTGCAAACTCTAGAGCAATATTTTTTATTTCCAGAACTTTTTCTATATTTTTTTCCGCACTGTTCGCAAATTTTAAAAGTTGGCAACATCCGTCTGTGGTCGTATTTTTTGTTATTTATAACCGCAGCGCAGGAATGAGAGCAATAATTATGTTTAGAAACTTGGCTCAGTTCTCTTTTGATTTTTTTACCGCAATTTTCGCAAGAAAGTTTTTTGCTCGTAGTTCTATGTTTATATTCGCATTTTTTTGAGCAATATTGATTCCAACCGAATTTTACAGCTTCATTAAAACGGCCGTTGTGGCGATGGAAAATTTTATTACAATTTTTGCAGTTAACTTTTGATAGTTTAGTCATTTACTATTTTAGTTTTTAGGATTAGTATGAATAAATTAAGTCTTATATTATTATAGCATAAAATGGAGGATTAATCCAGAGTGCAAATCTCAACACCCCGACAAATTGGGCCTGTAGTAAAATGGCATTACATCCCGTTCGCAACGGGGAGGCGGCAGTCCGATTCTGCCCAGGTCCACAATTAAAATATTAAATTTTGTAGTAAGAGACAATTATATGATTATTATTCCTCAAAATATTTTAAATAAATTTATAGTCAGGCAGGATTATTTAGAGTGTATTAACAATGAGGTCGCAATAAATGTTTATTTAGAAAAGGACATTAATGATGCATTATTATTCAAGCGCAAGACACTAACATTATTTGATAATCCGATTAAAGAAAAAATTCACGAATTAATTGATAGTCTTCAAAAAGCTGGTATTGTTATTGAAGAACCAAAGTGCAATTTTGATGTTGAAATTGCTATGGATATGATAGACGACGCCGATAAAATAACCGCATCAATGCTATTTTCAGGAGATTCTGATATGCTGGAGCCATTAGAGCGTTTAAAAGTGAATGGGAAAAAGATATTTGTCGTGGGTGTGCGAGATATGGTGGCAGAAGAGTTGCATAAAATCAAGGATAAATACATTGATTTTGGGAAATTTTACAATGGAAAAAGAAGATATATTGAATAAATAAAAAGCGAAAATCCCGCTTTTGGCGGGACCGCGTGATTAGTAGATTTTCATCTACATTTTAAGCATATCAGATAGGACGAGTGCATGTCAATAGCTTGCGCTGGTTCATATGATATCCTCCAGTTAGAGCTTCAAAAAACAATGAAGGGAAGGTATAGTGGACGCCATATGACAATCTATGGCAGCGTCTTGCCCG